>JACLAB010003761.1_pt1 | contig 127162 bp, 89 predicted proteins | sample 8027921 | NCBI WGS metagenome assembly JACLAB01 (sample SAMN15725117, study PRJNA655200) | protist metagenome | isolation source: fluorescence activated cell sorting (FACS) single amplified genomes of... | place: USA: West Boothbay Harbor, Gulf of Maine | collected 2000-07-19 | reverse complement strand
TAGATTTTGCTTATGAAAAATATATATATGAATTTCGCAAGGTGCACTTCGCTAGGGTTGTATGCGTTACCCCAGAAATTGTAGCCATTTTTATACGCTTGAGATGCGCATCCAAAGCACATGTAAGCACTGAGTACGATGAGAAAGATGTTGTGGAATATCACGAACGGCTTGAGCCATGCTTTAACGTGATTTGTCTCAGATTTTCCGCGAAGCCTGACACCACCGACGCACACAACCAACAGATAAACGAGTAGACAAGTGACGAGAATACAGGGAGAGTCTACTGCAGGCCATGACTGTGTGAGCTTGCTGATAGGATGTACCTTCCAACCAATTCGGCCTAGCACCGCAAACGTCAGACGCGAAACCTGTGCATCCCAAGCCCTCCAAATTCCTGATGCAGTATGCATCCTACTTAAAGTTTGGCAAAAATTCTTCCCGTGGCGGTAATAGACCACTGTAACGCAACACTGCTGCCTAATTGAGTTGACACGATGACTTAGACGCACGTCGACTATGCAGCGCAATATTCCGTGCCACTGCCAGCATTTGAGGTCGATATCACATAAATATCTATAAATCTGCAAAATATAGTGTAATTCTGCGTAATATATGAAAATCTATAGTCGGGGTCGATATTGAGAGATAATGTAGATGTAATGAACCCAATCTCGTATTGTAGTGATGCTAACGCCTATGCATACACTACATGACCTAGACCTACATATAGACTTAGCGCGTGTGAATAAGCATCGGACAAGCACGCACGGCATCCATCGCGACTTATAAACCCAAGGTTTCTCAATAACAGTCACGAACGAACGGAACAAGTATCTTTCAGAAGAGCTTCGAGAAAAGATCAAAGTTCAAAGATCAAAGATGGATATCGAAAACGAGCGACGAGATGATATGCCATCCGTCGACTTGCAGCTAAGCTCGGTGTTGCACGCATTGCAGGGCTTAGATGAGCCGCACAGAAGGCTGGTTGAAATGTATTTGTTGATGAAATCCCAACGAGAGAGTGCTAAGAATATTTTCAACAAACTTTTTCGTGAGTGCGGTTCAAAGGCGTTACGGGTTGTACGTAGTTTGTCGTTTGGTAGCTCACATGAAGATCTTCGTAGAGTGACTGTCCATGATGACTCGAACGTCCATGCGAAGAGTACCAATAGTAAGCATCCTTCTCACAACTCCACTTTCGGGAAGCGGCAGAGTGTGATGTGGCTTACAAGCGGCGCTCAACGGAAACAGTTAGAAATCTTCATAAGACAGCGGGCACTTTCTCTTAAAAGTCACCACGTGCAATATTCCGGAAGTATTGTAGACCTCATTCATACAAGTGCGGTTGTCCAGTTGCAACAGTTTGTTCTCGCTCTAACGCGGGCATCGGCTCGGCGAAAAGATCTATCAGACTCATCCGGTTGTCATAGAATCGATTCTCCAAGGACTACAGTACGAAACAGCAACGCAGTTTTGGACGACGGGAATAAACTGCGGGTGGAAGAGGAACGGCAAGCGATCATTCTTGCAGGGGCAAACTTGGCAAAGCGGGGAAGAGCTGCTCCTGAGGAAGATGCACATTTGAAAGAAAAGGTGACGCAGGTCCTTCAAGAAGAAGAAGATCGAGCGCGAGCATCAGCAACGAACGAAGCAGTTCGTTCTGCCTTAGGAGGGGAAGCTAAGTATCTACGTTGGTCTCAGCAAGCACAAGAAATATCCGTCAAATTTCAAACACAGCCACCAAGAACTAAAAATGCACAAGAAACGACATCTGTCAAGTTACAGCGTACAGTTGAAAAAAGTACCCTTAAGAGTATATCCATGCTTGATGTTTTCGTTGTCCTTCATGATGATTCGTTTGTGTATGCGAAGACAGGGAAGCAACGTTTCAATGCACAGATCAAGTTGCGCAACTAGTTCCTAGTATTACATATGCCCATTTGTGGCCTGAAACCGTGGTTCGACTGCTACACATGAACAATGTAATGTTATTTTTATAGAATAATACTGGTAGCAAATTCGCTTCTCATCCCATACCGATATGGGCACCTCTTGCAGTTACTTTTTACCTATTCAAAGACTAAAATACTACCAAACAGGAAATGCTGCATCATTGGCAAGCTGGATAGATACTCTGCCTGATCCAATACATGCATTAATTACTGTTTAGTAGGGAATATCAAAGCATATTCAATCACCTGGTACATTTTCAAAAGACCAGCATTTATTTTGCTCCAACTTTTAAGTTGACTGATATCATACAAAAGTGGAGCAGTTATGCTTAGAGGGGTTCCCTTCATCTGTGATAAAAATTACGTAGGGTGATGGTCATCATCATCAGTTATTAATAATAAATATTAGTTATCGCACCTCTGTGATGAATGATATACTAGCAAAGTACATGTACGAGCCCATGTGAAGTTTGATAAGCTGATCGTCACATATGGCTGCAGGCGAGAACATATCTTGGCTATCTTGACCTAATAGCTGGGCTGAACCCCTATTACTTTGTAAGACAACAGAGATACTTAGTAGACCGACATACCAGTAGAATGGAAGGAAGAAATAGTCGTCAAGTCCCCAACTGCCTCGCGATCCAGCTGGTTCAAGGCTACGTAACTCTTGAGAGGTAATTATTCGAATCTTCTCCTTCGTCTCACCTGTATTTGACGATAATTTTGCGAGCAACGTCGGTATATTTGGTGAAAATGATAGCACCAAGATCATGTAGATCATCCGGACAGAAGATTCCAATTTTATAGCAACAAAGTAGAAACGCACAAAATGCCAACTCGTGCCCTGTTCCATAGTCGAGCCGACTTGGATCACCGAAGCTACAGTGGAGCGCATTAAAGCATTTCAGGAAGGGAGTTCCATGGACGACTATGTTACCTGCTTAGGATGTAGGTCGATAACTCCAGCTTCGCCAGCTTCGAGCAGCTGAGAATACGTTCGTACACCAAGATAGCAAACATACCAATATTTTTCCTGCTAGCAGAGTATCTAAAAACTCTACAGCGCAAGTCTAAGTATTAAAGAAAGCGGCTGTCTGCTTTATACCTGAAGTTTCTGTATCTAACTGCGAATACCATACTCGAAAGGTAGGGTCGCCGTATCTTTTCTTTAATATAAGATTGTCGACTCGCTCACCCAGGTGTGAGGCGACTGTCTCCAAGAAGTCTATGGTCTGTTTCACTGCCGTACTCGTCTTGCGCGACGGGTGCCTTGCACTTGGAGCTTTCATCACATCGCTCACGAGCTGTATGGCTTGGTATCGCATGCTTTCAGGGTTGTTGAATTGGATGTTTTACCTCCAGGAAACCAATGATTTCGCTTCGTACAATACTCTTCTCAAAACGCTCCAGCGAGACAGCATCTGTGATTTGTTTCACCGGACGCTTAAAACGGCGGACGGGACGTTCGTCTGGGACAGAATTCATTGGCGCGTATAAGATAAACTTGAACACCGCTAGCCGACCAGGTGCAAGTTTGGTGCTCACCGTCGCCGCTGTCCGAACCGTTTGCAGGGCCCGCTGTGCGCGCCGGTACCGTTACCATACCGGTACCGGTACTGCACTAACCGGTATACCACTCACTAGGTTCGCTTCGCTTGATGGTGAAAAAGGCAAACGAGGTTTAAACTATGGAAAGATGACATAGTTAAAGATGTTTGACATCTTTAACAAAGAAGCTATGCTACGAACGTGTTTGGGCAGAACGCGATATACTACGAAGAGCCGTCAACGCCTCGGCTTCACTGAGATCGTAAGGAGGAAGATGGCCGTGAGCATTGTGCGAGGCTTCAGTTTGTGAGGCAGTCGCGCGGCGAACGGTGGTGCGCAGTGCGTTGTCGAATTTTTTGATGCCGAGCTCGAGAGCATGAATGAGCGCGGCGCTGCTAGTCGCATCTGCGGCCATCCATACGGTTGCGAGCGAGTCGAAATCTGGAAGACGACTGCAGTGCGTGTGCAGCAATCCGAACACATGATAATACTTTCGAATGTCGCGTGACGTCGGGCGTTCGGTCAGGCTCAACGAGGTTATGACTTCGCGCGAGTGCGCGATGCAGGTCACGAGTTCGCCCTGTAATTTCGATCGCATTTTCGTCTGAGCGAAGCGCTTAAGAGCCTCTCTGCGAGTGGCCACCGAACTTCGTCGCCGCACGCACTGAAGTAACGCGGCAGCCGGCGCTTCGTCGACGACGTACGAGTAGCGCCGGAACAAGTAATCGATACACGATTGAACAGCGTTGTGACCTCGTTGCATGGATATGGCTTGCATTTGCACGTCATCGACGAGCTCGGCTCGCGTTTCTCTGTCGATGTGCGGCGAGAGCGCGGTACAACCGAACGAATGGCCGACGTACTTGGTGATGAAGTACTCGTCCGTCGCGGTTCAATGCCGGATCTCTGCCTCGAACGCGCATCTCCCCGTCGAGGACGCGTTTCTGTCCGAGTCGTCGATCGTACTACACGTGTAAAAGTTCACTTTCCTGCCCGAACGCTTGCAGCCGCTCGACTTAAATCGCAACCCGTCGCACAGCGCGACGCGGTGCAGCGCGGACACGGCGCTCTGCGTCGAATCGTACGGACCGTCTTCGATGGTAAGGAGACGATTGTTCGAGCATATGGGCCCTGCGCCGCGATATAGGCGTTTGTCGCGCGGCGTTGACGCGGTCATCGCGTGTCGAAGTGACGGCACGTGCGGGCTGACTGGTGGGTCTAATACGAGCGAGGCGGCGGGCGTTACACATGCTGGAGTGCGCTATGGTCGCGATCGTTTTCCCACGCACACATACCACTCATTCTGGATGTAATACAAGGATTCCTCCTTGTGCCAACCGGACCGATAAAGTCGAGAAACAGTGGAAATGTAGACCAAAATACGGGTCTGACGAATTCTGTCTAAGCTGCTGCGAACTATCATCTTCGCTTTTCACGTCGCCAGGCGCGGGCGTCGGATCAACGTCGTAGCTTTTCTCACGTTGCTTCATCACAGTGAGACGATATGATAATGTCGACGCCGGGTTCGGGCTCGATGACGAGGACGCATGTTCTGTACTCACGATCTTCCCGTTGTCGACTGTGTCGGACGCGCCCCTTATCCAGTGTACGCATACGACTTCCCTCTACAACCAGGACTTATCTTCTGCAGGTCGCCCGCGCGAGCTCTCGTGGGGTTACATTTACGAATGCAGAGTCTATAATCGGATGCCGGATGCACAGCGGTGGCAAATACGACATAGCTTCCTTGGAGTTCTTAGTGAGGCTGGCAGACGAAGATGCAGTCTGGTAAGTTGTCTTCGCAGTGGTCGTGTTGTGCTACGAATGCGCGTCAGTCTTCCCAGTTCTGATATCCAAACTTACAGGCTTCACTCCTCGGATGTCTCTGAGGATCTTCGCCGAGATTATGAAATTTCCTGGTGGAAAACCTGCCGAGAGGTAAGTTCATTGGGGAAGATTTTCGTCACACTTTTATCAAATGCATTCAGGGAGGAGACGCCGCCCAGGATCATTTGGCGCAGGGAGGCGAAGTTTTAGTATTGGCTCGAGATAAGCAACTGCGGAGGTAAATATCTCGTTCGTCAGTTGTACGTTCACTCATGTTTTTATTAGTGGATTGCACTATGCGTGCGGTCGCGGCGACGTCGCTGTCGTCGAAGCCATGATCAGTTGTGGTGCTGAGATTGATGCACTGGTAACTGCACTATATCTTCTCTTTGTGATAGCTAACGTGCTATACTAGGATCAAGATGGTTATACACCACTGCATATAGCTGCGGGTTATCTGCATGAGCAAGTCATATCGGTCCTGATGAAATCTGGGGCGGATCCTAGTCTAGAAGACAACTCTGGTCGATCGGTATTTATGCATCTCATTGCTTTTACTTTTTTCTGATCTGAATTTTATTAGGCGCTTACCTTAGTGGAAACACTTTTGCAGAACACTCCCGCAACAACGTCACTTTTCTCGAAGCGTCTTGCGATGGAAGCAGTATCTTCCACCCTTCGTAGCTACATGTTCGAAGAGATTGTCCCACTATCCATTATACAAAAGCGCCCAGTGGCTTCACGGGACCAGTTTCTCGTCAGTTGGTTCGATGGTAATTTTCATCAAGTTTTGTTGAGACGCCTGCCTCACTACCGTTCCAGGGTTTGAACCAATTTGGGTCGACGATGTGGACGTCGCAGACGATCTTATCAACGAATTCAATCTTGGCATAGAGCGAGCTAGCGCATCCGAATTGATCACTATTGAAGGATCAGTTCGAGCATATCCTGACACGGTTCTTGTCAAGGTAACGTCTCCCTTTAACTCGTGTTCCTTTTGTTGACAAGTTCACTTCAGTGGTCGGATCACGACTTATTAAACTGGCGGAACGTTGGAACTTTGGGTGCATGAAAGTTTTGTGTACACCATAGGCAAAGTTAGCGTAGCATTTGAATGAAATATCATTACTAGTCTATCAATGTCGAGTTTCCGCGTAGTGCCTCGCCATCAAATCTTCCCGTCTGACTGCAAAACCCTCACAATTTTACTGTGTTTGACCTGGCAGACACGCGCGTGCACGGTGCTCAATTCGAGCATATTAAGAGTTTGTACATCGGCTGTAGCTGTTGTAGCTTTGGTCTACACACGCTTTTTTCAGAGAGCGACGAAGTTATATGGCGTTTCCGCTTTCCGGTCCCAGGCTTGCGGCGAGAAGCTCTTGTCTTGTTGCTGTAATACGGGCTCCAACTGGTCGTGCGCTACGAAGAAACGCACATATAGTCTCGACGGCGATGCAGCCGAATAATTTTGACTATGATATATACGTTATAGGTAGATTCTCGGGGAACTTTGTCACTTGTCAACTAATCGGCGTCAATAGGTGGTGGTTCCGGCGGCGTGCGTGCATCCCGCATGGCAGCCCAGAAAAAAGCAAAGGTCGGTCTCTGCGAGTTACCCTTCGATCCTATCAGCTCAGAGCTGACGGGTGGTCTTGGAGGTACATGTGTCATACGTGGTTGTGTTCCAAAGAAACTGCTCATGTATGGTAGTGCCTTTTCTTCTGAGTTTTCTGACGCTGAAGGTTTTGGCTGGGAGCTTCCTGGCAAGCCACAGTTCAGTTGGGATCGCTTGTTGCGAGCGAAAACGGAAGAAATCGTGAGATTAAACGGAATATATTCACGGCTGCTTGATAATTCGGGCGTTGATACGCATATTGGCTCTGGTAGGCTACTGGATAAAAACACTGTTCAAGTTACTTCCCCTGAGGTGCGTTCTCGTTCTAAGTTTTTGTATGATACACTGACAAATATCAGGGCGATGTTCAAATATTTACGGCGAGCTCGATTCTCATCGCGACTGGTGGTACTGCTGTAAAGCCTGATATTCCTGGAGCAGAATACGGAATGACTTCAGATGAGGCTTTGGCTTTGGATAAGCTACCTGACAGAATTGTGATTGTTGGAGGCGGCTACATTGCACTGGAGTTTGCAGGCATTTTCCAGGGCCTCGGAGTGAATGTGACACTGATGTTCCGACAAGATCTACCGCTCAGAGGTTTTGATACGGACTTGCGTAAGACGGTGAATGATAATCTCAGGCGAAGAAATATAGACGTTCGTCAAAACTGCTCTCCGTTGGCTATCACTCGTTCAGAAGATGACACTTTGACACTAAGCACGAGCAGTGGTGACATTCATGCAGACGCAATCATGTTTGCCACTGGGAGGAAACCCAATACTTCGCGTCCAGATCTTGGTCTTTTAGGTATTGGCGTGCAGTTAGATGCAGATGGGGCTATTATTGTCGATGAATACAGCCGAACATCTGTTCAGAATGTGTGGGCTGTCGGTGATGTTACAAATCGAGTGAATCTGACTCCTGTTGCCTTAATGGAGGGCATGGCTTTCGTGAGTAGCGTCGTGGACAAGCAGCTTACAAAACCAAATTATTCTAATATCCCCTGCGCTGTTTTCTCTCAACCTCCTGTTGGAACAGTTGGCCTTTCTGAAGAACAGGCTGTCGCACAAGGATACCGCTGCGACGTATATTGCTCCGAGTTTACACCGATGCGGTCTACGTTAGCAGGAAGACAAGAAAAGACTTTCATGAAGTTAGTCGTCGATCAGGCAACTGATCGCGTATTAGGTGTGCACATGGTTGGGGTTGATTCGCCTGAAATTCTCCAAGGTTTTGCAACTGCACTACAGTGTGGTGCTACCAAAAAGCACTTTGATAGCACAGTCGGTATCCATCCATCGAGTGCAGAGGAATTCGTCACGATGCGAACGAAAACAAGGTCTGTTGGCAACAAGTAGATTCTGTGCATGGGAAACAGAATTTTCTGGGTGTCTTTCCACACATGTAGTACTTTCCACTTGCAGTAAATAATATCACTTAAAATCAGGACGTTGAGTTCATCCGATCAACTTCACAGCCCCATTTTGGGTATCGAAGATCTCAGATAGGACGATTAGGTCATTCAAAATGCTCACAAAATCGTTCGAATCGGTCGGATCTTTTGTCAACGTACACTTAGCGAATACTACCTTCCATATGTCACCCGCAACGTTTGCCAAATTTGGTGGACTGAACCTCCAAGCACTTTTCGAAAGATTTAAGCACAAAAGCAAAGCATGAAGTCTGTAGAACATAGTTAGACTCTCGATCTCGCAATCAAGAACGTCTAAGTGTTGGAATGAATTATTCGCGACACAGTCAAAGTCGATTTTTTCCAAGACTTCAATTTCGTGTGAGGCGAGGCAGTCCAAAAAAGTTTCTGCTGGTGGTTTTGGCTCTGCAACCCCAAGTGTAGTATTTTTTTCCAGGGCCGCATGATATACACGTTCGTGCAAATTTTGCAAAAATTCAAGTCCTGGGAACGCTAACCCCAACGAATCGTACGAAAGTTTGACACACACCATGATGAGCTGTGAAGGACATTCCACCGTTCGGCACTCAAAGGTTTGCCAAAAGAAGGAAGCCGCGGTCGAAGCGATGATCAAATCTACCATTGCGCCTACAAGTAATAAACATGAAATAACGAATATTGGAAATAATTCACGACCTTACCGTGTGGCTTTGCGCACATTACAAGCGACAGTTCGACGACGCAAGATATTGCCAGCAAGTACCTGTCATCTACGCGATTTTCGTGAGTTTCGAGCGGGTGATCGATCGGCTTCGTAGCGTGATACGGCAACATGCTCTACTTTTTTGGCGAAAACATAAACAGAGCTTCGGTGGAAAGATATTGCTGGCATGTGAACGCGCCCAGTGACGCGTCCTCGCGGCGCTCGCGGAGCTTCTTCATAAATCGTAAATCGGCTACTATTTTACACATATTTAAAAGAGCATTAGCACTCTAACACGGTGGCAATATGCGTAGAAATCAAATAGGCTCTGCCTGCGCAGGTTCGAATCCTGCCGTCCGCGCACTGAACAAAAGCGGACGTGCCCGAGTGGTTAAGGGGTTTGACTCGAACCGACGAATCACGACGCGTCGTTGTGTTCTTTTGTGCGTAATTTTGTCCACATTGACCCAATGCGGCGACACAGAGTGAACCATGTGTGGATTCCACAGAATATGTTCGAACTACAGAGCGAGCTATCCACTACAATTTGACTGGGTTGAGTCAGGTACACACACTGAGGCTCAAGAGGGGAGTGTAAGGCGCTCGTTTTTTCTCCAACTCTCCAGGTAGTAGTAAAAGAAGTCGCAGTACAAGAGAGTTTGAACTAATCCACTGATCCAAACGATCCACTGACTATATCCGGGTTCGGTAGAGTATCGGTATATCCAATTGAGCAAATACAGTGCACGGTAGCCACCGAGTAGGAAAACATAATTGCTGGTAAGAGTATCGATATTTTTTGTCCGTTGTAGTAAAACGAGCTGAGGTAGTATAGCGACAGCTTCCAAGTAAATGGAGAAAGTCCACAAGATCTCGACCGCTGAAAGCTCGTGATTGATGAACACAGATAAAAGAGAACAAGGAAGAACGAGAAAGATAATACGGAAGGTGTCTTGTTCCCGGTCATACGTTTGACTGACTACTCTGTGTTGTCGCATGTACCAAATTATGCAACAGCTACTGCAGATGAAGAACAACTTCATGATCGTGTTGTAAACTGATATGAAACTGAAGAACAAATCCAAATATCGAGTAACAAACACGATAGCATAAAGCTCTTGTGTTCGCAGTGAAACTCCTACACATGATCTGGTTGCCTGGATCTTGAGGAGCAGCGCCTATCATATAAATATTCAGATGACGGATCGAACGTATCTATATCGCACGAGTTCTTCGCCGATCGGGCGTTCGACGTACCAGAATACTCGCAAGGTGCGTCATGTCACCCGCTATGGAAGTAAATGTAAAGCGTTGTTAGAAAAAAGGTTTGCACAGAGTTGATTGATTGTCTTACCAAATCTGAAAATGTTCATGGCTGGGAATGTTTGGCCCTTTGTTTTGGCCGATGTCAAGTGAGCGCGTCTGCAGAGAGATGAATATCGCACTCGTGAAGCCATAATCAGTCGAAAACCACAAGTCGTACTTTCCTAAAATGAACTGAAAATAGTTATATCCACGTTGTATACATAGATTAATTGACTCTCATTATATTGAAAAGTAGAATTTCAGCAAGAGAATTTCAGTTGTGTACACCGGCCACAGCGATTTTACCGGACGATTTTACCGTTGGTGTTCGAAATGTAGCTGACGCTGATGGAAGCACAATGTTTTGTGAATGGTCTCGCACAATTTCCGCGCATCTGTACGACGATGAACAGTAATTTACGATCATGTGTTCGCTTACGAGCAACTTCAATAGATCACGTCAGCGTTAAACTTTCCATTTCTTGCGGTGGCAGTTGGAAACAGACAGTTGGAAACAGACAGTTCCATAAGAACTCAAAACTACACTCACAATATCGTCGTTTTCAGGTTGGGGCTGCAAGAAATTTGGCAAATATTTCCTCAAAAGTGCGTTATTCTTCGTCCGTTCCTCGAATGAAATTTTAATATTGTTCCGTGCAGGAGATCACTCTCTGTGTAGAGGGAAACATCGGCGTGGGTAAGACGACTTTCTTGAGAGAGATATTGGCTCCTGGCGACAGCAGTCTTGAGGTTGGGTACCAAGCGCGTCGACTGATTAATTTTGAATCCTGTACTAGGACCTTGTCAATCTAATTCCGGAACCTGTTAACCTCTGGCAGCACGTCGAAAGACCAGATGGGAACGGACAAGGCTTCAATATTCTAGATGAGTTTTACAAAAATCCCAACAGATATGCATACACATTTCAACACTTTGTGTTCATGACGCGATTCATACAAGAGAAAAATACGCAACAGTCTGGCTTTCCCCTGCGAGTCATAGAACGAAGCGTGTTCTCTGATAAAAATGTTTTTACAGAAGCTCTGCGTGAAAGTGGCTGGCTATCTGAGCTTGAATACAGTTTATATCACGCATGGTTTGCGCCAATTATCCAGGTGAATTCTTTCAGTTGAAGCCTGACTCATCCAAATTCAAAGATCTAGAGATCAGGCTTTTCCAACGCTGATCCCGGATGGTTTCGTATACTTGCGCGCCAATCCCGAGACGTGCTTGCGCCGTTTACAAAAGCGCGCCCGAGGCGAGGAGTTGGATATCGATATCAGTTACCTGACATTATTGCACAATAAACACGAAAAATGGCTCATGGACAACCGAATCCGTGAGTATGTTCGCAGTAATATTATGATAGTTTCTCAGGTGCTCTGCAGGCTCTGCTCGTTGCGACTCCCAGCACTCAGCTGTTGCTGACATAACCATAAACATCGCCGGTAGAACGATCAAGGTCAGCATTCTTTCTCTCATCTAACTTCAAAACTAATCGCGCCATTCAGACTCCAATTTTAGTGATAGACTGCAATGAAGACGTTGACGTCGAAGACGAGGCATCTTGGAGGTCAGGAATTCAGTCTAAAATATTGCACTTTCGAGACCATGTACAGCAACAGCGTGACTTCCATAGTAGTGATTGTTAGCATATCTTATCGTGCTTAGAAGTGTGGAAATGTTGCACTTCTATTGGAAATAGCTTTTGAACATCGTTTTCGTTCTAAATTTTTTACGCGACGAACTCATGATGTGGTCGTTGTGGGTAGCTTGAAGACATCCATTTCGCTTGTGGACAAACCAAAGAACGACAGAGTGCGCACTGCGGGATGAAACACTCTTAAAAGTTCGCGATCTACGCGACTTTCTTGGGTAAATACTTCTGCCCTTTGCTCGCCCTTTTCTCTCTGCGTTTTCGCAGAAAACCGTCTAATTTACCGGTCCTTTGTAGTTGGGCGTATTTATCCATCAACTTTTCCGTTTTCATGGCAGCTGTAGTTCGTCTGGGTGAGTGCGAGTTTTTCTCGTGGTGACGGTACTTACACTTTTTCTTGTAGAAGGGAGACTTTCGAGGTGCTGATTTGACTCTCAACATAGTTTTTGGGCTGTATTTTACAGGTAAGTACTGAAGTACTCGATGAAGCTTGAGTGGACTGTTTTCCGAAGTTACCTCGAGCCAGATTTCTCCTTGTGCGCTCTGCCTTTTGGACGCACGTGTTCCCGCTTTGGAGAAGCGTCGGGCATTTCTGATCCACGTGTGCACTGATATTAACGCAAGGTATTACGACGCAGAGCTCTCGAAACTGAACGCGTGACACGTTTAACCACGAATTAACATGACGCCGCAGTCGCGTGCAAGACGTACAAGTCACGCGACGCGTTTGTCGGCGGTTGTTGTTCTTCTCTGTGAGTGAGTCTGAGTCCATACTTTGTACTATCTACCGATCATCGGAAAGTCGCATATAGTTATACAGATGTGCTCCATCATTTGTGCGTTTTCCGAAACGAAAAATCGGAACGTCGCGCCGCCACCACGACTTTGAGCTTGAAGACTTGGCGTCGAATGGACGGGCGGAGCTTGTTCTAGACGCAAAACAGTTCAGAACATGGCAACTCGTCACTGCTTCGAAAACAGGTGTGTTCAGGTACAGCCCTTTCCATGTTTAACTTATATTCGTACAGCAATGAAATCGGAGTCTTCAGTCAGCTGACGAACGCATATTGCTTGGTAGCTATCGGAGGTTCGGAAAACTTTTACAGGTGAAAATGCGCGACGTAACATGTATACGGTGATTGATCTAAGTGTACATCTTTCTATAGCGTCTTTGAGAGTGAGTTGGCATCAGAAATTCCCGTTGTGAAAGCGAGTCTTGGTGGAACTCGCTTGATAGGCAGAATGTCGGTTGGTATGTGTCCGCGTGCGTTGCCGTGTATTGCTAGCTGATGATTACTAGGGAACAAAAATGGTCTGCTCTTACCGGTTGGTGCCAGTGATCAAGGTTTGCCTTATGAAAGCACTTTGGTCGATAATACTGACAGCGTTTTCTAGAGGCGTTGCACATTCGCAATAGTTTATCCGATGAAATCGTCGTTCAACGAACGCACGAGCGACTTTCAGGTATGAATAGCAAAGCAATTATATTACCATTTTACTCATTTTATCACAGCTCTTGGCAATTGTATTGCGTGCAATGATCACGTAGCGTTGGTGCACCCCGACATTGACCAGGAGACGGAGGAAATAATTTCTGATGTACTAGGTGTAGAAGTGTTTCGACAGGTATAGTGATAATCCACTATTGCGGCTCCACCTAACAATGCAATCAGTCCATCGCAGGGAATATGCTAGTTGGGAGCTATTGTAGATTCACAAACAAGGGTGGAATCGTACATCCAGGAGCTAGTCTTGCTGATTTGGAAGAACTTTCGTCGCTTTTGCAGGTTGGTGTGCACCATGACAACAATACCCGTATAATTTCTTCCTCCGCAGATTCCCCTCGTTGCGGGCACGATCAATAGAGGTAGTGACGTCATTGCGTCTGGTCTCACGGCAAATGACTGGAGCGCATTTTGTGGACTCGACACCACTACGACGGAGGTTGCAGTAAGTTAACCATATGACATTAGTTCCCATCAACTGAATTCGAGCGTTTAGGTCATCGAAAGTGTATTGGGGCTTAAAGGAAGAGGTTCTAGCGAAACGATCAGTGGTATGCGTTCAGCGCTTGTGGACATGTTGGTATGATCAACATTTGGGTGACTGGAGTAGCGCACCGGTCTTGAAATAGATATACGAATCACCACTGATGATCGGATCTTAGAGTCTTTGGTGTATCTCCTTTTGTAATTTTGATGTGGTTTTTACGTCATTACATAGAACTGTCATAAACGCGATAACACAGAAAGTATCGATGCTCGAAAAGAATTTTAGTCAAGTGTCGCTAACCATCAAGGACCTGTCCGAAAGCTCAAGAGTAAATCAATCATCCCGTTTAGTTAAGTTTTTCACCTTGTCGATGATGCCGTAATCCTTAGCCGCCTGCGCGTCGAAGTATCTTGGACGGTTTATATCCTTCGCAATTTCTGCTTCCGTTTTCTGCAAAGCTTTGGAAAGAATCTCTATCATTTGAGATTTCGTGTTTCGCATCTCCTGTCTATGAATTTCTAATTCGGAGGCCTAATGAAAGATTTAAAACGAGAATGACGTGATTACTAGACCAAGCTCGTACCTGTCCGCGGTATGAACTAATTGGCTGTTTCAACATGATACTTGCGGCTGGAAGTGCAGAACGATAACCCTAAGCAAAAGACTTATTCGTGATTGGTAACTAGCTGAGCTTCTATTACCTGTGCTCCAGACGCAAGAAGCATAGCGGCTTCACCCCACGCGGTACCCACTGCTACTGTATGCACCGGTGATTTGATGTACTGTATGGTGTCGTATATCGCAAATGCCTCGGTATCGTATCCGTACTTTTGTCCATCCTTCGCATGAACACGGTCATTTGCTTCCGTGAGATATCAGAAACGCTTATACCTTTGATGTCCCAGTAGAGTTTATGTAAAGTTGAATGGGTTTCGTGCTGTCTTCGTACTGAAGGTATAGTAATTCTGCCAAAATCAGCTCTGTCACTGAAGGTACGAGCGTCATGCCCTAAAAGTCTTCGTAAGGCGACTATATTCAGAAGAGGCAAAGAAAGAATACCAGATAAACAATTCTTTCTTTGAAAATATAAGAGGGTAGGTCCGGTGGTGACTGTGAAGAAGCATCGCCTTGAAGGCTGGGTATGACCTACAGAAAACGTTGGTCCCGAAGGCTAACGAAAGTTGCAGTTGTTACCAAAGTGATAGTGCGTCGACGACTCTGAACACGGTTGCTGCTAGGAGAAATCAATGATGAGGCACATTTAGTTGTTCCGCTCGGCTTCGACACATCCACAGCGCCGCGTGTGTGTTTTTGTCTCAAATACGGCTTTGTGAGTGCTTTGGCTTGCAGCCCGCGACACGGTGTACTAAAACCTGCCGGCATCATGCACCGTGGAGTTATAAAGTTCAAGTTGGTTGTAGTAGTTTCGTGCTGTGACCAATTGTTGGACTTACACTCTGGACGAGCTGCTTTTTGTTGTGCGGCGGCCATCGTCGAGGTTTTTATTCGTCGATAAGAAATCACGCCGGTCGTAGTCTGCAAAATATACTGTCAACTCCAGATTCAATATGGGCCAATATCGGACGGTCACTTACCAAATATCGAAAATCGTTATTTGAGAACAAAAAGCCACACCGGCGTAACGATCTGTTGTCAGTTTGCGAACGCGACAAGCGCCCTTGCATTCGTGGTAGAACTATAAGACAGTCATTACCACGAAAGTTCCCACGTATCTACGCTGTAATCTAGAGAATGGCGCGCAGGTGAGTTCTGCTGTTACCGTGTTGCGGTTCAGTCTGACCAGCTCGTCTAAGATATGATTCCCGCACGACGACTTTCAGCCCTGAAGGTCGACTTTATCAGGTGATACTCATAACAGGCTCTCCTCTTCTACAGGGAATGTTCACACTACATCAGGTTGAATACGCGGTCGAAGCAATAAACCACGCAGGAGCGGCCATAGGAATCAAAACAGAGAAGGGAGTCATCTTGGCTACAGAAAAACGGGTTTTGTCAAAGGTATTCTCATCCCTCCAGGTGTTTCTTGCTCGCTCATAGTTGCGTCAGCTTCTAGAAAGTACTGTCACGGAGAAGCTACACCGAATAGACGCTCACATCGTTGCAGCTTCTGCTGGCGTCAACGCTGATGCCGAAATCTTAATCAACTCTGCAAGGTGTGTCAGTACCATGAGACAACTTCAAAAGTTTTACTTACTGCATCTTAGATTGATATCACAACGTTACAAGTACAAGTATGGGCAACCGGCTCCAGTTGAGTTGCTTGTTCAGCAGATAGCTGACCAGAAACAAGGTTATACTCAGTTTGGTGGACTTCGCCCATACGGCGTATCTTTCATTTTTGCTGGCTGGTACGACATTCAAGTGTAATATTTAGCACGACTCTGACGCAATATAGGGATCATAATTTGGGTTTTCAACTTTACCAGAGCGACCCTTCCGGAAACTATGTCGGGTGGAAGGTAAATTTTAGTTATTACATAATTTCAAACAAATTCCAAAACATTTTTGCAGGCTATCGCGATAGGAGCAAACAGCCAAACCGCGCAATCCATTTTAAAGTCCGATTATAGTCCAGAACTGTCGTTACATGAAGCTAAGAAGCTTGCACTGACAGCGCTAAGAAAGATCATGGATGTGACTACTCTTTCCAGGGACTCAGTGGAGCTACTACAAATTACAGAGAACAACAACTCCATTGCAGTCAAGCGTTTCACGGGTGCTGAGATTGCAGAACTGAATGAACAGTAGGACATCGAGTCACTTTTTGAGGAAAGGTAATAGAATACATAATCAGTGCAAGAGCAGCATTTTCGAGGCAGCATTTTCAAGCCTCGAAAAAGCAACATTTATATCTCGGTCGTGCGTGTGGATAGAAACTTGTAAATATATTCGAACTGAAGTGTGGAATGTTACTAACGCGTGTCTGCCAGACCTGTTTGGGCAAGTCTTTTTGTAAACTCGGCGAACTCTCCTTTATCAAACTCGTACGGCGTAAATTGATCGTCTGGAAAGTCTTTCGTCGACACATCGATGATATACTGACCTAGAGCTCGCTGAATAGTTTCACCTACATTGGCGTATTGCTTGCAAAATTTAGGAGAAACTTTTGCGTGGTGTGGATGCTGTAGGAAACCTAGGAGATCGTGGAAAACTATAACCTGCCCACTCGTACCATTTCCAGCACCGATTCCGATCGTTGGTATATCTAAGGTTGCTGTAATGGCATCCGCAAGCGGTTTTGGCACACATTCTAGGACAATAGCTGCACAACCTGCTCCTTGCAACTTCAGCGCCGACTTGAAGATCTCTATTGCCGACGCGGCCGTTTTTCCCTGTGGTTTAAATCCGCCAAGTACACCGACTGATTGAGGAGTTAGACCTAAGTGCCCAATCACGGCAATACCTGCCTCTACAATAGCTCTAGTAGCTTCAATTTTTGTTTTACTTCCACCCTCTAGTTTAACGGCATCTACGCCACCCTCTTTTACTAGTCTCACAGCCGACTGCAGAGCCTGCATGGCGCTAGCTTCGTATGATCCAAATGGAAGGTCAGCGACTACGAAAGATCGTTTTGAACCTCGCTTCACTGCTTGACAGTGTACAATCATATCACTAAGTGTCATCGGCAACGTGGTATCTTGCCCATGCACCACCATCGACGCTGAGTCACCCACAAGTACTATATCGAAACCCGCTCTGTCTACCTGAAACATGTGTATTAGGTTAAGACTTCAACGTTCACAGATTCAGGCAATTACGTACGTGGACGGCGCTCGGATAATCGTAGGCTGTTATGGCAGTTATGGGTTTGCCTTGTTTGTACTTTTCGTGCAACGTTGCGAGCGATACTCGACTCGTGGACGGCCGCGTATCGGAAACGGCGGCATCACTTAAGTACTGTCTTCGAAGGACGAGACGCGCGGCGCTCGTTACGTACTTGAGCCGCGTGTACATTTAGCTCGGGACGTCGCGTGTGTCGTGTTCGCGAAGAAGTGCAGTCGTGAGTTGAAAATTAAGCGCGAATTGAGCGTTTCCTGCATCACTTGATGATACGCTTCCGCGTCGTACGATACGATGACGATCAAACAAAAGTGTACGTACGATGTACAATTGTACTGTATTTCCGTAAATGTGAAAAAAGAGAGCGGCTCTTTTTTCAGGCCGTCTCTTTTTTCGGGGGCGATAAGGACAAACGCTGCGGGCACATACCGCGGCGCTCTGTGACTTTCCAAACTTCCCCAGCGCAAGAGTGCGAAATTAAGCTTGCCGCATCTTGTCCGGCCTATCATCAGCACGTTTAAGAGGTATGTGAGGCTTTCAGACCGCGCACTGGCCCGGTTCACATCTGCCGACTCGGTTGAATACTGACCGACGCGCTAACTGGCCGCTCGTAGCCGCTACCGGACATGGATGTCGAAAAATTACAGCGTTTAGCCGGAGCGGTCCGGATGGGAGGGAAAGGTTCTATGAGACGGTAAGCGACATCAGAGTTAGACGAACCCCGAAAATCACCGTGTGCGTAGGAAGAAGAAGGCTATGCATAAGTCCGTGAGCAACGATGACAAGCGATTGCAAACAGTTTTGAAAAAGATGGGCATGAACGCCATCCCGGGTGTACAAGAGGTCAACATTTTCCACTCGGATACCGTGACGCAGTTCGTGAATCCAAAAGGTAGGGTTTTCATGACATTGGACCCTCAGTTTAAGGTCTAACTTTTGGCCCAGTGCAAGCGTCTCCTCCAGCAAACGCGTATGTCGTCAGTGGACACCCTGAGACAAAGCGTAAGCGTTGCTCACTATTATTTCAGCGGACATCTTACAGAATGAACAGGTTTGGAAGACTTTCTACCGGGCATTGTGAATCAGTTGGGTACGTTTTCTCCGCCCAAAACCAGTGCGATGGTCGCTAACACCCGTGAAGGACCGGAAAATTTGGCCAACTTACAGCGAATGGCTGAACAGTACCAATCTAATCAGGCGTGATGCGATCATAGTACCACGCGCAAATGCCACGAGGGCATGAACTTGTCCTTTTCGTTAGCAAAGCCACTCCGAATCGTCGGCGACGATAGACCGTTGTAGATAAACATGTGATGATTCACTGGATGTCGATCAAAACCCCAAAAACAAAGTTCGTGCGCGGCCGTTTGCACATCAATTCCTCTGTTTGCTTCACGTATGTTGCGGACACTTTTACTCGCGGACTCCGAGCAAGTAGAAAAAGTATCGGCTCTGTTGTTGCCGAGGCGGACGTGTGGAATGAACTACTTCAGCCAAATGACTCCACTTATTAGTCTCAAAAAAAATGAAATCCAAAGTGTCGCTGAGCCACACCGCGCCTTGCATCTCGTAACAAGAACCTTCAAGAATCTTTATTGTCGGTACTTCATATTGACCGTTGCAGTAAGTACTGGGCCCGTCACAACGCACCGTTTGCGCCCAATGAAACTCGATCCTCGTCCGGTATCGGATCAGAGATATATACAGTCATGTGTGCGATCCATCGCAGAACGTCTAAGCGGAGTCGATCTGCCTGGTAAACCGACAAATCGGCAACTAGACGCAAAAGATTTCAAGGCGTTTGTTGAAAAGTCGTTCAAACTTCTCGACATCCAGCGCGGCAATCAGATCATTGCAGAAGAAGATTTGGTGATACTGCTACGGTACTTGCATTATCCGTTTCAAGTTGGGAAGACATGCAGTTTGCTTCAGAACTTAGCGACAAATCTGCCAACACTATCACTGGCGTTCAGCTGGCTTCTTCAACTTGGTGACTACGGAGCCAATGGGAGAACTCAGGTACGTAATTCGAAGTAACCGTGTATCGCGTTACTGAGGTGACAAAATAAAAATAGAAGCACGCGATTGAAGGTGAATCGTTTGTTCATCGCGTTACTTCGTCCTACAAGGTAACTTTGAGTTCTTCTTGGTGTCTGCACCTTACGGTAACTCTATTTGTGCAGTTCTTCCTCTGCGGGCAAGATCAGAAATGTTCGGAGGCATGTGAAAATCTGTTGGCAACTGTTCACAAACAAAATGATATGTGGATGCGTGATCGAACCAAACTTGAGCATGTAAGTCATGAAGCGACGAGAAACACGTTCACCTGACCCAAACTCTGACAGGCAAACTTAGAGTTACAGCGCTCCCTTTTTGAGTCAAAGATCACGCAACGGAATGACGATTTGATACTTTCTAGACTGGTATTACAACTTTGACTCATCATATGGAAAATCTAATAGTGTTTAGGCCGCTCTAAGACAAGAAAAGCTTACGCACGCTCAGAAAGCCGAACAGTACATGAAGCAGCTACAGGAGAACAGCACGCACTGTGCTTCAGTCCATCGAAACATGCACATGCATGAGGGAGTAAGTTCGACGAACTTTCTCTGCTTAGATTGTCTTACTTCTATTCTTTCGCAGAAAAGTACAACTTTACGGTGGAGTAGTCAGGCAGCGGTACGCTTTTGTGGTGCAAACATTCTAGTCCAAGTCACACTACATCCATAGGACACGCATATTTCTCAGTGTCCAGCCCCTGTGACTGAGAATGTCTCAGCTTCACTTCGGACTAAAATTGGAAAGCTGAAACAAAATTTGTCTCAGCTTTCAGCTGAACACGCGATTTGGTCACTGCGGCTGGAGCTCCCAATATCTGACGCAGTTGAGACGAGCTCAGTTGTGCAAGATAGACTTTATGTACGTTATTTTGAGTTGATGATGGCTACTTGCTTATGCAAAAATACGCTTAGTTAAAGGCAATCTCGAATGCACAAGCATGCCGCGTTCAGAACATGGAGGATGCAAATCTAAGGTATGTTTTTCCTCTATAAAAACAAAATGAAACTGATTGAAATTACCTCAGGAAGCTTTGCCAACAGTTGACCAGCCAAGAAAGACTGAAGACAAATATCTCATCAAATTTAAAAGAGAGGTAAATCGAAACGTAGTAGATCCCATTCAACAATGATGAAACCGCATTTCAGAGTATATACGTGTTCACAGCTCCGAGCCGATCTCGAGAATGCAGAGACTTCGTACAGGATTGGGAGAGAGACGGTCGATTTCACGCTGAATGAACTAAAAGCAAAATTGCGGGAGCTAGAAAAACAGGTTCGCCTGCGTATCATATCATTATAGGCAGAGGTGTTCAGTTTTACACAGGCGACTCAGTTGAATGAAGCAACTCCGCTCCAAGTCGAGGGCGTCAACAAGACCAAGGCAAGACGAGAAAAGATAACCATTTTGCACGTTAAATTAGTTTTACTGTAGGCGAGGTTGCTTGAAATGGAGAGACGTCACACCCACGAGAAACATGAGTTGCAGCAACTCGTTTTTGTTGGTCTTGATATGTTGATGGAACACAAACAGCAACTGCACAATGTATTGCAAGATACTGAAAACCAGAACCAATGGCTTCCATAGGACTGCAATGTTTGCCCATATGTGATACCCATCCCGATAGATACTTCTGACTGCTAAACGTTTACTGGTAAACGGGTAGGTTTCGCATAGTTACATTATTATGTCATCTATATATGTGTCATATCCGGGTATAATAAATATCATATGATAAAGTAAGCTCCGCGCTAAATCGTGACTTCGCAACCGCCGCCGCCGGGCAGGGAAGACGCCGGGCTGCTGCTCGGTCCGGAGGCACACATCACGTAAAGAGGGATTCGAAGTAGGGATTCGTCACATTCTAGTCAGGCAAAGCGAACAACAGGATCAGGTCTCAGGGCAAACGAAAGCGAAAGCCTAAGTTGGTGCTTCAACATGACCAAAAGGGACAGCGCTGAAGCGTCACAAAACATTTCAAAAGCACACGTGGACTCGTTCGACACATTTATACGAGTCGGTTTGACGAGAATTGTTGAAAGTATTGAACCAGTGACCGTAACGATCGACTCTTCAAATAGTTTAAAATGCTGGTTTGACGACGTTCAAGCAGGCAGGCCAGAAGTGCGTGATACCAAACACATGTTGAGGACGACGCCTAAGGCATGTAGAGAGAGCGGTAGTACATACACGGCACCTCTTGCGATTTCAATATCATGGTCGCTCAACGACTCACCGCCGACCTCGACCACACTATTCAACATGTGCCAAATTCCTGTGATGGTTGGCTCTAGGCTATGTGAGCTACGTGACGCAAGCGCAGAGAAACTCGTCAGTCGTGGAGAAGAATCGAATGAATTCGGAGGTTATTTCATTGTGAGTGGCATTGAAAGAGTGATTCGTCTTCTCATACAGCAACGAAGACATTATGTGATGGCACTTGTCCGTAGCTCGTTTAGAACTAGAGGCTCAAGATTTACCAAGTATGCCACGGCAATTCGATGCGTTGATGAATGTGAGCGATCTAGTACTGTGCGTCTGCATTATCTTTCGGACGGATCGGTGAATGTAGGCGTGACATTAGGGCGCCAGGAAATATTTCTTCCGTTGGCACTTGTTTTCCGAGCACTGACTGACCTATCTGACTACGAGCTCCAATCAAGAGTCTTGAAGGGTGTACTTGTAGGTGGAAAAGTAGAATTCGGTTATGCTCAGGAAACGTTGGAAAAGATTTTTGAGACGGCATTTCAAGCAACGATTCGCACACGAACAGATGCTTTAGAGTATGTAGGCTCCATGTTCAAAGCAGTTTTCCCAGGACGTGCTTCTAGCATACTTGAAGTAGGAGAGCGCATTATGCACAGTTGTATATTCGTTCACTTACGAACGAACGGAGCAAAATCAGATCTACTCATTTTCATGCTGAACAAGCTATTGTCGCTGGTATCTGGAAACTGCAGGGAGGACAATCCTGATTCTCTTGTTCACCAGGAAATTTTACTCCCAGGGTTTCTTTTGCAGAACATATTGCATGAAAAGCTCAATGAAGCTTTACTGCGTGTCAAATCGGAACTCGAACGGATTGATCGGGTCAACATCGCTGACTTATCAGATGATAAATTGAATACGCTCGTGATGGCAGCTATAAAACGTATAGATGTAGGTCGTCAACTTGAATACTTTCTTGCAACGGGCAATTTGGTAAGCAAGACAGGTTTAGGCCTGAGTCAGACAAGTGGTTTCACAATTGTAGCTGAAAAGCTCAACTACTTGCGGTATATATCCCATTTCCGATCGATCCATCGCGGTGCATATTTTGCAGAACTTCGAACAACCACAGTGAGAAAGCTATTACCTGAGTCGTGGGGATTCATGTGTCCAGTACACACACCGGATGGTTCACCGTGCGGTTTATTGACTCACATGAGTGCATCATGCCAGGTTGCGATAGGTTCAAACGCTTACAAAAGGCGTTCTGATGAGGTCTTTGACGCCGTTGTAGAAACTATATCTCGATACTGCCGGCTACTTACTCCTGAGGGCATCAAAGACATAAAAATGTGCCCTGTGTTAGTTGATGGTCTCGTCTTAGGATACATACCAGTAAACGACGTCTGGGCGGTTGCGTCGACATTGCGGCACCAGAAAGTTTCTTCCGAATCGATTATCACCGAAGAGTTGGAAATAGCTGTCTTGCCAGACTCCGAAATTTCCGGTGCCTATCCATGTTTGGTGATATTCTCGGGCAGTTCACGTCTACTTCGACCTGTGCGAAATGAAATCACAGGGACAGTCGAACTCATTGGCACAATGGAGCAAAACAGTTTGAATATAGCGCTTTCACCCGAAGTTACCACAAACAATGAACCAAAGTCACATAGCGAAATTTCTCCAGGTCAAGTGTTGAGTATTGTTGCAAGTTTGACGCCTTGGTCGGACTTCAATCAAAGTCCACGAAACATGTACCAATGCCAAATGGCGAAGCAGACAATGGGGATGCCGTTACATACTTTCGCGAGTAGATCTGATACAAAGTTGTATCGGTTACATATACCACAACGTCCTATTGCACTGACCATGACATATGACAAATATTGTATAGACAGTTACCCACTGGGTACAAACGCGGTCGTAGCCGTCCTATCGCATACAGGATACGATATGGAAGATGCGATGATCGTCAACAAATCTGCTGTTGAACGTGGTTTTGCGCATTCAACATTGTACAAGACCAATGTCATTCAGCTGCGATCAAATGAACGCTTTCAGAGAAATGACTCACAAATGCGGCAAGCTCTTACATCTTTAGATGAGGATGGACTACCTTATGTGGGACAAAGACTTGTGACGGCGTCAACAATATACGAGACTTTTGATGAAGCATCAAGTCATTATCGCCATGTTAAGCTGAAGGGTGCTGACGAAGCATGTGTGGATAAGATCAAGCGAGTTTGCCGTGAGTCAAAGAGCAGTCTTCAAGGCGATGAGATCAGTATCACTTTGCGATACAATCGAAATCCAGTTATTGGTGATAAGTTCAGCAGTAGGCATGGGCAGAAGGGCGTATTAAGCTTTTTGTGGCCAGACGAAGGCTTACCTTTCATCGAACGATCTGGTGTTAGACCGGATATTCTGATAAATCCACATGCATTTCCATCGAGAATGACTATCGGCATGTTAGTCGAAAGTTTAGCTTCTAAAAGTGGCGCTTTAACTGGTGATTTTGTCGATGCGTCTGCATTCAAAGCAGAAAAGGTGAGCCCATTAGATACACAAGGTGAAACGCTTCGAAATCTTGGATACAACTACACCGGTTCGGAAACTATGATCAATGGAGTTACGGGAGAGCCATTCGAAGTCGATATCTACATTGGTTTAGTGTACTATCAACGTTTGCGACATATGGTAAGCGATAAATTCCAAGTGAGATCAACTGGGCCAGTCAACCCTCTAACGAAGCAGCCAATCAAAGGTCGCAAAGCTGGCGGTGGTGTGCGTTTCGGGGAGATGGAGAGAGATTCTCTTCTTGCACATGGCGCTGCGTATCTACTTCGCGATCGACTGCATTTATCATCGGACACGCACTTATCTAGTGTTTGCACGACATGCGGTAACATCATCTCTACGGTGCCGAGAGCAGCAACGGGCTCCTTAAAAGCTGCTTCGAGTATTGCAAGGTGCCAAGTTTGCGAGACAAGCTCTTCAATTGAGGTGGTTGCTTTACCATATGTTTTCAAATATTTAGCCGCAGAACTTGCTGCGATGAATATACAAATGAAGGTTTCAATGATTTGAAATCGGAATATCTATCGTGTCTTTGTTGGGTCACTTTCCGCTGTTCGTAGCTCTTCAGATATCGCTTCATCGAGAAAATCTTGTGCATCGTGGTATGCGACTGCTGTATGACGTCGTATAGACGATGAAAGTGACTCGAATTGCTGTCTTTCTGAGTTGCAGCAGAAAGTAATCGCTATGCCCGTAGCTCCTGCGCGTGCTGTCCGCCCGACACGGTGGATATATGTTTCAACATGAAGAGGTGCGTCGTATAAGACAACTAGCCCTACACTAGGTATATCCAAGCCACGTGCAGCGGCATCTGATGCTATCATTACTCTGGAATTGCCGCTTCGGAAAGCCTCAAGCGAACTCTTCTGCTCCATTTTTGACATGCAACCGCTGTATTTGACTAGTCTTGTGGCTCGGTTTAGCTTCTTCATCTGTTCCCAAACGTAGGAACAAGTTATGACTGAAGATGTAATTACTATTATCGACTCTCCTTCAAATAGCTTAAGAATTTTCCGTAACGTGCCGACTTTTTGCTTCGGGGCTGTGAGAACACATAACTCCCTCAGTCCTAGTGGAAGGTGCAAATCACAGAAATGCGACTCAAACACATTCTTCATGGCGTGTGTATTCACTCGATATGCGTCGCTACCATCGCTTTGAAGAGTCGCAGAAACCAGAATGGTACGCTTCACTTTAAACCGACGCTCACCCACGTGTGTGCGCAATGTTTGCTTCATCGAAGCGGCGATAGAGTTCACGTGAGCCAACCAACCTTGATGAAGTTGACGAGTCAGTTTATCTGCTTCATCTATTATGCATGTGTTCAAGATAGTATGAGAAAGCACTCTCGAGAGATTCTGTACTTGACTAGGTGTGACAATCAAAATGTCGCACTGCACATGACGGCCTCGAAGCTTCACTTCAGCTCTTTCTGTCACGAGTTGTGCGCGCCGCTTACGCGATAGAATCGCGGTCGTTCTTCTTTTGCGTTGAAGCGCAGTATTATAAGTTGCAACCTTTGCAAAGATAGCTTCAGCGAACGGGTGAAATTCGGTTGCAACCTGCTTGGCAAGTTCAGTGCTTGGCACAAGTACCAGAACTTTCCTCTCCTTGTTCGCAAATTTTGCGAGCGTGTTCAAAGTCGGTAGAGCGTATGATAGGGTTTTCCCTTTACCAGTGCTGGCTATTATTTGAAAGTCCCTCTCCGCCGGACCTGATTGAAGGCTTCGCCAGCTCGAAACCTGTATAGGGAGTAGAGCCCGTATTTTTTTGTGAACGCACGCAAGCAGTCGCCTATCGATACCACGCAAAGGACCGGCGTCTTCAATCCCGTGGCGAACTTGATGCATGGTTAAAACGTTAAAATATTTCAAGCGGAGCGCGCCGTGTGCGAGAGGGTGTGTGTGGGGCAGCCAGAGGATTTGGTAAGAGAAAACCCGATTTTGGTAGAACTAAATGGCCTCCGTGGAACACTGGTACCAGTATATAGTGCGTAGTGGAAGGATTTCGGCTGTAGAACGAAATTTTATACAAGTATGATGTTTACCCATACGACGGTACGCAAACCGCGCGACACGGATCGCCAACGACGCGACATCACTAGTCGCTGCGCGTCGCTACTGGCGCGACTTTCGCGGCGAAGACGAGGGACGGGGGGCGATCGTCACCGTTGATGATGCCGCACTGATTCGCTATGGACACGCAGTTCCACCGCGGCGCCGGATGCGGTGGAGGATGAAGTCGCGAAAATATGTTAACGTATTCCAGGCCGCCGCGCGACGTTGGGTCGCCGGCAGTTTAAATACCGTTAAACGCAAAGAGAAGATCCTCAAGGTCAGTGTCAATGTTCTTCAGTAGATTTTGTAGATTTTCAACGCGAAATCCTCGCAATCAATGGCTGAAGACGCTCTGAAGCGCGCTGGCTCAAGACGCACTCTAAAGTATACGCGTAGTTTATTAAGCCCTCGTGCACGCTGTGGAACGTGTGCACCATTAGTCCAACGGTTAGGATATGAGCCTTCCAAGCTCGAGACCCGGGTTCGACTCCCGGATGGTGCAGTAAATATGTGAATATTCATCAACGGTTTACGACTCAAACCTTGGGGGACAAAGAGCTGTTTCCTTTTTTTTCGAGAACGGATTCATAATCAAAACATTGAATATCATATCATATTCCTATTCATATGAATCCGTGTGATGACGCTTTTGTGTAAATCGTTGAAGCCGCTTCCTGTTGACCGACAGCGCACATCGGAGCGTCGAGGGCGAACTACTTACGACCTTAACTGACCCTAGCGAGAAAGTCAGTGATTAATTTTATGTTTACGCGACCACGGACATGTTGGCAGGCTTCGCTCGCTTCCTTGTGTGCACGATTGGACGTTGCTTTCAACCAGGTACTGTTGCGTGGTCAAGTGTTTGAACGAATCGTGAACGAATCACGCAGCGCCCTACAAGACTTTCCGGACTTTCCTGTACATGGTGAGCTACCAGTCGTCGAATAGCCAAATGCAGTAAACAAATATTTGCGTGCAGAGGGTCATCTTGGACGTGAAGGTTCAACGTTTGCAGGCGTTTCTTCCACAAAAATACTTCGGACCGTGTTTGTATAACCAGGTACGATTCGAGTCAACTTCGATTTTGGCGAACTTGAAGTGTCGTATAGATTGCGGCGGTATTTATCCCAAATTTCTTTCCGGGCATTGGACGTTTGCTGGCTTTTTACGAGCACTTCCTACCGATCGTTTTTGGATACCTGAAGACTAAATACATGTGAGGGTGTTTTCTTCGATATTGATTATACTTGACGTCCGTTATCACAAGCACAATTCCGCTGAAGAAAAGTTCGCAGCCGGCTGAGGCATGTCGACATCAATTTGGATTTGGATTTGAGACTGACACATATTGCAGCTGTTGTGGGATATGCGACACCACTGGGGCGCCGAGAAGTGCGCAGATATGCTTCAAAAGCTTTCAGGGTTTTACTTGAAGGTTCGTCAGACAAAGTTCGAATGAAATCGAAGTTAATGTCTCCTAGGTGGCGCAAGTATTCGCTACTAAGCAGGATTTCTTGCCTAAACAGTACATCAGAAAACTAGCTTTTGTTTTTGAAAGTTGTGAGCCCGTGTCACCAACAGAAGTTCGGAGGATCATTGATAGCAATATGTCGAGCAGCATCCGCAAGCAATTGTCAAACGTAGACTATTCACCTATTGCTAGCGCAACAATCGCGCAAGTTCACCGTGGCACGATGGTCGGGGTAGAGGGAGATATCGTACTGAAAATCAAACGCCCTGGCAGTGAAAACTTGATGAAACTTGATATGTCAAATATGCTTTTAGTTTCGAAAATTCTGGACTCATTAAATATACGTTTGCCGTTTGATCACATCAGCGTTCTGTTGGAGTATCAAAATGAGGTATGAGTCCTTGAAGAGCACGCTTTGATTGTTCCTAACCCACTCATGCAGATACCGAAAGAGTTTGACTTTCACAGGGAGCGGACTATGATGGATTTACTGGGGACATCTATCCGATCTAAGTTTGAGTGTATAAATGTACCATCTTCATTGCCAACCGCTAGCTCCAATGATATTATCGCGATGACTTTCATGGAGGGTTGCAGCTTATCAAACTTTCTTTCGCAGGAATCGCGCATCGAACTAGGCAAAACAACACTAACAGCCTTTGCGCACTCTCTTCTTGAAGTTTATGCATATCAAATCTTTGAGCTTGGTATATTTCAAAGTGATCCACATCCTGGTAATATACTCATCGGTCGCGATGGTTCGCTAACGCTACTAGACTTTGGTCAGGTAAAAGTACTGAGTTCATCAACGCGAATAGCGCTCGCACAACTCGTCGTCGCTCTCGCTAGAGATTCTCCATATGCCGGTGAATTATTGACAGAATTAGGGATCAAGGTCGACAACGCTCACCGCCATCTGAAGTCTACTGTTGCTTACATTCTGTTCGATACCCGTATGGACCTACCAGAGGCAAGAATGAACCCTTTCGATGACGAACTTCCACTCGAAATTCGCCAAATGAAGTTGTCACGAATCCCTCAAGAAACTTTTATGTTAGTTCGAGTCGTTGCTTTGCTGCGAGGGATTCTGTCATCATTAAATTTGGACATACATGCTCGCATTTTTTGGGCGCCATATGCCGAGGCTTTCCTACGAATTAATAAAATACGTGTTACACAAGAACCTAAGCGCACAGCAGAGCAAAGAAATCCGCACGAACAAATGACGAGAATAGCTGACTGGATGACTGCACGTGAGTTACCGAGCACTACGAAGCATCTAACTCCGTTTGCCTTGGCAAATATATGGAGTATCGAAGATCTGGCTGCTTTGTTTTCATCAAAAGACACGAAGAAGATGGAGAAAGTTCTCAAATTCTTTTCTTGCGAAGAGCGTTCAAAAATTCAACAGAATCTAATACGCTCATCCGCTGATGCCTCCTGTACTAAATTAGTTTAGCCCAGCATCAACATCTCTTTTGTTTGTCTCTTTGAAACGAGTGAACTTGATTTCATAATTATATTCTTCTAAGTGGTCGCATCCCTATGATTTTGAAACACTTTTTCATCACAGTTAACGTGAGCAAGCATGTTGTCAGCCGGGATTCTTCTTCGATCACGCCAAATATTTTGCATTCCGTGTAGAAATTATTAAAGAGAACACATAAAGTGTACGTAAATTCACAAATTTTCGACGGCATCAGTTCCGTAAGCATAGAGTCAACAGCATCATCAAATTTCAAGAGGTGAAGAAGTAGTGCACGTTCTTGAGGCGTTGAGCATGTTGGATCCACGCAGTTCGCGGAAGATTCGTTTGAGCGGTTGGCTCGCTCGAGAATAGAATTCACTCTCACGAAAGAGTATTGCAAATAGACGGCCGTGTTCCCTTTCAAATCCAACATCCTTGCAAAAGAAAATGCATAATTAGTACTTATATTGTTGCGAAGATCAGCATACTTTACTGCACTTGTACCTAGATCATGCGCAGAGGTCCGAAGTGTCTCCATATCTAAGTCTGTGCCTCGAGTTTGAAATTGCTGCAAACAGCGCTCTTTCGCTTCTACCAAAAGATCTTTGAGTTTGACGGTTTCTCCTGACCGTGTGCGAAGCCGTTTGCCATCCTCTCCGGTCACAAGACCGAATCCTACGTGGTCAACGGCAACATCCTTCTTGGAATTGAGCCATCCAATACGTCTACCTGCGCTAAAGACAGCGTCAAAGTGTCGCCTTTGACTTATGTCTGTTACATATATTATCCAGTCGGCATCCTCAACCTGTGTTCTATGATATAGTGCAGCAAGATCTGTCGACGCATAATTAAATCCGCCGTCGCTCTTTCGGCAGATCAGTGGTACATCTGAATCATCACTAAATATACACAATGCACCATCATTCATAACTGCGATATCTTTCTCAATAAGCTCTTCGAGAACTTTCGGAATGAAAGAATTATAAAAACTTTCACCACGTTCTTCTATCTCAACGTTAAGTTCCTCATAAATCGCTTCGAACTCATTTCTACTAGCTTCACATATCTGCTCCCAAACTCTATAAGTTTCTGGTTCATAAGCCTGAAGCTCTGTCACCGCTACCTGAGCCCGTCGTTTGAAATACTCGTCTTCGTCGAACTTAACTTTCGCTTGCTTGTAAAACGACTGAAGGTCGGATAAGCCAACTGTGCCTTCATCACCGTGCTCGCGCATATACGCAATCAGCATACCAAACTGTGTTCCCCAATCACCTACATGGTTGAGTCGGGATACAGTGAAGCCACGATGTTCCAGAGCCTGACACAACGAATCTCCAATTATTGTACTACGCAGATGCCCAACGTGCATTTCCTTCGCTATATTAGGTGAAGAAAAATCAACAATCACTTTTTTGTTATTCTTCGGTACTTCTTGATTCAGTTGTCTGAACATTTGTGATGCCTTAAGTGAGATATACTTGTCGGAAAGGAAGATGTTTATGAATCCTGGCCCAGCGACTTCCACTTTGTGAAAAACTTCGGTGGCATCAAGTGAATTCGAAATTGCAACGGCCAATTCACGTGGACTTCCATAATCTGTTGCCATGGTCGAAAGCTCTGAAAATAACTGCATTGAACCACTATATTGGTAATCGCCAAAAGAAGTTTTTGTTGTCTCACTTACACTTACATCTCCGTGAAACACAGGGTTTATAATGGCGACGCCTTGGGACACTAAGGTAGCAATCGTCTTCTTCAAGCTGTAAGTCGGCAGAGGGTCACCATCTGTTACTGCTACATAACTGGATGCGTTCGAAACATGCGAATAAGGCCTTGCTGATTTTGAGCGGTTTGGACAAACTTTTGTCTTAAGCTTGCGCACAAACCTTTTCTGAACGCTCTTGTCAGCGCGGACTCCTCTTTTTGACTTGCAAACATGCCGCACCCTGTGCCGAAGCATACACGTCGTACGTAACATCGAGAGTGTGAGTAGCCGCAGACGAAACGCTTGCAGCTGTTGTTCGTGGAATGTTGACGCCGGCAGATGCTGTGAAAAGGTGCTAGTCGCCTCGACCACTGTCTGTGCTTTTTTATGTCGCTTTCATAGCATATGTTTTGTGATAGCTCTCGGTGTTCTTAAGTACGCAAAATTGTACTCGGTTGGGGGAGCCTGGAATAGCCTTGCGCCGTTTAAAAGGTAGAAAAACAATGGAGCTTGAAAAAGGAATGGCGACACCGCGGATCGAACGCGGGACCTTTAGATCTTCAGTCTAACGCTCTCCCAACTGAGCTATGTCACCGACTGAGCTCGAGGCATACTCGAGTAAGAGGTCTCCCGCTTTCCTCGCTTTCGCGAGGCGCGCTTCGTGAAGTGGCAGCGAACGTCATCGAATATGTACCTTGTACGTTTGACATTTCTGACGGTTGTGTTGTCTTTTATGTCGCACCGGTATGAGGTACTGTCTTCGGGCAAAAAAAGTTCTCTCACGCTGGTTGCTTCTGGGTTTGAAACTATAACACAACATCGCTAACGTACGCCGAATCACTACTAAGTAATCTCCAATAAATGAAAGCTCTGTCACGTACATCAGGATTCTCTGATGTAGAAGCTTTCTGCAAAACTCGTTGAACAACTCCTTGAGTGCTGGCAACTTTGTGTTGCAAAAAAGCTTTTACCGCAGATGTGAGCAGCTGTAGCTGAACCGAATCTGGCTCATCCATGTAGGTTTCGCAAAAGTTTTCTATAAGTGCAGTCGTATTTTCGATTCTCGCAGCATACTCTCCCACTACCCATATCAACGCTGCCTTTGCTTCTGGCTGATCCAACGAGGAAAGAGCAGAACATAAGGTCGGTATAGTGTACTCAAACTGATTGGGGTAGGTCCTGATGATATCCTTCGTGACAATTATAGCTTCTTGGACGACATAATTGATCTTGCTATCAATTAAATCAAGAAGTAGCGCAACTGATTCCTCTTTGGCATTTTCAAACTTGATTGCGCATACCCCAATAGCACGAATGGCGTGTCGCACAAAATCCAAGTCTACCTCGGAAGAGTACTCCTTCAGCTCATTCAGCACTTGACTGACTGTGTCGTCTGAAACGAGTTCGAGTAGAATTTTTAATTTCGTATGCTTTATGCAGAACGGATCGTTATATCTGCAAAAGAAAGCCTACAAAGACAAAATTTACAAAATTCAACAAAACGATTTGGGGGGGGTCTTACCTGCAAGTGTCTTTGTAACTCTTCCTTATAGGATCGGAGCAGCGAATGCACACATCGTAGTGTGATGTACTGAACTTCCATTTCGCTCCCCAAGAGAGTCACGAGTGATGATGCTATTTGCATCTTGATCGTGCGTTGCGAAGTATCAGGTATCGACTGTTGCTACATGGTCAGAAGCAAGAAATTAGAAAGCTCCCAGTCCCGTACCTGTAAGTGATTTGTCAACACTTTGATACTCGCTAAAACGACAGCGCCGTTTGAGTGCTGTAGGTGAGCGCTCACGCGCTTTACTATGGCGGATGCTTCGTGAGAATTGAACGTTGAAAACGCTGCAAGCGCATCTAGTATGTAAACTTGACCCCATCTACTCGATAATTAGTAGAAACGTATGATCAGTGTAACGAACGCACTCTGTACACTCCGTAAGCAAAGTACTCAATCTATCTGCGAGCTTCGCGTCGACGTAGAAAGATCGCTCTGAACTAGATATTTCAGACATAGCGGCAATGGCGTTGGACAGAACAGTGGGATTGGTTTCACTGTACAGCAGTTCCTTCAACGTATCAATGAAACCGCTGAAGCAAAGTATGAGACTAGAAAGACTATTAAATATTCGTGAACTTACCGACTTTCAACTAATTCTGGGTCGATTTCAAAGAGTTTTGCCACACAAAGCACTGCGGTCTTCCTCACGTATGGGTCTCCATCCTGAAGTGGAAGGTTGAGATAATTTTTTACTTTATTTCTCGTTAGAGTTACCGTCAACGCTAGTTGCAGCGGATCGCACAGGTACTCTGCTATCCGATGGACACGTATACATCCCATTGTCCGAACTGCAAGGGCACGGACGAGCGGATTGGCATCTTGGGCGTCCTGAAGCAGTTTAGTCAAAATAAACTTTCTACGAGCGTCAGCTCACCTTGATGAATGTATTCACAGCTAAAATTGTGAGTTCTGGTTTTGATTTCGCATAATTGATCAAGTAAAGATATATGAGTTTCTTCAACTCGAGATTTGGAGTTTGCATGCACTGAACCATATCAGGGAAGAGGGAGGACACGTCCTTGCCGACGGTCATCGCCGCTATGACTGCGATAGAATATCACCATCGTTTATTAGCAAATGGCCGTTCAGACTAAATTACCTTTCTTTACAGCTTGTTTTTGTACCAGCAAATCAGTACGTCGTAGTTCGTCGCGCCATTCAGCAATTTCGCCTAGAAAAGAAAGAAGTCAGCTTTCGGCTTCTTTTATGACAGGGCATCTACCTTTTCGTTGAGATTGAAAGAAGCGTGTGTCTCCCGCGGTCATGAGGGCAAGTTTAGCGACAGGCGATGTTGCCCTATCTCGAGAAGCAGTTAGTGACGGAACGGACCGGAAGTTGTCCAGCAAACTGTTCTTCTCTGCGTTTTCATATAATGAATATACCAGTAGTACTGTACCAATTTTGTATATTCATTTGTCTGTGTACGTGTACGTACGTATATAATCCGGTAAAACGATATCCAAATTCCCTTCGAAATGGTCTGATGGTGTGAAACGCAACAAAACCCTTGGCAGCGATTTCAACAGTGCACTGTCGCATCCCATGGGCTTGAGCTCCAAACTCGTGTAATATATCGCCGCGGTATCTGACACACTTTCCTACTTTGATGCCAATCCCCGTGCTAACCAGTGGAAGCGCCTCAGCTCGTAGCGTGTTTCGTCCTTCCACTCCCCGCAGACAACGACGGTTCCGAAGTGAAAGGCTAGCTCGAAAACGCATGAATATCGCGCTGATGTCTTTGAACACTATTGAAGATGGTGCCGACGTTTCATGGTTGCTTTCTACCTTTTGTGTTTGCGCCGCAGTGCCTCTCCTGCAGTACATAAGTAAGCAAGGAAAAGACTCAAGTACAAAGGAAGGCAAAAGTAGCGTGAAAAAGATTGGAAGGAACAAACTCGCAGCTACCGATTGGGGAGGTCATGACTCTGAGGGCCCACGTGACGAGATGGAGGATTCCTGGTGTATGCGCAACCTTAATGGGAAGCTTCTTTACTTTGGAATTTTTGATGGACACGGTGGCGCCGCAAGTTCTACATATTTAAAAAGCAACCTCTTAGATTTCATTGACGAAGCAGGGATAAAAATGTGTGATCAGATTGTTAAAGATGATGCGTTGAAGGATTATGGGGTAGATGAACAAAATCCCCTTGCCAGCGCGTTCGAAAGGGCAGATTCTGCTCTACTTGACCACCTCGGCTCTCTTGGTGACCCAGAGTGTTGGAGCGGCAGCACTGCGACAGTCTGTTTTGTGAGCGAAAATTACATCATCACTGCGAATGTTGGCGACAGTAGGGCCGTTTTAGGTCGAAATGGAAGAACAGTTGATATGAGCAACGATCACCGACCAGTTGGGTCCTCGAAAGCAGGTCGTGCTGAGATATCGCGTATAATTGAAAGTGGTGGATGGGTCTCACAGATGCGCGTTTGCGGGATCTTAGCGGTCAGTAGGGCATTTGGTGACTATGAATTCAAGGGAGGTAGGGTAGAGCTACTGCAGGAATTCAAGTCAACCGGTGCATCTGGGATAGGCACTCTTGAGAGACCACCAGTCGTTGCTCTACCAGATGTTCGCGTATATGAACGTTCAGAGGAGGACGATTTCTTGGTCATCGCCACTGATGGTCTTTGGGACGTCATGAACAGTGCACAGGCTATAACCTTCGTTCGTTCCATGATGAAAAGAGACAGCACTTGTAAGATGCACGACGTGGCGAGTGCACTAGTGGAGAGAGCTATCAAGAGCCGTACACAAGATAATGTATCCTGCATAGTGGTGGACCTCCGCTCCGGTCAACTTTGAATCAATCAAATGTGCTCGTGTGTTGCGTTGTCAATCGCGCATCTAAGCCAATTAGTTCCTTAGTTTCTTTCACTTCGGATTTTAGTCCAGTAATACTCAAACAGTCTCCGAAGGATGCACGAAAAGTTCTCGACTTGACGTCGAACCGCAAGCAGACTCATGCCGAATATTGCTGTGGCCGGCACACAAACCGGGCCGATGCATATCTATACACCGAGCTCATACAATTTTTTCAGGAAAAGGTAGACGTCGCACCATTTTTCCGAGTCAGAATCTTGGCTGCTCCGAGCGTTGAAAAGGACGAATAACAACTGAAAATATTCGACAACGCGGCCTCGATTATCGATAAGTCAAACCCTACTTTAGTTGATGTATGTTCACTCGTCGCACATAGCATATCACGCTTCTACGATTCGGTTTACACACTTCACTGCGGCGCGCGGCGTCCACGGACGTCGACGTCGAGCCCGCGGAAACAAGACTGTTGCAAAATGTATCCATCGGATCATATAAGAGTCGAATTATCCTCTATTTCGATAAAGGGCCATGTATTGTACATATAGAAATATTACTGGTATAGTATGAGATCCCTCACTGTGTTTTATTTAGTTTCCGAAGCGGGAATGGTCTTTCCGAGCAGACGGTGCGGCGGCTGGCTTTTGCGGTGCGTGACGACACAACCACGAACATTGGAGTTATTCAAACGAATAATGCGAGCACCTGCTGGACGAGGGCGAAGTGCGGGAAACAGATCAGCTAGTCGAGGTTTCGGTCGCGGAAGTAGCGGGCGAGGCCGTGGTTTTATCGCCGATACAACTCCCGACACCGTTGAAGGTACAACTTTTTGTGTAAGCGACATCGTTGAAACCTCAACTGTGATCGTAGAAATCGGCGAATTAATGCATGAATGCGAAGGAGAGCTAGTTCTGAGTTTGACAAACAAAAAGGTACCATCAAGCGCGTAGTCCGGTACAAATCCTGACAAATGTTGACAAACACAGATTCCGTATTTCAATGGTCCGATTTTTCTCGAAAGTAAGGCTCTCATTGGACGAGTTGAGGAAATTTTCGGTACAATTAACGAAGTGGTGGGTGTGAACAATGTCTGCGCCTGTAACTTCTCAATTTGTAAACAGAAATTCACGGTTAAACTTTCGGATGGCGTGAAAGCGTCTTCTTACAAGAAAGGTACGAGTGATTTTAAATAATCTTTGACAGTGTATATTGAGTCGAATTTAATCTTAGGTGACAAATTTTACATCAGTCCAGATAAGCTTCTACCAATTGAAAGATTCACGCAACCTGCGATGCAGAGGTAAGTTGCTTTGACGGAAAATGTTATGCATATTTTCAGCTCGTGCAGGGGCAATACCGGTCGTGGAACTGCACGTGGAGCTGGCCGAGGTGGTAGAGGTGCCCGCACTGCAGGTCGTGGCGGCGCCGGCGGCCGTGGTAGAGGTCGAGGTGGTCGATTCTCTGGCCGTGGGCGTGCTTGAGGAAAACCGTCACCGTGACATTTTTCTTTCGAAGTTCCTCGTGGTGTAAAAAATTGTGAGTTGAAAGATGTAATCGTTACGCACACATGTTATGTTATAATATGTTATGTTATGTTCGTTTTCGACTGTTATTTCATTACAGGAATCGATGGCACCGTGTACAGTGCCAAGCCTCCGCCCTACAAAAAGTACAAGTGCACACTTCTCCCATAGAGCTCTATGGTGTGTTGTTGTTGTAGTCGTATAGTGTGTCTCTCATATTTCGTGCTTATTCACCCTTTTTCGACGACTTGTTCATGAGGGACTTGTGGATGTGCGGAATGACACCACCACCGGCGATGGTAGCCTTAATGAGCATGTCCAACTCTTCGTCACCGCGAATGGCAAGTTGCAAGTGTCGAGGAGTGATACGTTTCACCTTTAAGTAGTGTGAGTACAGTGTCGCAAGATGCTAACAATTTTAAATACCTTCAGGTCTTTGGACGCATTGCCAGCGAGCTCAAGAACCTCAGCAGTAAGATATTCTGTTAAGTAAAGTCAGTTTTGTTGCTCTAGCCTGCTGGCCAATAACTCACCGAGAATGGCGGCCGAATACACAGCCGCAGTGGCACCCACACGCCCACCGGAAGCGGCACGGTTCTGTTTATGGCGTAAAATCGTCAGGATGAATGGATACGTACACGCAAGCGCTCAACGACAGTAAGAAAAGTCTCCGCGATTTTCAAATTTTAAACGGTCAAGTCAAGGAGACACTCTCCAGTCACTACTCCGCTCGGCGCCAACGCGGTACTCGACGCATAGGATCGATTTCTGAATTATTTACCTTCAAAAAACGATGGATGCGCCCAACGGGAAATTGAAGACCAGCCTTCACGGAGCGCGAAGTTGGCTTACGCTTGTCTCCCTTCTTGGACGACATCGTGCCCTTGGCACCCTTCCCGGAAAGCCCTTTGCCGGACAAACCCTTTGCACCTTTACCAGACATATTCAAAGCTTTTATTCTTGTTCGCGCCGGGACCGTTCTCGGAACGTGACGATTTGCTAGTTGCAAAGTGGTATCTCGGCGGACTCCTCCCCGGCCGTCCCAGTCGTCCCAGCCGTCCCAACAGGTGTGCGCAGCTTTTTATCTGATGTAGAGTGGTTTGATCATGGTGCTATACAATGCTATGATATTGGAGGCCAACAACGAAAGCAAACACAGAATGAAAAACCACTTTGACTAACTAGCCTTAGAATACGGGAAACTCACATAGGTTACCCCAGAAGGAGTCATTTGTGAGAAACCTCGGGTTTATACGTCGCGATGGGTGCCGTGCGTGCTTGTCTGATGCTTATCCGTATGTATTACTTTCCACGCCCTAATGTATGGGGTGTTAACACTTCTCGATCGCCACGCGCGCGTTGTGGCGTCGTCGCGAGTTATTAGCACTTCGACGGCGCGCACATATTAGGGACGTGGAAAGTAATACATACTGATATTCATACGCGCTAAGTCTATATGTAGGTCCAGGTCATGTAGTGTATGCATAGGCGTTAGCATCACTACAATACGAGATTGGGTTCAGTACATGTACATTATCGCTCATTTCACAGTTTCATTGCACGGCATCGCAAGGTGGTTTCTTTTTATTTTGACGTGCGCCGGACTACGAGTGCCCGCCATAGCGGAGCGCAGCAGCCCGAGACCAAACGGAGTCGTCCGTTGCGACGAATCTCGATCCAAATTATTTCTCCGGTAGTGCGATTCCACGATTGGCGATCTTACGATGAGCGGGCTTCAGCGCTTGAGCGCGGCGAAGTCGTCCATTTCGTCCCGGCGAGTTAAACCTACCGAGAGGAAGAGTTGCGATCGCACACAAAGCAGGTAAGACGATCCGGGATCTAATGTAAACACTGAATAGGATAAAAGGACAATCCTCGAATTTGTTCTCTATGCTTACAGTTGCCTGACCCAAGTTTCGTCCGCTCGCAGATCGACACGCAGTATGCACGCTGACGCCACACGCAACGGCCCGTCGTATGTATACGATTCCAGGTAAGCAGGCTTATACTGAACAGACCAAATGTGTGCTAATTTTACTTAGTGCCATCATTCAAGCGCAGCAAGGGAAAGGCCCTTCGCCGCTAGTCGTGGAAAGATTCCAAAATGTAGCCAGCCAGTTGATGAATCAGCGCATCATTCGACTGGGAGGAGCTGTGGATGATGACGGCTGCAACCTTATTGTTGCACAACTTTTGTGGCTGGATGCGAACGATCCTGAGAAAGACATTACACTTTATGTGAACTCCCCAGGCGGTTCTGTTACAGCAGGAATGGCTGTGTTCGACACCATGCGACACATTCGTCCTGATGTGTCAACTGTCTGCGTCGGATTGGCTGCTTCGATGGGAGCCTTTTTACTTGCATCGGGTCAAAAAGGCAAACGATTCAGTCTACCGAATAGCCGAATCATGATCCACCAGCCTCTAGGCGGTGCACAAGGTCAAGCAGCAGATATTGAGATTCAAGCGAACGAAATCATGCATCACAAGTCCACTCTCAATGGCTACCTTGCCGAATTCACGAACAAACCGCTTGCAGACGTCATGGAAGATACAGATAGAGACTTTTTTATGTCGGCGGAAGAGGCCGTGGAGTACGGGCTGATTGACGCTGTCATTCAGCACCCAACACACCTCGCAGTTAGCAACTCTGGCATCCCCATGTTTGCCAGTGAATTCTGATCAAACGTGTCATACAAGGTAAACCACGTGCGCCATCAGAACATCTTTACTAGACCCACCGATGTTATATCGAATTGAAGTGATTCACAACGACGACAAGAGAGAAAGCAGACAAACCCCACTGTGATGCTTGCTCTCGGTTAGTCACTAAAATCGCATTGAAACCTAGAAACGCGCGCGAGAACCACCTGACGTTGAACTCACAGAACAGTTTGAGTGCGACACGTAGTTACGGTATTACAAATGCATTTACTAGATGTATCAACGCGTAACTCGCGCACTTTTACGTCAAATAAATTAAATCAACTTTATCTTGCTGAGGGCGATGTACTGACGATGAAGAAGTTAGAGGAGAAGTATGAAAGGAATATATGTGTACTCACCGCCCCGGCCGCAAAGGTAAGCGAAGAAGTAAGAAAGCCAAAGTAGAGCAAAGGGGTTGGGACAGCCGCTATTTGAGCCACCTGGGAAGACACATGTGAGATCCATCGAACAGAAAGAACGGAGTCGCGAAACGTTGTCGCGTGATCGAACGCACCTGTGCGCTGATGGTATATGCAGCTTCTTCAGCTCTCGCTTCGCTTGCCAGAGTCATGCAACCTAAGTAAAAAAAGGATAAGTCACAATATCTTGTACAACCAGATCAGGCTACACGACCGAGCAAGTGAGCGAAGCCAAGGTCAGCACGGCTCGCGCACGCGAAGAAAGAATTATGCGAAATTCCATCAAGCGCGCGCACGGTACCTACCCGTTGCGATAGACACCGGAAGCGCAAGCTTCACGCTGCGTTGCGGACGACTCGTAGGTTTCGCGGACGCGGTTTTTTTGGCTTGAATCTTCGCAACCGGGCGAGTCTGCGCACGGATTGTGCTCACTACCATTTTGCGGGGAACGAACTAAATATCGCGAGTTCTGCACCAGCTGTCGGGTGCAACACAGTGTGCCGATCAAAGCCGCGTCCGGACGCGCCACGAAGATCTATCCAAGTTTCCTTATCCAACATAACCCCTCTGACATGATAGTTCGTATTGAGCTTGAATACATTACTCATCTCACATTTCTGCGAGGGTATATTACATATTATGAAAAGTAATATTAGTATGATATCATACTTGTATATCGTCGTGTGATATGATATCACGATACCGAGGGTATTTTCACATACCGGGGTCGGCCCGAGTGATCACACACCAGCCGCACGCTGCGACTCGCTGCGAGTGCACTCGACGGCGACACTGCATTAGCACTACCATGGTACGTGCAAACAACGCTCTTCGTGGTCGCGGTTCGCGTACGTATGCACTGACTGACTTGTGTTTTGGCTTGCTTTGCGGCGCTTCAGGACGTAATAAAAAAGTAAGCAACGTGCGCAGTCGACAAGGAGGGCGAAGTCACCTGCACGCGGTGGTAGAATTTGTTCGTATCGGCACACTACTCCGTGGCATCTGCGATATTTACTCTCTCCGAATTGAAGGGCGAACGTGAATACTGACCGTGTCCCACGTTTTTTCCCGCGACTTTAGGGCCATCGTCATGAAAGTTATCGGTCGGACGGGCTCGAGAGGCCAGGTGCGAAATGCGATTATCCGGCGGGCAGAAACCGCTTCGAATATTTGAATGACACATGCAATTGATCAGCTGTACTGACTGAAATTCGATGTACAGGTCACGCAAGTTAGGGTCAAATTCTTAGACGATCAAAACCGGCAAATCATGCGCAACGTCAAGGGTCCGGTTCGAGAAGGTAAGATGAAACAGTCGCTTCGCTTCACAATGGTGCTAATTTTATGACAGGTGATATCCTGACTTTGATGGAGTCCGAACGCGAAGCGCGTAGGCTCAGGTAGTTGAGGACCTACAAAATAGCACTAAGCGTGTAATGTTGAGAGTAAACTTTCTCAGTGTGTTGGCTCGGCCGATGAATCCGTGGGAAACCGCGAGAGTCGTAACTACGATGCGACAACCTTAGATCACTGGCAGCACTTCTTCATGTTTTGGTTGCTTGCATCAGAAAGTTCTATGAAGTCTTGCGGGCGTGCAGTTGTTGCTGTGACGTCGTCTTGTGCCTGTTTCTTATCACTGTAAGTACAAAAAGGTGCAATGGCATACCCACAGTGAGGAATGATCATAACATACCTTGCACATGACCGAATACGTTTGCGTCAATAGATCGATGAATGCCTGCTCAACATTCGTGGCGTCGAGGGCTGAAGTCTCAACGGTTGATAACTCTACATAGCAATATTCAAGATGAAAATATACAGACATATTTATTTCCAAACCTTCAGCATGGGCGAATTGTTGTGCTTGTGCGGCTGAAACTGTGCGTAGATGTGCAAGGTCGTTTTTGTTTCCGGCCAAGAGAACAACGATGTTGGAATCAGCGTGGTCCCTGAGCTCAGTGAGCCACTTGCCAGTGGCATTGAACGAGTCTGCATCATGTCTGAAATACATAAGTCGATTTAACTCGCACATAACTCACCTAGACTCGTTATATCATACACTAATAAAGCACCAACTGCTCCACGGTAATACGCACTCGTGATGGCTCGATATCGTTCTTGGCCAGCGGTGTCCCAAATCTGAGCTTTGATAGTCTTTCCATCTATCTAGTTTACGACCAAACTCATTCGTTGTTCACCACGTTCACTAATTTATATCATGCATACCTGCACACTACGAGTGGCAAACTCGACACCAATCGTCGACTTTGATTCTAAACAGAACTCGTTCCTGGTGAAACGCGAAAGTAGGTTTGATTTTCCAACTCCAGAGTCTCCGATGAGGACTATCTTGAAGAGATAATCGTAACTGTCGCTTTCGTGTCACGGGGTCCCTCTAAAAACACTACGCTCAACTTACTCGTCTGAATCTTTCATACTCATATCGGTCTCGTTCGGAACTTGTCTGAGAACGAGAGCTTCTTACGCGCACTGGCCTTCTAGAAGTGTCAGCGCCCACAAGCTAGGCGTAGATACCGCGTTATCGAGTGTTCAACCCAACTTCACCGTAATGGCTCGCGCGACGGTTTCTAGCGACTTGAAGTTTGTCCGTGAACGACCATGTGAAAGAAGGCGGCAAAATTGGACGCAGGATCTCGCGCAGTGCGCGAGTTAGACTGGTATTTTATGTGAAGATGCAATAGGTCGGATTGTACAAGGTATCCATCGAAATTAATTTTCACTGCGTTGTGTTTACACGATCGCCTAAAGTCACACCATACCTACATCAACTATTTGGCTCTTTTCTTGTTTAAAAGGTCCAAGGAAATACGAAATACGGCCTGGTGAATTTCTTGCAACCGTGGTCAGCGAACAAAGTATTAGTCGTAGAACTCTTCCTTACTTATGACGACGCTGTCTTGACCCAAACTCCCGCCATATCTTTCGTCTGGGTTCAAATCACTCTCGTCCAACTCCGGTACGAGGACGGCGGGAGGTGCTTCGCTGAATTCAACACTCGGTGCGAACGTCAGGGATTTCAAGTTTTGCCGAACTTGTTCTTTCACCTGATTCAAGTATGAAGGTGTGTTCAAATTTTCTATCCACACCGGCGCGTGTGCCTTCAACTTGTATCCTGCATCGGCGTAATACTCGTAATAGTTCTCGTGCGGTGGAATATGTTCTGCCAGTTGTTTACCTAGGAGAGTTGCTGTCTCATTCGCCCAGCACCTGGCTACATTGGATTTCGTATAGCCTCCGCCACCTGTGACAAGTATCGGCTTCGCAAAACTTTTCATGAAGGAAACACATTCTGCGTGACCTTTCAGTGAAAGGTTAAAGCAACCGATTCGATCGCCAGCTAGTGAATCAGCGCCGCATTGGAGGACGATGGCGTCTGGTTGGAATGAATCCATCACGTCTTGCATGACAAATTTGAACAGATCCACAAAGCTTTTGTCATCTATGCCATCGTTCAAGGGCACATTGACACTGTAGTATTTTCCCGAGTTTATGCCGATGTCCCTCAAACCACCTGTGCCCGGGAAGAACATATCGCCATATTTATGAAAACTGACTGTCATCACTCGATCAGTCATGTAAAATGCTTCTTCCACTCCGTCACCGTGATGAATATCTATATCTATGTACACGACCCGTGCATGTTGCTTCAGGAGTTCTAGTATCGCTAACACGAGGTCGTTGATGTAGCAAAATCCCGAAGCTTCTGCCTTCTTTGCATGGTGTAAACCTCCAGACCAGTTTATGGCTACGTCTGATAACCCCTGATTCAATCGCCGGACTCCGTCAATGGATCCACCTGTGTACCGTCGACAAAAGTCAAGCATGTGATCGAAAATGGGGCAGTCTTCGCCAAGGTTGAATCTTTGCATTTCTAAAACGTATTGTTGCTGCTTGTCAGGAGTTATTTTTGACAAGAAATCGACGTAATCTTCGCTATGAAACTGAGTGAATTCCGCGTTCGTGCAGGCTCGTGGCCTGAAAACTTGCAGGTGTTTATGCAAATCATAGGCCAAAATCAAATTGTGCGTCATGCACAAGCGATGAGGCTTCATGGGGTGGTTCGGCCCGTAGTAGTTTCTACCAACTTCTTCGTCATAGTAGTAGCACACCCTTTCCTTGGCGACCATCGCTGTGAAGCCAGTGAGCTTTGATCGTCACAAGTGCGGAGGCACAGCGCACAGTGAGGTCTATTGCAATGAGGCTGAAAAGCATACACTTTTTGACGTTATTTGAGCCAGCACTCATATTTTTCTACGGAACTTGAACATTTAGTGATGATTCATGATGACTCATCATACATACTTCTTACAAGTGTGCGAATACAAATTCTCGAGCCCTAACATACGCTCACTTTCACTTTCGCTAGAAAGGACTATTTTCAACCAACTGCACTGCCTGTTGCTGCGTGTCGGATCATCGTACGAGTAGACTTACAGCTCTGTTGTATGATTACAGTGCAAGAAATTCACTCTTACGTACCCGTGCATCGCGCATAGGCGACATTATACGGTGTAAATTTCCATAATAATGTGAAACCTATCGTACCGTGCTTGCACATCGGTTGCCTATCACGAATACCGCACTTTCACAACGCATTTACTAGCTACGTACCCTACGCTGTGCCAGCAAGTCTCACGTACCGGTTTGACGTTCGTCCACTTCCGCCACATACTCAATCAGTACTGTGGCCTTTCCTAAATCGTGAGAAGATGATAAACGTGCGACATCGACCTATATTGTGTTAAGCTAGTTTGATAAGCTAAAAAGTGTACCTTACCTCGACTATCTTGGACTGCGCGATGGCGTTGGCATCGGACAGTTCGCTTGCGTTTTGAAGTGAAATAAAACTCGAGCGATTATTAATCACGCCTTACCAGTGCTGAATTTCACTAGAAGTGCTCAATTCATCATTTTCATGCAGTGTAGCGTTGTCACATACAAAGACGTGCTGCAGGTCACTACTCTTCAGAGTGTGAGTCCCATCAAAGCTTTTCCACAGTTCTATAGATCCACGTCCCTCGGGTACGCACAGACTGTGCTCTTTGTCATCAATAATAAGCAAGCATTCTAGTCCTATAATTAATGTCGTGCTGGAGCAGTACGATTTCATCACTACCTCGCAACGACCGCCTGTCACTCTGAGCAGGTGTACTCGCTTCTAACTTCAAACTCTCTACATTCGCTTTAATACTTCTTGCAATCGTTGGACTAACCGAGATGAGATAAGAGTCATCCATCGAGACCGAGCTCAGTTCTTCTAACGCGCGGTTTCCGATTGGAGCTTCTGGCGCTGCCTTTCGCCGTGCGAACTGTTGTGTGTAGGTCTACACCCCTGCATAAAAAATAATTGTATACAATATACATACATACTGTTTTCAGAGGCCGATATATGTATGAAAACGCCAAACTCCATATTATATTCGCTCTACTAGTGTAGACATACTCGTTATCATCACTACAATACGAGAAGGTTCATGGATGGGTCATTTTCTCTCAACGTGCCTTTAGCCTCAACACCCCTGGCGAACACATATGTTATATGTTATGTTGTCGTACCGAAGATCTGGTCCGAGCTGTCGAATGGTCACGTAAAGCACGCATATTGCAGAGTCCTACCGTTGTTCAACTTTTAACTAGAGTTCGCGATGGGTAAGTCCATCGCTCACGCCAGTCACTCCCACTTCAACTCATACATTTTTGTTACAATACAGGCATTAAGGAGGGTCTCTCCGAACTTTGGGATGACTTGATGTCTTATCGGACACTTAAGGTGGTCAAAATAAGCGATAGGCGCCTGGCCTACGTTCACAAGACGCTCATGGTGACCATTCTTGTGTACGCTCTCGTTTCAGTCATCGGGGCCCACACGTACATGCTCAAGGAAAAGCCACGAGCATACATGTCTACCATATTCAATGATACAGTGAGAGATTTGAATCTCGCTGATAGTGCAATGCTCAATCAAATTTATTGCAACGCGTCATATTCAGACTTCGCTGGAGACTCACTTGTACCGGAAGGTTCATATTTAAATAACAGTTGCGTCACTCATATACCGACAGCACAAATGGTTGAAACTGATGAGGTGGCTACGTTCATCGCGACGCATTTAAAGTCGAGAATGTTTACAAGATTGTGTGCAGATGCTTTGACCCAGGTCGGTTGCAGCATATCATATCAAACAGATGTTAATCAGTTCCCACTTGATCCAGACAACTTAATCCTGCAAATCCGGCCGCGTTTTGTTACGAGTTGGGGGTATAACGGCTATCCCGAATCGGTTGCTGTATTTGATCACACGTCGACAGCATTTCGAACATTTTACTCTAACGATGCGAATAACTCGGCGAAATTCCCGATTATGTACCTTCATGAGATCCTGCGATTAGCTGGTATCGAGCTGGACGAAAGAAACGAGATTGAAGTTTCGTCCGCTTTCGCCACGAATTTTCCCATTTATCGGCTGACGGGCGTGCGATTGAGTGTTGACTTGACTTTTAGTAACTTTCGTCCGATGTCGCACTTCAAACCGTTCGATTTCAGTGCTGAAGCAGATATGAATATTCAACTGAGCAGTGAGGGAAGCTTTGTCACAAGCGTAGACATGGTGCATTTCTCCGGACCAGCATCAGATATCTCTGCAAGTGGAACTGTGATGCAGTACAGAGGAGTGCAGTTGGAGTATGGTGCAAAGGGTCTGATGGGCAAAGCTGACTTCTACACAGCAATGATGGCAATAATGAGCTGCTTCATTATGGTCTCTGTCGCGACAACGGTTGTTGATATTATCGGTGCTTTCATCTACGATTCTTTCAAAGACGATAAAATAGAAGATGACGGTGAGCGACAGCATTTAGAGCACATGATTCTAAACTTGGAGACCGTTGGCGTGCCTTTCGGACACGACGACTTACAAATTCTACCAAATGTATCCATGAAGGAGTTCCTTCAGTTGCTTCAACGTGACATCGTCAAATTGAACGCTCTGGCGCACCATATGAGTCGTGATTTGGCAGCAGCAGGAGTAAATCAGCACACGGTATCAATCCAACAACCAACCAAGCATGCAAGTATGCCGAAGTATAAATGTAAACTTGTCGCACCCGATAGAACAGACGTTTACCTCACCGGTGGGCCTCAAACAATTGGACGTGGGCACGGTGGTTGTGAATCAAAGCGCATTTCACATAAGCAGCTAAGTATTGTAGCGAATATTCAAACCGGCGTGGCTTTGGTGAAAGGTCTGCACACGAAGAATGTGTCTGGTGTCGCTTTAGCCGGTGGTGCATGGCAGACGCTCGGCGCAAATGATGAAGTTGAGCTGGAGGCAGGTGATATGATAGCATTAATATTAGACCAGAACGAAGAGGAGACAAGTGCAGAGGGTGTTTTCATTTACGCTGTCGAGAAATTCGAGGAAATAACGAGTAAGAGCTGGTTTACATGGTGAAGATATCTCCTTGTATATGCATGTGTGCTATACACTGACCGTATCTACGAGCGAAGTATTCAAACTGACGGGTAATCTCGGCATAGGGTATAAGTCCGTCGTAACTATTTTCACGCGGCCCAGAATTTTTGTCAACGCAAGATGTGCTTGCTTGATATGTTCTTTGCTTGTCGCGAAGTCTCCGCTTAACATGTACTTCTGTGTAGTTTTTAATAGAACATCATTGTTCTGTAACATTTTGCGCATTTCTGATAAATGTTCAACGCCTCCTGAGTCTTGGTTCAGCATGGAGTCTAAGGCGCAGCGCAGCTTATCTTTTGACAAGTGCCCGAGTCCATTTTTACATTTCGTACTTAAATCGGGATGTTGTAATATCCACTGCATACGGAGCGCTACGTCTCTCGTGCTTTTGCCCTCAATAAAAGACGCCGCGTACAGGTAAAAGCGCGTAGTATCGTCGTCTGTATGCTGGTCCAACCACGTCTTCAGTGTCGACTTGAGAACTGCAGTTTCACGAGGGCTCCAGCACGAAGCTGCATTGTACACCATACAGCGTAGGAATCTCTTAAGACGCAACTAATTGAAATGCAAACCGTTCGACAGAATGTCTGCGTAAACCATGCGATACAGCCGGGACGACGCCAGTTTGACGTTATTTCGACTGTTGTTCTGCCACGTCGATTTGCTCGTCACTTTCCTGGGGCGTGGCTAAATCTCATGACGAAGTAACTTTTTATCGTTTTCATAATACATATTATACTACGTTATTAACCTATCCAAGGGAGATAAAAAATAGTGAAAATACCTCCGCGTACGACGAGTCGGGACCGGTCCTCACGAAGGGCTCGACGGCTCGTCGTCCACTCCGTGCTGAACGATTTCCACTCCGTGCTGAACGAAGACGATCGCGCGACGTCATAAATTCAGTAGAGCATTCTTAATGTTCGCCTAGGCTTGATTTAGGCTCGATTAAGGTCACATGAAGAATTGCGTGTCTTGAAAGTCTTGATTTCGGGGAGCGACCGGGCCAGAAACTTCCTAAGTTTTACAAATTTAGCAGCAACAAGTATGGCCGTGTTCACAAGGGCAAGTCTTAGGTGGAAACACAGCTTTGCGCGCGTAGGTTCTACATGCAGCGTTGAATTTCTGCGAAAGGCTTACCGACAGTATTGTATTCGAGTCCAAATGCACGACGCACGGTCTTTGCCTGTCCGTTCTCTGCTTCATGGGCTCGCTAGTGCAGAAACTCTACGCGACCCTACACGAGCTGATCTCGTCGCACTCCTGTCAGAGATGTCGTCGAAAACCGCGATCGAGCGATTGCACTGGCGTATGTCAAATTGTGCAGAAGGCAGACGACTGCTCAAAGAAAGGCGCCGTGTCTCAAAACAAACACTTGAGTTCGCTCGACTTTGTGATCCTGATAGCTTCGGGTTCAAGTATGCAGAGTTTATGGATCGTCGCCAATTTAAGCCCGAAGATCGTCCACCAGTTTCGAGTTGCGACACTTCACTGGATGCGTCGCAACAATATGTTCTCATCCGTCTCCGAGAAGTCCACGATTTTCTTCATGTTTTGTTTGACTGTTCGACTACTATAGAAGGCGAATTGACGCTCAAGGCGATTGAGTTCGTGAATTGCCAATTACCAGTGAGTGGGCTAGCAGCCTTGATTGGCACGCTCCAAGTTTCAAACAAATCGCAGGAGCGTCTTCGCAGGTACTTATTTCCATGGGCAACACGAGCTGGGGCGGCGTGTGCACCGATTGAATGCATCGATTTTGAGTCAAGCTTGCACTTAAAGCTGAATGACGTTCGCAGAAGGCTACGCATCCAGTCTTACTTAGCCTAGCCTGCATGAGATGTAGTGTTGCCAAAATGCTTTTGCACGTGTTCAACTTCTCTTATCTTATCTTTTCTTCTCTTCTCTTCTCTTCTCTTCTCTTCTCTTCTCTTCTCGCTTCTGGTTCGTCAGTTTGGAATCAAAATCTTGCGTCATCGCCAGTCGTGCGGAGCGCTTTGCTGCAATCACGCGTGTTAAACTCGACGTGAAGTTTTGCTCGTTTAGTTCGAACTGTTCCATTCGCTGAGTAGTGCCCTTTTCTATTGCTAAAAATCTACCAACATCATGCTGAGTGACCAACGTTACAGCTTCACCTGATCTTTCAGCGCGGGCCGTTCTACCGATTCTATGTACATAGTCCGAAACATTCCTAGGGGGGTCGTAATTTATGATCACCTCTACTGCTGGAATATCTATTCCTCTCGACGCAACATCAGTTGCAAAAAGTATTGGAACACGCTGCGAACGGAACCGCTCCAACGACTCTTGACGTTGCTTTTGTTTTTTGAGCGAATGTAGAGACACACTTTCAATACCAAGTTGCACACAAATCTGATGAAGAAGCTCACACGTTTTGATCGAGTTTGTGAAAACTATCATTGATGCTGTCAATCTTGCAAGAAAATGGGAAAGCACCTGCACCAAGTACGCCTCTTTCACGTTAGCCGGTACAAAGCAGTAACACTGCTTGCATTTGTCCACCGGTTGACAATTATGCAAGTCGACGTGGAACACATTATGCAAATTCATATCTTTCATCGCAGAAATACTTTGCGTCATTGTAGCCGAGAAAAGTAATGTCTGCCGTTGTTTCGGTAGTTTCGACAAGATTATTCGTAGTTCAGCGTCAAAACCTGGATCTAACAATCTATCAGCTTCATCAAGCACTAACGTCGACACCTTGGAAAAGTACTTCGAGTTACTTTCATCGAAGACGAAATGCTCCATCAGTCTACCTGGAGTTGCACACACTATGTGTGGCCTTGAAGCAAGTCTTTGTGCTTGGACCTTCACGTCGTCACCGCCTATGATGGTTTCGCATTTGAGTGAGGTCCCTCCGCAGAACACACTGAACTGCTCAGTAAGCTGTATCGCTAGTTCCCGAGTAGGTGTTAAACAAACAGCAAAGACACCATACGGATCCGTCTGCAAACGCTCAAGTATTGGTAGGGCAAATGCAGCCGTCTTCCCGCTTCCTGTTTGTGCAGCCGCAAGCACATCTCTTCCTTCAAGTATGGGCGGAATACATCGCTGTTGGATGTCTGTTGGTTGCAATATCCCTAGAGTACGTAAGTTACGCTCGATCCACGTTGATAGACCCAAGTCCCCAAAAGTGACCAAACTCTGGGCTTTGCACGCCATGACATGCACACGTGTGCACCGCCTATACGGCTAAGATGAAGATATCTATCGAAAGACTTTTGGTTGAAATTACAGGAGGACGAGTACAGTTGCGTCCACAGCGACCAAGTAGCACTCAAAAGAAGCGGGAAAAGTTGCGATTTTCCACGTCGCAATATTTCTTCACAGTACAAGTCCAATTCTCTTTGAGAGGTTGATGGGCACTTTAATACGGGGTCATCCCTTGTTCGCACATGCCGCGATAAAATGGAAGTCAAATCGAAGTCAAATCGGGACGTAGACGACTTGCACGAAACCGAAGACGCGTAGGCCAAACGAGCACGAATTCGACGGGAATGACTGATAACACATTTCATCTAGATCAACTCTTTCAACGAACGGAGGCAGATATTATCATCCTTCGAACACGACCACTTTCGACAGATTCTGCAACCCGTTCGGCACAGAGTGTAGAAGGGCGAGCAATGGAGGTGGCTCGTTCGTTATCGCGGATTGGCACGCAACTAGAGTCTTTAGCAAAAGAAGTTCTTGCAACTAGTGCGAGCGTCGATTTGGCAAAGAGTACAACTCTGCACCTCGCGAAAGATACAACTCAAGGAGTGGGCTATGCGAACGGACAGCCCGTCGCCACCCCCCCGGCACTTCCTCTGTCAACTTTGAAGCATTTCTTTCAAAGCCTAGAATCATTATGCACATGGCAGGAGAAAAGCGTTCTTGCTTCGTACCACGAGCAGCACGCCGCTGTGCGGTCGTTACGCACAGCAGGTGATATAGCTCGACTCGAGTCCAGAACTTTTCAGGTGTACGTAGACAAAATCACAGAGCAGCTTAAGCAGACACCAGACAGCGATTAGCCGTCTGGCTTTAGTCGCTTAGATTCGCCTAGTATTTCTAGTTTTTAACGCAAGAAGTAAGTGCAATACTACAAAGTCACTTCGAGACCTACTGATCACCAATCTACTCATTTGTACTGTTCGGTAACATGTCGTGCGCTCTACTATGTCCTGGTAGACCCAACATATCGACCGTCTGAATCAGCTCATTTCGAGCTTGGGTACTGATTGCACTAGAAGGCAATTCGTTTTCGTTTGATGTACCAACGTTTCTTTCCGGTTTATGCTCGGTATCACGTTCATGATCAAGCTCAGCGTCGTGAGCTGGCGGATGAGCATCATTGTCACGTTCCGTATTCATTGATTGTACGTGCTTTGAAGACACGTGTGTCGTTGGAGCTTCGTGAAGTGGTACGCTAGGGGCTGGCTGCAGTTGGGAAAGATGCTCCAGTATGCGATTTCTAACGCCCTGCAAGTACTCCACAGTATTTTGATTTTCCATATTGCTTGTTTGGATGTGCAACTGACGCGTAGGTCCGAAATATTCAGAGTAGTCATTTGTAGGTAGCGTATCGTCCATATCAACGCCGAGCAAACATCCAGTTTCATATGCCCAACACCGTGCCACGTTTCTTATGGTGTATCCACCCCCACCCAGGACGATCATGGGGATATGAAAAGTTCGCATGTACTTCAAACACTCTGCATGGCCACGAATGGAGAGATTGAAACAACCCAAACGATCGCCGGATAACGAGTCAGCACCGGACTGAAATACTATTGCTTCTGGTCTGAATACCTCCATGACTTTCGCCATTATCGGCTTATACAGTTGTTCGTAGCTGCCATCGTCAATCCCATCTTTTAATGGCACATTTACACTATAGTATTTACCGGCATGTTGTCCGACATCTTGCAAATGACCTGTACCTGGAAAGTATTCGCCAAACTTGTGAAATGACACCGTCATGACTCGATCCGTTGTGTAAAAGGCTTCCTCCACTCCATCACCATGGTGAATGTCGATGTCAATGTAAAGGACACGTTGGTGAACTTTCAATAACTCTAGTATACACAGCACAATGTCATTGATGTAACAGAAGCCACTTGCTTCAGCTTTCTTTGCGTGATGTAAACCACCTGACCAGTTGACAACAGTATCAGACTGTCCATGGTTCAGCCTCACCGCACCTCCAACCGATCCACCAGTGTAAACCTGGCAGAAATTGAACAGTCCATCAAAGACAGGACAATCTTCGGCCACATTAAAACGTTTCAATTGCCGGATATGCTCGTGCTGATTCTCAGGGGTGACTAACCGAAGAAACTCTACGTAGTCGTCACTATGGAAGAGGGTCATATCTTCAGCACTTGCCAAAGCAGGTTGGAACACCTAGCATGAACGCGTTGTAGGAAGCACATCTAAAGAAACGAAATCAAACACACCTCCATGCGGCTGTGTAATCCATAATGTAGCAGCAAATTATGAGTCATGCGCATCCTATGAGGTTTCATAGGATGTCCCTGAAGAGAAAACTGTAAGATCGGAACGGAAATTTACGATGAAGGAAGGGACGCGATGGACTCATATCCCGGTGATGATCGAGATCTAGCATGTAAATTCGTCGCAACGAATGTTTACCTGACCATAGTAATAGTTGCCGACATCCGCGTCGTAAAAGTACGCGATTTTGTTCTTCGACATTTTTGTTCCACAGCCGTCTCTGCAACTATACGATTATGTCTTTCGCGCGGGATGAATCCTCTACTACTTTGCAGTAAGGCAAACTATTCACGAACCTTCCGTACACGCCAATACGATCAGTCGGGATGTGTGCTACGTCCGCCGCGTACCGTTCACGAAATCGTGCCTCGAGCACCGACCAGTGTTTGGACTCTCGAATTGTCGGCGACAAGTTACGTATATTGGGGCATGGAATCACTATGATGCACGAAGCGCTAGTCAAACAAATTTCGACCGGGCTATAAGGTTCGAGCACATTTCTAGAAAATGTCTACCGCCTAATCAAAGGACATTACGCGAGGTCATCCGAACCCTTGGGAACGTAAAAATGGGACACAGTTCGAAATTTCAAACACCTCTCCCAGCGTCAGCTACGACCGCAAACTGAACTAGTGCTTGTTCTCTCGCGAATTCCGGGTTCTTTCGTCGGGAGAAAGTTGACGTTGTTCAAGCTCGCGTGAGAGCTGTGATAACTTCAAATGAACACCCCAATATGACTCGAACCGCGGATATTTCTACGCCTTGCTCGCTGCACGATGTTGAAAAACTGTTAGAAAGAGCAAGTGGCGATCTTGAGACGTTCTCAGCAACTGTGGCGCGCGTTCTGAATTTATTGACCAAACATTCGTCGGAAGGTGGAAAAGTGAAGCTTTCATTCGATGTCGTTCGGAAGCTCTCGGCACTCTTGGACAACTTTTCCTCACTTCTCGCCGAGGAAAGCGACTCTGAGTGTTTGCCAACTGCGTTTGATCAGATGGCAACAATAATACACTTTATGTACGACAATATTCAGTTTGCAGAGAAAGAACTCGAAATTGAAACGTTTCACCTCAAGCTAGTTAAGTTGTTGCTTGCTCTGAAATGTTTTGATATTGCTTCTGAACAAGCCGTTGTACTGCTACATCGACTGGATGGATGGTCTTCACCACACCGTACAGTTCGCAGTTCCAATGCCAAAGAGCCTGAAAGAGCTTCACGCAGATATTCTTCATTTGTCGTCGGATGTTGGTTGAGTATGTTGGCCGCTTTTGTAGAGCTAAATCCATGTGGGCACAAATATGAGTCCACTTTGCGGCTGTTGGTTAACTCTCTAGATCGACTGAACTTCCGGATACTTCAAAGTGGAAACTGCGAACGTCACAACGGAGTGATTTTTCGTTATACGTTGAGGCTTTTGGAAAAACTTTCAAATGCCAAAGCACAAGATCAATCTTTCGATATAGACAAAAATGATGCATTTACTCGTTCTCTTTCAAAATTCACACTATTTTCATGCGTTAAGTCAGACTGTGCTGAACAGCTTCCCAATCTGATAAGAATGTTCGCACAGCTTCATGGCTTCGAAAATTTCAAATATATTCTTTCTCTGGCCGATGTGAAGCAACTTCAATCATTTTCTGCAGATACCTGGATGATAGCAATCGAAAAGCTTGGTGCGCACGCTTGCCAGAGTGACAGGCAACTGGTGACTGTTCATCAAATCTTGCTTATCGAAGAATCCATTCATTTCGGACAGGAACATCAGCCAACAATATATATGATTTTGATGCGTTTGGCGACGAACGGTTTGAGTTGCGAAAAGCTAAGTCTTTGTATGCTTGAGTTTATGCGCTCTGCGCGCCACAAATCTCTTTGTAGATGTGAACTGAATACTAATAAACAATTTTGGCGATGTGTCCGTGACTTTGCTTCTGAATTGTGCAAATGTTTGAACATTCCGAGATCAGATCCAGATATAAAGTATGCAAGCAGAACGTCTGAGATACTTTTACAACTTGTAGTTTCTTTACTAAAAGCTATTGAGGAAACGCCCAGCAGTTCGGGTAACGACGACACAATCGTTCCGATACTAAAAGTATCAATGATGTCCCTCACTATGGCTTATGTATCATTGAAAACTGTTTGCTTTCAGTTTCCCACGTGTGTGTCAAACGAGAATGCATGCCTTGAGCTCAAGCAAGTTCTACGAAAGTGTCATCACATAGTAGAAGAGAGACAATTTTTGAAAATTGAAGACTTTTTGTTAAAATTGGTGGAAAGATCGAATAGTAGCCCTAATCTGGAGATGCTTTTAGACGCCGACTGTCACATGTGCGCCTTACTAGCAGTGTCCAACACAACCGATGTGCATACAGATAGATTATCGTTGCGTTTAATGGCTCGCAATCACATCTTGCTTGAACTTGGTGGTAGGCCAGAAATTGTTTTGAGCTCTATGCTTGTAAACCGCGCACACGAAGCAGAAGTTCGTGCCGTTTATGCGTTTGAGTTGGTACGATGTCTTTGTGCATTACCAGATATCGACCGCCAAGAACTATGCGCCTTGGCAGTATTCAGATATCTGCAAAACAATCAAGACCTCGAGTGGACGAGAATGTTGACTGAACACTACTCTGCGTGGCAAGAGGCGATACGTTTCAGAGTGCGATTTGAAGAGCAAATATTTGTGGAAACATGCTTGATTTCTTCTCTTCACAATGATGCAAAACTGTTGTCAAACTTGGATCGTGCGATCTCTTATGAAATGCTCATACAAATGTTTGACTGCCTTTTGGTGTTGATGGCGAAACATACCTCTGCTGACGGGTTTTATGACGATTACCTGCAAATGGAAACAGTCGACAAACTCATAAATATTTGTGAAATTTTATCACGACAAGAATCCACGGGTTGTGAATATCGCGACTTCCACCGAAATGCAAAGGAAATAGAATTTGCTGCACATTTGTTATATTTTCAATGTGCGCAACAAAATACTTCAGATTTCAATGATGCGAACGCAGAGTTCGCTATGAAATATGAAAAAGCTATGCGGCATCTGCGCAGACTTTCTGGTTACAAGCAGCGAAGTGCGCTTTGTGACAGCATAAAAAATAGCTTCATGAACACTTTCTGCGTACTGGAATCGACTCATTCAAAGCTTTGTTTTACGGGAAATATCCTAGCAGCTGATTCACTTTTTGCTGTCGTAGCATCAACAACTGGTATTGAACTAGATACTCGACTGTGCGCGGGTGAGCTTTTTCTTCTCACCGACCCTTCCTACACACCAACACTCAACAATTCGAAACAAGTTGTTCCAGGTATTTCTTGGTACCGAAGTGAAAGCGGATTTGAAAGTGTCATTCACTCCGAACTTCTTGATATATGTAGACTTCGTAGTGATGGAAAACTTGTTGAGTGCGTCAAGGTGACAAACCAGGCCTTGCACAAGTTGAGACTTGCTTTGAAACTTGGAAACATCGTAGCAACTACCAACGGTGATCACAATGATTCTGACAGACTTCAGTATCTTCGTCTACTTCGTCATGATGGCATTGAAGTCAAGTACGGCATGAGTTTTTGGCATCTAATGACAGTATATATGCAGATTTTATTTTTGAAATCATTAGTTGCGCATTCTATCGGCTGTACTGAGATGTCAAAACGCGCTCTAGACGAGGCCGTCCGCACGTGCGAAAGTCTGAATTCGTTGGACTTGGCAAACATTGTCCGAGTCCAATATACGTTACACATCATGGAGACGTCTTTAGACTTCAACAATCAGTTTCGTGCACAGAAGATTTTGAATGCGCAAACCGTTGAACATAGCATGTCAAACCCACTACAAGACGTATTTGGGCTATCAATTTCATATCTGCGACATATGAGTTGCTCGGATAAGCTCGACAATGCGCGTGCATGTGAGAACTGTATTGAAGCATCGTTGGCAACATTGCAATCCTTACAAAACGGCACTAAGCTAGAGATTGATCCATGGATTCAATGGTGTACTCGTCTAACTGCCAAAATGAGGGCACGGAAAGCACTGTACGTTGACATCGAATCAGCTAACGAACTACTTTCACAAAGTAGACAGTGGTTACAAGGAAAACCTAGTCCGTGTGCGGCAGACGAAGCATTCATACTGATCATACAGTCTACTATTGAAGTTGGACGACTCCATGGATTGCAAAAGTCGAATCCATCTCTTGCTTCGCACCATTTCAGCGCAGAATTGGACTATGTTCGAGCCCTGTTGCAGAAGTCACTCCAGCTGACTCATGAGTTTCCAGTATTCGTAAAAAAGTTGGCAGCCTTAAACTCGATAGTGGAGGTGCTCTATGATCCCCTAGCCTCACTCAATTTGACGAAGTCGATGCACGTTATGTGCGGTGCAACTTTCATACAGCGATCGATTGTCGAGCGAGCAAGCAGAATCAGTGACCCAACTTTGAGTGCCAAAAGTTGCCGTACCGAATTGGACAGTCGTGAAGAGCTCGTAATGCTGCAATCTTCTAGCACTGATATGCAGCTCAAAATGTTGGGGCCAGATTCTGCAAAAATAATTTCTGTGACACACCCTTTGATCACTCTGTGTGAATCCACCTTGGGTATACTTGACGACACGCCGGAACATTCAAGCAAGGTAGAGATCCTCCTTACGAGATCTTCAGTGTTACCTGACGAGATACCAGTCGTAGTGACGCTACCATGGATTCGCCCTGCGCCCGATTCAATATCTCCCGTCCAAGAACTTCGAGATATTCTGGCATCAAAAGCAAATTCAAATGCGCTCAAGGGGGACATGAAACGAGAAGAAAAAATAGCATGGTGGGAGCATCGTATTGCGCAGGATATACAATTGAAGGAACTTGTTCATGAAGTGCAGTCTTACACGTTGGGCTGTTGGTGGTTCCTTTTACTAGGCGAACCACAAGATGACGTTGTTAAAGAGACTTTGGCAGCATCAAGTGAAATAATGTGCCGTCTGCGTGACATCGGAGTTCTTGAAGGTCTTGAACTATTTCAGTACGCACCTCACGCAATTCGATTACTTTTGCAAAATGCGACAAAAATGCAATTGAAAGAAATACAAACGGTGTTGTGCAGTATGTTTAGAGGAGGCGAAAAGTATTTTGCGTGGGAAGAGGAGCAAGATGCAGTCGACGCTGCTCAACACGCCATACAAAGTCTCACAATGAATTGCAAAGATATTTCGCTATCTATTTTGGCAGCATCCAAAACTGGCTCAGGACCCGAGAAACGTTTTCAAGGGCCTATTCTACTCCTTTTTGATGGATATGTAAGTGAGTTCCCGTGGGAATCACTTCCACTAATCTCTGATCAGGAGTACTATCGCATCCCTTGTGCTTTGTATTCACAAGAGTGCGCAACATTTCCAGATTTGCAATGCTCCCAGCCCATTCGATACGCAGATTTATCCAATACCCTCGCGGTTCTTAATCCAGATGGCGATCTCTTGGAAACAGAGAAAGTTCTTCTTCCAGCTATCATGACAAACCAAAGTTGGAAAATTATAACTGGTGTACATCCGTGTGGTATCAATGAAGCGCTGGCATTGTATGATATGTTTTTGTTTTTCGGACATGGCACCGCGCAACAGTACCTGAGACCCACGTCCGTAGTATGCTCATGGAAATCAATAATGATTCTGATGGGTTGCTCCAGCGGTGCCTTGGTGTCCCAGGGTGAACTTGGATATGATGGAGTTGTACTTTCATACATGATCAAAGGTTCACCAGCAATTGTAGCAAATCTCTGGGACGTAACAGACAAGGATATAGATAGGTTTTCTCTGGAACTCATAGGTGGTTGGCGTGGAGGTCCGAATTCCTCAAAAGTACACTCGATCTCAACTTCTGTTGTACGTGCGAGGGTAAATTGTCGATTGAAATTTTTGACAGGAGGGGCTCCCGTCATTTATGGTATTCCAGCTTTTCTACGTGAATGAAAAATTAACGGAATCTAGGTAAATTTCTTTGGTAGTCATATAAAAGTGGTGAAATAAAAAAGATATTCTTTTAATACTACAGGCATCGGACTAGAGACTCTACGCATATTGCGTAGTTCCGCATGCTTCTCAAAAGACGCGCAGTTGCCAACTTACGACAAGGTCCAAGTAATATTCCTCATACTACATGCGATGATACCGAGCGAAGTATCGTCAAGGACGTCCTACTGCAAAACGCACATCAGATGTCTGCGTTTCCCATCGTTTCATCCTCACTGTCTGAGTCCTCAGCATCTGCAGCTGAAATTTTTTCAATTTTCTCAGCCAGGAGACGGTCATCTCTTTCGCTCACAGCTCGTGGACTTTCTTTGACGTTCATAGTTCCATTCGCACTCGCTATATATACCTACACGAAATTTAAGTTGGAAAGCTGTGGTATGAACGTTCTGACGTACGGATGCAGCAGAGATGGCTTGCGAAATGAGCTCAATTCCTGCTTCTTTATCGGCTGTCTGCGTTGTGAAAACGTACAATGGAGAGGCCACGAGAGAAACTTTGACATCACAGGTGCTGTTCGAAACTTCTTCTGCTTTTTTCAGAGCAGATCTAATGTGCTCAACACCATCATAATCGAAACACGTGATCTCCACGTCTGCTCGAATCTTGAGTGGCTGCGGCGTCATACGGCGGCGAATGTCTTTCAATAGAGCGGCTTTCACGAACTCCTCTATTCGTTTAGCCCCAGTACTTTGAGATTCCACTTTATCAAAGACAGTTTCTGCGTCGTTGACCATAAGTCGGAAAGCGTCAAACGCGTGTCCGTAGAACCGGTAAAGTGGCCAGCCAAGATGCTAAAAGAGTGGTGAGAACAAAAAGTAGGGCGTTCAAGTAACGTACCTCGTAAAGTTCAGTAAGATCATGGGACGAAGTAGTCTCAGCTACATGCCTCAGTATAGAGTGAACCATTTTGCTCTTGTTGTACTTTTCTTCACAAGCTTGGACGTCTTCTGGACTAACTCTCCTGTTTTAGAGGTTTACACACATAACTGGGTAATATGAAGCGTCAGTTTGTACCTTTTCGATAAGTCTATATAGCCCTTTTCCTTATCCACACGGAGCACCATAACAGGCTCTATTCGTCCAACCTAAATGACAAATGAACAATTTGCTTGACACAAATGAAGTTCTGTACCTTAATGAGCTTTGATACGGAGCGGATGCGACGCCGTGTCAGCTCAGACAGCAATATCATCCCCTCTATGTTGTTATACTCTAACAACTGGACGTAAGCGCCCATTTCCGCGATACTTTTAACCTAAAAGAGATGAACTTCACGAACTTTCGTGCAACTTTTACGCCGAACCTGAACCATCACAACTTCGTCGATCTCGGGAAAACACTGCTCGTACATGCGACATTCCGTGACCTGTTTGAGAAGTCAGATCTAAGTATCCAGGAAAGAGCACGGATATCTACCATCTGCAATCTGCGCTAAATGCAAGTATTTCTATGTCGTGCGACCGTGCTGTTATGGTATGGGCTGTGCTCTGAAGAGCAAACCCTGCACGAAGTCGAAAAGGCTGGGCCTGCAAAAAAGCGCGTCAGGAAAAAAACTCATATACATATCTGTATAGTTCTAAACACGTTGGCGTGCGTGATACAGCAGTTCAGAAGAGCGCGTCCCCTATAACGCTCTTTGATCTCGCGTCTGCTGGCGAGCTAGCACATACACACCACGGCACAGAAGCGCACAAAATTTTTTTACGATCGTACATTCTTCCGGCACACCGTGGTGGGACGATGTTGTGTAGCGCCAAACCCGTAGCTGCATGTCGTGCGACGTTTTTACACTGTTCACGCCGTGAAAGAGTCGGTACGTCCTTGTGAAGGAATCAACATCTACACGACGCAGATGAACTGCACGAAATCATGTTTTCGTTCCTTTACGCGCGTACCTTAGCTGTTGCAGAGGACTGACGATGACGGCCCTCCACCTCTAGGGCTTCGGCGGGGTAACCCCATCACTCGGAAATGGCAACCTCGTAACCTAACCACTGCGTCCCACTCCCCTGCGAGTGCAACACCTGGAACATCTTACAACGAGCACAAGCCGAAGACCCCACCGCCAGATCTTCCCTCTCTTTTGTTAGATAGTCGAATAGTTTACATCGGAATGCCGGTGAGTTCACATACGAGCCAAGTATACTGAAATTTGACACTTTGAATACAGCTCGTACCGGCGGTGACCGAATTAATCGTCTCCGAACTACTCTACTTGCAGTACACGGACTCATCGAAACCATGCTACATTTATATCAACTCGTCTGGTTGTACTCGTGCTGACGGTGAAGTTGTTGGTTTCGATACGGAAGCCACGGCGATCTACGATACCATGAAATATATAGGCAACGAGGTGCGTGTACGCTCTACAACACGCGCGACATATCTCTGAGACGAAATATAGATATACACGGTCGGTACTGGCGTTGCTATCGGCCAGGCGTGCATGATTTTGTCGGCAGGAAACAAGGGTAAACGCTTCATGACACCTCACGCGACCGCCATGTTACACCAGCCCAAAGTCCCGAGTACGGGCGAAAGACAAGCAACAGAGCTCCAAATTAAATGGAAAGAAGTTAAGGCACAGAAACAAGTCCTCGTTGATATTCTCACAAAAACAACCGGACATCCAGCCGATAAGATCGACAAGGTGAGCGGTCTTGGTTTTTTTTTGTACTTTCTTATGGCATCAACCAGGACATACAGAGACCGCTGTATATGACAGCAAAAGATGCGATCGCGTACGGAATTGTCGATAAGATTATTGACAAGCCGTCGGAGACAATAGATAAAGTTCTCAGTACGAGCGAATGGGACTCCGCTGCTGGACTTGTACAAAAAACAGTAGCTTAGTTCTTTGTAATGTCGCAGAACTTTATCAATTGCCAATGCCGGCGAACTCGACTGCTCACGGTGCACTTGCACAATAGATTCGTCGCGACCCATGCGTCGTGCCCCCGAGTTTCGATTGAAATCGAAGCTTACACTAGTAATAAGAGCACAAGCTGCAGGTTAACTTTGTCTTCAATGTGACGAGGGAGAACAGTTCACGGCACGCTTGAGCGTTGATATTTCAGCGCTAAACTTTCTGAACGCTCTTCCGGGCTTTTAGTAGCGAAGAGTGCGCATGATGTGCTCACTGGAGCGGTATTAGCAACTTATCTCCGAGTTAAAGGCTCTTGTGTCTTGTATCAAAGAAAACAATTGCCTGGGCATTCGCGAAGTCCAGCCCTAAATTTCAACGTCAAGATGGTCCCTGGGTGGTGCGCGTTTTGTAAATCTACAGTTCGGCGGCCGAATCGACACAGAGGAGTCTGTCCGGTCTTAGTTCGAAAAGAAAAGCTTCAGGCTCAACCTCATTTCCACCTTGACGTTAACGCACACGCAGATTCGGATTCACGACTTGCAGCGAATCTTCCTCTCAACGATGCGGTGTGCTTTGAAGATATGCTCTTCATGTTGAAAACATTCAATAACGTTAACTACGCCACATACGATGAGTATTTGAACTCTTGCACATACTTTCAAGCCAAGGTGGAAGAGTACATACAAGCTTCACTGCGTCGAGAAACTGTGTCGGGGGTAGGAATACCCGTAAAAGAGTCGCATAAAAAGCAGTATGCTGCGATAATTGCTTCTATGCAACGATATGGACTAATTTTCGAACGAAACAATAAACTCTGCGCCGAGAAACAACCTGTGTATGTCGAGTTTGGTGCAGGTCGAGGGTACCTGTCACACTTTCTATCAAATGTGTTTAGTGGCGTCGATCTTGTTCTTCTTGAGAGAAAGGCATATCGATTTAAAGCAGAGCGATCGTTACGAGGTCGTTGTATCGGATTTGTACGTCGAGTCACGGTTGACCTGAAAGACGTAGTTCTCAGCCAGATACGAGAACTAACAACTTGTTCTTTTGTTGGTTTTGGAAAGCATCTGTGTGGTTCAGCTACCGACCTTGCTTTACGTGCATGTTTTCGTACGAGGCAAAGTGAAAGTCCTACGTGTAAAGCACTCGGATTTGCCGTTTCTATGTGTTGTTACCACCGCTGTTCCTGGGATACGTATGTAAATCAATCATACCTTGTAAAACAGGGCATTGGACGCAGCGAGTTTTGCCATCTCATCAAAGTTACCAGTTGGGCAACTCTTGGCAGCTCTAGTTCTATGTCCGTTTCTCTCTATGATAGGAACGAAGAAAATGTTCATTCCGCTGCGTTCAAACTACAACACCAGGAAAAAGTTCTTCTCGGGCGTCTGGCAAAGCGTATCTTGAACAACGGGAGGGTTGAATGGTGCATGGGTCTGGGCTTGAAAGCAAAGTTGATTACATATATCGAAGAGGAAATTTCACCTGAGAATATTCTCTTATTAGTCCAGCGCTAGTCTATCCTCACAATGAGAACAAAAAATACTGGTCCGACTTTACTTGTCGCTACTGAACTCAGCATCGATCACGTCGTCAGGCGAAGAACTCTCCGCTGTGGCTGACGTGCTTGAGGACGATTCACCTTGGTACATAGCTTGCCCAAGAGCCATAACTTCTTGCTGAAGAGATTCTTGAGCACTTTTCATTTTTTCGACATCTTCTGCGGCCAAGGCAGCTCTCAGGTCTGCAACTTTTTCCTTCACCTTGTCCGCTACATCGGTTGGTACTTTGTCTTCTAGCTCTTTCAACTGCTTTTCGGTTTGATAAACCATTGAGTCCGCACTATTTCTTACTTCCACAGCCTCGCGACGAGTGGCGTCTTCTGCGGCAAAAGATTCTGCCTCGGCGACCATTCTTTCAACTTCATCAGAAGAGAGAGTGGACGCACCTGTAATCTTAATATCCTGTTTTTTACCAGTACCTTTATCGCACGCTTCCACTGAGAGAATCCCGTTCGCGTCAATGTCGAACTTGACCTCAATCTGTGGTACGCCACGAGGTGCAGAAGGGATACCATCAAGACGGAAAGTACCGAGGCTTTTATTGTCCTTCACGAACTCTCTTTCACCTTGAAGAACATTGATTTCTACGCTCGTCTGACCGTCCGCTGCCGTCGAGAAAACCTCGGACTTCGAAGTGGGCAAGGTAGTGTTACGCGGAATGAGCTTCGTCATCACACCACCAAGAGTCTCAAGCCCAAGAGAAAGTGGTGTGACATCGAGGAGAACTATGTCGGATACCTCACCAGCTAGAACACCCGCCTGAACAGCAGCTCCAAGAGCGACGACTTCATCAGGATTAACACTCATGTTAGGCTCCTTCTTCGTAAGGCTTCGCACAAGTTCCCTGACAGCAGGAATTCTTGTAGAACCTCCAACCAAAATAACCTCGTCGACTTCGGAGAGACTCAACTTCGCATCCTTGAGCGACTGCTCTACAGGTAATCGACATCGACTGATGAGGTCTTCACACAGTTGCTCAAACTTGGCACGACTAAGTGTCGTATCAATGTGCTTCGGGCCGTCCGCCGTCGCAGTGATGAATGGTAAAGAGATATTGGCTGATGTGGTAGAGGAGAGGTCCATTTTTGCTTTTTCAGCAGCTTCTGTGAGTCGCTGTAATGCCTGTTTGTCGGCGAGAAGATCGATGCCTTCAGCAGCCTTGAAATCGTCAGAAAGCCAATCTACTATCCTCTTATCGAAGTCATCACCACCAAGGTGCGTGTCACCAGATGTGGAAAGAACTTCGAAAACTCCGTCTCCCACTTCAAGGATGGACACATCGAAAGTGCCACCGCCAAGATCGAAAATTAAGATGGTTTCGTTCGATTTTCTGTCAAAGCCATAAGCCAAAGAAGCAGCTGTGGGTTCGTTTATAATTCTCAGCACGTCAATACCAGCAATTTGTCCGGCATCCTTAGTTGCTTGACGTTGGCTATCATTGAAGTATGCTGGAACAGTAATTACTGCCTTCGTCACGCTGTCTCCAAGGAAAGTTGAGGCGTCATCACAAAGCTTACGTAGGACTTGAGCGGATATCTCTTCAGCCGCAAACTGCTTTCCAAGAGCAGGACAGTCAATTTTCACTGACCCAGCGGTGTTCATGACGGAGTATGATATTTCTTTAGCTTCGTTATCCACTTCGGCGAACTTTCTACCAATGAACCGCTTCACCGAAGAAAACGTGTTCGTAGGATTCACGACACCCTGGCGCTTTGCAATTTGACCGACGAGACGCTCTCCATTTTTCGTGTACGCGACAACAGAGGGCGTCGTTCGCCCACCTTCAGAATTGGTGACGATTGTTGGGTTACCTCCTTCCATCGCGGCGACCTGCATAGCGAGGTTCGAAAATGCTTTGTCAGTTCGATGATGGTTAACGCGTGCGCGAGCCACTGTGAGGAGCACGGAAATCGATGCGCGAAAAATTCAGTCAAACATACCGCAGAATTTGTCGTGCCCAGATCAATACCAACTACTTTCTCGGCGCGCACTTTCAATGCGGTCACCCTCGCTCTGCAAGCAGGAGCAGCCTTCTTGCAGAGAAGGCGAGTCCCTGCGAACGCGCTGGACTTGGACGATCTCCAGCAGTGTTGTTTTGTTGCGTGGCGCTGCAACATGTTGCTAGCCGGAAAGGTGGACATCATCGTACACGTGAATCGGCGTAGTTCTGACGGAGCGCACCGACTTTTTCTCGAACCTTCTTTCCGCCCGGCGGCGCGCGGTGCCTCTCAGGAGTGCATATATTGAGTATTTTCACCCTTTGAAGTTTCCAGAGCGATCATCAGTCGTAAAGCTCGTAAAGGAACAAAAAAGGCCCACATCGCAGGGTTTTGGCTGCGGTTGTGAGCCGGGTTGTCGCCTTACTTTCGCCCGCGTACGGGGACGTCGACGTCGAGAGAGAGTTGAGCGTGACACTTCATTTAATCTCGTTATTCGTTCGAAATTATTCACTGATGACGCCATCATGCGCTTCGATAGTCGCGCCGTTATCAGCGTTGTCGTCCGGAACAAGACCTTTCGAGGTGCGACGAAAGTGTCTTCCGCGACACCACGGCGTGCGCATGGTCGTGCAAGCACATAAATCGAAACAGCCTCGTGTTTTCAGCGAAAAAAAACCTTCGTCAAGTTTCTCTTTGCCCGCAACAATGCTTCGAAGGTTAGTGTTGTCATACGTTGCGGCAAGAGGTTTCTCCTCGCTGGCAGCACCTGTCCTGTGCGTCGCGTTCGGCGGGGGAGGAAATGGTAGTGGTAACTTCTTTCATGGTGGTGGTGGTGGTAATGGGGACTACGTCGGCGGTCTTGGTGCTCTGCCTGCGTATGCTCGCGATGACGAAAGCACGAAAGATGGAGAAGACCTTTCATTACACGCTGGAGACGTTGGCGACGAATATGACGATGACGACGACGACGACGACGACGACGATGACGACGATGACGAAGAAATCGAAGACTTACCGTCTCGAAGTCAATCCAAGAAACCGAAAAATAAAGATAGCTTCATTTGCGAGTCCGTTTTGGCCACAAATCTACCAACTGGACCTGGGATCCCAACTAAGGTATGTCTTACTTCAGCTTGTTCTCCATAACTCTAACAACTCCTCATTTTATAGTCAGAACTATTCCAGGGTTTGAATGCACGTCGTGGTGCTGAGCTTTCGAAAAAGGATTTGTCGGATGACTTGGATCAACTTCTGAATACTGGATTGTTCGCCAACGTCGATGCAAACGTGACTCCCAAAAAAGATGGTTACGCAGTTGAATTTGTCTTCAGGGAAAAAATTTGGCCAAAAGTTCAAACATTTCGAGTTGCTGGAGCAACCGCTTTACCGAAGGACGTTGAGACTCAAGTTCTTCAAGCTGCACAAAAAAGTCAGAATTGCACCGTTCGTGTTTTGGCTACAGCAAAGAACATAGTTGAGAGTTATTACACGAGTAAAGGTCTGACATTCGGCACCATATCTCACTTCGACGGAATGGAAAACGGAGAAGTCATTGCCCATGTGGTGGAAGGAGAAATTTCTCGGGTGCAGGCTGTATATCTTGATGATAATATGCAAGTTATTGCTGGGAATAAGGGTTTCACGCACCCACGAGTTATTCAACGCGAGCACAACTTTCAAGTAGGCAAACTCTACAATGTGGAAGACGCGAAAACTGCATTAAGAGATATATTCTTGCTGCAGTTGTTCGATAACGTCCAAGTTGTTCCTCGTCCTGATGAAAAAGATCCAACAAAGGTACAAGTCGATATCATGTTACGTGAGAGACCTATTCGTACCGCAGAAACCGAATTAGAATGGAGCATCGCTCCTGGCGAGCAGGGGCGACCCGATTTAGTTTCGGCTAGACCAGGTGGATCAGTCTTCGTTGAACAACGGAATCTCGATGGCTGGGGCCGTCAAATTTTTGGCTCGGTTTCGACCGCAAACTTTTTCCAGCCACAGGATGATCTCGGCTTTAAACTCGAGTATGTACATCCTTATTGTTACGGGGATGGTGATAAACTCAAGTCTTCGTTTAAGACTGCGGTATTCAATACGCGAAAACTTTCGCCAACGTTCACGGGAGGCCCCTTGATGGAAGAAGTCCCCGGAATATGGATTGACAGAGCTGGTGTAAAAGCAACTTTGAGTCAAAATTTTAGTCGCCAGTCACGATCGAGTTCAAGTGTCATTCTGGAAGAGATTACGTCGCGTGATGATTCGGGGGCCATATGCGCGCACGGAGTGAAGCAATTGTCAAACGGTCTGCTCGCTGCCGATGGACCGCGTACAACTCATGCTGACTCCGGAACTGACAGGATGCTGGTGCTACAAAGTAACAACATTCGGGACACTACGAAGTTTGTGAATGGGACACAAGTCGGTTCTAGGGATATGTTGCAGTTCGATCAATCGATTGGTCTAAGTGCACGCTTACCGACGCTCAATAGACTGACAGCAGAGATGACAAGGTTTGTACAGCTGGTCTCCGAAAGTAAACAGACCATGCTACCACCTCCAGTCCTCGTAGCTCATGTTAAGCTCGGACACATCTTAGGTAACTGCAGTGCCTACGATGCATTTACACTCGGTGGCCCACACTCTTGCCGTGGGTACAGTGTTGGTGAGCTTGGTGTCTCACGTTCAGTTCTTGAGTCTGCTGTTGAACTTCGCTTGCCAGTCCCATACGTCAACACGCACGCTTTTGCTTTTTGGGAAAGCTGCTCTGACTTAGACTCGAGCGGTAGAGTACTGGGGAACCCTACAGAGTATTATCGCCGAGCTGGCAAAGGAGCAAGCTGTGGTGTTGGACTAAAACTTGGACCGGTACGCGCTGAATGGTGTATCGATAACAACCAAGGAATTGGCTCGACTTACATCCGCTTTGGTGAGCGCTTCTGAAACTGAGCGACGTAATCATTCCAGTTTACTACTTTAGTGGCCGATGCTTTTCCTAAATTTCGCTCCCTAGTACTTTTGAACGGGCGAAGTACATCCAATCCCGCCTATTGTAGTAAGCAAGTAGATGACTCGTCTTCCTGGGGACAAGTTCCAAGTAGAACTCGTGCTCGCTCTCACCAGTGGGCCATCCAGGGCGCGACGCGACGGTCGACAAGATTGTCGTGTGGCTCGCGCGAAACTATGGCATGCTTTACGGCCGAGGGACTTAACGTGCTGTTTTCGCGCCGCAGCGCGTCATAAAACTTGACTTACATGCCGAAGGCGGACGGCACGTACAACTTCAGCCACCCAACGCTTGGTCTCAGGTTGCGTTGTGCGACGGTCGGCGATTTACACTGAGCAGGCGTAAGTGTTCGATCGGTTGCGTTATGTACGCATGCGGCGCCTTAGACGAGACCAAGGATGCGCCGGAACGGACGTCTCAATGCGCGTTCTTAGCTGAAGTGAGTAGACGAAACGTCACAAACGAGTTCACGCGACGCCGATATGTGACAGTTGGCCCAAACTACGCGCGGCGATCTATATACCTTTTCATATTTTGTTCATATAATTATTTACAGTACGTGTCGCGAGTTTTAGCACTTCCGGCGCGCACGTCCCTAGGGACGTGGAAAGTAATACGTACTGATACGATATCATACAGTATCCTGGAAACTCATCAAAAACGGCATCCTTCGTCGTATTTGAGAAACCTCGGAGGATTTATATGTCGCGATGGGTGCCGTGCGTGCTTGTCCGATGCTTATTCATACGCGCTAAGTCTATATGTAGGTCTAGGTCATGTAGTGTAGACATAGGTGTTAGCATTACTATAATACGGGATTGGGTTCATTACATGTGCATTATCTCTCAGTATTTTACACAGAAAATCCAGACGCGGAACTAGTGACTAGTTACTAGTCCTGCGACGCGACGCCGGTTGAGAGGTTTCGTCGCACGCTTGCGATTGCGCGTCGCGACAGTCCGATTCATCAATGTCGTTAATTTCTTGTTTCGACTACTCTAAGGGCCGTATGCCGGGCACAACAGAGCTTCCGCAGCGGGCGAGGTGGGGCGCTCGAAATGCCGGCAGCACACTCCGAAAGTTTTCATTGGTGCCAGCAAGAAGGTTTTCAGCCTTGACGTTGGGCGCCGTTAAGGATACAGCTAACGATGTACACGGTATACAGAACATTGCAAAGCAACTGCGGGATCGTGAGATAAGTGCGGTTGACTTGACCGCGAGCTATTTACGTAGAATACAGCAGACCAATGGTACACTGAATAGCTTCGTTGCGCTTGACACAGACCTCGCGCTTGCGCAAGCCAAAATGATCGATGACGAGCTCAGCAGGGGTATCGATAGAGGAATTCTTGCCGGAATCCCCATCGCAGTAAAAGATAACATCTGTACAAAAGATTTACCGACCACAGCAGGTTCGAACGCACTTGCAGGGTATATCCCCCCCTACGACGCAACTGTAGTGCGTCGTCTCCGGCACGCTGGCGCGATTATCGTAGGGAAAACGAACATGGACGAATTTGGCATGGGAAGCACGTCGGAAAGTTCGTATTTCAACGCAACACGCAATCCTTGGGATCAAGCATGCGTTCCTGGTGGCTCTTCCGGTGGTTCAGCAGCCGCTGTAGCTTCCAAGCAGTGTGTTGCAGCTTTAGGATCAGACACAGGCGGATCCGTTCGGCAACCGGCGTCACATTGTGGAGTTGTTGGCTTGAAACCGACTTATGGAGCCATTTCTAGAAATGGTCTGATGGCGTATGCTTCATCATTTGACTGTGTTGGTACCCTGACCTCTTGTGTAGAAGACTGTGCTATTATGTTCAATACGTTATCAAGACACAGAGGACATGATGACTTGACACGCATCAATACAAATGTGGCCGATTTTTTCAACCTTGAGCCGATCTCTAATGATAGACCACTGTGTGGATACCGATTCGGGATTGTGAGGCAAGCACTCGAGGGTGGAATCGCTGAAGAAGTTTTGAATAGTTTTTTGGACTCGATTGACCTCTTGCGTGATTTAGGTGCTGAAGTTGACACGATATCCTGTGACACATTCATGGATGGTCTTCCTGCCTACTATATTTTAGCATTATCGGAGGCAAGCAGTAACCTTGCTCGCTATGATGGCATACGGGAAGGCTCGAGTCTGCAATCTCAATCGAGGACGACGCTGTGTTCGTCGACTCGTTCGAAACATCTCGGCAGTGAAGTGAAGAGGCGAATTTTGATGGGAACATATACACTCTCTGCTGGCTATGCTGACGCGTACTATGAGCGCGCGAATAAGGTACGTGAAACTGTAGCCAATGAGTTACAGTCAAAGTTGAGGACGTATAATGCCCTCCTCACACCTGTAGCGACAACTGTGGCTCCTAAACTAAATGTATCACTTAAAAATCCGCTCGAGATGTACACAGGTGACGCGATGACCGTGAATGTCAACCTGAGCGGTCTTCCGGCACTTGTTGTAAGAGGGAAGCCTGCTGTTCGCGGTACAACTGTCCCAATCGGATTCCAGTTAATAGGGAGAGCTTTTGGAGAAATAGAATTGTTGAAAGTCGGTTCCATATTTGAGAAAGCCGCGTATGAGCGTTTCAACATACAACCATTCACGAGTGTCGAAAATATTACTAAACTAATTCCGTGATGTTTGGTGTTGCCTCGAGAGTAGTCTGTCCACTCGAGAGTAGTAGTTCTATCGATAGCTTTTTATGTATTATCTAGGTTCCATGAATAAATTGTCAAGAATTTCTCGTATATTTGTTTCAGAAAAATCGTCTCGGAGACAAAGCACCTGTGTGACTTCGTTGATGTTTAGTTCCAAAATCAAACCAGATGAGTTGTCAAGGTAGTCTGCTACGTCGTGCACGTGGTCGAGGCTTAGAAGACGACATGCACTCAGTAATCGTGAAAATTCAGCTCGTGTATTTGGTTGGCTTAAATTCGAAAGCCCTAAAATCAGTGCCCTAACCTGACGCTCAAACACTAGGGATCCAAGCTGGTTGAAACGCAAGTAGTTGAACATCGTCATTTCTAATACCAGTGTTATTCGTTTGATCAATACGTGTATCAGCTTTGTAACCCAATCACCAGCCTCTTCACAATAATTCTCAATCCTCTTAGAAAAGAGCTCAAAAAACCACAGTAAAGGCTCTACCCAGCTTTCTTTCACGTTAATGGATTCAAACTGTTCGCCTGATAGTACGTACTGCGTTAAAGATATCTCATTAGTTACTTGCTTCATGACATTGAGTAGATCTTGTGCGAGTGCTGCCATTAGCTCGGATGATAACTTGGAAAATGCAACGGTTATTGAATCTAAACTATGCAAACAGTCGTCCATGGAACAATTTTGATTGCCTCGTTTGTATGTTCCATCATGAATCAAAGATTTTGCGTTTGTGAGAAAACTTGCACTAAATGCCATCACAGTCTCAGATAACAATGCCATGTGTATGCGTTGTGACATCTCAGGTCGCTCTATGAGTTGATCGAACAACTCAACGTCAGTCAGGATACGCGCACCAAGGTCGGGCAAACTTGAAACAAAAACTTCTTTAGCTGGCATTTTAACTGTTCGCTCAATGTCATCAAACATTTCTGACAAGATCCATGTGATCTCTTCAAGGACGGATTTGAGCGCTTGCGCCCACGTTGATATGTAAGCCCTCTCAAAACTTCGCCTCATAACGTAAAAGATGTCATGGACAGAAGAGACTTTGCAACTGGTACTACATAATGTCTCAGCAATCGCTCGTCGATAGTGACTGCGAAGCAAACGTACTTCTGCTACCATATACATGGACATTAATTTATCGCTACCATCGTCATACCAACCGAAATTACTGTCTATTTGCACTTGATTCGTGAAGATATTCCGCATGCGTGAACTCAACTCCCACCAAAAAATACTACAGGCGCGACTAGTCAATATGAGTTCGCCAATATTGGCTTCATCTATGTCTTCAACTTCGTTTTCGTACGTAAACTCTCCTGCCACTTCAGCTGTTATACCAGCTAAATGCTTGCAAGACTCATTGACAAAGCGCTGGATAGATACGCAGTCATAATGCTGCGATAAGCTGCAACACACTTTGTCGACGAGTTGTGATGCTTGGCTGAGCACGAGGGTCACTCTTTTCGACATCGACCGATTCTCTGTTGCACTCTCTGCTATTGAACTGAGTAGGCTATCTCGAATACGTTGAGACATGAAATCTACTCCCTCTTCTTGAGAATTCAATAATGGAAGTACATTAACGAGGTCGCATATCACAGCCAAATCTTTCGTAGGAATTAGTGCCTTCAGTGCCTTTCGGACAGTTTGCAGCACTTGTTCAAATAAACCAAGTCGTTTCGCAGAAAATCTTGATCTTTCTTCGCAAAGAACCTTTTTCTGCAGTATATCGCAGCAACTTGCTGCGTGCTTCGCTACAGTTCCATAGTCTGATAGCGACAAAGCAACACGCATCGCCTCTTCTTGTTTCCTGAAGTCTGATACTAAAGCAACAACGTCCAACGTATCTTCAAGATTTTTTATCGTGGTACCCAGAATTTTCAGTCTTATCGTATTTTCAGTGAGCATATTTGGTTGACGAACACTATCGATTTCGTCGCACACGCGGCTTGTCCGCAAAAGACATCGTTCAGACTCGGACAATCGTCCTTTCGTGCCGCCCGTCATAGAAATGCCTTCTTTCGGCTGTGTTGCAGAGCACTATCGTGATACTGCACTTCCTTGCAGCGGACAGAGGGAAGTTCAACGGCCGTTGAAAGCAGGGCGTTTCGGCTACACGGCGCGTCGTATCCAAGTGCGCACTCCTCTGCACATCGCCTAATTAAACTCGCATCAGGGCGGCTAAAACGACTAAATTAGTACAAAATAGACCCACGTTTTGCACTAATTTCGAAAAAAGAGACTAAAAGGTCGTATATATTATGATAAGGCTGACTAAGATTAGTCGGCCTAAATACTGATATAAATATCAATACTATATCATATGGTAGGACGTGGAAAGTACTATATACTGGTATGATATCAAGTGTCGTTTATCGGTTCATCTTTGTGTTCGAACCACCTTGCAGCCAGTTCGCTCCACACCAGCGGCGCCACGTTCACTAACTAAGCGTAAGATTGTAGAATGTTTCGAAACCAGTACGACCAGGTGAGTGCAGACACTCAATTTTCTCAGTCCCTCTAATTGTCACTTCACAGGATGTTCTGAGTTGGAGTCCACACGGACGACTGCATCAAGTCGAATGTGAGTCTAAGTGAGTTGAAATCGTCTGTAGCTAAACACATCCTTTCTTCAGACGCAATTGAGGCAGTCACGCAGGGAAGTTCTGTGGTAGGATGCAAGGTATAACTCTTTCTCAGTGAAATCTCTTGCTATGCATACAAAAGTGATTGAGCTGACTCAGACTTCCAGGGGTCAAACGCTGTGGTGATCGCAGCTCTCAAACGTAGCTCTTCTGAGCTCGCGGCACGCCATGAAAAAATTTTTCCTATTAGTAAGAATGCAGGCATTGCTGTATCGGGACTCGTTTCAGACGGGCATCAGATTGCGTCAATTCTGCGGAACACGGCCATTAATTCCAGCTTTGTCTACAATAGAGAAGCTAGAGTTGCACATTTAAGCGCAGCCACAGCCAGAAAACTTCAGGTGAGCTTTTAGCATTTGCAGTTTGATTATTTCACCCATTACTTCCGTAGGCGTGCACACAACATGCATCTCGTCGTCCATACGGGGTAGGTATACTTCTTGCAGGTTCTGATGAAAGTGGTTTGCACCTTCACCAGTTGCTACCATCAGGTGACGCGTACGAAAGTGAGGCAGTTGGGATAGGTGAGGTTACGCTTGTTATTTCAAATTGTTGGAAATTGAGCGGTTACGCAGGCAGTCGATCCCAGGCAGCAAGAACATATCTTGAGAAGTATCGATTGTCGGAGATGTCCCTTGACCAGGTAAACGTGGTATTTTTATCTCCTCTCCTCTTCTGAACACGTTCAAGCTTGTGCAACACAGTCTCAGAGCGTTGCGAGAAACATGTCCAGATGGTGCAATCAGTACTGCGTGCTGCACTGTAGGTGTCGTGCACAACTCTGAATTTAGAGTTCTAGAAAATGCGGAGATGGAAGCATACTTGAGTGAGCTGGAGTAATTCCATGAACACTGTTCTTTTGATTTACAACTTCTTGATTGTTACAGTCAGCGCGAAAGTATTTTTATCTACGTGTAATCTAATTGCATCTTGATGTGTGAACCGTAAAACTAACGTTCCACTCCCGCGCTTTGCTCGTGAACTCGCTATGTACCGAGGGCGACCAGCTGTCATCACCCCCAACACCCATATGATACATATCTAGATGGACGTTCACGTAGTCGGCGCGTCGTAATTCATTGGTATGAGTTGCATGATCAAGCATTTCAAGGTCAAAATTGGATGCCGAGAATTGACTAAATAAAATCGGACTCTCAGCTGTGAATTGAACACGTCTCCCAGCACAGTCTTCAAGTGCTGCCCATTTAATATCTGATCGACCACCATTCTCGCTCGGGACTATATACGGTGTATGCATATCGTCAACAGTGGAGGTATATCTTCCGAAAATCGCAGATGCTTTGCGATCTTGATAACACTCATGTGGCCCTCGTCCAAGCCAACTCACGCCCTGAAAGTTTTTGTTGCACTTGAATCTTACACCAACACGAGGTAGTTCGGGCAAGGCAGCGACGATGTTCATGCAACTATTGACGTGCACCTCGCCTGACGGCATGAAAATATGCGTCATGCATACATCTACCATCCTTTTAAACCCATCCCCGTTTGATACTAGCGTAAAGCAACTTTTCACATGAAAACTGTCATCTACAAATTTCATCGATATACATGGCTCTTTCATAATTTTGAGCTGGTCAAGTCCAGCATCAATCCACCTACTTGAGTATGAAAGCCCCTCCCCTCCACGGTCATTGTCTGTGCGTGCTCTCCAAAAGCATGGATGAATTGGACCCATGATTACCAGGCCATCATGAACTTTCAAACTTTGAATGCATCCTGCGAAATTTCCAGATGAAGCAAAACAGCACTCAACACCATTACTCGAAGCGATAACTAAACCATCAGACTGGCGGACATCAATCTTCGAAGTCAAATTAGTTGATATTGGCATGTCATTTGATCGAAAGAATTTCGGCAACACCAGTTGAGATTTTGCCACTTCAAAACCTGCGCCAGCCCACACAGTTTTGCTGCGTAAGTGAGAAGTAAAGTTTAGCAAAGCCACAGAACTCATGTGGCGTCTATTCACAACGGACGATTCGATTAAAGATTGAACGTCGAACGTATGCTTCTGACCTGGATATATCGCCGGAAGTTCGATATTTGCGTGGAATATCTCACTTCCATCGTATGAACATGCGTGCAGAAGCATGTGTAAATGAGAAAGTTGCGAAAAGTGGTACCAGTTCGTTATCGTGACGTTTCTATACTGACCTTCCGATGACCATTCAACACTGACAGGCTGCTGTAAATACTTTGCTTCATACATGGCGGGATGCACTGTCCTATCCGGGAAAACTAGGCCATTGATACAGAACTGGGCGTCATTTGGTTTGTCGCCAAAATCACCGCCATATGCCCAAAATTCCTGCCCAAGCTCGTCTTGTTTTATCAGACCTTGATCGACCAGATCCCAAATAAAGCCTCCTTGTAACCTTTTGTTTTTCTTAAAGTGTAACCAATATTTATCTAAGCTCCCGTTGCTGTTTCCCATGGCGTGTGAGTATTCACATAATATTAATGGCCTTTTCTCATTTTTGTAATACGCAAGTTTATAGCACACCTCGACTCTGGCGTACATAGGGCAAATAATATCGGTACAACTAGTACGCGCACCGCCCCCCTCGTACATGATTGGTCGAGTTTTATCCGTATCTCTAGCCCAAAGTGCCATCTTTTCATGGCTTTTACCAAAACCAGATTCGTTACCAAGAGACCAAATTATTATTGATGGATGATTGTAATCCCGATGCACCATTCGCGTAAACCTTGAGAGAAAAGCGTTTTCCCATTGTTCTTTATTTGATAGGAAACCTGTCGAGTGTAATAATGACTGAAAACCATGTGTTTCTATGTTGGCTTCATCCACCACGTATAATCCATATTCATCGCAGAGATCATAGAAACGTGGATGGTTGGGATAATGTGCTGTCCGTACTGCATTAAAGTTATTTTGCTTCATCAACCGTATGTCTTGGACCATTAAGTCTTCTTTAACACATTTTCCATGCTTTGGGCAGTGCTCGTGTCGATTGACTCCTTGAACAATGATAGGCGTGCCGTTGACTAAAAGCTGGCCGCCTGATATTTGTATGTTTCTTACACCCACTCTGCACGCTTCGCAGTCGACTTCTTCGCCTGCTGAGGATACTAAAGTGACGACTAAACGGTATAAGTAAGGATTTTCGGCTGACCACAACTTTGGACTCTGCAGGTGGCAATGTAAGTTACTTTTATATCGGTTATCTGGTGGAACTGTACTTTGATTCCCGAAGCCAGGTTTCTCGCCAATAACCTTGCGAAACTCGTTCGAGCTTGTTTCACACACGGTACGTCCTTTATCCAACACTTTCACTGTGATCGCCGCGATTTCGTCGGAAATATGATCCAGGTGTGACTGCAGCTCAATTCCCACACATATTGACGCTTGGCTCTTAGAAATATCGGCTGTCACTTGATAGTCTGCGATGAACACCACTGGTTTGGAATAAAGCCGTACGTCGCGATAAATGCCACTCAGCCACCACTGATCCTGATCTTCTAAATAGCTTCCGTTTGACCATCGCATCACTTGAACTGCAAGGATGTTATCGGTTTGCATCGCTTTCGTTACGTCAAATTCTGCAGGTAGACGACTGTCCTCTGAGTAACCAATCCATGTGCCATTGAGCCAACACATGAACGCTGAATCAACGCCATCAAACGTCATAAAAATACGCCTTTGTCCTGATACCCATTCGTCCGGGACCTGAAAAGTGGTTCTGTAACATCCTGTTGAATTTGTATAGCCAACTTTTCCGTCTCGTTGTGCACTTGGTGGGTTCAGAGGAAATGGATACTGGATATTTGTGTATATTGGTTCATCATGTCCTTCGCACTGCCAATTTGATGGAACTGGGATGGTTCCCCATGCGTCGTCTTCAAAACAGCGTTCGTAAAAAGATGTTGGCACTTTAGACGGTTCGGGTGCGAGGTGAAATTTCCAGTGACCATTTAACACCACCATGTTATTGAGGGTTCCGAGCGTGGACCATTTACCTCCAGAATCCCAAAAGCGATGAGATTCTCCCGCCGAAGAGAACGCATAAAGATTGCAGTGCGCGTGCCTAGTCGCGCAATCGTGATTTTTCATCTGCAGTTTGACAGTAAACTCACCTCTTGTTTCGTCCAGTCACTAGTGGATTCTCCCAGTCAACTAAAGCTTGTGCACCTCGGGTCCTCTATACTCGTCGCTAGTGAGCAATGAATCTTGTAGTGGAATCGTAGACGTACGTTGCTGCGAAATCGGCGCCACCACGAACGCAATTTCAACGAAGTGTCATACATCCAGTTCGTCATAGCGATCACCGTTGCAGCTCCGTGTAACCTCCAGCTCCAACATTCGTAAAGGAACACAAGATAACGGATGCCGAACACATTTATGCAGCGATAAAACGCTCGTTGCGGTTTCGACATGCTTGTTCGAAATCCACATTGTTCTGGGACGCCCGGCGGCCGCAGGGTCGTTTTTGCGCGAGATGCCCACGTTTCTCGAAGACCCGGCTTTCTTTCAATAATTTATGTACAATCTTACTATCAATATGTCATATTGTATCATCTCGAATGCTAAACATTATTCGTGATAACAATGCGTCCGTGTGAAAAAATTCGTAAACAAACCGAACTGTTTCTTTCTTGGGAGCATTCTTGCGCAACGCGCTCGTACTTGCGTCCGTAAGCGTTCGCTAAGACTCGGATCCAACACGTACGTGTCATCACTTTACGATAGCGTATTTTGGTGTAGTGAAGACGGTCGACGACGGTGAAGTACCTTTTTTCAATACGGCGGCTGGAAAACTTTGGCTGAGGATGGATTCCCCAGTCAGTACGGTTTATGTGCAAAACTTAAATGAAAAAGTGAACCAAAATGGTGCGTGTTCCTTCTTGAACTGTATTGTGTCGTAAGTTAAGTTTTGCGGCAGATCTCAAGTCTGCTCTGTATGCAGCATTCTCGCAGTTCGGGAAAATTCTTCAGGTCACTTCTGCGAAGACATACAAACTCAGAGGACAAGCGTGGGTAATTTTTGAAGAGAGGACAGCTGCTCAAAGCGCAATCAGTTACCTGAACGGCTTTACATTTTATGACAAACCTTTGGTAAGGAGCTACTTTTCTATCTTTATGTCGTTTCACAAATTCCTTATAGCGTTTGTCCTATGCACACAGTGTATCTGATGTGTTCTTACACCGCAGCGGAGTTTCTACTAACCGATCTAGCGATACTCATGCGATGAGGAAAGCGGATAGTCAGGCTAAAGAAAAGGCGACAAGGTCGCGTGCACAAACTGGTTCGATAAGTGAGAGAGATCGCACCACTGACGCACCCAGCAGTAGGATCATATGTGTTAAAGGGTTACCTGCAACCACGACGGATAGCATGCTGCAAATACTTTTCGAACAATTTCCTGGATTTGAAGACGCACGATTAACACAAGGTGCTGACGGAGTTGCGCGTGTGCAATTTCAACTTGTGGAACAGGCAACTATAGCTTTCAATGGTCTTCAGGGTTTTAGACTAAATCCAACTCACACGCTGGCTCTCTCGTATGTGTTAGATAGGATGTGAGATGTGAGAAGCTCGAATTCGATTCGTTTACTGATAAATATAGTAAAATAATTAGTCAGTGAGCGATCGTAACTTGTAGTGTGTAAGTTGATTCCGCATCTAAATTCAAACAAACTTCTCTAGAACTAGTATCATTTGAAGTAAGAACGTTTCAGCGTTGATCTACGTCAACCGCTCAAGCTTACCTACTAATATAAACTGCGATCATTTTCCATACGCGAACCATACTAGAGAGCATCTTTGACTCCAACATACATTTTGGTCAACAATTCAAAGCACCTCTCACAAATTTTGAATGGCACGTGGCGTATTTATAGGCTTAGATGCCGCCGTCGCACTTGTCAAGTTGCTGGTGTTTAGCTCGACTTTCTCGCTTACAAGCGGGCTCTCTCGAAGATTGCACGATCGCTCGTTGTAAGTTTGATGATTTCGAAGTTCTTTGGCCCCATCGATCGTGATGACACAGAGATCTACGTTAGAGCCTGATCCAAGATCGTTGAAAATGCCCGCTTTAATCGCGCGAGTAACTAGGTTCTTAGCTCCGTTCTCATCCAGCCCCTCATGATATTCAGATTCTAGTACAGCCATCGCTGCAAGGGAGCCACTACCCATTGTTGCGTACGGGAGGGAGTCAGAAGAGCCATGCGGATATACAGAGAAAATGTGCGGACCGTTTCCATCAACACCGCCGAGGACCAGCGCAGCTCCAATGTGCCCTTGGTATTTGAAAAGCCGCTCCTTCAATATCGTCAGCGCCGTGACTACTTTGCTCGGCCTGTCCGAAAAAGACCGATGTAGTAAAAGTTCAGAAGATACAGAACCTGACGGCAAGTTAGAAAAGCTCTGAAGCCGAGTGGTCAGCCTACCTGTCACAGCCTCAGTATCCGCCGCTGTACCTGCACCACAGCAAAACATGTTCGGAGCTAGATAGTGGATCTTCGCGCAATTTTTGTCCGCCACTGTCTCTCCGTTCGTCGATCTAGTATCGGCTCCCAAAACTACGCCGGAAGAGAAAACCACCCCACAGATTGTTGTTCCCGTTTTTGTCGCCGCCTTTACCTTCCGTGTAGTGTCATTTGCATGATACTGGTTGAAAGTGAACCCAGAAGCTAACGGATCGTGCGGCATCCACGTTACAGGGAAGCCAGATGAGGCAAAGTGGCGCAAAGTAGTCAACGGCGTGCTGTGTTGGGACCTGCGGTACAGTTGGGCATTTCTTTGATACTCTTCGTATGTGTATTTCGTATATTGTGTGTGTACACGAGTATGAACTCCTTCGATTCACCTAATGACAAAAATGACTAACCGAAGCCGCCGGAAAATAATAAAAGAAACCCTTTTTTAGGGCAAGGCTATCCGTGACGTCGTGTCCGCGTACTCCGCACGCTCGGTCACGCCGCCGCCGCCGCCGCCGCCGCCACGACTCGCAAATGTTTGCACCCGTCGCGACTACTTCCATGAGTATCACTCGACTTATCTCCCCATCATCTTCGGCGAAGCTCACTGCGCGGAAGTCCTCACTTGCGGGGGGGTCGTGCACCAGCGGCAAGACGACTTCGGCGAACGATCGTGTGAGTACGTCAATCGTCGCGGGGAAGATGAAAACGCGGAAATCTGCCGCCAAGCGTTACAAAGTTACAGCAAGCGGGAAGGTACGCGCACGTTCGTTTGTCGAAACGTCACAGATTTTAGACGCGTCTCGCCTCGCCGTTATCTTGTTCGCGGGCTGCTCTACAACTAACGCTTTCCACAGGTGATGCACCGGCGTCCGGGTAAAGCGCACCTTAACGGTCCCAAAACCTCCGAAAGAAAAGCACGCCTGAGTATTGATGTGGCCGTCGGGACATCTCAACTCCCCCTCATCAGGTCTTGCTTGCCTTACGCCAGACTTTAATCCAGGCGGGGTTTTAGCGTCGTGGGCCCGAGCGTTGTCGTCTGAGATGCGCCCGTAACACGCGGGCGTTCATAGCACTTTAAAAATGATGTAAGTTTCGCAGTCGCATCTGCCATCGATCCGCCTTCGAGGTGTCGCGCGACACTGTAGAACGACTTCTCACATTTACTGATATTCACCGCGTTGCATCGGCACTAACTGAGCTGTCGCCGTGATGCCCGCACGAGATACATCCGTGTGAACTAGTTCTATCGCTCAAATATCAACCGTAGTGAGTCACCGCGAAGAATGTGCGGGATTCACGTGGAACTGGGTCCCGTAGCCTACACACCCGAAAGTTCCGAACTGTTTAATCGTCCCGTGCTCACAGAACAAACACGCGTGAGCGATCGAATACTCGCGTGCCTATCGTCCGACTTGACACTCGCACGCCGGGGTCCAGACGGTACCGGCACAGTACAGCGGTCGACCAAGCACGGAACGACTGTGACTTTCCGTAGCTCTATTCTTCAACTCCGAGGCCACGTCCGAACTAAAGTACCATTATGCTCTGAAACGACAAAGAACGTGCTGGTGTTTAATGGTGAAATTTACACTAGCGGTAACAGAGTCGTAGTAGATAGTGATTCAAAATGGTTGCTGGCTCAACTTGATGCTACTGAAGGTGATAGCGTGCTAATTTCCCAACTACTTTCTGCTGTGAGAGGGCCTTGGAGCCTAGTCTACTGGCATCATAAAACGCATCGTCTTTGGATTGCGAAGGATATAGTGGGTCGGCGAAGCCTATTACTTTGCCTTCCGAGTAGTTCTCGTGGTTATTTAAGTGTGTGCTCTGTCGTACCACGTGAAGCTCAAGTGAGACGGCATGATTGGTTTGAGTGTCCTCCGGGGATATTCAGCTTCGACGCGAATGCGTCGCGCACGTACATCGATAGATGTGCGAAATATATTAATAAATCAATCTGGCTAAATCACATTTGGCGTGATCACAAGGCATTATTACTTTTCTTTTTCCGTCGAGGTGCCTCAGGCTGTAGTACAGAAGAGTGTGAGCCTTACGATGTACGAACGAAGCGAACACGAGAATATGAAGATTTTATTCGCCGCAAACAAGCTTCATGGTACTGTCTCGATAGATCCGTGCAGCTGAGATCCGCACATTGTCGGATTCCCTTACATGAAAGTATTTCAAAACGTGACAAGGCATATTTTGGCGTTCTCTTTTCAGGAGGATTGGACTGCACCATATTGTGTGCTTTACTGCACCGAAATCTTCAAGCTGATGAAATAATTGATCTTTGCAGTGTATGTTTCGACGGTGGTAGGTCTCCAGATAGGAAAGCAGCCCGAAGCGCGCTTGCTGAGCTTGAGCGTGTTTGCCCAGGACGCAACTGGCGCTTCATTGAAGTAAATGTTCATAGTAGGCAATTATCCACGATGAGACAATACATCGAGTCTCTGATCTATCCGAGTAAATCAGCGATGGATTTTAACATAAGCGCTGCTCTGTGGTTCGCAGCTAAGGGAGCCGGCACAATCAAAAGTGACCAACAAAGTTCCGCTCGAATTCCCTACCAAACCAGCTGTCGTATAATTTTATCAGGACAGGGCGCGGACGAACTGTGCGGCGGATATACTCGTCATCGTAACATTTTCAAGTCATTTGGTAACGACGCTTTCGAGGAGAACCTTAGGCTAGACACTCTCAGGATCTGGCAAAGAAACTTGGGCAGAGACGATCGCATACTGTCTGATCATGGACGCGAAGCACGATTCCCCTACTTAGATGAGGACTTCATGCTGTCAATCTTGAAAACACCCGTACATGAGATCGCTGAACTTACTTTGCCACCAGGAATTGGCGACAAGAAGTGTCTCCGTGAGCTCGCCTTACATCTTGGCCTGTCGACCGCCGCTCGAAGAATAAAAAAAGCCATCCAGTTTGGCTCTAAAGCGTCGTTGTACGAGCACCATGGATAGCCCTACATCACTGGGCATTTGATGACATAGACATATTTGTTCTCTTCGGTTTGTTCACCACGTTTTTTGTACCGACGCCTGAGTGTTGACAGTTGTCCCCTGCAATGCGGGTGCGTTTGATAGTATTTCAGCAGCACTTACCGCAACTGCCTTGACTTTCGCATGTAGCTGGTAATCTTTATCCTCTACGATGACATGTAAGGGCTGCGCTGTTGGTTTTCGTGTTTCTGTCTTATGAACTTCTTTTTCTTCCCTTTCGTTCAACGAAGCTCTCCCAAACACTTGAATACTCTCCATGCTCCGGAGAGTCACCCTGTGCCTGAGAATCCTGTCTGAAGCAAAGAAGTGCGCGTACGACTTGCTTCAACTACCTCTACAACCGTTCGTGTCGGCTTGGATAGTTTCAAAGGACAGGCGACCTTACGAGGAAGTGCGCAGCACTCCGTGGTACGTCGAGCAACCTAACCTTCGAAGCGACAGAATCTTCTTCACTTTTAACTTGGTATGAGCACAACGCTGCAAGGGTGACTAAAGATATCAAAAATAATCGAGCTATCCAGTAGCGAAATATGGGCTATTTTTACTAGTTCCGACTAAAATGGAATAGGGTACATGTACTGTGAAGCACGATATCCGCCGCCGAGCTACGGAGTGTCTGCTGTCGCCGCACTCGTCACTGTTGACGAGCGCTGCTTTGAAAATTGAGTTATCGCCGAGCAACGATTATGCTAAACAACTTTATGCGTTCTCCCGCGATGAGGTAAACTTTCCATACTCTCATCTGAGCTCTAGTTTCATAGAGGTACAACAGAAACATGGCCTTTCAACTCGTCACTCATGGAGAAGTGGAGACAACGTTAACGCGCGCTAAAATGCTCAAAACGATCGCAGATAAATTAATCACGATTGGTAAAGAGGTGAGTATTTTCGCAAGTCCATGCACGAAATAATTAAGCAGTGGACAGAATAGTTTAAGTGCGCGTCGACGGATCCAAAGTGTACTTGGGTCAGAGGAACTTGCACAAAAACTACAGTTTGATATGTCTACTCGTTATCAAACGCGGCGAGGTGGCTATACACGAGTACGAGTCACACGAACTAGAAAGGGTGATTCGGTGACTCTAGCGAAGGTGCAATTCATGCCCGAGGCAAGCTGATTCGTTCTGTATGTCGCTCATTTGCTATAGTCTTGCATAAAATTCCTCTAGCGTTTGGATATATGTCGGCTGATCCAGTAGATCATTGTGTCCACCGCCATTAAAATGAACAAATCGCTTGTGCTCACAAGCAACTGCATCGAAGAGCTTTCTACCGCACCACAGAGGTACAATGGCATCAGACGTGCCGTGCAAGCTCAAGAAGTGAGTTTTCATACTGAGCTGTCTTGCTGCTGCACACGTATTATTCCATTTATCCAACATTAGAAGAGATAGAGGAAAAATGCGAAAATTATCGCGAATTATATCGATACAAGAGCTCAGGCCACCTTCGACAACTATACCAGATATTGCACGCTGAACATACGGCTCAACTTTGAGAAGAGCAGTTATCCCCGCAACACTTCCTATACTTTCCAGATGCAAAACGAGCTTGGCATCAACTGCATTTTTCCTATCATAGTGCCATTTAATAGCGGCGATAGCATCTAGAATAAGACCTGGTTCTGAAGGACGTCCTTTGTTACCACCGTACCCTCTGTAGTCCATGAGAGTAATACCACAACCAAGTTGCTGCCGTATCATATACGCCCACCTCAGACGGTGCTCACGGTTGCCGGCGTTACCATGCAAGTGCAAGATAGAGATGTGGGCGTACATGCTGCCCTTAACGGCTGGCCAATGCCAACCATGAAGCTTTAGACCGTCTTCAGAAACTGTGAAAATCTCCTCTATTGCTGCGAAACTTGCAGACAGACGAATAGGGTGACTAGGACGCTGTGCCGAAGGGATGTATTGAAGTTTCCTTTGAAAAGTAAACAGAGTTCCCGCCGCGATACAATATGCGTAACCCACCACCCTGGCCAGATTACGAAACAGGTCGGAGAACATAATACTGATAACGTACTGGGTGTCCGTATCGCTTGCGTTTTACAGCCGTGGTGAAATTATAAAGTTTAGTCGAGTTAGCACGCCCCAAGAATTGTTGGACTCTGCTAATTTTAAACTCCCAATTTCAGATATGGACGAGTACAAAGGAAAGTCACTCCATCTAGTATCCACGTTAGCGTGCGAGCGCAAGCGGGACTCACCGTTCGAACTTTGACGTTAACTCTCACTGGTACACAGTGTCCATCGTCAGATGTGTTTTATTGGGCTCGTGCCACTCACTATACGAAGTGGACGAATGTCGTCTAATCGTGAAATCGTAAATCCGAGCCCCCGCTCTCGAGGAAGTAGGTGCACACGTATGACTTTGGTTATACAGCGGCACGTAACGTATTGGTGAGACGACGGAAACTTGAGCGCGAAAGAACTGCGCGAGTGACAGTATCCAAGTGAATTTATCATACCATTTACTAGCGCGACACGCCGCAAGGACGCGCACGCTTGTACACTTATCAGGGCGCTTGTAGATACCGCGGCAACGAACACAAACCTCCGAACGCTATGACGAGGGAACTTTCTCGGGACATGACGTATGCCGCTATACGCACAGTGCGATGGTCGCGCGACCTCGAACAATACAGCGTAAGCGATACATATGACGTAAGGCTTTCCATATTTCAAACCTCTGCAGCAGGAGTTTGAGAGAGAGGTTCAACGACTTCACAGTTTAGACAAGCAGGTCATCAACAATCGATCTATATTAGAGCATTTGCAGGTCAGTCAAGCTCCGAAACTCATTTCATGTTAAAGGTTTGTAAAACTCGTTTGTCAACATAGGCACAGCTCGCAACCTCGTTTGCAGATCATTGTAGAATTGCGAGACAGTTGGATATACTAGAGGCACATCAAATAGAGATGGACAACGTGTTGAAAACGCTCAGTATTGATCTCAAAACAGCGCAAAGGTTCGAGCTCCTTCTTACGATTCACAGCCCGGTGTCTAATGTTTTACCAGTGTGTTTGTGTCGACAAGCAACGAACGAGAGTTACTTTTTACTTTTGGTGAAGACGTCAGTTCCAAGGTCCAAGCTGTCACGCAGATGTTTCTACAATCAGAATCGTATCCAAAACAATCGGTAAACTTAGTCGCTGTCACTTCATTTTCCACGATTGACAAAAAAGTAGGACGAAACGAGGGCCACCACTCTTGGTCCCATGTTCCACATGCTACAACTACACCTACGAGAGTTACAAAGCTTAGAACAGGAGCTCAATGTGCTCTCTAGAAAAATATGAGTTGCGACGTTGTGAATCGTTTAAAACCGCTTTCAATCACCCTGACTTGTCATGTGTGTGGTGCGTGTGAGTAGCTCACCGCTATCAAAAAACAAATCTCAGTGTGTGTATCAACCCTACTCTCCAGTGTAATTTCCGTACACCCTGCTCCAACCCACGACAGCCCGATACTTCGAAGCTGTTCCGTTCGGGACGGGAACCATGGCGAACGTACAGCTATGGATACCTCGCGAACGCACTTGTTCGAATGTTTGTAAATCGAACGTGCGTATTGGTGCCAATACAAAGCTGAAAGGACGACGACGGAGCGCGTCCGTAGTAAAACGGTTCTCCGCTTCAGGAACTTCCACTGAAAGTGGCGATGACACACGAGACGCACCCAAACTCCATATCGTGATAGCCGGGGGGGGACTAGGTGGTTTGTTTCTCGCCATTTGTTTGACTAAGAAGGGTTTCAACGTGACCGTAGTTGAACGTACTCAGGAGTACCGTCCGTATGGTGGCCCTATCCAGTTGGCCAGTAACGGCACGAGCGTTCTCAAAGCAACGAGCGAACGACTTTATAAGGCCATCCTAGAAAACAGTCGACCGTTCTGGGGTACGATAAGCGGCATAAAAGACGGATACACGGCTGATTGGATGTTCACATTTGATGCAATTACAGAAATACCTAGAAGAAGTCAGTTGCCTTTTGCTGTCTGCGTTGACAGGTCAGATTTGCAGCGCTGTCTGCTAGACGAGATTGCATCTATCAACAGTGATAAATCATGCGGCAATACAGATTTGAAGATGGGTTCTAGAGTTAAGTCGTATGCTCAGGATTTTACTTCGGGAAAAGTCTCGGTCAAACTCGAGAATAGTACCAATGTTGAAGGTGATATCCTTGTGGGCGCAGACGGCATATGGAGTTGCGTCCGGGCTCAAATGCTTGACGAGGTGGGGACAGGGCGTGGTTCCAAGAGTACGGCCTCCCATACTGGTTATCGCCTGTTTAGTGACTTGCCCGTTCACGAAACTGAAGACTTTTTCGATGTTGGATACTGTGCATACATCGGACCAGACCATTATTTTGTGACGTGTCCAGACCGACATGGACGTATTCAGTGGTATGCTTTTATCAAGGCGGGTCCTGATAGTGAACAGATTAATGAGCCAAGACAATATTTATTGGATAAATTTAGCGACTGGGCTCCCGAAATCAGTACTTTGATTTCTATTTCACGGGATAAAGATATCAGTCAAAGGGATTTATGGGATCGCCCCCCTTGCCTCAAGGGCTGGTCTGATGGAAATGTCGTATTGCTTGGAGACTCGTGCCATGCGACGATGCCTAACATCGGTCAAGGATCTGGTTTGGCATTTGAAGATGCCTTCGTTCTGTCTGACCTTCTTTTGGATGTAAAGCATCCATCTGAGGCTCTAACTAAACTCAAAATGTACTACGCAAAGCGTTTGTTTCGAACTGCTGCCATACAAGGACTTGGAAGAATGAATAGTGAAGCGATTAAGATTCTCACTCCTTTGCTCCCCATTAAACCACTTATTGATTTTGTCGTGTCTCCTTTCCTACCACTAGTATTTGAAGCGCAGTTCGGATTTTGTTACTCGTTCACTCCATCAAAGGAAAGTATTACAGATAGTCTGTCCAACGCGAATGCAATGGCAGAAAGACATCGTCGAGAGTGTAGGAAAGCTTGGCAGTACCATGAGGGAGTAGAAGATCAATCAATTGAACCTCGAATCTCTTCATAATATGTACTGTACTAGTTTCAATGCTGTACAAATTACCTGCATAGTGTGACTTCAGCAAAAGAGAGGAGCGCCTTTCCAATGATAAGAGTGACGTGCTCATAGGTGAATAAAATGATTATAACATTGTAAGATGTAGCGCTACTAATTTGCTGCGAAGATGATCCGTGAAGAATTGAAATTAATCGCATCTTACGCAGTAATACCGCTTTTGGACGCGATGCGAAGAGCGTTCGAGCGCATCAGTGAGGCAACAGTATTGGCGAGGAGCTTCGCATCGTCCAACGGATTGCCCGGCACAACAGTTTTGTACAGGTAGGAATCGAAAGTCATCTTCTGCACGTACTCATCCGCGCACATTTCGACGAAGGCTTCACGCGCCGGATTAGAGCGGTAGAAGACTTTCTGCAAAATGTCAAGAACCTTGTACGTCGCCCAGTACTTGCGATCCCACTTGTCAAGGTAAACACGGAGATCAGACTCGCCAATTTCCTTCGTTCCGTTCATCGATTGCTCGACAACGGCCTCGGCTGCCATACGACCTGACTTGGCCGCGAAGTAAATACCTTCGCCACTGCACTTCGTGACGTAGCCTGCCGCATCTCCAACCAAGGCAACGCGACCTTTCACTCTGTTCGGTCTCGGATGTTCCGGGATCGGGTGCGCCTCCACACGGATGATTTTACCACCCTCGCACTTTTCCTCGGCTCTGTTGCGCATGGCAGTCTGATACTGCTTAATGGCAGTCTTGTTCACAACCGTGCCAGTCCCCACCGCAACGTGATCGTACTTGGGGAAAACCCAACCGTAAAAATCTGGCGACACGTCGTCGCCGACGTACATTTCAGCAAGGTCTTTATAGTACTCCATCTTCGCATCTGGAATCTTAATGCGTTCCTGGAAGGCGATGGCGTAGTCATATTCACCTGCGTCGATGCACTTGGCAACGCGAGAGTTGGCACCATCCGCGCCGATGACGACATCAACCTCAAGCGTTTTGGGAACGCCAGTCTTGCTTTCTTCTTCGTAATCGTTGTACTGGACCATGATAGGGCCGTTTCCTTGGCCGGGATCTTCGATTTTCATGAAAAGACCGTTGACAAGGTTCGCGCCTAGGCTCTTCGCGCGTTTGCGCAGGAAGTCATCCATGACTTCTCGACGGCACATACCGATGTACTCCTTGTCGTTCAGAGTTTGTCCGACATCCACGGCACGGTTCGAAGGCGAGATCATCTTCATTTTAGTGACCTTACGGTCGATGATTTCTTCCGGCAAGTCGAATTCACCAACCATGCACAGCGGGATGGCGCCACCACAGGGCTTGCAGTTGTCCATCTTGCGCTCGATCAGGAAGGTCTCGCATCCACCCTTCGCCAGAGTTTCAGCGGCGCAAGCACCGGCAGGACCACCACCGATGACAGCGACACGCAATTTCCGATCAGTTAAAGGGGCACCAGACGCTGTGACCACATTTCGTGGCGTCACACGCGCCGTCGTGCGCGAACGCGACAGCTTAGGTTCGTGCAACTTCGCGCTCAGGCTGTTTTCGGAAAGTAAACGAATATATACGTAAGTCAGGACACCGTAATCGTCGTGCATCATAGTTTCACATCAAACGTCCTGTGACCGCTTCGGGAAGCAGCTCTCAGGGCTATTAAAAGCGAGAACGTGGCGCATACGTGTCCCGATCGCGGGATAAAGTGGATAGGAAGAGTCGACTTAGTGCTCAACGTGCGAACGTAACGCACCTGCCGCTTTGAATGGGTCGGAATGAAACGGAAAACATTTTTCTCTTCAAGTTATCCGTTCGTACGTTTCCGAACGATGATAGTGAGGAGTTGGCGTGCTCGCTGCCGGATACGGTCGTGGCGGTGGAGCGCGGATTTCGTTTTAGTTATTTTTGGCGACATTCCGAAATGGGTCGGCGGCGTATAAAGTAATCATTTTTCTCTAATATTAGTTATCGAAAACACGTTCTGAAGTTCGTACTGACGATGATCGTCGAATGCAAGAGTTTCCGCAAGTGAGAGACGAGCATCTCGCGGCGCGTTCCACACACCGGCTTTCATTTTGTACGGCAAGACAGGACAGACGGCGACCAAAGAAGCCCCGGTTGAAAAACATATTCTCAGTTGACGCCACGGACGTGCGGTTTTCTCAAGGTTCCGCGTGACGCCTAAGTTACGCTCACTCAGTCCTCGTCCGCTCAGGTGTCGCGCCGCGCATCAGAAAGATGCCGTCGGCAGAAAGAACAGTACGTCTTCGATTCTGCCCAAACAGCAACGACCTCCTTTACCCTAAAGAGGATAGAGAGCGTAAGAAGCTTGTTTACATTTGCAGAAACTGTGACTACGCCATAGACTCAGACGGAAGCTGTGTATATCGCCATCACATTTCCCACAGCGCGCTAGAGACAACGACGATTATCGCAGACGTCACGTCTGATCCAACTCTTCCACTGTCACGAGGAGTCCGATGCATCCGTTGCGAGAATAGAGAAGCAGTATTTTTCTCCGTCACCACAAGTGAGGGTATGTCGCTATTTTTTCAGTGCACGACATGTGCACATAGATGGAAAGACACGGGCGATGCGGCGGACGAATAGTTTGAATTGAAATATAATCATAATGTAATCTTACAATACAACCGGTCATGTGAACGCGCCATACTCCCACCACTGACTTTGTTCGGACCTCACCTAGCCTCAAACTGGACAACTTTTGGAACTTTAAGTCACAACACAGTACAGGTAAGAACAAGAGTACCTTGTTTGGTTCGCTTCTTGTACAAGATACGATAGCCACATTCACGACATATCACGACGTCACCGGGCCGTAAGACAACCTCGGAGCCACAGTCTACGTTAAGGGGTCATTCTCTGGTATTGGGCTTGAAAGCAGGTAAAAACTAACCTCCACAATTGTATGACACACCATTGGACGATGAGATATTGACTGCCCCGTGGATACCCATGAACGCGACAGAGTATTGCAACTTGCCGTGTAGCTCCCGTGGCGCGACTTCAACTTGAACGTCCGTCGCCGGTTTCTTTTCAGACGGATTCAAGATTCCCCAGCTCAAAGATTTCCGTAAGATTTCCGCCCTCACTTAGGACTGATTGGAGGCTAAACATACGTGGATAGAACACAAAAAACAAAATGAGAACACGCGTGAATGACGGTATCCGCCGCTCAAGGACAAGGAGTTTTCGGTACTTATATATGTGTAATACACATCGGATGAGTTTTTACGGATGCACAAAAGGAGGACCAGGACCAGGAAGAATTTGCGTTGCACAGTATCCCAGGTGTCTCGGAAGGGCGCACAACGCACTATCAAGATGCCTCGCGTGTTAGTACAAGATCTGACGACGACTCAAATCAACTTTTCTTTAGAGGGCGTCGACGCAAGTTTATCCAATGCGATTCGCCGTATTTGTATCGCTGAGGTTCCTACACTCGCAATAGATTTGGTCGAAGTACTAGAAAATTCATCGGTCCTTTGCGACGAATTCATCAGCCACCGACTCGGTCTGATTCCGCTCATAAGTACAACAGCGAAAGATATGAACTTTCCGTATGAGCTTAATGCCGAAGAAGAAAGCGGACGAACAGAGGTGGATTTTGAACTACACGCGAGAGGAAGGTCTGACCAGACGTACGACGTCACCAGCGACGATCTACAGTGTTACGATAAGCGAGTCTTCCCAGTAAAGTACACTTCTCAGGAAGAGACTGGTGCAAATTCAGCGAAAGCCGGGATTTTGATAGTAAAATTAAGAAAGAATCAAGAGTTAAAAGTACGTTGCACTGCGCGGAAGGGAATAGGGAAAGATCATGCGAAGTGGTCACCGGTAGCTACTGCCGTCTTTCGTTACGAGCCGGAGATAACTTTGAATGAATCAATTATGAAATCTCTCACCGGTACGTTGTTCATTTTGTTTTGCCTCCTGAGACTAACGATCAGCACCAGATATCGAGAAAGAGAGCTTTGTCAATAGTTGTCCAGGGAGACTTTTCCGGTTTTATAGAGAAACTGGCCGGATCGAAGTCGAGACTACTTCGATGCATGCATACGACGGCGAGGCGATTAAGAAGGTAAGAGAACTACTTTTAACTCGAGCCTGATCTGCATTATGAATTTACAAAATACCCTAGGCTGCGGAGCTTGGCAAGCCGGGTTTAGTTGAAATTCGACCACGCGAAGACAAATTCAACTTTACTGTGGAAAGTACTGGCGCGCTTCCTTCTGAGGAGGTGATTCATCAGGGTCTCGGAATTCTTCAAACCAAGCTAGATGCGTTAAAGGTATGGTAACGGCAGTGAAACAAGCATTCAACTTGTCTGACTTCTTCCTTCTTTCGCGAAAGGGCGAACTTGATATGCTGTGAGTGAGATTTTAACCTAGTACACGTGTAGCATTTGCGCGGCCTAGCGTATGCAATGCACTCTTCGTCATCGTGCCTCTATGAAGTCGCGAGGTGAAAATAGAAGTCCTCCTCCGTTTAAGTAGTCATTATCTCTGGAAGTGTGTTTGTACCTCGCATGGCAAAACATATTTCGAAACGTGTAAACTCTGACTTTTCCGACCGCATCCACACGCCTTGACCGTACTTTGTGCGCGCCCACGAAACATTGTTTGCTACCTTCATTGAAGTTTCTACGCGAAAGGATCAAACCATGTAGAGAAGATAGCCCTGAAATGTTTTGCAGACAGTCTGCTACTGCAGTGAAAACCCTTCTCTCACCGTCGAACGCTACAAACAATTTCTGAAACTTCTCATCTTCTTCTTTTAAACTCAGACTTCGAGCCAAATACGTATACGTGTCCCTACTTTTAGAAGAAAAACGCCTCTTGTAAGCCAGAACAAGATGCGCTGCATGTTCTGGAAAACTGTCGCAAAGATCTTTGTATATGTGCCTCTGCAGTTTCATCGCCCATGTTAAAGTCGACACAGCTAACAAGAAGTGTAAAAGAAAACGGAAATCTCCGCAACATCTCGATTTGGCTGCTTCATAAACACTTGCAGCAAAAGCTCCATCATGCACTGTCAAAGAAGTTGAGTTTTGCGTGCGCGTCTCCCCACCTTGAGGCTCCGGATTGAGAGTTGCATTCCTAGACTTTATCTTATCTACATATTTGAGCTCCAAATTGAAATATTCTCTCCAAAGTTCTCGCGCATCCGGGCAATTTCGGAGTCCTCTTTGAAGTATCAGTCGTGCCCCAAACGGGTTTCCCTCTTTTGCAAACTCCCAGGAGGCGGCATAAGCCCACAATCCTGCACTCGTCGGGTTCAATCGAAGAGCTTGAGTAAGACTATGCGAAACAACCCTGCGCGCGCCTTGACTCGCACCATACGATAAGAAAAGTAACCACAAGTTGCTGTCGGTGGGAAAGCGTGCTATTCCGTGCCTAAATATATTCAGTGTAAACCGCTTGAACGGGCTCACACTGATGATTCCAGCACTCTTGACCCTCCGATGATGTTGAAATTCTAAATATCTGATGTACTGGATATACTCCAAAATTACTTCCGCTGTGCCTACACGAGTTCGACCTAACTTGTCTTCAAAACGAAAAATTCTCTTCGTCAACCTTTTCAGTTCCGCGCGAGACAGAACGCCACTTTTCTCTATCGCTTCTACGAGGAGTAAGCATTCGTCGGTGCGTTTACACCTGCTCATGACACTCGCTCGTCGCACGCGCAATGAGGCAATGCCTAAATGAAACCGAGGTCGTCAAGCCGCCGCCGCGTGCCTCGCTTCACAAGAAACAAAAAACACAAACAACTATCATATACTATGTATTGGACGCTTGCGATCACTGTTCATATAAAAACTACCCACTGTACAATGTGCGCATGGGTTCGAACCCCATTCCTGGCAACAAAGCATATACATATATCTGTACAAAGAAAGCGCCAGGATGCCCGAGTGGTCTAAGGGGGTGGATTTAAGCATTACACACACGCTAAATTTTTGCCGATCTATAAAAGTACTTGTATAGACCATACCAGTGATATCACTACACCGCGGACGCAGCATCCCGGTGTCTATCATCATCTCTACGCGTCTTAGTCGCTCGATCATTTTGAAGCCACGATCGTGAAATGCGTGCGTACGGCAACGGCATCAGCGGTGTATCAAGCGGTGTATCAAAGTGGCCTACGCAACGAAGGACCACCGTTAGAAGGAGAACACATAAGCTGACTCCTCGGGCATGGGACGATGAAATAAATTGCACCCTCACAAGCAATCAAACAGTAAGTCGCGTTCACATTAATGACTTTCAATTTGACAACGCTCTAGGCTGGCTTAGCTGTGGGTAGACGACATTGCAGCCTATCAGTGGCACTTTTGGCACTTACACAGATTTCTACGAGTGGAGTCGCATGCGCAGAATCACAAGTGGTGCGAAATTATCTTAGTGAGGCTTAAATTCTGAAACTTGCCATAGCTCGACACGAAAATGGTACTGAAACGTGATATGTTATTATTCAATCAAAGACCTGATATGGCAACTAGGTTGGCTCCTACCTTCCCAAGTCAAAAACAGAAGTAAGTACAGAAGCAAGAATACTGTACTCTCCAGAGTTTGTACTTCAATTTTCCCCGGCGTGCTGACTTTATATAGGACGGATTCTACGAGTTCACGGCTTCAAAAAGTCGAACACCTGCTTTGCGGTATGTCCACCAACATGCGTATTACTCAATTTTTTATTTGTACGTATTAGGGCTGGTGCACTAGAACAATATCAAGTAAATCTACCAGCAGAATGGAAAGAGGTAATGCTACTTTGAATTTCATCCGTCACGTTAATAACGCGCTACGAAGGTACTCGTAAGCAACGCGAAAAGTGGTAACTACTGCCAGCCACGATGTGATGAGGTGAGTTTGTGTCCAAAATGTTTCGTTGAGAGGCTAAATTGAAACAGGCGACGACGGAAGTTTCGTTTGGTAATAGTGAGCAAGGAACCTTACAGGTTATTATCATTCCGACGACTAAACTTCTTATCGCGAAGAAAAATCCATCATTGAAAGATGTCGGGAGCGCGACAGGTATACTGAATGCCATATCACCTGCTATCACAGGAAGGTTAGTAGCACTATATGGAAGGTTGTTGAAGCATCTAATTATCCCAAACAGCGTGGCAATCGAAGAAGAAGACATTGTTGACGTGAAAGAGGTCGAAAAACAAGGGAAAGTTTATTACGAGGTAAGGCTTTGGCGCTGCATATGATACTCTTTTTTATTGCGACTTCAGTACGAGCTGTTTACACCGTATGCACAGTCCGGTGCACATAATTTGACCACCGTCTGTACATCGATGGTACGTTGCAAAACCTTTGCATGGAAAGGTCATAATTTTGTTGTAGAATTATCTCGTCATGGCAACTATTTCGGCAACTGAAAAAGAGTGGACGAATGCAGAGAAGGTAAAAGACAAAGCTGTCTGTTATATTTTCGAACCCGCTCAAAGTTTCCTCCTAGACTCTTAAAGCCATTCTGAGATCATTCTCGGTGGGTGGTTCCTATGACTGAGAAGCTCCGAGCAGTTCGGTGTTTTTTGCAAAATATACCCCTCAAAGGGAGTAGGACGAGATGAGTTCGTGTTCGCAAAATTTGTAATAACAAGTTCACGATTACTTTAACGATTCAGGCGCAGCATTGGTGGACATAAACGCCACTAGTGCATTATTTTCGAGACACCTTATCGAACGAGGACACTCCGATGACAGCCGCGGCGATTGCCCCGAGAACTACACCGCCAGCAACGACAGACAACAACGTGTTCTTCAAGGACGGCGTGATCGCGGCCTCTGCCACGAGTGGGTTCGACAGGGAAGCAATCAAAGCCGCAGTAGTTGCTGCAGAGAGCTTGTGTTGGACACTTTCCCTACGAAATAAATGTCAGTGAAAGGAGGTTGACTGAGCAGTTTGCACTTCTTAAAACGCTGTTTCAGAACTAGCTGAGTGTCAACACGTACCGCTCAAACGATTGCTTGGCGACCGCACGCACCGGTGCGCTAGCTTTATGAGCGCCCGAGCGGATAGCGCCTGTCAAAAAAGTTAATTTAGTTTCTGCACAATTGCGCGATAATCGCAAAGGAACCGCGCTCATCTTCGTGCGTTGCGCGAGCAGAGAAAATCTTGGATCGCGGAGAGAGTTCGATACGCACCTTGACGAGATCGACGAGCGACGAAAGCGTTGGTAGGCGCGAGGCGCGAGGAGTGGGCAGAGAGAGAAATCATTTTTAATGTGGTATACCGTGATCGTCCGGATAGTGGATAGCAACGTACACGGCCGGCCCGTTCGCCCTATCCGGAAACGGAGAGAGCGGCGATGTAGTCACCGTTGCGACATGCAAAGTCTTGAATGGACCACATCGTAATATAATACGTGCTTTTCAATCTTCGACGGAGAAAGATTCTGCGATCCGGCGGCTTGAATCCTCTCTTCTTTTCTGATTCTCGCGGCAAGACAATATTGGAAAGCGAGTTTCTCGATGTACTTAATTTTATAATTTTGTGTCGCTCCGCGTATCGGGATATGGGGCAACCGTATCATCTGGACGATCGCCCCCGTTCGCCGTAACGGCGTCAGACACACACACGCCTTCGATCCACCATGTCTTTCACGACTACGAGTACTAACGTTTCTAGGATTATTTCTACACCGCGTGGTACGTTATCCACGAATCTCGCACTGTCGGTGCGCGCTGGATATACAACGCAACACGTAGATCTACCGCGGTCCTAACGTTGCTGCATCTTTTCCGTGAGCAGGGTCGACGAAGCGCCAAGCCATGAAGAAGACCATCGGTACGTCAAAATTTTTACGACTGTTATCTTACTCCTGCGTTGGTTCGGCGACATCGCGCGTCTGACGAACTCGTTCGCTAGTTCAGGGGTACTGACTTGTATCTTACCTTATTAACAGTTCGCGCCGAACGGCGCTCCTTGGATGTGCTCCCCGCTAAGCGCCCGCTAGCTAAGGTTGCCTCTGTTCTCACTGCGATGCAAACGCTTCCTGCCTTCGCTATAGTACGTCTCCTATTTTTTTTTAGTTGTTGCAACGGTGTCTAACTGATAGCCAGGTTGATGACCGACTCAATGGCGATGGCACCGGGCTTCCGCTGGGCATTAATGACGGTGCTCTTGGAATCATTTTGGCTACCGTACCGCTCGCCATTTTCGGCCTTTACTTCGTCGCTGGCAAGCAAGACGCTTCCATCGTTGCGGGTGGCAAGGATGACGATAGTGGCCTCTCCCTTTAGGGTCTCGTCAATTCAAGTCCGAACTGCAAACATGAAGCTTTTGTAATGAGATTCGTAAACTTCAAGACATTTCAAAATATATATCGACCTCAATGTGTCTTCACTATTACACGTCTATTATGCGTAGTACGAATTTGCCCTCAACTGGCTGTATGCAGTCATGATGCTTGCAAGAAAGTTAAAACTTAAGTGTTTGCGTGTGTATTAAAAAGTGGAGATCCAACTTTGCTCTCGTCAGAATTTTATTCAATTTCGTAGCCGAAAATCGACGAGAAGACCTCGTAAACTCGCGAGCCTTCGTCGATGGTGGCCATCGGGTCCTTTCTGAGTCGATGTCGGAGGCAGAGCGAAATGACGGAATACACATCCTCGTCGGTAACAACTTTGGAACCACTGCATGATTTTCACATAAGTCGATTAGCTGGAAACTAATTTAGGTTCATACGCACCGATAAGCAGCAGCGGCGCGAGAGGCGCGTGTTGTAACGAGGTCACCGCGCAAACCATCAACATCAAGCTCAGCACACACCTTGCCTCTTCCGTGAGAAAAATATACAGAAAATTTTGCATACTTACTTGAGAAATTTTCAGCCTGATTTCCATTGGAACTTCCACTTCAGGAAGTAATGCCCGAGCCTGGGTCACTTTTTCAATCACGCTTGCTTGCTCTTCCGCATATTCTGAGAAGGACCGTCAGGAAAAGTTGAGTTGAGATAATTGGACGGCATACTTGAACGGAAGGCCTTCGGATTTGAGTCAAAATCTGTTCGTTCTTCAACAACTTTCACACGTTCCTAAGAGTTGTTAACGTATATTGGAAGCGAAGTGTGATATTTTCACCTCTGGAAGCTTGACGGTTCGAATCTGAGCGTGCATCCCAAACCTATCAAGAAGCTGTGGTCGTAGTTCGCCTTCCTAATGGGGATGTGAGCAACGAATGATAGAGCGCACAAAGTGTTACCTCCGGGTTACCTGAGCCGATCAGAATGAATCTCGCGGGATGACATATGCTGATTCCTTCCCGTTCCACGGTGTTCCAGCCCGAAGCCTGAAAGAAAAAATTATTTTAGGAAAAGAAGCTCAACTTATCTCAACTCACCGCGGAGTCAAGGAGCACATCCACGAGGTGATCGTCCAAAAGGTTGACTTCATCGACGTACAAGATACCTCTATTCGCCTTAGGAACATGTGTCAGTTTGAAAGCTTACCAAGCTATTGGCACTCACCTTCGCCAACAGTCCAGGTTCAAAAGCCTTAGTACCCTCTAACAGGAGGAATGAATACAAGGAGCCGTAAGATTAATGGAACACGTACCTGTCAAAGCTTTCTCGATGTCGATTGTGCCACAAACACGATCTTCTGTGGCCCCTAGGGGAAGATCGACCATATTGATAGGCACTTTTGTTGTTTCGAGTTGTCCCCTGTGCGAAGAAAAAATCAGTCTTCACGGGAAGTTTCAGCATCTCATTTCAATTTACCCCGCACGGTAAGTCGCAAGAACTTCAGGAGACATGAGATTAGGATCCGTCGGGCTACTCATGAAGGCATCATCCTTAACCACGTCGATTAAAGGAAGCAAGTCAACCTGTGCAAGAGTAAACAATTAAGTTTCAATAAAGTTTCCCAGCACCATAGAAGAACATACCAAAGAACGAACAGTCGTAGATTTCCCGGTGCCTCGATCACCCATTACCATGATACCGCCAATGTTGGGATCAATGATGTTCATGAGCGCCGCAAATTTCATTTCCTCCTGGCCAATGATTGCAGTGAAGGGATAGACCGGTCTGGCTTCAGCAACCTTGCCCTCTTACACGCGCGTCATTTCGTGTACCTTCCAGGTCAGCGACAAACTTACCTTCAGAAACTGCGCGGAGTTTAAAGGTAGACTTACTCAATCGAGTACAACTCCGTGATTTGTTGGTCATTTTCGTTCTTGAATGGGAGACAGCTGCGAAACAAGCGAGTTCGTCACGAAGTGGGCTACGAGATTAGGACTCTGCGTACCTCTTCGGCTGTCACGCAATGAAGCAACTGAGTGAGTGACTGGTGATAAGTACGTCATCATTGTTCAATTCTATGATTGCGTTCTCTCAGTCTGTGACTGACCAGGTGGTCGGTAACTTATGGCGCCGAGACGCCGACGGTCGGGCTTATCCATATCTGGAGGGCTTCCGTTCGCGTTAATTGCGTTAATTGCGCAGCCATTCTCACATAGGCGAGCTCTAGAGAGAATATGTCCGTTCTTAAAAAAAATAATGTTGAATAAAATATTGAATAAAATGTCGTTTTGCCATACTTGATATCTTCATGTCTCCATGTGATTTTTAGATTTAGAGTATTAACATAAGAAATGGGAACTTCGTGCGGTGTGGAGTCTTGGCGGCGCTCCGACCAGCGTCTGGCGCAGCGTCTCACACAAGTATTTTCGTTCACACGTTGCTACCGAAATGAGACTCGAAAAATGTTGGTTCTGTAGCTCAACTATTTACCCAGGCCACGGTATTTGCTTCGTTCGGAATGACTCAAAGCAATTCCGTTTCTGTCGGTCCAAGTGCCATAAGAATTTCAAGATGAAGAGAAACCCACGCAAAGTAAAGTGGACGAAGGCATACAGAGTATTGCACGGCAAGGAGTTACAAGCAGATGCGATATTTGCTTTTGAGCGACGTCGAAATCGCCCTGTTAAATACAGTCGTGAGGTCACTCTTGCTACCATTAAAGCGATGAAGTCTATTGAAGGAATTCGAGAGAGAAGGGAGGAGAGATTTTACGAAGATAGGATGAAGGGTGTCGAGGATGCTAGGAGGCAGAAAGATAAGAAAGAGCTATCGCAGCAAGTCCATCTCATCAAAGCTCCAGGTGCGCGCATGACTCCAAACGAGTTACCGAAAAGTTCTCCCAAGAAAGTTAGCGTACACACAAAAAAGCGTGACACGCAGGTAGATACCTATGAATAGTTGTCGCTATTGTGCTATTGTATTATAGTTTTCAATACCAGTGCTAGTAGTACTAGATTAATCGTCATTCAATCAATGCCATACTGCATCATTGCGCTGAGCTGTGACAAATCGGCCGACACCGAAATGGTCAAAGCGTACCTCGACGTGTGTGAAGTATGAGGTGGACGAGAGTTGTTGCTTCAGTATCATAGACTGCTCAGGTCCATGTGTTTCTAGGATCAAGGTACCTCCCTGCATTAGATATTTGGCCGCATTTGTGCATATTTTGGTCAAACTATCTAAACCTGCACCAGTGCCCCCATCAAGAGCAAGTTTTGGTTCATGTCGTACTTCTGGCTGGAGCGAATTGAGTTTATCGCTCGGAATATAAGGAGGATTACTTATTATACCAGCAAACTTTCCTTGCATTTCTTTGTTGTTTTCGAATGCATCAAACCACGAAGCTTGCGTGAGATGAACAACTTCTTGTACTCCGTGCCGCATTAAATTGTGAGCAGCAATACTACAAGCACCAGGAGAGATATCTACAGCGTAAACGCATGGACGTATACCCTCCTTTTCAACAACGAAGTATTTGGCCAACGCGATGGCTATAGCTCCAGAGCCAGTTCCAAGATCTAACCAAGGACCGTGTTCAAGCTTACCTGATGAAGATGAACCTGACGCACGATTTCGTGCGCTTGCTTCTAACGCCCAATCGACGACCAACTCAGTCTCGGGTCGAGGTATGAGTACATCAGCATTAACAACGAGTTCAAGATCTCTCCAGTATGCGATATGGGTCAAATACTGAAGCGGCACACGCTCACGAAGTCTGCGAGCCCATAGCAGACTCAGTTCTTCAAGGGGTATTCGCACAGATAAATAATCTAAAGAGCGATTTCGTCCGAGTCCCTCGTTGGAATAGCTGGATAGCTTAGCGTAAGAAGAAATGTTGTGTTCTTCGAACGAAATATTATCGTCAACGAGCCAATCAATCTCGGTAAAAAGAGTTTCAAGTGAAGGGCTGTCTGCGTGCTCACGCATACTCTTGTTGAAGTACTCTGCTTGTTGCCTCGCCCACGTTCTCCACTCCGCTACTTTGACACGTTGCTCTCGAAGGTTTGCCGGAATATCAATGAGAGCGATCGGCGCAGTGCTCCCTGTTGGCGTGAATAATTGAGATTTGAGCGCAAGTCTTCTTGTTCTTGATCCACCACAACCACGAATTGCCGGTGGAGTGCGTCGTACGTGCTTGAACCTGGTGTTACATCGAAGAAGAGAGTGAGCGCCTAATAGTTGGAGGCATACATTGCGTGCAAGCAGTTTTTTCATTCGATTCCGTCGACTCCGTCGTCGCACAAAACTATGAAGTGACGTAGCGCGGCGCTATGATGCAACGAACCCTGAAAACAAACAAACAATTGTGGGATTTGTAGTTTTGTATAAAGCGACGACGCTTGATAGGAATTCTTCTCCTTGGACTTTGGACATGTGCTCAGTCGTGTCTATCAACATGCAGATGATCCCTATCGTGCTTACTTTCAGAACTGCACGTTGATCTCAGGAGCACGACTCATTTATTTTATTTTATTTCTGAAAAAATAAATAAATAAATATCACGCTACGCTTGTTATTTGCGTCCAGTGAGATATCGTCGGGCGTCGAACCTACCATCGCAAGCGATGCATGAATATCTGTTCATTTCGCACCGTGACGAGCTGAACGACATTGCGATGAGTACGACGTTCCTTCCCCGGCAAAGAAAGGAATTATTTCCATCAATTATTTTAATCATTGTGCGCCAAAGTATATCTCAATGTGAACGATCCGCAAATACATCTTCGAGCACGCAACGTTTGAGCAACCTTTCTACTTGATTTTATCAATTACAGCGCCATTGCAGCGCGAACTTACACGTGCCGGTATCGCAGTATTGTATGTTTTTCATTAATTGAGCCGCGAGGTGCTTTCAAAATAAGTAAGTGAAATACCACGAATAAGACGATTTGCGCCCATACCTCAGGCTTAAGTAAGACATCTGACTCCACGCCTTGATGTTCATCTGCATTGCTAAAAAATTTCATCCCGCGTCATCCAATCGAGTGCCTTTCTTCTCGAATTATTTATTATTAATTACTGAGCGCATGAGAATTCGACTTCGATGTTTACGTGCGCTTCGAGTTCACGAATGAATTCATATTCAAACACTACCTATGATACCGGATACATGTGAAGTTCGAGGAAATCGTGTACCTCGACCCTGTGAGACTGGGAAGGTAGCATTCAGTGCTGTTAATGGAATATTAAATAAATAATTTTAAGTGAGTAGGGTCACCGTTTGAGTGCTCATGATTTCTCTCCTGCCTGACTGGTCAAACCGATTTCCATCACAACCTGTGGCTTACTTCCATATTTTTGAAGTTCGCCGCGTTAATTTTTGAATCACTAGGGCCGCGCTTCGTGCACTTTCGGCTTTTACCCACATTAAATTATTGGCACCCGCTGCGAACTCAAAACTGCGCGCTTCTGCCTCGACGGACTTTGCTGCAATGCTGGAGAGCGATGATGTAACTTTCAAAGATCCAGGTACAAGTTTTGCGTAGCTCTGCAGACGCCCGCGTAGAGGTGAAACCGCGGTGCGCACATGTTTATCGTTATCGAGGCGTTCCAGACGTGTTTCATCAGCAAAAACTGATTTTACGCGTAAAAACATGCCTTCACCAAGTTTTGTACAAGCGAATTCTCCATCACGATTAGCAGACAGTACAGAAGTTAGAGTACCACGATACCGACCATGTATATCCACGGTACACGAAGATTTCCCTTTAGATACGAGAACTCCCAGGACTATCTCTCCTGGTTTTGCATTGTAGCAAGATTCAGCCCTACGAACTCGTTTGGCAGCAACTCTGAGTGGTTTGCGCCAGTGGACTCTCTTCGAAATATGCCGAAATGATCTCGCTGCAAACTCCTTCGGTTGAGAGAATACTGGATTCAAAGCGCCGGGAAGAACGAGTTTCCCGCCTGCCATTTTTTCGGGTTTCATGACTTCTTACTGGCAAAGTTTAAGTTAATTGAGTTTGCTCGACGGTTCACATTAGGATTAGGACACAGAATGGCACACGCACACACTTCGCGGAATGAAATGATCGAGCACGCGCATGCGAAAAATCGAATGGCTTGTGATTTACCGTACACGTGTCGTTGTGCGTCATGCTGCCTTAATATGCGTGGGACATACCCGCCGTTGCTCGAACGTAAGCCACCAAGACCCTAGCCCACACTTGAAGAATTGATCGAAGCGATTCATAGGAACAAGCACAAAGTGAATCAAACGCTAAATATGAACATAAGCAGACACAGAAAAAAAACCACTTTGACTAACTAGCCTTAGAATACGGGAAACTCGCCTAGGTTACCCCCGGAGGAGTTATTACTACGACGTGCACTTTCGACGCGAACGACACTGTGGCCCGGGGAACGCGTGGAGATATCCTTCACCAAGAGGTCCTTCAAAGGGAAATTAAACGTAGTGCGTGCGCTTGTTCGTTTCTCATGTGTAACTCGCGTCGAAATGGTGCGACTTTACTCGTTTGTGTCGTGGTTCTATGTTGCTTTCGTTCGTGTGCTGCTGAGCGTCAAGAAGCGCGGTTTGGGCGACAGATGGCTGCGCAAAATACAGATGATCCGGGTTCAAATACTGCAACTCTTTCAGTAGATCAAGAAATTGAACAGCCTTCCATATCCGGTCAAAATAGTAACTTTGAATCCACAATCGCAGGGCAGTTGCACAAAGTTTTAGTGAAGGAGTTTAATGAAAATGAAACGGTGAAGGGAGTCGCTTCAGATGGGGCAGGGCGAAGTTTTGATAGCACCGTGCGAAATGGAGGCGGTACTCTAGAAACTGTGGCTCGGGTAACTAGAGCACACGACTTTGATACACAGAGTATAGATGTCGACTTTCAACAGGAGAACAGTTTAGGGGGTGCCTCGCCTATCGTGCGAGCAGGAAGCGAAAATGAACAACAATCGTATTCGCAGGATTCGTTCATCCATCAGCTACGTGACGTATCTCGAGGCATCGATAAAGTGATGCGCACCGGTAAAGGTGACGCTGAAGACGTTGAAAGACTCGTAGATTCTTCTGACAACGAGTTTGTTATCTCAAACCCAAAGAGTGGCACTATGGAATTACAACAGGATCTGAGGCTAATCCAAGATTTGGTTATTTTATTTTGCTCTGCTGCGTTAGGATCCACGTTATTTTGCTTGCTTGGACAGCCTGTCATAACGGGATATTTGCTGGCTGGCTCACTTATCGGACCTGGCGGTCTTGGACTTATTGTTGAGTTAGTACAAGTTGAGACCTTAGCGCAGTTTGGAGTCATATTTCTCTTATTCGGTCTCGGACTTGAATTTAGTGCATCGAAGCTCCGCCATATACGAGGAGTTGCAGTTTGGGGCGGGTGCACACAGATATCATTGACGATGTTGTTATGCGGAGTTGCCAGTGACGTAACAGGGGCGGGTACCAAAGAAGGTGTTTTCGTTGGGGCCCTACTATCAATGAGCTCTACGGCGATAGCCGGAAAATGTGTCCTAGAAACTGGCGCCTTGAACACCCTGCATGGCCAAATAACGATGGGGACTCTCATTCTACAGGATTGCTGTGTCGGGTTGTTGTTCGCACTTGTACCAGTTCTTGCGGGTAGTAAATCTTTTGGGCAGTGTGCCTTCACCCTTCTCGGTATATCTTTCAAGATGATAGTTTTTCTGAGTTGCTGTTTGGCCTTGAGCAGGACACTTGTCTTGCGACTATTTCATTTTGCTTCAAGGCAAGTTGCAGAACTTTTTCAGACGATAACTGTTGCCTTCTGTCTCGCTGTTGCTGTTGTGAGTGACCAACTCGGCTTATCGTTAGAGTTTGGCGCGTTCTCTGCCGGAATCATGATATCAGCAACACCTTATGCTGAAAAGACGCTCGAAAATCTTCATCAAATACAAAATATATTCGCAGCGCTTTTCATGGTGTCTATCGGACTGATAATGAACCCTTTTTTTCTGTGGGTACACTCCGATATTCTGCTTGGTTCTTTACTCGTCATTGTTGCATTGAAAACTAGCATAATTGGCATGGTTGTTCGTGCATTCGGATATTCTTCGGGGGTAAGTATGACAGTCGGTATATCTCTTGCACAGATAGGCGAATTCTCTTTCGTACTCCTGTCTCGTGCTTCGAACGTCGGCCTCATTGAGAGAAAGCTCTATCTTCTTTTGCTCGGAACGACTGCTTTGAGTCTGTTTATAACCCCAACTTTAGTGCGTAGCATACCGCACTTTTTACGTTTCGCGAGCAACATGAAGATGCTCAAGTTGGACGAAGGCGAACTCAACTGGTAGATACGCTTACCGTCTATTGACCCGGTCTTTTGCAGTCATGACAGCCTGTTCTTCAACATAGCGAGTAGCGATAACAAAGCTCGTTGATGTAGCGTGTTCCCAGATATCATGTTCATCCATTTCATGTTCATCCGTTTTGAGCCATTATCATTCCACATATGAGTCCATACAGCGCCAATGCCTCGGAAAATATCAAGATGAGCACCGAGGAAGCGAACAGTGAACCCCTGAGAGAAATCGCCTGCGTGGAACTCTCGCCAACAACCCCAACTGTGACACCACTTACAAATTGAGCAACACCGCAGCAAATTCCAGCACTTAGGTGTCTTAGACCGCTATAGTCTGAATACTCGATAGCGTGGATTCCACTTAGTATTATGATAGAAAGGACGAGCCCGTAGATCGCCCTTACACCTGCCATGGCCACGGGGATGATCCCTTTGATAGCGACTGCGGGGTCTTTGCTTCCAGCTCTGCATATACCTAACCCAGCCTGCGCGGTGCCATATGCGGCTCCCAAACCTACGACGCGTACGTGAGCAATCAACAATTGAGCACGTCGACACAAACTTACACGACAGCGTTAGACACAACACAGCTCCTGCGCAGCCGAAAAGATGCCCCGACTTGAAGTTCATCGTGCACTGATCATAGACGAGCGATTGACGCGCCGGCGCAATACAATACGCGATTACGGAGGCAACGAGTGATAGATTGCGTTCAAACACTGCGCGCGCGACGTGCGGTCTGTGGTGTTAGAGTTTCTGTGTGAGGCTTGTCTTTCTGCAAGTATGCAGATACTGACCGACGGCCACACTCCGTGATTTGAAAAGTCGTCGATACGATATGCGAATGAAGATTTCGGAGGCTCATAGAAGGACTGTAGGACTGATGGGGTAGAGGCGAACATATACATGTATAAAATTTCTACATGTTGCTTCGGAACAGCAATATGCCCAACTCCTTCGTATCAATTTCGGTAAACGTGTGGACGCCTATCAGCAAGCGCTGCGATTGTGGTCGCCGTGCCTCATTAACACGTAGTGTAAGATCATTTTTAGTTCATAAGCTGATGCGGGCATCGAGTTCGTACGGATTGTGATTAAAAGTTACGTTGCTCACCGTTGTGTATTGCGTCGTGCTCGTCCCAAAGGCGCAGAGTGCGTCAACAGTTCTAGCTTCTCAGGAACTACTTTGTACACATCTTGATTTATTCTTCAAAGGGTGCAAATATAACGCAAGAATTGTGGCCACCGAAACCAAAGGAATTACTAATGGCGGCGGTAACCGTGTGCGCCTTCTTTTCGTTTGCACACGTATCGATCCCTTCAACTATCGGTTCCAGTTCGTTTTGGTTCAGAGTCGGATGCAGCATGCCAGTCTTTATCGCCATGATACAAGCGATGGCTTCCATCCCCCCTGCAGCACCGAGGCAATGTCCGATCATTGATTTGGTTGCATTCATTTTGACATTTTGTACGTCTTTGAACACCTTGCGAACAGCGTTGACTTCTGCGACGTCGCCGACAAGAGTTGAGGTGGCGTGTGCGTTGATGTAGTTTATATCTGACACGGAGATACCAGCATCCTTGATGGAAAGCTCTATGCACGTGGATACTCCAAGACCATCGGCTCGTGGATCAGTCATATGATGCGCGTCACAGGTGATGGCTCCACCAAGATACTCTGCGTGGATGCGAGCACCACGCTTCTTTGCGCTTTCCAACGTCTCCATGATGAGGACACCAGCACCTTCACCCATCACGAATCCATCTCTAGACTTGTCCCAGGGTCGAGAGGCCCCCTCCGGATCATCATTGTTTTGGCTGAGAGCTCGACAAGCGACGAAACCACCCAGACCAACAGGAATGATGGGTGCTTCAGAGCCACCGGCGATCATGATTTCTGCATCGCCGTTCCTGATGTGATTGGCTGCCGCGTGAAAGGCGTAATTTGCCGTTGCGCAAGCGGTCGAGATAGAATAATTCGGTCCCATAAAGCCTTTTTCTATAGCGAGCATTGCACCGCCCATGTTTGTGATGGCATAAGGAATGAAAAATGGAGTTATCTTCTTCGGCCCCTTCTCCACGAGTGCTTTCACACCATCCTGGAAAACAGTGAGGCCACCCATACCGCTGCCAACGAGAACACCGACACGTTGTTTATCGAGGTTTTCGAGTGCGGCAGCATCCAGACCTGCATCTTCCAAAGCTTTGTTACCAGACACGAGAGCATAACGAAGACAGTCGTCAAGTCGTCTATCGTTTTTCTTGTCGATGTAGCCCTCGCTGTCGAAATTGCGAATTTGTGCAGCGAATTTCGTTGGAAAATCACTCGTATCGAATCGATCGATCGGCGCAACGCCACTTTGTCCAGAAAGAAGCTTATCGTAGTATGCGGTGTAGTCGTTACCAAACACAGAACATAACCCCATTCCCGTAATCACGACTCTTTTCTTCGGATCAGTCTCACGTGCCATCGCAATAACGGCGGAACGACATTTTGATCTCCGACATGATGATCTAGGGGTCGCGCGTAAGATATTGTGCGTTGGTTGCCTGCTTGCCAAAGAGTTCATCGCCCTGTCAATTATATTCTGCTGTGGATTTCTTCGTGGTCAGGGAAGTTGCCTGCGATTGCGAATGGGCGCATTTCTAGAGTCAGTAATCGTGCGCACAGAGACACACACATATGTCGCAGAGAGGTGGTGGAGCACAATATGCTTCGTCGATCATGCCTGAGGCGAGTAGGGCGATAACCTTGACTTGAAGACGTGAAATAAGATAGATAAGGGGATCATGTTCGTCAGCAAGCGAGACAACGTGGGTTCGCAGCTCTCCGCAAATGCGGTGAGCGACGGGCGCACCTGAAGATCACGCCAGCCGAAGATCGACGCCGAGATCGGCCGAGCACGCACTGCCACCGCGCGCCGTCGGGAGAGTATTTCCGTTCTTTCGAGGTTTTCGCCACTTCGATAAAGTTTCCTTGCTACATTCGTATAGAAAAACTCTCGAGAATATATGCACGAATGCGGTATGCGTCGTCGACAGTCGCCGTGGTTGATGTTCTTAGCCGATTGAAGTCGATATATATGTACAGATGTGGATATGATATCCTATGATATCATATTGTGGTTGTAAATCTGTTCAGTCGGAGAGGATACGAGGGCGAGTCGAACGGATTCCACCTCTCGACGCAAGGAGTGAAGCACGGCGCGGACAGCGCGCCATCACGCTCCATTGGATCAGCACACGACTAGCTTCAATGCAGTTTTCGTCAAACATGTACGAGACTCTGCATGTTTTACGAGCTGAGTGCTTGCGTGCCACGAAGAACAGGACGCCTTTGGCTGGGCGGCGAAGTGTAGCAAAACGCGAGCGCACCCGAATCCTTCGCTTTTCACGGAACACGAGATCTCAAAATTCAGCGAGGTCTTTGCGAACTGATAGCGATTGCAGTGCGTCCGAACTTTTAGCCAACACACAGTCACACACTAAGCAAGCGCGCGGGACATCAACGATTTTTCAGACGGTAATTCCAACAAGTGTCGTCGCAAATCTCAACAAGTATCGAAATATGCGCAAATTTTCATTGTTGCGACCGAACAGTGCCTTGAAAGAGAGCATTGTGAACGTGGAGTCTGGGCAACCACAATCTGGCATGAGTAACTCTTGGGTTTGGTGCCTCTCTCCCATATTTTGTGGCTTCTCGACTGCGTTCAGTGACCTCAGCGGCAACCATATCTTCATGAGTGCGTTTTGGAGTTGGTTCATTGCTCAAATAGCGAAACTATTTACGTCTTCTTACCGTGACGGTAAGTGGGATTATAAAGTTATGTTCGATAGTGGTGGTATGCCCAGCTCGCATACAGCGCTCGTTGTAGGTCTCACCACTTCAATCGCCCATCAATATGGTCTAGGAAGTGTTTACTTTCCTTTGTCACTGGCTTTTACACTTATTGTGATGTATGATGCTGCTGGTGTGAGGCGACACGCAGGCAAACAGGCTGAAGTTCTGAACAAAATTGTGGAAGACTTGTTCCACGGATCAGCAATAAGTGACAAAAAGCTCAAAGAAGTTCTCGGCCACAGTCCCCTTCAAGTAATTTGTGGAGCGTTTCTCGGAGTATTTGTAGGAACTGTTTACATGCTCAGGTATTCCCGCTGCTAAAGCAGCCTTAATTTGTCTTTAGTCGGCTCTAATTTTGTAAATAGTCTACCGAAACATGCGAAAGCCAATCAATCATCTACGTTATAAAGACGTGTTCTTGTTGTGTTGCACAAGATCGCGCATGAAATTAGGACGTCTGGAGTTATAGCGGAGGTCTGTCGGCATATCGGTTCGATTGCTCCCAACTCCCGATTCTGCCTTCGCAAAACTTCACTTTGACCGATGGCACTGAAACAGATCTGCGTGTTCTGCGGTTCGTCTGTGGGACTGAACAGTGAATATGCACGCGCGGCAGAAAATTTGGGCCGAGAGCTTGCTCAAAGAAACTTCGGTCTTGTTTACGGAGGGGGCTCTGCTGGGCTCATGGGTAAGGTTTCGAAAGAAGTTCACGAACGAGGAGGGTCAGTGTTAGGGATTATTCCGAAGAAATTACTTCCGAAAGAGATTAGTGGTGAAACAAGTGGAGAGCTCATCGTCACAGAAGACATGCATGAAAGGAAGAAGTACATGTCTACGCTTGCCGATGCGTTTATCGCGTTGCCCGGCGGGTTTGGGACGTTGGAAGAACTGCTAGAGATACTCACATGGCATCAGCTGGGACTACATGCAAAACCTGTTGGCATATTGAATGTCAGTGGTTTTTTCGACTCCTTTCTTCGATTCCTCGATGATGCCGTCGCGGCTGGTTTTATTAGTGAAACTGCAAGACAGATACCCGTCGTAGGAACAACACCGACTGAACTAATCGAAAAGCTTTTGGCAAAGGTTGATTGTTAGACCTCATACACATATATATCCACCTACTACTACTACTACTACTACTACTACGCCATATGAATGGTTTATGCATAAAAAGGCAAGCACAGATCGACTTTGCTTGAATTACTACGCTGTATCCTTCGGAATTTCACTCTGCTAAGGTCGCAGCGACATGTAGAGCAGAGTGAAAGTTGCGTATGTTTGACAAAAAGCCAGATATGGCACATAGGATGTCAAACGTAAAACTGTGAATGATTAGAATTTCATCACCCAGTCTGACACGGCGACTCAACTCACCCTGTCAGGTTTCGCTCGATCAGACAAAACCGCTGTTCGGGTCTTCAAGTAAACCAACCCTTTCTGATCGCTGCGCGAATAAGGATTTGGCTCCTTCTATGCTGCGTGATTGTACTCCAAGTGCATGGGATTGTAGCTCAGGGAAAGTTCTTGCTATCTCCGACCCGGTGTTTTGAAGGGACACAGCGTGTCTTCGGGCGTCGCGCACAAAATAGCGAGTGTTGTAAATCCGATGTGAGATCGATTGAGGTATTTTGAGATCAATAGATAAAGTCGTAGGCGTTAAACTGCGATACTCATCGGCACCCACCGGCACATCTTTCCACTCAGCGTGCGAAACAGGTCCAGTCAACCGCCAGGGCAAGAAGCCGGCCTTGCTTGTGACGCTTACGGCCTTTCCCAAACTGATACCACTGGTAAGCGTTTTCCTCGTACCACCGAAACTCATCGCTCACGCCGCTAATACTGTCCACCAGCGTCGTCGTTCGAGAGCACTGGACGCGATTCTGAACAACTGCAGCCCTCCGCTCGTGAAAACAAGTTGCGAGATAGCTTCCCGCGTCGTCCCACCAGGGTTTACCCAGATACTTGTTATGTGATATCATACTGTAGATAGGTATAGTAGCATATACATCACTTCCTATACGACATAGACATATATGTATTTAAATGTAACATAAAGCTATATATCAGTACCAAAAGGATTTTATTTTGGAAGAAAATGGATACGCCGACAGATTCTCGGCGTATCTCTCGATCCCGGCGTCAAATCGTGGTTTGACATCTGCGGACGACATGCAGTCTCTTCAGCTCTCAAGTGCGACGCAGCACATCACTGTGAAGGTATAATCATAGTTGTGATTTAACGTCGAACTGTGACCTGTCCCGTGAGCACGACTGACGATAACTTGTTCTTGTTTGCTTCAACAGGGATTGCGATCTCGCTGCGCTTCTTTCCGTGGTGCTCGCGCCTCTCGTACATCTGTGCGGTACGTCAGTCAACAGACGCGCTCGACTTTTGTGAGAAAATTCTTCGAATTGATCTGAAATGAATTTCTACGAACGCGTTTTTAAGCCTCGTCTAGAGGACTGAAACGGTATACCGAATACATACTGAACACGATTTACTGACAACTCTTTTTCTTGATTCCACCTAGAGTATCAAAGCGTACGGCGTCCATCGTGTCTGCATCGGTCGAGAAAGTTCAAATCGTCAAGCCGATCAATGGTGATCCTTTTATCGGTATGCTCGAAACTCCGGTTACTTCTTCCCCAGACGTGGCCAACTTCCTCTCGAACCTGCCAGCATACCGTACTGGCGTCGCCCCTCTCTTACGCGGTGTTGAGGTCGGACTTGCGCATGGCTTCTTCTTAACTGGGCCGTTTATCAAGCTTGGCCCTCTTAGAGCGACTGATGCCGCGGAGCTCGCTGGTTGCTTGTCTGGTGCAGGGCTTGTGTTGATCCTCACTGCGTGTCTGAGCATCTATGGTGCGACTGCTTTTCAACGCGATGAAGTTGTTGGTGTCAAGACCTTAAGCGGGCGAACTATCTCTAAAGATCCGCTTCAAAGCGCGGATGGATGGGCTTCTTTCACTTCTGGCTGGCTCGTCGGCGGCTTGTCCGGCGTTGCCTGGTCGTACATTCTCACTCAAGTGCTCCCGTACTACTCCTAGAAAGTGGAACTTATTTGACGACGTTTACGCCGAGGTTCGCGCAAACTAGACTACGTTGTAAATGTTGACAAAGAAACGTTCACTAAAGACATATATTATATTACGAACATTGCTAAATTGTTACAACATGTGAGTTACTGGAAACCACAGAAGTTTCGACACATAGAACTTGCAGAAAGTTGTATTTAAGCTGCTCTAGTTCCTAGTTCACTCGCATCAATTGATCCACGCAGACGCTAGAATAGCGACACATATGAAAACGAAAAGGAAGCAAGAAAGTGTGTACATGAAAAATATCTACGCGCTGATTAGTACTGACTGTATAAATCAGAGCTGCAACAGTAACCATCAAGTACGTACCGTGTTGTGAGAAGTATCAAGTGTATTCGCTGTTCTGTCGATCAATTTGTCTACATGCCCAGCCAGCGTCACGGCTGATATGATCCTAAAACTTTTTGTCACCTGACTACCTGCCTGAATATTGGTGAAGAGTTTGACACTTCGCGGGATTAGTGAATATTTTACTCACCCAAGTATATGCAGCGACTCGCATAAGAGTCTGTGTGAACTCGTTCAAACTTAGACCTTTAGGAACCTAGGAGATTCGGTTGAAATGGTGAGCACATCGCCGCATTACCGTTTCATGCTCACCTGGCAGATAAAAATCCAGACGAAGATTATTCCCAAACCATAATACACAGAGTTCAAGAAACCATAAGCGAGAGTGCCCGCCAAACCGCGCGACTTCAGAGCTTTCAGATCAAGATCTCTCCTGGAATTGGAACAAAAGTTTACTACGTTTGGAATTCTTTCGAAACGAAGGTGTGTGCCTGACTCACCAGTGTTTGACTTTTTTTGTTGCAGCCTGCAACCAGGTCAGCCCAAGGAGCGCTTTCCCTTTGTGACTTCGTGCTCTCTCGTCTCCGAGGTCGTCATCTTTACTGAAAAACGAGTACTGAGTGATAACGTGCTTGCGATTCTTCTCTTTATCGTCGCCCTTCAGCGAACAACTTCGACGCCGATGTCGTGGAAACGGACAACACACGTTACTTGTAATACCACTTTTCAGTTGCCACGGGCCGTGCGAAGGAGGTCGATGAACACGAAATGAAAAAAAATGATTTCCTATTGGCCAATTCGTTACGCGACTGCCCAAACAACCCATGCGCACTCGTCCCGAGTTCACAGGACTTGTATCGCAGTTGACTGCAGTTCTGGCGTCGTTGTGCGGAGGAGCGATCTCACGTGGATATATTGATTTGGTGCGACAAGCGTATTACGCTGGGATGCCCGAGTGGTCTAAGGGGCCAGACTCAAGTGCGAATATGCTTCACCGAAAAAACTGGTGAGATTTCTGGTAGTCATTGACTGCGTGGGTTCGAACCCCACTCTCAGTAACAAGTAAACAAGTAACACAAGTAACAACAACTACATCGTTATTTTTATAAAAACAACTTTTGTCCATTACGACGAGAAACCATATATATTCAGCTATTATGATGCTATCATATTATAGACCCATTGCACTAAGGTTTTCCTATCATTTTACGTATTTAAGTTGACCAATCATGACTCGCCACGACCCACTGTCGACTCGAACCTCAAATCAGCTTCACTTTCGCCCTTTTTTTGAACTCGCGCGGCGCGTCGCGCATGAGCGCCACTTTCACGCGTCTGTCGCGGCGCGCGCGCGCGGCACGTGTCTGCGAGGCAAAGAAACACACGGATGAATGTGTTTGTGATCGAATTATAGCCGTGTTTGCAAATTTTGGTGCGTATGGGCGTCGACGCAGGGTGGAAAGCGTTCGACGATGCGGTCGTCCGCTCAACCATCGTCGGCGAGTTCGCGAACGCAAAAGCGGGGGTAGACGCAAACATATGGATTCACCAAGGGTGGGCGATGCACAAAACTGGTTCTGTTCAGGATAGGCTGGATTCGGCTGTAGATACAGTCATTTCGCGCGCTACGAAGCTCGTGAATGCAGCAGTGTTCCCAGTACTTGTTTTTGTTGGGGCGAGAACGACACACAAGAAGGAGACGCACGCGAAGCGAGCAGGCGCGACAGGCGAAAAATACGAACGCTGTTATTTGCCTCGGATATTGAATGAAGTGCGCAAGCGTGGATTCGTGTACGTCGTGGCGCCAAACGAATCGGATCACCAGTTGAAGTTCATGGAGTCGAGTGGTCTCGTTGATTTTGTTTTGACGGAGGACACAGATGCGGTGGTGCTTGGGTGCGCCAACGTCGTTCATAAGGTGTCTTGGGGCGTTTCGACGTTAAAGTGTAACGTTTTCAATAGAAATAACGTGAGGATGCCGGTAGACATGAACGCGGTGAACACAGTCGTGGAGCTCATGTGCGTGCACGGTGACGCCGCTGTGCGCTTGTGGGCGGTGGCAAGCGGGTGTGATTACAGGGACGGGAAAGTGCCCGGACTTGGACCCCAAACAGCTTTCGATGCAATTGTAGCTTGCATACGAAGTGCAGGGACTGTAAATATACGCTCTTTTGTGAAGTATCTCGTGTTGAAGGAGGTCGTCGCTGCGAGCGATGAGGACACGCAAATTTGCAAACTTGAAGAAGGCATGGCCGGTTTTGAACGAGCGGTCGTGTACGATATACGGACAAAGGAGAGACGCTGGCTGAATGACAACACCGTATTGAGCGCAAATCACTCAGAAAACGAAGAATTTGCTTTAGGATTGCGGGACGCGGATACTCACAAGCCCGTTGAACTCGTTCCAGTGGCCGCCCTTTTTAGAAATGGTGAAACGCAAGCGAGACGAATCCCGAAGTATCTCATCAAGGGTGCCGTTTTGCCGGAAAAGAGAGTCGAGGACAACTCAAAAGCGGATTTGTTACGGTGGCTGAACGTGCGTCGGAACGACCGACGCCGCGGATGTACGGATATGCGGGACAAAGATGACATCATCTCAGAGGTCATAGGGAGGATTGAACTTGAGCGTCGGTACGAGCAGCTAGATATCGACGTCGACGTCGACGTCCAGGATCCGGAAGGTAAAAGTCTTCATACATATTTGGTTCATCATTTTCATCTTCCGGCGACGCAATTCCCTGAGCTAGATCCCAACTTGAACGCACCAATGGATGATGAAGTGTGGAGCGGTGATGTTGAGCTCTTCCGCGAGACGTCACCGCTCATGGGTGAGGACATCATCACAACGTGGCTCGCGGGGATGTCCGTTTACAACGACCCGGTTCGATCCAAAGCGTATCGACAAGGATACGCACGAATACACGCGCGGACGCCCCTTCCGATTCGTTTTGCGCGCGTTGGTCATCCTTGGATGCAAACTCACTTTCGATTGTGGTTCCAAGTTGGTATTCCAGCATCACTTAAAGCAGAGCGTTATGCCGTCACTGTCTGCATGTTATGTAAGTATGGAGGTATCGACGAAGAAACCAATGAACATGTTCTGGACCATGTCGTCAGTGTCGAGCGTGGGACGTGCGCGTGTAAGGCGGGAGCGGGCGGACACTTTGGAGGGTGCATACACTTCGTCGCAGCGCTCTGGTTTTTTGCCAAGTTGCAAAGACCAGTTGATCCATGCACGTCGCTTGAAAGTGAGTGGTTCGGGACGAGCGGCGAAGGAGATCCGGTGAATCGCAAAGTTCCTCTCGACGACATTGACTTTAATAGATTCGAAGTCGGGCGCTCGAAGCGACGGTGTACTGTGAACACGCGCGGTGATGGTGATTTGGAGCTTCCTGAAGGTGCACCCCTAGAACCGATTGATCGTAACATTAACCCGGACTGGCCGACGATAGCAGAAGTCGCGCGCACGGGTGCCGGCAACTGGGACGATGGTGCAACAACCGAAGAGGAGGTTGATGAAGATGGAGATTTAGAAGGAGCGTTCGAACTACCGGGACGGCCTGTTTCGCTTCGAAATGAATATCACGTTGAAGACAGAGAAGTGTTTGATGTCACTGAGGTGGAAACTCTGCGCATACAGCGACGCGCGGATCGTTTTTACCAAACAGGTACGCACGCTGGGTCTTGGAGTCGAATCAATTCATGGCGCCGGCCGTTTGATTTCATCGGTGAACGTGGTATGTGCGAAGACCTTGGACGCGGTCGACGCTCATCACGTGACTTAAACATGCGACCCATCGACTACTGGCGGAAATTCATCACGGACGACATGCTCGATGCCATAGTGGTCGCCACAAAGCGACGTGTGCAAGAGCGTATCGCGGGCGGTGTTACGAGTTGGTATGCAAAAAGATTTGGCGTCGAAAATTGGCCACCGCGAGCGTTCACATCGCAGCAGAAGCAACCAATGACAAGAGTAAGATTGGAACAATGGCTTTCAATCGTCTACGGCCTCGGCGTGTCGTACAAGCGCGGCATCAACAGTGCGTTCAGTAGCAGTTGGCTGATGGGCGTCCCGTGGGTGAGTAAGTTAATGTCATGCACTGAGTTCAAACGTATCAAGTCGAACCTATCATGCGAAGTGAGAAATATTGATAAAGTGTATCCAGGTGGAGTGGGATCAAATCGCGATATCGCAAAAATCGGAGTATTTCTTGAGATGTTTCGCGAGAGATGCAGGCAAGTGTACCAGCCCGGTGAGCACCTCTCTTACGACGAGCAAGTTGCGAAGACTGATTCGCGGTACACAACACTCCGACAAATACTCAAACACAAGAAATACAACGGAATTCAGATTTATAGCGTATGCGAGGCTGGATCAGGCTACTTGGTTACGTTCGCGACGAAATTTGGCGACGCGCCGCGTGCCCGGGAAGATGCGATGATGAGTCTCCTTGCCGACGTGCAAGGTCGTTGGCATCGCGTGTACGCAGACAACTTATTCATCAATTTGCGGGTTCTACGCGATGCGCGAGATATTTCTGTATATTTATGTGGCACTGCGCGCACAAATTTTGGGTTTCCACGGCCCATTTCTAAAGATGTTGTCAAGGACCTCTCAAAGGGTGAGTACACGTGGCGCATGTCTGATGATGGCATCACTGCTATCCTCTGGCATGACACCGTTCCGACGCAGTTTCTGTCAAACTTTCACAATCCCGAGGAGGAATCAAGTGTATTTCGTCGTACGAAAGGACAGAGGGAACGACAAGCCCGTTCAGCGCCGCAGGTGGCGGTCGATTACAACAAGTACATGGGTGGCGTAGACCAGCTAGATAGTTTGCGGGGTACTGCAACATGCAACATCATGTCAATGAAGTGGTGGCACGCGTTATTCTGGTGGATTCTGGATACGGCGATGGTGAATGCACATCACGTGTACTCCGTAGAAGAAGAGAAAGTAGGTAGAACCCCCATGAATCGTTTCGATTTCATCCAAAGTGTTGTCGAGGAGCTCAAACATGACGGAGAGCATTACGGCAAAGAGACGGTCGAAAATGCGCCGGTCTATCGGAAGCGAGCATCTCTTGACGCGGGAACGAGATGCTCGGGGCTAGATCCGATTACTGTGGATCGACGCGCGCGATGCAAAAACTGTTGGAGACGAAAACACGTCGAATGCAAGGTTTTCACGGCTTGTGGCGCATGTGGAAGCCACTTATGCGTCGACTGCATGACGGAATGGCACGCGACGAGAATAGATGATAGCTAGGATCTGTAATTACCTTTGTACGAGTTTTCAGCTTCAAAATCGTCGATTTAGCGCAAAAAAGCAGGCCACGTGTCTATGGGTCATATATGACCCATAACGCGAGAAATTTCGACACTAAAAAAGGATAATAATTATAAAACATTACAATAGACGACTTTTTCACGCGAGAGACCTACGACTCGTATCATACAAAGTTTTGTACTATCAGTATCCAGATGTCAACTGTACTCGAGCTTCGCAATAGCGCGGAGAACGCTATACGTGGTAGCGCACGGAAGGGGTCGGACGGAACTTGTGGTGAAAACGTTAAAACGTAGAGCATGCAAAAATTTACAGAGACGATGCGAAAAGCCGCGGCTCGCATACCAAACTGGTGCCAAATACCTGTGGGCGGGAGAACAGCGTCTAACGTAGCGAAGTTCGAGGTGAACCAAGAACACAGAACCTGTTTAAGAAAACTTACCTTCAGTGTAGGTGCTACTAGAAGAAAAGCTCCCGTCAACTTGTCAACAGGGCTCGGGATCACACGCGTGGCAAGTACGGCCGAGAAATGGAACCACTCGTTGGCAAAATCCACTCACTGGCTGGACTAGTAGCGAACAACCGCATTTTGCTAGGTTCGCGACAAACATAGAATTTCTTTCGAGCCAAGCTGCTAGGTCCTACTGCGAGCGTAGTGGACTAGATTTATTGCTGACAAGCAAAAAGTCACCTTCATCCATAAAACGCACAGCTACGACGGTCATTAGTGGAGCTCTAAGAAAAGAGAAGAAACCAAAGAGCTATGGAGACAACTTTTCAGTGCAACGCAGAGGAATACCAATTTGGCCACCAGTATAGCTGCCCGTTCGCGAAATTTTCGTATGTCATATTCCAGACTCAAATAGATTTGGAATAGAGAACGAATTTGATGTTCTCAAAAGTTTCGTGTAGCTCCTACGCCACTGCAAAGCGTTAGCGTGTATAGCCATAATATACACTCTTCTCTGATGCACCGTTGCTGAGATGAGCCAGTGAGTCCTGAGCTCATAGTTGTAAAATGTCAATCCATTACGCTCATCCGTGGAGCTGCTTACTACGTCTTCTTCTTGAACCGGCGCTCCTATAAGCTCAGGACCAAAGCCTTTAATAAAATTTGCCAAAGATAGAAAATCTTGTATCTGCGGGTTTGACTGGAAATTTTGTCTATTAGTTGTCCTGCATATTGAGAAAGACCTTAAATACCTCATTCGGGAAGTCTGCAAATCTAAGGATGGGTGCCAAGATAATTTTCAATTCACCGTCTTCATCACTCGCAAATTTCGCATCAATCTCTGTACCCTCAGGATCAGCTATACTCACAGGCCTCTCGTCCCAACCATCATAGATGAGAAATTTGTACGGCGTAATTTCACTCCAGCCCACCCCGTGACCACCACTTTTGCCCAGTGGACGCACATACACTCTCTCACCCTGCGCATTTGCGGCAGATAAGCCAGGCATTCTTCCAGGGGTCGAAGCCTGACTCGACGTTAGTCCAGTTCAGTCAAGTTTGAGGTTCTACACACCAAAGCCTTCCTGAAGGCGAGTGTAGGAGAAAACGCGACTCCCAACATGCCGGCACGGCGACTGAGCGTCGGGGGCACTCCTGCCTTGAACTTGGGCTTGTTATTCAACTGCAAGTGCGTCGCACTGCTTGTCCTTGAAGCAGTCATCTTGCGTTCTTCACTGGGGTGTGGGGAGCACGCTTGAGTCAGTCCTCCAGTGCTCGCAGGTCGCACAAGTGAATACGATTTTGAGAAACCTTGGGTTTAAGTAAGCGATGGATGTTGCGTGCTTTCTTATATATTCACACGGGCTAAGTCTATCTAGGTCATGTAGTGTAGACATATACATTAGTATCACTACAATACGGGACTGGGTTCATCTCATGTGCATTATCTCTCACAGCGTTTGAATTTCTTTTTTAAATTCGAAAACATCCCGCGTGCCGGTCGCGCGCTGCCTCAGCGGTACGCGGTGATTCGCCAAACGTTCGTTAGAAAGCTAGACATTCACGTTCAAGCTCGCCGTGATGTGGAGTAACGAGATCGATGCTGTCGACGCTAAAAAGGAGTTCGTGAAGTTCTTGGAGGAGTATGACGAAGAGCACGCTTGTGAGTTCTCAGCTGAAAGTGGTCGACATACCATAGATCTCGACAAGTTGCGAAAGTATTGTGACAATAAAGATAAGAAAGATCTCATTACGAAGATCCTTGACGAGCCTGCCACATACCTCACTAGTTTGGCATCTGCGGTGGAGGAATTTGAAAGTCAGCGCAACACCGGACTGAAAGGAGTCTCTAAGCAAAGCGAAGTTAAAATATGCCTGAAAGGAAACTTTGGTAGCCGTAGTATCTCTCCACGAGATCTCTTATCTCACTATATTGAAAAAATCGTGAGCGTCAAGGGCATAGTCACAAAATGCACAGCGGTGCGCCCAAAACTCACAAAAATCACGCAGTTTTGTTCAGAGACAAATAAATTTTCTCACAGGACGTATAGAGACGCTACCACACTGAGAGGGGCACCGACATCTCTCGCCATCAGTGCACGAGACGAAACTGGAAACCAGCTCACCACAGAATATGGTCTCAGTTCTTACAGCGATCAACAGTGTATCACTATCCAAGAAATGCCTGAGCACTCTCCCAGTGGCCAGCTGCCAAGATCAGTCGAAGTTGTGCTCGAAGATGATCTAGTCGATACTTGCAAGCCTGGTGACCGTGTCAATATTGTCGGCGTGTATAAAGTACTACCATCAAGGTTACCAAACATGGCACTTGGTGGCACATTTCGTACACTTCTAGTAGCAATTGGTATAACTCAACTTTCAGGGGAGATTAGTGTACCAGACTTGACAAGTACGGATCACGCTATGATTACAAAATTGGCGAAAAGAGATCCTGAAGACCTACTGAAACTTCTAGGTCAGTCACTGGCTCCGTCTATTTTTGGTCATGACACGATAAAGCGAGCCCTAATATTATTGCTGATAGGTGGAATAGAGAAGAACTTGCAAAACGGTACGCACATACGTGGGGACGTCAATTGTTTGATGGTTGGCGATCCTTCCGTAGCAAAATCTCAACTATTACGCTGTGTCATGGGTGTCGCTCCATTTGCAATAAGTACTACCGGCAGAGGCTCATCTGGAGTTGGGCTCACTGCGGCTGTCTCCACAGATCAAGACACAGGTGAAAGGCGACTTGAAGCTGGTGCTATGGTACTCGCTGATCGTGGAGTAGTTTGCATTGACGAATTTGACAAAATGAATGATGCAGACCGTGTTGCCATACACGAAGTCATGGAACAGCAAACCGTAACTATTGCAAAAGCAGGTATCCATGCCTCTCTGAATGCACGCTGCAGTGTACTTGCTGCTGCAAATCCAATTTATGGTACATATGATCATAGTCAGCCTGTACCTCGGAACATTAATCTACCAGATTCTCTTTTATCTCGATTTGATCTTCTGTTTGTTGTTCTTGATGAAGCGAGTACTGTGAATGATCGTCAGATCTCTTCACACGTATTATCCATGCATGCGCGAGATGAACATCACGGATTGGAGACGGATCACGACCAACGGAAGCTTCTGTCCTGTTCATCTATCGAAGGCGGTGAAGATGACGTAAGATTGTTGAACAAAACGTTTCTGAAAAAGTTCATATTCTACGTGAAAAGGCGTCCCCGTGCGGAGCTGACGGCTGACGCAGAGCGCTGCCTAGCCGAGCACTATTCTTCTTGGAGAAACGAAAAGTCAGGAACACAACACGAAATCCCAATCACGGCTCGTACTCTCGAGACCATGATTCGATTGTCGACTGCACACGCAAAAATGCGTCTGTCAACCACAGTTGAGAGGGGTGATGCTCTTGTAGCGCTAGAGATAATGCGGTCAGTAATGGAGACGGATACTAAAAACGTGGCTGCACAAGGTGCAGTTGTGTCAAATCACTACGACTGTTTCACGAAAGAACTTGCAAAGTTGACAGAACGCTGCGAGACAATTGCGATGACTACTTTGGAAGAGATGGTGAACACTTGGGAGGGATGTGAAAATCTTAGTCGAACTGACATATTAATCTTCCTACACAAGCTACAAGACGCGGGCAAGGTGCTGATTGATGATGATCAAAAGATACACCGACTCTGAGCGAACTACAGTTTGCAATAGCCATAAATACGAGGACTTGTACAGAACTTGCATGCATCAGAAAATAAAACGCCTTCGCGCCGTACTTGAGTAGTTACAGCGACAGTTTTGTGTAGAATATCGTTTTAAACAGTCGAAAATACAATGATGCAGTAAGCTGACAGTGAATTCTGACTCGAATGCAACGCTTTTGCTATTACACGTGAGAGTGATGACAGTAGACGTCACAGGTCAACCACAACATTTCAAACATTCGCTGCGTTTCGTTTATGTGCTTTTCTCGTCTGACGCACGTACCACCCGTCTATAGGCTTTGGCTGATTTCAGACTGGTATCGATCGTCCAAAGTCTCCGGTAAGGATTGGCTGTTTGATTGGAGTGCCTGGTACCGCAAAGTTATTTGAACGATTTTGGCACAACCCTGCTGCACATCGTATGTTTTGTTCTCCATTTTATCTACTGCGTACACGCCCTTCTCCGTTGAGTTTTTTCCACGCCTTACTGCGAACAAAGATTTTGTACCGTCCCAAATGCCAAAAACTCGGCTCTTCAAGGAGATATCCGCACCCTGGACTTTATTGATATTGGCTGTACTTTCTACGATGGGGTCAAGTTCTGCTGCCAAAGTTATCGGTCCCCAACTCTTACTCACATCCGCAATAGCTATTTCATTATACAAACTCATACGAACCAAGTCTTCTAAGACAATAGCCGATTCGCCTCTGGCATTTGACTCGTTTTCACCGTCGATTTGTTCACTATACCAACGTAACTTGAGCGTTTGGAACCTGGGGTCTGTTACTAGGAGGCTGATGGGTTTTGATGAAAGCATTCGACCTCCTGGTAGTGCCTTCACACGCTCTTCTTCTTGTGATATGATATTTCCCGGCCAACACACTTCCAAGCCGAGCTCACCAGGCTGATTTGTCAAAGCATCATGAGAAATGACCTCCACGTGCAAGAGACCCGAAAGGTCCTCTAGTCGCGCATTCGCTGGCAGAGAATATCCCGTGCCCGGAATTGGAACCGTTATGCATCTTGGCCAAACCAAATACGAAGAAATTAGAGCTTTTATGTACGTTCTCAAGGGTTGAGCCAGTCCTGGTACAAGCGTAATGTCACCACCAACAACACGAAGATCGAACACCACCTCTGGCTCTTCCGTTAATGCTATTGTCAGTGCACCAAAACATGGAAATTTCCCAATCAGGGGAGCAAAAATCAATCTAAGCGTGAATTTACATTTGATTTCGGTCAAAGATACCGGGACAGAGAGGGTATCCTGCGCAGCACGAACACCTAAGACCACATTAGGATCCCCTGCCCAGAAAACTTGAAGGTCTATTTCAACAGCGCCCTCGCCGGTGCTTTCGTATACTTTGACGGCTTCAATTTTGGCAGGTACACTACCGAAACTGAATCTCTCAAATCGAAGTGAAGTCAAGAAGTTTGGACGAGTTGCTTGCAGGATTGGATCTAACGCGTTGACTATGACATTTGACGTAGCCTCATCCAAGTATGGCCAAGCTGCAGAGACGACCTTATTCAGCCAGCCCCCACGCTGAAAATCATTCAAAGCTAACCAGGAAGGTAACTCGCCGAATAACTCGCGGATTTCTCCTTCATCCAACGTACTTATTTCAGCAAGTGCTTGTCTGCTGTTGGCTCTGGCTTCCAGCTCGCCTTGCCTATTTTGCTGCACGCGCAGTGCCAATCCAGCACATACAGCACCGCAACAAAAGCTCAAAATCATGAGTATAGGAACGCTAAACTCGTTTGGTGATGGTAGAACAGCCTCAGTTCCCAGTAAAAGGGGCGGGCTTGAGGGGAGAAAATGTATACAGCAACCAAATTGTTCAGTTTGAACAGAGAATAGTTTACCAAAAGTGAAAAGGGAATGCTTAGCTGACGTCACGGCGATTGCACGAGTTGAGGAAAAGGTTCTAGGATTTTTGCGGTACTTCGGTAGCCAACTGTTTCGTGCGTCTGGTACATTGTAAAGCTTTTTGCCACTCAGTGTCTGCATTTCTTTCCTACTAAGGTGAAACTCGTGAAACTCGCACAGGATACAGAGGACACGCGAAAGCCAAATCGGACGCGACACGATGCCGTACAAGTGCACGATTTGTGCGTATTCTATGATCTGCGCACCGAACGCTTTGCGTCCTTGGGGTTCTCTGGGCGGTTCACTCCAGGTGGCGTTGTAGAGCTCGAAACAGGAACCACGTGAAAGTGACTTCGGAAAAGCAGTTTCGAGCGAATCATGTCCTGCAATGACCGCCTTGCTTACTTCTCGATGCTTCTCACTCACTGCGTATGCGTAGAATCGCGCTCCCGTCGCCCTAACTTAGCAAAGTACGCGGGTGTAATTTGTGCTTATGAAGCAAACTCTCTGTGAGCGGAAAAATTTAGATGGCACTAAACGGTGTAAAATACGTATATATCCACGGTTCATGACTCGTCATGTGTGTAGGTACTCTCTAAAGGGGCGATATATAAATTTTTCCCACGCACGGCACCCATCGCGACTTATAATATAAACCCAAGGTTTCTCAGCGGCTAATTTCTCTAAACGCTTAAAGAAACAGCAGAGCAAGGTTCGAGACAGGAGGCGCGCTGCTAGTTGACTCAAGTGCGACAATTAACATACGAGTGCAATGGATACGACGTCTTTCTCGAAGGCTTCTTCGATCGAGGAAGTCGACAATGAGAGATATGGGAAGGGTACTACGTCACGAAAGCGACCGAAATGGTCACGAGACAACGAAGCCACCACACTTAAGGACTCAGAGGACGCACTAGCAGTGACGAATAAATATCGACACGTAGTCCTCAGGCGGTTAGATGATGCAAACATATCTTGTCCGAGTGTTAGCCCTATTTACGCGACGAAATTTGACCGCACTGGTCGACTATTATTAACAGCGGGCCTCGATGGACATGCCAGGATATTCGTGCAAGAATCTAACAGCGACAGTTACGAGAACGCTCGTACCCTTCATGTCGAAGAATTACCTATACGGCGCGCGGACTTCTATGGAAATGATAATAGGAAGGTACTTCTTGCAGGCAAACGAGATTTGTACGTGGTTGACGTAGACTCAAGTATTGCTGAAAAAATTGTGCTTGGCGCTGAAAACAACTGGCGCGCAGCGTCTTTTGTGGTGAGTAAGACTGTTGGAAGTTCTTCACTTGCGTGTGTGTTAGGTGAACAAGGACGAGTTGGATTATTTGCACTCAAGTCGCGTAGTAAAGTGGCCACTTTGAAAGTAAGTGGTCAAGTGACAGCAGGGGTTTTCGGCCCAGGTATCCAGGATTTTACAACGTTGAACAGTGATGGTAGCGTACATGTGTGGGACTTGAGAACAAATAGATGTAAACTTCGACTCCAGAACAATGACTTGTCCGCGGCTACGGCGATTGCGCTCTGTCCAAGTGGTAGATCCCTTGCAGTTGGGACTTCTTCCGGTACGATTGGTTTGTTTTCTGACTGGCACGCAAGACGAGTAAATACGATCGCCACTCCTGTGAAACTTGTGAACAGTCTAATAACTGCAATCGATGGCTTACATTTCAACCACGATGGCAACCTTTTGCTTGCCAGCTCAAGTTCATCGAAAGATGCGGTCAGAATAGTCGATACCATAACCAATTTTACTCTACCCAACTGGCCGACTAAAAACACTCCTCTGAACAAAGTATTTTCGAGTGATTTCCACCCGTGTAGCACACATTTAGCAATAGGGAATGCGCGTGGGCGGGTGCTTCTCTACAACCTTTCAAGTTTGAACGGTCGGTGACTCTTCAGCAGTGAGTCACCAGATTGAATCAGGTGCTTCACGTGCTGGCTGAACAGAAAAGGTGAGACCCAGCGCGTTGTACGAGTGAGTATGGTGATCGACTATGTTCGTGTCACTCAGCTCTAAATTTATAAAATCCAAGTAAGCAGTGCCCTGAAGTGAGCGTCAAGTAAATTCAAAGGAGTGACGAGAGTTGACATACATCGAACAATGGTCCAGCATGCCATACTCCGGCATTTAACTTCACCATTAAATCACCTATACACAACTCAACTCAAGCGAGTTCGTGTCGCAAGAAGATTTTGTACCTTCAATCTGAAACACTTCAATATCATCACTGCTCGGAAACTGCTTAACACAAAATGTTGGCTTTGCCACTGCA
>JACLAB010000734.1_pt1 | contig 128717 bp, 153 predicted proteins | sample 8027921 | NCBI WGS metagenome assembly JACLAB01 (sample SAMN15725117, study PRJNA655200) | protist metagenome | isolation source: fluorescence activated cell sorting (FACS) single amplified genomes of... | place: USA: West Boothbay Harbor, Gulf of Maine | collected 2000-07-19 | reverse complement strand
CAACTTACCAACTTATCAATCAAATCTTCAATAGCACAACCCAATGCCTGTAAGATTTGATCAAGCACTTTCTTGATTCTTTTTAAGACATTACCTTTAGGTTTAACAGTATCAAAATCTGCTTTTGGATCTACAGGTACTTTTTCTTTCTGTTCTTCAGGTACATTAAGACCCAGTGCTGCTTTAACTAAAAATTCAATACCTTCACGAATTTTTTTAATGATTTCTGACTGAATCCTACCGACGAGACTTCTTACAAGTCTTGTAACTCTACCAATATGATAACGAGCAATCGCTACTTTGTCATACAAGAATCCATTGACTTTACTAACATAAAAACTTCCAAGTTGACCACCAGATGCCTGGTTTGCTGCCAACATATCACCCACGATGTTAGTCAGTTGCTTACCAAAGTTGCTCTCCGTACCACAAGTAGGGTTAGCAAGGGTAACACAAGTCTTCATTCCAATAGGGTTTGCTTCACTGTGCTTGCCACGTAATGCAGCGATAATAGCGGGAGCACCATCCTCTAGATTAGCACGAGCAGCATCAGGTTCGCCACCATCTGTATTACCACCAGTTTCTTCGTCTACACCACCTTGTCTATCTTGTGAACGATGTGCCTGTGATTTAGTTTTTGGATCCGTATAGGTAGTTAATCCCTTACCTTCACCAGAGTCTTGTGGTTCATCAAGTTTTACTTCAGTCGCACCAGCAGTATGACCAATCGATCCCATAATGATTGGTTTTTGCTTATCATTATCAAGGAAGAATCCAGTTACCCAGTTACCTGCACGTAGTTCTACGGTCGCACCCGTAACGCCACCGTCACTAAATGGTGTCGTAACCGGTAACATTACCTGTGCCCAAGGCAAATCCTTGGTAGGAGTAGCGTCCTTTAGGTTATGTCCAATAATTCTAACACGATACCTTCCAGACTCTTTTGGGTCATCAGTATTAGAAGTTTCAACCTGACCAATCCACCAATGAAATCCATCTTCACCAACCTGGTGAGTCTGCATTAATGATGATAATACGGGATCCATATCAAACAGCAGTTACGTATTATTTATTAGGCAGTTTCTGCCTTTGAATCTTCATCTCTTCGACCATAAGAATCACGAATCAACGTAAGATGGGTATTACCTTTAATATTCTTGAAATCATAAGCGTGATTCAGTTTAGAAATCAGATACACACCACTATGTTCTGGATCATATGGTTCTTCTTTTCTGTCAGGTGTGGCAATCATATTAGGAATAAAAATCTCAACTGTCTGCCCCACCTTGAGTTCAGGATGTAATGGAATAGTAACTTTTGCTTCTTGATTATTAATACTATTCATCCGAGAAATAGACTGGGAAATATAACTCTTCTGCCAGTCAGGGAACTCGGCAGCATTACTACCACCATCTTTTTTCTCGGGGGATGCTATTTCTTTTTCATCAAACCAAGTCTCGTGATCAATCAATGCTGACATGATTCTTGTTGGTTTAGATGCTAAATCAGATTGACCTTTCAACAACCCAGATTGAGAACCAAGATGACTCTGATCTTTAAATGAATCTTTTAATGAAAATGCAAACTCTTCATAAGAACCTGTGCTGTAGTTATAGAAACATACTACGGAAGAAAATGTTCCCATTCTCAACTTGGTGAGCATATCAATCTCTTGTTTAAAATCAATAGATAAAATCTTATTTAATTTAGATTGTGCCATCTCATCATTCTCTTGATAGAGTTGTATGACTGGAGGATTTTTCTCAAGAGAGTTTAATCTATCAATAGAGTTAAAATTATATCCATCATAGTTCTCATAGAATAAGTATCCGGCACTGCCACTCATCTTACCGTAAGAACCAGAGTCGATGTCAGCAACACCACCTTGACCATCAGTTCCACCACCACCGCTTGATGTAGTACTACTATTATTTGCATCTTGTGCTACTGTTTTTTGTAACAGTCCGTTGATGATTGAAAAAGGAGTCTTCTTTCCTGGATGAAATCTAACTTTAAATAGTGTCGGATCTGTCTTAATTTCTTTCTCTGTAGATAAGTTTTCTTTCAACAAACTACTAACAATAGCATCAGGTTTACCTGTCAATAGTTTAGGTAATCTGATTGTCTCGTTAATCAATGCCTCTTTGGATATCATACCAAGTTTGTATACTTGTACTCTATCAGCACTAAATCTATCAAAGACTCTAAACACCTTAAAGTTATATACAATCTCTTCGTCATCTTGCCCTTCAAGAACAATCTCGATATCTTCATACCCCTGAATAGGAAGACTTGCAATCAGATTTCCACCAGAGTCAGAAATAACAGCAATAGCCTCAAGAGTAGGCATTGTGATATTCTCAAAGTAATAAAAGTTTTGTACCAAATCGGTGATCACCTTCTCATCACCACTGACAGAAGTAATAGTTACTTTCTTTGGTTTAAAACTGGAAGCATATTGTAAATCTTCTTGTGCCATATTATCCTACTATTGGTGATGCAAACATGGATGTTAAATCATTAGTGTCACCCTCTCTAACAACAGTTTGTTCTCCTGTTGGAGGTTTATCAGTGCCTGCAGATTTTTGTGCCGCAGAAGTATTTAACATGGCAACTTGAGTTTCACCTGACGCACCATTTTTTTTATCTGGTTTCTGTAGTGCTGCCTGTGTCTGACCAGGTGCTTCTGCTGCAGTGGGAGAACTAATTCCTGATCGTTTTTTACCTTCTTTAATAAAAGATTTAAGTACAGCAGCATTTTGACCATTGCTTGTATCAATAGGCATTCTATTGTAGAACAACGCAAAACCTTTACTAGTTTTATATGCATTATGCAGTTTGCCATTATGCATAAAGTATAGTCTCTCTCCTGTCTTTGCCCCAAAGTTCTGGGTAATTAATTGTGAATCTGTAGGTATCATAGATTCCGGAGATTCTGCAGAATCTATGATACCGTCTTCTGTACTTGATGGAGGAGTTTGACCCATCTTACTAACAGTTTCATACCAGTCTCTACTTCTTTGTAATGGAACACTTTTGCTGTAAACAAAGTATTGATCTTTAAATAATTGTCTTACTTTATCTTTTTCTGCATCGGTAAGGTTAGGTTTCTTAAGTAAATCTAACAGTTCTGTATGTCCTCTAGCAGCAATTTCTTTTACCATAGCAGCAGCATTTGCGCGAAGACCTTCGTCTCCACTACCAGCAAGTCCTGCTACTGTTGGATCAATCCCCCTTGCTTTTAACTCATCCAACAATACTTTTTCCCGACCGCCTTGCCAACTAACAGCACCATATGCAGTCTTGCCGCCATCATCATGAGTACCAAGAATAAGAGATCTACTTAAACTATTCTCTCGTCCTATTTCCGCCAAGGCAAGTTTAGCACCTTCTTCAGATAATCCTTGATCTTCAAACTCTGATCCCATCACATCAGCCACTTCCTTTTGAGAGGCACTGCCGCCGCCACCGCCGCCGCCGCCATTAGTAGTAGATCCACCGCCACCGCCTCCGCCGCCACCACCAGCGCCGCCAGAAACTTTCTTCAACTTTTCAAATAAGTTACTAAAGAATCCTTTTTTCTTCTCATCTTTTTTTCTAATATCAGAATCACCCTTACTACTCTTTTGCCCAGTTACTTTATTAGCAAGACTATTAGGCAACCCAAATACATCAGCGATAGGTCTTGCTACCTTGGCAATTTCACCCGCAAAAGAATCACTCTCTGGTCCCAGTTGATTCATTAAGTTGGTAACAGATGATAGTACTGTACCACCAGCAACCATCATAGGCAGTGACATTGCATCCATTAATGGTTGTGCCATAGCATCAGCACCACTACTAGATTTTGATGCCATACCAAGATTTAAATCAGTAAATCCTACCTTACTACCAAGGTTAGATGTTCCCTGCTCAAATGATTGCTTTTTAGGTGCCACAGCAGGAGATTTTATAGCAGGAGTTTCTGGTACAGGTCTCACCTTACCATCCATCGCACTTGGTTCGCCTTGAGTATAGTTATTATCTAATGGAATAACCATCTCATCGCCATGTAACTTGGCAAGATAACCGCTATCAGGACCAGAAATAATACCGCCAGTCTCTGCTTCTGGCGGTTTTCTATCCTCATCAGCAGCAGGTTCTTGACTAGGGGTATCTTCTATATTATCTGTATCTAAATCTGGTTCTGTACTTTCATCTTCAGGAGTCGAGGGATTATCATTGAGAAAAGTACCAGCAGAATCTTTAGATGGTGTTGCCCCGCCCATGTTTTGGGCAGCTTGATTATTATCAGTGGTTTGTTTTTGTAATGCTGTCTGTGCGTTAATAGCAGCAGCAATAGCATCCAACTTTGCTTCAATAGTATCGGTTCTTTCGCTTAATTGAGTAATAACATCAGTCTTGATTGCCTGTACATCACTTGCAATATTCTTTGTCTCACCAAGTGTATTATTAATAGACTGTGCGGTCTGTTCGAGTGATGATGCAATGGCACTTACTGCAGTAAGAATATCTTCTCGGGATACTCTACTCTTACCAGTTCCTGATGCTGATGATGCAGTTTCTTCTGCCGTATCAGGTATCATCTCTTCGGATGATTCTACCTCTTCAGGAGCTCTCTTGGCACTTACAAATGCATAGTTATCAAACTGTTCTCGAAATCTTTCAACTTCAGACAGTTTCTTTATCTCTTTACCGTCAGCGTCTCTATTGTCTACAAAGTTCCAGAACTGTGCCTTTGGATTCTTTAGTAGTTTGACACGATCAACTGCCTGTTCAATGTCTTGCTTCTTACCACTAATGTATGACCCACCGAACTTACTCTTCAGTGCTGCCTTGAAAAAGAATCCTTTTTCTACACCAAGTTCATCTAGACTATCATACCCTGCTTTCTTCGCCTTCTCTTCTGCTGCCTCTCGCTCTTCTCTGGCAAATTTACGCGCAGCAATAACCTTGGAGATCATCCCCCCAATATGGTCCTTTCCTGGTTTAGAAGTGTCGGTAAATCCTTCTGTTCCTGCTGCCATTAGTTATGCCTCTATGCCTTTATTTATTTTCAAGCAAATAGTTTTTGCATCAGCAAAGTTTTTGATGCTGATGTAGTAGGTTTTCTCACTACTCCAGCAGTTCCACCACCACCCATAGGCATCGGTGCCATAGGTGGTGTATTATTTACCACAATAATCTGTTGTCCCATCCCACCCTCTTCATCATCATACATAAGAACTTCAGGAGCATATGCTCTAGTTGCAGCAATCAACTCATCAGTCGAAGTTGATGCGTTATATGCATCGAGCAGATCAGACACTGGTTTAAAAGAAGCAACCAGGTTTTTCATAACCTTTTCTTTTCCTCTATCACCAACAATAATCTCTGTTGGTACTGATGGAGTATCACCACCTTCACCATATAGTTGACTTCTTTCTTGTGGTGCTTGCTTACCATTTTCGTCATACATTCCATGCGCTACAAATGCATTTGAACCAGAAACTTTAGCAGTTACGCCAAAACCTCCAGTACGATACTTAAGACCTTCAGTTTTTAATGGGAAAGGAACTTTTGCTCCTGGCATATATGCACCGCCAACCTGTAAGTCAACACCACCTTGAGATCCACCCCTACTATGTACTTCTTGTGCTTGTTTTACTTTCTCTTTGATAATCGCTGGGGTATCAGATTCTTTAACAGTGTAACCCAATCTACCAATGTAGATACTCTTTTTACCTTTGAAGTGGTTGACTACTTTTTCTGCTACTGCTCTTGCGTCAGCATTACCAGATGAAGAGGTAATGTTCCCATCTTGATAACTACCAGGACCAATATGATAATGTATGCCACCAGACGCTCCAGAGTTACCCTGAATAAACTTACCATCTCCACCAACACCACCACCATTACCATCATCATCATTAACGTCAACTTCGGGTGGCATTTTTATGCCAAATAATTTTAACATACCACCAAAGAATCCAGTCACCCCGCTCTTCATTTTATCGAGCATTTTTTCTTCTACTGTTCCACCTTCAGGTCCAAACTCATCTGGATTTATATTCTCTTCATCATCACTCTTCTTTTTAGCATCTTTTACTGCAGTATCGATACCAGCAAGTGATCCACCAACATTTGTCTGTGCGAGTGTTGCAGGTACATCAAAGAACTTTGTCAATGCGTTAGCAGATTGCTTAAACATAGGAGCAACTAAAGATGCTGCTGGTCCTGCTTGTGTCAAGAAGTTGGCAGATGCTCCAATCAATGCTCCACCAATAGGACTCAATAAGTTAGTATCTGCGACATCTTTAGGAATAATTGCTTCAGTACCATGCAACATCGCCAGTCCAGGTTTAGTTAATCCGCCTTGCTCAAACTCTCTATCAGTAACTGCATTAAAGATATCATATATTAACAGTGCTGTATCTGCTACAGCAGAAGATGTCTCAAGTGCAGCAGGGACAGCTGCTCCCACACCACTTAATGCAGCAGGAGATGTTACAACAGCACCAGTTCCAGAGGCAGCACCAAGACCTGCTAACCAAGCACCTACTTTATCACCTTTTTTTGTACGATCTACAGCGTCAGCAGCACTAATAGCAATACCAGCAGCAGGAATCATCCTACCACCATATTTACTGGTAGCAATACCAACTTTGGCACCAATTCTGGCACCCTTGTTTGCCATAAATTTACCTACATTATCAACTAAACCTTTACCACGGTTTAAGGCAGATTTACCAAGATTTTTACCACCTTGTAATAAGTCATCACCTTTGCCTTTTAAAAAATTGGCTTTTGATGATATTTGACCTTTTATACCGGATAGAAGTTTTTTTGCGCCAGTTTTTGCGCCAGTAATAGCATCACCAAGTTTTCCTTTTGCTTTCCCAATTTTGGCACCAATTTTAGATTTATTGCGATTAATAGCATCGCCAAATCTATTTTTTTGATTACCTAAAAAGTCACCCGCTCTTTTTTTCTGACTATTTAAAAAGTTACCTGCTCTACGCTTAAGATTTTTCGGTCCAAACTTCATCCTTAATAGACGAAGACGAGACCTTAACCATTTTGGAGCAAACTTTTTCCATAACCATTTGGCAATTCTACCAACATATTTTGATAATCCTCCCCCCTCTTTATCTTTTTTACCTTTTTTACCAGCTATACCTACTGTTCCTGCAGCATCAAGAACACCCTTATCAACAACTGTTTCTGCATCATCAAGTTCTTTTTTCTTTAATGCTGTCTGTGCTTCAAATGCTTCCAGAATACCATCAAATCTATCATTAAGACCATCATGACTAGTCTCAATCTGATTAAGATTGCTTACAGTGGTCCCTAACGCAGCACCAATAAGAGCATTCTGCTTTTTCAGTTCATTATCAATACTACCAAGTTGTCCTTGGATTTTTTGCAATGATCCGACAAGTGTTGATAAAATCTTGGTGTTTGATACACTAGTAGATTTCTTTGTCTTTTGATAATCTGTTCCTTGCTGTTGATTTACTGCATCGATAAATGATTGCGGTAAAATATCAGTAATGTCTGATATATCGCCCGTTTTTTCCGATACATCTGCTTCTTCTATTACTTCGTCTACTACCTCAACTGCTTCATCAATGTTCTCTTTTACTTCTTCTTCTGCTTTCTCTACAATCTCTTCTGCTTCTTCGTCTGCTTCTTCGTCAGGAGCAGCAACAGATGTATCAGTAAATCCTTCCGTACCAGATGTTTTTAAATATCTCTCAACAATCCATTCTTGATATGTTCTCTCATCCTGACCGCTGGTACTACCAGTCTCAAGCATAGGATATCCATCGATATCCGTCTTCATATTCTTGATGATTATATCAGCATCTTTGTCGGAGAGTTTCTTCTCCAACATAGAAAAGTAACTGGTGCCACTATCATCCGTGCCGCCAGTTAACTTTGCTTTTAATCTATCAAAGATGCGATCCTTCTGTCCACCACCAGGCACACCTTTCCTATACCATCTTACGATATCTTTTGGTGCTGGGGTTTTGAAAATCATCTACGAGCCTTTGCTTCCTCTGCTTTTTTCTTTTCCTCTTGAATATGTTGAATTAGAAGAGCAGTATAAACTTCTCTTTCCCACGGCATGAGGTGTTCAATCTCCGTCAAAGAGTATTTATGGTACTGCATCAAAGCAAAGTTAGTTTTGTAATAGCCCTCCAAACTATTCTGAAAGACTGCTATGCGAAAAAACTTTGTAATCCCTCAATGGTATACTCACACTCATTACCAGTATTAGGATTCAACACCTTAAATTTGTGTAGTAAGCGAGGCATAGTTTCATAGAATTTTTGAATCGATTCAAACTGTTTGCTAGTCAAACCCTCAACAAACTCACGAAACTCTTTCTTGGTGGTAGTTGTAGAATCATATACATCTTCGCCATCAAAAATTTGCTCAATATGTTCAGCAATAAAGTTGAAAATATGCTCCGGATCTAAATCTTTGTTGAGAAACTGCGATTCAATAAATCTATCCATACTTGGATAATTAAGCATAATCCCCATATCGTCTGTAAGCATAATCTTTCTGCTATGCTCATCATCTTTAGTTACCTGAACCTCATCAATATTGATTGATGCTTTTGCTTGAGTTTCGTTATCATCAGTGCAAGTTACTGTCATTTCGATAACTTCACCGACAGCAGCAGCACGAATCTTAAGGAACAAGTATTCTAGATCAAATGATGGTAGTTGATCAACTTTTACTCTAGATAATACACATGCTCGCAATGTGTTTTTTACAGCAGTAATTACTTCTTTCTCATTATCAGATTCTAATGCTAAAAGTAGTACTTTTTCTTCTTTAACAAGAAATGGTCTATATTTTACAGTTTTCCCGGTAGAAGGCAGCGTAAGTTCATATGTAGGTACGCCAAGTTTTGGTAATGCCATTGATATGTGAGTTCAAATCGTATATTTATTTAGTTCGACTTTTTGAGTCAATTTTTGGTGGCGATTTTTTTTCGACTTTTTTGTAACTGAAAAGTCAATTTTGCCTCATTTTTAGATTTTACTGTGTACCACAGTATGTTTTTGGTAGTAAAAGTTAGCGGTTACCTTCGTGATCTGGGAAGTACCATATGACAACGGAATAGAATCGATAGAATATGGATAGATATTCTCCATAATATAGGATACTGCTGATCTCTCATTAGGAGCACTAGGTCCCTTTTCAGTCTTGCTAACTCTCAACTTACACATGTACTCTACAGGATAATTCAATCTAATCGCCCTATTAAACTCATTTGGAGTTGCTTGCTTGATATTTTTCAATCCTGCAGCAGATGGTTTAGGACCATCTTGAGAAGAATTGTTTCCATTGAAAATAAAAGAGTGCCAGGTATTAAGAAATTTGAGTGGTATCATATTAGCATCACACATCCATGTAAGTGACAAATCACTATAAAATCTAGCGTATGGGTAACTAATCTGACTTTCTCCCATAACTCTACCACTCAACTGTCCTACCGCTGCCTGTACATTAGGAAGTTGTGCTTCATCACAAAGCATCTGAATTAATCCTGACGTTTTGTTTTCGTCTCCAGTTGTTGAAACGGGACCAATAAATTCTCCAAGATTATTTGATAATCGCGTTGAGAAATCATAGAACTCAACATCATATCCATTAGAGAAGGACATCCCCCCCTGTTTAGCAATAGACTGTATGAAAGTATCTAATGACACGCTAAATAAAAACAGTTGGTCCATCTATATTTAGCATGGCATATTCAGGTGTTTATAAACCAACTAACCCACGGAAGTACAAAGGAAATCCAACCAGAATAATTTATCGCTCGCTATGGGAGCGTAAATTTATGTTCTTCTGTGATCATAATGGTAGCATCATTGAGTGGGGCAGTGAGGAAATAATCATTCCTTACAAGTGTCCTACTGACGGAAGAGTACATAGATATTATCCAGACTTTTACATCAAAGTAAAAGATAAGAGTGGTAAATATCAAAAGTATATTATTGAAGTGAAACCTAAAAAACAAACACAACCACCTAATGAAAAACCCAAACGCAAAACTGTCGCTTGGAAAAAAGAAGTCTTTACATTTATGAAGAACCGCGCCAAATGGGACGCTGCTGAAGACTTTTGTGAGGATAGACAGATGAAATTTTTAATCCTTACCGAAGATCATTTAGGAGTAGGAAGATCTAATGGCAAAAACAAAAAGTAAAGGGTTCGGAGGAACCGCTAATACATATAAAACTATCTTTGAAAAAGTTAGTGATGCAACGAACGGAGAAAAAAAATCTGTGTCCTGGTATAGGGACAAGGTAAAGTCACTTTCATCTACATATAAAACAGAACCACAAAGAGTATTAGAAATCGAAAAACGTGATCGATATGATACTCAACAAGATGAAAATATTTTACGGACCACAGTAAGAGATGGTCACTTATATTTGTTTGAGTACGAAGCAAAAACAAAGAGTCTACCATACTACGATAAGTTTCCATTAGTCTATGTAATAAAAGACTTTGGCAATGAATTTTATGGTGCTAATTTACATTACTTAAGACCAAAAGCAAGAGTTAAAGTAATTCAGAAACTAGAACGTGGATTTATTGACCTACCTCGAATAATCATACATAAATATATAAAGACACATTGTAAAAGTCCTTTCTTGGATCTTGCTATAGATGAGTGGGAGACATCTATCTTCTTACCTGTTGAAGACTTCGTTATCACAAAAGGATCCGGTAACATTGCATACGATAAAGAATCTGTGTGGGATGAAATTTCTAAAAAAGATCAGGATCGTATCAAAGCAAAACGTATCATCAAAGGTTATGGTAAACAATCAGATAAGGAGATGGTGACGTAATGGCAGAGTTTAGAGAAGATGCAGGAGAGAATGCCAAACTCCAAGAAAAGGAAAGAATAAAACTAGCATTCGGCGGAATAAATACGGCGAAGTCGGCGCAAGGTTCTACCTATAGATATCCAAATAGTGGAGCACAAATAACATCCGACACTGACTACGTTACATTTGAATTCTTTAAATATGAACCACCGTTTAAAAATGGTAATTCACGCGGAAATAAAAAACAACAATATGATGGTTCAATAAATTTTGACAAAGAGAATATTCTAGGACCAAAATTTGGCAAGAATATTATATTGTATATGCCGGAAGATGTTCAGTCAGAATATGGTGCAAAATGGTCTGGTGCTGGTTTTGGTTTTCTTGCTGGTCGTTTGATGAAAGTAGCAGGTGGAAACTTTAATTTGGGACAAGCTTTTGAGGATGCTGGTATGTCTGCAAAAAAAGGAATAGCAGACTTCATAGTAAATAATGCTAACAACGCATTAGGTTCTGGAGTGTCTCTCGATCAAGCATTAGGAGGAATTGGTGGCACGATCGTTAATCCTAATGTAGAAATGATGTATGAATCTCCAGAGATGAGAGCATTCTCATTGACTTATAAAATGTTTGCGTCTACCCCAGGAGAATCAGAAGAAATTCGTGGTATTTGCAACACCTTCAAAAAGAATATGCTTCCCTCATTTGGTGATGGTGGTTTCATCCTTGTCCCAAATGTAGTACGGGTAACTTTTATGACAGGTAGTGAACCAAATCCATTTGTATCACAGTTCAAACCTTGTGCTATTACTAACGTGGCAATTAACTATACACCTGATGGTTCATGGGCATCATATGAAGGTGGAGCGCCAGTTGCTACTAACATAACAATCAACTTCAAAGAGTTGAAGATGCTATTTGCAGAAGATATCAATATCGGAGATGCTACTTACTAATGTACTTTAATCTCATTCCTAATATAGAATACGATACTAAACCTATCGGATATCCTTTTACAAGTTCAGACTTTGTAACTGCAAAGAATTTCTTCAGAAGATATGAAATAGTTCCGGAGATCTTTAGTTCTTCTGTTTACTACAACAAGTATGCAGTACAAGATGGCCAAACTCCAGCAACTATTTCTAATGCTACTTACGGTACACCATTCTACGACTGGGTTGTGATACTTACCAACAATATTATCAATCCCCTGTTTGACTGGCCGATATCATCTTATGCTCTGCAAAAGTACTGCGAAAAGAAGTATGAGAATCCTTATGCTCCTATCTACTACAAGACCAACGAAGTAAAAACTAATCAGTCATTAACTGGTGATGCTACATCCAGAAAAGTCCCTGTTGTTATATTAGAAGCGGGTTTAAAAGTAGATGAATCTTTTTACAATAAATCTTTTAACTACTGGGATGGAACTACTACAGTTACAGTTCCTGGTTCATCTGTATCATATCCAGTGAATGCGTTTGATCATGAAGAAGAATTAAATAATAGTCGTAGAGAAATCTATTTACTAAAACCAAGATACCTTACACAGTTTGTATCTGAATTTAGAAAAGAAAATAACTATAAACAATCATCAGATTTTATTTCAAAACGTCTGAAGAAAACAGGGGTATAAAAAAAGGGGGTCATAGACCCCCTTCGCTGTATCATTCTTCAGCAAGTTTTTGGAAGTAAGATAGAGCATCGTCATCATCAGTAGATGATGCGGTGATATCTGGTGAGTTGAAATCATTACTACCAATAGTAGTGGTAGCAACTGGTTCAAACTCTTCTTCCTGTTGTGCTTGTGCTACTGCACGAGGAGTCGAAAGACCGAGCACAGCATTCAGACGGTTCTCAATAGCTTCATACTCTTTGAACTCACTAGAAGCAGTGAATGCTTCCAGACTGTATGCTTGCTTCCACAATGATTCCATCTCGTCATCATCAGTAGAGAGTGCAGCAGGTGCAGTGAACTCCGAAGCATCATAGTTCCAGTAACCAGCAATGGTACGGATCTTCAGCTTGAAGTTAGCACCTTCCCAAAAGTCAAATACATTTACAGGAGATTCGTCTTGGAATTCAGGTTGCATAGCACCGATGATCTTGTCATGGATCTTCTTGCCATACTTATAAAGAAATACTTTACCTTCATTTTCAGGGTGCTTGGGGTCACTCACAACCAGAACGTTGGAATAGTATTCCAGTTTACGCTTCTGTTTACGAGCAACATCTTTGTCACTCTCAACCCCACTGTTCCACAACTTGTTATTGTGAGCACAGACGGGACACTGATCACCATTAGTAGTGAGACAGTTTTCAATCAACCAACCGCCTGGTCCTTGGAAGGCGTGACGGTATAGTTTTGCCCAGGGAAGGGTTTCCCCTTCAGGAGCGGGGAGGAAACGCAATACTGCATAACCGTTGCCGCTAGCGTCAAGTTCGGGCTTCCAGAGACGTTCGTCGGCACCACCGGAGGAAGTGCTGGACTTGGTGAGTTCCTTTTGAAGGAAGTCAAAGTTAGTCTGGGACTTGCGCTTTAGATCTGCAAAAGACATTGGATTTTTCGGATTTGGATTTGGTTTGTGCGACCCCTCGGTCACTTACGCATTATAACACAGGCAGAAGGCAGGGTCAAGACCCTTCCGCCTCTAATATTTGTTTCAAATTTTTAACTTTGTCAAGGAGATCATCAAACACCACATTAGCATCCTCATGCTCGCTGGCACCATACATCATAGCAGCATGCTTAATGCTATCTGCCATGTCTTGTGCCTCTTCGTCATCTGGTCCGCTCAATTTGAGACGGGCGTAGAAAACTTTCTGTTTTTGAATCATTTCCTCAAGGACATCAAAGTATTCCATCTTTTTTTCAGGAGATAATGCGGGGAACACTACCATACTTTTCATACAAAACTCTTGCATCTTCGCAAGTTCTTGTAAGTCGCCTTGAACCATTTCGGATCTAAAAAAGTCGCTCGTCATACCAACATTAATTTTGCTCTACTAGTTTTCTTAATAAAGTTTAACTTCTGTGCATCATACTTTAGTTTTTCTTTTAGAGGTTTGCTGATCAGTTTAGATACTGATTCGATTTCAATCTCATTTGTTTCACAGTAATGAACAATCGCATCAATATAATTCATATTGTTTTCGTATGCAATTTTTTCAACATCCTGCGAGAACTTCGCAGTTGTCATAAATTTATCCTCCAGTTTTTCTAGCATGTTTTTCTTGGTACTCCTTGATATATGCTTGCAATGATAAAAGATATTCTTTTTTTGGCGGAACAACACTTACTTGAGTGTCACCATTCTCACAAGCAACAATCGTCACTAATTTCTTTACAGACAACCCGTACACTTCACGCAACATACATGCGTATCCACATTCTTGCACGTAGTAGTCGTAAAGATATCGTTCTCTTTTTGGTTCTGCTGCTGTCTTAAAGTCGATGATAGCCAGTTCCCCTTTATACTCTGCAATGCAGTCCACTCGTCCTGCAATTTGTAAATAATCAGAGTATAACGCTGCTTCTTGTAAGTATACCCTATTTATATTATCGAGTTCTTTACGAGAAGAGTGAAACATTGTCCACGGCAGTGGCATATCTTTGTACTTTTTTGTATCAAGTTCGTTGTTGATGTAGTCTTCAACGAGTTTATGATATCGTGTACCTCTACCAGCAGCGCGAGAAGTTTTTGCTTGTGCTGCTTCTTTACCAACACGAGCTCTCCACTTGGCAAGACCTGCTTGCTTTGCAGAATTGTTACTGATCACAGTAGTGATTGATGGATACTGCCCACCAGATGGGGTAAGGTAGTAACGTTTACCATCAATCATCTCTGCGTTCATTTCAATCGGTATGATATCATCTACATGATTAAAGATATGCATCATAGACCCAGGTTAAGTTTACTAATCAAGTAAGACTTAACAAGACCCGAACGAACAATGTCTTCAATACCATACTCAACCATAGAGAACTCTTTCATGTTCTCAAGAATCTTTTGGAAGTCAATGATTCCGGTACGCTCATTAGATTTCTGCAAGTCAGACTGTCTTGCATCACCACAGAACATGATCTTTGTGTCTTGACCACAACGTGTCATGATTGAATCAAGTTCGTGGAAGTTCAGGTTCTGACACTCATCAATGATAACGATAGCATTGTCAAGTGTAGTGCCACGTAAGAATGATGTGGACCAGAATGATACTGTCTCTTGTGCTTTCAGATTCTCATACAACATCTCGAATGATGCATCATCAGGCATCTCGAACATGTATTTTACCATATTCTTGTATGGAATCTGGTAAAGAGATGCTTTATCTTCATGTGTACCAGGAAGGAAACCAATCTCCCTCGTAGCAACTAATGATCTAACGATGTATACCTTATCATATGGTGTGTACTCGTGTAATACATCACGAAGAGCGAGATACAAAGCAACAAATGTTTTGCCTGTACCAGCACATCCATAAGCAAAGATGTTTTGTCCTTTATCATACTCCTCGAACATAATCTTTTGATTATCTGTTAGAGGTTCCACAGGTAAAAGATAAGAAGAATCAATAGGTTTCTTCCTCTTCATCTGTTTGTTTGACATACCATTAATGTCAGGTTGATTGCGCTTTCTAGATCTAGGCATAGTTACCACTCAACAGTTGAACCACGGACTTTGGATACACGATTCATAATATCGTTCCATCCAGGATGAGTCTTACTCATCTTATGTTTCCATTCACCGACTTCTTGTGCTGCAGCACATCCTGCTTGCCAGTCTTTATCCCACTCGGGATTTTCTTCTCGCCACTTTGAATACTCTATCATAGACATGGAGAGTTCTTTAGTCTCTCCAGTCTCTTTATGTTTAACAGGATACGTAGGCATCATTCCTCCTCTTGGGTCTTTTTATTGAATCCGAATGGACCGATTTTATTTTTAACTCGTTCTTTAATAACTTGTGCGCTCAATGCTTCCATGACTTTCAAAACATCTTCTGCTTTATTAGGTCCTGGTCCCATACGTTCTACAACGTAGTTATATTTACCAAAGAACTCTTCGGATACATTTTTATAATCATCTACGGTGATTGGTTCATTCATTGCCATTCTAATGCCTCTGATACGGTTGGAAATTGTTCAATAAAAACTTGCTTACATTCATTAGCGATATCCATATGCTCTTTCTGTGTGCCATTAGCAGAACGCAGTTGTATATAATGGATCCACGAACGACATGAGCCTGTCATATAGATTTTGGTTGGTACGGCAAGGGGAAGCACAAAACGAGCACACTCCTTTGCAATACCATACTCAAGCATCTCTTGATAGAGTTTCATTCCGTCTTCAAAGTGCCGCTGCATTTTGATCTGAAACTCTTGACGGATAAACGGGTCAACATTATCAATAGAATTTTGACGATTCTTTGTGTCTTGTCTTCGCAAGTCAGGAAGAGGAATTGTGTCTGCTAACATAGAACTATCAGCATACCGTTGAGAAAACTCCTGGAATGTGAATGATCTATGTCTCAAAATTTGAGCTGCTAGTCCCCTGGTAGTCTCGATCTCAAGAGTCATGAATGCTTGCTCGAATACAGACCAATGCTGATGATTGACACAGTATTTAAGCAGACCAGAAACTTTAGGATTCTCTTGGTTGTTCGGGTTGCTGACTCTCGCTACGTACCCCATCATCTTCTCTGCTTCTGGGGTCACTGAAATCAGTCTTACGCTCATAACCAAATCCTTTTCTCTTGATAGTTTGTTTTTGTAGTGCTTCCTTAAGAAGTTGATCTGTGTAGATACCAACAAGATTGTTAATATCTTCTCCGCTCTTTACTGCTTCAGTAAGTGCTTTTTTAATAAGTCTAGATCGTTTCATAAGTTATTATAACACATTTTTATTCTTTTGTATACCTTTAGTATTTTAGCATAAAAAAAGAGGGGTGACAACCCCTCTCATTATTTACAAGTAGATCACTTACTGTATGTTTTACCACGGTAGCAAAATGTACCGTGTGTTTCTTTCGACTCGACACATCGTGTATCATACTCAACACCACGATATGCGGCGTGACTGATCTGTGCGTCGTGAAGTGCAGATGCCTTGTTGATCTGCTTCTTGATCATTTGCAGTGTGTTCATTGTAGGTACTCCTAAAGTAGTTGGATTTAAATCCGTTCCTTTAGTCGTTTGCGTCCCAGTACCACTCACATTCTGGCGATGAGTCCTTTAGGGTCTCGACCAACTCAACCTTAAGTAAATTATTAAGGTTAGCATTGTTCTCAATCTTCAGCATGATAGCATCAGTTTGAGTGCAGGTGAGTGTTGAATAGAATAATAGTTCTAGCATGGGATGAACGGCTCCGTTCCGCGACTTACTTGCGTCCGATCTCTCGGATGAACGATGGTATTATTATACCATAACTATTTAGATGTGTCAATCATTTAGATTTAGCATCTGTTTTAGATTGATATCCGTACAGTTTGGGATTGATTCTACCTTCTGTTTGAGTAAAGTTAATAAAATCTTTTTTATAATTGTCGTAATAATAATCAAAGAGGTCTACTACTTTATTACAAGTAGCAATATCAAACTTTGTCAGTCCCTCTTGGACATACTCCACCAGATAAGCCGTGTAAGGTAACGACTTGTCTTGAGCAAGCGTTGGATCACAATCTTGTTGGAGTATGTTAACACTCTTTGCCATTAAGATCGATTCCCCCATTCAATAGAAGGGAATGCTTCTTCAACACATGCTCTGGTAAGACGATACTTTTTGTTCAATGCTTTATCTTTAGCAAGCACAAGAAGTTCTGCTTCTCCTTCCGATAATCCTTCAAGCATCTGGATGAACAGATTCTCTCTCTGCGACTGCTTGAGGGAACTGCTACCCCCCTTGAAGAACAGATATAGTTTCCTGTACTCTTTCTCCAGCAAGGTATGCTCTGTGCCCTCTGGGGCATCGTTCGGGTTGTAGGGCACTTCTCCTTCAGGAATAAGAGACTCTACACTCTCATCAAAGTTAATGATGAGCAAAGAGCGCAAGGCATTAGTATTATTTTCCAACAAGATTTTGGTCTTTGCTGCTTTAGTCTTTGCATTACTCACTTTTTGGAGCACTTCACTGATTAACATTTTCATTTTGTTTGGAATGGCGATAAACTACGAAAGAAAAATTCTTGCATCAGTTCATTCAACTGATGTTCTTTGAAATAATCTAAAGGTACTTTCTTTTCAGAAATATTTATAGAGTTATATTGATCCATGATTTTGTCCTCAATTTCTTCAGGCACATAATCAAAGTCAATAAGTCTTCTATTCCTATGATAATTAAAAAGTTGTTGAGTATCAAGACAGAACTCGTTTGGTGATTGGTCAACCCATTTTGCCATTTTCTTCTGACTGATTGGTTTTTGCCGAACTCCTGTTACAAAAGTATCATCTGCTGATAAGAAGTTAGGAATACCATCTGATTTGTCCCCACGAAGTATATGTTCTTTGATATATTTTTGTGGATCATCATTAGCAACTGGTCTTTTTGTAATAGGATTAAACTGTTTGATACCAGGATACTTCTGCAACTGAATGAAGTCTTTATCTCCAGATAAAATGAGAACCTTATCTTCAGATTTTTTATTTCTGCATAGAGTAGCGATTACATCATCTGCTTCTGCTCCATGCACTTCAATCACTTTATATGGAAAGTATTCTTTGATCTCATCCCTAATCTTATTCAGAACCTCAAAGATACTACCCCAGTCATGACCAGATTTTTGTCTATCTTTTTTACGGTTCTGTTTGTAATAAGGAAAGACATCCTTACGCCAGTAATGTCTGCTGTCATATGCAAGAACTACTTCACCATATTCTTCAGTGTATTGTTTCTCATAAGACGAAAGACTGGTTAAAACCATATGTCTTACCAGTTTTTCGTCAAGAACATCACGTTTTATTTGAGCCATCAAGTTACTAATCATAACTTGATTCATGTCAATAATAATCATCCTCTTGTTCGTCCTCCTCGTCAACGAATTTCACATATAAAAGTTCTTCATTAATAACTAGACCTTCTTCGTCATACATTTCTGGATGAGTAGGGAGGTTTGCTCTAGTGTTCATGAAAGTGTATAAAAAATCATTTGCGGTCCATCCAATCAGTACACCTACTATCGCAAATAGAAACATTAGGATAGTTGAGAATGTAATAATTACTGCTACTGACATGGCGTTCTCCTTTTAAGTTATACTCTCCCAAGTAAATTCAAACTTAAATCGTATTAGTTTACTGCCAAGAGAGAATGTTTTATGAACTTTAAGTCCTTTGCTATCTGGATTATCTTTCGTCCTCCTACGAAGCATTAACTCCACACCTTTATTTATTTGCAAGTCCTCATCTTTCATTTCTTTGATTTGATTAATCCTTTTTCAACAAAAAGTTTTGCAGTAGCAACTAACCCACCAACAATAGGTTCACCGTCAATAATAATGTACGGATATCCATGTGCTAACGGATATTTTTCAAGAAGTTCTGATTTTGTTAAATCTCTACCAACAATGTATTGAGTATACTCAACATTGGATCTCCGGAAAAGTTCTTTGGCGTGAGAACAGTAGTCGCATCCGGGGATGCTGTACATGATAATGTCCATGACGTTTTCTGATTTCTTATGCAGTATAGCAGAGACCCTACCCAAAGTCAAGGTTGAATGAGATGGATATTCTAGTCTCCTCATCATCGTTAGTGTCTACGTTATGAGGAAGACAAGAGGGAAACACTATCATTTTTCCTTCAATCGGTTCAAAGTGAGCCTGGTTAGGACCAAGACAATATGTATTCATTTCAAGAGGATCCATTATGTTGAGAGATCCACTTTTTTCAGAAGATTTTACCCAAAAAACACCGGATAGTACTGATCCTGGATGCTGATGCACATGATTAAATGCTCCTGGTCCATTAACATTGATCCAAATATTTACAAGGTTTAATGTATTAGTATTTAAATAATTTTTCAACATTATTCCTTCAGAATAGTTTTGGATTGTTTCACAAATTTGTTTCCAAATTTTATCCATGAATGGATCAAATCCTTCCGCTCCAGGTTCTTTATAAAAGTTTCCCCTTGTTTGATACCCGCCACGGTTACTTATTTCAACAGTATTATTTACATCTTTATCTTTATACTCATGAATCCATTCAATCAAATCATTTTTGTAGGAGAACTCTTCATCCAGTGTTACTCCCAACTTAATAGGGAAGAGAAATATATCACTATAGAGCATGAAAAAAGGGGTCTTAAGACCCCCATTATATCATCTTATTAATAATCAGTCAACACAGATTTACAGATTCGTTTACATGCTGATTGATCATCATTACACTCAATCAAACACTCATAATAATCATTGATTGCCATCATCTCTTCCTCCGCTTGATTAACAGTGCTTTCAAAGTGTCGCCACTCATTCATTTGAGCTCGGGACAGTAGGTTATGCATTTTTTTCTCCAAAGTATTGTTTAATCATGGTAAAGTTCAAAATTTTGGTTACATTTTCTCTTCCTCATTCGCATAACTAATTATAAGGGATTCAACACATTTTAACATCCGTATTATTACTCAACTTTTTTAATCATTTTTTTGGTGGAAAAATTTTTACCAGTTTCTTCATACTAAAAGTCAATTTTGGTATCAGTAAACCTCTCCTTTGGCGATTTGTTCACGACGTTTTAGTTTCCATACTATGTAATCCATCGTTGGGATACAGATAGGATTCCAACCTGCAAACCCATGTGTCTCACCAGAATTCATAACCCAACAGGGAGCATCATCATTCTCAAGGTCTAATGACTTACGATACTCCTCCTCACCATACATAACAACTGCTCGCTCTGCCTGGTTCAAACTAGTGAAGCAGGTAAAAGCATTCTTCTTGATGAAGTCAGGAACGTGGTGCTTCATGGGTCTGATGTGTATGAGAGTATTATACAATAAAAAACCACCCCAGTCAATGAGGTGGTGGTCAGTTTGGGAAGTGGTTTAGAGAGCATTACCTCTAGGTAGAACTTCTTCTGATCGATTCATAACACGATGAAGGTGCCACTCATACATTTCTTGGGCACGATTATTATTCCTGCCAATAGATCCTTTGATCCTTTCTTTCCAGATACGCATCATAGTTTCCGAATGAGGCATTTGATTTTCAGACATTTTCACAGAGCGAGATCTCTATATGTATGGATCACAGTGCGTTACCTCTAGGTAGAACTTCTTCTGGAAATACAAATCGTTCTCCTGGCTGGTCAACTGGTGCCAACCAAGCACGTAATCCTTCATTTAAAAGTATATTTTTTGTGTAAAATGTCTCGAATTCTGGATCTTCTGCTGCTCTAATCTCTTGACTCACAAAATCATAGGCACGAAGATTAAGAGCAAGCCCAATGATCCCAATACTTGAGACCCAAAGACCCATGACAGGAACAAACAACATAAAGAAATGCAACCAACGCTTATTGCTAAACGCAACGCCGAAAATCTGTGACCAGAAGCGGTTCGCAGTGACCATCGAATACGTCTCTTCTTCTTGAGTGGAATCAAATGCCTTGAATGTGTTTGCTTGTTCTCCATCTTCATACAGTGTGTTCTCTACAGTAACGCCATGGATTGCTGATAGCAATGCTCCTCCTAGTATACCAGCAACTCCCATCATATGGAATGGGTTGAGCGTCCAGTTATGGAAGCCCTGTAGGAAGAGTAGGAACCTAAATATCGCTGCAACACCAAACGACGGTGCAAAGAACCAACTGGACTGTCCGAGAGGATAGATGAGAAACACACTGACAAAAACAGCGATAGGCCCAGAGAACGCAATAGCATTGTACGGTCGGATACCAATGAGACGTGCCAGTTCAAACTGGCGAAGCATGAAACCAATCAGGGCGAAGGCACCGTGGAGAGCAACAAAGGCCCAAAGCCCTCCAAGTTGGATCCACCGGACGAAATCGCCTTGAGCTTCAGGACCCCAAAGTAGAAGAAGAGAATGACCCATAGCGTCAGCAGGCGTCGAGACAGCTGCTGTAAGAAAGTTAGCGCCTTCAAGATAGGAAGAAGCAAGTCCGTGGGTGTACCAACTCGTAGCAAAAGTCGTGCCAGTAAGCCAACCGCCAATGGACAGATAAGCAGTGGGAAGAAGTAATAATCCAGACCAGCCCACAAAGACAAAGCGATCCCGTTTAAGCCAGTCGTCCAAGATGTCAAACCATCCCCTCCGTTGTTGTTGTAATGTTGATGCTACCACTATTTAAACCCTCCAATAGATTTAGATTTTTTATTTTTTTGAACGATATCAATCACTTCAATATGAGATGCAAATTGAGATGGAGTTTCCCACCAAAGTTGTTGAACTTGTCTCCATGAATCTACCATGACAGATTGATTGTTTGAGTACACCATTTTGTAATGATGTCTATCGTATGGTTTGTCACAAGTTTGCGTAAATGCAGACATAAAACTTTACATTACGAGAGAAAAAGAAAGGGGTCGTAATGACCCCTTTATTATACCATGGATTGATTAGATATCAACCGATGGAAGGTGCGGTAAGAGCAACAGGAGTTGACTCGGCAGCTGCCAGGTCAAGTGGGAAATTGTGTGCGTTTCTCTCGTGCATCACTTCCATACCAAGACCAGCACGGTTCAGAACGTCTGCCCAGGTGTTCAAGACACGACCCTGACCATCAAGGATGGACTGGTTGAAGTTGAAACCGTTGAGGTTGAACGCCATCGTGGAGACACCAAGTGCGGTGAACCAGATGCCAACAACAGGCCATGCAGCAAGGAAGAAGTGCAGTGAACGTGAGTTGTTGAATGAAGCGTATTGGAAGATCAGACGACCGAAGTACCCGTGAGCAGCAACGATGTTGTATGTCTCTTCTTCTTGACCGAACTTGTAACCATAGTTCTGTGACTCTGTTTCAGTTGTTTCACGAACAAGTGAGGAAGTAACGAGACTTCCGTGCATAGCAGAGAACAAAGATCCACCGAATACCCCAGCAACACCGAGCATGTGGAACGGATGCATAAGGATGTTGTGTTCTGCTTGGAATACAAGCATGTAGTTAAAAGTACCAGAGATACCAAGAGGCATAGCATCGGAGAAAGAACCTTGACCGAAAGGATAGACGAGGAATACTGCACTCGCAGCAGCGACTGGTGCAGAGTATGCAACACAGATCCATGGACGCATACCTAAACGGTAAGAAAGTTCCCATTCACGTCCCATATATGCATAGATGCCGATAAGGAAGTGGAAGACTACCAGTTGGAAAGGACCACCGTTGTAAAGCCATTCATCAAGTGATGCTGCTTCCCAGATGGGGTAGAAGTGAAGACCAATTGCGTTGGAAGATGGAACAACTGCACCAGAGATGATGTTGTTACCATACATGAGTGAACCAGCGACGGGTTCACGGATGCCGTCGATGTCCACAGGGGGAGCAGCGACGAAGGCGACGATGAAACAGATGGTTGCTGCCAACAGAGTTGGAATCATCAGTACGCCGAACCAACCGACATAGAGGCGGTTATTGGTAGAAGTTACCCACTCGCAGAAATCATTCCACGGAGAGGTTTGTTGTCTTGAAAGAGTTGTAGCCATTGAATTGAAAGAAAGTAAGACCATCAGGGAATGGTGGAGTTACTATTTCTCTGCGCCCTAGGCAGAGATATTAAAGACGTTTTTATACACCCTATAGGTCTTGGTTTGAGGAGTGTTACGAACCGTTAAGAAATGTTTTGGTTTCTTAACTTAACGATGTATTTAGTATAGCAGATGTGCCATACCTTGTCAAGCCCCTAAAGTTAAGTAGTTATACTCAAAGAGGTGCTTGGTCATCCGTACCTTCATATTATACACCAAATAAAAAAGACCCCGAAGGGTCTTGTACCAGTTTATGAAGTGGGAATCATGATCGGGGTCATCAGACCACCGTCACCACCTTGATCATCATCATCAACATCATCTTGTAATGTAGCACCCACAATGAATGCTGCAAATAATGTTGCTGCTAATATTAACATTTACCATACCCCTGGAATAATTTGTCCTGTGGTTGCATATGTACCAACGGCAATGACGAAACCAAGCATTGCTAGACGTGAGTTGAGGATTTCTGCCTCGGGTGTGAATCCAAATTTCATTTTTTGTTCTCCAATGTAGTGTTTGTTATGATGATACGTTCACCATCGTGGGTGAACTGTAGTTTGTCTTGTGGATGCCACATAAGTTCTTCATACATGTCATCCAGTTTCTGCATGTCTTCATACAGTTGGTTCGGGTTCGTCATCTTTCAAGTGGTGAGGTACATGTTCTCTATCCATAGGTTGAGACTTGGTGTCGTCATTCCTAGATAGATTTTTGAGTACGATAAACGCATCCTTATTATATTTACGCACACCATATTGAGTTGCCCACTTTTTGTTGAACTCCTCACCTTGATGGATGCCAGAAACTACTGTGCCTCCGATCTCCATTACGATGTCATCATGTCTTACATCCCATCCAAGAGTTGCAATCTGATTCCAAAGTTCATCTTGTGTAAGCCGCATCAAATAATTCCAAAGAAAAAGTTACCAGTCACAGCATACGAAATGAATCCTGCAACGATACCCATCATAGCATAGCGACCATTCGCTTTCTCTGCACGTTCTGCGTGGGTTTCAAGACCATAGCGTTCGGTGTAGGAAGGATCAGTGTACATACGGGGTTCTGTGGCCCACATGTTTGTGCGTCCACCGTCTTCAGTTGTTACAGTCATTTACCTTTTGTAATGAAACTTTACATAGTATATAGCAAAAAAAGAAGAGCGTCAAGCCCTTTTTTGATAATTATTCCTGATCAGTCAGATCAGGTTTACTTGCTTTACTTGCTCCCCATATTGCCATGATGAAGAGCACCACATAAAAGAGGGTGTCGTCAATCATTACCAGGAAGAATAGGATACTACCACCATATGTCAACCAAGTAGGTAGTCTCTTGGTAAGTCTACCAATCACAGGTCTAACTTTAGTTTCATACTTGAAGTAAAGAATAGCACCTAGTGTTACTAGAATCTCACTCATCGGAACGATGAAGTAGAGAGATACAATAACAAAGATAGGCCAGTAGTGTCTCTCTGGAATCTTTTTAAGTAATCCCAAATACTTTTTAATCATACGAACTACCGTAACGGATACAAGTCTTTTTGTTTTCTGCTGATGATCTACACCACTGTCTCACGTAACTATTTGCATCCATTTCCATGCTGTAGTGAGCATGATTATGTAATGCCCCTATGAATGCTATCGTCCCCAACATCAGAAGGGAGGTCAGCGTTCCTGGATTCGTTAGAAATTTGAGAACTAATTTCATAAAAAAAGGGGATGCCGTCGCACCCCCAGTATAACATCTAGATGTCTATGTGTCTACAAGATCAGAAGTTATACTTCAAACCCAATTTAGCACCGTAACCACGGTCAAGATCTTCGTCACCTGAACCTACGAAGGATACTTCACCATATGCACCGAGTGCTTCAGTAAGACTCAATCCAACGCCTGCCTTACCGGAAGGAACGGTATCAGCGTCACCACCGTCAGGAGTCAGCACAGTAGCGCCACCCTGAACGTAGTATGAACCAGTTTCGCCAATAGCACCTTCGTAACCCAGGTGAAGGTCTGTTCCAGCACCGTTGTACTCGGATCCAGTCCAACCAGCGTTGGTTTCCACGTTGACGTAGGGGCCAGCGAAAGCGGCACCAGCAGAGACAGAAAGAGCAGCGGTTGCTGCGAATACAGATTTGATCATGTTGTTTAATACCTTTGTTTACTTGTGGAGTGATTACCCACAGATGAATAGAGACTCGACGTGTCTCGTTTTGTTACAACTGGCACAAGTATTAATACTTATTTGAGTGTGACAGTTGTAACATTTATTTATATTAACAGACTTCGTAAAATCTGTCAAGGTGGACACTTTGTTTAGTGTCCCAAGCGGGATATCGGAATCGAACCGATGACGAAAGGTTGGAAACCTTTAGTTTTGCCTCTAAACTAATCCCGCAGTTGGGGTTGTCACACCCCGGAGCACATGCACGCCACTTGTTCTTTAACTGGAAACAAGAAACCAGGCGGCGATATCTTCACCCGCACCAGCAGGCTTAACCCTTATCCTGCGGGGAACCAAACCTGAATGGACATTTAGAAGAACTATCTCCCAATGCAAATTCTATAGTTTTTTTAGGTAAAAATCTTTTGATATTAAATCCTCGGACAAATCTATTTTGAATTTGTTTTGGAGGAGTTTGTTTAACTAAAGAGATTTTCCTAGATTTTTTAGGAGCATGAAAGGCAACCTCATATAAAATGTCGCCTCTCTTAACAACAATATCTTTGCTATGATCTACAACATCAAGACAAGGATTGATAGTTCTAGTCCAGTTGGAGGTATTATACCACCCACCAACAGCAGTAAAGTTATTTTTTACTGCTGTTCTCCAATGATTCTTTTGCTCTATCCAAATGTTTTTTTCATCTGTCCAAAAGATAAACTTTGGAATCGCTAGTTGAATACTAATTCTTTTATCAGTACACCATCTAGGATCAGCATTTCCACAAACATAGTTCTGAAACTGATCTTGCGTGAAGTTAGGAACACTAATTCCTTTTCTTGCTTTGTTGATGTGTACTGTAAAATCGATAGGAGAGCGAATAGCAAAAGTTCTTTCTTCTCTGTGTCTCCAAATAGGACACGCAGAATAAATCTCTTCACCATCGGACATGGATATCAAAGACTCTGGTTCATATCCAATCCCATCTACAGAGAGACAAGACTCATACATGAATTCAGATTCTTTTCTAGTACAATCGTTATCATACTGATGATAATAAATTGTAATTGGTTTATCAAACATCAGCATAAAACGTTATTAAGTTGGTCAAGTTTATAGTCTTTCCGAGACTGGACCAGCAGATGAATCTACCCAGCTCCACCAGGATAAGTTTAGAGTCTATCCAAGACTAATAGTATCTGTACCCGAACCAGTAGTGATAATGGTATCTCCAATAGGAACTTCTCCCACATCACCAAAAGAAATTACATCATCATTAAAGGTTATAGATGATGCTGCACCAAAGTCAGTCCAAGCAGGTGCCGAAGTGAAATCGATCGAAATACCATTGCCTTTTGGTTGTGCTGCCTTGATATTATTGTAAAGTTCAAACAGTTTTACAACTTGATCTTCATTTTTTGATTCCAAAGCTTCAATGAGTGCTTTAGTAACTGAATCAAGTGCGTCAGTCAGGTGAGAGTTAGTTGTCATAATGATTACCTACAGTATCTTTAACATAGCAAGGAACGTTGTCTGAATCTAACCACTTTGTATATTCAAAGTCTTCCATTGCAGTTAGCATTTGCATTTGATTGTCGCAGAGGTACATATCACTATACCGTTTAGTATAGGAGTCTGCTTTCTGAATACGAAAGTCAGGTAGTCCATTAGTCTCCAACACACCACACTCTACGTAGCGGTATGGGAAACGCTCAAGAAGAATTTTCATCAGTAGGAAGGGTCTTCAGCAACTCCGTCATTATAGTCTAATGTCGGCATAATGTCAAGGTATGGTTCGATCTCTTCTGTAACTGGTGCCGCCACAACAGCAGTGCCATCAGGACGACGAATCAAATAGTATGCACCATCACTTTCAATACGTTCCATATAGGTATCGAAGTCAGATTGAAACTCTTCTTCACTGACTTCTATCATTTCACTGGGGTCAATCATTAGTTACAACAAATTTGTTCTTTTTGTAAATACTTTACTGTCTCTGTGCATCCACCCAATGAAATCTTGTCATTCAAAATAACTTGAGGGAACGTAGATCCTGCACCAAACAACTCATAAAACTCATTCTTGTCGAAGTCTCTATCTAAATGAAGTTCGACAAACTTAAACTCATTCAATTCAAACAGCAACTTAATCTGCTTGCAATATGAACATCCGTACTTGGAATAGATGGTAAATCTCATGCTTTGATTTGTGCGAAATCTTGTTCAAAAATATTTAGACCAGAGTCAGTTAAGACATGATTGTACATCTTGTCAAAGACACCTGGCGGCAACGTAACTACGTTAGCACCATACAGTAGACAACGGGAGACGTGGTGGACATCTCTTAAACTGGCAGCAAGGATCCTGGTACGAACACCTTGACCACAATAGAGTCCAGAGATAGAACGCACAAGTTCAACACCACTGAAGGAGTTATCATTTAGTCTACCAATGAAAGGCGAGACGTATGTAGCACCTGCTTTTGCTGCCATGACTGCTTGTGCGACAGAGAAACATAGCGTGACGTTAGTTTCAACACCATCATCAGTAAGTTCTTTGCAGGCAATCAAACCTTCACGGGTGAGTGGAAGTTTGATAGTGATATTAGGACCAACCTCAATATATTTTTGAGCATTAGCAATCATCTCGTTAGCAGTGTCTCCATCTACTTCAGCAGAAATACTTTCAAAATGAAAGTCAGTTGCGAGAGCATTAATAAAATCAAGGTAGTTCACACCAGACTTACGAACCAGTGTAGGATTTGTAGTAATGCCATCGACTAGACCAGTTGCATATCGTTCAGCAATAGCAGTGTAATCGGCAGTGTCTAAAAAGATTTTCATGTTGTTTGTATAATAGTTTTATCGTTCTTCAAAGTCAATGCGACGGACCTTGCGTCGTCGCCTTTCCTCCTGAAAAACCAAGTCTTGTGGTGACAGCTTCGTAATACTCTCTGACTTCGGGGGGTTCGTCACTAGTTCCACCAGAGATAGATCGTTCCCTGATATGTTGGTTCCACGGATGCTCGTAAGATTTGGACATCCGCAACACCTGGTCTTCGTTGGATGTGACTCCAAAACTTTCCCGCAATTCTTGCATCTGATTACTAACATTTCTCAACATACCTCTAACGTATGCCAACTCCTTTTGTATTTCGTGCAGCTGGTCTTTAATTTTTTCTTTTTTCATTAGTATAAGTATACTATGGGCGATACTGGATTTGAACCAGTGACCATCTCCGTGTAAAGGAGGTGCGCTACCGCTGCGCTAATCGCCCTGGCAGGCACGGCTGGACTCGAACCAGCAATCGGCACTTTAGAAGAGTGATGCATTATCCATTATGCTACGTGCCCATAAAGAAGGGGCATCACACCCCCAAGAGTTATTGGATTAGAAGGATAACTTATCCCCCATCTCCCATTCAGGCAGCAACGGTGCTGCGGGAGAATGCTACGATATTATTCGCAGCGGAATCAGATGTGTTTGCATCTATGGTTTTGTTCCGTCAACAATTACAACCTTTTTGCCCTGTCGAAACCATGGCACCCCCCAAGAATGGAAGTGAGGGGAATCGAACCCCTGTCCAGAACAACAGACTTTGCAACCTCTTGAACACTGTATATATTAGCACAGTGATTAGGTGTTGTCAAGCATAGTATGCTTTAAAGTATGCCACTATGCCATCTGTCCTTACATTGCCTTGGGATACCCAGTCGTGAGAGCATTGTGTAATGCTGTCCATAGTATACATAGGTTCTCCATTTTCGTCAAGGGCAGAACCAAATTTTGTCAGGAGGAGACCATAAACTTTTTGTCTCATCTCCATACGTTCGTCACTGTATCGCCAGTCATCAATCATAGTCCAGCACCTGACATCCAAACTTGTTCAGAACCTCCACCAAGTGTAGGTAGTGGATTAAGTTGGGTGGTGGTTTTACCATGAGCAGTAGCAATATCATACATCACTTGATGTATATTTTTTACTTCTGAATAGATTGGTTCATCAAGAAGTAAGTTTTCAATAACAGATTGCTCATAAGCAAGTTTATATTCTTGCTGTTTGTCAGAAAATGGTGCTGGTCCAAACCAGGGATCATCTTTTAAAAATTTTGGTGCTGGATATGTCATACTAGAATCATTTTTTTGGTGTAGTCATATGCATACAATTCGCGATTACCTTTGATACCCCATCCCAACCAGTAGTAAGCAGGTTTCATGTAATAGGACACTGTTTGCCCACCGCCTTCAAATTGTGGAAGAACTTTTTGGAAGATAGGTTCGTTAATCATCCAGCGAGTCTGACCCTCCAGACTACTGGGATCGCACAGATATTTAGCACAGAAGTTTCCAAGACCTTTGTAGCGTCCAATACTAGTCCACTGGATCAAACCATACCCACCAACCTTACATTCAGTATAGGAAACACGAGCACCACCTTCACAGATGTTAGAGATGAACTTGCTTTCTTGCTTGATGTTACCCATAATCGCAGCAAGGGCATTACGATCTGTAATTTTAGTATGTTCTTGAAGTTGAGCCAGTACATATTGTTCCTCTGGAGTGCAGTCTTCACACTTCCATGACGGATATACTACTTCATTTGGTTCTACAGTTTCCACCTCACCAGTTACTTCGACTGGAGGGGGAGAAGTCATTGTGCCATAGGCAGCGAAAACAGTTGCGGCAGTCGCTGCTAAAGACAGTGCTGTAGTCATACGTTTCATTGCGTCAGACCCCATATTAACATAGTATGTATGTCGTGTCAAGCCCCCCTCTTATAAATATTTTTAGTCTATATCTTTAGATAAATGAAAAAAGTCTTTTTGACTTTTGGAATGCTACTGATGACCGCAAGTGCAGCAAATGCAGGCGGACTTGTATCAAAACATGCTTCTAGCGTACAACTTACCGTTGACGCCGCTAGAACACAGGCAACTAGAATCGGTTCCTCATTTAGTATCTCTGGTTCAAACATTGATACTACTGATGGAAGTACAGCAGGTGCTGTGTCTGCTGGTACTATCACCTCTGGTGTATATTCTCCTGGCACTATTACTGCCACTCAAAACACAGCAGGCGCTGCTTTCTCATTCAGTCAGTCATATACACAGGCTGATGCAGTCCCAGCTTCTGCTCCTACTGTAGGTGCAGTACCTAACTTCAGTAATGTAACTTCTTACACTGCTGGATCTGCTGGAGCTCTAGCAGGTACTGTAACTTCTGCAGGTCTTCTTACCGTGACTGCTGGTGGAGCTGGTACTACTGCTACTGGACAATTCGTAAGTGAGATTACTGTCATTGACTAGGAGTGTTAGAGATGACCCTTTTTGGAAGGAAAATCATATATATTGTGATGTCTGCGGTGGGAGTAAGTCTTATTCCTGCCGCTGCTCTGGCGGTCCCCGTGGTGCCAAACTTCACCCAGGGATCAATGACGAGCAGAACGGAAACGACACAAAAGATAACAGAGACCATCAACTCGATGGATTATAACACTGGATATCAGTATTCTGCTACTGGTTCTGGTGTATCAGCATCTGGAAACCTTTCCCCAGGAACAGGTGCTTCTAATGTAACTATTAATGGAGTGACATCATCATGGACAGGTGCAGCAAGCAAACCATCGTTCACACAGACAACACCAGGAGCAGCGTTTCAGTTCACAGAAACTTATCGAGGCCCTGGTTTGAGCAATCAAACAATTATTCAAAGAGAAACCGAGGTTATAAGCATAACCGATACCACAAGTATCTTCTCGCAGTAACATTATTATTCGCAAATCCTTCTTATGCTGAAACTGTTGGTGGTGTGTCTGCTACTGCTAATCCTGTGGCTAACTCTTCAGGCTCCGTTACAAACCAGGCTATACAAGTCCTTCAGGGACCATACATTACAAACACATACGGAAATGGCATATCATGTCAAGGTCCCACTCGCAACTTCACTCCGTATGTAACAGGAAGTGTCTCTGCTTCTAAACCATACGAAGCTTATTTTGACGATCCAGTATATGATGTTGTCGACAACGTTGGTGCCTTCGATGATGATGGGAATGCAATAGGGGATGGTCGTATTGATAATCCTGGAGATATTATTTTCAACAAAAGAACCAGGACAGGACAAAAGGATAACTACAGTTTAGGTGTAGGTTTCTCTATGACATGGAGCACACCTACAGATAAAAACTTACAAAAACTTTGTAAGGAAGCAGCAAGTTCTAACATCGCAATGATGAAACAACTGACTGCCAATAAAAGATTAGACTTTGAGATCGCGAGACTTAAGAATTGCGGTACACTAATGAAGGAAGGAATTATTTTCCGACCTGGTAGTAAGTATGCGAATGTGTGTGCTGATGTTATTGTTATGAATAAGAATGCTATCGCACCACACGTACATTCTATTCCAAGACCTACTTCTTCGTCTTCGCCTTCACAGACCGAAGTTTTGCAATCGCTTGATTACGATCCCTCTGCTCTGCTCGGCGGTCCTCTACAGACTGGACCTTCAGTTTCTTACCCCGAATAGCAGCAACCTTCTTCAGAACTTTCTTCACCGTAGGTTTGATTACCTTCAGAAGAATGTCAGCGAATGGTTTAGCAAGCAGTGCAGATGTAGTAGCAACTACAGCAATACCCCCAGTGGTGATAACAACACCAGTTGGGGGTAATCCATTTAATACTTGTGTAACTATAGGCACATCACCTACCTCTCGGATACATTGGTCTCCAACCAATTTGTATCCTGTTACTTCTTTGCGTCCACTATCAAACAGGAACCCCACGGGTTCTTTAGATAACTGTTCTTGAGTAGGACACTGAATGCTTGATGGAGGAACCGGTGGTGATGGTGTAGTAGATTGAGGAGCAGGCTCCAAATTATCTGGACTATCAGTATCAAGTTTAGGAGGTTGTACTGGAGGACCAGTAAATGTTAAGTCCTCCTTATTATAATCTAACGCACCAAAAGATGGCACACCAGCATCACAAAAAACTAATGGGTCATCATCAACTAATAAACTTTCATTATTATTGTTTGCAGTATTTGCTTCCACACAACCAGGAATATTAACAATGGGGGTGCCTAGTTCTACAGTAACTGGTACTGTGTTTACAGAAGGAGTTCCTCTCGTAGGCACTTCCCATATATCAATAGGAGGAATATCCAACTGTCCAATATTAATATTAATTGGTTGAATACTCTTAATTTCCACGATTACATACCAGGAATAACACCACCAGTTGCTCCTGGAAGTTCAGGAACCTCTGGCATTGCAGCATCTAACATCCCAGGAAGGGCACTAGTGACTGCTTCTGTTGCTGCTTCTGTTGCTGCTGCTGTAGCACTCTCAATGAGCGCATCCTTTTGTGTATACAAATAAGCACCACCCCCTACGATAGCTAAAGAAACTAAACCAGATAATAACGCGACACCATTAATCAATTTTTGCATCTTTCTTCTCCAATGTAGGTGCTTCTTTTGAATCGTCTTTCTTTTTAGACGCAACGACACCGAACGTCGCTAAAGTTCCCGTGAACACGCTGGCGATAAAAGTCGGATCGATGTTTTTTTGAGGAATACCAGGAACAGTTACATAATTAAGGGTCAGAATTGCTGCTGACCATCCTAGAATAATAACTCGGACGAGAGTTGATACACCCTCATCCGCCCACTCAAATTTGTTTTCCTTTTTGGTTTCCTCTTTCTTCTTTGGATTTGATTCCATGAGTAAAGAGTTAGGCAAAACTATTTATTTAATAGATAGTCCTTCTCTTGTTGATATGGTACATACTCACCACTTTTAATCTGCCAAGCATGTACTAAATCAGGAATCAACCACTGGTCCACCCTAATACATTGCTCCCAGTTAGCAGGGTGAGTACAACTCACTACTACAACAGCAAAGAATGCCTTAACGTGGATCCAGATAGTAAACATTACTCTTTAATATATCCAGACTCTACCAGATACTTACGTGTCAATGGTGTTGGATCATATACTTCCCACATATTACCACCAGCACAAGCAGCAAGAGCATTCATTGTCATGTGTTCAGTTCTACCTGCCCACTGTGCTTCTGCTTCCCAAGGTACAGCAGAATCAGGGTATGTACGTTCTGCCATTACACGCCAGATCATAGGAACTTCATCCTCTGGTTTGATGATAGCAATCAGACTGTTATCAATCGTTCCTGCCATACAATCTTGTGCAGCATGCCATCCTTCATGACGCATTACCATCATCAAGATTCCAGGACTACCCATGTGATCCTTATTCAGGAAGAAGTTATTAGAGACAGTATGATATACACCACGATGCCCTGCAGGAAAATACTTCTCGTCAGCAAGGAATACATTCACACCAACTTGATTAAGTGAGTGCAAGATGTTATGGAACTCACCAGTCACACTAGTAAAGTCTTCCATATCATTGTAATTAGATGAGATGTCAAGCATGGAGCTTACCTTGACTACATCATCAGTGCATTCACCAAGGAGCATACACCCCATCGCATGTGGTGTATTGTAGTCAGTTTCTCTAATCGGTTCTGCTTGTGCAGGAATAACAATCGCAGCTGCAGCAAGTGCAGCAAATAATGTTTTGATCATAAAGTGATTAATTATTTGTCTTCATTATACCAGAAGTCTTCCCAATCGTCAACGTCTGCTTCATAAATGGGACACGGTTCTTCAAACAGCATATCATTTTTCATACGTCTGACTCGTTCTAATAGTTTTTTAATCTCAACATCTATATTCATTGAGAGCATCTAATACTTTGTTTAGAAAATGATGAGCACCATCATGCCATTGACCGGTCTTATCTTTATGAGCGTCAGAATATAAATCTGTTTTCATTTGATAAACTTTTGCCAGGATATCATTCTTGGTCAATTGTGATCTCGGCATAATATAATCCTGTATTCTATTATTTATTAAAGAGTCCGATGAAGTATTCTGCATCAACAACCACTAAAGGTTTCTTTCTATTCTTTTTCATGACTACGATAGGTTCATAGTCACCACAGTTTGATGCTGCCTGTTCGTATGCATCCCAGACATTGAGTCGTTCAACGTTCTTACATTCTATCGAGTGTGGGAACTTTTGTCTAGCAGCTCGTGCCATTATCAGGTCTTCACCACCTGCGCCCATAGACCGAGACTCAATGTCCTCTGGATGGACATCAAGCATCTCGATCAACATTTGTCTCACCCACTTTTGTAAGTTACGACCTTTCGCTTTAGCACTTTGTGTCTTCATCGGTCCCACGGATCAGGTATCTGTATCTGTACTTCATTTCTCCGAGTTTCCACGCTTGTGCCAGACTGCTCGGTCCTCTTGACAGAAGGTCTCTCTCCTCCTGACTCGGTAGGTTTGTTGCGAGCAGTTTCTCTCTCCACTCTAATGCCATGTAACCACCTGTATACAAAGTTCATTCTTCAAGCTCTTCTGGGGCAGGAATATACTCACCCTTCAGAAGTTTCATCCAGTTGACACTGTTAGGCGGGATATCATTTGCCCACAGAAATGCTTGGATGGTTTTGATAAACTCATCTTCGTTCTGCCTGTTCCACCAGTAGACTGGTTTCTGAACAGGGTTTCTTTTTTCCATTTGAGCAAGATAATTACCAATCGCAGGATTGGATTGTTGTCTCATTGTCATAATTTAAATCCCGAGAATGTTTTCTCACTAACATCTTGTTTGATACCACCAATGACATAGGACTCAACCTCTGTCTCTTGTGGTGCCACCTGCATAGACTTGGAGTTCAACCAGTGCTCTGTCCATGGTAGTGGATTGTTACTAGCAGCAACATCATATGCTGGTTTCAAACCAATAGATTTCATGCGACGGTTAGCAACCCACTCAACATATTTGGAGAGAAGTTTGTCATTCAATCCAATCATGCTGCCATCTTTAAACAGATACTCTGCCCAGTTCTTTTCTTCTTCCACACAGTCGCGGAACATTTGAATAATGTTTTGCTCTTCTTCTTTAGCAATCTCACGCATCTCTGGGTCATCACCTTCCAACCATTTCTTGATAACATTTTGAGAAATAGTCATGTGTTGTGACTCGTCACGAGCAATCAGACCAATGATCTTGGCATTACCTTCCATTATTTTAAGTTCGCCAAAAGCAAAGGAACATGCAAAGCTAACGTAAAAACGAATACCCTCAAGAATGTATACATTAACCATTGCCCTATAAAGTTTTCTCTTAAGTTCACGCAGTTCATACTGTGCTGTAGGAACTTCATCAAGTGCATGTTCCCATTGATTGCCAGCACCCCATTCTTGTGCTGCTTGTAGGAAATCATCATATGATGCCGTCACACTTTTAGCACGGGCAAGAATCTTCTCATCGTCAACAATAGTACCAAGAACTTCAGTAGGATCTGGGTACACATTCTTAATGATGTATGTGTAGGACCGACTATGAATCATCTCCATAGTCTGCCAGATATTCATTGCCCCTTCAAGCTCGGGTAGAGAACAATAAGGTGCAAAAGCCATCCCAGGACCACGCCCTTGTACACTATCCAGGAGGATCTGGTACTTAAGGTTGGCAGTGAAAATGTGCTTTTGCTCGGGGCGTAATGTTTGATAGTCTGCACGATCTTTTTGTAATGAAATTTCTTCTGGTCTCCAAAAATAACCCAGTTGTGTCTGGGTTAGTTTATCGAATACTGGATACTTAAACTGATCGTATCTTTGGACTCCAAGTGGAGCGCCAAAAAACATTTTTTGTTTGGTGGTATCAACTTTGTTGGTGTTAAACACCGTCATACCTTCAATCTGTTTTGGTTCGTCCACTCTAAATCGCGCAACTGTCACAGGCTTCTTCCTCGGTGTCTAAAATTTGTGTTAATAAGTCTTCGATGCTTTGTTTCTTTTCGACTTCTTCTTCTACCTCATCGTTTTTATTGTCGTAAGTGTTCTGATAATATGATGTCTTCCACCCATACTTATATGTATTCAGAAAGTCACCTGCCATAACTGAAACAGGAACTTCATTGTTCTCGTAGTTAGATGGATTGTAACTCCAGTTACCAGAGATTGCCTGGTCGAAGAACTTTTGCATTACTGCGACAACATTAATATAACCTGTATTACTAGGCATATCCCAAAGGAGAGTGTAACTACTCTTAAGGGTGTTATATTGTGGAACAATCTGTTTAAGGGGTCCCTTCTTGCTTTTTTTAACGGACAAGTATCCTCTAGGTGGTTCGATTCCATTGGTTGCATTTGACACAACGGAACTGCTTTCAGAAGGCATTTGTGCGGACAGTGTTGAGTGCCGTAATCCGTGTGCTCGAATGTCGGTTCGTAAAGTTTCCCAATCATAGTTATACTCTGGCGTAACCAGTTCATCAACATCTTTTTTATAAGTATCAATCGGCAGAATGCCTTCTGCATATTTAGTACGATCAAAGTAACCACAAGGTCCCTTTTCTTTTGCAATGTTGTTAGATGATTTGAGTAGATTATATTGGAATGATTCGGTAAGTTCATGAACTACTTTCACAGTCTCCGGAGAATCGTACATACACCCCTGCTTGGCAAGGTAATGTGCAAGACCAATAAACCCTACTCCAAGAGACCTACGATTGATTGTAGACGCTTCTGCTGCCTTCACAGGATACTGTTGGTAGTCAATGAGTTCTTCAAGACCACGAACAGCAAGATCACACAACTCTTCCATCTCATCAAGAGACTTTAGTTTACCAACGTTGATAGCAGATAGAATGCACAAAGCAATCTCTCCTTCACCATCAATATGAGTCAATGGATCTGTGGGAAGTGTAATCTCCTGACATAGGTTACTCATAGTAACCTTATCCTTAAACGAAGAGTGACTATTACAGTGGTCGATGTTCATAAGATACAACCGACCAGTCTCTGCTCTCTCCTTTAGGATATCCAGAATGAGTTTTTGTGCGCTGATAGTCTTTCTTGGAACAGACTGATCTGATTCATAGTCCACATAGCAAGTGTCAAATGCATCAGTACCAAAAGCATCATAGAGACCTGGTACGTCGTGCGGTGAGAAGAGGCTAATCTCTCCATTCGCAATGAAACGTTCGTAGAAAAGTTTTGAAATTTGGATTGAGTAGTCAAGTTTCCTCACTCGATTGTCTTCTGAACCTTTATTGTTCTTGAGAACAATAATATCTTCTATCTCTTGGTGCCAGATTGGGAAGTGGACAGTTGCTGATCCACCTCGGATGCCATTTTGAGTACAGCATCTGACAGTGCTTTCAAACTTTTTGAGGAATGGGATAACACCTGTGTGTGCAACTTCTCCGCCTCTGATCTTACTGTTGACTCCACGGATTCTGCCTGCGTTGATACCGATGCCTGCACGTTGAGCAACGTATCGGCCAATCGCCATATCACTAGAAAAGATACTATCGAGGGAGTCATCGCTGTCAACAAGCACACAGCTAGCAAACTGTCGAAGTGGAGTTCGCACCCCTGCCATGATAGGTGTGGGTATGTTGATTTTGTGCTTGCTGATTGCGTCGTAGTATCTTTTGACATAATCGAGTCTTGTAGAAAGGGGATACTCTGCAAAGAGAGTTAGTGCAATCATCATATACATGTACTGGGGAGTCTCATAGACATCTCCACCACTACGATCTTGAACCAGATACTTATCTACTACTTGGCGAAGACCAGCATAGGTAAACAAGTAGTCACGATCATGATCAATCCATGAATTAATTTTAATCCAATCTTCATCACTATACTTATCTAGGATTTCTTCATCGTAGACTCTGTTGATCGTAGCATTATATGCAGCAACATCAAACACAGAAGGCATACCTTCTTTCCAAATGTTCTTATGGAACGCTTCCTTACGAAGACCAAACAGCAGCAAACGTGCAGCAACGAACTGATAGTTAGGATGATCTAAATCAATAAGATCACTAGCACTACGAATAAGAATCTCCTGAATAGCTTCAGTAGTAATACCATCATAAAACTGAATGCCTGAACTAATCTCTACTTGAGAAGCAGAAACCCCTCCAAGATTTTGACATGCTTCCTCAACCATCTTATGGATTTTATCCAGATTAAGAGATTCAATTGAACCATCGCGTTTCTTTACATTGATGCTCATACTTTTTTCCATTCGTTCAGTTTAAGAGTTGCTTCTAGTTTGCTGTAAGTATTCGATTCTACCACGCTTTGTACATCATGACCACCTAATACCATATCATTGATATCTTTTTGTGATATTGATTTAGGCCAGATAACTACTGGGTCTCCTTGATCAATGGTACGTTTGATTCGTTTGACAATCTCGACATTTCTCGGTTCGTTATCATAGACCCAGACAATATCGCGATAGACCCCACGATCAGCATGAACGTCACTTCCACACATAGCAACCGAATTGCGAAGGAACGTACTATCGAATGGTCCTTCAGTGATGTATACTCTTTCATTTAAATTTACCTTATCGAGACCAAAAAATTTCGGTTGACTCTCATCAAGAATCACCGTTATGTAACGTAGTTTTGTTGCTTTGGATAGTGATCTACCCTGGAAACCAAATAGTTTCTTATCTGCTGTGTAAAGAGGCAGAATTATTCGCGGACCATCACCTCTCATATCGGAGAAGGTTTCTTTCTGTTGATTAGTCCAGTCCTTAAATTTAGGACAGTAAAAAAAGTAATCTAAATCTTCAATTTTTCGTTGCTCAAGATATTGTCTTGCCGGGTGAGAAGTATTTAGCTCCGAAATCTTCTGCAAGGTAATGTCTTGTTTTGATTTCTTGAATACTGGTTTCTTAAACTCAAACTTTGGTTCTTTCGTTTGAGTATTCTTCCCAGTCAGACCTTCCCTATATCTTTCCATGACATATTCGTCATGAAGCATCTGATTATTATCTTTCAAAAAATTAGTAAAAGTCCTGCCTATGCCACAGTTGTGACACTTGTAGACATAATCATTCTTTATCTTGAAGATATACCCTCGTGCTTTATTCTGATGCTTCTGGGAGTCTCCACAGTACGGACATCGGAAGTTATAGAGGTCTGCCTTTACCCTTTTAAATCTCTGCAATGAAGCAGATGCCATACTGATATACTTTGCATCAAGATAACTCACTAACAGGCTTCATCACTGCGCCCATATTAGCATTTATTGCGTCGTCTGTCAATAGTTTCATAAAAGGAGGGACCACTTGTAGTATTGCCACAAGGGTCGCAAGGACTGCTCCTGCACCGATAACAAACTTTGCGTTGGCATCCACTTTCTTCTGGATGCCATTGATCCTACTGTTAACCAGTGTATGATCCTTCTCATGCCTTTCCTTCATCTCTTCTAGCATACCGATGATGAGTTTATCGGCACGTTCAGATTCATCCAAACGATTTTCGTGGCGCTCCAAGATTACAGCAACTCTGTTACTGTTTTCGGAGATTGTACCTACTGCTCTTTCGAGTTTGTCAAGCATCTCTTTGGAGAGATCTTCATAAATGTCAAGTTTTGATTCTAAAACTGCTAATCTACCAAGACCGAATGCCATACCTATACGTTCCTTACTGCGAAATCAAGAGCCGACTGATACGTAGCAGCATCTTTGTTGAGCATATAACGAAACTGCTGTTGCTGACTGTCTTCCAGTTGAGCATAGCAGGCAGCGATTCTTTTTGCTGAAAAGTTATCTAGATTTTGTTCAGATCCATCACCAAATTTAATCTTGGCAAAAGAAGTTTCGCCACTTGGATTAAGTTCAGAAGTTGCTACTTGCATTGCAACATCCAATGCATCTTGTTGTGTAGATTCAGTCATAGTATTGTCAGTCAGTTCAGTTTGTTCTTTTTTGAGTTTCTTTGTCTGGTCACCTGCTTTTTTCTTGAAGTCCGACATGCGGGCTTTCATAAGAGTGTCCATCTCTTTAGTCTTATTCATCATTTTAGATTTTGCTTCGCCACGTTTTTTCTGCAGATCTTTAGCGCGGTTCAGTTTTTTCATCTGACCGATCTGCTTCTGTGCTCTCTCGGTTTCCGAGGGCACTGCTTCAGAAATAGTTTTTGTTTCTAGTTCTTCTTTCATTTTCTTACGTGTAGTTATACGAGACAGCATTTTCTTCGCACCTTTGGTACGGCCATCTACCTTATCTTGATTTGCTTTTTTATAGCGACGATGAGATCTCGGATTAACAAAAACAAATGCCGGAGGTAGGGCTAATCCAGACCCATCTCCCGCAATCATTTCATTCACAGTAGGTTTAATTCCTTCAGACATTCTCGATCTACATCCTTGTTTATAGATTCAGGTAAACGATTCAATACTAGCATAAAAGCTTTTAACACCGACCAATGCGTTGCCGCTATTTTATAAAATAATAGAGGCGTTGCAGCATCATCAAATACATTATACATTACAATAATATGATTTAAGATAAGGTGAGTTTTTAATTCACCATGAGTTTCGTATCTACGAAACAATCTTTTGATGTACTTAATCTTATTTAGATCTTTTTTGAAGTCATCAAAAGTAACTGAACTTGGATTATTATAATGTTTAATAGCAAACATTACCCAGTTATCGGGCGTCAATTCATCAAATTTCATTTAATCATCAAGCAGTTGTAACTACTGCGGTAGCGGAGATAACTTCGGGAGCTCCATTGGTGGAGTTGATCTTGACGCGGTAGGAACCAGCATCTGTTTCAGCATAAGAAGCAACGTCAAGTGTGGTTGCAGTCTCACCAGAAACATTTGCCCAACGATTTGCGTCAGACAACTTCTGCCATTGATACGTGAGAACGGAAGCATCACCAGGAGGAGTTGCGATAGCAGCAAGAACAAGTTGTAGAGCATCACCAACAGCAACAGCAGTATCTGCTGGTTGAGTGTTGATAGTGATTGCTACGCTTACGTCTGCTGCTACAGCATCGTCTGGTTGAGTTTCAGGACCAATTGGTTCGGCAATAGTGACCAGCATCTCTGCCTTATGACGGGTGTTACCTTCCGTATCGGTATAGGTATAGTAGGACCACCAACCAGGAGCATTCAGACCACGAGCTTTGTTTTCAGCAAGTGCTGCTTCTGTATTGTCAATAAAGATTGTTTGTTTTGCTTGTGAGGATGCAGCAATGCCACGACCAGCTTTGGTCACATTATCATTGCTGTCCGTGTTTCCGTATAGGGACATTGGATCTCCAGTAGACTATTCGATTCTGATATTATTTATAAAAAAAGGGAGAGGCAATATACCCCTCCCAATATGATCACTCTTCCCGGTTTTTAATCGCTGCTGAAACAACTTCAAGAAGTTGATCATCCATATCAGTCTTGGTTAACTTAACTGCTTTAGCAAGAATAACAAGACAGATCTCAACCATCTTCTCACCAAGTTCTTCATTTTCTGGAATATTTGCAACTGCATCTTTGATAATTTTTGATGCAAGTGGAAGTAAGAATGCTAACATAATTTTAAAGGCATGACTACCTTTTTATTTATCTTTCAATCTTTGTTTTTCAATAGTGTTAAGAACATATTTTTTATGTTTCTTTTTAGTAGTAGCATCTTCCGCTCCGTCTTTGAGGTCAGGCATAACCTCAACGGTAGCGGACGTTACTTTTTTTCTTCTTCAATCTCCTTCTGAAGTTCTGCCTGTTCCTTCATTTTCTTCTTGGTGTTGATCAGTTTAGTAACTTTTTTACGACGAGCATGTAGATACTTGTCAGACTTATCTACATCACCATCATTGTCGATATCAGCATCTGCCTTACCAACTGGATCAAGTTTCTTTTCACCAAGAACTTCTCTGTTCTTGTCGTCATTTACAACATGCTCATGAACTTCACTGATCATGATTTCCAGTTCTTCAACAGGAACATTATGGAGAATCGTAGTCTCTCTCATAATATCGTAATGAGTTACAGTTCCATCTTCGAGCATAGTATGCTCACCAGAAACTACAGAATACTCAAGACCTTCTTTCTTAACTTTCTTTGCACAGTTGTGCTTCTTAACCATCTTACCTGTCTTGGGATCCTTCTCAAAGTATTCCTTGACACAGTTGGGAACAGACTTACCACCCTTCATCTTGGTGCCTTTTGCTTTATAACCTTTCCAGCAAGTAGAAGCACCAACGTTCTTACGTGCTGCTTTCATACTACCTTCTTCGATTACTTCTCTCTCGAAGATATAAGTCTCACCATCTAACTCAAACGATACTTCTTCTTTCTTCATTGCGTGAAATCCTGTGTCTCCACAGTGAGAACAACCTTTTCCACCACATTCAGGACACTTCTTTTTCCCTTCAGTGCCTTCACGAGCAACAACCTTTGTAGTATCTCTGATCTCTGCTCCAACAGAATACTTCATGCCTTGACCTGTACGCAGGTTAGCAGCAGGATCTGGAGCACCAGCATTTGCTTTGGGATCTTTAGTCGAGAAGTCATCTTCTTTCTTCTCCTTACCAGAAAGGTCAGGGATAGAAGTAGATGCATCAGCACCACCAGCAGGACCAGGAGCTCCTAGGTCTTTCTTCTCTGGTGTTGGAATACCATCTTCATTAAGATGCCAGCCAAATCCTGCACCACCTACCCATTTACCATAAGATTCGATCAGTGCCTGGGAGAAGGCATCATTATGCTGCACACTATTGACTGGTTTTTGTCTTTCCATTATTGAAAATACTACTTTTCCTCTCTTTATTTATAGCGTCTGTTACTTGTACTGGTCGGATATCCTTCACCCACGCTCTAAACATATCACCAGATTCTGTAATAGCAATCACATAGTTTACTCCTGTCCTATGGATTGTTCCTTTGTCTCCAGTGATTGAAGACATAATAACATCACCCTCTACAAAGACATCACCTTGTCTATGCTGCTGACGCAGTGCTTCTTCACGTAGTTTTTTAAAGTTTTTCATTTAAAATTTGCTGGTAGATTATTTTTAATTTCCATCATCATTGCCTTACAATCTTTATCTGATAAGGATTGAGGGATACCTGATCGAAAGGTCTTGTAGTCCATATTAAAAGCTGCTCTCCTCATCTTTGTACCAGAGATAGCAAACGTATCTCCATCAGCATCTCTGCTACCAGAAGATTCGATTGTAATCTTCCTAAAAGAAAAGTCTTTTCCATTGTACTTATGCAAGAACTGCATCGCAGATACTCTATCAGAACCTACAAGAAAAACTACTTCGTTATAGTCCGACATCATGATGTCTTGAAGAATAGCAACTGGTTGTTTTGGACCAGAGTATATTTTACCACGATGTTCCGGAAACATCAAGTTCATGTAATGCAACTTACGATCAGGTGGTAATGGATTACTACCTTTATTGTCTACAGTTTGTGAAATATAGATGCGATAATCATGCTGACCAGCAGCACGTTTTACCCCACTAAAATTTTCTTTATGTCCTGTAGTAGGTGGTTGGAATCTGCCAAACGTAAAGTAGCAGGTCTTACAGTTTAACGCCATTGCTTTTGTAAAGTGAAGTTGTTGTATGCAAACTCAAGACGATTGACAAATTTAATCATATCACCATCCTTATGAAGGACATATCCTTCAGGAGTTGTGACCTTATATCCTTTCTCGGTCTGAACAAAGGTTCTAAACTCTTCAAGGTGATCTAGTTTATCTATAACCATTTGCTTGACTGTTTGTAGTTCTTTATACAGAGCAATCATCGCTTTAAATTTATATACGTTATCAATTACATAGTTTTCACTCTTGTATACTAAAGCAGATTTCTTTGTTCTATTATCAACTGTCTTAATTTTCGATAACTCTTTCTGCATTTTAGCATCGTAAAAGTTAACTAACTCATTAATAGTTTCGTCAACATTTGTTATACTTCTTGCGTTCTTAATCTCTGAATTAAAAAATTGTTTAAGGTATGATGATATGTGAAATTTTGAATCTCCAGTAGTACCAAAATTTTCTACAAGATTGTTGAGAAAATCTCCAGACAACTGGCACATCCTCTCTATCTTTAAAATATGACTATCAAATTTTCTTAATTCTGTAGTGCTGAACCCAACTCTATTCATAGGAGTATCATTAGCAATCACAGCAACATCAGTAACCTTATTAAAAGTATTAATTGGAGCACCAGCTCTTGCTTGCATCGATGCAAGTTCATCCCCAGTGTAATGAGTATGAAAAACTACTCCAATTTTTGATCTACCAACTTCTTTACCGATTGGATGATCTACAGGTATGCCATATGTAATAGTATTGGGTCTGAATGTATATAATCTTTCACCATCTACAGTTTCAATTTTTCTAGTAGAGTCAGTGAACATAAGGTCACCTTGGATGACTCCATTAATACCCAATAAACTAAAATATTTTAAAGAAAACTTCAACTTGGTAGCAAGATCTCCATCATACCATTCATCAATTTGTTGATCAGTAAAACATAGTTTAGGTTGCGTCTTTGCAAAGACAGATTTAGTGCCAACAAAAAACAATCCAGAGGCAGGATCAGTACCACAAATAACAGATGGTGCTCCATCCCATTTGGTTTGCATAAACCCAGTGCTGTCTTGATGTCCCAGCATTTTTTTCAGTTCCTTAAGGAAAGATACAGCAGCTTTGCACCCATCAACTCCATAGTTGAGCATTTCATCTTCAAGATGTTCTAAATGTTTTAGTTGCTTTACGTTTGCCATTAGGAAACCTTAATGTACGGTGCTGAATTATCAGAAGCAGAAGTTGCATACAAATATATTCTAGTTGACAACTCATCTCTTTCATCTTTAGAACCATTCATCAAAACATCTGTCACCATCAACCCCAGATATTTTGCAAACTTCCATTGTGGTCTCATCTCTTTAATCAAATCAATATCAACTACTTCTCCAGTTTTAACAATATATTTAGAGTTACTTTTAGCAAGATTTAATATTTTTGTATCTAAATTACCCATCTGTGCTGCGGAAGCAACTGCTGCTGTATCTGAATAATCTTGAAACAAACCTTTGCCAGATCCATAAACAGATTCCATGATGTAATTCATTACACCACCACCAATCTTACCATGTTTAGCAGCAGTTCCCGTAACTTCACCCTGCCAAGTCTTACCTTCTTTGTCAGTTGCTCTAAACTGTACTCGAAAACCTTGTCCTTCTACGTAAACATCCATAGAATTAAAAAGAGTTTTTGATCCAACATTAACAAATGGTTTTTTTACTGTCAACGATGCTTTAGTAAAATTATGCTCTGTCAGATTTGCAGTATCACTCTCTACTTTTTTTAGAGACACACCTATCAGTTTCTTTTCTTTGATAAGATTCAATAATACTTTGTTAATACCACCCTGAAATATCATTTGATTAGTGATGATACTATTATCAAATCCACCTGCAAACATATAGATGTCAGCAGGAGTCCACTTATTAATATTAGAAAATGGTCTACCGTCTGCTGCGTTTACTTTTTTGAAATGATTTTCTACTGTATTAACAATACCTGTTCCACGATGAAATTTAAAATTAGTGTTTCTGTATTTTGTTGCACCATACAACTTGTTTGCAGTTCTAATACTTGACTTCATCCATGCAGGATCATCAACTAAAAATTTATGAATTTCTTCTACTGATTTATCTGTATCTACTGAAGATGATACCTTCTTCAAATCATCCAAAGTAACGTTATAATCAGTATCGATATCTTTTTTTAAAGAATATCTGTAAGCAGTAACCCAACACGCTGCTCCTTCAAATAAAGCGGTTGCATCTGCACCTCCACCAGATCCTTTACTACTCCCAAAAGCAGTAGTCTTTTTAATTTTCGTGAATCTAATCTCGGTTAATTTATTTTGTTTTCCATTCTTTTGTATTGCTTGAAGTACCGGTTTGCCCGTATACTTTGATGCAAAATTATTTGTATTTGATTTGTCAGGTGAGTCAAATAACATTTGACCATCAAGAACTTTTTTCATGTCAGACAAGACACTATCAGATGTCATGATAAGTGCTTCTCCGCCACCATCAAGTTCTAATTTTTCTCTGCTGACAATGGCATCATAAAGGATACGCAAGCGAATACCTCCACCACTGGGGGCATCCTTGCCGTAATCACTCATGGTCATTGCTGCCATATGAAAAATCCTCCCCTATTATTTAGAGGAGGATGAAACGGAAGCGGCTGGATTTGAACCAGCGGTGCCCGTGAAGACACATTAGTTTTCAAGACTAACGCAATAAACCGCTCTGCCACGCTTCCTTGCTTTTTAAATTTCCTTTAGGACAAAACACCATCTTGTGATTTTCGGTGATCACATAGTAACCAATAAGTTTAGAACCATCATCCTCCCAACCATACGTTAACACTCTTTCTCCAGTGATTTCATGTTTTTTATTTGTGTGAAGGTAGTGTCCGTATCTTTCGTGGAGGTTGATCATAGTTCGTGGGCGTGACACATCTATATTATCATGAAACCCTCACAAATGGAGGGTCCTTTATAATATTTTAACGATCGCCTGCTGCTCGAACTTCCGAGTTATGAACATTGAATTCACCACCAGGGTAACGCTTCTTCAGTTTGTTGACATTGGTTTCGATTACCTCATCGAAGGATATATCAAGTGCCATTGTAGCTTGAGCAACATACCACATAACGTCACCCAACTCAATAATGAGATGCTCACGATTATCTTCGTTCCACGGTTTTCCTTGGAAGACCATTTTTTTAATGATCTCAAGGAACTCACCCCCTTCAGCATTAATTCCAACACCAGCAGTAAGAAGTCTCTCAATATTGGCACCTTGTCGATCAAGATCACCAATACGATCAGCAAAGTCAACAAAGTTTGTAGAACACTCTGAAGTAACTGCTGCCACAAATTCTTCATAGCGATTAAAATTGATTGTCATATTACAAATTGGGAGAATTTATCGAGTCTTGATTGTTTGGTTGAGATTTCTTCGAGTGCTTCGTATGTCTCGTCCTCTTGATCGGACGTGATATCACCTTCGGAATCATCAACATTATACAGCTTCATTTTTGATCTGTCAATGCCTACAGTGAAGCGTCTGTAATAGGCAGCATCGTTGTATCGGTTCTTGAGTTGCTTGATCATGATACGACCTGACTGCTCTAACTCTTCAGTAGATATGAGAGCAAGCATAAGATCGGCAGTAGCGGGAAGACCAAAAGATTCACTAGTATCTGTAAGGTCAACATCACTATTACCAAAACCACTCCTAGTAGTTTGAGTAGCAGTGAACACAGGTAGATCATGCTTGACCGCAAGACCACGAAGTTCTTCTGCAATCGCTTTAACATAGGTGTAAGAGTTAACAATATGTCCCTTATAGCGAGCAGAAGCACAGATATTTAGATAGTCTATAAACACAATGTTAGGTCTAAAATCTTTCTTCAATGACAGGTCACTTAATAGTGATTCAAAGTGTCCTACGTGAGCAGCAGCAGTAGGATACTCTTTGATAATCAACTTACCTTGAGACTTCCTACCAATCTCATTAACTCTTGACGTAAAGATGTCTTCTGGTATTGAACCGATGTCCTGAATATTGACATTCAATAAGTTAGAGTCAATACGTTCAGCAATCTTTTCTTCTGCCATCTCCATTGTAATGTACAGCACATTAAATCCAATAGAGAGACAGGCAGCTGCCATATGACACATGAATAGTGACTTACCAACACCTGTACCAGCAAGAGCAACGTTAAGTGTCTTGTTAGGAATACCACCCTTGGTGATTAGATTCAACTTATCAATATCAAAGGGAATCTTGTGCTCTTCAAGGTGATAGTAATCGTATCTATCTTTTACATTTTGTACGTAGTCGTGTCCGATGTTTTCGTCGAAAGATACTGCCAGGGCTTCTTGTAAGATACCTGGGATCGCCCCTGGTGATACCTCTGAATCGCCTCCATCTGCGATCTTGATCGACCGTAGGAGGGCATTGTAGACTGCACGTTCCTGACACCATTTTTCAGTGGTGTCTGTGAGCCATCTGGTATCAACCCATTCGTCTGTGAGGGTGTTGATCTGCGAAACAGTCTGTTGATAAGTTTCTTCAGTGAGGTCATTTCTTTGTTGCAAGTTGATGATTAAAACTTCCTTGGTAGGAAACTTATCATATGTAGAGGCAAAGTCACTGATTTCTTCAAAGATGTTTTGCTCTACTGGTTCTTGAAAGTATTCTTTCTTCAGGAAAGGAACTACTTTGCGGAAGTATTCTTCACTACACAGAAGATTCCTCAAGATCGTCAGTTCCAGTTTCTCCGTCATCAAATGCTCCGTATAAAAATTCGCGTTGTGCCTGTTTATCTAGTTCGGCAAGGACTTCAGGTGTAAAATATGCTTCTGGATCTTTTAGGATTGCCTTTGCATATACTTTTTTGCCGTCGATTTCATAACGACCAGCAACGTTTTTCCACAGTCCTGCTCTTTCACCTAGTTCTAACAGACCATAATATTTTTCAAGTCCACGTTCATCGAAGAACAGTCTTGTTTCAATCTTGGAACCTTCTCTCGTCAGACGAGACTTTTTAGCCTCGCATTTGATAATGTTTCCGATGAGATTCGTTCCATCCTTCTCCTTTTTCTTTCCGAGATAAACGATTGTGCTAGCAGAATACTTGAGTCCGCTGCCTCCCCCCATTTCTTTTGTAGGGACATAAGAACCGATAACATCATAGGTGTGATTAGTAACCAACATGGGTATATTTGCCTTACCAAGTTTCAAAGTCAAGATACGGAAGCATGACTTAATCAGTTGAGATTTTGTCATATCACGGACTTGCTTATCGTCCGTGGCATCCTGCACTTCTTTGTTGGTGGCTAGCATACCCAGAGAGTCTAGCACAAACATCAGTGGTTTGCGAGTTTCTTTAGGTTGTTCTACATATTTGTCGATGATCCTGACCGCCTGGGTCCTGAACTCCTCCACAGTATTGACAGGGAAGATTACCATACGACTGGAATCAATCCCACGACTCTCAATCATCTGCTTGCTGATAGCAGACTCGGTTTCAAAATATAGGACGCCAGCGCCAGGATCAAGATCAAGGAAATTACGAACGACAGAAAGGCAAAAGAAAGTCTTTCCAGTCCCTGATTCTCCTGCAAGAGCAGTGATCTTATTGGAGGGAATACCTCCAAAAATGCTGCCACTAACCAGGGCATTAAAGATGTAACTACCAGTATCAACAAAAGTTTCAACGTCACCAGCAGCAATACCATCAGATGCAAGAGAAGCAAACTCATTTTTGCTGTCCTTAATTACTTGTGATAAAAAATCCATATTAAAAGAATGATAAAAGTGATACTGTTTTTTTGCTCTGCCACCCAATACATTTTAGTACATTTTCTAGTGGACAGAAAAATGATTTCTCAAACTGTAGATTGTAATCAATATACTTTTCCACATTGAGTTCTTTCGGGATGCTTCCCATGAATGAGATTACGTTCTCTCCAATAGGATTTGGTTCTTTCAGGTATAAGAATTTAATCTTCTCTCCTTCTTGAATACGAGCATACTTGTTCTCCACATTATACTTGTTAATGTAGAAGTTGTAAAGCAGTGCTCCTCTTACGTGAATAGGAGTTCCCTTTTCATAAATGTCATGAACACTTTTATATTTGGAAAGATTATTTACACCACGAGGAAATGCAATGTTTGCATAGTCTTCTTCACGACTATCTTTTTTAACTTTTTGGATGTACTCGATTACATCATCATTATTACCAGTGATAATAATTTTATAAGCTTGCTTAAGTTTATCTCGGAAGAATGCCGGGGTGGATGAACGTGCCGTCTCCATACCACAGATCTTCATCTTGGGTTCGGAGTAACGAACACCCTCACTGTCCCAGACGTTGAGGATATATCGTTTCTTGGCAGTCCAGATGCCCTTGGAAGCGATGTTCTCCCGCTTCATCTTCATCTTCTGCGCGTATGCCCGAACATAAGTGGCGAGTTCTTGGTAAGAACTTTCAATAAACTTCTCAAATTCCACCTCACACACCTTGTCAAGGAACCCAACAACGCTTTCATCATCTGCCTCTCGTCCGGCGAATACCTTCTGCACCAAAGGACCGAGGTTAAGATACATAGAATCGGTGTCGCAAGCAATAACGTAATCAATGTCATTAGTTTTCAGAACTTTGTTTAAGTAATCATTGGTCTTGTTACTAATCCAACGAATAGACAACTGACCAGATGTTGTAATCGCTTCTGCAATCTCCAGACGATAGTATCGGAAGTGTTCATTACCGATAGCACCATAAGCAGAGTTGAGTTGGATCTTCCTTGCCATCTGAATGTTGTTACAGCGAGAGATTTCTTTCTGCAACTTGATGGTTGGAGTCTTTTCATACTGCTGCTTGGCAGCAAGCATTTTCTTCTTGTAGATGGTTCGTTCTTGATAGATTTTATCCATCAACTCGGGCAGGAAACCATGGGTCTCTGTAGTGTACAGGGTGCCGTTAGGACACACGGTCTGTCCCTTTAGGTCAGACAGGTCTATCTCCTTATTCAGCAGTCTCTCGACGTTTGCTGAAGGGTGTTTGGTGGGCAATAACGTCTCTGGCGAGAGGTTGTATTGCATAATGAGGTGAGGGTATAGGGAGTTGAGGTCAAAACTGACAACCCAATCATAGATCCCCGGAATAGGTTCTTTAACATACGCTCCAGCATACTTATTATCTTTTGTACTTTGACGTTTTGGTGGGATAGCAATATTGCGTCTAGCAAGGTAAACATAAATGATATTGTCCCACATACGTACCTGTGAGTACACATCTTCAAAGTTTACCTTGGCATCATATGCCATGACAATAGCAAGTTCAAGTAGTTTCATCTTGTCATCCAACCTGTCAACCAGGCGAACGTCAATGATGTTGTACTCTACAAACTTCTGCCAGTCATTATCATAGAACTCTTTGAAAGTATCATACTCACTATGATCAAGTTTGTTCTGACCCAGTTCCACAAATGCAATGTGGTCCAGACGATATGATTCTTGGTTGGTGTAAGTAAACTTGCGATACAACTCAAGATAATCTAATGTAGATATGCCAGTGATATCATAAGCAATATTCTTACGACCTTTAATCCAAACTTCTCTGCAATATATGTTCTTCCAGGGTGACATAAGTCTTGCTGCTTTGTCTCCCAGCAAACGTTCAATACGCCTAATAATATACGGCATATCGAACAGTTGTACATTCCATCCAGTAATAACATCTGGATAGTTTGAAGACCACCAGTGAAGGAATGCTTTCAACATACCTTCTTCCGTCTGGAAGTGCATGTATTGCACATCCTTCTCGGTATTATGAAACGGACGAGTACCGAATACAGAAATCTTACCAGTGTGAGAATCTTTAATGCTGATCAACAGTATTTGCTGATCGGCAGCTTCAATATTCGGAAACCCATTCTCTGCACCAGTCTCAATATCAAGAGTGAAGACTCTAATCTGATTGACATCAAATTTCATCTCCTCGTCAGGATATTCTTCAAAGATATACTGATTCAAGAACCGTGTTTGACCACAGATCTCGAAGTCAGGTATCTCTTTATGATCTTCAATAAACTGTTTGGCATCTTTAATGGTGCCTTGCTGTACAGGACGGACACATTTACCATCCAGTGTTTTCCAATCAGTGGGTTTCAGTGATGGCAAGTATAGAGTAGGATTATATTTTACCTTGTCCTCAAATGCCCTACCATCCTGATATCCTCTTACATAAATGTTATTTCCAGATTGTTCAACACTGGTGTAAAACTTCATTAGTCCTCTTTGTCTTTCAAATCATAATATTGGGCAGCAAACATAGCACTTGGTTCTGTAATCAAAGTAATGTCAGATGACCTTACAGTAAGTTCGCGCTCATCGCTGTAGAAAGGAAACGGTATTGCACCATTCTCCGATACTTCACAGGGGTATTTTAGCACACAGTCTGGATCACCAAACTCTACACCAGGAATCTCGTCAACTTCTGCAACGATCCAATGACCATCAAACTTCAGGAGTTTCAGCATCTTCAGTACTTTCAGTAGGAACAAAACCGGTTTCAGCAGACACTTCAGTGCGGGTTGCTTGTGCTTCAGCTGCTTCTGCTTGTGCAACAGTGTTGCGATATGCTTCTACAAGTCCTTCATCAGGAGTTCCGATTGCAATAAACGTATTAAATGCTACACGAAACTGCTTATCGCTAGCATAAGGGAGCCACTTGGTAAATCTTACCTGAACTTCTTGATTGGCAGGATCACCAACAGTTTTCTCTACGCTCAAGATGTATGGTCTGACCATAACAAAGCAAAGTGGTTTTCCATCAGGATCATTATTCTCTCTCTGCTCTTGCAGATCTGTAATCACTCTTTCACCGCTGTGAAAGACAACAATTGATTCAGCCATATTTTTTGGTAACGAACATAGGTATAATAGCACATAAAAAGAGGGGTGTCAACTGGATTGTGCCAGTTACCCCTCTGTCATGCGACGACGATATACGTTATTTATTCAAGCAACAATTCTTTTTTTGAATCCGCAGTAATATTGTACACTGTTCTCTTTTGACTTTCTGGAATAATTTTTTCAAGTGATACCTTTAGTAAACCATCTTCAAAACTAACATCACGTACTTCAATGTCTTCAGATAACTGCCAGGTATTACAGAATGATCTTTTTGATAATCCTTTATGAACGTACTCTACTGTAGAATCTTTTGGCGAACCGACATTGGTAATTTTGAGAATGTTTGATTCTGTTGATACTTCAATTTCCTCCGGTTTAAAACCTGCAAGAGCCATTTCAATTTCGTAATTCGCATTATCGTGTTTGATAAGGTTGTAGGGTGGATAACTTTTATTGTGACTGGACATACTATCTAGTCTATGAAAGATTTCATCCATCCCAACATAGTGGGGTACATATAAGTCCCAAGTATTATTCATTTTAATCTCCTTTAATAAGCGAGTTTATTTTAAGTGGACCCCGAAGGCATCCGTTTGTGGATCACGCATTAACAACAAAGTTCTTTGTGGTTAATAGAATGAAAAATATGATCCACTACTATTTATTTAAGACACAAAAAAACGGGGTGATGAACCCCGTAGATTTTTATTCGGTTTACACTTCAGTTTTCTTACGACCGATATTATATTTGGACTCAAGAGTCCATTCATCTTTATCTTTAAATGCCAAGACTTTGATTTGATTGAGCGGAGCAACTTCTTCAATTTTAGTTGCGTCTACTACAGTAACTAATCCCCAATCAGAAAGAAGTTGTGCAATTCTATTTCTTCTTTGCAAGTCATTAAGAGTAAAGTTTGTTCTCTTTCCATCTAGAGAAAATAACTCTTTAAAATGTACGATGTAATATCTACCCTGCTTATGCAAGATATGACATGATTGATATAGCTTGCGTTCTTTTCTTGAAGCAACACCAATACGGGTTAGAGTCTCACGAACCTTGAGAAAATCATCAGGTTCAGACAGACTCACTTCCACCATATCAGAAGGCTGCCACTGTACTTCAATTTCAGTTGTCATTTTCGTCCGCCTTTATCTAATAGTTGTTTAATCTCATTAAGATCAGAATTCGTGAGAATTCTTAAAGCGGCGACTGCTTTATTATGACTATAACCATAATATTGCTTAACCAATTCAAGATGCTCAAGAGTTTCTTTTCGCACCCAAGGCGTAAAACGCTTTCTAGGCTTCAAACTATTTAGGAAAAAGTCATACTGCATCTTTTTATCTAACGAAGGATACTTATTCATTTCGTTAGCGTACAGAATGCTATCGGTAAAACCTGAAAGACATTTGTTAATAATAAAAGGAGGATACTTTTTTATAGCATCCTCATTATCAACTAAAATATTTTTCTTTGATTGATTAATACTATAGAGATAGTCTTTTAGTTCCATATTACATTTTGGCAGTTACGCCCATCACTTTTGCATTTGGGTTGCGAGCAAGAGCAACCTCTCTTGCTTCTGAATAGTTGCGAGCAATGACCTGCTCCTTGAACACGGTGCCTGCTACGTAGAGGGTGACTTCACATTTCATAGTTGGTAAGAACGAGTTCCTTGCGAGACGCTTGATCTGTATTATAGCACCCCACGCTCCTCATGGTGTAGGTGTGTGCAAATTCAGCAGCTGTCCACCCCTGACTGAAGCGGTCTCGAATCAGTTGCGACGAATTGTAAGATATAAGTTGAGGACTGACAAAGCGGTCACAATCAATAGCAAACTGGTCGTGGTCGAATCCCTTATGCATGCTTCCACGCTTACCATATAGATTGGATCCGATCTCATAGGGGGGATCGAGATAGATGAAGGTTGACTTGCTGTCACAAAATAGTTCTTCATAAGATAGATTAGTAATCTTCCACTTCTTAATCATCAAGGAGTAGTCAGGAAGTTTTTGAATCCCTCGCATTGAGAAGTTACTTTCTGATGCCTGTTTGCTGAAGGATGAGGATTCAGTGAGACCAGAAAAAGAGCACTTGTTAACAATGTAAAAACTAACAGCACGAGATAGATTGGATTGATTACTTGGGGTTTCATTTAAATAATCTTTTGATTGTTGAAATAATACTCTGGCAGATACTGGTTCCGGGTGAAGATTCTTGAGTCGGACAAGTTGATCACGCATCTCCACACCATTCTCCTGGAGCTCTCTCCAGAAGTTATAGAGTGGTTCATACAGATCATTCACCCAGATGTCTAGTTTTGGATAACGTTTACCAATCTCTATGGCAACAGATCCACCGCCAATAAATGGTTCACGATATTCTTTTACCTGGGAAAGGTCTGGGAGGTACTGGAACAGTTTGCTTAACGCTCTGCTCTTTCCGCCGGGGTATCTCAACGGCGTCTTCAGTGACTTCAAAGTTTTTGTCATTATATTTAAGGTATTCACGAAAGATCATTTTCATTTCCCGTTGCGTCATACCACAATGATGAGCAGCGTGAGGTAGATTCATTGTAGCATAGAAGAGACCTTCGTTTGCTTCTTTAACATTCTGTGGCGTCGTCTTCTTCATCGACATTTTCAAAATCCTCTATTTGATTTGCAGATACTTCGTGCTCACCAGCGATAAGATACCAGTGGTGTCCTGCACGTTCACCAAGATACATCATCTCATCTTTTGGAAAAGCATTTTCTCGCATTGCTGCTTGAATCTTTAGATGTATCAGTTCTTCTTGTGTAGGTACTTTCATCAGAGAATAATTTTCTTCTGGGGAGTAATTACTCTTGAGAACATCCCTTCATACTGTTCAGTAATATTAGGATTAGGTTCCGAAACATATACTACAAAAGATTTAGGAACAGTGAATGTCATATCTTCTTTTGCAAGTGGGGACCAAGGTGCAAACCCAAGTTGTCCCTGTCCTTGGGGTACAGCAACAATAGCATTTCCCATAGTAATACTATCATCAGTATCTTCAATCAGATCACAGATGATATCTTCGCCAGAATTTAAACGTACAAGTTTGGTGTTCATTTTAGGTTTCAGTGTTTAGTTTGTTTGTACAGCATTGTGTAGTTCCACTGGTAGAAATATGTCATCCACGGATCCATGCATAAACACAGAATCAGGATGATTCATAATACTGCCACGGAAATACTCCCCCAGTCCAATGGACTTCACGGTGTACCATAGGGTTTTTTTCTTTAGTTTACACCACTCAATAGCATACAGCAATGCAGATCCATCAACTTTATTATTAAAATCTGCAGTAAGAGTGATGTATTTTTCATACTCTGTCATTAGAAATCCAACCTTATCAGGTCTCATCCAATCTGGCAGTGACGAACTTACCACCCAAGAGCAACCATATTTACCACACACTTCTGGTCGCGATGGATCATCAAAGATACCACAACCACCTTCACATATATGAGGACATGGATTATTTGGAGATACTTTATGTTCGTTTATTGTTACTGTTAGAGTTCCACTACAACATAAGGTACACCCACCACATGGTTTTAAATTCATTTGAACTCACAACTCATCATGACTTCCGTAAGACATGCTAACAGATTAATCTCTTGATCTGCAACAAAAGCAATTTGATATTGATATTTCGCAAGAATCAAAATCGCTTCCGGAATAGATGGTGCCTTAAGATTTTCGTAAAGAGAATCGTAGATCTTACGAATGATAATGGTAGGATCATTATCGATGTTTTCCACAACCCACTTACGGACTGTAGTAAACTCTTTGTTCTTCATTGATCGGATCAAATCGTTGACAGATACGTCAGCGATATCAACCAAGATAGAAGAGTTGATCTTACCTGTTGCTGCATGGCGTTGGCATTCGTTAATCAAACGACGCCAGTCAGGATAATAACGTTGGATGAGTTTGACAAGAATCTTGTCTTCACATTCAACTTCATTGTCTTTCAAGATCTGTTTCAGACGGACAAAGAATGCTCCTTGCAAATCCAACTTTGCATCATTCTTTACCCGAAAATCTACAACTGTGCATCGGGAATGCAGAGGATCAATAATCTTATTAGGGAAGTTGCACGTAAAGATGAAGCGACAGTTACTATGAAACTCTTCTACTGCCGCTCTCAAGGAGAGTTGTACATCAGTAGTCGTGTTGTCTGCCTCATCAATGATGACCACCTTGTGAGGCGCTCCAGAGGTCAATGAGACGGTTGTAGCAAACTGCCTCACCTTGTTCCGAACAGTATCCAAGAAACGTCCTTCATCAGATCCATTGATCACAATGAAAGAAGCACCAATCTCTTCACACAATGCTTTAGCAACAGTAGTCTTACCGACTCCTGCAGTGCCTGCTAGAAGTAGATTAGGGATCTCCCCCTTTCCACGAAATGCCTCAAAGGATTCTTTAATGCTCTTTGGTAAAATACAATCCTCAAGTTTGTGAGGACGATACTCTTCTACCCAGAGAAACTTTTTATTCATCATTTAATAATTCAATTGGTTCAAAAATCTCTGTTAAAGATCCAGTCAAGTACATACTTTTTGGATGACTCTTTACGTTACCACGAACATAGTCTCCCTGACCTTCTTTACCTTTTACCGTATATACTAATGTCATATTTGCTTTTCTACACCATTCTATAACCCAGAGTAGAGCTGCTCCATCTACATTGTCACTAGAAAAATCGGATGTTAACATCACAGTATTTCTATGCCTACTTAAAGTCAATAAAAATCCCACTTTATCTGGTCTTATCCAATCAGGAAAAGACCACTCCGATGCCCACAGACAACTGTAAGAATCACACATATGGGGTCTTGATAAATCATCATAAATGCCACATCCAGATTCTGATACATGAGGGCATGGTTGACCCGGTAGTACCTTATGCTCGTTTACTCGGAGTGTGATAGTTCCTCGACAGCATAGTGTGCATTCTTCACACTCTTTCATGGTTCAAGTGCCACGTAATAAGTGAGATCAATACTTTGATGCTGCCACTGGGTAATATGTTGACTAGAAACTTTTACATGATAGTTTCCTGGGTGAAGACGAATATTCTCCACCTTCATATACATTTCAAAATTACCAGTGCTCTCGCCGGTCACAGTTTGACTATACACATTACCAGTATCGTTTTCCCTATCGCAAAGATCCAAATCAATCTTACCTTCTTGACTTGCTCTGAATGAAAGATCAGGGAGACCATACACTGCAGATGCTTTTTGCAAAGCGATTAGATCTTCATACTTTAGATTAAAACTAAAGTCTGTTCCGGGAAACTGAACATTACGATCAGGAGCAGACTGCAATGTAATCTCTGGATTAGAAAAATAATACTTTGCTGATCTACCACCTCCCTTAATTGTCACATAGTTTGCATTATCAAACTCTAGAGTAGCATCGTCAAATAAAGAAAGACCAGAGAGAAACTGATTTAAATCATAGATTCCAAACGTTTGTGGAAAAACTTCTTCACTAGTATATTGAGCAATAGAGTTCTCACCCACACTAATGGTTTTTAGTACAGTACCTTCTCGTATAAGAATAGAACTATTAATAGTGCAAAAGTTTTTGAGAATATCTCTGGTTTGTTTAGAAAGAATTACTGTGCTCATTGAGGATAAGATTCGGTAGTGTTTGACTTGTCGGAGAAGTGAAGTAAAAGAAGACCGTAGTGAAGGATCTTAATAATGTCGCGGCGAGCAGTTCCCTTGCGATCATATCGCGAAGCATACTTCAAGATGTTAGAACGGCAGAATGCTTCTGCATCACCGCAGGCTTCAATAAGATCTAACGTTTGAATTTTATCATTGCCTGCAGAATAGTGTTGTCCATAAGTTCCAGAAATGTAATCACTCAACTCTTTTAACAGAGCATCTTCATTATATTTTTTTGCCATAGTCATCAATCAATATAGGTATAATAGCATCCATAAAGGATTTAGTCAAGGGTGTCTACCGTATCGGGTTCTGTAGTAGCGTTCTCATCAATTTTATCATAGAGTTCAATAAAGGACTGCTTGGTTTCATCATCAAATCGATTGACACAAACTTCGATTGCTTTCATACGCTTGTTAAAGATAGCGTAGGCACGGATAATGTGGACCAGACGACGTGTTGAGATCACTTCATCAATACCACCATCAGCAAAAGTTTTGCGAATAACGTCCGCCCATGTAGAGAGTTTCTCACAAAACTCGCTATCTGTCAACCCCAACTCATGAGAAACCGCTTCAAGGATACGCTGTTCAGTTTTAGGAGTAGGATACTCTTGCTCAAAAGTTAAGGCAAAACGCTCAAGGAAGGCTTCGTTGAGAACGTTAGTTCCAATAAAGCGACCGTCATCGCTGCCTTTACCTTTAGTATTTGCAGTTGCAATAACATTGAATCCAGATTTAGGGTTTACGTAACGACCAGTCTTCTTCAGAAACACACCCTTACCTTCAAGGATGGACTGGAGACAAAGGATTTTGTTGGAAGCAAGGTCAACTTCGTCGAGTAACAAGACTGCTCCTCTTTCGAGTGCTTCCACGACAGGTCCGTTATGCCAAACAGTTGACCCATCCACAAGGCGAAAGCCACCAATAAGATCGTCTTCATCAGTTTCAATAGTAATGTTTACACGAATGAGTTCTCTATTTAGAGTGGCGCATGCTTGCTCAACAGATAATGTCTTGCCGTTACCAGACATTCCAGTGATGAAAGTGGGGTAGAAAATACCAGATTTAATAATCTTTTTTACATCGAGAAAGTTTCCGAATGGAACAAAGTTTTGATCTTTCGCAGGAATAAGATTTTGCTCAACTGCAGGCATAGCAGCAGGTGCTTCATATGTCTGCTCCAAATGTTCTGCAACTGTCAACTGCCAAGTACCACGCTTGACATAGAAATCGCGAAGACGCTTGGTAGCAGTAGCATAGGTGATACCAAAGTGATCACAGGCAGAGCGAACATGATCAGTGTTGACATCATTGCCGAAGTTTTCTGACAAAAAAGAAGCAAGTTGAGTTACAGTGAGTTCGGACTTGGCAGGCATGGTTCGTTTTGTTGATGTAGTTATTATAGGGCAGGGTGGGGCAGAGTCAGGGGTAGAGTGGACGGTTTGTCAAGCGACATACTCCACAAAAGAATTTAGTAATTTTTTGTTTGTGGTTTTGCTTGCCAACATTTTCTTAAATGCCTTTCTGATCTCACCTTTGTTAGCACCAGACTCAACATCAAAATCAGATGATGACGACAATGAGTTAGATGAGATAGCATATAATGCTGTGAAAGATTTTGGGTCAGGAATGATTGCTGATTTTTCTTTCTTCCACTGTCGTTGAACTTCCAAATATTTAAAAGAGTTACCGTAGGTACTCACAAAAGCAGATAGTTGAGATGCTGTTCCGATGCGAAACCCGATCACATTAACACCAGGGTTTCTATCTTTCAAATGACGAACAAACACATTTGTGTTCTCTCCCCATCCATCAAACATACTATATGTGATTCCTGTTGTTCTATCCCGTAAGCAGCATCCATCAACACGGCGAGGACGAACATAACTTTCGTCTTTATGATCGTAATAAAATTTACGTCCATAGGAAGTGCCACAAGATTCTCCATCCGTTAAAATACAAACGTTAACTTTCTGCAAACTATTATTGATTTTAAACTTTGGGATAATATAGTTTAGCATCACAATAGCCTCGTTTAATGGCGTACCTGACAATTCAATACCCATGGTGGTACGGTAACTAACATAATTTACGTAAGCATATGCTTCTCGGAAGATGTTAAGACACATGCGTTCGTAATCTTTAGAATTAGAACGAGAAGAAATAAAATTCATCAGATAAAAAGTGTTCTTACCCAAGAAGATTTTGTTCTCTTGACAACCTATTTGTTCAAAATACTCTTCAGCATTCTGGTGTGTCGTATCTGCAGTTGCTCTACGAACACAGTGATAATCATTAGTAAAGGCATAGACCTCAAATGGAATCTGCACTTTCTTACAGAAAGCAGTAAGGTTCAACAACTGTTTTACAGTAGCAAGAATTTCATGTTGCATAGATCCAGACCAATCTAGCAAAAACAATAATCCGTGGTTCTTGCCGTCAGGCAATACAGTTACTTTTTTGAAGAGATCTTCATTATAACGATAAGTGTGTAACTTTGCAGTATCAAGCACACCACTTTTAGATTGAGCAGCACGAGCATAAGCGTCAGCAGACTTACGACATTCAAATTCTTTTACTAGGTAACTTACTTCTTTTTGTGATTGCTTACGAAATTCTTTATAAGCACTATCAACTTCTATATATCTTTCTTCATAGTTATCAATAGTAATATTATTTCTATACTGATCAATCCAGTTATGAACTTCTTCCCAATCAGCAACGTATTCAGAAATATCTACGTTGTCAGGGATTTCAACATAAGTCGAGTTGCTGCTATAGTTACTAACAAATTGTTTTGACTTATCATCAAAAGATTTTTGAGTTTTAGATTCCTCGAAGTTTGTTCCTCCACAACTTGAACTCGATTCATTATGTTCTTCGCGACGATTTGCTTCTTCTAGCATTTCTTCTCCTTCCCCAGTCTGTTCTGTAGGTTGTTCGCCACCAGAAGAACCACTACTATTTTGTTGTGGGGTCATTACATCAGGTGCTGGTTGTTCTTTTTCAACACTTTCTTTGACGTAATTAAATATGTCAATTGATATTTGAAGAACTTCTTCAAAAGTCTCACTATTCTCTGTGCGAGTAACAAACTGTTTTTCTTCTTCACTGAAGGGAATCATCGCATTAGCACCAATCTTACAATGAAGATTAATACGGTCGATTAAAGTATACTCACTTACATTATTATTTTTAATCTCAAAAAAATCTTCTTCGTTCAACTCTTTGTATCCACCAGCAAATGATTTGCGAAGACCAGGATACATACGCTTCATCATTTTCTCAATACGAGCATCCTCAACTACATTGACATAATCTATAGGACAGTCAGCAATAATAGTCCAGTCTTCATTGGGGGTAAAGAGAGCGTGTCCGACTTCATGCCCCACCAGCAAGTCATACACAGTGCTGGATGCCTTGTCCCAGTTAGGGAGAGTCAGTACACGGGTGTCTACATTGAACTGTGCTGTAGAGCAGTTACGGTGTTCCACCACAAGGTTCTCGGTAGCGAGCAGACGAGCGAGGTTACCTTTGATCTCTTGGCGTGACATGACTCTCTTGCGTTGATGGACATATCATAGCAAAAAAGGGAGACCCTGCAGACTCCCCTATGACGCTTCAGCAACTGTCTCACGGACAACACTGAAGTTCTTTACTTTCTCACACTGCAAAGTTCTTTCAAACTTTCCGTCTAGATTTTCTTTATGGGAGATGACAAATACGTTGGTATCATCATCGAAGTTACGAAGGATCCAACCTAGTTCACCCGTACCATTTTGATCTAGTGACCCATCAAAGATCTCGTCAAGGATCAAGATGTTAGTATCAACACTATTCTTAAGTTTAGCAATAGAACGCCAAGTAAGCAACAAAGCGATATCAATACGAGCTTTTTCTCCTTCCGAGAAAGATTCGTAAGAGAAAGTATCTCTGAACCGCGACTTGATGGTTTCTTCAAAGTTTTCATCCAATGCAAAGTTAACATAGAAGTCCATATTCTGAAGATACTGATTGATGAGTTTATTCATCACCGGCAAATATCTTTTGATAATCCTAGTTTTGATTCCGTTATCTTTCAAAAGTTGAGATGCTGCAAGGAGAGTATCTCTTTCTTTTTTGATTTCGGATATTTGCTTTTTCAGTTTCAAATATTCTTCTTGATAGTATTTTAACTTCTCTTGTGATTCTGAAGTATCTGATTTATTAGATCTTAACATTTCAATCTGATCTAACAGGTCTTTAATCTGTTTTTGGATTCTACTGATAGTAGAATTTTGTATGGCAATATCAGAATTAATTTTAGTGATAAGTTTAGAGGTTGCCAGGTGAGTATTCTCGCGATCTTCTTCAAGTTTAATTGCAATATCCATTTCCTCAAACCCATCATTAAGTTCTTTGATAGAACTCATGATAGAGTCAACTTTACTGTTCTTCAGTTCCTCTGTGATTGATTGACTACATGTAGGACATGTTTCATTATGAGTAAAAAACTCATGCTGTTTTTTGTGAGCAGAAAATTTCTGTTGAATCTTTCCCTTCAAAGTGTTTAACTTTTTTAACTTGGTAGGAGTGAATGCTGTACTCTCAAGTTCTTTACAATAAATTTCATTTTGATTATTAAACTCTTCTACTAATTCTTGAGCAGCAATACGTTCTAAATCCAAATCGTTTATGGATGTTTGCTTCTCAACAATAGATTCTTCATTTCTTTTACTCATCTGTTCGATGAACTGTTCTTGCATATTGATTTTCTGTTCAGCAAGTTCTGCTTTGTAATCAATATCTTTCATCTCTTCCGTAGATGTTTTAACTTTATCCTTTAAGACTGTATTCATCACAGAGAAGATTTGAATATCAAGAATGTCCTCAATAATATCTCTACGTGATGTAATAGGCAATCGCATGAAAGGAACAAAGGTACTGCTACCAAGAACAACAATCTGCGTAAACGATTTATAGTTCATCTTAAGAACGTTAGTCTCTAGATGTTTTTGATAATCGTTTGTGGTACTAGACTGATCAAGCATCTGACCGTTCTGATAGATCTCAAAGACATTAGGCTTGATGCCACGAACAACTTTAAAATCGTTCTTACTAATACTAAAGTCGATCTCAACCACACAATCCTTCTGATTGATGCTATTCACCAGCATCGGTTTATTGATCTTACGAAATGGTTTTCCAAATAAAGAAAAAGTTAATGCATCTAGAATGGTAGACTTGCCAGCACCATTAGCACCAATAATCAAATTTGTTTTAGCAGCTAACAAGTCAATCTCGGTGAATACATTTCCTGTAGACAAGAAATTTTTCCATCGAAGTTTTTTAAAGACAATCATTATGTGTTAGCAGGGAGGGATTATAAAATCATCGATAGTTATTATAGCATACCTTTGGTCTTTTTCTTCGCAGGCAGCAACAATAACTTCTTTTTCTATTTCAAGAATTTGTAGTGATGGTCCATCTTGTATTTCAACCATTTGGATTGCATAACGTTCAGCATCTTCTGCATCTTCAAAAATAGGAATTACATGTTCTCCAGTGTTATTATCTACTATGGAGAACACTCCTTCCGGTTTATCAGCAAGAGAAAGAACGTATGTTTGCATCATACCATTTCACAACTTTCAATATATAGGGTTCTCATCAGTTTTTTCAGTGATGATTTATCTACGGACATCTCTACCTCATCAATATATTCATTCAATAAAGTGAGAGTGTCTTTTACTTCAAGATTAATATCGTCTGTTTCATCTTCACTTACAAGTGTTTCTACAATTTTAATATCGTAAACACCAGAAGCATATAATGAATCAATAACTTTCTCAAAAAGATAATAGTCTTTCTTTTCTTCAACAATGACTTTGACAAAAGTATCTTTGTACTCTGGGTAGTCTAGAACCATGTCCTTATCTACATCGTTGTAGTATACTTTCTTGAAGATTTCATATGGGTTCTTTACCATACGAAGTTTGTTCTTTGCTGGTTCGTAAAGATGAAACCCTCTAGTGTCAGCATAATCATTCCAGAACATCTGGTAAGGATTACCAAGGTATGTAATGTTACCCTTGCTTGACTTGTGGTGATAGTGACCAGAAAATACTTGCTTGAAGTTCTTATAGATCTTGGGATCCATACCATGTTCCATCTTAAGACCAGGGGTTACTTCAAACCCATCAAGCTCAAGATGTCCCATGACTATTTCTGCATCTGTATTTTTGAGATGCTCCATTGTCGCTTCTTCGTTTTCCCTATTGATCCAAGGGACAAAACAAATTTTCGTACCCTCAATAGTAACAGTACAAGTCTCATCGTAGACACGAATATTGTCATAGTCACCAAGCAATAGATCCGGAGAGTTGATAGCGTTTGTATTCTTGTAGTAGACACAGTGATTACCAAGAATAGTATGCACTGTGATACCCATATCGCTCAAGCGATCAAAGTAACACGCACGGATTCTATTCCAGACATTGAAGTCAATGCCTTTACGGTTATCAAACGTATCACCAAGGTCAATGATCTCTGTGATACCTTTCTTCTCTAACGTAGGAAAGAAAACATCATCATAGAACTTAAGAAAATAATTCCAAAATGCCATAGAACCTTTGCGACCATCAAGGTGTTGGTCAGTAATAAGTGCTACTGTCATCTGTTCATTTTCGTTTCAATGTTTTCTTTGATACTACCCATATCAGAATATGAAGCATTCATACCTGCCATGTCACCTTCGTAAGTTTCTGTATACATCACTTCTTGATGTCCAGACCGTTCAAGAATCTTACTCTTGATTTCTAACTGACGTTTCTCTTTTTGGATACGACGCAAGAAGGCGTAGTAAATAATCTGGGTAAAATAGGCAAAAGGGTTAGAAGATTTCTCTGGGTTGAAGTTGTCAATGTACTGCAAGCAGTTCTCAATGCCATCGCAGATCATGTCCTCACGAAACATGTAGTTGACAAAGTTAGGTTTGTATGATAGGTGTGTAGCGATCTTAAGAAAACACTCACCAACATAGTTTGGAACTAAAGGTTTACTCTTTCCTTTATCTTTAGCAACCTCTACCTTACGTTTATATTCAACAATAGCTTCAAGAAACTCTTTATTATTTACGTAATATTCAGTCTTTGCTTTTGCCATGTCTATTAGATTTATTAATATTAGTATAGCAGAACAATGCGATTGTGTCAAGCCTCTTGACAAAAGACCTAAAACCTAATAGAATAACTCTGTTAAGGGTGAAGGAACAATAATATCAGCTTTTATTAAATAGAGTTTCTAATTTCTTTTTAGTATCTTCTACCGATCCCAAGTAACCCATTTCTCTTGAGAAGTCATTTCTTTGTTCTGTATTTTCTGCATTAAGATTTTCTAACTTTAGAATATAATATTCAACTACTCTCTCATCTAGTTCAGAAATTGTTACAACTTGATCCATTTTAATAATAAACATGTCATCGTAAGAAGAAGAAATCCATTCCTTTAATGAGAATCCTTCTACAACTTTGCCCAATCTTTTTTGCGTAACTTTTTCTACTAAAAATGGATTATCTAAAACTAGTGAATCTTCATCTGTCATGTAACAAACTTTAGAAACTATCTCTTCCCCTGACGACAACTTTATTGTTGCGTAAAATTCTTCTTCCATGTATTACCTTAAATTTACTTTAATTGTTTCATACTTAAAGTTTTCTTCCTGGTAAATCGCAATCCTTTCGTATAGATGTTTGAGTGTATAATTTTCTCTACTACCTGAAATGTCGTCAGCAATATCATAAAGAGTAGCAATCTCTTTACCTTCTCCCTTCCTCAATACTCTACCAATACTTTGTAAGTTTCGGACTCTTGATTTAGAAGGTGATGCGAAGATAATATTGTGTAATCTTTTAATATTAATACCAGTGCTGAATGTTCCGTAAGAAGCAATGATTACTGCATTGTTTTCTTTTTCTGTAATGACCCTAACTAATTCTCTATCTTCGGTATCAGTACCGCCGTGAACAAAGAATACTTTACGATCATCACTAACACTATTATTTATGAGTTCGTGTAATGGTTCACCGTGCTTCTCCACATAGTTGAAAAGAACAAGAGTGTTACCTTTAATATCGGTAACAAGATTTTTGATTAAGTTATTTCTTTTTTGGTGAGTTACGATGTACTCCATCTCTGCGTGATAGTCTTCAAAATATTGATACTCGTGCTTGCAGACTAAAATTTTAATCCTTAAACTTGAAAGGTATCCCTGTTTAATCAGATCATCAGTTTTAGTAACTTTGTCACACGCACCAAACAATCCTTCCAACACCCACTTATGAGTCTTGCTGCCGTCAAGGGTTCCAGTAAACCCAAAACGGTACTTGGCATTATGTAACTTGGTCATGATACCTGTTAGACTTTTCGACTTAAATAGATGTGCTTCATCACCGATAACACAGTCAATGTCATCGAAGTATCTTTTGGGAAACTTATAGATTGATTGCCAGGTAGATATGACAACTGGCTTATCAGTATTCTTATCTTTGCCTGAATAAATGGTGTGACAAAACTCGGAGGCATTCCATCCATAGTCGCTAAAATCTTTAATCATTTGTTCTACCAAAGAAGTAGTGGGAACTACTAGTAGAATCTTTTTACCGGTAGCAACATAATATCTTACAATGCTGTAGATCATTAAAGATTTTCCTGACCCGGTAGGCGAGAGAAACAATCCTTTATTATATTTTAATGCTTTATATACAGTAGCGTATTGATAGTCTCTTGGTGGATACTTACAAATTTTATCCATATAAACTTTAACACCACCAGGAGAAACTAAATCATTAACTTCTTCTGGACTACCATACCAATCATTATTTTCATACGATAATCTATACTTCCTTTCCGTACACCAAAGTTTTAAATGTGGTAATAAACCATTGTAAAGATCACCTGTACCCGGAGAGTACAAATGAATCATTCCATCCCAGTATCTAAATCTTGGTTGACGTTTTAGAAACTTTGCTTCTGGCAATTCAAATGAAAAATAATCTGCCAACTCTCTGTGAGCGTGAGGTTCACAAGTAACCGTCAGATACACTTCATTCTTTTTCTTGACAGTGATGAGGTTAGACATCACGCACTCCCGTTAATAAATTTTTCCCATTCAATGGCGCTCTTAATCTGAAATCCCCTATTGGAGATTTGTCTCATAACTTGCTCAAGAAAATATAACATCTGATCAATAAACTTTACTTTAGCTTCGATGTTAATAATCTCGTTGTCTGCTTCCATATAGACCTTCATTTTTTCTGCGGTCTTGATAGAAGCACCAAATGGTTTCTCTGCATAAACTTTTGCTTCTGCTTCTCCACCATAGTATTCTCTTTTTTCTTTCACCATTCTACGGACTTCAAACTCTAAAGAAGTTTTGATCTGGGAAAGATCTGTGTAGTAATTTAAATACTTGTTATGTTGAAACGGAATCTCTAATGCAAGTCTTGCAAGATCTTCTGAATATTCTTTGTTCTTAAACTGGAAATCGATTTGTGTATCTTGTTGCCACTCTTCTCTAATTTTAGAGAAGCGTTGATTTAGTTTGTCAAAGTTCATATAATCCTGAAGTTTTTATCACGAATAGTATACCGAGTATACTTGAAAGTCACGTTAGATGTGAAGAAATCAATGTCCTGTGATGAAGCGTCGAACACTAACTCTGTCAGAGATATTGGAAAGATTTTTTCAAAATCAATAACAAAGTTTATGTTGTTACTTGAGGTATGGATTTCTAGTTGAGCACCAGAATAACCAAGACCTTCTACTTCACCACCAGATTCTGCATTGCCATTGTCTCTAATCCAGTTCCATATTGAAGTGTAGTTTGCCATATCTTCGTCTACAATAAAACGAAGTTGTAGGTTACCATAAGTAACACCACCACCTGCAATAATAGGAACTCCCCTAAATCTTGTCTGCACTTCGGTAAAAGGCATCTCTACATCAGGAAGATTTACTGCTTGGCAAAAGAAATCAACACCAGCAAATCTTTCAAGTTTTAACTTGAAGCCAACAGGAGTTAAATAGTTTCTATTTTTAGGTTGTTCCTTGTACCAATCAGCAGGCATGTCAGCGTCCCAAGCACTACTATTTAGCAGTCATTAAAGACTGTTCCTACCTGGGATCCTAGTTCGGAACCTGCTTTTTGACCGAGGAGTAAAGCCCATCCACCTGCCAACCAACCAACGTAGGGGATGGTAGCAAGGGCAGGAACAGCAACTCCGGCAGCGATAGCACTACCTGCCATTGCACCTTGTGACCGTGCTCCAGCGTCCGCCACGATGCACGCGATGTCTTTTGCAGACTTTCCCTCGCCGTCTAATACAGCACCTCCTAGGTTGCGTGTGCCGTCCATAGTGAACTGGTCACGACGCCACTCGCGACGACTTTCAGTGCCGCCTCCAAATAATCCTTTCTTATCAGTATCTGAAGATAGTGATCTTTGTGATTCTAAAATAGCAGGATCATTTGCTTTGTATTCAATTTCATATCCATCCTTACCTGCTTTGATTCGATATGAAGAATAATCTCCACGGGGGATATTGATTGTAGGTACTTGGGGAATCTGCTGTTGCTCTGGTCTATTAAACACATAACCCAACAAACCAATATGTGCCAGAGCAAATACAGATCCTACAGCAATAGCAATCACCTTGACTGGTGACTTGCTCGGTACTTGCTTGGTAACTTGCTCGGTCTCTTTTGACTTTTCTTTTTCCCTTTCTACTGCAGTTGCCATGATTATAACCATGATATTATCTATAATTATTTAGACAAAAAAAGACCCCCTCAAAGAGGGGGTCCTGAATAAACCTGTGTGATGGATCACATGAGGTTGATAACTTGTACTCTTCTGTAGTACATGTTGGCGTTTGCCGTAAGTGTTTCGCCATCGGGAGTACCGTTGTAGGTTCCGTTGGTGGTGACGAAAGGATTGCTGACCATGCCGTAACGAGTCTTGAAACCAATCTTTGGTTGGAAGGTGTCAGGGTCGATCGAGCGAACCATCTGGAGGGGAACGTAAGGACAGTAGAACAGTCCTGCGTCATAAGGTGATGTACCTTTGTATCCGATGACGTAGTAGTGCTTGTCGGAAAGGTTAGCAGAGTAAGGATCAACGTAGACCTTAATGCGACCGTTGATAGTACCAACAGCAAGGTTACCAGTGTCATCAACTTCACCGATGGAAGGACCACCAGCGCCGTTAAGACCTGAAGAATAGTCAAGTACGCCTGCCATAGCAAGTGCTGAAGCAACGTCTGCTGAACAGATCAGGAAGTTGCCCTTTCCTCTACGAGTCTCTTGTGCAATAGCGTTAGCATCGCGCTCGATTTGGAACAGAAGTCCTTTGAACTTCTCAACTGACCAACGACCGTTGGAGTCAACGTCAAGGTCAAAGATACCAGCGTTAGCAACGTTGTTTTGAGCACCAACTTTAGCAACGCTATAGACGGTACGAACAACCTCACGGTTGATTTCTGCGAGAACTTCGCTTGACAAGATGTTAGCGAGTTCTTGCTCTGCATCAAGACCGTGGATTGCCTTAAGGTCTTGTGCCAGTTCCAAGGTGTATTCTGCTTTCAAAGCTCTAGACTTTGCAGTCACAGAAGTCTTCTCAATGCTGAATGACATCTCACGGAACAGTTTACCTGCTTCGCCCATTGCCTCAAGAGCTTCGCGAGTCATACCTTGCTTGACTTCGTATGCGTTAGCAGCAGGTGCTGCATCGTTTAGAAGTGCAGGGTTGTTACCTTCAGAATCGCCACCGACACCAGCGCCAGTTCTAGGAGTATATGCTCCTTGAGTTGCGTCGTGTGCTGCAGAGAATCCGGTATCAGGCTCGTTGAACAATGCCTCTTCGCCAGCTTGGTTCTCGTAGCGTGAACGCATTGCGAAGATAAGTCCAGTAGGACCGCTCATTGGTTGGACGCCACAAACGTCATATGCCATCAAGTTAGGCATTGCACGACGGACGAGTGAGATCAGTACGGGGTCGAAACCTGCAAGTCCTGCAGTGTTAGCATTGCCGAGTGCTGATCCAGCGGGGGTAACAGTACCAGCGCCAAGGCCGTTAACTGCAACTTCGCTTAACATTCCACGCTCTTCGCGTAAAAATCTTTCTTGGTTTTCCAGGAGGACGGAGGTTACTGCCTTCTTGTAACGGTTGCCGATAGGCGTTGCGCCTTCGGAACCAAGAACAGGTGCCCACTTTTCCTGGAGATGTTCTGCGTTAAACATTTTGTCTCCGAGTTTTTTTAAGTGTTGTTTTTTATATTATCAGGAATTCCAGCGGTTGATAGCGTTGAGATATTGTGCCATTGCTGGGGAAATCTCTTCGCCTTCGACTGGGGTTTCATCGGTAACTTCTGCTTTAGGAGCAGCAGGATCCGAGGGGAAGTATGACTCGCGGAGAGTTTTTAGTTTCTCTGCGAACTTCTCTTCTGTCTCAAACTCTACGCCTTCAGCGAGAGAAGCGAGTTTGTCTTTTTGAGTGTCTGCCAATCCTTCCGAAACTACGTTCAGAACTACAATTTTTGCAGACTCATCAAGACGACCTTGAAGTTTCACATTTGCTTTGACCTGTTCGTCAAGGCTTTCTTCCATCTTACGAATGTCTTCAGTCAGACCTTCGACGACATCAACTTTGTCATCGGGGATACTAATATAATGCTCTTGGAAGAGATTCTTAAGTCCAGCAATAAAGTCTTCCGTGATTTCGTTACGGATTCCTCTATCGATAGATACTTGGTTCTCTTCTAACCATGAAGTGATAGCATACTTAACTGTGCCGCCAACTTCTTCAGCAAGTTCTGCCTTAACAGATGCTACTTGCTCATTAAGGCGAGTCTCAAACTGCTCTTCGAGTTTCTTCCACTCTTCAGAGAGTTTAGATTTGACTGCTGCCTCAAAAATTGTCGTTGCTTTTGCTTTGAACTCTTCAGAGAGTTCTGTACCTTCGGTAAGTGCAGCAACGTCTGCACTCATGTCAAGGGACTCGAAGGAAGGTTTGATGGGGTAAGATACATCAGGACCAGTAGATGTAGCATATGCTGCATCTGCACCAACAGTAACAGTCTTGCCTTGATCACCAGCATCATTGATGCTAGAGGTCTGTGCAGTACCATCGCTTTGTGCCCCTTTAGCACCAACAGGAGCCGATGCTTTAGCGCCAGGATTATCCTCGCCCTCATCATTTCCATCTGGACGTGGACCACCGTTATCGGTTACTGACTGTTGTGCTCCATAACCATTAACAGCATCGGTGCCTACAGTAGTTTTACCTTCTGCACTTCCGCCTTTAGAGTTTACTTCTGTGCTTGATTGACTAGAAGCACTGTAAGAACCACCACCAGGAATAACGGATGCGGAAACAGTTGGCATTGGATCGCCACTTTCTACAACCAGACCTGATTCGGTTACAAACTCTTCAAATTTTTCCTTTAACATATCTGACATTGTGAGTTTCCCCGTAAATTTCTGATAATTATTCTATGATTATTTATTAATATTAGAGATTTGAAAGGAAATGCTCAAACACCTGTAGTGTTCTACCTTCCAACTCTTTCTTGGACGATTCATTAATGTATCCTTGGTATTTAGTAATGGTTTTCTCCTTTAAAATACCATTATTCCATACCCATTCCTTTCCTTCCATGATGCCGTTTACGAATGCATCAGGGGCAGAAGGGTCTGCTACGATATCAGCAGCAGTTGCCAACATAAAGTCGTCCATAACGTAAGAAGCACTTTCCTGACGGTCAATGCTTCCCATACCACGGGAAGAAACTCCAAGTTTTACACCCTCTTCTAAAAGAGACTTTGCAATACTGCCCATTGGTGTGGCAAGAATCTGTGCCTTACCAATGAAGTTATTACCCTCGGATTTCAGTGATGTGATTCTGTGAGAAACACGATCAAGGTTCACAGTAGGACCATCGGGGTGACCTAACTCACCTAAAGCACGTCCAGTTTTGACATACTCTTCGTTATAGCGAGCAACTTCCTTTTCCAAAACTCGGAAAGGGTAGACTCTACCATTACGATTTTTAATCTCGGATTGTAAGAATACTCCTTCGATGTAAAGGTTCTTCTTACCATCCTTTTCTTCGGTGAGAATTTGAATATCCTCGATGTTCTCTGTGATAAGTTTCATTCTTCTGTTGATGGTTCTACAGTAGGTTCATCAAAATATGTTGAAGCTACTGATTGTTTATATGTATCAATAACGTCAGATGCTTTAGAAAATAGATAATCATTAATCTTATCTAATGCTTCTCCGCGTTTCTTGTCTGCAATCAAATCAACAATGTTAACCAATTCTGGTTCCAATGGATTATCCATAACTTAAAATTATCCGTAGATATCTATTATTTATTAGACTTTGGTTTTGCGGAATCCGCAGATGGTTTTAACTTATCCATCTCTTTTGCTTTTTCGAGTTCACGATCAGCAGAATCAGATGCTTGTTGCGCTGCAATTTCTGGGGCATATGCAGTATTTTGTTGACCCATCATATCCATACTATTAACATCAATAGGATCTAATGCCATACCACTATCAATATCAGACTTGATTTGCTTGTCAATTTCTTTGTACTCTTTTTCCGTCTGTTGAAGAACATGACGACGAACATATTCTGTTGAAAAATACTTTCCAACAAAAGGATCCATTTGAGTAACGAGAGTGATGCGTTGCATCAACATTTCTTGTTCCTTCAACTCATTGAAGTGATTGTCAAACAAGAAGTCATATTGAATATGCTCTTCCATGTCCTCCCAATCGTCAGGCGTAATAACACCTTTTAGAATAAGTTGAGTCTTAAGAATGTCGTGAAATAATTGAGAAAATCTTTTACGAAGACGACCAATAAACTTACTGAACTTCAGTTCATCGCGTAGGATCTCTGTAGACTTACCAAGGTTGAATGCTTTGTTGTCGTCAGTGAGGCGAGAAGGTGGGAGATTCAGAGAGTTGTATAGTTTCTTTTTAAAATACTCAACGTCCTTCAGTTCCCCAAGGTTCTGACCACCAGGTAGAGTTGTGATTTCTGTACCACGACCGCCTTCACGACGGGGCAACCAGAAATCCTCAAGCATACTCATATGCTTTTTGTCGTCACGAATCTCGCCAGTGCTAGCATCGTATACAAGTTTGTTACGATACTTTGCCATCACATCACGTAGGTATTGCTCTGCCTTTACTTTAGGAAGGTTGCCTACATCAATGTAAAAGATTCTACGTTCTGGTGCTCTTGATAGTCTGTAGATAACTAGACTATCTTCAATCATGCGAAGTTGATTGAGAGACTTGATTGCTTTGTGGAGAAAACTCAACTGATACTTTTTGTTCAGATCAACTACACCAGAGTTGCAAGTGGCGATAGAGTCTGAAGCAATCTTGATTCCGTTATTGGTTGAGAAATCTGATGCACTGTTGTGTGGCAGTGACATCGAACCAGAAAAACCTTTAGGGTTAAAAATATAGTACTCTACATAATCTCCCCAATCATATTCTAACGCAGTACCGCGAACTAAATTTGGATTTTTTGCTGCTTCTGGATTTGTAATTTTTTGACGTACTTTACGAATCTTGAGTGGATCTACGTAACGCAACTCAAGAATACCTTTCTTTGGATTGTCTAGATCAATAACTTTGTGGTAATAAGTTCTTCCGTCTACATACCAACTACGAATAATCTGATGTGCTCCTTTATCAAAGTTGAGCATTTTTTTAACACGCTCAAATTCATCTCTGATTTTTTTCTTTACGCTAGAACCTACATCTAAATTAGACAACTCGATTTCAACGGGACTATCTTTAGCATCGCTAACGACAAACTCGTTTACAATTTCGTCGATAGCAGTATCGACTTCAGGGTGAAGTGACATGTCGCGGTATCTTTTAATGAGTTCATACTCATTCTTTGATACGCCTTCGACATCTACGTATGTACCAAAATAGCCACCTGCTACGGTGGCTACGCTGTCATCACTATTAGGAGGGACAGGGGATTGACCCCTGTCCTCTTTACCTTTGTTGATTAAAAAACCAAACAGTTGACTCATGATTAATTATCTAGTACCCTTGATAGTACTATTTATAATCGATTACTGACGACCGATTCTGATGCCAGAACCTGCGGGGTCTCCCTCTCCACTATCGATTTGACTAGATCTAGGATCTACTGCCTTCCAATATGAATACTGGAACTCAACAGTGAACTCTTCAATCTGATCATTGCTATCATAAGCAAGGTCAATTTGTGAGACACTTGATGGGAAACAGTGGAACAAGTCATACTGACGAAGAATACCACCAGAGACTGAAGCATCCTTACGGAGTTGCTTAACTCCAAGAGTTGCCATATATCCATTAGTGTTATCAGGAGTGAACAACGGAGCGTTATTCAATTCGTGACTGTTCATTTGCTCCAACCACTTCTCGAAGTAAGCACGAAGCTTGAACTCCTTGTCGTTGAAGAATGTTGCTGACCAGGTATCGAATGTACGATCACCTGCGATCTTGACTGTTCTTCCTCTGAAGGGAACCTCAATCACACCCAGGTTTGATGCTGGGAGTGCTGCGGACTTACAGAGGAGGTTGATCAAATTTAAATCTTCGCCAGTAGGCTTGTTTGCCAATCCTTGCGGCCAATTAATATCGACCGCAAACATATTAGGCTTAACGCCTTCGCCAATTTTAGTGAGAAAATCGTTTAATGCAGTTGCCATTTTACTTTACCTCTTGTTTATTGTGATTATCTACCGACTACTTCGCTGAACGAGACGCCAGTCTTCGTTGCAGTAAAGGTGATTGTAATGTAGTTAATCGAGCGAGTTGGCTTGACGAACAATTCGGCAACAAACTCATTACGATCGATTACGTCAGGGGTGTTATTGGACTCATCACATACCACGAGGAAATCAGTTACGCCACGACGTGCTTGTACTTCTGCAAGATAGCTGTTAACAGCAGATGCAAAAGAACCACGAGTCGTGCCGTCGTTCTGTTCAAAGAGAACCTGCTTCGACAGATCTCCAACTCTCTTCTCAAGATTGAGGAAGAGGCGGCGAACGTTAATACGGTCGAAGGCAGAAGGTGAAGCAAGAGCAGTCTTGTCACCGAACAGAGTTACGCCGCTACCAGGGAAGATAACAACAGGGTTAATTCTGTTCTGATAGAGTTCGTCTCTATCTGCTTTGCTTGGGTTGTACGCAAGCTTGATAGCATTACGCAATGAACCACGATTTACACCAGCAGGTGAATACCAGTCATCGAGAAGAGATGAGGTACTAACACAGAGACCTGCGATGTCACCGTTACAAGGAATGTAACGATACTTGTCATTGAAGCGATCGTAGTAGTACTTGTAACCACTATCAAACACAGCATATGACGTTGAAGTCATGCCGTTAAAGAAGTTCAAAGTATTTTCTTTCTGCTGGAAAGCAGTTAAGACACCAGCAGTACCGATTTGATTTGCTTTGTGTGGTGATACGAAAGCAACACAATCTTTACGAGCAGATGCAATCGAGATGACCTTGTTTGCTTTTGCTTTGGTGTCAGTTTCGGTTGAAAGTGAACCACCCATTAATACGAAGTCGATGTTAACCAACTCGGTATCAGCAAATTCGTCATAAGCACTTTCAATTTCGGAAGCGGTGTATGCATAGTCATCAACACCACCTTGAAGTGCTGTTTCTAACTTACCAACTAACTGGAAAGCATCTCCGGAACTTAATGTGCTGGAGTTAACTCCAAGAGCAGAACCAGCACCTGAAGAAGATGGATTCCAAGCAGCTGTGGGAGCACTACCATTGAAGAACGTAGATGACTGTGAGTTAATTAAATCTTTGAAATAATTAGCAGCACCTTCTGCGCTTCTACCATCAGAGAGTTTAGATCCGTAAAGGATTCTCTCAACAACAGTGTTTGCAGAACCAGTGAACTCTCCAGTTACATCAATAACAGCAGCGTGAATTTCGTCATACTTAAGACCTTTGTCAGAAGCATACTGGGAAGTACCAGGACGAGGACCGATTGCTGTAAGTGTTAAACCAGTAGAACCAATTTGAGCATTAGTGTACCAATCTGATACTGCAGTGAGGCTAATGACGCCATCTGCTACTGTATCTACTTCAAAAGTTGCATCTCCACCACCACCAGCAACGGTGATGATATCGCCAGCAAGATATCCAGTACCACCTGCAGCAACAGCAATAGCAGAAACTGCACCGTTAACGGTTGAAACTGTAAATGTTGCGTTAGCATCTCCTGATGCCAGGGTTAACACATCTCCTACAGTGTAACCAGTACCAGCGTTAGCAATAGTGATTGAAGTTACTGAACCAGCAGAAGCAACCACATTAGCAGTAGCATCGATGCCCGTTCCTCCGGTCACAGCAACACCAGTAGCTGTGGCGTAACTAGAACCGCCAACACCAGTTGAGAAAGTGGCGATAGAACCAACACTAACAGTTAAATCAACTGTAAGACCAGCGGCACCGGCACTACCACCAGTAGTGGCAACTGCAAGAGCAGATGCATATCCAGTACCACCTACTAAATTAGATGTTGTTGTTACAATACCAACTTCTGGAGAATCTAAAGCATCTGAAGTTGTGAGTCTTGATGTGGGATCATCTAAAATAACAGCAGCAGTTTTTGTGCTAGCATTCCAAGCATAAACAATAGCAGTTGCTCCACCAACAAACGTCAGTGTATCTCCCATTGATACTGATGCAGGCGCTGTAGTGAAAGTTACATTCTGGTCAGCACCACGGTCAACGAATACTACTGATAATCCATTTGCCCAAGTACCAGCAGTTCTTGAAACTAGAAAGTTTCCTGTACCATTTCCTGACTGCCAGTCTTGGTCATTTTTGACAGTGACTGTTGCGCCTGAATCTGTTGCACTATTGACACCAGTAGCTGCGCGAACTACTGATAATCTTCCGCCGTAGTTTAAAAATTCTGAAGCTACGAACCAATCTTCTGCGTTGTCTTCTGCCGGAGCACCAAATACAGAAAGAAGTTCTTTCTGTGAACTGATGTTAACGGGTTGTCCAATAGGACCCTTCTGGAAAGATGACGCTACACCGGCAGTGATCTGTGATGCACCGACGATTACCGCATTAGATAAGTCGCGTTCCTTAAGAACAATACCAGGCGAGACTTGACTTGCCATGTTTAATCTCCTGTAAGTTACCAAACTTGATCTAAAAATATTTATTCTTTTGACCCGCTCAAGTGGGGAAACAATGCACGAACATACTACCAGTCAGGATACCCGGATTTTCCACTATCTGTGTTTCTGCTGGATTTAATTCTTTTTTTGGTACATTCTTTACATTCATAAGAATAAGCAGACATAGCTTGCCTGTTTGGTCTAGACCTATAGAAATCTGTAATAAGATCTTTTGTCTGTTTACAAGACCTACATTTTCTCTGTCTAAAAAGAATATTGTCTAAATCAAAAAGATCTTCTACGTCCATTAGATTCCCCACATATAACTAACATCTTCTTGTGCTTCCCCATATTCCCAAACAGATCCTTCTTCTACAAATCCTTCATCTCCTTCGAGACCTGTAGTGATAAATCCAAATGGTGCCATGTCTTGTTCAATCTGATTTTTCTGTTCATCGTATATACGTTTACGAACATCATTGTCAGTCATTTCTTTAAAGTAATCTTGCTGGACCAACCAGGCAAAGATAACCATGCACATTACCAAGTCATCATGGAATCCTTCATCAGCTTCAAAGGATTGTTTCTTCTGAATAAATGTGGTAAGTTCTGATATAATTTCGTAGTCATTGAAGATAAGTTTGTCATCTTCAATAATCTGTTTAAGGTTAGCACAACCAACCTTCTTCACAGTAACACTCATCTTGACACCAAGTTGTGTTTTAGTACCAGAAAATCCATGCCCCACAATCTGCCCTGCACGCCCTCTCATGGCACACATGAGCACGTTAGGATACTCTAGGTCATAGTTAAGAACAGACGCTACAGAGTCTCCTACATCGTTCACCTCGCACAATACCCAGGCGTTATTATATGCTCTAGCAACATCGTTAATAACATTAGGGAACAACATAGGTTTGATTTCATTGTTCCTATACTTTGCTACTATCCTATACGGAACTGTAGTAATATCATAAACAATGAAAGCAGAGTAATCTCCCCCAATACCGCGAGAAACATCAACTGTAAAAATGTATTCATGATTGGTTTTTGGTTCCTCATACACATCCAATCCATTACTACGATTAATAGGATCAATAAAAGTTAGTGCTCGCAGTTTAGCAGCAGAGATTAGTGTGTCAACAGATCCAAGAAACTCACACTCAAACTCTTGTGTGAACTGTCTCTCGGACGTGTTCTTAATAGTTTCTGCTTTCCAGTTCTCATCCCTACCAGGCACCTGTGACCAGTGGACTTCATGATAAGTGTATCCGTTTCTACCGTTGGTTGCATCTGTCCACAACTTATAGAAATGGTTCATACCCTGTGGGGTAGAGATGATAATTACTTTCGTTGATTTACCAGAAGTAATAGTAGGATAAACAGAGGCAAAGAAGGACTCTGCAATATGGTTTGGAACGAACGCAAACTCATCGAGGAAGATGATGTTAAACGACATGCCTCGGACAGCAGACGCAGATGTAGAAGCTGCCAATATCTTACTGCCATTCTCCAACTCCATACTACCTTTGTTCCAGGAGATAACCCCCTGTTGAATCCACTTTGGTAGATTCTCATATGCTGTTTGTAATCTACCAAGTAGATCTCTTGCAGTACTTGCTTTGTTAGCAAGGATACCGATGTTTACGCTATCATTGAATAAAGCATAATGCAACAAATACGAAACCACCGTCGTAGACTTTCCAGTCTGACGAGGTAGCTTCGCAATGTTGAATCTGCTTCTGTGAAACTTTCTGATTAACTCTTCTTGAAAGTCCCACATCTTAAATGGCACCAGACCTTCATCAAGAGAAACAATTTTTACATAGTTCTTCGTAAAATATATTGGATCGTTAGCACACTTAACGTACTCTTCGATTTGTTTTTTGGTGAAGTCTTGCTTGACGTTTGCTTTTTTTAGTAGCGGATTGCCAAGATATATTTGATCGGATGCCATAAAATATTAGTTCACCACTACTATTTATAGGTCTCCAAATTGATCACGCATATCTTTCATGATTCCTTTATTTGCTGCGATAGCACCGTCAACATAACCCGCACGACGTTCCCATGTCTGACCACCCTCAATTCCTTTTGATGGGTTGATACAGGTTTCATCACCTAGGTTATTGCAAACCAAACCAGCAAGATCTAGTTCACTTCTATCATAGGATGCGGCTGTACCACTGAACATGTGTTTGCCGTTAATCCAAATAGCACCACATTTAGGACATTCTTTTCTCTCAAGTTTGAGATCCGACAGTTCCTTATCGTTGGTCATCTTTTAATTCCTTTACTAGTTTGTTGAAGTTTGGCAGGTCCTTTATAAGTTGTTGTTCTAATTTACGTCTCATCATAAACATTCTGAATTGAACCCATTGCCATCTGATCATAAGATCAATGTAAGCAAATAGACGCACCGTTTCTTCCATACCCGCATAGGCTACAAGTAGAATAAAACAAGTGATTAATACATAAAGACCAAGCATTCGTTACACTCTGATATAAAGTATTATAGGACTATGTAGGAAAAAATAGTGTATCAATAGGCTACGTTTTTATAAGTGTTGGTTTACACATTATTCTACTAATGTACCATGTGCTCTACGGATCTCACGAAGTGCTTCAAGGTTCATGTCCTTGGTGCCGCCATCATATGCGTGAGCATATCCTTCTTCAATCATTTGCTCGTTAAGCGACACGTCTCCGTCCCCAATGTAAAGCCAACCCAGAAGACGCCCATATTTCCCAGTGCCACCAACAAGTTCAGTCCTAACAGACAACTCATCATCACCAGCCAACGTGCCTTCGAGTTTTTCTTTGAGCCAGTTGGTTGCGTCGATTCCAAGTGCCTTCTCCTCTAGATTTCTCGTTCTCTTCTCTGGCGTATCAACTCCTGCAACTCTAACTCTTTCTTTCTTGTATAGATCGAACCCCAGATCAATGGTGACATCAATAGTATCACCATCAAGGACACGGTTGATCTCCGTCACTCGGAAGTTGTAGCAGCTCTTCCTGCTCGGTGGTGTCAATGCTCCCATCTTCTAACTCTGCAAATGCTATTCCTAGTATATAGTAGATACAATAGAATGCTCCTGCGACAGCAAGGAATACCATAAAGATCACTGACCACACAGGATCATTCATATTATCTAAAGGACGAAGTAGTAAATTCATTTTTTACAAGACCAAGTAAGTTCCATTCCTATTGTAAGTAGTAGCACAAAAGCAAATACAAATATTCCACTCATCATAATCTATTACCACTCTTTGAAGATGGTATTAGTTGGTATGCCATCTTATCTCTCAACTTATTTACACGTTCTTCATCATATTGTTTAAAGTTACCTCTCTTCTCTACTTTTTTATAGTAGTGTAATGCATTGAGGATGATTGTATAGTCATCCATATCTAAATCAAATTTCATAACTCATTAAATCTATAATCTAACATAATTCGGTATAAGGAATCTCTCATAAACCACAAATGTTCTTGTTCTTCATACGGTCTAGCAGGAGCACCTGGCCAATACTTAATAGTTTCTTGTACAGAATGGTGTAATAAACGTATATCTTCTATAGTTAAGTTTACTGTATAGTCTGGTTCTTTATTCATGGATTTCTGGGGTCGATGCCTAAAGTTTGTAGATAATCTAACCACCAGTCAGGGTCTCGCTTACACTTCCAATCAGGAACTGGTAGATTATGAAGTGAATACCACTCATCAATCGCTTCATCGATAGTCTGTGCGATCTCCATATTCCTCTTCCTCTTCATCAACGTCTGCATATGCATCTGCCACGAAGGGTCCTCTCTTTCGTAAAGGTTCTTTTCCGACATAAGAGTTTTCTGTATTAACTGCAGATACCCATACCGCGAGTTTCATTACTATAAAAATAATAACCAGTGGTGTAAAGCAACCGATTAAAATTACTGGATTCATTTATGTTTCCTCGTAAAAGGTTCCCAGTGCTGCCAACTATATTTATGAACTGCCCACATACCTATGATAGGAACGAAGACTAGACACCATGCCATGATGCCAACCCCATATGGATTATTTAATACTGTTCCACAAAACCTAGCAAACTGTAACATCATAGTTGAACATAAGCGTTGTTAACTCCCCAAACAATAGTTAATACTATTGGGGTTATTATAAAAAATGCCGAGACAAAAGGTCTCATTGTTTTTTCTTTAGTAAGTTTAAAAAATATCTATCAACCTCATGTAGGTCTCCTCTCGGAGGATTTTCATCAATATCTTCAGACCATTCATTACAGAATGCTCTCATTTCTGGTGTTATGCCATGAGGTAAAAACATTCTGCCGAATGATGACATGGCAAATGCATACCTCATTCTAATGCGCTGTTCCATTTCCTGTGTAGGCGTCGGTTTCATAATAGTTATTCTCACCTTTTCGTAGCCCGAAATAGATGGTGGCACATACAAAGGGTAGTGATCCGAAAAGTAGGACATGTGCTAAAGTCATCTTACGTTGTGTCCTCCAAACTTATATCGCATACCATTTAGAATCTTGGATGCGAAAGCACCAAGACGGCGTGAGTTAAATCTTTCATACAAAGCACTAGTGATGACAGGAGCGGGTACACCAAGATCCACAGCAGCGTGAACAGTCCAACGCCCTTCACCAGAGTCTGATACTCCCCCATCGAACTTGCCAAGCTCTCTATCACTGCGTAGTACATCAGCGGTAAGATCAAGTAACCAACTACCAACCACGCTACCACGACGCCATAGCTCAGCCACTTCAGCAACGTCCACATCATATTGATAATCTGCCGGATTTTCCATCGGAGCCACCTCGGCATCCCCTTCCTTAATATACTGGGAGCCAAGATTGCCAGAATGCAGAATATTAAACCCTTCGGCGTATGCTTGCATGATTCCATATTCGATACCGTTATGAACCATTTTTACAAAATGACCGGCACCAGGATTTCCACAATGTAACCAACCATATTCTGCTGAAGTTTCTCTACTTAAAGCATCTGTTCTGGAAGCAGCACCAATGCCTGGTGCGAGTGCCCTGAAGATAGGAGCACAGACGGATACTGCAGTAGTTGTACCACCAACCATAAGACAGAATCCACGCTCCAAACCATAAACACCACCACTAGTACCACAGTCAATATATTGGATACCCAGTTTTGAAAGACGTTCCGCCCTCCCCCTACTGTCCTTAAAATTGCTATTGCCATGATCAATAATAATATCTCCGTCGCCAAGTAGTGGTAGTAACTCATTAATAGTTTCCTCTACTAATTCTGCGGGGATAACAAGTTGGAAGATACCAGGAACTACACCAGCACTAGTATGTTCTTTACCATCAGATTTAACTGCTTGGACAAGATTTTCTAATGAAGTAGTAACACCACTTACATATCCTGCTTCATATTGTTCACATGCCTTCTCGTAGTTATTTCTATAACCCCAGACTTCAATACCTGCTTGGATCATACGGCGAGACATACCCTCACCCATACGACCCAATCCAATCATTCCAACTTTCATGATATCTAATTAATTAACGTGAATGACACCAGTCATACCTGCGCCCTGATGGGGACCACAGAAGAACTCATAGTCTCCTGGATCAGCAAATACAACATCCTGTGTTTCTCCAGGAGCAAACAATAGTGCTTCTCTAGAAAGATCTGCACGACCTTCTACAATAATGTTATGTGGAGGTAGTGCTTCATTGATGAAGTGGACCGTATCGCCTGCAGAGATTGAGATCTCATTCGGTTCAAATACTAGGTTACCACCGGCACCCATTGATACATCGACTGCCCATACAGGAGCAGCAATAAAGAGTGAAATCAATAATGCAATTAAAACTTTCATAGTAGTTTTATCAACTACAATATGTAGGTATATTTACAATATTTTTATCTTGTATTTGTTTCGATTTCCTCATTTTCAAGCAAGTATTCATGCTTGTAATGGTTTAATTTTTTAATGATTTCAGAATATTCATCCCACATGTATTCCGAACCAGTTTTTTCCTGGTAAGTCTCACATGCTTTGATCAAACGGGACACATCTGATGCGTTAAATCTCATACCCATGGCATTAAAATATTATTATAACTAGTTATATTAGCAATTCCAAGCACGTAATGATTTATTAATCCTGCTGTCAGGATCTCGTGACGTTTTTTTGCTAGTAAGTTTTGCTTTCATTCCTTTCATTCTAGCGCAGAAGGATGCCCTCCTGGGATTTCCAGCCTTCTTGCTTGGTGCTTTAAGGTCAGATCCTGGATTTTCCTTTTCGTAAGACTTTCTTCCTTTTTCGTTGAGTCCTCCAGATTTTTTTTGTCCTTCCTTTCGGGTCCAGGCTGATTCGTTGATGTCAATACGTAGTTGTTTAAAGGACTTCATATTTATACCTAGTTGTCTACAAGAATTACATTGAAGGTTGAACTAATAATTGTTCCGCCACCATTAAATGCTTGGACTTCAATGTCAGTTTTTTCAACAAACTTTAATGGAATAGAATAGTTCTTTACATGAAAACCACCTGATACTGCCATAGTATCACTCGTAGTCATAACAAATCCATTGAAAGGTAATCTAGTTCTCAAGAAAGCAGAGGATGAAGTATTGTAATTACCATTACCAATAGTCCATTGTGTCAAATAAGCAGTTTTACCAGCAGGAACTGTATACAATGCTAACATTGTTTGTCCATAACCAATAAAATTAGAACCAGTTCCATCACCACCAATGTCTGCTAATACTGTTCCAGCACCACTAGCTTGAGTGCTGATGATAATATTTCCTGTATTATACCCAGTAGATCCAGCATCGGTAATAAATGCTCGGTATGCTCTTAAGAAAGTGGCAGTAGATCCAGCACCATTGACTGTTAGTTCTTCTGAAATAATATTCCAATTTTCATCCAGACCTTGAACCGTTACTTTGATAGCACCAGTTTGCCCTACGCCATCATCAGATGAAGCAGAGTAAACAAAAATTTGAGAAGCAGTCGTTAGATATTCATAGATACCACCATGCTCCCAGATAGTTTCAATACTAGTAGTTACATTGGGATTTCTACCAAACTTTTCAATAGAGGAATAACCTGCTAATTGTCCAGCAGCAATCGGGATGTTAGCAGCAGATCCATAACTATTGAGAGGGTTGCCGTCTTCATCGGCAATCATTACTACTTCAAAATTAGTAGTGTCCTGTGCTCTATAAGATTGAGCATTCTTGTTCCACTGTGCCATTAGATTTCCATTGGGTCGTTATTTACGGTGTATTACAATCCAAATCTGGATTTTTGTGCATTGTAATTTTGTAGCACTTCTTCTGCTGTTAATGCTTTGTTATTATAAGTTCTAAAAGTAGCTATTTTTGCATTTATAGGTTCCGTAGTATCATTTGCTCCAATATACCCTGATGTTCCATCAGTAGGGAAGTCCTTGCTGTTAGTAATACTATTTATTAATGCACCATTAATGTATAATTTAAATTGATTAGAACCAGTGCCTTCTCTAACACAAACATAATGTTTCCAACCAGAGAATTGACCTACTGGTAATACTGGGTTGTTGGCAATATCTGAAGTTCCGTCAAAATGAAATTTTTCTTGAGAACCAGATGCTCCTATCATTGTTCTAGTAGAACCACCACTGGTCTTATTTACAAAGTACCATGCCCATCCACCATCATGGAAAGTATCTGCCCACATCGCAAAAGTAAATGGATTTAAAAGGAAACCAAATGCAGTACCTGCATTAAAAGTTCCTACATCATTAATTCCATCAAATCTAAAATGTCCCCCATTATCAGAAGAGTAAGTAGGTCCATTTAATGATACATTATATCCATTACCACTTTGATCTAACCAATCACCTGAACCACTATAATTACTAGCATCTAGATTAAGTGTAAGTCCTTCAGTTATTATAGAGGGACCTCCACCTCCACCACCACCACCAGAAGATCTTGCGAACGATGTAAATGAACCACTCAATCCTAGACCTAAAAATGGATTTTTAGACATTAAGCACCCTCATGTACTACTGTTGCTGATTGACCTGTAAGTGCTCGAGCCCATACATATGCAGCACTACCGACGTGACTTAAATCAGTCACTGTTTTCTTCATTTCTCCCTCAAATGCTTTATAAACTAATCCAGGAGATGTTGCTGTTGGAGCAGAATCTGTTGCTGTAAAATTAATTACAATTGGATTGTTACTTTGGCATTGAAAGGTGATTGTAGTTACATTATCACCAATCTTTGTATATGCACTTGTCGTGACTTCTGTGGATGCTAGTGCCATTAGATTTCTGACTCTTCTTGTTTATTTATTTGCTTTAGCATTTTCTGTAGGTCTGCTGTGCTACCAACAAATAAGTTGTTTGTGGTCTTTGTACTCACAGAGTTTTTTGTGGGAGCATCGAGATCCTTCATCTTCTTCTGTAGATCAATCAGTTTGTCAGTGGTGTCTGCTACCTGCTTCATGGCGTTCACAGCGACTTCATACGCTCTTGGGTGCCCTGACTCTTGTGCGACCTCTAACGCCCCGTTGAACGCTTCCTGACCCTTGTCTATGAGGTTATATAACTGTGCTCTAGAATATTCGTAGTCCTTATCCTGATGATCTTTCTCTTCTTTTTTTGGAACTGGTTTCGATGCTTCGATTTTAGTCTCTTTGTTTTCAACTTCAATATCAAATACGTCTTCCATATTATTTTCAAAGGTACTCATAATAATTCAATCCCCTCATTAAATCCAAAGTCATCTGTACTGACGACAAGTGCGTCATCAGCAGCATCTATCACACCATCAGCATTCTTATCTTCCAATGCTTTGGGTGTATATGTAAGAGCAATTTCTCTCTTCCCAACATCGGGATCGCCAATGGTTTCGTATACAGTTGCTTTCTTGATAAGACCAGCCTTACTGTAAGGACCGTAGATGTAAGATCTTGCAGTAAAGTTAAGAGTCCATACAATACTTCTTCTTTCTAAAAAATCTCCATCCCAATCATCTTCGTGACTGATGCCATTAAGAATAATAGAAATATCTTTCTTCTCATTCATGTCAGCAATCATATTAACCGTAACATTAAAGTTAGGTTGAAAGTATGGAAGGATTTGCTCAAGGATTTGTAGACCATCATCTTGAGACTTGGCAATGATACCAAGTTCAAATTCCATATTGTAGGGAACTGGAACGTATTGTACTTTTATTTCAGTACCATCATCATTGATTACTGTACGATACTTTTGTGTAGGTGCAGTTTTTCTTGAACTATCATAATTAAGACCGGACATTTCAAAGTATAGTCTTGGTAATGTAATAGCAACTTTTTTATCAACGTCAGGATTCTGTTCTAGACGTGTCAAAAACTTTGCTTTAGGTCCATAAGCAAGAGGAACTTTCTCTGCTTCAATCACATCACCAGTTGAAGGATCTTTTTTTCTAATTTCAATATTATTAAATAATGTGCCGAAACTGATTACGGTTTTCCTAATCGCTTCGTTATAAAAATGTGGACCTAACATCAGAACTCACCAGTAACGTTTCCATATTCACCGAATGGATTCCTCTCGGTAAAGTCGAGAAGATCATCAGCTGTTGTTTCAATATATTTATTGTCGGCGTACTCAACGTTTTCTAGAGATAGATTATCTACATCCACACTAGTCTGTACTGTTCCACTAGTGCCACCAGTAATAGTTTCTCCGGGAGTAAAGTTTCCAGTTCTGTTTATAAGTTTAAGTTCGTGAGTATCTCTATCCCAGAACGATACTTCTGCAGTAGTTCCTGTAGTTCCTCCCGTTACAATCTCGCCCAATGAATAATGAGTTGTTGCAGTAGTATCCATAGCAAGAGTAATCGAAGGAGCAAAGATCTCTTCGATAACATCAATCTCTTCAATGCCTGTCTCGAACTCGTCATTACCAAGCTCATAAATCTCTGCAGTCAATGTATAAATGTAGTTCTGACCTAACTGGTAGAACGGTGCTTCTCTTTCTACAAACTTAATCTCGTATAGATCTTCTGTGAGTGGAAGATAAATCAAATCGCCCTCGTTAGGTCTACCATCTACAGTAGTGATATCAGCAAACTCTTGGAATACCTGACTCCATCTATTCTGCGATACCACCATCGTGATCTCATCGGTGATACGTAGACCAAACTTACTAATAAATTCGGATGGTGATCCAAATCCCTCAACATTGATCAGTAGCATCTCGATCATGTATTGAGTTGTAAACTCTGAATACAAGACATCGTTAAGTGCTACATCTTTAATCATCTTCCTCGGAAGATAGTAGACATCGCTGCCGAACAGTTTGATCTGCTCATCAACTAAACTCTGGATAAGACCCTGTTCTGTGCTGACACCACCATGTTGTGGGAAGTAGATACTTTTCATCCGATCATATCCATTGGAGGAAGTTCATAGTAAGAAGAACTCTTCTCCATGAGAGCATCGATTTCTTTTTGAGCATCTTCAAACAACTGTCTACCATTGAGTGATACACCACCCGGTAGTTGTACGTTGTTAAACTTGATTAGGTTCTGACCCCATTGTCTCTTAATCAAAGATGTAAGATACTGCTTAACAAAACTATCGTTATAGACCTGATTAAAATCATCTGGATTTAAATAACGATAACATTCAATCAACAAATAATTGCCTTCAATCATTCTTGCTTTGTCGATATCAATGAATAGTCTGTCTTGTCTTTGATTAAATCTAAACTGAACTAATGATCCAGTCTGAACAATCATGTCAAGAGTTTCAAAATATGTCTTAAGCATATAATAATTTGACATATCAAAGTTACCAAAAGCAAATCCTGATGAGAACGAAAAGATGTCCATCAGGAAGTATTGGTTATTCATACCAAAGAGATTGTTTCTCGCAAAGTTAGATGAGATACCCATAACTTTAGAGATTCCAACTACGTGCTCTGGTACTTCAATAAAGTTCTTTCTACTTAACCAGGTAGCAGCATCAGGAGCTGGCGTAGATGATGTTTCATCTGCACCGTCAAATCTTGTTACATCGTCTGCTGTAATCTCATGCTTGAGATACATATGCTCGACGCCATCAAAATGACGCTCTCTGTAGTATTGGAAAGCATCATCGATCAAGTCATCTAGTTGATCATCATCTACATTAATTTCAAGAACTGGATGACCTAAACGTCTTAAACAATACTCCTTAAGTTCTGCTCTCGATGCGGGTTCTGCCATTAGGTACTCCTTATGCCTGTGCTTCGGACCATCTCAAGTTGATCGTAACATCAACGTCAGATCCATTAGATAGGAATGCGTTGATTGCTAATACGTCAGGTCCATTAGGGAATGCTCCTGTTCCTCCGATTGGAGTATTAGTAAGTTCCTTAAGACCAGATAGATCAATACCATCGCGATCTCCACTACCACAACCTGCCGTAAACGAGAATACCTGTTCGCCTGGTTGTGCAGTAGAACCAGCAAGTGATGTAAAGGTAAAGGTTGTTTGATTTGCTGAACCTGCGTCAATTGAACTTGAGAACCTGATGTAAACCAAACCGGGGAATGCGAAAGAATTGTTGATACCAGTTACAGTTTCACCACCAGTGAAGTTTTTACCAGTTGCACCAACCGTAGAAACGTTATCACCGATACGTACTCCAGCAATATCATTAGGACTGAAATACTGGAAGCTACTTCTGCCGTTGTCGCGGACGTTTTGTGCTGCAATAGAAACTTCAGCAATACCCCAATCAACAGAAGTTGCAACCTGTGCGAATGATGGTTGTCCACCAGCACCTTGGTTGTTTAGTCCATCCCAACTAACGTCAGCTGGTACTGCTGGATAGTTGGATGGGTTGAGAATACCTTCAACAATAACCGTTTGTGTATTTTGTCCACCCTCCACAACGATATCAACGTTTTTCAGTAGCAACTGTGCTCTATTAATCAGTTCTCTTTCTCCGAGATCACCAATGATTGCATTAGATACGCTAGGTGCTAGACGGATAAGGAACAATGTAGACTTAACAACACCTACCTGAACTGTTGGTAGTCTGTATGAGAAAATATATCCACGATCTTCATCAAAATTACCATCGGTAAGGAACGCAGAACCCCAGTGATTAATCTGTGGAGTAGCAGTTACACTAGCAAGAATAACCCCAGTATTTTCTGTATGTGATGCAGCAATACCTGCAGTGTAAGACCTTTGAGATCCTGCTGCAAAGTTAGATAAAGTTGCTGCTCTAGTTAAACTAGAGAGAGTATTTCCATTTTTGGAGTTGTAACGAATGAGTTCGTTATCAATATAAAGAGTTCCGAAAGATGGGAATAAAGACGCATCATCCAAAACAATACTGTTAGATGTAGGATCCAAACTAGATGCAAGTCTTGCGCCAGGACCTTCGTTCATAACTTCATATCTAACTGGTAAGTTTCCAGATCTCATGTATGCCTCTGTATTGAGGTTGTTGTTCTTGAGTCTGTGTAAGAAGATATAGTCTCCTCTTGGACCACGCAGCATCCAGTCAATGAAACCAGCACCATACCAGGAATACTGGAATCCGATCATCTGCATCTTGTTAACATTGATCTTATAACCAGACTTACCGGTTCCATCACAGCGATCAAGATTCCATTCGGATTGGGGAATTACTATTTCTCTAGTAAATGCTGCTTTAGTATTAGTAACTCCAGTAAGTCCACGGTAATCAGGATTTACGAACATAGTAGTATTATCATCAATAGCTGTGACAATATGAGTCATACCCCTGATTACAATTCTATCTCCTGCTTTTAACTGTTCTCGGAACCTAGTATTTGAACCCGTTACCTCATTGGATCCAGCTGCAATAGTAAGAGTTCCTGCTAATTGGAAAGTTGAAGATCTCAAACCAATTGAATAGTTTGTTCCGTCATATTGGAAAAAGATTCCATTCTGTTCATCAAAGCAACCAGATCTAACAGTAGCGCCTTTCCAAGCGTATAAACCTACTTGAGGTTGTGTTCCAAATCTTGCAATAGTTTCTTCTAAAATCTCTTGTGCCTCGACTTTAAAAGTATTTTCATTTACAATTTCTGTAACAGAATAAGTATTATTATATCCAGTTGAAGTAATACCTTCTAAAACAATTTCTGCTCCTACTTGTAGTCCGTGATCAATATCGTCAGTAACGATTTCAATCACAGAACCGATGCTTGTTCCTTCTGCAATAATACTTCTAATATCATATGAAGGAGCGAAGTTAACACCAGTGGTATACATAATACCTTTACCAGACTGATATCTGATATACTTTTTAGACTGACGAATTGCCTGTGCGCCGTGTGCAGGAGATCCTGTACCAATCTGAACACCGCCATCAAATGGTCTATGGACATAGAATGTATCCGATCTAGCAGTAATAGATCCTACCAAAGTAGAACTAGTACTAACATTACCAGTTGATCTGGAAGTATATACTAATGTCGTTAATGTTGGAACACTCTCAATAAAGAAAGGTCCCGAGCATAGAGCATGGTTTGTTCCATTAGAAGTAATTGCTACCAATATTTGACTTCCTGGAAGTAAACCATGATTTGAAGCAAACGATGCTTGAATCTTTGCAATAGAACTATATGAAAATGATGTACTATTAGGAACCGATTGGAATAACGGTTCTGATAAAGTCATTGATGGTCTAAAAGTAATCGCATCTCCGGATGCTGGAAGACCAGTAGCAGTTACTTCTAAAATAGATCCTGTTGAGGTAACACTTGATACAGTGACAGTCATATCATTTGTAGGAGAAACTGCTCCTAGGATACCACCGTCAACTAATAGTTCATATCCAATTGCATAATCTGCTCCGGGGGAACCAACAACAGCAACATAATCTCCATCATCATTAATGGTTGCCTTAATAGTGGCACCAACAGCAGCTTGTTGTGGAGTTAACTCCTCATATGTCGCATCTCCACTTGAAGGAGCTCCTGCTTGAGTAAAGGTTAAAATGCCACCATTGGCATCAATTGTTTGAACATTGATAGTTAAATCATTTTCTGGACTAATACCACCTAATTGATTGCCAAGAATAAGGATTGTATCCGAAATAGTATAGTCACTACCAGGATTAGAAATAATAGTAGTGTATGAAGGTGTGCCTGAAGTATTTGATGCTGCTCTATTCTCTACAATCACTAACGATTGACCATCTGAAGCTGCTCCACCTAAATCAGTTAATGTTTGAACCAGGTTGAAAGCAACTCCTCCAGTCAAACCTTCGACATAAAGAACTTCTGACGTATCTCCAGGAGATGCCCACACATCCATATTGCCAGCAATTGATTCGGCATTAATTGCATCAATCAATCCATTTCTAACACCAGTGATTGTATCACCTGCTAATGCAGTATAGTTTGCTGATCCTACGACACCGCCACTGAATGTTAAGAGAAAATCATCACCGGTTTCAATGGTGCCACCAACAGTTAGTTCGTATAGTTGAGTTTCTATTAAACCACCACCAATTCTTTCAACATTAAATGCTGAATTTTGTCCAGTCCCTCCAGATCCAATAATGCCGCTATAAGCTTGATTCGGGGAAATACCAGTTCCGGTTACATTAAAAGTAAGAATTTCTCCACCGGTATCTACAGTTAAAATATTAATTTTTAAATCATTAGTTGGGGATAAACCATCAAGTTGTGTGCCATAGATTACCAGTGTTTCTCCAGCAGTATAAACCTGACCAACATTAGGATTAGATGTTGTTGCGGCTGCCGATCCACTAGCGGTAAATGTAAGAACAGAACCAGAAGCATCTACGGTGTCTAAAGTAATAAGTAAATCATTAGCAGGAGTAGCACCTCCTAATGATGTACCTAGAATAGTTACTGTTTCTGTAGCAGAATAAGCAACTCCAGGAGAAACTTGAATTACCGTCGTATATGTTCCACTAGAATGATCTGCTACGACATTAAAGGTTATTCCGTTACCAAATGTACCTGAATAACTTTGTGGTTCTAAATTAGGGAAGAAAGATGTTGTAGATACAGTAGCAGAATATTCCCCGGAAGTTCTAGCAATATCAAATTTTGCCCCATAACCTTGTCCAAAATTTACGGGAGAAACATTTTGAAAATTTTGATTGAGGTTATTACCACTTTTATCTGCTAAAAGATTCCCAGAAAAGAATACTTCATTATCAGCAATATTAGTTACAAAAACGTTTCCTCCAGATTCATCAGATACGGCATGTCCAACTTCAATATTGGTAACATCATTTAGAACAACACTTGAGACTGGAGCAACAAATGAGGTAGTTACTTCTTTATCAAATGTAGATGCAACTGTTGCTGTAACTTGAGAACCGCTTGATACACCAACCCCAATGATAGGAGCTCCTGTTGGGGGAACTACTGCTGATACATCTAAACCAATAGTAGATTGACCTGAAGGAGAAACCTGACTAGATAATACATTTCCTGTAGCACCTTGAGACTGAACAGTTAATGTTGGAGACCCAATTGCTGCACCAGTATAAAATCCAGCTTTCTTAACATCAGTAAAGTTAGTGAGGAGTTGAGTTCCTTGTAAAGTACCTACCTTACCTTTAGCGAAAAAATCAAATTCAGTTGTACTTGCTACAGCAGCAACAACAAATGATCCTTCTGCCTTACTATATCCAAAAACTGAATCATCAACACCGCGAACATTAATCGGATCTCCTTCAGAAAGACCATGCTCCAATACAGACTGTACTGTAATTCTAGAAGGACCAATAAAATTTGTTCCTGCGGATGCATCGGAAGTAATTGCACCAACACCAATACTAGTTCCAGGAACCTCAAACAAAGATGGATAGTTTCTAAAAATATCAAGAGATTGCCACTTTGTTGGTTGGATGCCATACTCAAAATCAGCATCAAGCATTGACTGTGGTTGAGCTACACGAGTACGCTCGATAGCATCAGTTCCAAAATCCCAAGGTCTAACTATTTGCTCTTCATTTTCTGTAAAGATTTGAATAGCATCACTAGAAGTGTATTGTGTAGTGTCATACAAAAATGTAATAACAGTAAGATAATCTGCTTCGTTATGTGCAGAAGGAAAATCCGTATCAGTACTTAATGGATTTACGAGAATATAATCAAGGGAAATTGGTTTAGTTGCATCAGCAAAAGAAGAAAGAATATCCCCAGCAGTAACATTAGTGATCAGCAGAAGTTGTTCTTCTGTATACCTACCAACAAATTTTAACGTACCTGACCCTGCAACACCTGGGTTAAAGGCGTAATTTTTAATTTGTTTTTTAGCCATCTAAAACTCCAGATTCGTTCTTATGAGAGAGCAACCGCATAAATTATAGCGTAGTTATCTACGTACCTACGTGTCGCAGCATCACTTGCTGCTTGTGGTTCTGCCATATTTATCACTCTATTATTTAGAAGATCTAAATCACCGTCAATAGAGATTTCATAATTGAAAGTTCCTGCAGAAAGTGCGCCAGCAACAGACACATCACCTGTTGTGGGATCTACGGTAAAAGCTCCGTTATTGACATTAATAGATCCACCAACTGTTAAATCAGATGTAACATTTGTATTGGTAAATTGAGATGTGCCAGTATTACTATCAATATACCAAGTGTTATCTGCACTTACATTGTATCCACGAATAACTGAAAGACTGTAATCAATCTCTGACGAGTTGATTGATATATCATCTGTGAATACAGACTCTCCTTGGAAAGTAGCAGTCCCACCAACAGATAAGTTTCCGGGAAGTGCAAGACTTACTTGAGTAGTTGCTTCAAAATTTGAGGTTCCTAATGCAACCCAATTTACATCGCTACTATCAGATCTAACAATTAAACTTTTACTGCCACCTACTCTTACGGATAATCTAGAATATGTTTGACCAGGATTTAACTTGATATTAAAATCATAGTACTCTGTTTCATTGATATACGGATAAGGTCTCCCTGCATCCGCAACACCCATACGAATTCGAGCAACATCTGCACCTTTATTACAAGCAAAGATGTTTACCGTTTTTTGATCATCAGCAGCATTAGTAAAGAGAATCTCTTGTCTCTCTTCTTTATCAACTACCTTGGAAGCAATAAGACCAGAACCAGTTTCTGGGAGAGTAACTACAGAACCCTGGAATACAAAGTTTGTATCTGGTCGGTCAGACCATACTAATAAAGATTGATTATCAGAAACAAATAATGATTGAGTCTCAAATGTGTCCCCTTCACCAATAAATGTGTTAAAATAGCAGAATGATTTAGTCGCAACTTGAGGAACACCGTTGACCATATCTGCTTGGTCAACAACAAGAATTCTAATCTTCGTTGGATATGGATTTTTATGAGTTACAATAACTGTACCTTCAGCAAGCTCCGATGAAGGTGCTGTATACAATAAGGTATTTCTTTTTGATTTACTTGGAGTTAACCCCGCCAAGTAACCAAATGTTGGATGTGATGACATACCGCTTCCCTAGTCGTGGATAAATACACTTTATGTTAAAACTATTTATAATGAGGTTTAGATAATGAAAATGATTACAGGATGTGCAGGTTTTATTGGATCACATTTTGCCCAAAAATATGAACAACACCTTGGCGTAGAACAACATAATGCAATTCACATTTTAGAAAGGTTTGGTAGATGGCAAGACGTTGATGAAATCATTCACATGGGTGCAATCTCATCAACAACAGAAAAAGATCTCAATAGACTTCATTTTTATAATGTGGAACTAACACTGAAGTTATTTGAGAAAGCAATAGAATATCAGATTCCTGTAAGATATGCTTCTTCTGCTTCTGTATATGGAAACTTAACAGATGGAACTATTAATCCATTGAACTATTATGCAATGACTAAAGTTCAAGTAGATTACTGGGTTCAAGATAATATTGACAAGTTTAATAAAATTCAAGGATTTAGATTCTTCAATGTATATGGTGACGGAGAAGAACATAAAGGAGATCAACGCAGTCCTATTAGTAAGTTTACTGAACAAGCAAAACTTACTGGACAGATTAAAATTTTTGAAGGATCTGAAAATATATATCGCGACTTTATTTGTGTAGACGACATCGTTAATATTGTTCCGAACAATAAATGTGGATCTGGTATTTACGATATGGGATCTAATCATTCATATTCTTTCAAAGAGATTGCCGAAATTATTGCAAAAAAATACGGGGCGGAGATCATAGAGATCCCCTTCCCCGAAAATTTAAAAGGTAAGTATCAATATGATACAAGAACTTCTATGGATTGGTTTGGATACAAATTTAAAACAGTTCAAGAGTATGTTAATCTCCAGTCAGAACCCTATATGAATCAGAGTCAAAGTGTGTAGTAGAGAACTCATACATCTCTGTCTCTTCTAAACCTGTCATCTGATGACGCAATAGCCTGGGGATTTCAAACTTGTCTCCAGGTTTTAATATTACTGTGTCAGCATCAGTAAAATCATCCTCATATCCATATACTAATTGTATCTTACCAGAGTGGATATAGAATGTTTCTTCTTTTAACTGATGATAGTGCCAAGAACATTTCTTTCCCGGTTCAAAGAATAAAAGTTTTCCACAGTATTTGTCATTATTGACAATCCACTTTTCGTATCCCCAACCTTTAGGTACGTGCTTAAAAGAAGTCATTAGAGTTAATTCCTTTATCATCAATAAAATAATCAGCGTGTGGTTTTCCGAGTATCAAATCATGATACTTGCATCCCCAAGTATTTAATTGTTTTGTGGTTAAGTCTGTTAGGAGTTGAGATGCTTTCCATGCCGCATCAGGATCTCCGTCAAACCTACCCATTCCTCTAGCAGTGAAGTACACTATGATGTGACCTTCATCATACAACTTATTTATTTTATCAATTCTATTGTGCCATGGTTCAGCATTTTCGTAGTTCCTGCCTACAGTAGGACTACAAATTGTATTATCAATGTCAACTACATATTTCATTTATATCACCTTCTGTTAGTACGTATGTTCCTGGATTAGATACCGCAATAGCAGCTGCCTTATTTGCAAAAGGAATAGCAGACTCCATTACACCATTATTAAGATAATGGAATACCAAAGCAGATAAGAATGTATCACCAGCACCTGCTACATCAAACACAGGGACTTTAGTTCCAGGATACAATCTATTTTTAAAAGTAGCACCCTCCGATCCTTTTGTAGTAATCAAAAAAGGATATTCTCCTTCCAACTTTTTTGCTTCGCCATCATTTAGTTTGATGAAACACTGTCTTGGTAGGTTAGTTTTTTTACTATCGATAAAAACAGGTTTCTTAAACCAGTCACATAGTTCAAAAATCTTTTCTTCAGATAAGAATCCTTTATTGTAGTCAGAGATAACCATTGCATCAAAGTCTTCTTTGGGCATATCCCATTCAAATGGTTCAATCTCATCAAGCTCATCTAATCTCATAATTTGTTGATTAGATTTTTCATCAACAAACCTGGTCTTGATTGGTCTCTTCTCATTGGTCATGATGTAAACATCGATACCAAACGCCATCAGATTGTCTCTGACGTTCCATGCCATGCCCATAGTCTCTTGTGTCCTGGTTTGCTCTAGGACCGGCACAGGACCTTCTGGACTCAATCTAGAGCACATACCATACACATATCTATCAATACATGTATCACCGATAAGGAGTACCTTCAATTGTTTTGGTGGTGGAGTATTCTCCTTGTCGATCAAAAAACCGAACTGATTTTGCATAGTGCGAACCTACTACTTCTTTTCCTTTCCAATCAGAACCTACGACCATTGTATCAGGTTTAATAGATTCCAGCAAGTCTTCTAACTCTTCCTTGGTGTCAAACACATGAACTACATCAACATATCTGATTGACGATAACATGTTTGATCTATCTCCTTGCGAAAAAATAGGTCTCTCGGGACCTTTCATTTCTGCTACCTTCCTATCGGAATCAATAGCAACAATGAGATAGTCCCCGAAAGACCTAGCGTACTTTAGAAGTTCAATGTGTCCTGGATGGAGCACATCAAAACATCCGTTTACGAAAGATATTTTCATTCGTTTGGAACATAGACAAGTTTCTGAATCTCTGGTAGATAGAGGTATTCAATATCACAGTTATTGAGAGTCTTTACAGCATCTTCAATAGTTTCAACCAGAGGTTCTCCTCCCAGGTTGAATGATGTGTTGAACAAGATAGGAACTTCGCTCAACTTCTCAAAAGAATCAATGAGATTGTAGTAATGCTCATTCTGTTCTGGAGTAACTGTTTGGATTCTGCAAGTGTTATCAACGTGGATAACAGAAGGAATCTTTTCTTCCACTCCATCATGACACTTGACAGCGTACATCATGTGAGGTGTCTCCTCGCGACCTGCTAGGTCAAACCAATCATGAACTGCTTCTTTCTTGATCGAACATGCGAATGGACGGAACCACTCTCGACGCTTGACGGTATTGACATAATCTTTACCATCTTTTGCTGTAGGATCGAACAGAATAGATCTGTTGCCAAGTGCTCGTGGACCGCCTTCAGAACGACCCTGATAGATGGTTACGATGTTACCTTCACGAATCAGTTTAGCGACACCATCGTAAGAAGTTTCAGTAACTTCCAGACCTTCTAGATCTGCTTCATAACCAGAAGGATCATATTGAGGACCATAGTAAACAGACTCTTGCTTGCTAGGAGTCTTGGTTTCTTCTAGATTGTGGTGTACATATTTTGCTCCACCAATAGAAGTACCACCGTCATGTGAGATAGGCTCACAGTAGATATTGAGATCAGGAAACTCCTTCCAATACTTGTAGTTTGCGACACAGTTGAGACCATAACCACCACAGACAACAATATTAGTTTTTCCTGTTAACTCATGTGCTCTACGAATTAATGTCACCATTCTATCCGATGTTTCTTGCTGAATCTTGTAAGCAAGATCTTTCTGCACATCAGTAAATTCATTTTCTCTATGACGATTTACATCATCCTTCAAAATATCATAACGTTGATAGTTTAATTGAGCAGCATTTGGATAATTTGGAATAATTAATTCTCTATTACCCCACTCTCCATCAGGTGCAAAAAATGAAGGGAGATCTTCATTAGGTTTGCCGTAAGGAGACAGGCCCATAAGTTTACCGGCTTCGATAGATGGGAACCCACAGTATTGTGTTACGGCTTCATACATTTTTGTATGACCAGGATATTCTGTAACAAAAACATTATCCTGTTCAAACATACCACAAGGAGTCCGGGTTCCGATATGTTTCCATACAGTATCAAAACCATTTTCGTAATCAGCATCAAAGATAGTTTCAAACTCGTAACCAACATCTTTAATGGGTTCTCCTAAATCAAGGAAACTTCCAGCGCCATCAGCGATTACAATAGCAGCATCTTGAAATCCTGAATTATAAAATCCACATGATGCATGCATTTCATGGTGAATATTATCGATAAAGTGAGTCGTAAACTCAAACTTTTTTCTAGCAATTTTTCTTACAAGAGATTCGTAAATATCTTCTCCAGTCCAGTCAGAAGTAGGACCATGACGATGCGTGTGACACACCACCAAATGATCAATAGTATCTACATAATCAAATGCTTTAATAATACCCATTAACGGAGTACCATCATATTTAAATCTAGAAAGTCTTTCTTCCTCTAGATAAAAAATAATTTCTCCGTCTTTCATCAAAGTTGTACTGCCATTATGTCCTCTGGCAATCGATAAAATAGTTGTCATTTCAGTTCCTTAATTATTTTGCAATATTGACCGAGTTGGAAAACCCTGGTGGTTTTGATGCAATTGCATCCTGCGTAACTTGTAGATCCGAAAAAATATTTGGTTTGTCTTTCTTTTGATCTGGGGATGATTGTTGTGGAGTATCGCAGCCTTGATCTCCACATCCGTATTCTTGTGGCAATATTACTTCTTGCTCTGGTTTACGATACCACTTGTTCATCAGTTTGTCCACTGATTTCATAATGACCTCTTCTACTTTGTCATTCATAGCCATGATGCCATCATTTGATCTATATGATTCATCATCCATAGCGATTCTGATAGGATCATAAACTCTTTGTCCCTCGCCCATATCAAGAAGATCAAATTTTTCATAATCAGGATATGAAATATTTTCAGCAAAAGTAGATCCAACTACAACAACTGCTGGAGTATCAAATGATTTTGCTAAATGCTGCCCAACAGAATCGCAACCAAGAAAAAGATCTGCTTCTTTTACAATACCTGCCCATGAACGAAGGTCTACACCTTGAGATGCTGGAATAGAAATAGTATCTCTTAAACCTGCTTCTTCAGGATTTAAAGGAACTTCACTAAACCAAATAACAGAATATTTTTTTTGTAGTCTTTTTACGATAGAGATAGCATTATAATATTCAAAACTTCTTCCAGAAGAATCAAAAATTAAGTTACCTTGTGATTGAATTCCTCTACCAAAAGGTTGGAAGACAACTGTTTTCTTTTTATTTGTTTTCTGTCTAACTTCCGAAACAATCATCATACCTTTGACCACTTCATCTCTGGTCAATTTAATAGTAGAATCTGGAAGTTCTCTAATTCCTTTATTGTTGATAGCGATATCAAATGCTTGTGGAAGATTACACTTTTGATTATAATACTCCCAGACACGATATGGTTCTGGAGTGCAAATGTCCGTATCCTTTAGTTTATCCTGAAACAAGTTTTTATGCCAGTGATCATAAACCTTGTTGTATAACGTAGGATGTCCTCGGAAGAAATCGCTTCCTCCCTCACAAACAATTACGAAGTCTTCATCTGGATGATCTTCCTGATATTTTTCAAAAGCAGGAATCGAACAGATCACGCGACCAGCGCCGCCATTAACAAAAAATGATTTCGGTCTCATAAAATCAATCTACAATGATTTAAGTATAATTATTTAGGCACTAAAAAAAGGGGTGGTTTTGCCCACCCCTGTATATGTTATTTGATTATATCAACCCGGTCCTACATCAGCACCTGCTTCTTCTTGATCATCATCGGGACCAGGATCATTAATAGGCCATGATGGATAACCGATTTTCGCTTGATGAACGCCCGAAAATCTGGTGTAAAGATTTTGAAGTTCCGTAATGTATGCATTGATAGCAGTAGTCTGATCTGCAGTCACTTCATTCTCTTCAGCAGCAATAAATTCTTGCGCTTGTACAATTAAAGAATCTCTCATTTGCTTATGCTCTTCCATAGTCATAGGAGCAGATGCAAAAGGAATAGCATCAATATTCCAAGATTCTGCTTCTAAATCATAGGTAACATTCATAACATCAAAGACATCATTAAAAGGAAGAGGATCTGGATCTGTATGATATGGTTCTGATTCGCCATCTAAAGTATATGAAACAGTATTCCAATCATCAGAAGAGGTATCTTGTCCAGTACAAATAGCAGCAATCACCGTATCATCATCACTAGTTGTGCAATCAAGAACTACTACACGACGAGACAGACCTGCTCTTGTGACCATACCGTCTTTCTCTTCTTGATTTCCTGACCACGGATGGAAACCTTCTTCTGGATGGAGCACACCATCTTCTGCGCCAACAAAAACAAATCCTTTTGCTGGTCCGTTATAAACTGCAGTGGCAGTATTGCCATCTACAGAAGTTGAACCGTAATAAGAATCAGGTAACTTATATGAATATGCTTTAGAAATATCAGACATGACCTTTATACATTCCTTTTATGATAGTATTTATAAAAATAAGAGATAAGATTTACTTGTAACTAATGCGAACCATTCCGCCATGACCACCTGATCCACAAAGAGGTCCATTATCGCAAGTAGATGCAGTGACACCACCGAATCCAGGAACTCCGTTAGTATGACACCAGTTGCCCTGACCAAATCCAACTGTTGCTTTAGCTGCACACCACTCACAGAAGTGACAGTTGCAGTGACCACACGTGTGTCTAGCAGAAACATATCCTCCTTTAGCACTTACCAATCCACCAGGATATGGGAAGAAGAACTTATTATGACATCTCTGTCCATAACACACTGCGTAGTATGCTGCTGGAAGACCAACAGCACCACCATCAGCACCATAGAATACTGCACAGCATCCATACTGACATTGAGATTCATTTCTTCTTGGTGTTAACCAAGTACAACTTTGAACTTGGCAATAGTTACAACCACCAAATCCACCTTCTGAACAGAAGTTAGTGAGTCCGTTTCCAGTGATATAAGTCTTGCATCCTCTGCGTCCAGATTTGGATGCAGTTCTGCAAGTATTCATTGCGACACAAACTTGATATTGGCATCCAGCAACTACATCATTACCTTGGATTTTCTTGTATGCATAAGCACCAGCGCCACCACCAGGACCGTGAGAACAGCAGCAAGAAACGGCACCGCCACCACCGCCGCCCCATGCCTCAAACAGAATCTCTGTGGTTCCTGCAGGAACAGTCCAGTTTGGGTAGTAAGCGTAATGATAGTCGTTGCAGAAATTTTCTGGATTCTCATTACCTTGCATAGAATATCCACCAGGACCAATGTATTGAACATTGTATCCTTCTAGTGGATAAGATGGTAATAAAGTATCCGGGTTAAATCCCTGTTCAGCACTGCCAGTATCTAGCAATCCCAATAAATCTCTTAAGTTAGATGCCATTTTATTTTAACCTATTAGTTACACATATGTAGAGAACAATCCGAGTTGACTCCCATCCAGCAGGAGCAATAGGTGATGCGAATCATACCACCCGGTCCTGGTGTGCCGCATTGGCAACTAGAACCACAACTAATCGCACTTGCATTACCAAATCCAGGAATACCCATGGAATAGCACCAGGGATCTCCAGAGAATGGCAAGTTGATAAAGCAATGGTTTTGCTCGCCACAAGTTGTATTAGTGCAATAATGAGTAGTTGACCATCCACCAGAATGATCAATAATTCTTGGTGGATATGGAAGCATTGCTTTTACAGCACAACTAGATCCCTGACATTGGGATCTAATAAATCCTGGTCTACCTTGAATATTACAATCGCCGCCATATGATAAGGGACCATAACCTAAACAATCGGATTCAGACCCACTACAGAAATCAATTCTATCTAGAGCATAATTTCCTGCAGTTTGCCAAACACCACAACAAGTACATCCACCAAATCCGCCATCGGCACAGAAGTTAGTTAAGTTAGGTCCGGTGATATAAGTTTTACATCCTCGGCAACCACGTTGACTGCTGCTATTACAAGTTGCAGTTCCTACACACATTGAATAACAGAAACCACCTTCAATTTCTGGATACGATAAAGTCTTGACTGAATATGCACCTGTAGTACCAGGAATACCGCTCATGCAGCAGCAACTGCCAGCACCAGCACCACCGCCGCCCCAGATTTCAAAAGTTGCTCGTGTAGTTCCACATGGCACACACCATCTACAAATACAGTTAGTATTTGCACAATCACAATAACAATTTCGGTTCATGTCCATGAAAATCCAGACTTTTCCGTCATGGATTGGTTCTGTGGTTGTACCTAGACCCCCAACAGTGGAAGTAAATTCTCTTCCTAATAGATTTCTAATACCAGCCATGACTTATTACGCTCCTGATGATGGATATAATGTAAACCTAATTGCTCCAGTAGCGCCTGTACCACCACAGTAACAAGTATAACAACAACCTAGGTTACCAGTACCTCCACCCATTCCTGGAGGACCTCCCCAACGGCAAGTACTACTACCTAAACCTGGGAAAATACCACCGCTATTATTTGCTCTTTCTGGTTCAGTACATGACCAGCATGCTCCAGTACACTCGGTGCAATGGGAACCATATACTGCATATGTACCAAACTTTCCGATCAAACCACCTGGCATTGGGTTATACCACTTTCTCCCCTTCATGCTTCTGCAGCAACAATCTGACTGAATATATGAAGCAGTAATGCCATTATAACAAGTACCTTCTGCTTCTTTTTCTTTTCTAGCTGCTTCGTTGAAAGGAGCATTTAATGTTTCGTGCCAGCAGCAATATGCTGGTGTGCATCCGCAGTTAGAACAGCAGTTGTTTCCAATCTTCGTCGTACAAGCGTAGGCAGGATTGTTAAAAGCACAGCAAATACCTTCGCCCTTACCGCCGTAACCACCTTCTGCACAGAAGTTAGAAAGACCAGGACCGTTTACATAACTCTTACAACCCATACAAGCGCCACAGCAATTGGCGCAGCAGTTTGCCATACCAACACACATAAGATAACATTGGTTATCAAAGTTAGTTAACGTTAGATCACTGGCACAAAGAATTCTGCTATTATATTCTCCCGAATATCCAGGAACTCCTAGCGAGTTACATCGTACACCAGAACCCATTCCACCACCACCCCAGATTTCGATCCGAAGTTTACATGCTCCTAAAGGAGGAACACACCAGCATAATCTTTGACTTTCATAATTGTCACCTGCATTACCTTGAGCACACTGTACTCCTCGGAAAGAGAACATGATACCACCCTGACCAAACGCAGTAATTGGCGGCAGATCATCTTCTGTTGCAAAATCTAGTAAATCTCTTAAACTTGACATTTGTTTATCCCTCCTTTAGTAATATTAATTAGTTAGAAAGAATAGACCATCCGTAAGAAGTACCAGTAAAGTACAATTCTAAAGATGTATTTTTAATATCAATATCTAGATCATCTGCGATGTTAGCAATTTTGTTACCATTTCTGGCAACAGTTACCTTGACTGCCCCGCAGTTTCCAGCAGCGTCAATAAAATTAACTCTATCGCCAATTCTTGGATTGAGAGGAAGAGTTACGGTAAAAGTTGATCCTCCAGAAGTATCGAGGAGAAGAATTTCTCCTGCTGCAGCTGCGTGAGTACCAGTCACTCCTACACTTGCTCTAGACTCTGTTGGTGTACTAATAGAACGTCCCATTGGTTTTATGCTCCTTTATACTTGTTATTTATTAAACAGTTGATTCTTCTACACCGTAACACGCTACAGTAACACTTGAAGTGTTAGAGTAAGCTACGAGACGTTTTCCTGAATCAAGCACGATACCAGTTCTTTCAAGAACACCATAACCAGCGATTTCTGCTTCATACTCAATGTACTCTGCTGCTAGTGGTGTAGCACCAACTGATAATGCAATACGAACAGTAACCGTTGTTGCATTAATGTTTACAACATTGATATTTGCGTATGATACGGTGTCCGCAGGGGTCGTATATACTGTAGTATTTGTAGTAGCATTCAGGGATTGTTGCCCTAGGACTCCAGAAGCCATTTAACGTTCTCCTTATTTAAAAAAGCTTGATTTATTCTTTATTTATTTATGAAAAGAGGGTGCCTATAGGCACCCTTACAGGTATCAGATTCCACCTGCCCAGAAGGCATAACCTTTCAGTTTAACTAATTCGCTATCTACATATCCTTTAACTGCGGCTTCCGTTGGAACTTTTTGGTTACTAGCGGAAGATAGTGTGGGATCTGATGAGAACTCGTTGATAGACTCACCAATTTGACCACCGATCGAACCCAGTTGAAGTGATGTCAAACCAGACAGATCGAAGGAAGATGCATTCAAAGTTGTGCTACCAGTTGACTGGTTAACTTTGAAGTATTTACCAACCGAGAAGTTTCCATCTTGGTCAGTAGAAACATAATAAACACGACCTGGGAAGTTCTCTGTAACTTCATTACCTGGAGCAGGTGATTGAATTGGAAGACCAGGGAAGTTGGTCTGTGTCTTGGTTCCTGTACCAATGTTCAAGAAGTCATGACCAGTCAATCTTACCTGTGAATACAGATATCTGATCTTGAAGTTCTGACCATTGTAAGAAGGATTGGGTTTTTCTTCTGCAAGAATCAAGGTTACCTGACCATTAGGATCTTCTACTGAACTGGAAACAAGCATGAACTCATTATCAACTCTGATATAATCTCCAGAAAGAATGCTATCTTCGTTGAAGACTCTGATAGAAGTTTGTGAGTTATCTAAATCGCCAATGTTTTCTGTTTGTGTTGGGTTATATGCAGTAATTGCAACTGTAACTGCACCAGCATTATGAGGTGCTGCGGATGTTGTTTGTACTCCTCTAGTTACACTAACTTGAGTTGGTCCTGGGAATCCAGTAACTTCAACCATTTCATCATCAATAATCAGGAATCCTCCATTGACCATACCAGAAATACTTGTAACATCAAGTGTGGTATCGGCAGCAGACGGCGCAGCGGTCAAAGTTGTTTGACCACCAACAGTATATCTAATAATATCTGATAAACCATCATGAGCAACTGGAGATGTTGATAAAGCACCTCTAGTAACAGTTAAATCTCCTTTTCCGTCAGGAACTGCATATGAAGAGTTAGAAACAACATAAGTGAAGATGTCTGCACCTTCTCCACCAGGACCAGTGATGAATTCAATAGAACCACCAGGTTTTGGTGCTGCATCAAGGTCTCTAACAATAAGAGTAAATCCTTTCTGACCATCCTGATAAGTTGCTGCTGTATCTAAAACAGCAACTGATGCGGAATCATCACCAGTGATAGTTTCGTTAGCAATAAATGTTCCTTTCAGTGGTCTGATTAGAATTTTTGCTGCGCCAACTTGCAATGAAAGAACTTCTGCAACTGCACCAGAAGTGAAACCTTCGATTCTTTCTCCAACAATGAATACGTCAGAAAGTGTCTCTGGTTGATAGTTTAGTTCTTCGCCATCGATTCTACCATCAAGAGTAACTTCATCTGCGTTAAATCCGGAGGATACAATACCGTAGTTACCCCAGGAAGAGTTACCTGCCAAGGATCTGATGTTACCACCGTTAGAAGCACAGTAAGAAATGTGAGCGTAGTAAGTGAAGGAAGATACAATCTCGGAGTTTCCGTTGTTTGTCAACCAGAAACCAACACCGTTGCTTTCGTGAATTTGGGTGAAGGAGTCAAACAGCATCGACTTGTTCGATGGAGTTGCAGTTCCTTCCCACTTCTTGTGAACATGACCATCAACAATAGCACCAACACCAGCCTGCGAGAATGCAGAACACTGTGAGATATAAGGTGACTTGGTTGTTGGTGAGTTAGGCCATAAGCGGAGGAATACACCCTTGATTGTTGCTGTGTTTAAATCTTTTGGATCGGTAGCAGAAGGAACGAAACCTTCCATACCATCCATAACAAGGTCTTTCAGCATAGACTTGTTGGACATGTAGAACAATGTTGCATGTTCGTTAAGAACATTGTCTACGATTGAAATAGGAGCATCAGTTGGTCCTGATTCAAAAGTGTCAGAAGTCGTCCAATCGCCACCAGAAACAGGTAGAATCTGAATAACATCATTACCACTAACAACTTTGGTGTGAAGAACATAAGCAGTTTTGGTGCCAGCACCATTGCTTACTAATAAACCATCTACTTTATATTCGTCTGCAACAGTTCCTGATAGAGTCAGTTCAAGAACAGAACTATTTTGACCTGCATCTGGTTTAATAGTTGATGTTCTCATGTTGTCGCCAACAATAGAGACATACTCTGGAATAACAATAGGTAGTGTCTCGAAGTAAGTACCAGCTTTAACGTAGATGGTTGCTGGTCCAGTAACTTGAGTTACTGCATGCCTAATTGAAGCAAAAGATCTAGAGATATTTTCTCCACTATTAGCGTCAGCACCTTCTTCAGTTACGTAGTAAACAGGATCAGTTACATTGTTATTTTCCCACTGGGGAACTCCTGCGTCACTAACAGCAAGTACTTGACCAGATGTTCCGACCGGTAGACGAGCAGCACCTGCGCCAGCACGATATAGAATATCTCCAGTATCTGTCAGAACATTTGCTTGGGCACCCTCTGCCAAAGTGTTCCAATATGTACCAGTAGCATCTGTTTCTGGTTCTTCACCAGTAGATTCAGCAACTGCGATATACGAGTTGCTATTACGTACAACAGCATCGCCAGTGTAATAAGTAGTGCTTAAATTCCAAATGCCCTGCCAAGTAAATCCACCAACAATGAAGTCCCAATCAGCGGCACTTGATCCTGGGTTTTGTCCAACATTAGTTGTTTTTGCTACGTAAGAATTACCACCAAGAAGAACAACATCTCCTTGCTTATATTCTGTTGCAACATCCCAAGTACCAACTACTTTAAATCCAGTAGTAACGATTTCCCAACTAACTAATAGGTTAGGTGAAGATCCTGTATGAATATCTGTTGCAACATAAGTATAACCACCATAAGATACAATATCTCCTGGTTGATATGTTGTTGCCTGGTCCCAGGTATCTTCAAATACTAAACCGGCAACAAACAATTCAAATTTAGTTTCGTTTACTACGAAATCTGCTGCATCTGAAGTGTGTGATTCGGTTACGCGATATACACTGTTGCCATACTTAACAAGGTCATTAAGTTTGTAAAACGTACTGCCCTGCCAATCCCCTTTGTTATCTAAACTTTCTGTATGTAAATCCCAGTATTGTGCATCTTGGGAGTACCACATACTCTCGTTAGAAGACGAGGTGTGATTTGCTTTCGCAACATAAGTATTCGCGCCAAACTTGACGATATCATCAATGACGTAATCGGTGGCAGCAATCCAGTTGCCAGTCCAATTAAACTTTAATCTACCTAATCTGAAATCAGCCATTGTTGTTTACTTTCCTTACTTGGGACCTTCGGTGGTATAATCATAATCTTCATTGAAACGAATAACAAAGTATCCGTCATTGTCTACAAAATAAGACACTTTTCGTTCATCAAACCTAAATTGTTGATAACGATCTTCAGCACTATTATATAGAGACTTTTCTTCTGTAGTTTCCTCTACATAGTCATACAATCCAGTTGCGATATCCAGGTATGGTGTACCATCTTTTCGCGTGAAATCAGCGATTTCAGTTGGATCAATAGATCTGATTTTAGTGTATGTAAGCATACCCTTATCATCTCTTTGTAATGCATGGATAAAAAAATCATTACCTAAATCATCTGATCCATTACCCGTTGTAACGGTATCCGAAGCGCGATAAAAATCGCTTAAGAACATTGTCATACGACTACTCTCCAGTAAACTCCTTCCCAGATCAGTTGAACTTTTGCACCTTTTACATCAAAAACCAATGGAGAATCTATGACGCTTTCATTATTTTGAAATTGTCTTCCAGTGGGATCTGTTATTGTCACATTATTTATATGCCATGAAAATGCAGAATCAACAAACTCAATTACGTCTCCTGGTTTTGGAACCAGTCCATTATTATAGTATGGTAAAGTTAAAGTAATGCCATTGTTTGTAGTATCTACCAAATAACGCAAGTTTGTACCAAGAAGGGTATCGGTATTAACCCGTTCCCATCTTGCCCTAAACACATCAAAACCACCGTTGGTTACGCCGTCATGAATGACGGCCATATTTTTATCAGTATCAATAGTTAATTCACCTTCTGCACCAACAAAGTGGGCATGTTCAGAAGTAGTACCACGTCTAAATTGTACCTGGGTGGTCATGACGTAAAAGATAATGGTTACTGCTAATATTTATACTGTTAAATAATCCATCCATAAGTACGTTTTGGAGCAACACTAATCTTAACAGTTGCTGCGACACCCTGAATAATAATATTAACATCTGGTCTGTGTCCGAGCAGTGGGGAGGTGATAGTATCGCCATTGATCTTGATAGATCCAGTACCAAAGATACGGAGAGAAATACCGATAATGGTATCGCCGTGTACTTTGAATTGACCTGTTCCCTCGTAACCGAAGCTGCGAAGAACTTTCGCTTCGCCATCGGTTGTAATTTCTGTTCCTTCTTCTGGTGGATTGGCAGTTGTTTTTTCTGCTGCTGTGCCAGAGAGTTGAACTTCTGTCTGACCAACGTAAGGACCCTTATCAAACGATTCTACAGCAGAACCACTAATTTCTACATGGATATCAGAAACAACTGCTTTAGTAAATCTCTGTCTCGCAACACCGATGAACTCGAAGATTGCAACATTTTCATAAGTGATTGTTCTAGACTCTGCTGCTCCACCGAATACAGGAAGTTTGCCACGACCTTCGTATGCTCTTGATCTTGGGGTTTGTGCGACACCAGCAAAGTTGATGTCTGCTTGTAGACTTGGAGCGAATGCAACTCTTTCTGCTGCACCCGAGAAAGAGAAGATAGAACCAAATACAACTTCGCTTGATGTAACACTTTCTCTTGCAGTACCAGAAAGAGTGAAGAGAACTTGTTCGCCAGTATAGTCGTATGCAACTTTCTCTTCGCTTGTGACGAAACTGAATAGGTTGCCTTCGCCAACATGAGAGAGGGTGATGACAATGTTCGCTTCGCCGCTGATATCGTAAAGACCCTCGATTTGAGGAACAACTGCTCTGGATTCTGACGCACCACTAATTGCGTAAAGATTACCAGTTCCTGTAAATACACGACTAATACTAGAGTCTGCAATACCAGTTGCAGAGAATAGTAACTGCTTCTCAAGAGGATTGAAGGTAGCAGATTCTGCAGCACCGGAGAATGTACCAATGTGGATCTGACCGATGTAGTCTTTTGCAGATCTTTCGACACCAGCACCACTGATGGTTGCAGTACCTCCGCCAGGAGGAGCAATCTTAACTACATGTACATCAACATTTTCTGCGAATATTCTTGCATCAACTTGCTTGACTTCAGATACTGCAGATGCAATTGATGCTTTTCCAGTAAAGGAGAATAGTAACTGCTTCTCAAGAGGATTAAAGGTAGCAGATTCTGCTGCACCAGATAGTGTAGAGATTCTACCTTCACCAACAAAGTCTTTTGCAGTTCTGTATTCTGCAATACCGCTGACAGGAATAGTGCCTTCGACATTCCAGTTCGGGGTGAACCTGATGTCTGCTGCTTCTGTATAGAGTTTGATACCTCCAGATCCAACTTCAGAGCGACTAGCTTTCTGAACTGCAAATCCAGTTGCAGAGAATAGAAGTTGTCTCTCCAGAGGATTGAATGTAGCAGATTCTGCTGCACCAGATAGTGTAGAGATTCGACCAGAACCAGTAAAGACTTTTGATCTTTGAGTATCTGCAACTCCACTAATGTCAATTTCAATCTCTTTAGTCTCGACAAACGTGAGATTTTCTGGAGTAGTAGATCCTCTGAATGTGAATAGCGAACCAGAGAATATTTCTCGGAATGTTGCTTTCTGACTTGCAAATCCAGAAACATTGAGGTGTGCTGTGAACTCGGGAAGTTTCTTGGTAATCGCTTCGGAACTGATTCCGTTGGAGAAGATAGCACCAGTTCCCAGATATGCGTCGGTTTGTCTCTCGACTGCTGTGCCAGTGAGTGCGATGCGAACTGTTGATTCTTCTGCAAATACACGCAGAGGAACAACACCTTCTCCAGAAAGAATAATATGTGTTGTAATATCTGGAGGATTGAATACAGCAGATTCTGTTGCTGTTCCAAGTAGATGAAGAGTGGACGGAACGAATCCAGGAATCTTGACAGTTTTCGATTCTGAAACTAATCCACGCGAGAAGATCGTACCTTCTGCCAGGTATACATCTACATTGAGTACACCTGCGACACCAAATACAGATATTGTTCCGAATGGTTGCTCTGCAAATGTTCGGTTTGGAGTCTTTGCAAGTTGACCAGAAAGATTGATATTTCCTTCTGCTGTGTAGTTTCCGAAGGAGAATGATTCCTCGGCAAATCCACTGATAGAGAACAGAAGTTGTCTTTCTGTGGGATTGACTGTGAAAGATTCTGCAGAACCAGATAGTGTGGAAATGCGACCACTGCCATTCCAGTTTGGTACATAAGCTTCGCGAACATTTCCAGAAATTCTTGCTTGTACTTCTGGTTGCTCTGCAAAGGTACGCAGTGAAATAGGAATCTCACCAGTAATCTCGAAGAGAGCACCATCAACAACTTCTCTGACAGTAGACTTGAGGGAAGTAATTCCTCCAGTAAAGTCGAAGAGTGAGAATAGATCGTCTGGAGATGCAGTGAAGGATTCTGCAACACCCGACAGCGTAGAGATTCTTCCAGTTCCCTCGTATCCTCTTGCCCTGACTTCTGTAGATGCGCCACTAATATTGAATAACGTGGCGAATACTTCATCAACGGTTGTAGATTCTGCCGCACCTGAAAGACCGAATAGAGTTCCAGATCCCTCGTGTGCTTTGGTTGCTCGTAATACACTTTGACCAGTGATATCGAAGAGAAGCTGTCTCTCGACTGGATTGCCGGTAAAGGATTCTGCAGCACCAGACAGTGTGGAAATGAATCCAGTTCCTTGGTATCCTCTCGATCTAATCTCGGAAGAAGCACCGCTGATGAATATAGTTGCGTCCTGAACAGTATTTCCAGTAAAGGTAACTCCAACCTGACCAGAGATATTAATTTCAACATCTCTTTCTTCAGAGAATGCTCTAATAAACTCCGATCTTCCGCCAAACTGGAATAGAACTTGGAACTTCTCGGCAACACCGACCTTCTCTGATGTAGCAGCACCAAAGATACGGAATCCACCAAGTCCACTTTGTACATTGGGGAAGCGAATTCCGACTTCACCACGGAAAGCAAACAGTCTATCAGCACCATCAATAAATGATGTTTTGTGAGAAAGAATAACGACAGGAACTGCAGTACCACCAAATCTCTCGAAGAGACCGAATGGATACGTAGTATCATGATCAAGAATATGTTGCCAATCTTGCCTATCATCTGGAGTGGAGAACCATCCTCTCTCTCCAGTATACGCAAGATCTAATGTGCCAAAATCCGTTAACGGATAGAGAGCAACTGGATCTGCACTTGTTGATGCTGCAGTAGCAACAGATCCCAGATCAACTGGAACAAGGAAGTCTGTGGAAGAATTATTGTAACTGTAAACTCTTGCTTCGTCTGCTCCAACAAAGTCGAACAGTATTCCGGAACCAAAATGCTTAAGAGTGACCTTCTCTGTAACAAGACCACCATCAAGATCTAGATGTGTAGCACCATTATATGTTGGTATAAATCTTGATTGAGCAATACCAGAGAATGAGAACAGTGCTTCTCTTTCTTGTGGGTTGCCTGTAAACGATTCTGCAGCACCAGATAGAGTAGAGATAACACCAGTTCCCTGGTAACCTCTACCGATGTTGATGTTTTCCAGTGCTCCTTTGAACTCGAAGAGAGTCTGGAACTGTTCTCTAGATACAAATACTTCTTCGGCACTTCCTTGAATGGTGATATCACCACTTCCGGACCATACAGGAGGAACAAAGATGAATACATCGCCACCAACAGTGAATGTGCCAGAACCAGAGAAGGCACGAACTCTTGGGGTCTCTGCTGTTCCTTTGAGTGGTAGAAGACCGAAGGGATAGTTAGTATAGTTATCAAGAATACCCTGATAATCGACACGGATGTCTGGCGTGGACATCCATCCAGTTTCGCCAGTGTAACGAAGATCTAAACTACCATAGTCATCGAAGATTGTCGCTGCATTAGCAACAGATCCGTAATCAGGATGGGTAATGAAGTCAATAGAAGAGGTGTTGTAAGAGAATACTCTTCTCTCTTCTGCTCCAATAAAGTCGAACAGAACACCTGTGCCAAGATGAGCAAGAGTAACTTTCTCTGTGACGAGTCCACCATCAATATCGAGATGTACTCTTCCATTGTATCTTGGAATAAATCTGGTGAGACTATTACCAAGAACCTTGACATCGAGACCTTCGATAGCAGGAACTGCAGATCTGCTCTGACCAGCAATACCCGTGAAGTCCAGTAACTTGTGTTCTTGATCTGGACTTGCAGTAGTTGCTTCTGCTGCACCAGATAGTGCAGAGATAAATCCAGAACCAAACTCTTGTAGCGAGAAGTTTGACTTGGATGCACCACTGATTGTAAATGATCCTTCACCGTAATGGTTTTGAGGACCCTTGGTTCGAGCATCACCAAGGTTGAATAGTGTACCAGTACCAGTGATGTGTGTAAGTTTCGCGCCAATCGTTTCGCTGCGAAGCTTGAATAGACCGAATGGAGACTTGGTATAGTTGACGAGGATCTCGCCACGATCGAAGACCTCATATACATCATCCCCAGGAGTTCTGAATAGAGAACCAAAGTCTTCGTTAGGTTGTGTTGTAGATGCGGCAATCTGACCATAGTCTTCATACGTGAAGAGGTCAGTTCCTGGATATGAATAAGTGAGTCTTCTGCTCGCGTTATCAAATCCGAATAGAGTTCCAGAACCATCATACGCAAACGTGCGTAGAGGTTGAGTATTTCCGAGGTTGAATAGTGTTCCACTACCAATATGGAGTAGTGATGATAAGACAAATGCGTCACCACCAACTTCAAATAGTGTCTTGCGTGTATCTCCATCTCCACCGACAACAACTTCGCTGCCATATGATAGAGATATGAATCCGTAGTGATCAAATTCATATGTACCAGTCCATGCTAACTGGTAAATTCTAATCCTCTGATTAGGTCTTCTTGCCTCTACTGGGACAGTAACTGTCTTATCGCCAGGAGTCGTGTAAGTAGTTTCTGCATTGTCTAGTAATTTTCTAGATGCATCATTAAGGGAGAGACCTGTATCTAGGTATCTCATCCATAGGTCTTCATTATTTTCTGGAGTCTCGCCACCATTAGTGCCGCTACCCATAACGAGTCTAAAGGTGATCTCCTCAATACCAGTGAGGTCTAGATCATATTCAACTTTTCTGTATGTACTACTAGGATCGAAAGCTGTACCGAATCTGACGTGTGGACCTACATCAAATCCATTAGTAGGACTAGTGCCAGCTCCACTGACGGATGTGTATCTAGATCCATCATATACCGCACCGTAACCGCTGGACAGATCCGCAGCAGTTAACGCGGTAAGTGAACCTTGTCTGATCGTATAATCAGGATCCTCTGGGAATACCTTGGTGACCGCCTCTCCAGCAAAGCTACCGCTGAATAGAGATCCAGATCCACTGTATTGGGTGCTGTAAGACGCTACAGCGTCCCCGTATACGTTTGGACCACCAGAAGTGTCGTAACGATACAAGAACGCTGCATTCGCCTCTCCTCGGAGGGAGATGGTGCCTTCAACAATCCATGGGGCTTGTAGTCTTGTAAATGCTTCGCCCAACTCAAAGAGTTGACCGCTACCAACGAATACTTTCTTAACAACGAACGTCGTGCTGCTCGCTAGTCTAACGACGCCGAATGGGAATCTTGTCTGTTGATCATAACGCATGTCACCCCAGTCTTCCTGACCGGTAGTAGGTTCGGTGACACTTCCATGATCGATTGTTGCTGTGGGCGCTCCAAGCGTTCCCAGGTCAACATAAATGAACGGAACAACTGAAGATGGTGTGTAGCTGTAGGAAACATTTCCTAAATCAACTCCAGATATACGAGGTATAGATCCAGAACCATCATACCTGTGTGAAATATCTGGAGCAAATACAGTATTAGAATTGATTGAAGAATGTAAAGATCCCGAACCAGAATGGGAAAATCCTAATGTTAATCCTGGAGGTCCTTTTGTAACTGTATAAGTGGTAATCGGTGGTCGTTCAACTTCATCTGCTACAAGAACTACACTCTTTACTCCATACTCACCTGCACTAAAGAGGTTATCATAATGCTGGATATTTATAAAAATACCCTGATCAGTCTGTGCTTCTTCTGGTAGAGTAAATGTTCTTACAACTGTTTCTGATGTTCCATCAGAAGAATCATGTTCAAGAATTGTTCCAAGACTGGTTTGACTGTAACTACCACTTAATCTATAACTAACTGTTAAATCTCTGCCAATATTAGGTTGATCGCCACCATTATTGTCATCTCCACGAATGGCTTCAATTCTAATTTCTTTATAACCAATAGTGTCATTACTTTGGGAACTCCCAAAGTAAAACATCATATCCGAATTTAATCCATTGGTTATTTTGAATAGAACATGAGGACCAATATCAAATCCTCCATAACTTCCGGCACCAGAACCCCCATTCCTATTTGAAATGCCATCTGTCGAATACGCGGAATACGTATAAGTAAGATCTAAATCTTGTGAAGTAGTAACAAAGCTGCTTGATGTTATTCCGAGAAGATCTCCTCGGAATAGTATATTACCTACACCAGCATATGAAAATATCATCTACGACAGCATACTACAATAAAAAAGGGGATCGCAAGCAATCCCCAATATGATAATATAGAATTCAATGTGAGGATATCAGTCGAGGCTGACGTTGAGACTTACTTTGATTTGGTCACCGTCGTTTTGGATGCTGTATGGTCCATTAGTAAATCTTTCTGCAAAGAAGATTGAGGAATACAACGTTAAATCGCCAGCACCATCAAGAGCGGGTTCAGTAGTGAATGTGTTAGCATCTTCTACTGTATCGATTGTGTATGTTCCTGCAGTAGTTGCTGCGTTTCCAGTACCCTGATCGATATAGATAACGTCTCCCTTAACGAGACCGTGTGCAGTTGCTGTGACTTCGGAGAAGTCAAAGTCAATATCGTCGTTGTTGTTTGTTGGCTGAACGTTGTCGATCAGAGCGTTGTTTAGATAAACTGTAACAGTTCCATCAGCATCAGTAGTTTCTCTATCAATACCGATGATTACAGTAGCAGCATCGACACCGTTAGGACCAGCATTACCAGCGTTTGAACTAACAACCATACCTTTTGTTAGGTCTGCGGCAACTTCAGAAAGGAAGTTAACGTCGTTACTAACAGCACCTGAAAGAGCAGTGTCGATATAGACAACTGATCCAGAAATACCAACTACACGAGTTGAAGCAGCAACGCCAACTCCAGTTACGCGCTGTCCAACGGCAACACCAGTAGTTGCGGTAACGGCAAGTTCAAACGTGCCAGATGTGCCGGTAGCAGCAGTTGTGTTGGTGATAGCAGGCAGGACAAAATATGAATCTCCTAACTGACCACGAATACCAGACTTGGTGATTGTCGTAGCAGATGCAGCAGAAGCGGCATCAGCAACACCATGAATGGTGGAAGGCATGTTATTTGCACGGGCAAGGTAGTAACCGTAAATATCGCCAGCAGCTGCACCGAAAGTGAAAGTTTGCTCTGGATAAGAAGCAGTTGTTCTTCCTGCGCCAAAAGCAAGTGCTTGAGCAGTGAAAGTACCAGTGTTCTTGACACTCAAGTTGAGAGTAGTACCATCAATGTCAACAACATATGCTCCAGTGCCGACATCGCCACCAGTTACGTAGTCGCCTTTCTTGATACCTGCATTAGAAGCAACGGTAATAAGGTAAGTACCTGTAGTACCATCGCCATTAACGGTAGTAACAGCAGTACTTTCTGTAGCAATACCCCAACGATTTCCGTTTAAAAGGATACCTCTTTGGTCTGAATAATCCTGATCTGTTCTATTATTAATAACCGCAGGATAATCAGTCGTTACTGATTGACCATATCCGATAACATTACCGTCGATATATGGTTCAAAATATCTGGTCTGTGAAGGCGTATCGCTTTCCGCAGGATACGTATCTGTTGTGTATAATTTTAAGATTAAATTTCTGGGAATCGCCTGATTAGCATTCAGAAGATTACGCAGAGATTCAATTTCACCACTATTGGTTACTAGCAATGCCATGAAGACTTTCCTCTACTGTTTTCGTGCGAGTTTATTTTTATTTATAATGATGACGATTTATAATTTCAGTTTCAGTGAAACTACAAATCTTGCGATGTTGATCGAGTAGATGACCTCAAACTGGAAAATATCTCCAGCCGTCACTGTAGTGTTCCACGTTGAAAGATTCTCGTCTTTATTCTTTCTTTGAACACTATTATTTAGCACACCAAGGGTAGGTCTTTCTGTTCCACATATAGATGTGAAATTAGGAAAGTCATCAAATGTGCATTTTTGAATGTCTACTTCAAGATTACCTGTAGTATCAGAAATAATAGTCCAGGATTCTATAGTTCCGGTAACGTCAATAGTCATATTGCCCTTAACACCATTTGACAATGGAAATGATCCACTATCAATAACATAGTTTAATGTCCTGGTCAAATCAGCGGTTGTTGCATACGCTACACCAAAGAAAGCAGAACTTGCGGCAGGTGGAGTGCTGAAAACAATTTGATCGTTTGATACAATGTAATCAATTTTAGGTTCTAAAATTACATTATTGATAGAAATTGAAAGTTGCTCTTCATTCAATGGTGTATATGATTGACCATCTATAGTAATACTAAAGGTATCAGCGGCACCATCAAATTGAGATGCAATACTATCTAATAATAAATTAGAATACTGTACCGACTTTGAAGGAATCTGATAGTTTACGTCAAGTTGATATTGTGCTGGTAGTTGCTTACCAACATTATATGCATTATTACCAACTCTAACGTTATATTGTGCCATCAGGAAACTCCTGGACTTACTTCAGCATTTCCCATAATGACTCTTGTTTTGTATCCATTAGGATCTTCAAGAACAATATCATATACATATCTTCTCCTATCTAAAGTAGAAGTTTCTACGTCAGTTAAAGATAAAGCGATTTCACCAGCAGTTCTATTGACAAATGTCAAAGTAAATGGTACTGAAGTAGTTGCAGAATAACTCTGTTTCATTGCAGCACTACCGGTATACCCCGACATATTAAGTGGGGTGCCATCTTTATTGGTGATAAAAAAAGTAACACCGTAGTCTGCTCCTTTATCAATCAGAATGTTGACTGGTATCGCTGCCATTTTCCTCTCGTTTATCTAATAGGTCTAATGTTTCTAACCCACCCTCAAGTTTTAACTTATATTCTTTCAATTTAGCGAGTTCTTCCTCGCCTCTTTTGATTTTGAACTCGTAGTCTTTTAGTTGGGTTAAGAATTCCTCTCGCATTTTTGATGTGTCCATAGTAAATATATCATGTCAAAGGTATTTATCAAGCAGCACGATACGTGATACTGAATGCATAGTATGCGCCATCTGCTGTAGGTAAAGCTTCAGTTGTAGCATTATCTCTAACCGCTTGGAACAGTAGGTTAGTAGTTCCTATATCAGTCATGCAAATAACATAGTTATGATTACCTGCTATTGGAGCATTATAAAGTCTTACTGCACCTACGGCATATCCAGCGCCATCCCCTGTACTGTATGAAGCATATGGTAAGTTGTTAATAACCAATGCACTATTAGTATTACTACTATCAATTTGAATCTGTCCCATTACAGTTACAAGATTACCAATTCTTGTCCATTGTAATTTATCACTACCAGTGATCAACGTAATACTGTTATCGCAAGTTGCGTCAAATTCACCATCGAGATAAGTCTTTAGTACTCCATTTGTAGCACCTGATGGTATAGCACCTGATGCTATACCAAGTTTGAGTCCACCAGATGGACCAAAACCAACTTCATCAAATAGGCATATTGGGGACTGGAAAACGATCGAAGCAGCAGCGTCTGATGAACCAATATACATCAATGATCCAGGAGTGACTGGCTCAATGATTTGTGTTGTTAACTTTTTCGTATCATCATTAAGAGAAAGATCGCCAAAAAACACAGAGTTGCCGTCATCATCAATAGTGACAATTTCTGAACTGTTATCAGATTTACGAAGTTGAAGTCCGTTAGTGCCACCATAGAAGTATGATCTTGTTGCATCAACTTGTAATACGTTATGTCCAGCGCCAGTTATATAAGTATTTGTGTTAGGGAGGTCGAGGTTATCCCCAAATGAGACCGAGCCAGTCGAAGTGATGCTATCCGCAGTGATGCTGCCGTCCGAACCTTTTAAAACTATGGTAGTACCACTGACATTTTTAAGGATTAACCTAGTATCAGAAGTTCCAGATCTATACAAACCACCAATATTTGTATTGCCGTTTTTAACTTCAAAGGCGTAAGTATTGTTTGCAGTTGTGCTTGTTACTGTACCAGATGCAGCAACGTCGCCATCAATATCAACACCATCATCAATGGATAGTGTTGGATTTGCTGCACCCTGGTAATAGAAACTCGTCGAACCAAAAGGACTAAAGACTGCTTGATCTTCGTATTGTGTGTTTGCAGTGTCGTACCATCTGACATGGAAACCAACCTCACTATCCAGTCTTAAGTCTGAAGATGTGTTATCATAGTAGAGATCAGCATCTTCGTTAGTACCAAAGTAAATAGGTCTGTCATCTTTCATGTGTAGAGAGGTTGCCTCTACATCTTCAAACAGTGCGTTACCTGTATTGAATATCGAGAAAGTAGGAGTAGTTGCAGTGTTTAAAATAGAATCACATTTGACCATTCCTGCAAACGTGGCATTACCAGGAGCATCGATTTCTGATGTGATTCCAGCAGTTCCAGTCTGTCTACCTTTCCAGAGAGCACTTCCACCGCTATTAGAAATATAAATCTGTCCGCCATTAGTGATAGTGATTCCATCATTAGTCGATGTCTCGCCAATACCACCGCCAGGAAAATAAGTAATGGGATACGTACTGAAACCGTATGGTACATACATTGATCCACCAAAAACAGCTTCGGTAACCATCTGACCAGGAGTTATCTGATCTGCAGTTTTTAGAATAAAAGTTCCAGATGCAGAATGTAACTCGTCATTAACTTCAAGATCTCCTAAAACTGTCGCACCTGTAAGGTTAGTTGCGAGTTTTTTAGCACCGTCATAGTAAAGTTCAACAGAACCATCTTTGAGAGCTGTGATATATTTTTCGTCACTATCAGATTCTGATCTAATAATCAAAGCATCGGAATCAATAAATGATGTCTGAACACCTGCATTACCATCGTAGTAAATTTTGAAATCAGAGTCATCACCAAAAACTGCCTGATCTCCGTCTCCCCAGAAAGTTTGTGCTTGAAACGTTACATCACTTGAAAATGTTACATCACCATTAAAAGTTTTATCTCCACCAAATGTTTGTACTCCATCAACAGCGGTATCCAAGTCTACAGCAAGTTCGTTAATCTCCAAGCGTTGCTGCTCTAATGTAAAACTATTTGGTACGTTTCTTAATGTCATTTGATTAGCTGCTTAAGGAGGGACTTGATTTCGGACATTTCTTCCTTCAAAGTATTTAGTTCAGAGACTACATTTCGGAACTCATTAGAAAATGATTTGTGGGAAGATTTTGGGGCAGTTGAAACAATTGCCCCTGTAGTTACATCTCTAACAAATCCATCTTGACCCTCAACTTTTATATAACGTTGCATATCAGAATGAAGCTACTGCTCGCAAATCCTGAATCTTGGGAACGTATGAAGGGTCGTCAGTTTTCATGACGATCTTAATAGCAAAAGAAGAGAATTCTGTTAACTCCTCTTCACTATATCTCAATTCTTGATAAGAAGACTGCTTCTCAAACTGTCCCGAAATACTATTTTCTGATGTTGCAATTTCATTAAGTTGATCAGGAACTCCAGTACCATTAAAATATTCCCAGTTAATATCATCAAAATTCTGCTGTGATGCAGCAGGTTTAATCTTATAGAATACTTTAATATTTTCTATGTCTCTGACATTTACTGTCAAATATGTATTGATAGAAGATGCCGGATTATTAATGAAGATTTCCTTGGTAACATACTTTGAAGCACTGGAGGTATTAACAGAACCAGTTTCAGCAACATAATCAACACCTCGACTGAACGACATGTTACTGATCTCTGAAAATTTAGATGTCTCGAAAGATGATCCATCGGAATCAATCAAATCTCCTGCTCTGAAAATATCAGCAATTTGATTTGATGTCTGACTTTGCCTTGCATAATCACTACCTAAAGTAATTACGCTAGTAAAATCATTATTGATTGGTTGCTTATCATTTTCTAAAGTTAGTAGTTTTGTTTTGGAATCCCAAGCGATTACTTTACCACTAATCTTATTCTCATACTTTTCACTTCTAACTGATGGGTTGATAGCATTTACAGTTGCCCCAACAACAAAGTTAGGTACTTGTTCAAAAACACCAGAAGTGGAAATAGTTACGGTTAAGTTTTCGTAATCACCACCAACTTCAGATTGGGTACTGAAGAACAGTTGTTCACCAACAGTAAACTGTAGACTATTTTTAATTTTTACATAAACATCATTATCGATCACACGCAACACTTCAGACTCTGCTCCAGAAGTTTGACCAGTAACATTTTGATTAGTTACTGCCAAAATATCTGCTCCACCACCTCCGTCATTATTACCAGTGATTGTAAATTTGTATATGGGATACATTTTAAGGATTTGGTATCTCTTACCAAATCTTTTTTCAGCACCAGAAGAGTTATCAACACGATTAGAAATAGTTTTAACAGATGCTGTACGCAAATCAATAACAGGAGACAGGTGTGATATCTCGGAAGAAAGATTAATTTTATATTGTAAAGAACTATCAATACCATTTACAACTTCATTAATTCTTGAAGTAATCATTTTTTGATTTAGGAAATATTGTTCTTCGTTTAAGAAGGTAGTTTCCATATCAGAAACATCATAAGAACTATAGTCTTCTGTAGAAGAATCTACAGGAACTACATTTGTAGTTTTTACGAAACTATTAATTTTCGTATTTGATAATTGTAAGTAAGGAATTTGGGCGTAGAGTTTTTCATACTTTCTATTATAAGAAGCAAGAATAGTATCTCCACCACCAAAACCTGTATCTGATGCTCTAGAAGGACCTACGATATTATAACTATCGATACCGACGTTGGAAACAGTATACAATGATGATTCCACATCAATCTCATTATATCCAGCAAAATCATCTACACCACGGAAAAATACTTTTGAAATTCCAGAATCTTCAAATCCGTGATCTCTGTGATAAACTTTGATAATATTACTATTATTTTTAAACAGTTCAGATGTTGCCGTACTATTAGCAAGAGCATAAGTTTCAAATGAATCCGGATCAAGTTTTTCGTATCCGAGATCTTCATTCTTGATATTGAGTTCTGCAACTTTGGTTGTATCAAATTCTGCTCTATGCACAGTAAATTTGACATCTTCAAACAGATCTTCCGTCCAGTTATCTACATTCTGTGATTTGAATACAGAACCAAGTAATGGTTGAGCATTGACAACTAAACCAGAAGAAATATCAGTTTCTCCTAAACGAGAAGACCAAATCTCATATTCAGTATCATCACATTCGATGTTAATAGCATATTCAGTATTGTTTTGTAAATATACTGGATAATCAAATTTAAATGTTGTTGCTGTTGTGGACTGGATAGAATCTCCAGTATCAGAAGCAATACCCATTCTTACTGCAGGTTCATTAATAGTTAGTTTTGACTCAATGACAGCGCCGGTAGCACCATTACCAGAACCTCTAACAACAACTGATGGTGGGTCTGTATATCCTCTACCACCTAAAGCAACTTCTGCCAAGTAAAGTTGACCGTTATCAACTTTTGCAGAACCTGTAGCAGTGCTTCCTCCAGGAAGTTGAGGACTTTCGATAGTAATAGTAGCACCTTCATAACCAGAACCGAGGTTAGTAACATCAAGAGATGCAACTCTACCAGAGTCTTTAGCAATCTTTAACCCTACAGTGGCATTATTTGCATTATTGAACTGGGTAACTGATGTGAGAGTAATATCTTCATTAGCAAAGAACGAAGAACCATTATGATTACTCAATACAAATGTGTATACCTGTTCATTTGTAATAGAAATCTCTCCATTACTTGATGCTATTACTTCAAAATTATTTCTATCTAATATTTTTGAAATAGGACCAGAAGCAAGAGATCTTCTACCGGTTACATATTCACCAAGTTTGATGGTAATATTTCCAGAAGAATAAACTTTAAGGAAAGTGTCTGGGTATAAAGTAACTTGTGATCCAGGAATAATATACTTACTTGGTTTCTCGCTTTCTACGTTAGTTAGATATACTCTCAATGGAATAGTAGAACTCTTCTTGGCAAAGAACAAATCTACTGCTGTAGCAAACATACCACCATCAAAGTTTTCTACTTTGAAAGTTTGTGCGAGAGGATTTGGTCTGGATTTATTTTCTGTATTACTATCAATTAACTGCACACCTTCGTTTGATTTAAAGATCGCTGGAGCAGTTGAAATAATAGAAGCAGGATTTTCTGGGAGAACACCAGTTGCATAGAACTTAACTTCAGCATAACTATCTACAAAATCTTTATTGGAATCGGTAGAACTAGAAGTAAATCTAATATTCTTGGCACCTGTAGAGAAGAATAATTCTTCGGAAGTAGTGTCATATTGCGTTGTATTAACATCACCAGACCATGAAGTATTCATTCTTGGTGCATAACCAGCAGGAACTAAAATAATTCCACTAGCATTACCATATTCATCAGTCGTTAAAGTATTGTTAAAAGTAGTTAAAGAGTTTCCAGCAACACCAGTAAATCTGGAATCGGGATTGACCCAACGACCAATACTTCTTTGATCCATGAATACATAAAGTTGAGTCTTGGGTTTAAGTCTCTTAAGTACAAACTTAACAGGAATTGATCTTGCAAAGAATCTCAATGCATTTGCAACGTTAGTTCCATTAATTGTTTTATACCCAACACCCTTTGCAATCTCATTATTCTGTGGACTTACATTAGAAGAACTTCCTGTACTAGCAGAGTTTACTGTAGAATCAGAAATAGTACTGTTACTTTCACCAAAACTATTAATGTTAAAGAAAGATTTATTAACACCAACCCAGTTAATAACGAATGAATTGTAGATGCTAGAAAATGCTGCTCTAACATCTTTTTTGCCAAGGAAGATGGAAAATAGATTCGTATTATTTTCTGTTACTAAAGGAGCAACCGTTGTGTCATACCATTGATCAATGTTTGGAATTAATGACGCATCACCCACATATTGTAGAATTACGAATGGATTTGGATTAATAGTTTTAGTTGCAAATGCATTAGAAGCATAAGAAACATTATTATATGGTAGTGTAATGACACCATTAGAATTTTGATATCCATCTAGTTTCCTTTGCTCGTCTCTAGTATTAATTTCGATCAAAGAAAAACTATCTTCTTTAGATTGTGGACGCAAAACAGATTGCTGTGGATCAATAGCACACAAATAATCTAAAGACTTGATATTACCAACTTGATGAGTTTCAAAATTGTCAACAACAAAACCACTCTTGGTTTTATCAATACCCAAAACATCCTTTACTTGCATGTTAAGAGCTTGCTGCTCTAGGATACTTAATGTCGTGTAATACTCTAAACGCTCAACACGTTTTTCTAACTTACCAATATCACGCATCGTATATCTACGATTATCGACAGGAATAATTCTTACATCCTTACTTGATTTGGTAAATGCTGGGATATAAACATAATAAAGAGGAATACTATCTTCAATAATTTCTGGTTTGGATGGATTGAGCGAAGAGTTGCCAGTTTTAATTAAAAACTCTCCTTTTTGATTAAGAAATACTCCATCAATTCTATCTAGATATTGAGACTCGCTAAATGACATTGTATAAGGAAGAAGTCTGCTGGACGAAGGAGTACTAGATACAGAACCTCCATCACCAATAAAACTAATGTAATCTGCTTGAGACAACAACGATGAATCTTGGTAACCAGTAATAATTGTATTTGAATCTACTTTGGGTCGGAAGTCAATAACATTCTTTAGATTTACAATACCATATACTGTACTATTGAATGATGGGATATCATCAGCGACGACACCTGCCTCGTGAATATATGAGTCAACAGTGCAAAAATCTCCTTGCGAATGCTGGAAATAATCAAATGCAACCACTATTTGACCTGTTGGTGGATTAAACCCTGGTTTTAATACAATCCTTGATACGTCATAGAATGTTTCTCGCTGACCATCATCAAAAGTAAAACGGTTAGTTATATCTGTACCAACAACTAAATTACCATTTACGTCTACAGTTGGTGGGGAAGACGCAGAACCTTCGTAGATATATTTAATAGCATAGACATCAGAATAACTAAATGACTCGGTACTCTCATCATCGTAGTTAATTCCCCTCAAAGGAATAACTCTATCACCAGGTGCTCTGATAATAATTCTCAAATCTGAAACTGATGTTTTTAACTTTGGTCTTCCTTTTGATACTTCAATAGTAGCAGTTAATTTAAGTTTAGGGAAGTTGGAAACATTAGATCCAAAGTAGTTACTTGGAAATCCGATAGTGATACTACCAGAAGATAACCCGGAAGTTGCATCGGTAGTATTTAAAATATTAACATATTCTGGTCTCAAGTAAACAATATCACCTGTCTCTACTCGATTAGAATCACCTTTGTCTAAAACAGTAACAACAAAATCTTTTTCGTTAAAATCAACAAATCTTTGAGTACCAAAATCTAACTGCGCTGCAAAAGTAATTTCTCCACCACTACTAGATCCAGTGGTTACAAAATCTCTTCGGATATAATATTTAATTTTAGTGTCTTCTGATGTCTTAATTAAACTACTAACTTCTTTACTTCCAGTTGGAAATACTAAAGATGAAGTTGCTGTATTATTAATAATAGGACGCAACCTAACAACCGAAGATGAAGTCACCTTTTCTGGAAGAGCACCATTTAAGTAAATTCTTGATTTTGTGGTTCCTTGACTATCGGTAGCGTAATCAACAATATATTTGTGAATTACTCCAGCGTCATCACTGAATTGGATTGCATCACCTTGAATAAGATATTTTCCAGCACTTGCGCCAAAACCAGTACATTCCAAGAATTTATATCCTTTAGTACCAGAAAAATTAAATTCAGTTACTGCTGTTGAACTGGAATATGTAGGATCGACAGTTTCTATATCTGCTGTAAATACATTTCCAGAACCATAAACAGAATATAAAGACTTTACATTATTTGCAGAATAGTTAAGAACAGTGTTCTTAAACAATACTGGTAATACCTTTGCTTGAATAGTAAAAGCTCCGGTAAAGTCAACTACTGGAGGTGCCACATAATCTAACGAAACTGCATCTCTATTTAAAATTTGTACCTTGTATAAAGTTCCTCCACTAACACCAACACTAATATCGGATGACTGATAAGATCCAACAAATACATCTGATGGTTCATATTGAATACCATCAATAGAAATTTTTGCAGTGCTGTCGTATCCAGTTCCTTGTCTGGATACAACAAAATGTGAGATAGTATTTTCTTTAGCGATTCTTAAAATACCACCTTCTTCATTTGTGATTGTTTCACCTGATTTGAAATTACCCGCTAAAGTTTTTACATAAAGACTTGCGCCTGTAGACAAAAATCCATTACTATTTCCTTCGATGATACCATAGGCACCACTTTGAGAACCTACAATATACTTACCTGGACTGAAATCTGAAGTAATACTAGAATCAACTAGTAATCTAGTAAAGAATACTGGATTGAAATATGACATGTTGAAAATGCCATTATAAGTTTCTTCTCCCGAAGATAACCTACCTTTAGAAATAACAACATCCGTATCAGGATTAAATCCTGTTGCATTTTTCAAAAGACTAAAATCTTTTGGTTTTGCTACTCCAATTAATGGTGTGATCGTCTGATCATAATCAACAATATATCCAATTTCATTAATTTCCTGTTGAGCATCCGATTCCGTTTTATAAAGAAGTCTTCTCCTAGTAGTTACATTATCATCATACTCAATAAACAAAAGATCTAGATAGTCTTTTCTTCCAGCAACTGTTAGTTGTAAGAATTGGGCACCAACATCACCTACTTCTGGTCTTGTTACTTTTGCAAAAGAAATAGTATCAACACTTTTTACCGTAGATACTGCATTAGTTGATGTTCTTGACTGAACAAAATAGATATTTTTGAGATCAGCACGATCAGCGGGTGTGTTTGGTTCGATGCTTGATTCGTCAATCAACCCAAGATCTAAATTTGCAAACAGATAGATGGTCTTGATAGCATCATCTGTACCAAAAGACTTACCTCTTCTAGATAAAGTTTGAAGATAATTAGTGGAAGATTCTAAATCATTTAATCCAATAGTTCCGTCATTATATACAGAATTTAAATAGATAGTTGGGTATGCAGTAAGGTCAGAACCTTCAGCATTTAAGGGTATACTATTATAGACATTAGTAATATTAAAACTAGAAACCCCATTGGTTTTAATATTAATGTTATCTCTAGATAAAGTATTTCTTGCTTTGTCTAATTCTAAATACTTGGTTTCCTTATTTACAATTTCATAACCCCGAACATATGCTTTTCCGGGTCCGACAGAAAGTGATAGTTTCTCTGTAGCTTCTGACGGCAACAATCCATTAACTGTGCCATCAGCGTCTGCTGCATAAATTCCTAGATTACCATTTCTCTGGTAATACTCTCTTACTTCAGTGTCGAAGTTATCTACAACATAATCACCAGACTCGTCATATGTTCTTCTTGCTAGAGTCTCTTCGATTAAACTATAATCAACTTTTCTAACCTGGCGCTCAATAACACCATTTTTGATAGATAACAGTTGAATAAAATTCTTTTCTGGAGTTTCTGTGTACTCGTACTTGATAAGATTTAATTTAATCTGTAATCTATGAGCACCTGGAGATGCAAAGTTAGAAGATCCGGTTGCATTATCATACAAACTAGAATCTTTTTCTGGAGTTATTACAGATTCTGATACATTAAAACCAACTTTTGTTGATG
>JACLAB010011760.1_pt1 | contig 143983 bp, 165 predicted proteins | sample 8027921 | NCBI WGS metagenome assembly JACLAB01 (sample SAMN15725117, study PRJNA655200) | protist metagenome | isolation source: fluorescence activated cell sorting (FACS) single amplified genomes of... | place: USA: West Boothbay Harbor, Gulf of Maine | collected 2000-07-19 | reverse complement strand
CTTGGCTTGAGCCAGACCATAGGTATCGAGGACTTCCGATGAACCCAAACTTGATCCAAGCCGCCGGTATCGGCAGCTTTTTAGCAGCTATTTCTGCTGTCTTTATTACGGCCATGGTTGTCGTTGGCTGAAGCAGAGGCCTGATCGCCCAGCTCTGGTCTGAACGGCCTTGAGGCAACCGTATTTTGCGATGTTGCCTCGTGCAAAAGCCCCCGTTTGATTAAGGTCGCGCGATCTTCAGTTGCGGTTGCGGCTTTGTGTTGCATTTCGATTGTGCTTTCGATGGTTAGTCAGCTCGATCCTTGCTTTACAGTCAACACGGTGTCGGCTGACCTCAATGACGTGGGAATACACGCAATTGCGTTTTGTTCCGAAAGGAAAGTCGTGGACTGGAGAAATAGAAGAGCTTTGGCTTGATGAAAAGCAGTTGATCTCTCGAAGGAATCCACAGCATGAGGTCACTTTGGTGGGATTAATGAATGAGCTTGGACAGCAGGGATGGGAGCTGATTACCTATGCGCAACCCTTCACTGGATACCACGGAGGCTGCTATACATTTAAGCGCAAAACATCATAATGGATGGCTAGAAAAATCCGGCCTGACAGAAAGTTCCGTGATCTAAGTTGCGTCATAAGCTGATTGTATTTCGGGGGCAAGAATGTTCGCCAATGTGATTTCGTCTGGCGGTCCCAATTGGCTTTCTGGAGCGTAAATTGTTGTCCTGATTGTGGGACTGTTGCCTATTTATATCCTCAACAGTCGGAAATGTACTGGTAATCGGTTATGTGATGATTGTCTCTTTCTTGTCGGCAATGATGTTTTGGAACAAAATTGCCCGTTGGTCATTGCTTGCGGTTGTATGGACTCTCCCTTTGCGTGCCATGGCCTTGGAGCCGGTGAGGTATCGCTGCGGATCACTAGGTGAGGTGAGTGTGGATCGTTCCAGGGCACATCCAACAAAAGCGGTCGTTGTTTATGGCGATCAACGTTGGTCAGGCACCATGAGTGGAGGATCAATGACATTTTTCAGCCCCATCAGTCAAACACCAGAAAGTCCTTGGATGAACTTCGGGCGAAACGGCGTATGGCTTTACACCAATTATGTGGGAACTGCCGGCTGGAGTGAGTTTTGGGCAGAGGATGCCGCCAGCTATCGACGCCAGCATCCTGACTTTCTCGAATCAAGCTGCGTGATAGTCAGTCCTTAAGCCTTGAGCAGCGTGGTTCATCAACGCGTCATCGGCGGAAAAGTTTTCGCTTGATGTCAATGCGCTGGTCTTGTTGTCCAGCCTTTTCTAATTTCAGGACAGTGCGCGTCTGGATTGGCGTTTGATGCCCTCTCCCAAGCCGAGACGCATCGTGCCGAGTCGTTCTCTAGAGCGATTTGTCGGTAGATGGTTGGTTGCTATCCCAGTGGCTTTAGCTCCGGCCTGGCTCTCTGCAGAATTGTTCCGCCTTCCCGTCGGGAGGGTGTGTTCAGCAATGAATCGCTCCTTGCAAGAGCAAGTATCAGGTTCTGTGGCGAAGCGGTTGCAGCAGGACTGCCTTCAGGCCGCTGATGAAAGCGTGAATTTTTGGCTTCTCTGGTTCATTTGGGCCCTCTTGATTCGATCGAGTTATCGCTACTGGCCTTTATTGGTTGCGATGGTGGTTGAGGGGGAAAAACATGACTTCTAGTGTTTTGTTTGGGGTTGTTTTTTGCTCAATCAATACAGTTGAATGAGAATTTGAGTGAGAATTATGTTGGAAGGAATGGTTGGATTGCTTGAAAGTTGTTTCATGCTTTTGATTTGTTTATCTGATTGATCAGATTGTTCTGACGTCTTGGATTGTCCTTCAACGTTTTGCATGCTCGGGTTCAGAACTGTGTCTTTGAAAACACTTTGATGGTTGGACTCCATTGGCTATCGGAACGCCATTTCAGCTGAGATCCGTTACCAGCACTCGTTGATGTCAGGATTGACGCGCTCATGTATGAGGGAGGTCTCGAGCATCCAGGCCTTACCAGCGTATAAATCGATTAGCTTTGGTCTTGATTTGATGCTCAATGACATTTCACTGACATCCTCTGTCTATGGGATGTTTTGAAATGTCGCGCCACACTAGACGCATGACGAACAGCACCCCCACGATCCTGATTTGGGTCAACCAATACAAGAAATACCAGCAGCTGATCGAGCAGGGGCTGACTGATGAGGCCTCAGTCTTGAAAACAGAAATTGATGAAGCGATGCCCCTGATTGATTTGACTTGGAAAGATTTAGAGCAAGCTGCATCCGATGGGTCTAACTCATAGCCTGGTCACTAGCCGGAGGAGAATGTTTTAGGACGTCACTGCTTTCCATGCAGTTCCCTGAACGCTTCGAGTTTATCGAGATCTTTTTGTTCATCTACGCTGTAGTCAGTAAGGATGAGTGCTTTCCCAATTGTTCCAAGGGCATATTCAAGACGATCGAGATTCTTGCGCCCTTCCTCATCAGCTCGAGCTGCTCGAATCACGTCAGGCTTCAGCTGATCAGCAAGGTTTTCCATTTCATCGGCAATGAAGCGAGCCTGATCGAGTGGTGTTGTCATGAAGAGCCTGGGATTTTGCGTTGGTAAGCCTTTCTTAATTATAAATTAGCTTTGAGATTGTGTTCATAGCAAGCATTTGTCAGTTTTTTAATTCATACTTTTTCGATAGTTTAGATCTGCGTCGGACTACTACCGAGTGACATCGCTTGCGATGTTGTGGAATGGATGTTGCATCTGCTTACGGCTTGGGGGCTTGAAATACTCTCGTTTGTAGCACCAAAAGCAGCAGTGATGCTGTGCGTTTGTTTATTAACCCTGCCATGATCGCTCAACGTGAGTAAGTTGAGCAAAGACCTGTTCGGAACCGCAGCACAGCACTATGGCGTCATATTCATTTGATGTGGTTTCTGATTTTGACCGCCAGGAGCTGGTCAATACTCTGGATCAAGTCCGCAGGGATGTTGGAAATCGTTATGACCTTAAGGACTCCGGCACAGAAATTGATCTAGCGGAAACGGAAGTGGTGATCACCACGGCGAGTGACATGACATTGCAGGCTGTCGAAGATATCTTGCGGACTAAAGCGACGAAGCGAGATCTTTCTTTAAAGATTTTTGACTTCCAAACTCCTGAGGCTGTGGGTGGGAATCGCGTGAAGCAAGTCATTCAATTGCGAAAGGGCCTTAGTCAAGAGCTTGCGAAAAAGCTGAGCAAAATGGTTCGTGATGAATTGAAAAAGGTCACGGTTGCTATCCAAGGGGAAAGTCTTCGTATTACTGGTAAAAGTAAGGATGACCTTCAGGTAGCGATTCAACTCGTGAAAAGCAAAGAGGAAGAGTTAGATGTTCCTCTTCAATTTGAAAACTATCGCTAAATCTTTAAGATTCTCTCTTTGGTGTTGATGTTTAAAGCTTGACGCCTAGTAGATCATGGATTCCGAGCTTCCTTCCCTTAGGACTTGCTCTGGTCGTATGCTCTTTGGAGGGTTACTCAATAGCTTGCTAAGCATAAAGTCTTTTACTTCAAAAGCTAAGACTATTGTTTTTACGATCGTATCATTTAATCAATTTTTTCTCTTCCTTCGAGCAAGCGTATCAATTACTTTCTTTGATTCTTTGTTGAGGGAAGTTGGACTGGGTTTTCTTCTTGTGCAAGAATCTGTCAGTCATGAATTGAGCCTCTCAGGATGATGTCAATATGGCTTAGGCTCTTTAGCTGAATCATAGTTGTATTTTTTGTATTGGTTATTATTGATACTGAATCAAGCTTGTGAAGCCTGTGCTTGATTCCTTCGTGACTCGCGAGCTTGCGACTTTTTTTGCTGTCAATCTATGTACAGGCATTTCTGTTCTCTTAGGCTCATCTTCGGTTTGTGCTGAACAAGTTCGTTTGGCCAGGCCAATCTCCGAAAATCTCCTGCAGGAGTCTGGTCAGCGGTTTCACCCGGTTCATTCCTCACTCGGAATTGTTAGTAGCCAGGAGCGACTGGCGAGTGAGGTCGGTGCCTTCATGCTTCGGAAGGGTGGGAATGCCATGGATGCTGCTGTCGCTACGGCCTTTGCCCTATCTGTAACGTTGCCCCAGGCTGGAAATCTTGGTGGAGGGGGATTTCTTGTGTTCTGGCATGCACCGGAGCGCAAGGCCTATGCGCTTAATTTTCGTGAAATGGCTCCTCACTTAGCGCATCGAGACCTTTTCCTTGATGCTGATGGAGAAGTGAGTAAGAACAAGGAATTTTTTAGTTTATTAAGTACTGGCGTCCCCGGAAGTGTGGCTGGTCTCCTCAAGGCTCAGGAGCGTTTTGGTCGTTTGAGTCGGGTAGAAGTGATGGCCCCATCGATACAACTTGCGGATGAAGGTTTTGTGATTTATCCGCAATTGGCCGACTCTCTTAAGAGAGCATTTCCACGTCTGAGCAAGGATCCCACAGCTCGATCACTTTTTTATCGACAAGTCGAGCTCCCTGATGGTGGACCTCAATGGATTCCTTATCAATCGGGTGAACAGCTGCGTCAGCCTGAGCTTGCTCAGTCCTTAAAACTCATTTCTTCTAAGGGAAGCGTGGGTTTTTATGAAGGAACGACCGCTCATCAGATTGTTGCTTTAATGAAGTCTCAGGGGGGGCTTATTGACTATCGTGATTTAACTGATTTCACTGCTCCTTGGGTGAAGCCTGTGAAGGGAATATTTCGTGATCATACCGTGATTTCCATGCCACCGCCAAGTAGTGGTGGTATTACCCTCCTTCAAATTTTGAAGCTGATTGAGCCTTTTGATCTCGAATCATTAGGTACTAATAGTGCAGACTCGATTCATTTGCTTACAGAGAGCATGAACCTTGCTTATCGAGACCGTAATCAGTTCTTAGGAGATCCAGATCAGATTGATATTCCTGTTCGTAGGCTTCTCTCTCATTCATATATTGATAGCCTGCGCAATCAATTAAATCTTAGCTCGCATACTTCTGCAGTCGATTTGGCTGGACAAGCGCCGCTGTCGTCTGGTGTCAATACAACGCACCTTTCTGCGGCTGATCGTGATGGTTCATTGGTGGCATTAACCACGACATTAAATTTTGCCTATGGCAATGGAATCGCCGTTCCAGGTGCTGGTTTCCTTTTGAACAATGAGTTGGCAGATTTCACGGCGAAGCCTGGTGTGCCCAATGCCTATGGTTTGGTGCAAGGGGAGCAAAATGCAGTTGCCCCAAGTCGAAGACCCCTCAGTTCAATGACGCCCACAATTGTTCTGAATCAAGAGGGTGATTCTTGGTTGGCCACGGGTAGTCCTGGTGGGAGTCGAATTATTACGACCGTTGTTCAAGTTCTTTTGAATAGGATTATTCACGGTCTCAATCTTGCAACAAGTGTCGCTACACCCAGGATTCATAGTCAGTTGTGGCCTGATTCTTTGCAGCTTGAGCAGGGTTTTAGTCCCGACACACTTGAGCTTTTGAAACAGCGAGGCCATGCGTTGCGATTCACGCGTTCGATGGGATCCGCTAATAGTGTTGAGCTCAAACCAAATGGCGGGAGTTTTGGAGTTGCCGATCCTCGTAGGCCTGAAGGTGCTGCAATCGCGGAATAATCTTAAAAAAGCTGTGTACCGAGCTGCAACGAAAAGCTATTGTCGATTTGTGGAGATGTAAGTGAGTTATAGATGAGCTGGCCATTCAGAGACGTGAATAATTTTTTGTCTCCCAAAGGGTAAATTTTGATTGTTCCTGAAAAATTATTGCTTGGAGATAAGCCATCTATATAAGCCCCTGTGAATTGATTACTTAGTGAAAGATTGAAGTAATTGTTTGGGTCCCAGTCAAAGCTAATTCGTGCGCTACTTGCTGCAAATGTATTCCCACAGTACTTGTCAACCTTGCAAAAGTCCCCTCCCCATATGCTTTGCACTGAAGGCCCCGCGGATATATTAAGGGTCGTAGTATCTGTCTTGATGAAGTCATATCCAATTCCAATTGAATTAACAAGATTGCTGGATCCTACTTGATTAAGGGTGTCATAGTCGTAAATATTTGAAATATAAGCATTCGTTTTTCCTGAAAATGTGTACGAATAGCGTAGGTCTAATTGTCCTTGGTTCGTGTCAGTAGCCCCTTCCTGTTCACCTGCGCTTTTTGAAAATCCATATTCTGTATTGGCTTTAAAAGAAAATAGGTTGACTTCATCCTTGTATTGAGTAATGAGTTGAGATGTGCTGTCGAGGTCATAGTCTCGATCTGTATTAGAGCCGGAAATTCCCGCTGAAAAGCTTCCTGTCCATCGCTTTTTCTCCGGTTTAGCTTTCAGGGCTGTCGATTGAATTTTAAGTTTTCCCAAGCTTGGATGGTCGATGACCGTAACCGTATCAGTGCTTTCACTCTTAACTAATGTCCCTTGAATCTTGTCGCCATTGCTTAGAGTCAGTGTAATTGTTTCTGCGGAAGCGATGCGTATTCCACTTTCTAATAGCAGCAGCGCTGTTGCGTTTAGGGCGATTAAAAGGCATCCTGATTTTATCAAAGCGGAAGGGTTAACTCATGTTTTTTATTTTACATTATATTGACAGGTTTAATTGCGCACCTGTTGCCCAGATTGTTGGCCGAGGCCCTTCTCCAGAGGGATTGATGATCCATTGCATCAGCGGCTGTATTTGCAGTCGTTCAGAGATTTGTATCTTGTAGTTGAGTTCAACGACCCCTTCGTAGCTTTGGTTGGGGGCAATGTTTCGACTGAATCCGCTCCTGTTGAACCCCAGCGCTAGTACGTCTTGGGGCCTGCCAGGAATGACGCCTTGGCTGAGCAGTCCAGCAGCTGCATAGCTTGTTAGTGGATTGTTGTTTGGATTGAGGCTGAGGCTGCTGGATATCCAGATCCGGTTGTCTTTCCCGATGGGTAGTAAGGGCAATGGCCAAGTAACAGTCGCGTAAATGCCTCGATTGGTGCCATCACCCAGGTTCTTGTTTGGATTGATGTTTAGGTTTGTGCTTGCAATATAGCTTCCTAGTTGAATGAGCGGATCTGGCAGAATTTGTTCTGACTCATCTATTTTTTGTAGTTTTGAGTTGGTCAATGGATTGATCGACCATTGGACAATGTGAAGATCGCCATCGAGCTTTGGTGTGAACGGTGTGACTCCCAGTGAGGCTGCAATTTGGTGTGTGTTGTTCAGATTGTAATAACCATAATCAATGCTACCTAGCTGTTTATGATGCAGTCCTATTTGTGCTCCAAGAGATGTAAGTGGCGCGATTGGAAGTCCAATCACGGATAGGTTGTAGGGTGTATTTAAGGTGTAATTTGTGTAGTAATTCAGGGCAGGTATTTCCATGGTGTTGTTCCCGATCGCAATCACGCCAGCATTCATGCTCCAGTCGATTTTTTTTTCACCTTCTATTCGTTCCAATGATGCATTTGTGATCCACGTTCCAAGTGGATTGACCAGGCTTTGCAGCGGATACTCTGTTCCTAATTGTTCACTGAGATTCAGATTGCCTGCGAACTGGCTCAGTTCCAACTGAATCTGCCAGTGATCTAAGCCTGTCCAGTTGCTCCGGCTTTTGTTGAGGCCCGTCCCGAGGGTGAGCCCTGCGGCAACTTGTTGAAACCAACTACTCGAGGATGGATCTTGCCCACCTGCTACTCCCACCACGGGTTGAGCTGTGAAATCCAGATTTAAATCAATCCAGTCCGTTTGTGGCCTAGATGGCTCTGCTTCGCTGGCTTGAGCCCCAGTGATCCAAAGACCAAAGCTCAGCATCGCATTGGCGACACGTTGAGCTTTCATCTCGTTCTATTCATGCAATGGCAGCAAAGCTTTCTCGGAATGCCTTGATGGTTGCGTCGATGTCTTCATCGGAATGTGCAAGCGATGTGAAGCCTGCTTCAAATGCAGATGGTGCCAGGTAGACCCCGCGTTCGAGCATCGCTCTATGCAGTTGGCCAAATCGTGCGGCATCGGTTGTTTTCGCTTCTTCGAAATTTCGGACTGGACCTTCGCAGAGGAAGAAACCAAACATCGCACCAACGCTGCCTCCGGTGATCGGAAGACCAGCCTCGCGGCCCGCTTCCAGGATTCCTTGAATTAAGCGTTCTGTTGTAGCGGTGAGCTTCTCGTAGCTGCCTGGCTGCTTGAGCAATTCGAGTGTTTTGATTCCAGCCGTCATCGCCAATGGATTGCCACTCAATGTGCCTGCTTGATACATAGGACCAGCTGGTGACACCATTTCCATAATCTCTCTGCGGCCGCCATAGGCACCAACGGGCAAACCTCCTCCAATCACCTTGCCCATCGTGGTGAGATCTGGAGTCACTCCAAAGTGTGCTTGGGCACCGCCGTAACTGATGCGGAATCCAGTCATCACTTCATCAAAGACCAGAAGTGCACCGTTTTCTTTTGTGAGTTCCCGCAAACCCTCCAGGAATCCTGGTTCAGGTTGGATGAACCCTGCGTTGCCAACAATCGGTTCGAGAATCACGCCGGCGATCGCGTCGGGGTTTTCAGCGAAGAGCTGCTTCACCGATTCCAAATCGTTGTAAGGAGCGGTCAACGTGTTGGCTGTCGTGCTCCGTGGCACTCCGGGTGAATCCGGTAGCCCGAGTGTGGCGACTCCTGAGCCAGCTTTGACAAGGAACATGTCCGCATGGCCGTGGTAGCAGCCTTCGAACTTGATGATCTTGTCGCGCCCCGTGAAGGCTCGAATCAAGCGCAGCATCGACATGCAGGCTTCCGTGCCGCTGTTCACGAAGCGCACCATTTCCACGCTTGGGACGGCTTCAATCACCATCTCCGCCAGGGTGTTTTCTAAGGCGCAAGGAGCACCAAAGCTCGTGCCTTTCTCGATGGCTTCTTGGAGAGCGCTAATGACCTCTGGATGGGCATGACCGCAGATGGCTGGTCCCCAACTGCCGATGTAATCCACATATTTATTGCCATCTACATCCCAGGCATAAGGCCCTTTGACCCGATCGAACACGATGGGTTGTCCGCCAACCGACTTGAAGGCGCGCACCGGAGAGCTCACGCCGCCGGGCATCAGAGCCTTGGCCGCATTGAAGATGGCCTCGGAGTGGCTGGTGTTCAGAGTGGAAGCAGTCACGGGGACGGGAGCCAAAGGGCAGTTGCAAACCGTGCAACATCTTGACCCAAGATCGGCCCGATGTGTTTTTTCTGTACTTGAAGCCAAAGAATTGATGACAAAACTGCCTAAGTTGCGGCAGTACGGCACGTCATCAGTGAACTACGACTGGCCAGCACTTGAGCGGGAGTTGAGAGGGTTCCTTCCGTCCAAATCAGTCGTCGCGAGGCGGCAGGAATTGCTGACTTACGACTGTGATGGTCTCACCATGGATCGGCACATGCCGAAGCTTGCGGTGTTGCCAGAAACGGCCGATCAGGTGGCCAAAATTTTGGCGTGTTGCCACCGCCAGGGCATTCCTTTTGTGGCTCGAGGGAGTGGCACTGGGCTTTCAGGTGGTGCGTTGGTGGAGCAAGACGCGCTTTTGGTGGTGACCAGTCGTATGCGCCGAATTCTCCAGATTGATCTCGAGAATCAGACGATCACGGTGGAGCCCGGTGTAATCAATAGTTGGGTGAGCCGTGCGGTGGTTGGAGATGGCTTTTATTACGCCCCAGATCCTTCGAGTCAGGTGGTCTGCAGCATCGGCGGCAATGTGGCTGAAAATTCAGGTGGTGTGCATTGCTTGAAGTACGGCGTCACCAGCAACCATGTGCTCGCCTTGGATGTTGTGCTGCCGGATGGCACACCCACGCGCCTTGGAACCTCGTTATGCGATGCGGCTGAGCTGGATCTGCGGGGCGTGTTTATTGGCAGTGAGGGCACGCTTGGAATCGCCACGGCGATCACGCTCCGCTTGCTGCGTGCTCCCGATGCCGTTGGTGTGTTGCTGGCAGATTTCCCATCTATGCAGGCCGCTGGAGAGGCTGTGCGCTTGATCACTCGCGCTGGGGTGTTACCGGCTGGGTTGGAAATCATGGATCAAACCTGCATCAAAGCGGTGAATGAAGCGTTTGGAGAAGAGGAGTATCCGCCGGAGGCTGGAGCTGTTTTATTGATTGAGCTTGATGGCCAGGAACCGGAGGTCCAGCAAGCCGTCACGGTCACCTCGTCCCTTTGTCGAGAGGCTGGGGCCGGCGATATCCGTGAGGCCTGGAGTGAAGAGGATCGAGCCCGTCTCTGGAAGGGACGAAAAAGTGCCATCTCAGCGCTTGGCAGGCAATACCCCAGCTATTACCTCCAGGATGGGGTGGTGCCACGTACGGCTCTTCCCAGGGTTCTTAAGGCGATCGATCAACTCAGTGCGGACCATGGTCTGGTGGTGGCCAATGTGTTTCATGCCGGTGATGGCAACCTGCATCCGCTAATCCTGTATCGCGCATCAGAGCCGGGTGTAAATGAACGGGTAAAGGCACTCGGAGGCGCGATCATGCATCTTTGCCTTGAGGTGGGCGGCAGCATTAGCGGAGAACACGGAGTTGGCAGCGATAAGCGCTGTTATCTCGACCAAATGTTCAGCGCTGATGATCTGGTCAGCATGCAATGGGTTCGGCTTGCTTTTGATCCGCTTGGCCGTGCCAATCCCGGAAAAATTTTTCCAACACCACAGAGCTGTGGCGAGTCAATGCGACGTTCCGTGCAGTTGCAGGTTGAAGGGCAAACGCTTCCCGAAGAAGCGATTGTGTATTGAAATTCAGTCTTCAACCTCGTCGTCGTCCTCTAAATCCCAGGCCAGGTCAACCACCACAGGTGCGTGGTCGCTGGGTTGGATCCGTCCTCGTTCTTGCTTGTCGATCGAACAGCTCCGCGCCACCCCCCGAAGTGTTTCATCGAGATACACGTGATCGATGCGCCAGCCACGATCTCGGTCCCAAGCACCACTGCGGTAATCCCACCAGCTCCAATGGCCGCTGTTGGGTTCAAACAGACGAAAGGCGTCTTGAAGATCAGGACCTAAGGCCGCTCTTAACGCGTCCCGTTCGCGATCTGAGGCCATGATCCCCCCGGACAAGCGATCCGGATCAGGTAGGTCTCGCGCTTCAAGCCCGATATTGAAATCCCCCACCACGCAGAGCGGTTCGTCTCTGGTTTGGATGGCCCTGAGGTAGCGCTCGAGGCAGGACAGCCATTTGAGTTTGTAGTTGTATTTATCCGAGCTGAGACTCGATCCATTGGGGACGTACAAATTCACCACTCGAACGCCATCGATGAGTGCGCTGATGACGCGTTTTTGAGCACTAAGTTCCTCGGCTTCTGCGTCGTCAATGAGCTCTGCACTGAAACCCATCCGCACGTCTTCAACAGGTGTGCGACTGATCAGTGCAACGCCGTTGTAGGCCTTCTGTCCGTAAAACTGAACTTCATATCCCCTCTGGAGAAAGGGCTCTAGCGGAAATTGAGGATCATCCACCTTGGTTTCCTGCAACGCCAGCAGGTCTGCTTGCGAGTGTTCAAGCCAATTCAGAACATGATCCAGTCGGGTTCGCACTGAATTGACATTCCAGCTGGCGATTTGCACGGATGATGCGGCTTCTGAAGGTGACCCTTAGCATCGGACCGTTATTTGGGAGCTGAGAACGTGCCATCGCTTACCGCGGTAAGACCTCATCTTCTTGGCCTCATCAGCGCGATGTCGCTGCTCACTTCCGTCGATGTTTTGGCTCAGGAAAGCCCGATGGGTAGCGGCTATCAGTCTCCCCAGCAGCGTGATGTGTTCCAGACCGTGCCAGGCCAGAACGACCAGGAGTCGGTGCTTGATGCCACCAATCCCATGGACTTGATGAATCGGTTGCGCAGGGCCAATGCGATGAATGACGCCACACCCCCCGCAGACGCCATCGATGCGGCGCTTAAGGCTTTGGAGTCGTCTCAGCCTGCGCCTTAGGAGGAGGGAGCAGCACGTTTGGGCGACGATTTGCCGTTCTGTCCTCACCCTTTCGGAACGAGTCAAGTTGCCAGCGCACCGCTAGCTGATCCAGGGCTTGCTTGTTCTGTTCACTGACAGAAAGACGATTCCTGACCCTTAGCAATACCTTTTGCGATAGCTCTCGCTGTCCCTTGTCTCGATGGAGTAGGGCGAGGGCGAGCAGAGGTTGCATGTTCTTTGGAGTTTCTGCGGCAATGAGGCGGTAGGTGGCGATGGCTGCGTTGTCTTGTCCGGAGAGGCGTTGCAAATCAGCGAGGCGCAATCCAAGCGTGAGTCGTTGACCTTTGGGTGTTTTCTTGAAACGATCGTTTGTCTGTTCCAAAGCGGTGGCCTGACGCTTCGTTCCCAGATCCAACAGCAGTTGGAGGTTCTGCACTTCTGGGCGATTTGGCCATAGCGCTTGAAGAGTGATGAGCTCAAGCCCTGCTCCATCGCGATCACCGCGTTGGAGCTTTCTTTTGGCCAGGAGGATGCGCCACGGCCACTCGCGTAGATGGGAGAGGGCGAGTTGCTCAAGCCTTTGCTCTGGCTCAATGGCTTGAGGAGCTTTTCTCTTGGCTGGATGTTCGACAGGCTTGACGCCTAACAGCAGCTGTTGATCGGCCTTTTGATCGACCTTTGGATGTTCATTCAGTGCTTGGGCTACAAGCCAGCCTGCGATCAGGGCCAAAGGAAGTCCCAACCCCATCATCCATCGATGTCGAACCGCCTGTAATCGGTTAGCGCCGTGCAATCTGCATGGGGAGTGCTCAGCCCACTCTGATTCGAATCCCCCGAGCTGGCTAGAGTCGCTTAAGGCCAATGGAAGCCACTCACATCAATGCGCGACCATCCGATTTCCCCGGTTACAGAACCCCTCCAGTACCGGGCGATCGGTGTTGTTAGGGGGATCTATAGACCGGAATCTGACGATCAGCTGACCCGGGGGGTCTTGATTGATTCCGATGGCAATGAATTAGAGGCTGTCGTTCTTGGCAGGATGCTTACCCTGATGCGTCGTCATCTCGATATGTCAACGCCTCACCTGTGGGTGGTGTATCCCCGCTGCCGTGAGTCAGATCAGCTGCATCTCCAAATTGCAGGAATTTGGGAGCCGAGCACGCTGGCGACAGCTGAGGCCTCGGATGCCGAGAGCGTGGATGCCGAAGCCTCAGAGACCCAGGGTTCCCTGGATCAACTGCCCGAAGGTGACGACTTCTTCTCGATTCGTGGCGAATTGATTTTTACGAAGCCAGAAGCGAATGAGCTCGTCGTGAAGGTGCGCCAGCTCCCTCGAGCTGATGGATTCCGTCCTTTGCCCTTCAAAGTTCAGCTCACAGGAGAACTGCCCCTCGAGCATCTAAGGCATTTCGTCAGCTTGGATGTGCGCCGTCAAGGACAGCTCCTCTCTGTTGAGTCCGTTGAAGTGATTGCACCGATGCCGACGCGAGGCGGAAAAGGTCGGGAGGGATCCCGTAAGGGAGGCGCCCGTCCTCGACCTGCCAAAACCTGACCTGATGCCCTCTTCCCCCACCTTCAACACCACTGCCGGTGTCGCGGTGGCTAGCGCTACCGGTTTGGCAGTGTTTGGACCATTGATCGGACTTTCGACGGCATGGATTGCTCTCGGGTTGGGAGGTGCCCTCTTGGGCCTCACCGTTGACGCTGCTCAGTTCAACGGGATGGGAGGTCACCTTTTGGCGGAATCACTGCCCGGCGGACGCAACAGATTGCGCAGAGTTGCGTTTCACGAGGCTGGTCACTGGTTGGTTGCTCAAGAGGAAAATCTCAAGGTCAAACGGGTTCTTGTTGGAACCCGTGGTTGTCTTCAGGCAGGGTTGCGTTGCAATGGTGTCACCGAATTTGCTCTACCCGATCGGGCCCGTTTGTCTCTAGAAGACTTGCGTCGCTGGAGCCGGGTTCTTCAGGCCGGAATGGCTGCGGAGACGCTGCTTGAGGGGCCCCCTCAAGGTGGGGAAGATGACAAGGCTCTGTTGGGACGGATCTGGGGGGTGTCTGGACAAGATGTTGATACGGCTCAGCGAGAGCAACGCCGGGCACGTCGGGAGGTGGAGCAGCTGTTGCGTTTGCGACGCACTGAGCTCGAATCGATCGCCAACAGGTTGCTGGACGGCATGCCTCCAGAGCCAGCATGAGCGCCCTGGTGATTGATTGTCCAACCGGTCTTGCCGGGGACATGTTGTTGTCGGCAGTCCTGGATTTAGGAGTGCCGGAGTCGGTTGTTCATGAGCCCTTGCATGCTCTTGGTCTCGCCAAGGCCTACGGGCTCAACGTTGTGGAATCTCAGAGTGGAGGATTGCGTGGGCTTCGGCTCTCGGTAAGCAGCGAGGAAGCCAACCCTCCCCATCGTCGCTGGTTAGATCTGCGCGCGTTGATCTCGGAGGCTTCGCTGTCACCTTCCCTAAAGACAAAGGTGTTGCAGGTGTTCCAGGCCCTGGCGGATGCGGAAGCCACGGTGCACGGTTGTGCCCCTGATCAAGTTCACTTCCATGAGATTGGGGCGATCGACAGCTTGGTGGATGTGATCGGCGTCTGCGCTGGCATCGAGAACCTTGCCCCTGAGTCGATTTATTGCACAGCCCCTCCCTCCGGCCATGGTCGAGTGACAACGGCCCATGGGGTGCTTCCTGTTCCGGTGCCAGCAGTACTCGAATTGGCGAAGCGTCATCAGCTGCCGCTCCTCACGGGGGAAGATCTTCCTGCTGCTGAGCTCACCACACCCACCGGGTTGGCCTTGGTGGCTGTGTTGGCGGATCACTTTCAACGCCCCTCAAGAATGGAGGTTGAAGCCGTCGGAGTTGGTCTCGGCCATCGCTGTTTGGATCGTCCCAACCTCCTGCGCTTGATCCGCATTCGTGCTGCGAGCAGAACACAGCCTGGTTGGCAGGAGCTTGTGGTGCAGGAGGCTTGGATTGACGATGCCACTGCCGAAGAGTTGGCAAGCCTGGCTCAGCACTTGCGTTTGGCTGGCGCGTTGGATGTGGTTCAGGGAGCCGTGTTGATGAAAAAGCAAAGGCCTGGTACTTCGGTGATCGCCCTTACAACGCCAGATCAGGCTGCTGCCTTGCGGGAGGTGTGGTGGCGCCATAGTCCAACCATCGGCTTAAGGGAGAGAGAACAGGGTCGCTGGGTGCTGCCCCGTCGATGTGGGGCAAGTGCAACCCCTTGGGGCATGATTCGCGCCAAGCAGACGCGCCGACCGGATGGGACTCTCACTCTGAAGTGGGAGCAAGATGAGCTCCAGCGTGTGTCTGCTGAGGCTGGTCTCACCGTGATGGAGCTTCGTGATCGCCTCGCTCTCGAGGCCCATGCTTTTGAGCCCGAGGAGGACTGGCAGTGCTGAAACGGCTTTCTTTGCCTGGTGGTTTACGGCTTTGGATCACCCTGCTCACCCTCGCCTTTGTAGGAGTGGCATTGGCAAGCCATGCCACAGGATTGCGCGCCCTCACCATTAGTCGACAGGGATGGTGGTGGTTGTTGTTGGGGCTTGGCTTGAGTTGGCTCAGTTTGGTGGTCAATGCCCTGGCTTGGAAGGTCTTGGTGGTTTGGCTCGGACATCAGCCTGGACGCTTGGCCTTGGTGCCGCTTTATCTCCGCAGCAACTTGCTCAAATATCTGCCTGGTGGCATTTGGCATTTCCTCGATCGTTTTCGTGCTCTCAGGCCTCAACTTGGTGGCGGCAAAGCTTTGGTGTCGGTGTTGATGGAGCCGATGGTGATGGCCGTTGCTGCCTTGCTGTGGGTGCCATTTGGTGGGTTTCAAAACGGGTTGGCGTTGCTCTGTGTTCTTCCTTCCGCGCTGCTGTTGCCGCGTTGGCGTGAGCCTTTGTTGCGTCGGCTGGAGACCAGCAAGTTGCGCCAGCTCAATCGCGTGGACCCTGGGAGTACGACCTCCATTGAGGATGAGGAATTGGGCAGCGGCAGAACGTCTTACCCCTGGTGGCCCCTGGTCTCTGAACTGTTGTTCGTGCTCTGTCGATTTGCGGGGTTTTGGTGCTGCCTGCAGGCGTTCGGACTCCTGGCTGGGCAGCCTCTTGGCCTTTGGCTTGCGGCCTTTGCCCTCGCTTGGACGGCTGGCCTGGTTGTTCCTGCTGCTCCAGGAGGGTTGGGCGTGTTTGAGGTGGTTCTGTTATTTCGTATGGGCACGATGGTGCCGGAGGCTCCCCTGCTTGCCGTGGCCCTTAGTTACCGATTGCTCGTCACCTTGGCGGATCTGATCGCTGCCGCTGCTGTGAAGGGTGATGCCTGGATTACGGCAAAGGTTCGCGTTTGATCGGCTGTTCTGATGGTGTGGCCTCTCCCTGAATTGCCGATTCGCTGGGAGGCGTTGCCCTGTCCGCTTGATGCTGGTTGGGCTTTGATCCGTCTTTGGGAACTGCCAAAACGGGCCGATAACGGGCTGTCCCTTGGAGGGTTTTCCGCTGCGGCTTACCAAGCATCGGATGATCGACTTTGGTTGCTGAGTGATGCGTCACGGGGATATTTGCTCCCGGTGGGCCCGCTTGCAAAAGCCTTACGAACAGGAGGTCAACTGCAGGTTGGTCCCCGCTTGGTTTTGCGTGACCAAAGTGGAACTCCTCTTCCTCCCTCTTTTGACGCAGAGGGTTTGGTGCTGACGGGCAATCACGGGGCTTGGATTGTGAGCGAGGGGCGTCGCCAAGCAGGGCATCAGGCGCGTCTTCAGCGTTTCTCGCTTCGCAATGGCTGGTTATTGGAGACCATGGCTCTGCCACCTGCATGGATGGCTCTTCCGGGTCAGGGACTCGCGGTGAATCAAGGGCCAGAGTCTTTGACGCGCTCCATCGATGGTGGACTCTTGATCGCAGCGGAGTCTCCGTTGCTTCAGGATCTCGCTCAAGGGGATACGGATGGCGTTCGGTTAGCGCATTTGGACCGGGAAGGTGTCATGGAAGAGCGTGGTCGCTTGCCTCTCGATTCCAGCGACTCAGATCCAGCAGAAACAGATCCAGAAGAAACCGATTCAGAAGAAACGGTGGGACTCACCGAACTTCTTGCATTGGATGGCCCACCAGCGTTGTTGGCACTGATTCGTCGTCATCGGCCACTTCATTGGACGGCCAAGCTTCAATTGTTCTCTTGGCCTCCACGCCCGTCTCCGTTGGCTTTGCAGCCCATCACGGGTTGGGATTTCACAACTGAGGAGGTTCCTCGCGAAAATTGGGAGGGTCTGGCTTGGGGGCCAAAGCTTGACGATGGGCGTCGCACTCTCGTGATCGTCAGTGACGATAATTTCAGTCTGATTCAGCGAAATTTGGTGGGACTGTTGGCTCCGCGCCGTAGCCCTCGATGCCGGTCATTACCGAAGGATTAAGTCTCAGTTGTGTGATCGAGGCCTGGAATGAGGGCCGCTGCAGCAATGAGTCCGAGTCCCAGGATCATCAAGGCAGGCCAAAGCGCTGCGGCGAGCCGTTCGTCGCTCGCGTATTGAAAGACCCGCACGGAAAGGGTGTCGAAATCAAAGGGGCGAAGCGCGAAGGTGAGAGGTAGCTCCTTCACCGTGTCCACAAAGACAAGCAGTGCACCGACCGCGAGCGGGCCCCGCAGCAGGGGGATGTGAATGCGACGGAGCACATCCGGCCAGCGACAGCCCAGGCCGGTGGCTGCCTCGTCCAGGCTGGGTGACATGCGTTCCAAGCCTGCATCAAGTCCCCCTTTGGCAACGGCAAGGAAGCGATCGCTGTAGCCCCAGAGCAACAGCAGGATGGGTGAGAGCTGCCAGGGCCCACCGATGAGGAGTAAGGCCAGGGCGAGCACCGCACCTGGAATCGCGTATCCGAGTCCGGCGAGAAAGGTGAGGCTGTGCAGCCAAGGGGCCGTGGTCCAGCGTTTTGTGATCGCCAGGAGCAAGGCCGCTGCCAAGGCCAAACCTGCAGCGGCGAGGGCGAGACCAAGACTGCGCAAGGTCAACAGCAACAGTTCTGGTTGTAAACCGGTTTGAAGTTGATCAAGGTTCAAGCAGGCCCAGATCAAGGGCGTGCCAAGACTGAGAAACGGTGGAATGAACCCCAAGGCCTGAGCGGCCAAGGCTCTCGTTCCAGTGAGAGTCCAGTTCGGGGATTCTCCACCCGTTAGGCCTTCCGACCATCGACGGCTACGACGACGCAGTTTGCGTTCGCCAATCAACAGACCCGTCACGATGATCAGCGTGACTAGGGCAAGTCCGACCGCTCCTGCTGGGTTTCCTTCGAGTTGCCAGGCTTGGAGAATTCCAGCGGAGAGACTTGGAATGCCTAGGAGTTGAACGGCCCCAAGTTCGTTGACCACCTCCATTCCCATCAGGGCGATTCCCGCTCCTATGGCAGGGAGAGCCATCGGGAGGGCGATGCGTCGAAAGCTTTCCCATGGACCCACTCCGAGGCAACGGCAGGCTTCTAGTTGACGGCGACCGCAGATGCTGAAGCTTTCAGTGCTGAGCAGGAAAACGTAGGGATAGGTGCTCAAGGCCATGACCAGTACACCCCAACCCAGTCCATAAATTCGGATCCCATGGATGCTGCCCAGATCCACGAGCGTTGCGGCGAGAAGATACGAGGGGCTGGCGAGCGGGAGAAGCTGGGCAATCCGAAGAAGGCGTCGGCCTGGAAAGCGGCAATTGGCGAGGAGCCAGCCATTTGCGGAGCCAAGAATCGCTCCGAGGCTCGCGGTGCCAAGCAGCAGGAGGGTTGTTCCTCGGATTTGGATCAGACCATCGGCGCCCAGGCTGGCCGAACCAAGAAGAAGGCCTCTGACGCCCTCGCCGATTAATCCGCCTAAGGGAAAGAGCGCGAGCGCTGCGAGGAGGCAGGCCACAACTGCCAATAGGGTCCTCCCTTGCTGCCACTGGGCTTGCAAGCTCTTGCTTGTCATGAGTGGTAGCGAAGGCCTAGGGCTCGAACATTCACAAGGAGGAAGCAGCCAGGTCCACGTCCACGCAATGGATTGCTACTGACTTGCATTCGCACCAAGAGCCTGTTGAGAACGATACTCAAGAGTGGATTGTTTGGCTTGGTCCTTCTGCCCAATCAATCCCTTGTTTAAAAGGTTCACTGAGCCGAGATCACGCTATTAGCGTCGGTATTGCCGTACAGGGATCGGGACGAGTGCGGGTTCCATCAAGCCGCCACCGCTGTTGTCGTCATCGTCAGAGTTGGCGTTAAACCAAAGAAGGATGCCAATCAGAATGCAACAAGTCCCCAGAAGGGTGAGCTCAAACATCGCCAACCCAAAGCTGGGGAAACTCTAATCAGAATGATTCGGTATCGACATCTCAATCGGATTTCAACCGTTGGAATGGGTTGGTTGGCTTAGGAAAAGCCTTGGCCAGCATCTTTGGCGACACAGGCTTGGAGTTGCCTCCTGAGGGTGCTGTGATCCATCTCCTGACCGATCAACACCAGTTGATTTTTGCGTTCGCCATCCCAGTCGCTGTCATCGATAGAGAAGCGTTTGCCAGCTAAGTGAAAAACATGGCGCTTTTCACTTTCGTTAAACCAAAGGATGCCCTTGGCGCGAAAGACGCTCTCGGGCAATTGATTGTCGAGGAAGTTTTGAAATTTACGGAGCGAGAAGGGTCCATCGCTACTGAATGAGAGGGAGGTGTATCCCTCGATGTCGAGATGGTCCGCATGGTCGTGGTGCGCATGGTCATGATGCGCGTGGTCGTGGTCGTGGTCGTGGTGCGCATGCGCGTGATCGTGCCCGTGATCGTGATGGTCGTGATCGGCTTTGGTCGCCACGCGATCACTCTCAAATAATCCAACACTCATCAAGAGAGGCAGGGGAACATCTCCCTTTACGGAATGAAGGATGCGAGCGTCTTTTTTGATACTGCGCAGGCTTTCTTCTAATTCTTTGACACGCTCTGTGGATACCAAATCTGTTTTGTTGAGAAGAAGAATGTCTCCGTAAATAATTTGGGAGCGACCCACTTCACTTTCAAAAACGCGAGCATTGCAATTTTCAGCATCAACCAGGGTGATGATTGAATCCAACCTGGTCTGATCTCGCAATTCACTGCCTAAAAATGTCATGGCTACGGGGAGTGGATCGGCAAGACCTGTTGTCTCCACAACCAAATAGTCCAAAGGTTCGGGGCGCTTCAAGATGCGATCGACAGCTTCCAGCAATTCGCCGTTAATCGTGCAGCAGATGCAGCCATTGCTGAGTTCCACCATGTCTGCGCTGGTGCTCACCACAAGATCGTTGTCGATGCCAATCTCTCCGAACTCGTTGACCAGAACAGCTGTTTTGAGACCGTCTTGATTGCTGAGAATGTGATTGAGAAGAGTGGTCTTTCCTGCGCCTAGAAATCCGGTGAGAATGGTGACAGGAGTTCCGTTGGTCTGAATCCTTTGGTTGGAAGCAGTCGCTGACATGGCCGGATTTAAAAGGTTGGAGAGAGAGAGTCGATCGCTTGGGCTAATTCGGCATCACGGCTGGAGAGTCCGCCAAGATCATGGGTCGTAAGACGAATGGTGACACGGTTGTAAACATTGCTCCACTCAGGGTGGTGATTGGCGCATTCGGCTAGAAGTGCGACCTGAGTCATGAAGCCAAAGGCTTCGATGAAGGAGTGGAAGCGCCACTCCCTTTCCAGTCCATCAGCTGCAATCGTCCAGGAAGGACAAGAGGAGCAGAGGCTTTGACGTGCCGCGTCATCGAGCAAAACAGCTTGCTTTGACATAGATGAATCTGGATTTTGAGATGTCTGGAGTTTGGTTCAGACCCAAAACAGAGCTAAAACCACCACTAATGTTTTAGGGCGTTTTGAGTGCCGATGGCGATGACGCCCTTGTCTGGTCGTTCGTCCTCTTTGCGGACCTGGAGTGTGAGTGCTGTCCTTGCCACAACATCGATTGTGTTGTGGGCCTGTCAGGCACCATCCGCTTCGGCGCAGCGGATTGTTGAAAAGATCGAGAGCCGTTGCCCTTTGGGCTATGTGGACATGCTCAATGGAAAATGCAGCACACTCGGGATGATGACTCATACAGTTCAAGCCATCGATGGTCGAGCCTGCCCATCCGGATGGCTGGATGTGGGTGGAGGGTATTGCCGCAAACAATGAGTTGTTGCTTTCTGACGCCCAACAACGTCATCACTAAGCTGCCGATAGCGAATTCAACTCGAATGGTCCGTTTATTTGCTTTTGGTGTGTTGTTGTCGTTGATGGCACCAACCGACGCTTTGGCTCAAAAAAAGATCCCCAAAGCTCAGGGGCATGATCAGTGCCCGTTGGGTTATGTGAATACTCTTGGTACCACCTGCGTTTCGCCTATTAATTATCAAATGAGGCCTACAAATGGTGAGGCTTGCGACTCCGGTTGGATGAATGTTGGGGCTGGTTATTGCAGGAAAAAGTAGGTCTGAACGTGAATCAACAGCCGGTTGCTTTTTGGTCTCTGAAACCGTGGTGGTGTCAGCCCTGGAGCATTGTGCTCACAGGCGTTGTCATCACACTTGGCAGCTGGCAATTCCTACATCGACTTTGGATCACGCTTCCCATCACCCTGGCAATTTTGGCCTGGTGGATGTTGTTTCTGGTGCTTGTGCCCACTGCGTATAGAAGGCAAGAGGAGATTCAACCCCTTCCTTGAATCCAATCACCACCCTGAGCGTGGTGAATTTGCTTCGCTGAAATGTGTGGGTGTCTTCACCTCAAAGCACCGAGCTGTATAAGGTTTAACCAGCGTTGGAGCCCAGATGGGATCCAGGACCACGGCCTGGGATCGGTTAGGCGATTACCTGCATCAGACCAAAATCACGGGCTCCATTGCGAGCACGCTGTACTGGGATCAAAACACGCGCATGCCCTCCGCCGGGGCCTCCTGGCGTGGAGAGCAATTGGCACTATTAGCGATTCAATTGCATTCCCGGCAAAGCTCTCGGGAGTATGCCGATTTAATTCAGGAAGCCCGTGTTGAGTGGAGCCAGTCAGGGCTTTCAACGACGGAAAAGTTAGCTTGCGGCAGGAATCTTGACTTGCTCGAGCAGGATCTGGGCCGGCAACAGGCGTTAGATCCTGCTTTGGTAGCAGCGTTGGCAACGGCTAAAGCCGACGGCTACAACAACTGGCAACAAGCTCGTGCCAAATCGGATTTCGGCTTATTTGCTCCCTCCTTGCGCTCCATCATTGGATTGCGTCAAGAACAGGCTCGACAGCTTGCTGAGCCGCGCAGTTGTTGGGAAACACTGGCTCAACCATTTGAGCCGGATCTCACCTTGAAGCGTTTGCAGGAGTTGTTTGCACCGCTTCGCCAGCGCTTGCCAGAGTTGTTGCAACGCGCTGGAGGGCAGCCACGTCAGAGAGAGCTCAGTTGGGATCTCCCTGAACCAGCACAGCAACAGCTCTGCGACACGTTGTTGAGCTCCTGGGGACGGGATGCGTCGATCACCTGTGTTGCGCGATCCCCCCATCCCTTCTCGATCACGCTTGGTCCGAGCGACTACAGAATCACGACCAGAGTTGTTCCAGGGCAACCGCTGTCCTGTTTCCTGGCTACGGCCCATGAATGGGGCCACTCACTGTATGAGCAGGGTCTTCCAGATCAGAAACATCAATGGTTCGCCTGGCCTTTGGGGCAGGCGACATCCATGGCCGTGCACGAAAGTCAATCTCTATTTTGGGAAAATCGGGTTGCAAGAAGTCAACCGTTTGCGCAGCAGTGGTGGAAGGAGTTTGAGGCTGCCGGGGCTCCTCTCCCATCAGCAGACGCTCTCTGGAGGGCGATGAATCCTTTAGCTCCTGGTTTGAACCGGGTGGAGGCCGATGAGCTCAGCTATGGATTGCACATCATGATTCGAACGGATCTAGAAATTGCCTTGCTTGAGCAAGGCCTTCCGGTGGAGGAGCTTCCTGCTGAATGGAATCGGCGTTACGGCGAGCTTCTTGGCGTGACACCAGCCAATGACGCAGAGGGCTGCCTTCAGGATGTTCACTGGAGCGAAGGACTGTTTGGATACTTCCCTTCGTATCTGCTTGGACATCTGATCAGTGCTCAGCTGAGCGAGGCAATGGCCGCTGCGATTGGTTGCCCTGAGGACCATGTTCGTCGGGGTGATGTCTCACCCTTGTTGGACTGGCTCCGTCAGCATGTGCATCCCGTCGGACGGGCCATGAATGCCGAACAATTGGTGCAGAGCGTGAGTGGTCGAGCCCTGACGCCTGAACCATTCTTGCGCTACTTGGAAGACAAACTCGACCGGGTTTTAGCGACGAGCCCAGTTGGCGGCACGTAAAAGTTACGTTTATGACGCGCCAGCGTGCTTTATTGCTGGGATCTGGCTCCCCGTAGGATTCCGGCGCTGATCGTCCTCTTCCATGGCCAATCTCGACCAGGCTCCAAGCCGCAGCATGCCCAACCTGCTTCATGTGCTGCCGGCCTTTGCTGATGAGGCTGAGCTACGCCTCAACACCATCGTGGAGCTCAACTCCAACACGATCAACAAGTACGAGCTCATTACGGAAACAGGCCATCTCAAGTTGGATCGGGTCGGTTACTCCTCTCTGGCTTATCCCTTTGCCTATGGCTGTATTCCCCGCACCTGGGACGAGGACGGAGATCCTCTTGATATTGAGATCGTGAATGTGACCGAACCCTTAATTCCAGGTTCGATCGTGGAAGCAAGGATCATCGGCATCATGACCTTTGATGATGGTGGTGAGGTTGATGACAAGGTGATCGCCGTATTGGCCGATGACAAGCGTGTTGATCACATCAAGAGCTTTGAAGATCTTGGTGAGCAATGGAAGAAAGAAACCACTTATTACTGGGAGCACTACAAGGATTTGAAGAAGCCAGGAACCTGCACGGTGAATGGATTTTTTGGTACCGAAAAGGCTGTGGAGATTATCAAGAGCTGCGAAGCTCGCTACATGACTGACATCGACCCTAAGTTGGTTGACTGATCTCCTCGTGTTCTCGTTGAACAAGTAGGTAAAAGCGGGGTGATACCCCGCTTTTTATTGCTTAATCTCTGATTTAGGGCTTAATCAAAAGAGGGCCAGAGGAGGCTGGAATATTAAACTTCTCTCTGAGAGTGAAAACGGATTGGTCTGCTTCTGACCAGAAGTTTAAATCCCTAACGAGGTTTACATTGCAAGCTAAACCCTTTTCATATCCTGCCATTGCATCGTTAGGGTGAAAGGCTCCCGTTGAGGGTGGAATGATATCTCCAACAGTGCTGAAAGCTTTTCCCAAGTGAAAGTCGAGAATAACCTCTAGAAGTGATTCAAATCCAAAGCCATCATCAAAAAGCCCAGCCTGAAAGGCTGCTACATTCATTTCGCCTTGGACATCTGTATTAAATCCTCCAAGAATGTGGCAGCAATCGTGATTTAAGAGCAATTCAGATGTGCTTTTTTTCTCTCCTGGTAGTGCCCAATTTCTATCCCGGTACCAATGGAACACAGTGTGGCCGAGGCTGCCTTCTGGGTAGGACTCTAATTGCTGGTAGCGCTCGGAAACACCCCTATCTCCGATGGCTTGATGGAACATTGTGATGACACCTTTGATCACTTTAGGTGCTGAATCAAGGCCTAGGAATTCGCCTAAGCTCCTGCGTCCATAATCGAGTAAAAGTCGCTTTAAGTGGTTGTCTCGAACTCGATGTAAGTCTTTGATTGTATTGGGATGAATCTCTAGATGTTCTGCGAATTTATCTACAATTTCTACCATCCTCGGGTCGACCTTCATGTCAACATAAGGAAGGAGAATGAGGATCTGAAGGAGTTGTTCGCGTTTCTTTTGATCGGATATCTTTCCTGATAAATCTGCTGGTGCAATGCCCTTTAGATGGTTCAGGTCGATGGACGACTTCAGAACAAAGTTCTGAATGGATTCCATCATTTCGATGGTGATGGGCTCAACGTCTGCAATGCCTCCCATGGAGCCCACTTCGTGCATGGCTTGCAAGAAAAGCTTTGCGTCTGCTTCGGGCCAGGACGGTTGGTTCTTCATTCCAGATTTGATGGGTTAGGGCTTGCGTAGCACATTTCTGAAATCCTTAAGGTTTCACTCCTCGCAGTGTGCGGTTTTTTTTCGCACAGTGCATACGTTGAGACCAGTGAGTCTTGGTTGTCCATCCATGGGTCTCAAATGCGCCTCTTGCGTTCCTTTGTTTTCACTGGGATTGCTAGCTTCCTCTCTTCTCGTGGCGGCTCCAGCGCTGTCTCAGGCCCAGCCCATCCAAGTGTCGATGGCTGTTCGTCCGCCAGAGCAAGGGCGTGTTGTGTTGGATCTGGGCCGCAGGCAAATCAGCGTTGTGCGCCAGGGCCAAACCCTTGGCCCATGGCCGGTAGCCATTGGTGATCCCAAGACCCCTACGCCCTCTGGGCTGTTCAAGGTCGAGAACATGATGATGAACCCTCAGTACCAGAGCACTAAGTCAGGGAAGCTGCATCCCAAACGTGGTCTTCAAAGCCCGTTGGGGCATCGCTGGATTGGTTTCCTGCGAAGTGGACCCAATCAATTCGGAATTCATGGCACTCCCTGGCCTCATTGGGTGAAAACCAGAGCGGCGGTATCCAACGGCTGTGTACGCATGTTGAATGCGCATGTTCAGAAGCTGTATGACCACGTGGAAGTGGGTATGGCAGTGGAAATTAAGCGTTGACCCCCAGCGATCACTGGCCTCGTTCCTGTTCAAAGATCTCCTGAAGGATCTCGCCGGCTCCTTGATCCTTGAGTTTGTGGGCGAGGTCTCGTCCCACCGCTTCAGGGTCGGCTAGGGGGCCAGCTTGCTCGTCACGGATGAGTCGTTTGCCATCAAGGCTGGCCACCATTCCAGTGAGCTGGATTGTGTCCCCCTGAATATGGCTGTTGACGCCGATTGGCACTTGGCAACCGCCCTCCAGAACTCTCAGGAATGCTCGTTCTGCTAAGCAGCGGGCTGAGGTTGGTGCATGGTTTAGCACTTGAATCAGCTCCATCACTTCGGGACGATCGCAAACGCATTCAATCCCTAGAGCTCCTTGCCCCACTGCATGAAGAGAGATGTTTCCTGGGATGCTTTGGTGAATTCGATCGCCGAAGCCGAGTCGACTGAGGCCAGCTGCGGCCAAAATTAAACAGTCGTAATTGCCTGAGTCGAGCTTCTCAAGTCTCGTAATGACGTTTCCACGAACGTCTTTGAACTGAAGATGGGGATAGTGGTAGCGCAGTTGGGCAAGGCGACGTAGAGAGCTAGTTCCAACGATGGAACCCTCTGGCAGTGTCTCGAGTGTGTATTCAGCGTTTTTGCTGTTCACCACCAAGGCATCGGCGGGGTCTTCTCGTTCGGTGATGCAACCCAGCATCAGCCCCTCGGGAAGATTCGTGGGCAGGTCTTTTAGGGAGTGAACGGCGATCTCGGCACGGCCCACCAGCATTTGAGCTTCCAGCTCTTTAGTGAATAAGCCTTTATCTCCGATCTTCGCGAGGGCAACGTCGAGAATTTTGTCGCCTTGGGTTGCCATTGCCTCAACTGATATGGCGAGGCCGGGGTGGGCTTTTTCTAATTCTGCTTTGACCCAATTGGTCTGAACCATGGCCAGCTGGCTGCGGCGGGAGGCGATGCGCAGATGCTCTAGGGCCATGTTTGAGAGACTTCAATCCGCCAGATTACGCAAACGTGCCCCCCGCCGTCACGTGCATGTCTACGAAAATTGGCATGGGTCGTTGCGCTTGCGACCTAAAGGCCTGACTGTTTGTCGCCTTGCACAAGCACTCAGATTTACAATTCAACATAGTTGAGTGAATGCCATGCCAGGGCCTGTGGTTAACGGAGTTCGTAAAGACGGTCTGCCTGCTCTGGATCAGGCAACGTCTGCTAAGGAGGTCCTCCCATTTTTGCCACTTTTGAATGAGGGCACGATCAAATTGATCCTGTTGAGCAGTGGCGGTGTCTTAATGGCGCGGCTTAGGAACACAACCGATCCAGATGGCGAACGGGCGTACCAATTGATCCGTCCGCTCAGTGTGATCCAAGCCAGCTCGGATCAGCCTTGGCAATTGCAGCCTTATTTAGAGGGCTTGACGTCGCAAAAAAATATTGTGGTTTACAAAGCTGCCGTGGCATCCATTCTCGACCCTGACCCTCGGCTGCTTCAGGTCTATGCACGCAATACATCCCAGGAGTGTCCGCCTTCAGAGACACCTGTTGAACGACTAAAGCGAGCTTTTCAGGAATTTACTGAATGCATTGAGGATGCTTCATAGGCCGAAGCGCGGGATGATGCTTTTGAAGAAAATTGTATTCAGTTTTGATTGCTTGTTTCAGTGCCTTCTTTGAAAAGTTTTTCCAAGTCTATTTTTCCTTTTTCGGAAAGTAGTGTTTCATATCCAAGCTCTTCTTCGATTGATTCAATTAAGTCGTCATCGTCTACGAGTTCTGGATGTATTTCGCGATACCAGGATAGAATCCGGTCTTCGATTTCGAAAATGGCATTAAAAAAAGGCGTGATGCTGTTTTGAAGATCATTCTGTTCGGCTTCGGTCAGCCCTTTGAATTGGTGGTCATGCGTCATAAATGAGTGGGTAACAAGTCTTGCTTGCTTAAGAGATTCCAGGGCCTCTAGGAATTCTTGTGATGTGTTTATGTTGTTGATAGTCATTTGCTTTGAGTGAAGGTTTTTATGAGTGTGAGGAGCTGATTGATGTCATGGTTTACGAGAAAGAGCTCTGACTGTTGCGTCTGATTTTATGCACGTCTTTCGGGTAAGGTCTTCTCAGGCGTATCGATGACTAATACCGCTTTGGTGGATATAGACCTACGTGCCATGGAGCATTAAAAAACCCCCTGTCTTTTGTAGGGGGCAGGAGAGATACAACCTCAAACTTGACTTGTTATTTGATGTACTCCTTGAGCACGCCATTCCTATTGGGATGGCGTAATTTTCGCAGAGCTTTGGCTTCGATTTGACGAATCCGCTCACGGGTGACATCAAAGATTTGTCCAATCTCTTCCAATGTCTTCATGCGTCCATCGTCAAGGCCGTAGCGAAGGCGCAGGACATCACGCTCGCGAGGGCTCAGAGTGGCAAGAACTCCCTCAAGGTCTTCGCGAAGAAGATTCTTGGCAACATCTTGCTCTGGATTTTCGATATCGGCTTCGATGAAGTCGCCTAGTCGTGAATCTTCTTCTTTGCCAATAGGTGTTTCGAGGGAAATTGGAAGTTGGGCACTCTTGGCGATGAATCTCAATTTCTCGATGGTCATTTCCATCGATTCAGCGATTTCTTCCTCTGTTGGCTTGCGTCCAAACTCCTGGCTGAGGACTTTGGTGGTTTTCTTGATTCTGGAAATGGTCTCGTAGAGGTGAACGGGTAGTCGGATGGTTCGCGACTGATCGGCGATGGCGCGGGTGATGGCCTGACGGATCCACCAAGTGGCATAGGTCGAGAATTTGTATCCTTTTTCGTGATCGAATTTTTCTGCGGCACGAATCAGGCCGAGGCTGCCTTCCTGAATGAGGTCCTGAAAGCTCAGGCCTCGGTTCATATATTTCTTGGCAATCGACACCACCAGGCGCAAGTTCGATTGCACCATTTTTTCTTTGGCGCGTCGCCCGAGCATCAATCTTCTACGGAAGCGGATCACTGGCATCTCAACCAGTGCTGCCCATTCCTTGGTATCAGGAAGTTTTCCGTTGTCGCTTTCAAACTGCGCAGCGAGTTCCTCGAGATGCAGGAGGTCCGCAATTTTGCGAGCCAATTCAATCTCTTCGTCCGGCCGCAGTAGGCGAATGCGTCCGATCTCTTGAAGGTAAACGCGAATGGAGTCTTCGGTGTAAACGCCTTTCGGTCCTACTTTGATGCTCGCCAAAACCTTGGCTTTCGCTTCTGCTTTGGCCTTCGTTGCGGCCGCTTCAATGGCTTTTGCTGCGCTTGCTGTTGTCTCCGTAGCAGCAAGCAGTTGATCCGCTGATGCGTCCAGGTTGGCTGCAGTCGTGGTGGCTTTTGCTTTGCTGCTGGCTTTGCTGGTTTTGGCTTTGGGGGCGATTTTACTCGCTTTTGTTTTGGTGGTGGCCTTTGTTGCTGCTTTGGCTTTCGAGGCAGGCTTTGCTTTGGCCTTTACCTGCTTTGCTTGACCGTTTTCATCGGCCAGCATCATGATCGAAGGCGCTGGTGTTGCTTTGGCCTGTGCCAATTTGGTCGCGGCAGGACTCATGGCGGTCAGTAACGAAGGAGAGAGCGGGACAGGAAGCGAATGTCATCAACAGTCAATGCACCCGGCCGGATGAGGGCGGATGCTTTTGTGGCGTCACCTTCCCGTCATAGAAACGGTGCGCAACGAAAAACGCGGAGCGTTAAGCAAAATTGAGAGAGCTGGAGTGGTCCGATGCAGAACTGTCAAGGGCATTCTCAGACCGGTCGGCTTCATGGAATCCCATGGCTCGAACTTCGGATCTTCCCTTTGGAAGGAACTCTGCTTGTTCCAACAACAGCCTTTCAGCTGTCCAACCCTTTTATTTTAAAAAAAAGGTGTCATGAACGCAACCCCAATAACCGATTTTTCAGAAAACCCCGTTCGCCCTCCGCCAGTTCTAGTGGTGGTCGATGTTTGGCTTGAGGCTGGTCGGGATGGTCGCACCTTCACCTACTGCGATCGCAAGCAGCTGAATGTCCGTTTAGGGGACCTTGTTCAGGTGTCTCTTCGCGGTCGTCGCATTCAAGGGTTGGTCACGGCTTGCCGCACACAACCTGAGGATGAGAATCGCCCGCTTCAGCCGGTGGAAGCTCTCCTTCAACCCGTTGCTGTCGGAAAGGCCTGGAGGTTGTGGCTTGAGGAGATGGCGCAGCGTTGCCACACCAGCCCGTTTCGAATGTTGAAAGCAGCTCTCCCTCCTGGTTGGTTGGGGCAGCGCGTGGTTTCAACCGTGAAGGAACGCAGGCTGTGGTGGGTGTCTTTGTCTGAAAGCAGCGCCAGTTTTGAGGCTGACTTGCCTGAGCGACAGGCCTGCTTGGTCGCCAAGTTGCAGGAGTTAGGAGGAGGCGCGTGGCAGCGAGATCTCGTTGCTGCAGGTTTTCAAGCAGGACTTGTCCAAGCTCTGGTGCGCCGAGAGCGTCTGGTTCGTGAGTTGCGTCTCGCCACTGATGGGCAACGAAGCAAGCTGTCGCTGGGCTTGGCTGCGGCGACCGAAGCGCCAAGAACGCTCACTGACGAGCAGCAGGTTGCGATCGACACCTTTAAAGATCAGCCCGATGGTGGGGGTGTGCTGCTTTGGGGGATCACCGGTTCAGGCAAGACCGAGGTGTACCTCCAGCTCGCTGCTGATGAGTTGGCTGCAGGACGGCATGTGTTGTTGCTGACGCCTGAAATTGGTCTCATTCCCCAACTGGTGGATCGCTGTCGGCGTCGATTTGGTTCTCGAGTGCTCGAATATCACAGTGGTTGCACGGAACGAGAACGGGTCCGCACCTGGCGCAACAGCCTGGATGCAGAGGAGCCACTCGTCATCGTTGGCACCCGCTCCTCCATCTTTCTGCCGCTTAGCCCCTTGGGTTTGATCGTGTTGGACGAGGAGCACGACAGCTCCTATAAGCAGGAGTCCCCGATGCCCTGCTATCACGCCCGTGACCTCGCGATGGCGAGAGTGCAACGGGAGGGAGGTCGTCTGTTGCTTGGAAGTGCAACACCCTCCCTTGAAACCTGGATTCAGCTAGCCCCAGAAGGACCGTTGGCCTTGGCTCGGCTTCAACAGCGCATCTCGGCTCAACCTTTGCCGCCGGTTCAGATCATTGACATGCGCCATGAGCTCGCCGATGGCCATCGGCGCTTGATCAGCAGGGCGCTGATGGATCGGTTGTCGAAACTTCCCGAACAGGGGGAGCAGGCGGTTGTCTTGGTGCCACGCCGTGGTTACAGCACGTTTGTGAGCTGCCGCAGCTGTGGTGAGGTCGTCCAGTGTCCTCACTGCGATGTGGCGTTAACCGTTCATGGGAAAAGCACCGGTCACCAGTGGCTGCGTTGCCACTGGTGTGATCATCGAGCCCCGGTCGCAGCCAACTGCGGGCACTGTGGCTCGTCGGCTTTTAAGCCCTTCGGCGCTGGCACGCAAAGGGTTTTGGAACAGCTGGAGTCTGAGTTGGAGGGACTGAGGTTGTTGCGCTTTGATCGCGACACCACGGGTGGACGAGACGGACATCGGCGTTTGTTGGATCAATTTGCAGCTGGTGAAGCCGATGTCTTGGTTGGAACCCAAATGCTGGCGAAAGGGATGGATTTACCGCGCGTCACGCTTGCCGCCGTGTTGGCCGCTGATGGCCTGTTGCATCGTCCCGATCTCCGGGCTGGGGAGCAGGCGCTTCAGTTGTTGTTGCAATTGGCAGGCAGGGCTGGCCGTGGAGAGCGTCCTGGGCAAGTGCTCGTTCAGACCTATAGCCCTGATCATCCGGTGATCTTGCATTTAGTGGATGGCCGTTATGAGCGTTTTCTGGAGGAGGAAGCTCAAGAGCGCCGCGAAGCCGGATTGGTGCCCTATGCCAGGGCGTGCGTGTTGCGGTTGTCTGGGACGTCCGCATCTACAACGGCAACAGCAGCAGCTGTGTTGGCGGAACAACTGCGACCCGGTTGTATTAACGCCGGTTGGCAGCTGATTGGCCCTGCTCCAGCTCCGGTGGCACGGGTTGCTGGTCGCAGTCGCTGGCAGCTATTAATGCATGGTCCACAAGCTTCGCCTTTGCCTTTGCCACCCGGGAGCTCTCTCTGGGATGGCTTACCCAGTGGTGTAGCCCTGGCTGTTGATCCAGACCCACTGCAGCTCTGAACTCAAGACGGTAATTCCGGGTAGCCGAAACCCATGAGCAGCCGAAGCCGTTGCAGGCCGGCGGTCAACACAAGCAGCGCCAAGATCGCAAGACTGCCGAGTCCAAGGCGGCTCCAGCGCCATTGACTCCACTGCAAACGATTCTGAACGCCAATTGTGAGCGGCCAGATGAGCTCACCCTTGGCATTTTTGCTCGCCATGGCAGGGCTGCTTTGCAAGCTGCGCAAGCTCGCTTGGTCCCTAAGGCGTATCGCGATTTGTAGCTCATTCAGGCTGTCAAGAGCGCTGAGATCCAGCTCCAACAGCAGCTCCTGCTTAAGACCGACAAGCCAATTGCGCTCATCCAGTTTGAGGGTGGGTGCCGGCAAGAGAAGGCCGGCGGTTCGCCCTGCTGCCGCAACCGTTTGGCTAAGGAGTGCAGAGGCTTCTTCACTGTTTTGAGTTGGTGCTTTCACCTCAAGGTGACCGTTGCCTGCGTTTCGAATGTTCCAAGGCAGATGCCTCGCCCTCAACTCCTGGCTGAATGCGTCCTGCCAAGGAAGTTGTAAGCCACTGCGGCTGTCGATTGTCCAAGCCATCTCCACCCTGTCTGGTCCAGGGAGACTGAGGTCTGCGGTGATGCGTACGCAGCCACTCAACAAGAGTGTTAACCCCACCAGCACGGTGATGACCAGCACCGCGAAGCCTGCTGCTGGGGCCCTGGTTGGACCGGTCGGAGGTGATGGCGGCGGCGGCGGCAGCTTGCGGCGACTCAACAGCTTTGGACGTTTGCCCACACTTGGATCCATCTCCAAAGTCGGGAGTTGCATCGACCAGCTCTCAGGTCTTGCCAGGCTTGGCGCCTCTAGAACATCCAGCAACTGCCGCGACCTGTTGCGCACCTCTAGATCCTTGCAACGCGTGAGCAGTCGGCAGATGCTCAGCGCCTTGCTTTCATCTCCCTTCCCCATCCAAGCTGTGACCAACAGCATGCGGATCTCAGCCCCTTGACTGTTCGTGATCGGGTTGGCTTCTGCTAGCGGCTCCAACAGTGCGATGCACTGGCCGTAATCGCCACGCTCGAGAGCGGCTTCCGCGGCTGCCAGTGCATTGGTCATCGATTAACCGCGGCCCAGAACCATCGTTCCGATGCCTGCATCTGTAAACACTTCAAGGAGCAAGGCGTGGGGGACACGACCATCCACGATGTGCGCTGCAGCAACCCCTTGAGCCAGGGCACGAATACAACATTCGGTTTTTGGCGTCATCCCACCGGCAACAACACCGTCGTGGATCAATTGCCGTGCCTCAGACAGCCGGAGTTGTCGGATCAGGGAGTCGGGGTTGTCACGATCGCGAAGGATTCCTGGGGTGTCCGTTAGCAAAACCAATTTTTCCGCTTCGAGTGCGGCGGCAAGCTCACCAGCAACTGTGTCGGCATTGATGTTGTGAGATTCCCCTTCCGGGTTGGCAGCCACGCTTGAAATCACCGGAACGTATCCCCGTGCCAGGAGTGGTTCCAACACATCTGGATTCACCCGTGCCACATCGCCGACCAAGCCGTGGTTGCCATCACCCCAGGGACGTGCCTCGACCAGTCGGCCGTCACTACCGCTGAGACCTACAGCACTTGCTCCCAGTCGGTTGAGTCCATTGACGATCTGTTTGTTCACGCGGCCGACAAGAACCATCTCCACCACGTCCATCGTGTCGGCATCGGTGACGCGCAAGCCGTCACGAAATTCAGAGGGAATATTGAGCCGCTTCAGCCAGGTGTTGATCTCTGGGCCTCCGCCATGAACAACCACAGGTTGCACACCCACACTGGCCAGCAGGGCGATGTCGCGAAAGACGGCATCACGCAACTCTGCGTGGACCATGGCCGCACCGCCGTACTTGACTACGATCCGTCTCCCAGCAAAACGTTGGATGTAAGGGAGGGCCTCGCTCAGGACGGAGACCCTTAGGGAATCATCCATTTGAAGCTGCTCAGGGCTCTCCATGCTCGCTTGTCGTGGCGTCACTCTTTGGAAGCAGCTTCAAATCGAGTTGATCGTTCTCCAACGGCAGGATTTGCGCCTCTAAACCCTTGGCGAAAAAACGACCTAGGCGCTCGCGGCGTTCTTGCCAACGCTCGAGACCAACGGCTTCACAGGCAAAACGCATTCTGAGGCCATATCCACCTTCGTTACTGATCTCCTCAATTTCCAGCAGCTGAGAAGGCTTGTCCTCGTCCCAGAGTTTCAACGCTTCGAGAGAGCTCTCGAGGTGAGCTTTCTGCCCATAGCGCCAGCGCGTGACGTCATTTAGCAGCTTGACCAGTTCAGGAGATGCAGCCTCGCGTTCCTCGCGAAATTTTGCTTTGGGTGTCACCCGGCGTGCTGGGGGAAGTTCTGAGGATTTGAGCGCAAGACCCCCGAGAAGAATCGGAATTCCATAAAAAATGGTGGGCAAGCTGAGATTGGCATTGCCAGCTCCGTAGGCCAGAGCACCAACCACGGTGAGGACACCGCCAGCGATGGTGATCAGACTTCCGGGCGAAATGAGCTCGTTCATGGGGGCCCGTGCATTGAAGCCATTGTGACCAAGAGGGCTGCAGGATGGGTGGAGAAGTCCAATAAACATGAACATCCCCTCCGTGCAGCCTGTCGGTACCCGAGAGCTGATTGCTCAGCTGGAGGCCGATCGTGCTTGGTTGCTCGAACAAATTGATCGCGGCCGCTGGCCAGAGTTAAGACTGGATTTAGCGGCTCTCGAGCGAGAGCTCGGTCAGCTGCTGTTGCGTGCTGCAGAGCAATGTTCTGACAAAAGTCAGTGAAAACTTTGCAGCCCCTTGGTCTTAAAACGGAATGTCGTCGGTCTCGGGAACGAGGGGAGAGGTGTTCCATTGAGCCGCTGAATCCTGGCCGGCCTGCGCTGGCTTGCCCGTTGATTCGGCGGACTGAGGCATTTGAGCTGGTACGGGTCGAGCTGGAGCTGTGCGCGCTGCGGCAGGGGGCTGGCCTTGGCTTGATGCTGTCGTGGATCCAGCCGCGCCTACTGAATGCAGCCGCGAGAGGGTGAACTCAGCTTTTTTCTCTTTCGTGCCGTCTTGACGGGGAACCGTATTCATACGCAGTCGGCCTTCAATGACGAGACGCTGCCCGACCTGCACTCGGTTTTGAAGGTCTTGAGCGAGGTTGCCCCATCCCACCACTTTCAACTGCCCTTTGGGGTCATCGGGCCTGAGGGCATCGAAGGACACGTCCATCTCAGCAATGGGCGTTTGATTGTCTTGGGTGTATCGCAGGGTGGGAGCTTGAAGGACATCCACCTCGAGCACGCAGTGGTTCATTCTCAGCTGTGACAGTGAGCGCCATCCTGATGCACCGACAGGAGAATCGCCAGGGGACTGTCTGGTTGCTGGCAGGGACGGGTGATGGCCCGCACTTAGCTGAGGCTTTGATCTCGCAGGGCTGGCATGTCCATGTCAGCGTCGTGGGCGCCACGGCGGCCCATCCCTATCGGGGGATGGATGTGGACGAGATCCACGTGGGTGCTCTGGGTGGTTCACAGGGAATTTCTCAATGGCTGCAGACGATTCCTGTGGATTGGGTTGTGGATGCCACGCACCCGTTTGCGCTGAGGATCAGTGACCAGTTGAACCAGGCTTGCAAGGTCTCGGGCCAGGGGTTGGTGCGATTCGAACGGCGGATGGAGGCCTCGGGCAAGGCGGTTGTGCTCGGCTCCATGGCCGACCTTGCTGATCACGGCCTATCGGGACGACGACTTCTCCTGGCCCTTGGTGCCCGCCAGTTGGTTGAAGCAGCGCAGGTCGCTCGTGACGCAGGGGCCACAGTGTTTGCCCGAGTTCTTCCTTCGCCAATGTCTCTCATGAAGGCAGCGGCAGCAGGCGTTCCACCAGAACACCTAGCGGTGGTACGACCACTTCAGGGTCCCCAGCCAGGTGCACTGGAAGCTGCTGTTTGCAGGCGCTGGGCGATCACAGACGTGGTCTGTAGGCAGTCGGGAGGAGCGACTGAGGCGCTCTGGGCGAGCCTTTCGATGGAAATGGGGTTTGCGTTATGGCTCCTGCGCCGACCTTCACCCATAGCTGAAGTTCCTGTCGTGCATAGCGTGAGCCAGCTTCTGGCGCATCTGAATGGCACAACACCCTGATCCTTTGTGGTTGGTCTTAACCACCGAGGCTGATCAACAGAGAGCCACTGCACTCGCTGAGCAGCTGATCAGCCGTGAGCTCGCTGCTTGTGTGAGCTTTCAGGCCATTCAGTCTTGCTATCGCTGGGAAGGACGGGTTGAACGTGCCGATGAAGTGCAGCTTTTGATCAAGACCACGGCACCCGGTTTGAACGCGGTGCTCGGGGCTATTGAGGCGCTCCATAGCTACGACAACCCCGAGATTCTTCACTGGCAGGCTCGGCCATCGCACGCCTATGGCGCTTGGGCCGCGGCGTCGATCAATCCAGATGCTTAGCGATCAGATCAGGCAGTGAAACCTTGGAGCGAGGCCCTAATTGGGTCACGACCTGTCCAGCACAGATGGACCCCATTTTGCCGCAGACGTCTAAAGGGAAGTCATGGGTGTAGCCATGCAGGAAACCACCCGCATAGAGATCGCCGGCTCCTGTGGTGTCGACGAGATCTCCGAGCTTGTAGGAGGGGATTTCCCAGCGCTGATCCCCGCAGAGCACGACAGAGCCTTGAGCGCTGCGGGTTAAGACGGCCACGCTGCAGCGACCTTTGACTTGCTCGAGCGCGCTCTCGAAGTCAGCTGCTCCGTACAGCGATTTGATCTCATCCTCGTTGGCAAAGAGCACATCCACATGTCCGTCAACAAGCTCGAGAAAGCTTTCACGGTGACGGTCAACGCAGAAGCCATCGGAAAGCGACAGGGCTACTTGCCCGCCGCTTTCCCGGCAGGCTTCTGCGGCTGTGATGAAGGCCTTTTTTGCTGCAGGACTGTCCCAGAGGTAGCCCTCGAGATAGAGCACCTTGGTGTCGCGAACCATGGAGAGGTCAAGATCATCAGGGTCCAGTTGGGTTGAGGCACCGAGATAGGTGCACATGGTGCGTTCAGCATCCGAGGTCACGAGAATGAGGCAACGGGCCGTGCTCGCACCGCTCACGGCAGCCGGTGTCTCGAAACGGGTCCCAACAGACTGGATGTCGTGGATAAAGATGGTCCCGAGTTGGTCGTCACGAACACGACCAATGAAACCGGCCTTGCTTCCGAGTTGAGCGAGGCCAGCCAGTGTGTTTGCAGCTGAACCTCCGGAGGTTTCGAGACCTGGACCGCTGGCGTCGTAGAGGCTTTTGGCTTGGTCTTCATCCACAAGGGCCATGCTGCCCTTGCTGAGGTTGTGATCGCTCAGAAACTGGTCCTCGGTTTGAACCAACACGTCGACGATGGCGTTACCGATGCCCACCACGTCGAGAGAACTTGCAGTGCTGAACCGGGGAGTGGAGGACATCTCTGCTGTCGTTAATACAGCGAAAGTATGGCTGTTCGTTGGATCGCTGCTCTGAGGGGGCGATGCGAGTGCGCTTAGGCGCTGAGGAGAGCGCGCTTAGGACCATGGATCGGATCCTCCACCACGATCGTTTGGTCTCGGCTGGCACCGAGGGAAACGATCGCAATCGGTACGTCCATCAGGTCGGCTAGAAAGCGTAGGTAAGCCATCGCCGGGGCAGGAAGGTCTTCGAGTCGACGGCATTCAGCCGTGGAACATTGCCAACCAGGGAGGGTTTCAAAGATTGGCTTGCAACGAGCGAAATCTTCGGAGCTGCTGGGGAAGTAATCGATGCGTTCGCCATCAAGCTCGTAGGCCACTGACACTTGGATTTCATCCATTTCATCCAGCACATCGAGCTTGGTGATCGCAAGGCAGTCCAGTCCGTTGACTTGAACGGCGTAGCGCCCAATCACGCCATCAAACCAGCCACAGCGGCGGCGGCGGCCCGTGGTTGTTCCAAATTCTCCGCCTCGATCACACAGCTGGTCGTTCAAGCTTCCAGAGAGTTCTGTGGGGAAGGGACCTTCTCCAACCCGAGTGGTGTAGGCCTTGGCGACTCCAATCACTCTGTCGATCAGGGTCGGACCAACGCCAGCACCGATGCAGGCACCTCCTGACACTGGGTTGGAGGAGGTCACATAGGGATAGGTGCCGTGATCGAGGTCGAGCAGAGTCCCTTGTGCACCCTCAAAAAGAATATTTTTGCGGTCGCTTGCGGCTTCATGGATGGCGCGGGTGCAATCCACCACATAAGGGGCTAGGCGTTTTCCGTAAGCCAGATATTCACGGATGATTTCTTCAGCATCCAATGGCTTTTCGCCATAGATGGTTTCGAGCAGTTGATTTTTTTCGCTCAGCGGGCCTTCAAGCCGATCACGCAGCCGATCTTCATCGAGCAGGTCGAGAACACGGATGCCACTTCGCTGAGACTTGTCTGCGTAAGTGGGACCGATGCCGCGGCCGGTGGTGCCGATTTTGCGTTCACCTCGTTGCTTTTCCATCGCCAGATCCAAGAGGCGGTGGTAAGGCATCGTGACGTGCGCAGTCGATGCCAACTTGAGGCCTGAAATGTCGATCCCGTTGGAGATCAGCATGTCGAGTTCTCCAAGCATCACCTTGGGATCAACCACGGTTCCGGAGCCGATCAGGCACGTGGTGTCTGGGTAGAGGATTCCGGAAGGGATCAGGTGGAGTTTGAGAACTCGACCGTCCACCACGATGGTGTGACCAGCGTTAACGCCTCCCTGATAACGCACCACGACATCAGCGGAGCGGCTCAGAAGATCGGTGATCTTTCCTTTTCCCTCGTCACCCCATTGAGCACCGATGACGACAACATTGGCCAAAGAATCGGCGGCCCGAAGCCGCATTTCTGCACAATCCAGCACTTTCGCAGACAGTCGTGCCTGCGGTCAAAGTGCTGTTCGATTTTGTGATCAAGTGCCGCGAACTGCTGCTTTCTCGGCCTTGCCCAATTCCTTGTCGATCCTGGCTCTCAGCGCATCGGGAACGGGACGGTTGGTGTAATTGTTGTAGTGACCAGCCAAGGAATTGAGTGCGGTCTGCATGGTCGTGAATGAACTCAAGCCGTTCACCTTGGGACGTGCTCTGTAACGAGAGACGTACTCGGTGATCAAGTCGCGGGCCTCGCCTTCAGCTTCTTGGCGATTCGCCGCGTCCTGGGGCAACGCCAAAGTGTCGTGAATGGTGTGGGCTACAGCAACGGTGTCTTGGACGTAGTCCCCGGTAAGGGTGGACGATTCGTTCCCGCAAGCCGTCACGAGCAAAGCAAGCCCAAGGCAAAGGGCCAAGGTCACATTGGTTAGACGGCGAGTGAGGCGTTTCAGTACGGCGATCATGACCGGAGGAAATTTGGTGGACTTTACGCGGGTTAGAGCTGGACCCGAAGCTCGGTTGGGATCGCTTTAAAAAGGGACGAGATGGCGTCGGCCTTGCTTAAAACGTTGGCGTCTCGTTTTGAACGTTGCACCAGTTCCACGTTTCCTTCGGCGGCAGCACGACCAACGACAACTCTCCAAGGGATGCCGATGAGATCGGCATCTTTGAATTTCACCCCGGCCCGCTCTCCACGATCGTCCAGTAAGACATCGATCCCGGAGGCACGGAGCTCGTTGTAAATCTCCTCACCGAGGGCCATTTGGACCTCATCTTGAATATTGGCCACCACCACGATCACCTGAAACGGGGCAATGCTGAGCGGCCAGATCATTCCGGCGTCATCGTGATTCTGCTCAACGGCGGCCTGGGCCAGTCGTGAGATTCCGATGCCGTAACACCCCATCCAGAGGTGCTCCTGTTTGCCCTCGTTTGTGGTGATTTGAGCTCCCATGGATTGGGAGTACTTGCGGCCGAGTTGAAAAATATGTCCCACCTCGATCCCGCGTCGTTCTTCGAGGCTCTGTTCTGGCCTATGGACACAGTGATCGCCTGCTCTGGCATTACGGAGATCCATCGTGGGAATGGCGCCGAGATCAGACCAGTTGCAGCCCCAACGGTGTTCGTCGCTTGTGTTGGCTCCGCAGACAAAACGGTCGAGCTCTGCAGCTGTTGTGTCAGCGAGCTTGTAGAACGTGTTCCGCCAGCTGCGCGCCCCAGCGAGGAGGTGATCTGAGAGGTCGGGGCCGATGGAGCCAAACGGGAAGGGCTCCAGTCCTTGAGATTTCAGTTGTTCGGCATTGATCGGGTTGAGATCGAGAACGGGGCTGTCGAGTTGTTTTGTGAGTGCGTTAACAAGCTTCACCTCGTTGAGTTCCTGGTCTCCGCGCAGACAGACAAGAACCGGCTGTTCATCGCCGGACTCAAGCTTGGCGAGGAGTAGCAGCACTTTGACCACCTGACTGGGATCAAGCGCATGGGCTGAACACAGAGCATCAATCGTGAGCTGCCCTGGAGTGGCAATGACCTGTGATTTCCCGCTGGGTAAGGGCAGAGCAGGTGGTGCGATTGAGACGGCTTTTTCTTGATTGGCTGCGTAATCACCATCAGGACTGATGAGGATCAAATCTTCTCCTGCATCGGCTGTCACCATGAATTCCTGGGATGCGGCGCCGCCGATGGCTCCACTGTCGGCATCAACTCCGACAGCCGTCAGGCCGCATCGTTGGAAGACTTGGGTGTAGGCCCTCTCCATCTGCGTGTACATGCTGGCCAGGTCTCCTTCATCTCCATGGAAGGAATAGGCATCTTTCATGATGAATTCGCGGCTCCGCATCAAGCCAAAGCGGGGGCGAATCTCGTCCCTGAATTTGCTTTGAATTTGATAAAGGGTGACTGGGAGCTGGCGATATGACTTCAGTAGATCACTGGCCAATTCCGTGATCACTTCTTCATGGGTGGGACCCAGGCCAAGGGAGCGTTCCTGGCGATCTTCAAGGTGAAACATGATCCCCTCTCCAGCGGTGTATCCCTGCCAACGGCCACTTTTTTCCCACAATTCGGCTGGTTGAAGTTGAGGTAACAACGTTTCAAGTGCACCAATTTGATTCATCTCCTCCCTGACGATTCTCATCACCCTTTGAAGGACCCTCCACATCAGTGGGAGATAGGCATAAATTCCTGAGCCAACGCGTCGGATATACCCGCCACGAATTAGCAGTTGTTGCGAAGCGATTTCGGCGTCAGCGGGAACATCCCGCAGCGTCACCAGCATCAGGCGGGAGACGCGCATAGCAATCAGTGTTGAATGAGATTGGAAGCTACCATCGCTGCGAGAAAATGGTCGCTTAAGGAAGTGTCCCGATCGCCTGGAACGTCGCTGGCATCCTGATTCTCAGCTGCTACTGTCTGCCCAATCCAGTGCGTCCTAAATCAGTCTCATGTTTCCTAGGTCGATCGAAAGTCCCGTTTCTGTTGCTGAGGATGCCTCTCTATCCACAACAGATGTTGACGCGGTGATGGCTCAATCAGATGCGTTAGTTGCAATCGATGATGTTCAAAAATCCTTGAACCGATCCAGAGCATCTGTTTATCGTTATACAAATACTGATTCCCGCAATTTAAATCCTCCTTTTAATCCCAAGAAGTTAAATCCCGAATATCGAAGCGATCAAAAAGATCCTCTTCTGTTTCATCCGAACGAAGTTGCGCGTTTTGCCAAGGATGTATTGAGGATTAAGGAGGTCACAGTTGAAGTTCTCAATTCTCCATCGACAGCGACTCAGCAAGTTCTAAGCGCCATCCTCGAGGAGTTACGCCAGATCAGAACGCACCTTGAAGACCTTCCTGCAGCACCGTCTGATCTTGCGGCCCGTCGCGATCGACAAGAACGTCCAGCCGCCTAGAGCTGCAATGGTGCGAGAATCATCTCTAGCCTTTTAATAACGCCTTTCCGGAGCTTTTCATGCCATTAGGTGTGGTTTGCGCAGGGTCAAAACCCTTCCCGGATGTCCTTAATCCTGCCTGAATGGACCCCGAGCCTGCCCGCGAACTTTCTCAGCAACCCTCGTTTCAAGTTGCTGCTCCAACACTTGCCTTTTTAGGGTTCATCCTTGCTTGCACCAGCCTTGGAATTCCCTTGGCGGCTGTATTGACCGATCGCCCTCCAATGGGTTCTTTGACACCACTCACTGCGCAAGATCGCCATGGATCTGAGGTCCCTGCCTCCTTCTCCCTCTCCGGGGCTACTCAATCTGATCGTTGAGATTCCAGCGGGTAGTTGCAACAAATATGAGTTTTCAGAAGACGTTGGCGTGATGGCACTGGACCGTGTGCTTCACCCTTCGATTCGATATCCCTTTGATTACGGGTTTGTTCCCAATACGCTTGCCGAGGACGGCTCACCTCTCGATGCCATGGTGATCATGGCGGAACCTACCTTTGCGGGATGTTTGATCAAAGCCAGGCCGATCGGTGTGCTCGACATGGACGACACGGGGCATTACGACGGCAAGATTCTTTGTGTCCCGGTTGCTGACCCGCGGCAAGCAGGGATTAAGAGCATCCAACAAATTGCACCCAGCCAGCTTGAGGATGTGGCTGAGTTTTTCCGTACTTACAAAAATATGGATGGTCGCGTCATTTCGATTGGAGGTTGGCGTGACTCTGATGCCGTCGCTCCCCTGTTGGAGGCATGCGTTCGAGCGGCCGGTGGTTAAGGCCTCATGGAGCTGAATCCAGCTTTTCTGGGCAAGATCTGTGATTGGAGCGCTATTGAGGCCTTACTTCTTGTAAGTTGGTTCGCGCCTAGATTGTGAACGACCCGTGCCCACCATCCGTTTTGAGCAGGAAGGCCAACAGGTCGGTTGCATCGAAGGAGCGAATTTACGCAAAGCAGCCCTTTCATCTGGGATCAACCCATACAAAGGTCTGAACAACCTCAATAACTGTGGCGGGGTTGGCCAGTGCGGAACCTGCGTGATCGAGGTTCTTGAAGGAGCCCAGAACCTGTCACCCCGTAGCGATGTTGAAGAGGTTTATCTCTCTGATCGCCCTGCGAATTATCGCCTGAGCTGCCGCACCAGTGTGAATGGCGATGTCACCATCAAGACTCGCCCTGACGAAGGCGTTGGTAAGGGTTCAAACAGCCTGCTTGGTGCTGTGAAGAACTTGTTTGGACGTTGAGCTTGGCTCCAACCATCAAGGTTTACAGCTACTCCCGATGTTCAACGTGCCGTAAGGCCCTGGCTTGGTTGGATACCAATAACTTGGCCTACGAGGTTGTTGACATCACAACTGCTCCTCCTTCAAAAGAGGTTCTTTCGCTTGCCTTTGAGCGTTTGGGTCTTCGTCAACGTCTCTTCAACACCAGTGGCCAGAGCTATCGAGCCCTGGGAGCAGCTGTTGTTAAAGCGATGGATGACGATGATGCACTCGCCGCGTTGGCTGCAGATGGGCGTTTGATTAAACGCCCTTTTGTTGCCTTGCCCAGCGGCCATTTTTTGGTGGGTTTCAAGACCGAGGATTGGAACCAGGCTCTTTTGGGTTGAAATTCAGCCCATCGAGCTCGGTAATCAGTTCATCGACGCCACCTTGCGTGTGAAGTTGGAACATGCTGGTGCGTTTGATTTCTTCGAGAAACGCCACCAAAAGTTCCTGGCTCCGTTCCAGCACCACACCTTGTTCGAGCGTGCGAGCGAGCTCCTCCCAAAACCGATCGAGCGTTTGAATCCCAAGATCTTCGAGAACTTGATCTTTCTGACCAAGTTGGTCTGCCGCACTTTTTGAAAGCCCCAACAGCGAATCCACCATTCCCGTAGCGAGCTGACGGCTCAGTTCGGATTCCGCCTTTTGCACTCCAGGCAGCTCCCTCAGCGGTGCCGGTAAGACCAGACCATCCAAATTTCGTTGCAGAGCGTGGCCGAATAGCGCCACAAGTTGTGGCCGCATCCCTGGACCCACTTGCGTGAGGATGAGAGGGAGCCAGAGCCGAAGCAGCTCCGCGAGTTCCCTTTCTTCGCTGCTGTCCACAGATTGATGACTACAAAGCCGGAGAATCCTGTCGGGAAGATTCGGCGAGCGCACGATGCCTTGCATGGCATCCAGAACACGCAGCGTGATCACTTCAAATAATTCGAGCGCCAGGACTGCGACAACGCCGCGACTGACGGCTGCTCGAAGGGGCTCAAGATTGAGAAGCTGAGCGCGGGACAGCCGTTCTGTGACTGGAACGACTCGCAATAGACGCCAAAATGGAATTAACAGTGGAAGATCAATCCAACGTCTGAGTAAGGCGTCTCTCCAGGCAATCGCCGGAAATCGACGTTTCAGTCGAAGCGTACGAACCAGGATGTCCAGTAGGAATAGGGTTTGAAAAGGAATGTCGATCCGCCAGGACAGGTCGATGGGCATTCCGTTTTCATCAATTCCGCGTGAGTAATTGGTCTCCGCTAGCGGAAGAATTTTGGTGTTCCAAAACTGACGCTCTTGGCTCCAGTCGTGCTTGCTCAAGTAGCGGTCGCTGAGGAGATAAGCCGCTGCTTGTTTGGCTGAATCCATCTCAGCTCTCGCTCTGAGACGGTTCTTGAGCTTTTCGAATGCTCCAACGTTGCCAGAGCTGATGAACGGGTTTTCATCGACTAATTGGCTGTTTTTAACAACCAATTCCAGCCGCATTTGTCGTGCGGCTGGACTGTTAATGCCCAACGTTGAAGCGGTGGTCTCGAGTCTGCGGAAGTGCTCGACGTAGGACATCGTGTCTCGGTGAACTTCGATGCCCTTCAGCGGGTCGTAGAGGGGTGTGATGTCTGGCAGCCACGGCAGTGGCAAGGCCAAGTTGATCGATGGAAGGGGATAGAGCGTTCTCTGCAGCCAGAAATTTCGCAGCGGAATGTAGGTGACATCGAAAATCACCCAGATCAGATTGAGCGCTGCAATCAGGGCTAAGACCTGATCCCAGCGGTTCCAGAACAATTGGATGGTGCGGGGTTTCACGCCCTGCCAGCGGGGTCGGACCATGGATCACCGTGCCTTGTTTCAGGCTATAAGCGAAGGCTGATCGCGCCTATCGTGAGTTTCAGGATTGAAGCAAGGTGCCTGTTGGTAGACAAGCAACACAACAGTCGTTCTGACGACGAGCGGCCCAACAGCAGCGAGACTCTTCAGGAGGGCCATAAGGATCAAAATAAGGAACGAGGTTCTGGACATCCGCTCTGGGATTTTTGGGGCCCGTTGTTGTTCACGATGGCTCTCTATTTCGGGATTCGTCACTATTTGGCCGAGGCACGCTTCATTCCCTCAGGCTCGATGCTTCCTGGCTTGCAGATCCAAGATCGCTTGCTTGTCGAGAAGCTCACCTATCGCGGCCGCAAACCTCGGCGCGGAGAAATTGTTGTGTTCAATTCTCCCTATGCCTTCGATCCTGCACTGCGCTCAACAACGTCACCCCCACCTTTTCAATGCGTTCTCGCAAATATCCCTTTGATTGGGTTGATTCCTGGCGTCAGTCATCCGGCCTGTGATGCCTACATCAAACGCGTTGTGGCTGTGGCGGGTGATCAGGTGGTCGTCAACCCTCGAGGACAGGTGCGTGTGAACGGTGTTGATCTCGACGAACCATATGTGACTAATTACTGCCCTCTGGACAAGCGGGGCATGAGCCTTTGCCGCACCCTGAATGCCACGGTCCCGCAGGGACGTGTTCTCGTTCTTGGTGACAACCGCAGTAACAGCTGGGATGGGCGCTATTGGCCGGGTGGAGCCTTCCTGCCTGAAGATCAGATTATTGGTCGAGCGGTCTGGCGTTTCTGGCCATTTAATCGACTTGGTTCGTTGGGATCCTGAGTCCACAACTCACCACTTGCCCTCGCATGCGCACGCCGAGCCAAGGCTGGTTGGCAGCTCTAGGGGCTTGGGAAGCCGCACGGGTTTGATCCCATATTTGGTCAGGGTCAAAGAGCAACCAGCGGTTGCTTCCGATGCTCAGTCGTTCCTCGTCCTGTCCAAGCAACCGTGCTGGGCCGAAACTGAGCGCCTGCCAGAGTTGGTTCACACTCCAGTTCAAATCGACCACGAGATGCTGCCAGAGGGTTGGCAGCACTAAGTGATGACCGGATAACCCTTTTGGACGTTGATCGGGAGGCAATAGACACTCCTCATCGTCGAGAGGAATGCCATGAACAGCAACGGCGATGATCTTTCCTTCTCCTAAGGCCTTAATTAAGGCACAGCGATCACGTTGTCCACCAATGGAAGGGGTGACAAACCAATGGGTCGCTTCAGCTGGTTGGCTGGATCGATCCTGCACGAGGTGCCACCAGCTGACAGTGGCCAGAGGAGATGACGTTGCATGGCTCAGCATCTCCACTCCAGCAGCCGTGGAAAGATTCATGAGCACAAGCTTGCGATTGCTATGGCGGCGCTGCAATTCCAGGAGCTGCCCCATGGGCAGCGTTTCGCTGATGGTTGGGTCTGCAGGCCATCCGGCTCGTAGTGTCTCCACGCCTTCCCGGATCATTCCGTCTCCGCGCAGATTGGAGTCATTGGGTGCAATCAGCACAGGGGCTCCATCCATTTCTCCGAGCAGTAAGGCGCGGTCGATGAGGTTGGCAGACGGCATCTGCTCCCCAGCGCTCAGACCGATGGCACCTGCTTCAAGCAGATCGGCGTGGAGGCTGAGGCGTTCGCCTTCTCCGTGATGGGTGAAGCTTCCCCATAAGTGAATTTTGAGATCGCAATCGCTCGGCTGGAATCCCTTTAAGCGTTCTGGGCTATCCCGTTCCGATTCACCGTTTGGAAGCAGTGCGAGCTGTCCATAACCGGCTCGCCCTGCGGAGTTGATGAGGGTTTTGAGCGTCTCTCCGCTTCCTGTAAATGGACTGGGAAGGCTTGAATGTGGGTCGACAAGACATGGGGCGAGGAGTTGCTGGGCCCGGTTATGCCCCGAAACACCTCGCTCAGCGGCTCGCTGCCTTGCCTCTTCCCCTAGGGCGATAAGACGATCATCTTCAAAGAGAGCAGCACTTCCTACTTGGAGCGGCTGATCGCTTGCGACTAGAACCTGCACGGGGTCGAGCAGCATCGTCTCAGTCATGGGTTCAGAGTGCTCCCGCTGCTGTTCGATCCAGAACCCCACCGAGGTGGGAGGTGAGATTAAGGCAACTCAGCACTGCAGGTTGGCTTGGATCTTCTGGCATGTCGATCACCGTGACGCCTCCGTTGCCTTGTTTCACGGCCCAAATGTCTTTGGGGGCAAGGCCTAAGAGGTGACACAGGATTGTTTTGTTCACTGCATCATGCGCCACAACTAAGGCTGTCTCTGAAGGATCGAGCCCATCCGCGATGCTGTTCCAGCAGGCCACAGAGCGTTCCCATACGTCTTGAATCGTTTCGCCTTCGGGCATTTGCACCGTCTCGGGAGCGTCCTTCCAGGCCTGGAGTAACTCTTCCCAGCCCTCTCGAATTTCTGATTCCAGCTTTCCCTCCCAAAGCCCGTGGCCGATTTCCATCAGGCCATCAGTCACGGTGAGCGGTACGCCGGCGTGCGATTTCAAAATCCCCTCAGCGGTTTCTCTTGGACGAGACATCGAGCTGCTGTAAGCCCGATCCAGAGTCACAGCCTCGAGGAAGGAGCGAGCCGCCTCTGCTTGGGCATGGCCGTTGCTATTGAGGGGAATATCAATCTGTCCTTGGAATCGCCCCTGCCTGTTCCAATCTGTTTCACCGTGGCGGACAAGCACCAGACGCGCCTTGGTGCCTTTGGCTGGCAGAGCCGGCTCTAAGTGGGCAATGCTGTTTAAGCATTCGATCTGGACTTGGTAGCCATTAGGCCCGGAAGAGAGGTTGAACACCGACAACGATGCATTGTCCAGGCGTAGCCGCCTGAAGCCTCCTTGAGGCTCGCCCAACAACACCAGAATTAAGCAGCGAAGAATGGCGTTGTGACCCACGACCAGAACGGTGTCGTCGCCAGTCACTGGATGCCGTTCCATGAGGCCTTTCAAGAACGCCCGCGCCTGAACCATCAACTCGGTTAGCGGTTGATACCGGGTGCCGTCAGCGCGGGTGAGTTCTAGCTCTTCCGGTCGTTGACGCCAGGTGGCGTAGCCCTCTGGATCCTGGATCGCCCGTTCATCGGCTGTTAGCCCGCTCCAGGGCTCGAGATCAATCTCCAGCAGTCCGTCATCCAGAACGGGGGCCAGGCCGTCTTGACGCACGCTCAGCACTCCGGCTGTGGTAGCGGCAGCACGTTGAAGAGGTGAGCTGTAGGCCGCATCAATCGGGACGTCGGCCAAGGCCACGCCCATGCGTCGCGCCTGGTCTTCGCCAGTGGCTGTGAGTGTTGATAGATCGTTGCGCCCCTGGATGCGGCGCTCAATGTTGAAGCTGCTCAGGCCGTGGCGGACCAGGAGGAGACGCAGTGACACCGCAACAAGGGGGAAAGGCGCGGTCATCGTATGGGCGCACGGTCCAATCACGCCGAAATGGTCAAAATCGGTCGTTGGTAGCCCTTCGCCGGAGAGAATCACTTGCAGTTGCCCATCGTCTGTTGACCAGCCCGCTGAACGGACGTTCAAACGCAGCACCTAAGTGGAAAGTCCTTCTAGCTGTCGTTTCGATGGTGCTGGCTTGCAGCGTTTGGTTCCTCGGCTTGATGGACAGCCTCGGGCGCCCATCTGTGGCTCCCGCTTTGTCGTTGGAGCAGCAAGAGCTGGCGTTGTTGGCGGATCCCGCCTTGATGCCATCGCTCAAACCTCTGCTTGTTGGCCAAGATCCTGCCAAAAGCTTGCTTGAAACGTTGAGAGAGACCCCTCTCGACAGCCTCAGCGATCGCCAAACACTGTTATTTGCATCGTTAGAAAACGATCCAGCGCGTCGCAAGACCTTGTTGGAGACTCCACTTCAAACCCCAAACCTTCGGACGCTTCAGGAAACTTTGGCCATCGAGCCGCGGCCTCGTGACCTCTCCTCACAGGACCAGGAGTTGTTGTTTGACAACAGTCCTGATCCCTTAACCCGGCGTTTGGTGTGCCAAGCATTGGGAGGTGAACCGTCCGATTGCCTTGAAAGCTCTGCAGCCAAGGCTGCATCCAAGGCCGCGGCTCGACGTCTTGTTCTGAGTGAGCTGATGCCGCTCGGAGCACTGTTGTTGGGTTCTCTTCTGCTGGTTCGTCAGCTTTGGTTGCTTCTGCGCCGCAAGCAATCGTCCTGGCCTGAACTGCAAGCCGCACCCCTTGGTTTGGTGGACATGGTGCTGCTGATCGCTGGGGGTTTTGTGGTGCTGGGCGAGGTGCTGGTCCCACTTTTAGTCACTCCTCTTTCAGCCTTGGTGGCTCGGAGCATTGCGGCGCCACTCAACCAGTCGGTGGCTGTGCTGATTGGCTATTGCGCTCTCGCGACGCCGCCGTTGCTCATCCTCAAAAGTCAGCTTGATGGTCTTGATCAGCGTTTGCTGCCTGCAGGTGGTTGGCTTCAGTGGCGCGTGAGCCCATGGTGGACGGCACTGTTTCAGGGCGGCCGCGCCTGGTTGATGGTGATGCCGCCTGTGGTGTTAACCGGTTGGCTGATGAGTCGCTTTATCGGCGATCAGGGAGGCAGTAATCCATTGCTGGAAATGGTGCTGAACGGCAGCGATCCGTTGGCCTTGTTCCTGCTGGCCATCACCGCGGTTGTGCTCGCCCCTCTGTTTGAAGAAACAGTGTTCCGTGGGGTGCTGTTGCCCGTTTTAGGACGCTCCTTCGGGCGGGGTTGGAGCGTTTTTGGCAGCGCCCTTGTGTTTGCGGTTGCTCACCTCAGCATTGGTGAGTTACTTCCTTTGTTGGTTCTTGGTTTGGGTTTGGCATTGCTGCGTTTAAGCAGTGGTCGACTCCTTCCTTGTGTGGTGATGCATGCTCTCTGGAACGGTGTCACCTTCCTGAATCTTGTCTTGCTGGGAACTTGAGTTGATTTCCCTGATGCTGTAAGACATTTCAGCCTTGCGGGCGGACCATACGGGTGGTTCACTGGCGCATTGCCCTAATCGTTCAACGTGGTCGCGGTTCCCCAAACTCAACCTGCCCCACAGGAACACGCATCTGCCACTGGTGCCTTTGAGCTCATTCAGGGGTCACTGTCCGCCAAGCGTGTTGCACGCCGCTCTCCCCTGCTTGCCGGTCTTCATCGTGCGGCTGATGGCAGTTTGATTGGGGTGTTCACAGCTGTTCTGGCTCTCAGTGGACTCACGCTTCACTGGCAATATCGCTGGACGGTTGCTTTTGAACGCTTGGAGGACACCCGAGGCGTGGGCCACCGACTGACGGAGTCCACAGCAATGCTTGAGCGTTATCTCCTCGATCGAACCCAGACTCCAAAGTCGATGGTTCCGACGACCGCTGAAAAATTGGTGTATCTCGAACGTCCCAATGAAGAGGAGTCCGGTGGTTCCCACGATCATCTCGCTTTCATTGGCTCCTTGATGGATCGTTCAATTCATCACGGGTATTAAACAGATGCCAGCCAAGCGGCAAGGCTCGACCCCTAGGGCGCGTCGTGAACGACGAAGGGTCATTCGTCTTGAGCCGGTGCCCGCGGGTCGCATGAAAGTGGTCTTTGTGCTGCTGTGTGCAGGTTTATTGGGTTTGGTTGGGCGTATGGCCTGGCTACAGATTGTTCAAGCCTCCGAGTTGGAGGCGCGGGCCCGTGTGGTGCAAACCCAACGCACCAAGCCCCTGGGCAGCCGCCGGCCGATTGTGGATCGCAACGGCAGGCTTGTGGCCTTTGACGAGGAGCGTTATCGACTCTGGGCTCACCCTCGTTACTTCAACTTTCCTGGCGACGAGCCGACGCTCATTCGTGACCGTCAAGAGGTTGCTGCACGCCTCTCCCCCGTGTTGGCCCTTTCCTCTGGCGAGCTCAACAAAAGGATGGGAGACAGCGCGTCTGGCATCAAGTTGGCTGAGGGCGTTGACCCTGAAACGGCAACAACAGTTCGTTCCCTTGGAATCAGCGGCATCGATCTTGAGCCCTATCCCTACCGCGTCTATCCGCAGGGATCTCTTTTTGCCAATGTCGTTGGTTTCCTCAATCAAGAGCGTCAGCCCCAGGCGGGGCTGGAACAGAGTCGTGACGATGACCTGCAGCGTCACGAACAGGCCAGGAGTCTTCGTCGCGGAGCAGACGGAACCCCGTTGCCAGACAACCTCGCGCCAGGCGTGTTTTTCGGGGATGACTTGAGATTGCAGCTCACCTTGGATGCCCGCTTGCAGGAGCTGGCTGCTAAGGCCCTGTCGGCACAGGTCAAGACCTGGAAAGCCAAAAAGGGAGTGGCGATCGTGATGGATGTCACCAATGGTGAATTAATGGCGCTGGCCTCAACGCCGACGTACGACGCGAATCGATATTGGGATTTCAATCCAGAGCGTTTTCGCGAATGGTCTGTTCAAGACCTCTACGAACCAGGATCGACCTTTAAACCGATCAATTTGGCTATAGCGCTTCAAGAAGGTGTGATCCAACCCAACGGGACGGTTTACGACAGTGGGGCCCTCACAATTGGTGGCTGGCCGATTCGTAACCACGACCGCAAGGGCAATGGCGTCGTGGATTTCGCAACCGTGCTTCAGGTTTCAAGCAATGTCGGCATGGTGCAGGCGATGCGCAAAATGCGTCCCTCTAATTATTGGGACTGGTTGAGTCGGCTTGGGCTCGATGCGAAGCCGGACACAGACCTTCCAGGTGCAGTAGCGGGCCAGCTGAAGACCAAGGAACAATTCACGACGCAGCCCATCGAGCCAGCTACAGCAGCATTCGGTCAAGGCTTCTCGCTGACACCTCTCAAGCTTGTTCAATTGCATGCACTGATCGCCAATGGCGGGAGGCTTGTGAGTCCTCACATCACCCGTGGTTTACGGGCTGGCCATGCATTGGCTCCGAGTGGTGAGCGCATGGGGCAACCCTTGCTTCGCCCAGAGGTCACGCGCACAGTGCTGAACTGGATGGAATCCGTGGTGGAAAAAGGCAGCGGTAAGGGGGTGCGCACCCCTGGTTATCGCATTGGCGGCAAAACAGGCACAGCCCAAAAGGCAGTGAATGGTGTGTATGTCCCTGGGGCCTTGATTTGCAGTTTTGTCGCAACGCTTCCGATCGAGGACCCTCGTTATGTCGTGCTGGTGGTGGTTGATGAACCACAGGGGGAGCACGCCTATGGCTCAACTGTGGCTTTGCCTGTGGCTAAATCCATCATTGATGGGCTCCTGGTGATTGAAAAAATCCCACCAAGTGGTCGGGTTAAATCTGCACAAACGGACACACCTCCTCCTTGAGCTGTCAGTTTGAAAATCGTCGCTACGTTGAATTCATAGAGTTTTAGTGCGCTATGGCCACCCTCCTTGAGCAGCTTTCCGCCATGACCGTGGTGGTGGCCGATACGGGTGATCTCGAAGCGATCAGGCGTTTCACTCCCCGTGATGCGACCACCAATCCCTCCCTGATCCTTGCTGCAGCACAGATTCCTGCTTACGAGAATCTCATCGATGAAGCCTTGCGTTCGTCACGCCGGCTTCTAGGAGAGAGCGCTCCGGTGGAGCAAGTGGTGCATGAAGCGCTCGATGAAATCAGCGTGATATTTGGAAAGGAAATTCTGAAGATCGTTCCTGGCCGTGTTTCAACGGAGGTTGATGCCCGCCTCAGTTACGACACAGAGGCCACGATTGAAAAAGGTCGGAAACTTATTCGCCTTTACAACGACTCGGGAATCAGTAATGAACGTGTCTTGATCAAAATTGCCTCCACGTGGGAAGGAATCAAAGCGGCTGAAGTTCTTGAGAAGGATGGCATTCATTGCAACCTCACTCTGCTGTTTGGTTTCTCTCAGGCTGTGGCCTGCGCCGAAGCAAGCGTCACGTTGATCTCGCCGTTTGTTGGTCGCATTCTTGATTGGTTCAAGGCCGATACAGGGCGCGATTCCTATCCAGGTCCAGAAGATCCTGGTGTGATTTCAGTGACCAGCATCTTCAACTACTTCAAGACATACGGCTACAAAACCGAAATCATGGGGGCCAGCTTCCGCAATCTTGATGAAATTACTGAGCTTGCAGGTTGTGATCTATTGACCATTTCCCCGAAATTGTTGGATCAATTGCGTAGTAGTGATGCTTCGCTGATTCGCAAGTTGGATCCTTCCAATCTTGCTCCTGTTGCAGAGCAAATGAACGTGGATCATGAGCGCTTCGTTTCCATGATGGCTGAGGATCGGATGGCTACTGACAAGCTCAGTGAAGGCATTAAAGGTTTCAGCAAAGCGATTGAAACTCTCGAGCAGCAACTTGCTCACCGTTTGGCTCAGATCGAGGGTGGCTCTGCGTTCAGCCATGCCGTTCAAGAGATTTTCCTGCTGAACGATTTCAACGGTGATGGCTGCATCACCCGCGATGAATGGTTGGGAAGTGATGCGGTCTTTGATGCCTTAGATCAGGATCATGATGGTCGTTTGACACCAGACGATGTGCGCTTGGGTTTCGGTGGCGCCTTGTCTTTGACCGCCGTTTGATCGAGCTTGTTTAAGGCTCCAGACAGCAAGCACGCCCTCGCTCTATGGAGTGAAGGCGTGTTTTTTAGTGGCTTGCAACAGAGGCTCGCTGAGTCCATTTTCAATCGTTAGGGTCATCCTTCGGGAGATTGAGGGGGTTGGCTGCAATGGCGCTCCAGCTTGTCTGGTTCAAGCGAGACCTCCGGGTGAAGGATCACCAACCCTTGCAGCAGGCCTTGCTTAGGGGGCCCGTGTTGCCGCTTTATGTCGTTGAGCCTGAGTTGTGGCAGCAGCAAGATGTCTCCGAGCGGCAGTGGTTGTTTTGCCGAGAGTCTTTGCTGGATTTGCGTCTCGCGTTGGCGGAGCTGGGTCAACCGCTGCTGGTGCGCCGTGGTGATGTGTTGGAGGTGTTTGAGCGTGCCCATCGTCAATTTGGTCTTGATGGGCTCTGGAGCCATGAAGAAACCGGAAATGGTTGGACGTATCAGCGTGACCAACGCGTCGCGCTCTGGTGCCGGCAGCACGGCATCGCTTGGAAGGAGATTCCCCAATTTGGCGTGATCCGCCGTCTGCGGTCCCGCAATCGATGGGCCAAGCGCTGGGAGGCGCAGATGGCTGAGCCAATCACGCCTTCCCCGTTAGGGCTGCCATCGATCGAGGGGATCGAGGCAGGCATCATTCCTGATCGCCCCCATCCGGAGCTGGCAGCCGATCCATGCCCGCATCGCCAAAGCGGTGGTCGTTCCATGGCCTTGCTGGAGCTGGACGATTTCCTCGAACATCGGGCGTCCGGCTATGCACGCTCCATCTCCAGCCCCAACACCGCGTTTACCGGGTGTTCACGCCTCTCTGCTTATCTCACTTGGGGATGTCTCTCGATGCGAGAGGTAATCCAAACAAGCCGTGGCTTTAGCGGTCGTGGAATTAGCAGTTTTGAGTCACGCCTGCATTGGCATTGCCACTTCATCCAAAAGCTAGAAGCGCAGCCAGCGATTGAATTCGAAGATTTTCATCCGTTCATGCGCGGGTTGCGCTGTGCGGATGATGAGCGACTCTCTGCCTGGTCGGAGGGACGCACTGGAGTGCCCTTCGTGGATGCCTGCATGCGCGCATTGCGGGCCCACGGTTGGATCAACTTCAGGATGCGAGCGATGTTGATGTCGTTTGCCAGCTACCACCTCTGGTTGCCGTGGCGGGACAGCGGACTTCATCTGGCGCGACAGTTTGTGGACTACGAGCCCGGGATCCACTGGAGCCAGTGCCAAATGCAGTCAGGCAGCACAGCCATCAATACCGTGCGGGTCTACAACCCGATTAAGCAGGGGCAAGACCATGACTTGAAGGGTGAATTCATTCGCACTTGGTGTCCTGAACTCCACCTGGTTCCCGATGTCTACGTGCATGAGCCGTGGAAGTTGTCGATGGCAGCGCAACGTCAGGCAGGGCTCCAGCTTGGAGTGGACTATCCCCTGCCCATGGTGGAACCTGCGCTTGCAGCTCGGGAGGCGAAGCAGAGGATTTGGGCGATCAGGGAGCGCTCTGGATTTTCTGCTATTGCTGATGGAATCCAGCAGCGCCATGGGTCGATACGTTCAGGTTTAGCGCCAACGGGTCAAGGTCGCCGCCGGCGACGGCGAAACCCTACGCCCGATGATTCCCAACAGCTCACGCTTGATCTCTAACCCCTTTGCAGCATCAAGCGGCGGATGACCCTCTGGGCGATGTCCCCGTATCCCATTTCACCAGAGAGAATTTGGGCAATGCGCTGCGGAGCAGTGGGACGTTTGATGCCGAGTTGATAGCCCACGTTTGGAAAGCGATAAAACACCTGGGCAATGCGACGCCCCCAAGCCATTGAATCGCCCCAGCGTTCGCGCATCCGTTTTGAGTAGTTGGAAAGGTCAGGCTGAGTTCCGTTCAGCCAAGAATCGAGACTGGCCGCTGCTTCGCAGCCGCTCATCAGCGACGGCCTGAGGCCTTCGGCAAGAAAGGGGTCGCAGAGCGATGCGGCATCACCGACTGCCACTACGCCTTTGCCGTGGAGGGGTGTGTGGCCATTCCAGACTCTTAATTCGGAGTTTTGTCGCAGCCCGTCTGTGGAGGCAAACCCTAAATCCGGTAGGAGTTGTTCGAGCACGGCTTCCGCGTCACTGGCCCGGCGTCCAATAAACGTGCCCACTCCCACATTGATGCCGTTTGCCAGTGGAAACGCCCAGGCGAAACCATGGTGGACGAGCCCAAATTCAAACCTGGCGGTGCCAGGTTGCAAGCTTCCCATTCCTTCGAGGCGAACAGAGAGCGTCTTGGCCATGTGCAGAGATCGAGGGCCGATTCCTAAGCGTGTGGGCCAAGGAGAACCGGAGCCATCGGCCAGAACCACGGCTTTGGCCTCGATCACCTCCCCGCCCTTGCTGCGTACAAGCCAATGGCTTTCATCCTGCTGAAGGTCCACAACCTCGAAGGGCTGCCGCAGCTCTGCCCCTAAAGCGATCGCTTGCTCCAGCAAGAGTGCGTCGAGCCGCTCACGCTTGACGATCCAGAAGGGTGCAGAGCCTGGAAGCTCCGCGACCACAGGATCAGTGAGACACCAGCTGAAATCCACCTGTTGGATGACGTCATCAACGGCTGGTTGTAAGTCGAAGGGGAACCACTGCTGAACGGAGGCCGCCATCCCACCAGCGCATGGCTTCACCCGCTCTGATCGGTCCCGTTCCAAAACGGTGACGCGATGACCTAAGCGGGCGAGATGGAAAGCCGTGCTGGAGCCGGCTGCACCGGCCCCGATAACAGCAACGTCAGTGGTGCTCAAACCTTGAGGATTTCAACCTCTTTATCCGCTAAATGTTTTTCCAGTTCTGCGATGAAACGATCGGTTGTTTTCTGAATTTGATCTTGCTCATCTCGGCTTTGATCCTCTGAAAGATCTCCTTCCTTCTCTTGTTTCTTGATTTTGTCGATGGCGTCGCGACGCACGCTGCGCAAGGCCACCTTCCCCTCCTCTGAATACTTTGCGGCAAGTTTGCAGAACTCTTTACGGCGCTCTTCTGTGAGTGGAGGCACATTGATGCGGATGACCTTGCCGTCGTTGTTGGGCGTGAATCCCAAATCACTGGTGGCGATTGCTTTTTCGATCAGCGCTAGAGATCCCATATCGAAGGGTTGAACGGCAATCGTCTGTGAATCGGGAGTCGAGAGACTCGCCAGTGATTTCAGTGGTGTATCAGCGCCGTAGTACTCCACACTCACTCGATCCAGTAGCGAGGGATTGGCTCGGCCCGTGCGGATGGTGTTGAAGTTGCGCTGGGTGGCTTCCACCGACTTGCGCATGTTGGCTTCGAGATCGGATTGCGACATGACGATGACTAGTTGCTGATACGAGAACCGATGGGCTCACCGGCCACGGCTCTGCCGATGTTGCCAGGTTCAAACAAATTAAAAACAACAATTGGGATGTTGTTGTCTTTGCAAAGAGCGATGGCAGTGCTGTCCATTACCGCGAGCTCGCCGCTGAGCACCTGTTGGAAGGTCAAGGAGTCGTAGCGGACGGCATCAGGGAATTGATGGGGATCTTTGTCATACACACCGTCAACCTTGGTGGCTTTGAACACCACATCAGCACTGATTTCGGCTGCGCGTAAAGCAGCTGTGGTGTCGGTGGTGAAAAACGGATTGCCACAACCTGCTCCAAACACGACCACCCTGCCTTTTTCTAGGTGTCGCATCGCGCGCCTGCGGATGTAGGGCTCAGCCACTTCTTGCATCTCAATGGCGGTTTGTACGCGGGTGGGAATTCCGGCTCGCTCCAGTCCGTCTTGCAGGGTGATGGCATTCATCACGGTGGCGAGCATGCCGACGTAGTCAGCTGTGGCGCGATCCATACCGGCGGCGGAACCCTTCAAACCTCTGAAAATGTTTCCGCCGCCGACGACAATCGCCAACTGCGTGCCAGTGGCAACAACTTTGGCAACATCTGTGGCGATGGCCGAAACAATTTCAGGATCAATTCCGTAGCCCTGATTGCCCATCAGCGCTTCACCGCTGATTTTCAGGAGGGCACGCGCGTAGGCCATTCAATATCCTTATCTTTATGACAGTAGCAAGGCTGTTCTTAAGGGATCGAGAAAGCTGATGGGCTGCTGATGCTGTTCTGCCAAGTGGGTGGAGAAGCCACCCGGATTGCCCTGAACGCACTTATGAGGTCTTGATTTGTTCAGAATTCAATTCCTTGTTGTGCTTTGACGCCCTGTTCCCGAAAGGGGTGTTTGACGAGGGACATTTCCGTGACCAAATCGGCTCTTTGAATCAGCCCATCTGGAGCTCCTCTGCCAGTGAGGGCAACATGCGTGAGTTCAGGCCTTTCATCAAGGCCTTGCAGGACTTGATCGAGTTCGAGATAGCCAAGTTTTAACGCCACGTTCACTTCGTCCAGCACGACAAGTTTTTGCTTGGGGTCTCTGAGGTAAGAGAGCGAGGTCTCCCAAGCCGCTTGGACCAACTGACGATCACGCTCACGATCTTGGGTTTCCCAGGTGAAGCCCTCTCCGAGGGCATGCCAACTCAGGGCATCTCCAAAGGCTTTGAGTGCTTTGGCTTCTCCAGGCTCCCAGCCCCCTTTGATGAATTGCACAACTGCAACCTGGTGGCCGTGACCGAGGGTTCGTAAGGCCAAGCCAAGAGACGCAGTGGTCTTTCCCTTGCCGTGGCCGGTGAAGACCAAGACCAATCCCTTTTCAACACTTCTTTCTGAGACCCGTTGGCGCTGCACGTCTTGACGCCGTGCCATGCGCTTTCGGTAGGCATCAGCGTCTTTCTCTGGGGCTAAATCGCCTCCCATGCCAAGAGATTCGGCCGATTGGTCCAAGGATGATGGGTTCACAGGTGTTGGCTTTGCGGCTGATGTTTGATCCGAGCTCATGACAACTCCCCAGTTCCCTCCAGCATGCCGCTATCGGGGCACCTTGCTGTGATGCGCTGCAGAGCAGCCCCGGCCAAAACAGACTGCTCAACCGTGGTGAAGCCGATCTGCTGCAATTGCTCGGGGATGTTGTCCTCAAGCAAAGCAATCGCAGTTTCTGTCTCGAACAAAGCGCAAAACAGTTGTTGGGGGAGTTGCAAGAGAGGACCAGCGGGGTGGAGATCAACAACAACGAGCCAGCCGCCTGGTTTCAGCAATTTCAAACAGGACAACAACACTTGATGCCGCTCGGCTCGAGGAAATTCATGCAGCGCAAGGCTGATTTGAATGGCATCAAAGCTGGCTGGCGTGCATGGCGGATCTTCTGCGAGCCCCTCAATGCAAGTGAGGAGTGGATGACGGGTTGCGGCGAGTTCGAGAACCTTGGGTGAGACATCGAGACCGGTGACCTGAAACCCTGCTTCGATCCATGGCGCTGCTGCTTCTCCTGAGCCGCAGCAAAAGTCGAGCACCGTGGCCCCCCTTGGCAGAACAGGATCGAGCGCTGCTAATCCAAGGCATCGCAGTCGATCGACACCTCCAACACTCAGGGCAGAGATCGCGGTGACGGTGTCGTAGATCCAACGGTGGCGGTAGGCCAGTTGGCGAAGGGGTGATGTCATCAGGCTTCTCTCCTAGCTAGCGCGGCATCGACGGCCTGTTGTTGATCTCGTCTGGTGATCCAGTGGTGATAAGTGCGGGTGTGAATCGCCACGGAATGTCCCATCATCCTGGCGGCCACGGTATCGGGGAGTCCGATGTGGATGGTGCGTACGGCCCAGGCGTGGCGAAGGTCGTAGGGCGTGAGGGGAACGTCGTATCTCCTGAACTGCTCGGCAACACGCCGTCCGACTTGTTGGAGTGTGGTGTGGCGGAGATCGGTGCAAACAGGAGGGAGAGCCGCGGCATTGGAGGCCAGATGCGTCAAGTTGAAGCGATCCACCCATTCCGGATGGAAGGGCCAAACCTGATGCTCACCGGTTTTGGTGGTGGGAAGAACGCGGATGACCCTGTCTCCTCCATCCGCTAAAGCCGAAACATCCGTGAAAAACACCTCATGGTTGCGAAGTCCATAGGTGGCCATCAGTCCATAAACAAGACGCCAACCCGGATTGGGAATGCGCAGCATGGCCTCAAGAATTTGCGGGTCGCTGGGTAACTGCCGAAAACGAGCGCGGTGCAGGCCGTATCCCCCCGCCTCTGCACGCCATGCATCTGGAAGGGGCAGATTTTGATGCCGGGCGAGTGCCCCTAGGGCAGTGGAACACTGCTGGCGACTTCGGCTTCCATCGGGATAGCTGTTCAGCGTAAGCAGTAATAAGTCGGGAGTGAGGAGCGAGTGTTGTTCAAGAGCCAAGGCCTTGAGGCGTCGCAGGTAGGGCTGGTAGGCCCCGCTCCAGGTGGTGCGGCTACCAGCTGGGGAGCGACGACGACGGGGGTCTGCGAAGAATGCCTCCTTAAACGTATCCAGATCGCGATCCAAGGGATCGGCAACTGAAGTGGCTTCGCTATTTGGAGTGTTGGGGTGCTGAACTTTTTGCTTCGGTAACCACTGGTCCCATACAAAAAGCTGTCGCTTTATTTGCAGCTCCACAAGCTGCACCATGCGCTCAGCCTCTTTCAACCCATTCAGGTCGGCCAGGAGTCCAAGACTTAGGCGCTGGGTTTTCCAGTGGTTGGGTTGCGTACGGCATGGCAGCCGTCCACGCAGATTGAGTTTTTGTCCTCGGCGCTCCACACGAAGACCACAGCCCTGCTCGGCCAAAGCCGCATTGGCGGCCACGATCGCGGTGTCGAAGTTCATGACCCTGTAAAGACAGCGTCACCATGACGTTGATGGGAGTTACGCTCAACCCCTAAGAATCAAGAATTTTCCATGGCTCGGGTTGGCATTCTTCTGCTCAATCTGGGTGGTCCAGAACGGATTCAGGATGTTGGCCCCTTTCTGTACAACCTGTTTGCGGATCCAGAAATTATTCGGCTGCCCAACCCGATCCTGCAGAAACCCCTCGCTTGGTTGATCAGCACGTTGCGCAGTAGTAAGTCGCAGGAGGCGTATCGATCAATCGGAGGAGGTTCTCCTCTCCGCCGAATCACTGAGCAGCAAGCGCGAGAGCTCCAGAGTCTTCTGCGCCAGCGTGGGGTGGACGCCACCAGCTACGTGGCCATGCGCTATTGGCACCCATTTACCGAATCGGCCGTCGCTGATCTCAAAGCTGATGGCATTGACGAAGTTGTCGTTCTTCCCCTTTACCCCCACTTTTCAATCAGTACCAGCGGCTCGAGCTTCCGTGAGCTCCAACGTCTTCGGCAAATGGACGAACGCTTTGAGGCGTTGCCTTTGCGCTGCATTCGAAGTTGGTACGACCATCCAGGCTATGTGCGCTCGATGGCTGAACTCATCGCCGAGCAAGTTCGCGCCAGTGACGACGTCGAAAAAGCCCATATCTTCTTCAGCGCCCATGGCGTGCCGAAGAGCTATGTGGAAGAGGCCGGCGATCCCTATCAGCAGGAGATTCAAGCTTGCGCGGCTCTGATCATGGCTGAATTGGAGACCATTGTTGGCCACTCCAATCCCCATACCCTGGCCTATCAGAGCCGAGTTGGGCCGGTGGAATGGCTGAAGCCCTATACCGAGGAGGCCCTCGAAGAACTCGGCCGGGCGAAGACGCAAGATCTGGTGGTGGTCCCCATCAGTTTTGTGAGTGAGCACATTGAAACGCTCGAGGAAATTGACATCGAATACCGCGAACTCGCGACTGAGTCAGGTGTCGTGAACTTCCGACGCGTTAGGGCTCTGGACACCTATCCACCCTTTATTGCCGGATTGGCTGATTTAGTCGAGGCCAGCCTTGAGGGTCCGGAAGTGAATCTCGACCAGGCGGCTGAACTGGCCACCACCGTGAAGCTCTATCCCCAGGAGAAGTGGGAGTGGGGTTGGAATAACAGCTCCGAAGTGTGGAATGGACGCCTGGCCATGGTTGGTTTTTCTGCCTTCCTTCTCGAGCTGATCAGCGGCCATGGCCCACTGCATGCTGTTGGTTTGCTTTAAACAGTGCCAATTGGTGAGATGGCCACTTAATCTTGAGGGTCAGATCCTTATGAGGCAGCCGTGACCCTGACATCCGTTCCCACGGCCGCGGATGCGTTGGATTGGAACGGTCAACGCCGTATCACCGGCGCCCACGCCTTGATGAATGCCCTCAGGCTCCATGGCGTCGACACCATTTTTGGCTACCCCGGCGGTGCGATCCTGCCGATCTATGACGCTCTGCACATCGCCGAAAGCGAAGGCTGGCTAAAGCACATTTTGGTGCGTCATGAGCAGGGTGGCACCCATGCGGCTGATGCCTATGCCCGTGCCACTGGTCGGGTTGGCGTCTGTTTTGGAACGTCTGGCCCTGGTGCCACCAATCTGGTCACGGGCATTGCTACGGCCCAAATGGACTCCGTTCCAATGGTGGTCATCACAGGCCAAGTCCCTAGGCCTGCGATCGGGACTGATGCGTTTCAGGAAACAGATATTTTTGGCATTACGTTGCCAATCGTGAAGCACTCCTGGGTGGTTCGTGACCCAGCGGATCTCGCTTCCGTGGTGGCTCAAGCGTTCCTGATCGCCTCTTCAGGACGTCCTGGCCCTGTATTGATCGATATCCCCAAAGATGTAGGTCAAGAAGAATTTGATTACATCCCAGTTCAACCAGGATCGATCCATCCGCCTGGGTTCAGGCAGCCGGCTCATCCTGCGGTTGATGCGGTTACCGATGCGCTTGCCTTGATTCGTGAGTCGAGTCGTCCCCTCTTTTATGTGGGGGGTGGTGCGGTTAGCGCAGGTGCCCATGACAGCCTCCAAGTCTTGGCTGAGCGCTTCCAGATCCCTGTGACCACCACGTTGATGGGGAAGGGAGCTTTTGACGAGAATCATTCACTCGCCTTAGGCATGTTGGGGATGCATGGAACGGCTTATGCCAACTTTGCAGTAACAGACTGCGATCTGTTGATCGCCGTTGGGGCTCGTTTTGACGACCGCGTAACGGGCAAGCTCGACACGTTTGCTCCCAAGGCCAAGGTCATTCATTTTGAGATTGATCCTGCGGAGGTTGGTAAAAACCGACGTCCCGATGTGGTTGTGCTGGGTGATTTGGGTTTAAGCCTTGTTCAACTTGTTGATCAGAGTCTCCAACATTCCGCCGAGTTGAAGACCTCGTCTTGGCTGGAACAAATCAAGACTTGGAAGACGCTTTACCCACTCTCCATCCCTGCCAAGGAAGGAGCGATTTTTCCGCAAGAAGTGCTTTTGGCTGTTCGTGATCTGGCCAGTGACGCCATCATCACGACAGATGTAGGCCAACATCAGATGTGGGCTGCTCAGTACTTGCGTAACGGGCCGCGTTGTTGGATCAGCAGCGCTGGATTGGGAACCATGGGATTTGGAATGCCAGCCGCTCTCGGGGCTCAGGTGGCGTTCCCGGATCAGAAAGTGGTTTGCATAGCTGGTGATGCAAGCATCCTGATGAATATTCAGGAACTTGGAACCTTGGCTCAGTATTCACTTCCTGTGAAAGTTGTGATTGTGAATAATCACTGGCAGGGAATGGTTCGGCAGTGGCAGGAAAGCTTTTACGAGGAGCGATATTCAGCATCCGACATGCTCAACGGCATGCCTGATTTCAGTGCATTAGCCAGGGCTTTTGGCGTTGATGGAGTCAAGATCACCGAACGAGATGAGCTTCATACCAAGCTCAGTGAAGCGTTTGCGTCACCACGTCCGACCCTGATTGATGTCCACGTCAGACGTGGTGAAAATTGTTATCCGATGGTGCCACCAGGCGCCAGCAATGCGCAGATGGTGGGTCTCCCCTCCCATCCTGAGTTGGCCAAGGATTCCAGATGATCATGTCCGGACTGCTTCACCGTCACAGCCAGCGATCCCCATTGCTGCCCCGTTTGCGAAGAGCAGCTCTGATCCGTCTTGGCTCCAGTTTTCTAATTCTGTTGGTCGTGATGCTGGCTTCACCATTGCCATCTATGGCAGCAGAAGTCTTGCAAGTGCGTTCGTCCACTCTTCTTCAAATTGGAGATCGCAATCGCAATTACAGCGTTCGTTTGGCTTGTGTTGCAGTTGATCCCGCCAATGAAGAGGCTGCTGTTGATCTTTTAAAGAAAGCAGTGCCTCGACGCAAACGGGTGAACCTTCGTCCAGAGGGAAATGAAGACGGTGTTTTGATTGCCCGCGTTACCCCTCTAGATGCCGATCAGGATCTTGGCCTTTCACTGGTCACCAACGGCTTGGCTACGCAAAGTTGCAACGCAAGCTGAGATGGGAAAAAATCGCTTCGCTGCCGGCATTGTGATGGTGCCCTGTTTGCTTCTATCAGCTGCTTTTTTTAGTACGGCGGTTTGGGGCGATGTGCCAGGAGAGAATCAATCCCTCGCCCTAGGACTGGGCGGGTTGTTGTTGGCTGCAGGTTTGCTGGCCCTGTTAATCCCATCGACAAATCCTGAGACAAAAGAGGACGAAACCGATCCATCTACCTAGGTTTTGACAAAGAGCGGTTCTCTCATGACCCCTCCAACTGAGGCCCCCATGAGTGACCGTGCTTCTGATTCAAAATTAGGGAACTTTTGGAAGCGTTTCCGCATTGGTCAAGGCTTAATCGTGGTGGCAAGTCTGCTGGGATGCCAAGCCCTCGCTGCAAGCACGCAGGAAAGAGCCCCCGTGCTTGCGCTCTTGTCAGACGGGTTGATGCCTGCGCATGCTGTGTTTCGGCAAGGTTTTGCTCTCGGGGAAGAGCAGGTTCGAGAGTGTGGAAGTTCCCCCGCGGATGTGGAGTGGCGCACGATTGGTCTCGATGACGACCCGGCTCCATTTCTTGGTTCAACGCGTTCTGTGGTGATCGCACCTTTTGCAACGGAACTCTCTCGTTTTTCTCGACTGGCCCAGGACCACCAGATCAATGTGATCCTTCCGTATCAACGCGGTGCGTCTTTAAATCAATTGGTGCCGCTTGATCCGCAGGGATTGCTGCATCCTTTGAGCCCTTCCCAACAGTCTGAAATCGATCAACTGGCAATCGATACGCTTGCGCAGGGATGGCTAAGAATCATGGTGGTTGCCGATCCGGCTGACCGCGCTGCAGGCATGGCAGTGACCTATACGGAGGCTTTCGAGCAATTAGGGGGCAAGGTCGAATCCTATGAGAAGTCTTTGGTGCAGCAGGTCAACGCAGGCGATCCGTCCGCTGTGAATCAATTGATTCAAGACGTGGCTTGGAAACGTCCTGCTGCCATTGCTCTGGCCGCTGATCCTTCTGGACAGTTGGCGAGGCTGTTGGATCAAGCACAGAACGACGGTCGGCTGATGGGAGCTTCGCTTGCGTCACCGGCCAGGATTTGGCTGTTGCCCGTGACCCGTCTTGATGCTGTCTCTCAAAGACCTTGGACACAATTGAGTCCTGATCAACAGGCGCACGGTCCCGGTTGGTCTTCATTCGCGACGTCTTACCAGCAGCGCTGGGGGCAGGCTCCTGATCTGTTGGCGGCCTCTGGTTTTGATGCTGCCCGTGTTGTGGCTTTGGCTACGCTCGCCCCCGCGCCTATGTCATCGGAAGGGCTCCGTGACCCCATCGGTTGGCTTGATCCGGATGCCGAGGTGCAGCCTTTATGTCAGGCGATTGCCCTTCGTCAGCAAGGCAAGGCTGTTCTTTTAGAGGGAGCCGCCAGTGATCTGGCGTTGAGGCCAGGACAGATTCCGTCGGGACAGGCGACTACCCTGGTGATTGCTCCGCAGTCGGGGTCTAACCGTGGCAGGGGTCTTTAAAGCCGGTGTTGCGTCTTAGTGAACTCCGACTTCCTTTGGATCACGGTCCTGATGATCTGGAGCAAGCGGTTCTGCGTTGCCTGAAGATTCCACCGGCGCGTCTGCTTCGTTGTCAGTTGGTGAAGCGGAGTGTTGATGCCCGTCGTCGCGATCGCATTCAGCTGATTTATTCCGTGGATGTAGCACTGGATGGAGAAGCAGCGCTGTTGCGGCGAAGACACGGCGATCGAAGAATTCGTCCGACCCCAGACACCCACTACAAATATGTCGCCCAGGCTCCGGAAGGGAGTGTCTGGGACTCAGAGCAGCGGCCTGTGGTGGTCGGAGCTGGTCCGTGTGGTTATTTTGCTGCTCTCCTTCTGGCTCAGATGGGATTTCGTCCGTTGTTGCTGGAACGGGGACAGCCTGTGAAACAAAGAACGGCCGATACGTTTGGATTTTGGCGTCGAACAGCTGAGTTCAATCCAGAATCCAATGCCCAGTTTGGGGAGGGCGGTGCAGGAACATTTTCGGATGGGAAGCTCTACAGCCAGGTCAGTGATCCTGATCATTACGGCTGCAAAGTCCTGGAAGAACTGGTGGCCTGTGGTGCAAATCGCGAGATTCTCACGCAGCACCGACCCCATATCGGCACCTTCAAACTGGCCACGGTGGTGAGGGGGCTGCGGGCCAAAATTGAGGCTCTCGGTGGCGAGGTTCGTTTCGGCAGCAGGGTTGATCAGATCTTGCTCAAACCTTGCGCTGGACCTCATGGTTCAGGTAAGTCCCAGCAAGTGGTGGGTCTGTCCTTGTCGGATGGGACTTCATTGCGTTGCCGTCAGGTGGTGTTTGCTCCAGGGCATTCAGCACGGGACAGCTTCCAGATGCTTCAGGAGGCTGGAGTGGCTCTTGAAGCCAAGCCGTTTGCGGTCGGATTTCGTATTGAACATCCCCAGGCCTTGGTCGACGAAGCGCGCTGGGGGCTGAACGCAGGACATCCACTCCTTGGGGCGGCGGAATACAAGCTCGTTCACCATGCTGAAAATGGCCGTTGTGTTTACAGCTTTTGTATGTGTCCAGGCGGACTGGTGGTTGGCGCAACCTCGGAGAAGGGCCGGGTCGTCACCAATGGCATGAGCCAGCATTCACGCAATGAGCGCAATGCCAACGCCGCATTGGTTGTTCCTGTGGATGAGGACGACCTGGCGGCCTATGCCGCCTGGCCAGGGGATCCCTTGGCTGGTCTTGCCTTCCAGCGTGCGCTGGAACAAAAAGCGTTTGTTCTCGGGGGGGCTGATTACAGCGCTCCAGTGCAGCGGCTCCAGGACTTTTTGGCTGGACGTTCCACAACGGAACTTGGTGCAATCGGCGCTTCTTACCAACCTGGTGTGTCACCAAGTGATTTACGCAGCCTGCTGCCACCCCCAATGGTGGCAGCATTGCAAGAGGCTTTGCCTCGTTTTGCTCGTCGCATCAAGGGGTATGACCATCCCGATGCGTTACTAACAGCAGTGGAAACGCGCACATCGTCACCGCTGCGTATTCCTCGTGACGAACATTTCGAGTCGATCAATACGGTGGGTCTTACGCCTGCTGGCGAAGGGGCCGGCTATGCGGGGGGGATCCTGTCTGCGGCGATTGATGGGATACGAGTCGCAGAGGTCGTGGGCTTGCGGCTGGGTTCCTCACGCTGAGGAGTCCGCCGCTTGACCAACGATTCCACTCCATTGCACTGCTCTTACCTGATCGCGACGCCAGGAGTGGAACAGACTTGGCTCTGAAACGGTGCAGAGAGGGCAGAGATTGATCTGTTGCTCTGGTATGCCGCAGCATTGCAGCTGTTCAAGGGCGGCAAGACGAATATCGAGGCGACACTTGTTGGGGGCTGGATCGGGCAAAAGGATGCCCAGGGCCTCCAGTTCGCTGAGACCTAACGATCGATCTGAATGGAGAGCTTGTCCTACCTGCTCCGCTACGTCGGTTTCCACCTGATAATTCACCCCACTAACTGCTGGACCTAGGGCCACAATGAGTTGGTCTGGTTTCGCTCCTAGCGTGGCTAAACGCCGTATTGCTGCAGGCAGAATGCCGCTGGCGACCCCTCTCCAGCCCGCATGACAAGCAGCAACGTGGCCGCTGGTGGGGTCTGCAAAAAGAACGGGGGTGCAATCGGCACCGCAAACCCAGAGACTTTGCCCACCACGGTCGCTGACTAAACCGTCGGCATCAGGCCAGGGAGAACCGATCGCTTCTCCAGCATCGAGAACTCGGTTGCCGTGAACTTGTTGGGGGCGGTGGACACTCACTCCCGCAGATAGATAGGCCGCTAAGGCATCAGGCCCGCGGTTTTGCCAAAGACGGGTGAAAAAGCCATGCTCGAACCCTGCGGTCTGCATCGCGTCCGAGGTTAGGTAATAACCGCCGTAGCAGCCCACCCATGTCCAATGCTCAAGAGTGTTGAACAGATTGTCGGGCTGGCGGAACGGATCGGCAGCAGCGGTCATGGTTCTGCTTGATCCCGCAACATCCAAAACCCTTCAAAACGCTCAGCTTCCGGTGAGGTTTGAACAGCGATGAACTGCAACCCGTCAGCGCGCTCAGACGTTTGTGTCATCAGTCCTGAAACATGGGTGGCTTCCTCGGCGCTGAGATCGCTTACAAGCCAGCAGTCATCCTGACCAGCCTCCAGGAGAAGTTGGGTGCCGCTCACTCTGAGGCGCACAGGTTCAATCCCACCGAGGAGACCAGCCAGGGCTAATCCCCTGGTTTTGCTGAACAGGCGCAATCCTGGGATGACTTGGTCATCCTGAATTGTGGTGGGAACTGGCAGCAGTCCTCGGAATCCGATGGGCCATCCGGCGGCTTCACGTAAGGCTGAAGCTGGGAGTTCGGCCCAATTCCAGGCATCACCACGAACAGATTCGGGTAGGGGACGAGGCGGCGTGCTGATGGGTACTGGCGGGGGAGCAAGAGGTCCTGCCATATAGCCCTCTTGGTTGGGGTAAAGATCTTCTTCGCGCTCAGCGATCCAATCGAATAGGGAGTAGGTGCGACGGCTTGGCACCATCTCGAGACCCAGTTCAGACGCAGCCCTCTGAATCATGGTGCGCATCGAGCTTCTCCACGAACGCAGCTTTCGGGGTACGGACCAGCCTTGGTGTTGAGCAGCTGCAATCGCTTCCGAAAGAGCGCTGGTTAACCAGGTGGAGTTCACGCTGCCGGCTGGGCAACGTTTTTCGAAACGAAAACTGGCGGTCGTTCCTTCGCAGGGGGAGCTGATGATCAGCAGCTCCCAACGTTTTTTGCCATCAGGTTCGAGGATGGGTCTGGAATAGAAATCGAGTTCCCAGTCGCCTGAAAAAGTCCCGCTTGAACGTTCACTTGCATCGTTCTGGGTCTGTTCGGCGGAGATCATCCAGCTGATTGTTCCTGTTGCTTCAGGACGTTACGAGCTCTATTGGCTCGATCGGTCGCTTCTGCCATCACTTTGTCTTTATCAACAAGTAATTCACCAGGCTGTCCTTCAAGCATTGCGGTATTGAGAGCGATTCGCCCGCGACCTGGATCCAAGTCCGTAATTAACGCTTTCACCGCATCGCCTTGATCAAAGATTTCACGCATTGACCGCATGCTGCCTCCGGTAATGGAGGATTGATGGAGAAGCCCGCTGATCCCTCCGAGATCTACGAAAAGTCCGTAGGGCTTGATGGCCGCCACATGGCCTTCAACCAGTTGTCCAATTTCTAGTTCTGAGAACCGAGCGGCAGTGGCTGCTCTCTTCTCAGAAAGGACCAATTTTCGCGTTTCAGAATTGACCTCGAGGAAAGCCACACCCAAGGTTTTGCCAACTAAGGCTTCATGGTTTTCACCGTCCTGCAATTGGGAACGGGGGATGAAGCCTCGTAATCCTTCTAAATCGCAAGTCACACCACCGCGGTTAAAACCGGTGACTTTGACTTGAGCGACCCTGCCCTCTTTCTCAAGCTGTTTGACCTTGTCCCAGCTCTGACGTAAGGCGAGGGCGCGGCAGCTGATGGTGACCATCCCATCAGCATTTTGCTCACGCGTCACCAAGACTTCAATCTCGAGGCCCTTAGGGAATCTCTCCTTCAGGTTGGTGATCACTCCCAGACCACATTCGTTTTTGGGCATAAAGCCTGGGGCCTTGCCGCCGATGTCGACGTAAACACCATCGCTTTCCATCGCGATCACTGTTCCAGTCACCACTTCCCCTGTGGTGCCCACCGGTTCGTTGGCATCGAGGGCGGCGAGAAAAGCACCTTCGTCAAAGTCGAAGTCGTCGACGCTTCGACTTGAGGTTTTGGCAGGACTTGGCTTGGACTTCGAAGCTTTTCCATTCGCGTCGGATGGGCCGAGTAGGTCGGCCATGCTCATGCCACTGAGCTCATCGGTCCCAAAGCGAGCGTCGTCATCAACCGCTGATGGCTTGGCCGTCGTGGTTGGGGCGGTTGGAGGTCTAGCCGTTGTGTTCTGAGCTCTTTGTGCAGCCTGCTCTAACTCAACAGCCCGTGCCATCGCCACATCTGCGGCCGCCCGTGCTTCTTCCGCCTCACGATGGAGGCGGTCCTGTTCGTCTTTGCGGCTGATATGCATCACCTGCAACGGCTTGCGAGGCGGCTGCGCTGCCGGGCTTTGCCCTTTGCTGTCTATGGAATGTTGGCTTTCTGATCCCGCCATGGGTCTCAATATCCTCGATCAGCCAGTCTGGCAGGAAATGGGAGGCATGTCGGCTCATGACTGCACAAGCTCACTTGGGTCTTTCAGCGACACGTCGCCTGGACAGGTTGAGTTGGCCTGAGGCGGAGAAGGCCTTGCAGCAATCCCGTTCAACGGTGGTTTGGCCGATGGGAGCGTTTGAACAACATGGCCCCCATCTCCCTCTTGCCACAGACGCTCTGTTTGCTGAGCAGATTTTGGACACTGTGTTGTCACAGCTCGCGCCCCACGCCCCGATTTGGAGTCTTCCCTCACAATCCATCGGGTTCTCTCCAGAACATTCAGGCTTTCCTGGAACCTTGAGCCTGACCTCTGGATTGTTAACCCAGCTCATTATCGAGGTGGGAACGCAGTTGTGTGCCCAAGGGGTGAAGCGCTTGGTGTTGTTCAACGCCCATGGTGGGCAAATCGGATTGCTGCAGGCTGCAGCTAGGGAACTGCGTGTTCAATCGCCGTCGATGGCGATTCTTCCCTGCTTCTTGTGGAGTGGTGTTCCCGGTTTGGATGCGTTGATTCCTGGGGATGAGTTACGGGGTGGATTGCATGCCGCTCAGGCTGAGACAAGTTTGATGCTCGCGCTTGAGCCGGAGTTGGTGGGTGATGCAAGGCCTGTTGACGGTGACCATCGCCAGCCCTCCTCTCTCGCTACTCCTCCGCCTGGCTGGAGTCTTGAAGGAGCGGCTCCTACGGCTTGGTTAACGACTGACTTGAGTACTAGTGGTGTGATCGGTGATTCACGCGCCGCCAGTGCCGAATGCGGTGAAGCGTTGGAACGCTGCCTGGTGAGCCATTGGCTGAACCTTTTTGGCAGTTTGTTGGCTAGTGAATGGCCCCCTTCTCAACCTGTTGCGGTTAGCAACTGACCCTTAAAGCACGTCCGTTGAGGTGAACCCTGGTTACAGTCGTCAACATTGCTGATAACCGGAAGCGAATCATGTCAACCCTTGACTCCACAGCAGTAGCTGTGCTCGACGATCAGCAGGGTTTGGCAGAGCTACCTGATTTCACGACGGATGCTTATAAGGATGCTTACAGCCGCATCAATGCCATCGTGATCGAAGGTGAGCAGGAAGCACATGACAACTACCTGTCCCTAGGCACGCTGATCCCAGATCAGGCCGAGGAACTCGCCAAGCTGGCGAAGATGGAAATGAAGCACATGAAGGGCTTCACCGCCTGTGCAAAAAACCTTGACGTTGTGGCTGACATGCCCTTCGCCCACGAGTTTTTTGCTCCCCTGCATGGAAATTTCCAATCTGCTCTGAAAGAGGGGAAGGTGGTCAGCTGTCTGCTAATTCAGGCCCTGTTGATTGAGGCCTTTGCTATCTCCGCTTACCACATTTATATCCCTGTCGCAGACCCCTTCGCCCGCAAAATCACTGAAGGAGTTGTCAAGGATGAGTACACCCACCTCAACTACGGCCAAGAGTGGTTGAAAGCCAATTTCGAGTCAAGCCGCGATGAGTTGATGGAAGCCAACAAGGCGAATCTTCCGCTGATCCGTTCGATGCTTGAGCAGGTGGCTGCTGATGCTTCTGTTCTGCACATGGAAAAAGAAGATCTGATCGAAGATTTTCTGATTGCCTATCAGGAAGCTTTGAACGAGATTGGGTTTAGCTCCCGCGACATTGCTCGCATGGCAGCAGCCGCACTGGCGATCTAGCTGCGCTCACCTCCAATGGTGTCGGGTTTGACAGGCGTCAATTTCCACCCTGTCCGTTCACCCTGAACCCGACCCGTGCTTAGGTGGATGCGAAATCCATCGCCTGATTCGGTTGATGCGGTTCAGATTTCTACTTTTAAGTACGACCGTCGGCAGCACATGTTTGGTCTGATCGGACATTCCACCAGTTTTGAAGCTGCTAGGCGTAAGGCTTTGGAGCTGGGTTTCGATCACATCGCCGAGGGTGATCTAGATGTTTGGTGCAGTGCACCGCCTCAGTTGGTAGAGCATCTTGAAGTCACGAGCCTGACAGGCAAAACGATCGAAGGGGCCTATATCGATTCCTGCTTTGTGCCAGAGATGCTGAGCCGCTTTAAAACAGCGAGGCGCAAGGTGCTGAACGCCATGGAGTTGGCTCAAAAGAAAGGCATCAACATCACGGCTCTGGGGGGGTTTACCTCGATTATTTTCGAGAACTTCAACCTTCTAAAGCATCAAACGATTCGCAGTACCACGCTGGAATGGGAGCGGTTTACGACTGGAAACACCCATACGGCATGGGTCATCAGTCGACAGGTTGAAATCAATGCTCCTTTGCTTGGTATTGACCTCAGTAAGGCTCGGGTTGCTGTGGTGGGAGCAACAGGAGATATTGGTAGTGCAGTTTGTCGGTGGTTAACGCAACGCAGCGGAATTAAAGAGCTGCTTATGGTCGCGCGTCAGCAGCAGCCACTTACCGATCTACGCGAGGAATTGGGTGGCGGCCGCATCCTCAGCTTGGATGAAGCGCTTCCAGAGGCTGATGTTGTGGTTTGGGTGGCAAGCATGCCCCGCACCTTGGAAATTGATGCGGATCGCTTGCAAAAACCCTGCTTGATGATCGATGGCGGCTACCCCAAAAATCTTGATTCGCGGGTTGCAGGTGAAGGTGGTGTTCACGTCTTAAAGGGAGGCATTGTCGAATTTGGATCAGATATCGGCTGGACGATGATGGAAATTGCTGAGATGGAGAAGCCCCAACGTCAGATGTTTGCTTGCTTTGCTGAGGCGATTCTTTTGGAGTTTGAGGCTTGTCATACCAACTTCAGCTGGGGTAGGAACAACATCACCCTTGAAAAAATGGATTTCATTGGTGCTGCCTCGATGCGGCATGGTTTCAAGACCCTCAATCTTCAGGGGCAGCTTCAGGCTGCCGCTGCCTGACGTTCACAGATTCGGTTTTCATGGCACGTCGCCCCCTGCTTGAGTTTGAAAAGCCCCTGATTGAGCTTGAACAGCAGATTGAGCAGATCCGCCAGTTAGCTAGGGACTCAGAAGTCGATGTAAGCCAGCAGTTGCTTCAGCTGGAAACTCTTGCTGCTCGCAGACGCGAAGAGATTTTTCAAAATCTGACTCCTGCGCAGAAAATTCAGGTAGCTCGCCATCCTCATCGTCCGAGCACTCTGGATTTTATTCAGATGTTCTGCGATGACTGGATTGAGCTTCATGGTGATCGTCGTGGGAGCGACGATCAGGCTTTGGTGGGTGGCCTCGGTCGCTTAGGTGAACGCTCGGTGGTGGTTTTGGGCCATCAAAAGGGGCGTGATACCAAGGAAAACGTGGCTCGTAACTTTGGGATGGCAACCCCAGGTGGATATCGCAAGGCCCTGCGATTGATGGAGCATGCCGATCGTTTTGGTCTGCCGATTCTTACTTTTATCGATACTCCTGGTGCTTATGCCGGCTTGCTGGCCGAAGAGCAGGGGCAGGGTGAAGCGATCGCTGTCAACCTCCGCGAGATGTTCCGCCTGAGAGTGCCAATTATTGCCACGGTGATTGGCGAAGGCGGATCTGGCGGTGCACTTGGAATTGGTGTTGCTGACCGGCTGCTGATGTTTGAACACAGCGTTTATACGGTGGCGAGTCCAGAGGCCTGCGCCTCGATCCTTTGGCGCGATGCAGCCAAAGCACCGGAAGCGGCTGCGGCATTGCGAATTACTGGCAAAGACTTACTCAGCCTTGGTGTGGTTGACGAGGTGCTTGCGGAACCATCAGGTGGAAACAATTGGGCCCCCCTTGAGGCGGGAGCAACCCTGCGGGAAGCTCTCGAACGGAATCTGTCTGAGCTTTTGGCACTTCCGCCCGAAGAATTGCGGGATCAGCGCTACGGAAAGTTTCGGGCGATGGGCCGTTTCATTGATCCGAGCTCGTCGAATGCCGATCCAGCTTCTTAGGATCGACGTGATCGCTGAGGCTCGTTGCCCTCTGTACTAATTACCGGAGCATCGCGCGGCATTGGCCGCAGTGCTGCTTTCGCTTTTGCTGAAGCTGGCTGGGATTTGATTCTCTTGTCACGCAGCGAAGCCTCTCTCCAATCTCTGGCGACTGAATTGGCATCGACAGGTCAACGCATCGTTTACGGAGCCGTTGATCTCACCAAGCCTGAGGAGATTGCTCCTGGGGTCAAAACATTGCTGAGTCAGGGGCTTACACCATCTGTATTGATCAACAACGCAGGTGCTGCATGGACAGGAGGGTTGCTTGAGATGCCCTTGGACCGCTGGAATTGGTTGATGCAGCTCAATCTCACCAGTGTGTTTCAAATGTGCGCTGAGGTGGTTCCTGCCATGCGCCCTGCAGGCGGACTGGTGATCAACATCAGCAGTCATGCGGCCCGAAATGCTTTCCCGAATTGGGGTGCTTACTGCACGGTGAAGGCAGCCTTAGCCAGCTTTACGCGCTGTCTCGCTGAAGAAGAAAGGGTGCACAGCATCCGTGCCTGCACGCTCACCCTCGGTGCTGTTGATACGCCACTTTGGGATTCGCCAACCGTCCAGAGCACGTTCGACCGCCGTGCCATGCTTCCAGCAGAACAAGTTGCTGTTACGCTTCTTCATCTAGCGCAACAGCCTTCCACGCAAATTGTTGAAGACCTCACTTTGATGCCAGCTACTGGTGCCTTTTAAAACACCCCTGACATGACTTCTACTATTCCTGCTATCTCAGACGGGACTTTGACTTCACTTAATGCTGGAGTCCAACCCGTTTCACAGAGAATCCGCCAACGCCTCGTTGATCAGGGTGTTTCTTTCCTGGCGAATGACAACGTTGCGGCCTTCATCGAAACCGGTGAGCTCGATGAGCTCGAGCACGAGGTTGCTGATCGAGTCAGGGAGCTTCTGCGCAGCCTTGTCATTGACATCGACAACGATCACAACACTGCTGAAACGGCAGAGCGTGTGGCGCGGATGTATCTCCGTGAGGTGTTTAAGGGTCGCTACAACCATCAACCCAAAGTTGCGAGTTTTCCAAACGTCAAGCAACTCGACGAAATTTATACCGTTGGCCCCATAAGTGTTCGCTCTGCTTGTTCCCACCACCTCGTTCCAATCATGGGGAATTGCTGGATCGGGATCAAGCCCGGTGAGCGTGTGATTGGTCTTTCAAAGTTCACCCGTGTGGCTGATTGGGTGTTCTCTAGGCCTCATATCCAGGAAGAGGCAGTGATGATCCTTGCCGACGAAATTGAGCGGCTGTGTGCTCCCCAGGGTCTGGGCATCATCATCAAGGCTCAGCACTACTGCATGAAATGGAGAGGTGTCAAAGAACCACAAACCAGCATGGTGAACTCAGTGGTTCGTGGTGATTTCCGTCATGATCCCAGCCTTAAGCAAGAATTCTTTGAGTTGGTTCGCCACCAAGAAGCAATGCTCAGCACCTGATTTATAAGCTGAGTTGACGGTGATCAGCACGATTGAAACGATGTTATCGAATTGGACCGATTACGTTGCTGCTCACCCTCTTCACGTCTCCATCATTAGTTGTGACAACCATCACAGCCATGACTGATCCACCACGATCGGCTTGGCTGATTCGATAGTTTTCTTCGCTGCGATTAGACACTAATTTCCAATGACCATCCCCTTGGCGTTGGTACCAGTGAATATCAACGCTGTTGATTTGCTCTCCCTGGAGATCAAATTTTGCTTTAAGAAGTTCTCCTTCCTTTGCCTCTCCGATCAAGACAAATTTCTTGAGTCCTTGGATGGTTTGTGTGATCCTCCCTTCCCTCTGGACATCTATTGAGATCTCTTGATTGAGAACGTTGATTTGTTGTTCAGGATCTGCCGTTAACCCAGGCACGCATTGCAAGCTTCCGCCTTCCAGGCGACAACCCGGAAGCATTCCCTGCGCTTGCGTTGCTGCAGGTAAAAGGCTGATCCATGAGAGAAGCAATACAGATGCTGCAGCCCGATAGGCCATGGAAATGGGTTGAATTGACCGCAACTTATTGCCGAAGTCGTCTGTTGTCATGAACGGTTTGAACAAGAGCGCGCACTTTGTTGAGGTCTTTCACTCCTGGTTTCACTTCAAGACGGCTTGAGGCATCGAGTCCGTAGGGCAAAACGAGCCTGAGAAGTTCAGGGACCCATTCAGCGCTGATTCCTCCAGCCAACCACCAAACGGTGTTGGGTTTGAGCTGGTCATGCAAGTGGGTAAACCAGCTTGGGTCCAGGCGATGGCCTGTGCCGCCAAGTTGATCAGGGCTCCAGGCATCGAGTAACAGGGCATCACTGTGGGATTCAAAGGAGCTCAGTTCACTCAAATCTTTTTCTGTGCGCAGTCTCAGGGCTTTCCACCAGCGCACTGATGGATGCTGCTGCTTCAGCTGAAGGCAGCGCTCTGGCGTTTCCGATCCATGCAGTTGAACGATCGTTGGTGCCCCATCGCCTTGAAGCGCGCTTTGGATGGCTTGATCGGAGGGATCCGCGACAACCCAGACGCGCTCGACGTCTGGATGCCGCTTTTTCAATTCCGCAAAGATGGCACGTCGGAGCGGCTCCGCGGCGAAACGGGGTGTTTTGTCCACGCCGATCACGCCGATCGCCTGCACTCCCATAGCAGCGATGGAACAGGCTTGAGAGCGGTCGGTGAGCCCACAGATTTTCAGAGCGAGAGCCGCTTCGGACATTCGATCGAGGAGCTCGAGTGGTTCCTTTCTAGGATTGGGTGATCGGGCCACGGCAGTGCCCAAAGGAGGAGCCCATGGGCGATGGCTGGCAGCTGATGCGGATTCGCGGCATTCCGCTAAGGGTCCACCCCAGCTGGTTCATCATTTTGGTGGTGTTCACCCTTGTTTTTCAGCAACAGGCAGCGGTTCTTCCAGAAGCGTCTAGCTCCCCTGTTCTGAGCTGGTTGTTGGGCTTCTCCACAGCACTCTTGCTGTTTGTTTCGGTGCTGTTGCACGAACTCGGCCATTCTCTGGTTGCGCTTAGAGAAGGCGTCAAGGTTGTCAGCATCACCCTTTTTCTGCTCGGTGGTGTGGCTCGCGTGGAACGGGAATGTTCCACTGCGATGGGATCGTTTCGGGTGGCCGCGGCAGGACCAGCTGTCAGCTTTCTGCTGGCTGGCTTACTTCTGGCAAGTCAGCATGCTGCGGGTCATGCGAATCCCTTGCTGGGCAATCTCGTTGCTCAGCTGGGTGCTCTTAACTTGGTTCTGGCTTTGTTCAATCTTCTGCCCGGACTGCCCCTCGACGGAGGCTTGATCCTTAAAGCGCTTGTGTGGCAATTCACCGGAAGCCAACGCCGCGGGATTCAGGTGGCCACGGCCACGGGGCGGCTTCTCTCTCTGATCGCCATCATGCTCGGGGTCTTGTGGTTCCTCGGGCTTTTGCCTGATTTGGGTCGTGGTGGATTTGCTGCACTGTGGCTTGTGATGTTGGGTTGGTTCGGCATGGGAGCCTCGCGCTCTCAATCTCAGACCTTGGTTCTGCAGCAGATCTTGATCAACTTGAATGTTGGCCCTGCGTCCTCCAAGCGTTTTCGGGTATTGGAGGCTGATCAGAGCTTGCGGAGCCTGAGCCAAATGCGTCTGCGAGGAACTGAGCCTGAGACGGATCTCCTGCCCGACTGGGTGCTTGTTTGCCGGTCTGGGCGCTGGCTCGGATACGTCACTGATCAGCCACTCAAAGACCTCTCCGTTCAGTACTGGGATCGACAGACCGTGGGGGAGCACATGCGACCGCTGGCTGAACTTCCCTCTCTTCAAGAGTCAGATCCACTTTGGAAAGCCGTTCTCGCACTCGAGGAAAGTGAGCATGGACGATTGCTTGTGACTGGTGCTGCTGGTTTGCCCTCCGGAACTCTCGATCGCAGTGATGTGGGCGAAGCGGTTTTGAAGGGGTTGTCCCTCAAATTGCCTGCTCCTCTTCTCGAAGCCTCTAGGCGTCGAAACGACTATCCCTTTGGCTTGCCGCTTCTTCAGGCGGTTATGTCCATGCGTGCCTCGGGATTGTTGGATGAGACCGCTGAATCGTTGACCTCATAATCAGCAGCCCGTTCCGTTACGAGCTGCTGTTCCCTGCCGCTTATTGGCGTCACGCACCAGCGGAGTTCTGGCCAGAGCTCCGCAATCGCCTCGGTAAGAGCTGCTTCAACACGGGCAGCAGACGGTGCTGTGGGCTGCCAGCAAGGTGGAGCTGCTCCAAAGACGTCTTCCCAAAGCTGTTGGGACGGCGCCAAGGGGATTTCACCGTGCTGCAGGAGGTGGCCCCTTTGCCAAAACTGGGCACTGCCAATGCGTTTATGCCCCAAAGGATCCACGAGATCTGCCGTGGTGGCGCTGGCGAAGCAATTTTGGCTTCCAGCGAGGGCTGGATCATCCCCTGGATGAAGCTCAAGGCCGAGTCGCGCTAACCCAGAGGAGATCCAGGAGTTCACCCTGCGATACGCTTCCCGCCGCTGTCGGGGTGGATGCGGCCAGATCAGGGCGTAGGTCAGGCCGCCGCCATGCAAAACAGCCCCACCACCGCTAGGGCGTCGGACCATTTTCAAGCGTCCATTGCGTACCAGATCGAGCCATTGATTCGACCGTGGTGTCTGGTGGCGCCCGAGTGACAACCAGGACCCTTCCCAGAGATAAAAGCGGAGCACGGGGCCAGGGTTGTTTGTGGTTTGGCACTGTTCCAGCAACAGGGCGTCAAAGGCCATATGGTCTGGACCTTGGCCGGCGACAGCTGGGATCAGTCGGCCGTGGGTTCCGAACTCAGACCGGCAGGATGCAGGTATCGACATGGCCGGAATGGAGATTTTGGATTGGCTGCTGGTGGTGCCTCTGGGACTGCTTGCCGGGGGATTGGCCGGACTGCTGGGGATTGGAGGTGGTTTGATTTTTGCCCCTTTGTTGCTCTGGATGGGGCTAACACCGCATCAGGCTCTGGCGACCAGCACCTTTGCCATTGTGCCAACGGCGCTCAGTGGCACGGCAGCGCACCTTCGCGCTCGAACTGTGCCTGCTCAGGCTGGATTGGCCATTGGTATCGCCGCTTTTGTGACGGCGTTGATCTTCAGTCGTTTGGGGCGCTTGGTTGCTGGCTGGCATTTGTTAGCGCTTCAAGCGCTTCTCTATCTGTTTTTGGCTTGCACGATTCAGTCACGCTCCAATGATTCGGGGTCAGATACGGATCAGACGTTTTCGTTGCCAGGACTGACCGCCGTGGGTGGCTTGGCAGGATTTGCCGGTGGAATGTTGGGCTTAGGCGGCGGCCTCGTGATGGTGCCCGTGATGGTGCGGGGGTTGGCCGTCCCGATTCGACTCGCGATCCGATTCAGCACGGTGGCAGTGGCCTGTTCCACCGCAGCGGCGTCTCTTCAGTTTCTTTCTGAAGGGAGAGGGCAACCCACGCTGGGCCTGATTCTGGGTGGAGTGGCTGCAGTGGGGGCGCAGTGGAGCGCATCGCGTTTGGATGACGTGAGGGCTGATCGGCTGGCCTGGATGCTGCGTGGGTTGGCCATCCTGTTGGCCTTTGATAGTGCTCGGAGAGCCTTTCAGCTTGCGCTCATCGGTTGAATTCGTTGATTGATGGGCAACGGTGAGGCAGCCAGATCACCATCCACGGTGTGATCTCCATCAGCGTTGATCAAGGAGAGTCCAGAACGCTGCATCCACCTCATAGCCAATGGTGGCGGCCATTTGAAGCAAGTTCCCCCGCTGAGATTGAGGAAGGTGTTGTCCCAGGTGATCGAGCAGCATGAACCGGTGGGTGATCCAGATCTCCAGAGCCTGAGGGTCGAAGCGAATCCCTTCACTCGGACTGAAGTCGTGGGGAACCACCATCGCCACGTGTTGGATCAGGCTTCCACCAGATCGTTCCAATACGAGAGGGAGCCAGGGGTGAACAGCATCTGCCCTGAGGGCCCAAAGACGGGGCTCCGGACATTCACTGAGCTCTCTGGGGTCATCGGCATCCCGTGGCCAGTTGTACTGGAGCTCTAACCCCGCTCCATCGCTGAGAAGGTCTGTGATCGAGCGCTCCATCCATGGGTTCAGCGCCTCGAGATCAAGCGTCTGAATGGCAACGGCATCGATAACAACGGGTTGCATTTGACTTTGGACATCCATGGGGGTGTGACAGGCCTTTGCGAATGATGGCTTGGAGAGGGGTTGAGGAGAAAGAATGGTGGGGCGTTATGAATCCGTCATGGTCAGTTCTATTACTCAAACTGAAATTTTCATCGCTTTGGTGGTGGCTGCTCATGCCGGCGTTTTGGCTGTGCGCCTTTGTGTGAGCTTGTATCGGGCGTGAAACTGACGTCGTGATTGAGCGACGGCCTCTTGCAGTCTTTGTCCGCTGCGTTAGAAGCGGACATGGCTAAGGCAGCTCCATCGCCAACACGACAACGACCCAGGTCATCTGATCGCTCCGCTAAGGAACCGGTTGATGCTGTGACCCGTGCTGCCCTGATTCAAAATCAGGGTGATCGCAGAGACATGCTCTGCAGCGGCCTTGCATTGGCTGTGAAAATCGGTCTGATTAGTCTTGGTGGCGTCAGTCTTGTCAGGCTTTCGATGGCTTACCAGGAGCGCTTAGATCGCCATGGAGAGCTTGCTGCTGTTGTGGCTGTGGAGACCAACAAGCTTCGTGGCTTACAGCAACGTTTTGATCGTTTGTTCACTCTCGGTGGAAGAGATCGCCTGATGGATGAACAGGATCAATGGATTGCTCCAAACCGTCTTCGCATTATTTGGCGCTGAGAACTTTTGGTTGTATGCGATGTCTTCGCAGCAACGCTTGAAAGGTCAAACTGGAATCAGATAAAGGCAGATCAAGATGGGAACACCCGGAACCGTTCTCATTACCGGAACCACGTCCGGTGTGGGCTTGAACGCCACGCGTGCCCTGGTCCAACAGGGGTGGACTGTGATTACGGCTAATCGCAACCCTCAGCGAGCTGCTGGAGCTGCAGATGAGCTTGGTATTCCTAGTGATCGTCTTCAGCACATCCTCATGGATTTAGGGGATTTAGAGAGTGTTCGTCATGCGGTTGAGAGCCTTCCCGGCGCGGTGGATGCGCTGGTCTGTAACGCAGCGGTCTATGACCCCAAGTTGAAAGAGCCGAAGCGTTCGCCGCAGGGTTATGAACTGTCGATGGCCACGAACCATTTGGGCCATTTTTTGTTGATTCAGTTGCTTCTTGACCGGTTGAAGGCATCAAACCATCCCTCAAAACGGATCGTCATTCTTGGCACTGTGACTGCTAATTCGAAGGAACTTGGAGGGAAAATTCCTATTCCAGCTCCGGCTGATCTAGGAGACCTTTCCGGTTTCGAAGCTGGCTTTAAAGATCCGGTCTCGATGGCGAGTGGACAGGTGTTTAAGCCAGGCAAGGCGTACAAAGACAGCAAGCTCTGCAACATGATCACCACCCAGGAACTGCATCGACGGATCCACGACAACACCGGGATTAGCTGTACGTCTCTGTACCCCGGTTGCGTGGCTGACACGCCTTTATTTAGAAACACCCCTAAGGCCTTTCAAGTCATTTTCCCTTGGTTTCAGAAAAAGATTACGGGTGGTTATGTCTCTCAGGCTCTGGCTGGTGAACGCGTCGCAATGGTGGTGGCGAACGCCGAGTTCAGCCAGTCAGGTGTGCATTGGAGTTGGGGAAATCGTCAAAAGAAAGATGGCAGACAGTTCAGTCAAGAACTGTCTGACAAGGCGACAAATCCAGATGTCGCCCGTCGGGTTTGGGAGCTTTCGATGAAACTCGTGGGCCTCTGATCAGTCGAAACCCAGAAGGTCGAAGATCTCCCTGTCTTTCAGGGAGACGGCTTCTAGGGGTTCAACATTGTGGAGCATGTTGTTGGCCAAGCGGATGTATTCCTCTTGAACAGCTTTCACTCCTTCCTCGTTTTCATCCATTTCAAAAATGGTGCATTTCTTCAGGCGTGAACGTCGAATAGCGTCCACATCCTGGAAATGAGCCATCGTACGCAGGCCCGTACGTTCATTGAATTTATCGATCTGGTCCGTACCAACGGAGCGATTGGCTATTACTCCTCCCAGGCGTACTTTGTAATTCTTCGCCTTGGCTTGGATCGCTTGCACGATTCGGTTCATCGCGAAGATGGAATCAAAATCGTTGGCGGTCACGATCAAGCAATAGTTCGCATGTTGAAGTGGTGCAGCGAAGCCGCCACACACCACATCGCCAAGCACGTCAAAGATCACCACATCGGTGTCTTCAAGAAGATGGTGCTCTTTAAGCAACTTCACGGTTTGGCCTGTGACGTAGCCACCGCAACCGGTTCCTGCAGGTGGCCCTCCGCTCTCCACGCATTTCACCCCGTTGTATCCCGTGAACATGAAGTCTTCGGGGCGGAGCTCCTCGCTGTGAAAGTCCACCTCCTCGAGGATGTCAATCACCGTTGGCACCATTTTATGGGTGAGGGTGAAAGTGCTGTCGTGCTTGGGATCACAGCCAATCTGGAGCACGCGTTTTCCTAATTTTGAAAATGCGGCAGACAGGTTGGATGAGGTGGTGGATTTGCCAATGCCACCTTTGCCATAGACGGCAATGACAAGAGCTCCCTCTTCAATTTTTGTCCCTGGCTCCTGATGAACCTGAACACTGCCGTCACCATCCGCCGGACGGGTGAGAGTTGTGGTCATGCAGAGACCTGCTTCGTGGATGTTGCTTTCATTTTTACTTCAGCAAGGTTGAACAGTCAGCTTTCAATTCGTGATCGAAACATCAGGACTGATGGTGTTGAAATACTGACGAGGATTGAGTGAATTGGCATGAAAATAGCTGGATCATTGAGTAAAAAGACTCAGCCGATCATGCCTTGTTGTGGGTAAGAAATTAAAGCCAGAAATGGTTTGTTTGGTGGTTAGGTGCTGAAGTGGGCTTTCGCGTCATAAAGCGTTTCGCTGTCGATTTGGTTTCGCCCATTGGATTTGGCAAATGTTTCGGTGTTTCGGCGTACTTTTCCCCGAACGAAGAAGGGAATCTTTTTCAGCTCGGCTTCTCCGTCCGCAGTCCAGACAAGCTCGTCCTTGAGAGTGCTGACCGCCGCCTCCGTTTCTGCAACAGCTCCAGAGCCTCCCGAATGGCCGAGGTGGCTTTGATGCCCATCCACGAACTCAAAATCGTGCCGGAACATGCCGATGAGATGTTCCTCTAAACCCATCATCAGCGGGTGCACCCAGCTGTCGAAGATCACGTTTGCTCCTTCCCAGCCCATTTGAGGACTGTTGCGGGCAGGCACGTCTTGAACATGCATCGGTGTACTGATCACTGCACAGGGGAGGCCCAGTCGTTTGGCGCTGTGCCGTTCCATTTGGGTGCCAAGCACCAGTTCTGGTGCAGCTGCGGCCATCGCTGCCTCAACAGCGAGGTAGTCATCACTGATGAGGGCCTCAAGACCCATCGCTTTTGCTGCCGCTCGCACGGGTCGAGCCATTTCTCTGCTGTAGGTGCCGAGGCCAACCACTTCAAAGCCAAGCTCGTCTTTGCAGATCCGTGCTGCTGCCAAGGCATGAGTTCCATCTCCAAAAATGAACACCCTTTTCCCTGTGAGGTAGGTGGAGTCGACGGATTCCGAGTACCAGGGCAGCCTGGACTGACGAATCCCCGCCTGGGGGGATGGTGGTGTCATCCCCAGCAAATTGTGAACTTCAACAAGGAAGTCTTGAGTTGCGCCGATCCCAATCGGCACGGTGCTGGTGAACGGGATTCCAAAACTGCGCTCAAGCCAAGCGCAGCTGGATTCCCCGACCTCTGGGTAGAGACAGACATTGAGGTCGGCTTCTGGAAGGCGAAGTACATCTGCCACCGTGGCTCCCAACGGAGCGACCACTCCCACGTCGATGCCATGCATGCTCAGCAGCCGTTGAATCTCGAGGACATCGTCTCGACAGCGAAAGCCGAGCAGCGAAGGACCCAGCAGATTCACGCGGGGACGACGTCCCTGCTGCTGCCATGCCTTGGGGTCATGGGTGAGCTCAGCAGGAGCCTGATCTTTCAGCAGAGTCCGAATCAGTTGATAGAAGGTTTCTGCTGCACCCCAATTCTCTTTTTTGCTGTAGGCCGGCAGCTCCAGGTTCACGACCGGCATGCTCAATCCCATGCTGTTGGCCAAGGCGCCGGCTTGGTCCTGGATTAATTCTGCGGTGCAGCTTTCTCCAACGAGAAGGGCATCGGGTTGGAAGCGATCCACGGCCTCTCTGACGTGGCGCTTGACCAGTTCCGCGGTGTCACCGCCGAGATCTCTGGCTTGAAAGGTGGTGTAGGTGACGGGAGGCCGTTGATCTCGCCGCTCGATCATCGTGAACAGAAGATCGGCATAGGTGTCGCCCTGGGGCGCGTGCAGCACGTAATGGACACCTTCCATTGATGCCGCAATGCGCATGGCACCGACGTGAGGTGGTCCTTCGTATGTCCAGAGGGTGAGTTGCATGGCTTTAAGCGTGAACAGGGTCAGAGTCGATAGGGGCGCTACTGGGCGGGTTCAGCGCTTGGCGAATGAGTTCGCGTCGTCTGAGCGGGCGGGAGAACAACTCGGCCAGTTCTCCGGCCTGATCGATGCCATGAATGGGACTAAAGACCAATTCAATCGACCACTTTGTGGCGATTCCCTCCGCTTCGAGCGGATTGGCAAGCCCCATGCCGCAAACCACGAGATCGGGTTGAGTGGCACGGACGCGATCCAGTTGTTTCTCGACGTGCTGTCCCTCCATGACAGTGGTGCCCTCAGGGAGAAGCGCGAGCTCCTCAGCCATCTGCTCGCGGTTCAAGTAAGGAGTCCCTACTTCCACCAGTTCCATGCCGCACTCTCTTTGCAAGAAACGAGCGAGCGGAAGTTCGAGTTGAGATTCCGGCAGCAGAAAAATTCGTTTGCCGTTAAGGATGTCTCGATGCGGAGCGAGAGCGCTTTGGGCTCGAGCTACCAGAGGATCGAGCACGGAGGCGACTTGGTCAGCGTTGATTTGGAAGTCTTTCGCTGCGGCTTCCATCCAGCTGCGGCTTCCTTCCGCGCCCAAAGGGAAGGGAGCTGTCAGGACGCGAGCACCACGATCGCGCAACAAGCGCGCTGTTGTCGTGAGGTAAGGCTGCGTCAACAAGACCGTTGTCCCTGGTCCAACAGCGGGCAGTTCGGTGGACTGGCGTGGGGGCAAGCTGCAAACCGAGTCGATGCCAATTCGACCAAAGAGGTGAATGAGGCGATCTTCGACGGCATCGGCGAGCGTTCCGACCATCAACAGCTGGCGTTGATCTGTCGAGGGCAGGAGGGGAACTAAGGCTGAAAGTGCTCCGTCTTCTCCTTGGGTAAACGTTGTTTCAATGCCGCTTCCCGAATAATTCACGACCTGCACTCGGCCTCTCAACTCATCGTTGAGCCGTTCTGCTGCCCGCGCCAAATCCAGCTTGATCACCTCGCTGGGGCATGAACCAACCAAAAACAATGTGCGGATCTCGGGCCTTCGCTCCAGCAGCTCACGAGCGACGCGATCCAGTTCGTCTTGAGCATCGGCGAGGCCTGCAAGGTCGCGTTCGCTCAGGATCGCTGTTCCAAAGCGAGGCTCAGCGAAAATCATCACGCCAGCAGCGCTTTGAATCAAATGGGCGCAGGTGCGTGAGCCCACCACCAAGAAAAATGCATCAGGCATCCTTCGGTGCAGCCAGACGATCGAGGTCAGACCACAGAACACCTCCCGTGGTCCTGTTTCTTTGAGCAGATTCACGCTCATCGCTTTTAAGCCAGGTTCCTATCCATCACGATGACGCCAGAATCACGTAGTGCTCAGACTTAACAAAATTCTTCGGGATCGGTGTTGATTTCCAGTTGGACCCGCTTTGCTGGAGAAGACTAGATTTCGAAGAAAATGACGCCAATATCCTGATGTTGTCTTTGCGAGCTTTGCCTGCTGTTTTGGCTCTGGGTTTGGCACTGGCTGCCTGTCAGTCGGTGGAAAAAAAGGCAGTCGTAGATCAAGCCGAGGTGGTCTCAGACTCCGATCTCGTTTGCAAAGCAACCGCTGAGGTGGAAAAAGCCTTGGACAACGTTGATGATTTAACCCCCGCCTCAACAGTGGCTGACGCTGAGGCTGCTGGTGCGTCGCTAAAAAAAGCTCTCGCCACGCTTGATCAGGCTGAAACTGAACTCCAAACCGCTCAACTCAAGGAATATCGCGATCAGGTTGCGATTTACGAAACGTTTGTTGGTCAGATCAGACAGAACAAAACCATGACCCTCGAGGAAGCAGCTAAGCAACTGAAAGCAAAAGCTGCGCCTGTAATTGCTGCTCACGAGCAACTTGCCGAAACCACAGCTTGTATTGAAGTTGAAGAGCTAACGGATTCAAGTGATGACCGTTCTCGGGATACGTCAAAGAATGACGGCCCCGAAAAGGCTGATTCCTAATCATTGAAATCAAGGGAGCTGTTCAAAGGCGACGACGGAAACGATCGTCGCCGAATCCACCTGTTGACTGAGATGAATCCATGCCGATCTGGGTGAGACGCCACACGTTTCTGCTCAATCGGCTCGCCCGTAGGCCTCCCCTTTCAACTTGTTCCGAACCAGGGCGGATGCCAAGCAATTGGGTCACTTCCGCCGTACTCAGTGGAGCCCCTGTCTTAATCGCAAGAGATGTCAGTTCGAGTCTCTGGCGCAGCTCAACAAGATTGGCAGCACCACCATCTTCAGCATCGCTCCAAATCCAACGACCTGGGCCTTCCTGATTGAGCTTTTGCATTAAGCCCATTCCGATCATTCCCAGCGCTTGCTCGGCGCTGAGCTCAGAACTCAAGGAGGTTGTTTCTGGGCTATGGGTTTGATTGGCTGCCATGCTGCACTCCCGATTTGCGCGGACGGTATCGGTTCCGTTGGCTGATGCAAGTCGTGAGACGAATTTTGTGAGCAACCTTCCGGTAGCATCGCCGCAATGAATCGCTTCGCCAGCTTCGATGCCCGGGAGCGGCGAGTAGGCGGAAGCGCTCTCGTCACCGGAACTGAGGTACATACCTCGGCGAGTGGAGCAAGTTGTGTCGTCACGACCGACAGCGAATCCCCACGGTTGTTGAGACAAAACAGCCACGTGCAGTCCATTGAACTGCGCACCTATGTCTTTCTAGATTCTCTTCAACCCCAACTCGCTGCCTATATGGGGACGGTGAGTCAGGGCTTTTTACCGATCCCAGGCGATGCCTGTTTATGGATGGAAGTTTCACCAGGGATGGCGGTGCATCGCGTTACTGATATTGCTCTCAAGGCCAGCAATGTTCGTCTTGGGCAGATGGTGGTGGAGCGTGCTTTTGGCTCCATGGCTCTCTATCACCGAGACCAAAGCACCGTGATTCATTCCGGTGATGTGGTTCTAGAGGCGATTGGTAGTTCCATCGACCGACGAACCCCCGCCGATGTCAGTTGGACCGAAGTGATTCGTGCCATCACCCCTGATCATGCCGTCCTCATTAATCGTCTGAACCGCAGGGGCTCGATGATCGAAGCCGGAATGAGCATGTTCATTCTCGAGACAGAGCCTGCTGGATATGTTCTGATTGCTGCGAATGAGGCTGAGAAGTCCTCGAACATCACCCTGGTGGATGTCAAAGCGGTTGGAGCGTTTGGACGCCTTACGCTTGCGGGGAGAGAAGGTGATGTGGAAGAGGCTGCGGCAGCCGCCATGCGCGCGATTGAATCGATCAATCGAAATTGTTCGTCACGTTGATGGGTTAGCCCGCTGATCCCTTTGAAGGATCAAGGTGGGGGGTCAACGAATCCCTAGCTGCTGACGTAGGCGAGGAGCCATGTCTCTTGCTGCTTTTCCGCGGCTTCCCAGTCGACTGAGTTGGGCTGCTGTCATTTCGCCGTAGCTGCATCGTGTTTCGCGCAGCCAGAACAGTGACTCCAATCCACCACCTGAATAGGCAGGGCGTTGGAGGAGTTCTCCCCAGCACACTCCTTCAGAGCTTTCAATCGACGCCCCGTCAGGGGAACAAAGAACCATGGCGCTGCGAAATCGAGCACTGCGATAAGGCTGGTCAGCCATCGATCGAAGCAACTTGGATATTTTCTCGTTATCCGTGGGCGCGAGTCGTGCTGTGTAGAGGCCAGGCGCACCGTTAAGGGCATCAACCTCCAATCCAGAATCATCAGCAAGAGCCCAGTTTCCCGTTAGCTGTGCGGCCGCAGAAGCCTTGAGGAGAGCGTTTTCGAGATAGGTGGTACCTGTCTCTTCAACGTCCAGCTCGGCAGGCTGTCGCAGCACATTGAGAGGTAGAGGCCCGAGCATCTCCTCTATTTCAGCAACTTTGTGTGGATTGCCACTGGCAATCGTCAGGTTGAGCACTGAAGGGGATCGAGTGAGTCCCATTGTGTGGGGTAAGGGTAAAAATATCGATCAGATTCGAAAATGAAGCTCAGCAGGGGTTGAACATTCCACTCCGCTTACGCGAAAGCTTTGCTTCGTGGGGAAAGTTATGGGGTCTTAGGGCCCTTGCCTACCGCTTGTGTTGGTGTGCTCACTCGAACCCGCACAGGGCTTCAGATCAGTCCAGGCAAGGCTGATCAGTATTGCTTATGAAGTTCAGCATGGACAATGATCTTGCAAAGCCCCCAAACCGCTTGACGAGTTGGCCTCTGGCAGACCAATGTCATCCCCGAACATTCCACCCCCCTTACTCGGTAGGCAATGGCTAACGAAACCATGGGTATCGCTCTCGGCATGATCGAGACACGCGGCCTGGTCCCAGCGATCGAAGCAGCTGATGCAATGACCAAGGCTGCTGAAGTGCGCCTGATTGGTCGTGAATTCGTCGGCGGTGGCTACGTCACAGTTTTGGTGCGTGGCGAAACAGGTGCTGTGAACGCAGCTGTGCGTGCAGGTGCAGACGCTTGCGAACGTGTTGGCGACGGCCTCGTGGCGGCGCACATCATTGCTCGCCCTCACCGCGAAGTTGAGCCAGCACTCGGCAACGGCAACTTCCTCGGACAGAAGGACTGAGATCAGCCGCTAACCCCTTGATGGGGTTGCGCCTCTCATTTCTCTTACCGACTTAACGGAATTAATCCATGAGCAAGAAGTACGACGCTGGCGTCAAGGAGTACAGGGACACTTACTGGACTCCCGATTACGTTCCCCTAGACACCGACCTGCTGGCCTGCTTTAAGTGCACCGGCCAAGAAGGTGTCCCCAAAGAAGAAGTTGCAGCTGCTGTTGCCGCTGAATCTTCAACTGGTACCTGGTCCACTGTGTGGTCCGAGCTCCTCACCGATCTCGACTTCTACAAAGGGCGTTGCTATCGCATCGAAGACGTTCCTGGTGACAAGGAAGCCTTCTATGCCTTCATCGCTTACCCCCTCGACTTGTTCGAAGAGGGTTCAATCACCAACGTTCTGACCTCTCTGGTCGGCAACGTGTTCGGATTCAAAGCTCTGCGCCACCTGCGTCTGGAAGACATTCGCTTCCCGATTGCGTTCATCAAGTGCTGCGCAGGCCCGCCAAACGGTATTGCCGTTGAGCGTGACCGGATGAACAAGTACGGCCGCCCTCTTCTGGGTTGCACCATCAAGCCAAAGCTCGGCTTGAGCGGTAAGAACTATGGCCGTGTTGTCTATGAGTGCCTTCGCGGCGGTCTGGACTTCACCAAAGACGACGAGAACATCAACTCTCAGCCTTTCCAGCGCTGGCAGAACCGCTTCGAATTCGTTGCGGAAGCCATCAAGATTGCTGAACAGGAAACGGGCGAGCGCAAGGGTCACTACCTCAACGTGACTGCTAACACTCCCGAAGAGATGTATGAGCGCGCTGAGTTCGCTAAAGAACTCAATCAGCCGATCATCATGCACGACTTCATCACTGGTGGCTTTACAGCCAACACTGGTTTGTCGAAGTGGTGCCGCGCCAACGGCATGTTGCTGCACATTCACCGTGCCATGCACGCTGTGATTGACCGTCACCCCAAGCACGGCATTCACTTCCGCGTTCTCGCTAAGTGTTTGCGCTTGTCAGGTGGTGACCAACTCCACACCGGCACCGTGGTCGGCAAGTTGGAAGGTGATCGTCAGACCACCCTCGGCTATATCGACCAACTCCGCGAATCCTTCGTTCCTGAAGATCGCAGCCGCGGCAACTTCTTCGATCAGGACTGGGGTTCCATGCCTGGTGTGTTCGCCGTTGCTTCCGGCGGTATCCACGTTTGGCACATGCCAGCACTGGTTGCCATCTTCGGAGACGACTCCGTCCTTCAGTTTGGTGGTGGTACCCACGGTCACCCCTGGGGCTCCGCAGCTGGTGCTGCTGCCAACCGTGTGGCCCTCGAGGCCTGCGTCAAGGCACGCAACGCGGGTCGTGAGATCGAGAAAGAAAGCCGCGACATCCTTATGGAAGCCGGTAAGCACAGCCCTGAGCTGGCCATCGCTCTCGAGACCTGGAAGGAGATCAAGTTTGAGTTCGACACCGTCGACAAGCTCGACGTTCAGTGATCGGTGCAAGGGGTGACTTGTTCACCCCTTAACCGAACCTCGATATGACTCCGGCCGGAAATATTTGATCCGGCCAAAACATTTTTCTAAAGCGTGATCCCCATGCCTTTTCAGAGCACCGTGGGTGACTACCAAACAGTCGCCACCCTGGAGACATTCGGCTTCCTTCCGCCGATGACCCAGGACGAGATCTATGACCAGATCGCTTACATCATTGCCCAAGGTTGGAGCCCGCTCGTTGAGCACGTCCATCCTTCCAATTCCATGGCCACTTACTGGTCCTATTGGAAGCTCCCGTTCTTCGGTGAGAAGGATCTCAACGTTGTTGTGAGTGAACTCGAGGCTTGCCATCGTGCATACCCCGACCATCACGTTCGCATCGTTGGCTACGACGCCTACACCCAGGGCCAAGGTTCCTGCTTCGTGGTTTTCGAAGGACGCTGATCTTTCGGCTTCACGATTTCGAGCCCTGGCTTGATCAGGGCTCAACTTTTCCTGTAGGGACTTGCTCCCTTCAACTCACGACGACATTCTCGGGCGGACATGGCAAGACTTTCTAGTCGCGAACTAGCACTCGAGCGCCGTAAGGCCCTCACGACTGCTGGCAAAAAGGCATCCGTTGCTGTTTCAGCTGGTGCGAATCGCGTTCGGTCGGCCGACGATGCCCGTAAGACGCGCACCAACGCAGATCCAATTCCGGCAGCTCCTTCTCAAGCCGCAACCCCCGTCGCTACTCAGCGACCAAAACATCAATTACTGACCGCTTCTTCCAGTTCCCATCGTTCTCGGGTGAAACCTGTCAGTCACCCAAGTCGTGAGCTCGTGGTGGCTCGCAGAGAAGCCCTTTCACGTCGTGGGAAATCAGCAGATACCACTAAAGATCGAAATCGAGCTGAGGTCGCTCGCAAAACAGCGACAACAACATCCACAACAGCCCCCTCAGTCAGCAAGAAAGATTGTGGTTGTGGAGGTAGTGCTGCAGCTGAAACACCAACTCGTTTGAGTCGTCAGGCCGTATCTGTTGACCTCTCAACCAAGAGTTCCTCCCGCCGCAGCAAGGCTCCAAAGCGACGTGCCATCGATAATCCCAGCCGCGCTCTCGTGTTAGCCCGTCGTGAAGCGATGTCTAAACATGGGAAGACAGCCGGTAAACAACCCACAAGCGCTGCTGCGGTAGCCCGTCAGGCGAATCCTGATCTCACCAGCCGGGAGCTGGCTCAGCAAGTGCGTGAGCTGCGTGCGAAGTCCGGAGCTCGTAGCAAGCAAAGCGCCGGAGTCACACGTCCAACAGGCCCGAATCGCAACGGATCCAAGCAAGCCGCCTCCGCTGATGCTCACTGGAAGGTCGGTGAGTCAGAGACCACTGGAGGTCAGACCGTGACCGGTACTCAGGCGAATCGTTCTGTCAAGACGACGGGCAACGAAGCCAGCACATGTCGTTCGATTACTGGCACTGAATATCTCGGTGCTGAGGTGTTCCAGACCTTCTGTCAGAGCGCTCCAACACCAACGACCCCTGCCAAGGTTCGTGTGTCTGCCACCACCCATGGCAATCGGGTCACAGGTAATGAAGTTGGCCGCTCGGAGAAAGTGACTGGGGATGAGCCCGGCACCTGCAAAAGCGTGACAGGTACTGAATACATCTCGGCGAATCAAAGCGCTGCCTATTGCGGTGGCACGACCCCATCACCTCGGAAAGTTGGTCACAGCCAAAGCCAACAGGGCAGACCCATTAGTGGTGTCATGGTTGGCCAGTCCTCCAATGTCACTGGTAACGAGGCCGGTGCAAACCGCAGCCTGACGGGTGATCAATATCTCGGGTCTGATCCTCTGCCCGAAGGACGCCCAGCCACCAAGGTTGGTTTATCCGAAACTCTTTCTGGTACAGGTGTTACTGGCACTCTTGTTGGCCGGTCATCGGCGGTAACTGGTGATGAATTTGGTTCTTGCCACCGCGTCACTGGCAATCAGTACCTGAGTTCTGAACAGTTCTCTACTTTCTGTGGTTCCAAGCAAGAAGCAGAAGCTCCCAAAGTTGGTTTCAGCGTCACCAACCGCAACCTTGTGGTGAGTGGAACCCAAACTGGACGGTCGGAGCGTGTAACAGGAGACGAACCCGGTACCTGCAAAGCCGTGACGGGGACTCCGTACGCAGGTCTCGAGCAAGCCGGCAATTACTGCGGAAACTCAGCGGTTCAGGCGATCCGCGAACGGACTCCTGTCCGCCCCGGGACACCTTCCTCCCCAATGACAGGCCTGCAACCAGGGATTGGAGGGGTGATGACAGGCGGCGAACGCGGCGCTTGTGAAGCCGTAACAGGTACGCCTTATATCGGTGCTGATCAGCTCTCATCTGCTTGTGGTGCTGAGGCACCTCTAGGAACAGAGACGCATGGCCAATCGCCAGAAGGGTCGAGCTGGACTCGATTCAGCGTGGTTTCTCCTGCACGGGCTGCGCAGCAACAGCGTGAGATCAGCAAAGGTGTTACCGGCACGGCTTACGAAGACAGCAGCCGTATAACAGGCCCTTTTGATTTGGCCGGTGGCAAAATCACCGGCACGGAACAATTCCGATTCGATAATCGCGAATTTCAGGAGCGTCACAGCCAAAGCAAAGGCCAGCGTCAATTTCAACCCACCACCCCTGAGGTTGAAGTCGCTGTGCAGGAACCAGCCTCCCGGGTCACCGGAGAAGGCTCTTCCACCAAAGTTACAGGTGACGACTGGGATCGGGGCGAGCATGTGACGGGTACGGAAGGCGTCTCCGCGCGTCGTCGTAATCCAAGCCGCTCCGGTGGGAGGGAAGCTATGCCTCCGTTCGAACGAAAGCGCAACGAGCAGTCTGAATGGCCTGAAAGTCGTGTGACGGGTTCCAGTGGCAGTACCTCAAAGGGTTCACTGATTACCGTCTCCGGCGGAGCGCGGGGCTGATCGCCTGATGGTCCGCTCTGTGCCCTCCCGCGGAGGGCGACCTCTGTCTCCCTCCGCACCTACACGACGTCAGCTGCAACAAGAGAGAGCTGAGTCTTCTGCTTCCTCTGAGCCCAAGCAAGCTGATTCCAATTCGCTTTCAGCCCGTGCTGCCTCCCTTGAAAGACGGAGAGCGCTGACAACATCGGGCAAGGCAGCTGTTTTGGCTCAAGGCACGCTAGGTGCCGGTCGCGTCAGGACAAGCCAAGACAGCAGGCGTTCGGTGCCGCAACAGCCCGGCTGGGTGCGTCGCGATCAAAAGACGTCAAGTGCAATGTCGAGCAGTTCGAATCGCTCAAGGTCTAACCGTCCAACATCCAACCGTCCAGGCTCCAAACGCCTGCATCCTTTAACCGATTCGGTTGCTAATGACCATTTACGGGCTTACGAGCTGGAAGTTAAAGGGCGCTTCGAAAGAATTGTTCCTGTTCTCCAAAAGATTTCAGCGCTTCAACATCACGCTGATTTTATCGATCAGGCACAGCTACTAGCCTGTCGTGAACTTGGTTTTGACCTGCCCAAGCACATTCTTGAGCGTGCTTGGGTACGTCCATTAGATATGAGAGCGCTTTATGCATGGTGCGTTTTTGAGTCGCACCGTGTTTTTAGTGATTGCTTTTTTCAGAACGATCCTCTCGCGGCCTCTTCAGGGAGTGAAGCGGCAAAGACGTTTGAGCGCTTCCTTCTTGATTGCGGTTTCCATCTTCTCGATGTGACACCTTGTGCGGATGGTCGGCTGGCTCATTCCATTGCTTACGCCTTACGGATTCCATTCAGTTCAGTGCGTCGCCGGAGTCATGCCGGAGCCATGTTTGATGTTGAAAATACCGTCAACCGATGGGTCAAAACAGAACATCGGCGTTATCGCGAGTCCATCCCTAACGCTGTCAGCCAAGACACCCGTTATCTCAAGGTTGTGACCTATCACTTCAGCTCCTTGGATCCAAGCCATCAGGGCTGTGCTGCCCATGGAAGTGATGACAAATTGGCTGCCTCCGCTGGATATCAGCGACTGCTTGATTTCAGACAAGCTGTTGAAAATAGCTTTTGTTGTGGTGCTTCCGTTGATTTGTTATTGATTGGACTCGATACCGATACCGATGCAATCAGGGTTCATCCACCCGCAAGCGATAGTTCAACTCAGTTGGATCGTTGGGTGTCAGCTCGAGATCTGTATGAGGCAACGTCAACGATGTCTCCCGATCAAGCCTTGATTCAAATCGCTGAAGCTGTTGAATCTGGTGCTCCCGGGACGATGGACTCGGGAATGGTGTCTTTATTGACTCGCTTATTGGCCAATAATATTTCTCAAATTGATTATGTATCTGAGCTTCATGGTGGGCCCTATCCAGATGCTGGCCATGCGGAACGTTTTATTGGTGTAGGAATCGGTTTTAAAGAAGTTCATTTACGAAATCTCACTTATTTTGCCCACCTAGATACCGTCGAAGAAGGGGCTCCAGATTTGGACGTTGGAGTGAAAATTTTCAAAGGTTTAAATGTTTTGCATGATCTGCCTATCCCAGTTGTAATTCGTTTTGATTATTCCAGTTCAGTACCGGGCGCGCGTGAAAGAGCGATTTCAGATTGTCAGAGAGTGGATTCGGCTATTGCGAATCGATACTCAGATCTCGTTGGTGATGGTTTAATTCATACCTGTTTAACCATCCGAGATCGAAGTCAAACTTCTCCAGCAGAAGTTGTAGGGTCCACACTCGATCCAGATGTTCAGGAGGCTCACTGATCATGCTTATCGTCAAGGTTATTAAGCCACTGGTTTCTACCAATCGCATTCCTGATTTCGAACACAAGCACCTTCAGGTTGTTCTAGACGGCAGCACCCAAAAGGTTGCCGTTGATGCTGTTGGCGCGAAGCCAGGTGATTGGGTGATTTGTGTCAGTAGCTCTGCCGCTAGGGAAGCTGCAGGAAGTAAGTCGTATCCAAGCGATCTCACCATTGTGGGGATCATTGACCATTGGGATCCCGATCCACCGAAGCCATCGTCTCCATTGAAGGAGGCGAAGAGCTAGTGGAAATCATGCAGGTGATGGGGACTCTTGTCTGTACCTTCCGCGTCGGAGGTTTGGACCATATGCACCTGCGAATTCTGAAAAACAACAAGGGCAAACAACTCGTTGCTGTCGATCCTGTTGGCGCTCGAGAAGGCAATTGGGTTTTTACCGCTAGTGGTTCTGCCGCACGCCATGCCTGTCCTGACAACACGGTGCTCACAGATCTCACCATCGGTGGAATCATCGACCACTGGATGCCAGATGGATAACTAATTCACGTTCTGCTCTCCGTCCCACCTCAACCCAATCCATCCAATGGCCACCCCTTCACCCCGTCGTCGTTCCAGCGCCGACTCCGCCGCATCAACCCCAACGAATAAAGCCGCTACCCCCACTTCAGCCGCTGCGAAAGCCACCGTTGATGTGAAGCCTGTCGAGAGCGCTTCTGCTCCTGTAGCGAGCTCTCCTGCTCGCAGCACCTCCCGACGGACACCACCAAGTGGAGGCAGTGGAAAAGGGTCCTCCCTTCAGGCCTCTGCGAGCCCTTCTCCGAGGCGTCCGTTTGGTATCGCCCTTGGCATGATTGAGACCCGAGGCATGGTGCCTGCCATTGAGGCAGCTGATGCAATGACGAAAGCTGCAGAGGTGCAGCTGATCAGTCGTGAATACGTCGGCGGTGGATACGTCACGGTGATGGTGCGTGGAGAGACCGGAGCGGTGAATGCTGCCGTGCGCGCAGGTGCTGATGCCTGTGAAAGGGTTGGAGACGGCCTTGTTGCGGCGCACATCATTGCTCGTCCTCACGATGAAGTGGAACCAGCTCTCTCCTGTACGAACGTGACGCGGCGGATGTGAGCAATACGTCACCTCTGTTCAACTCCGTTTAGATTCCCGGCCCAACATTCCTCTCAACGGCGCAACCGCCCCGTTTCTCTTGATTTCAGCTGCAACGCTGCCTCTGCAAACCGCCTGGTTGATCCCGCTTTATGGGTTCGCCGGGATGTTGGTTTCACTGCCTTGGGCTTTGGGGGTCTTTCGTCGTGATTCCCATCGCCCTGCGGCCTACCTCAACATCCTGCTCACATTGCTTGCTTTCATCCATGGAAGCCTTGTGCTGCGCGACGTTATGGCAGGTGGACCCACCCTTCTGACGTTTCCATGGCTCAACGTGGCCGATCTCAATCTTGAGATCAGCTTCAGCCTCTCTCTCACCAATGTGTCTGCTCTTGAGCTGATCACTGGTTTGAGTTTCTTCTCTCAGTTGTATTCCCTTGGCTATCTCGATAAGGAGTGGGCGTTAGCCAGGTTCTTTGCATTGCTGGGTTTCTTCGAGGGGGCGATGTCCGGGGTTGTTTTGAGCGACTCCTTGTTCCAGAGCTATTTCCTGCTGGAAATGCTCACGCTCTCGACCTACCTCTTGGTGGGGTTCTGGTACGCCCAACCCCTCGTGGTGACTGCAGCAAGGGATGCATTCCTCACCAAGCGCGTTGGTGATGTGATGCTCTTGATGGGGATGGTTGCCCTAGCAACGTGGTCGGGTGTGACCAGCTTTGACGACCTCTATGCCTGGTCTGCTGCAGACACAATCAGTCCACTTGCGGCAACATTGCTCGGGCTAGGCCTGATTGCTGGCCCAACGGGTAAGTGCGCCCAATTCCCAATGCATCTCTGGCTTGATGAAGCCATGGAAGGTCCTAACCCAGCCTCGATTCTTCGGAACTCTGTGGTTGTGACCTGCGGTGCTCTTGTTTTGCTGAAGGTGATGCCTCTGCTGCAGAACGCGCCCGTCACACTCGTTGTTCTCCAGGTGATTGGAACGATTAGTGCGATTGGGGGGTCTCTGGTCTCGATTGCTCAGGTGGATATCAAACGAACGCTGTCGTATTCCACAACTGCTTATCTCGGGCTTGTTTTCATCGCGATTTCTTTGCAGGTGCCCGTACTGGCCCTGCTGCTCCTGTTCGCCCATGCTGTCTCGAAGGCACTGCTTTCGATGAGTGTGGGTGGCGTGATCGCTTCCACGAATTGCCAGGACATCACTGAGCTTGGTGGCCTTGGCGGGAGAATGCCTGCCACAACTGGTTCTTATTTGGTGGGAAGTGCGGGGCTTGTGGGTCTTCTCCCCCTTGGGGGATTCCTTTGCCTGGCGCAGGCCGTTGAGCTAGTAGGAGCTCGTTCAGTGATTTTTGTACCAGTTTTCCTTCTCACCAATGCGCTAACCGCCCTCAATCTCACCAGGATTTACCGACAGGTTTTTCTTGGCCGCTCCCTAACAAAGACGCGTCGAGCGGCAGAGGTGAACTGGCAGATGGCCTTCCCGATGGTGTCTCTTGCCGTCATCGTTGTCTTAACTCCGCTGTTGTTGATTCGCCTGGAGTCTCTGGATGGTTTGCTTGCGTTCCCTCTGTGGGCTGCTGGTGTTGTGGTGGGGAGTGGTTTGATTGGCTTGTTGGTAGGAGCTTTCATCCCCCTCAACAAAGCCTGGTCTCGATCTCTCAATCCCGTGCTGCGTTGGATCCAGGACCTTCTTGAAAATGATTTTTATACAGAGAGGTTCTATCGCTTGACGATCGTTAATGTAGTGGCCTTATTCTCGAAGCTTGCTTATAGCTTTGATCGAAATGTTGTTGATGGAGTTCTCCATGGACTTGCTCGATTCTCACTTCAGAGTGCTGAAGGCTTGAAGTTGAGCATTAGTGGTCGAAGCCAAAGCTATCTTCTAACCGTCATTGCGGCGATCGTGTTGCTTTTGTCATCACTGAGCTGGTGGCTGAACTGAATTAATGATGATTCTTACCCTGCTACTTGTTATTCCTTTCCTCGGGGCTCTGTTGCTGTGCCTATGGCCTCAAGGATCAACGCCAGCTCAACTAAGACGTCTGACCCTGGTCATTCTTTCCGTTCAATGCCTTGCCAGTTTTGCGGTGCTGTTCTGGTTTGATCCGAGCAACCCTGGTTTGCAGCTTCAGGAACGCTTGCCTTGGCTTCCCAGTCTTGGGCTTAACTATTCTTTAGCGGTTGATGGAATCTCCCTTCCGCTTGTTTTGATGAATGCAGTGCTCTGTCTTGTGGCAGCTGTGGCATCGAGAAAGATTGAGAATCGTCCAAGAATTTATTTTGCGCTTTTATTAATCATTAGTGGCGCTGTCAATGGAGCCTTTTTAGCTCAAAATCTTTTGCTCTTTTTCTTGTTTTATGAGCTTGAACTCATCCCGCTTTGGCTCTTGATCGCGATCTGGGGTGGTGCCAATCGAGCCTATGCGTCCACGAAGTTTCTGATTGTTACTGCAGTTTCTGGGATCTTGATTTTGGGAGCATTCCTTGGGATTGCACTCGTCACTGGAAGCGTTGATTTTGGAATCCGACCGATCTTGTCGGGAGAGATGGGTCTCACCTCACAATTGTTGCTGATGGGGGCACTGTTGATCGGGTTTGGGATCAAGATCCCTCTCTTTCCATTTCACACCTGGCTTCCTGATGCTCACACTGAAGCTTCAACTCCAGTGTCGGTTCTTTTGGCAGGAGTTCTCCTCAAGCTCGGGACCTATGGGTTGTTGCGGTTTTGTCTGGGTCTCTTCCCTGAGGCTTGGGAGGTTGCAGCCCCCTGGTTGGCTCTCTGGGCAGCGATTTCTGTGCTGTATGGCTCCTTAGCTGCAATTGCTCAATCGGATATGAAGCGCATGGTGGCTTACAGCTCTGTGGGACATATGGGGTATGTCTTGCTTGCTGCTGCCGCTGCAACGCCATTGGGTTTGATCGGTGCGCTCTTCCAAATGGTGAGCCACGGTTTGATTTCAGCGATTCTCTTTCTCGCTGTAGGTGTTGTTTATGAACGAACAGGCACAAGAGATCTGAATGTTCTTCGCGGACTCCTTAATCCTCAGCGTGGCTTACCCCTCACTGGAACCCTGATGATTGTGGGTGTGATGGCAAGTGCTGGAATCCCAGGCATGGCAGGTTTTATATCTGAATTCCTTGTTTTCAGAGGAAGTCTTCAGCCCTTTCCAATCGCCACTTTGCTTTGCATGGTGGGGTCAGGTTTGACAGCTGTGTATTTCTTGTTGCTTGTGAACCGAGCCTTCTTTGGACGCTTGGCTATTGCTGCAGGCCGAGTCTCTAATCCCACCATTCTTTCCGTTGTGCCGCTCCATGAGCAGCTTCCGGCGATTGCACTGTCCTTCATCGTGCTGCTCCTGGGTCTTGCTCCAGATCTTTTGGTTGGAATGAGTCAGGCGGCAACAACAGGTCTCAGCGAATTAGCGCTCTTACCCATCACAGGAGGACTTTCATGACTGCTTCCAAGATCACTGATGTCCCAACAATTCCCACCCTCCCTGATCGTGAAGAGCTGATTCGTCGCTTGCTTTCTGACCAACCTTTATTGGCTGATACGCCTGATCATCTTCTCCAGATTGTTAATGTTCTCGATAGCTACGGGATCGTTCTTGATGCCTACAGCCGCAACCTTGTGAATCAGGGCGAAACTCAGCTTTTGAATCCATTTCCAGTGATGCGATTCTTTCACGAGGGTTTCAGTGTTGAACGCTTATGGCAGCACCTTCGCGGTGATCGTATCAACTTTGAGTATGCCGAGTATTGCCAAAAAGCCATGTTTTGGCACGGTACTGGCGGAATGGATGCTTATTTTGATTCCGAGCCTTTTCTGGAGACCTGTCAGAAAATCATTGCTTTGCGAAGTCGCAGGGATCCATTGTTGGCATTGGTGCATCGGCTTTATCCAGGCTTTGCGCCTGAGGCCATTCGATCGATGGCCACCATTTATGCCCTTGGTCTGTTTTGGCGGGTGATGAGTGACCTCTTCCTTGACCTGTCTCGTAAATATCGCAATGGTGAAATTGTGTCTGTTAATGATGCTGTTCATCACATCAGAGATGGTTTAGTCGCAGCCGCTGGTAACCCAATGACTTATAAGGTCACAGTTGGGAACGAAGAGGTTTGGGTTCTACCACCAGAGGCAGGACTGACATTTTTGGTTGATGTGGCGGTGCCCTACGTGGAGGCTGTCTTTTTTAGGGGAATGCCTTTCCTGGGAACCGTGTCTTACAACGCTCAGGCGCGACAAATTTCAGCTGATATCGGCGATTTTAAGTATGGAGCTCTGTATGCAGATCCAATCCCCAGTATGGGAGCGGGAATTCCGCCAAGTTTGTGCATGCAAGATATGTACCGAAATCTTCCAGAAGAGCTCCGTGATTGGTATATGTCGCATGGCAGGGGCATGCATGATGTTCATGTTCAGATCTGCATCAGTTTTCAAAAATCGATGTTTTGTGTCACGAATGGTGCGATCTCAGGCACCATGCCTCATCCCCTTGATACGACAGATGCTGATCAGCAACAAGCCAATCGTGCTTACGCTGAATCATGGTCTGAGCGGTTGATGGGATGTCAGCGAGGAGCTCTGCTCTAATCAATATTATGTAAAGAGATCGTCTGCTGTGAACATCTTAGAAGCGGGATGCTGATTTTTAAATCTCACATTTCCTTGTACTCTTCGTATCAAAGAATGCAGTCATTGTGAAACATTTGCATGTATGTTCGCTGTTAAGTGGTTGATAATTGCTAAATAGCTGATTGCCCTTTAATGAAAATTTATGATGGTGCTGCATTTTTATCTAGATGTGATGAGTCTGCTCAGATCCTTGAAGATTGGATCAATCGCACAACATCAGAGGATCATGCTCAATTGAATAAGCTTTATTTTGATATGAATAAAAAAGTCCAGATAAAAGTATCTAATTCCGTCTCTGATGGATGACAAGACTTTGTATTTTTTGTTGGGAATTGCTTTGACTTTAAGGCTTTCACGTGGCTTCGATTTGTAGGGCCAGCTTTTCTTTTGATTTAATAACAAAGCACTTGATATCTCTTCCTATCGAGCGTGGGGTTGTACTTAGGTGATCTCCTATTTGCTGATATGACCATCCTTGCTTTCTTAGGGCGATTGCAAGCCTTAGACGCTTGGATCTCCATCCACTGGCTGAACCAAGAAAACGAGAGAATCTTTCTTCTTTCATAGTGATTTAATTTACTCCTAAAGGCTATCAATCAGATCCATTTCTGATTGATAGGATGATCTTCTCCGTTCTATCAGATTAATCGCTTTGAGCACCTTTTAAGTATAAATTGGGCATTTAATTGTCGGGCTGACTGTTACCATTGTTGAGCTAGAAGTGCTTTATGATACATTATGGTTCAATCGATGTTTTGAATTGATTGATGAATGCAATAAAGTAATAGCTGGGCTATTCTTGTGATGACATTTTTCAATGTTCAGCTAATGACTCCTCAAGGAGAGGTGTCATTTCACTGTCCTGATGATGAATATATTCTGGACGCTGCAGAGCAAGCGGGTATTGATATGTCGTACTCATGCCGCGCTGGTGCATGTAGTTCATGCGTAGGCAGGTTGATTCAAGGAACTTTAGATCAGAGTGATCAAAGTTTTCTGGAAGAGGAACAAATTAAAGATAAATATGCACTCTTATGCGTAGCATATGCCACTTCTGATTTGATCGTCAAGACCGATTGTGAAGAAGAGCTTTGGTGATGCCTTCTTTCTGCGATCACTTCTAATTGACTCACTATTTCATTGGCTTCTAATTACTCCCCCTCTCCTGCTTCTATCCCATGAAAATCTCATCTATTGTTGCAATCTATCTAGAAGCAGTCACCTCTATGGTGATTCCTCTCTCTGCATTGAATGCGCTTTCTTTCTTGAAGAAAACAGCGGACAATGCTGAATATCGATTAATTTCTACATTAGAGTTGAAGGTAAGGCAAGGAGTTATTCAAGTTATTCCTGTGATGAATGGTGATCATTCGCCTAGTTCATTTGTAACACTTTAACCTTATTTGGGTGCCTCTTTGCTCGAGTCATAGCTGCTATTGCGGCATCATTGTAAAAGCATCATTAACGCATGTCATCAATTTTTTGGATTGATTTGCAGCCTTCTGTCTTTTGTTTTAATAAGAAGCTTGCTTGCATTTTAAGTCAGTCAAGGCATGTACGCCGTTGGTCTTTTCAGCATGATCTTGATGAGACCTGCTCATTGTCAACAATTTTTGATTTTCTTAGGGAAACTGTTGATGAATTAGATTCACCCCCTCATGTTGTGGCACATGGGCTTAGTGGCACTATTGCTTCGTTATTTGCGCGTCAATTCCCAACATTATTTGGGTCTCTCACGTTGATTTCTGTAGACCCAATCTCTACCAATCAATGGTCGAGTCATTACTTGGAAATGAGACGAAAATTACCCTGCTCAAGATCTTCTATCTTGTCCCATATTGTGCCACTTTTGTTCGATAAACAATTCAATCAAACTAATTTAGCTCTTTCTGGTTTTTTTGAAAAATGTCTTGATTTTGATTTCATACCTGGTTCAATTGCTTCTCATTCACTTCTTCCTAACCTTTCTTCAATTGACATACCCATGTCGGTCATTAACGGTTCTGATGATTTTGTAGTGGATCAGAATTCTTCTCTGCGTTGGCAACCTTATTTGAAGAATGGTGATCGCTTCTATTCATTACCAGGGGGACATCATTTTTCTCACTTTACTCAGCCCAGGCTGTATGGAAACTTGATCAACTCTTTTCTTGAGATGATTCCAACTTCTTTTTCACCTATTTCCCCTAGTCAATTTCATAGTTCACTTTCGAGAAAGATTTCAACATGACAGAGTTTATTGATACCGATGTTTTGATTATCGGTGGTGGTCCGGCTGGTTGTTCTTGTGCTCTTTACACATCAAGGTCATCCTTGAAGACCTATATCTTGGACAAAAATAAATCTGTAGGGGCTTTGGCTATTACCCATAAAATTGCTAATTATCCGGGTGTCTCTAATGAGATTTCTGGGTCTGATCTGCTTGATATGATGCGAGATCAAGCGATTTCCTATGGAACAAACTATATACGAGCTCAGGTTTTTAGTCTGGATTTGTCTGGAGAGCTCAAACTTGTTTGTACACCGGAAGGTGTCTTTCGTTCTCGTACGATCGTTTTAGCAACTGGTGCGATGGGTAGGACATCGACTCTTCCAGGTGAAAAAGAGTTTTTAGGTCGTGGTGTCAGTTACTGTGCAACCTGTGATGCCGCTTTTTATCGTAAAGAGGATGTCTTGGTTTATGGTTCAAATCAAGAAGCTGTTGATGAGGCACTGGTTCTCGCTAAATTCGCCAAAACTGTTCATTGGGTTACCAGTGGTAAACCAAGTCGATCTACGAATCGGGTTGAATTACTTACTGATCTCCACAATGTCAAGCAATGGGAGCGTACTAAGTTGTTGTCTATTCACGGAAGTGATGCTGGATTAAATTTTGCAAAAGTTCAATCCACGAAAGACAAGGTAACTTTTACTTTGGATGTTACCGGAGCTTTTTTATACTCTACAGGTACGCTTCCGATCACCGATTTCCTTCATGGACTTATTCCACTTCGTGCCGATGGCGGAGTTGATGTGGATGACAATATGATGACTTCTGTTCCAGGTGTTTGGGCTATAGGTGACATTCGTAACACCCCTTTTAAGCAGGCTGTTTTTGCGTGCTCAGATGGTTGTATCGCTGCAATGTCAATTGATAAATATCTAAACTCTAGAACTTAGTTTCGTGTTGATTGGGTCCACAAGTGACATACAAAAGGCCCCCACAATGGGCGCCTTTTGTCTTGTCTTTTATGTCTCTAAATTTATTTGTTTGACCCAGTCACTTAGGCGTTGATCTGTTAAATCAGACTCATTATCTTCGTCAATTGCTAAGCCACAAAATTTTCCGTCAATCACACTTTTTGATTCTGCGAATCTATAGCTGTCTGTGGGTACTTTTCCGATAAGTTTTGCACCGGCTTGTAGGAAGGCAGTATATAACTCTTCCATTGCATCACAGAAGTAATCTGAATAGGAAGATGAATCTCCAAGGCCTAAAATTGCTACTGATTTTCCGCTGAAATCCATGCTTGGTATTTCTTCGGCATAAGTATCCCAGGCTGTACCAGAGCGACCTTCATCTGCCCCTGTATTCCATGTAGGAACACAGCAAATGAGCGCCTCTGCTTCAGCCAGCTCTGCTGCAGATCCGATGCTGTCTACATCTTTGCTTTCTGTACCTGGTAATAGCTCTTTGAGTTTGTCGGCAACATCCTCAGTCTTTCCTGTGGAGGTTGCAAAAAAAATGGTGTAAGCCATGACGTTATCGTTGACGCATCTATTCTCAATGTTTTTGTCTTCCCGATTTGTGCGATTGAATGTTGTTTGCTGTTTATTCTTATGATTTTACAGGTTCATTGCATTCTTATTTTGTGATCATACGATACTTCTATTGGTTTAATTTGTATGGACTCATTGTATTCTCCGAGCGTTTGCTCAAGCCCGTTCTGTCCAACCTTTTTAAGCCAGCGCTCCCTATTGATTCTGCTTGACTCAATGGTCTCAATGAATGATTCAAGAAGACTGATGTGTTTTTCTTTCATGGATTTGTTTCCTTTCCGTGGTTTTTCTTGGTTTTCGTTGCTTTGACAGCCGCCTCTGTTTTGTAATTCTTTTTCTGCTGAATTAATTGTGTTGTAGGCAGAAATTGTTGTTGCTCTGAGTTCCGCAAGAAATACAAGGCATGATTTATAGTTTTGCTCATCTGCGATATCCATCAGCTCAGCAAGAGATGTGGTTGCATGGCTTAACTCTGATTTTGCCTTTGTAAGGTTGATGGCTACTAAATTGATTGCTTGACTTGCATCGTTTTTCGATGACGATTCTCGAGTGCTTGTCGAAATGCTTCTAAGTTTTCCATTTCCATTTTTTTACAACCTTATGGTTTGACAACATCAATTCTGTTTGCTTGTGTCTTATATTCTGTATCATAATTGTCGTTGCTGCGTATCTATTTTAATTTTGCAAGCTGTTGGATTATTCTGTTTTTTTGCGGTGAGGTGTAATTTTCATAGCCATCTCTCTTGCGCCGTGTGTTTGTCTTTTTTCTGGCCACTGTGCTTGAACTTTGATTGATTGTTTATTTTTATCCTGTCTTTCTCTTGTTTTCTGTGTTATGCAGTTTTTCTGCTCGATGAGTCGTTTGGTTTTCTCTTTGAGTTTCGGTTGAACTTTAAGATTTATTTGTTAGGTTATCGGACCGCTCTCTACTAGGTTTGTAGGTGATGAAGGGATTGTCTTATGGACCAATGGCATGAGCGCAAAAGGCCAGTTTGCCTCGAGCGCCGATTTGAGTTTGAAAGCTACAGTGACACACGTGATTTCCTTGATCGTCTCGGCGATTTCAGCGAAGCGAAACAGAGATTTCCTGATATTAGTTTTGGCCGAACCTATGTGAACATCACTCTGCGCCCAGAGGCTGAGGGCGATGATAGTCAGCTCAGCGATGATGATCGTAGCTTCGCTTTAGAGATTGATGCCCTCTTCTGTTGATCTGGCGGCTGCTTATGCCGAGTCGGGCGTTGCGGAGGTTCTTGACCAGCTTGACCAGGAGCTCATTGGTTTGCTGCCAGTGAAGACGCGCATTCGTGAAATCGCGGCTTTGCTTCTGGTGGATCGTGCGCGTCAACAGTTGGATTTGCAAAGCACTGCTCCCGGTCTACATATGTCTTTTACTGGAAGGCCAGGGACGGGGAAGACCACGGTAGCTAAACGAATTTCGCAAATTCTTTTTCGGCTTGGCTATTTGCGAAAGGGACATGTTGTCACTGTGACTCGTGATGATCTCGTGGGTCAATATGTTGGTCATACTGCTCCTAAAACGCGTGAGATGATCAAGCGTTCTCTGGGTGGTGTTCTATTCATTGATGAAGCCTATTATCTCTATAAGTCTGATAATGAACGTGACTATGGGGCCGAAGCAATTGAAATACTCTTGCAAGATATGGAGAATCAGCGATCAGATTTTGTGGTGATTTTCGCTGGTTATAAGGATCGTATGGCCAGTTTTTACCAATCTAATCCGGGTCTTTCCTCGCGAGTGGCTCATCACATCGATTTTCCTGATTACAGCGAAGATGAGCTCATGGCGATTGCCCTTTTGTTGCTCACTCAGCAGGATTACCACTTCAGCGAATCAGCGCATGATGCCTTCAGCCTTTACATCAAGAGGAGATGTCAGTTGCCACACTTTGCGAATGCTCGTTCCATTCGGAATTCCCTTGATCGTCTGAGGCTTCGTCAAGCGAATCGGTTATTTTCTCGCCTCGATCAATCTCTTAGTCGTGACGATCTGACCACCATCGAAGCAGAAGATGTTTTTGCAAGTCGCGTGTTCCAGGGTGAGATTGAGGGTCGCGATCCTTCTCAGCCCTTGACAAAGATTTCGGGTTCTCCTTGAGCCGTCAGTGCTTGGGTTGATCCAGATCCCGCCGAATCAATGCCAACAAATAGGACGGTGCTTTGTAGCGACCTGGAAGGCAGCGATTCAGTGTTTCCAGGTGCCCCCAGCACACGGTTCGTTCAATGTCCTTAATGCTTCGCCCCTCTTTGAGAAGTCTCCGGAGGGCTTTGCAGTACAGGGGGTAGCCCGCTTCGAGTTCGCCAATGGTCAGCTTGGCTTGGGCCATGGGGTCTCTCAGCATCGTCTCAACCTAAGAAACCGTGGGCCCCCCCTCTTGTGGAGGGCCCATTCCATGCTCAGTTCAACCAGGCAATGCAATCAATTTCTACTTTTGAGCCTTTTGGCAACGCTGCAACCTGAACGCAAGCTCTGGCTGGGCTAACTCCATCACCAAACACCTCGGCATAAATGGCATTGACGGCTTGAAAATCACCAAGATCCACGAGAAATACTGTGGTGCGCACGACTTTTGAGGGGTCGGTGCCGGCCTCTTGAAGAACAGCTTTTAAGTTGCTCAGCACTTGGCGGGTCTCAGCCTCCACATTTCCGTCTCCCACCATCGCTCCAGTTGCAGGATCAAGCGGAATTTGTCCGGAGCAATACAGCCAACCACCGGCGATCACAGCCTGGTTGTAAGGCCCCACCGGAGCTGGTGCCTCTTGGGTGATGACAGCCTTAAGTGGGGTGGATGACATGGTTACGGCTCAGAATGAAATCTCATTTTCGCGTTCCGTGTTGATGGAGTCGTGGCCGGTTGAGCTTGAGGGTCTCTGGCACCGCTATGGCGGCGCAGATGAAGCTTGGATTTTGAAAGACATCAATCTTCAGTTGAAGACGGGTGAGCTTGTGGGTTTGCTGGGGCCATCAGGCTGCGGAAAAACCACGCTTTTGCGTTTGATCGCTGGTTTTGAACATCCCAGCCAGGGCGTGGTTCGACTGCATGGGAATGACGTCGCGTCGTCGCGCTTGCGCCTCGCTCCAGAGCGCCGTGGCGTGGGCATGGTCTTTCAGGACTACGCCCTATTCCCCCATCTCAACGCTTGGGAGAACACATGCTTTGGCCTTCGTCGTGGACAGGACACCAGCCGCGCCTCATGGTTGCTCGAACTTTTGGGGCTGACCGATCTCAAAGGACGCTACCCGCATGAATTATCGGGGGGGCAACGTCAGCGTTTGGCTCTCGCAAGGGCTCTCGCGCCTGCGCCCTCTGTTTTGTTGCTGGACGAACCCTTCTCCAACCTTGATGTTGAAGTGCGTTTGCGCTTGCGCAGTGAGCTACCAGGAGTGCTCAGTGCGTGCGGGGCCAGCGGTTTGTTGGTGACCCACGACCCGGAGGAGGCCCTTGCTATTTGCGGGCGGGTTGCCATTCTTCGTGACGGTCAACTTCATCAATGCGCTACTCCCCGTGAGCTCGTGGAAGTCCCGGCAACACCCTTTGTGGGCCGGTTTGTGCTTCAACGCAATGTGCTCCCGGTTTGGAGGGACGGATCCACGTTGTTGTGCCGTTGTTTGCTTGGTGATCTGGAGATTCCAGAAGGGCAGCGGTCTATGGCGCTTCCTGATGACGCCACCGTTTTAGTTGATCCGGCATTGATCGATTTGGCTCCTGATCCTGCAGGAGATGCCTATGTGATGGGGCGGGAGTTTTTGGGTCGCTCCTGGCTGTATCGCATTCAGATTGGAGATCAGCAGTTGCGGCTCATCAGGCCTCTTGCTGAAGACCATCAGAGGGGATTGCGCTGCAAGCTTTCTTTGCAACAAAACAGTGAGGTTCTGCTCCATCCTCAGTGCCTATCACTTCAAGTTTTGAATTGATGTGATCAACCTCTCCAATTGTCTTTGTGTTGACGCAGACGTCCCAATTGTTCGGCGCTGGTCGCCCGTAAGAACAAATTGGAGCGCCACTCCTCGGCAATGCTGCTGGGAAGGGTTAGGGAACCTGACCGACGTTTCGCCTGAACCTCCTGCAGTCGGTTTGTGATGAGGTCATCGTTAGGCACCTGTTGCGCGGCCCAGCGAAGATTTCCCTCGGTGTATTCGTGAGCGCAGCAGACCAAGGTGTCTGGGGGCAGGGACCCCAGCCTTTGCAGAGCGCGGTGCATGTCCGCAGGGGTTCCCTCAAAGAGCCGTCCACATCCGCCGCTGAACATGGTGTCGCCGCAGAACAACACACTGGTCTGAGAGGTTGAGGACGCTCCCTCTGGCAACCAGTAAGCAATGTGAGCTCGGGTATGGGCATGCACATCCATAACCCTTACGGGCCTGCCCAGGAGCTCAATGGCGTCACCGTCGTGGACGGACAGCGTTTGAAATGGGATGCGCTCTAGGTCGTCCGCAGCGGCCACGACTTCAGCTGATGACCAGCGTTGAAGAAGTCCAGGGGTGCCGCCGATATGGTCGGAGTGGTGATGGGTCTGAAGCACTGCGACGAGCTGCAGCCCACGCGTGTCGAGCCAGTCGATGATGGGTTCAGAGACGGCAGGATCGATGACGATGGCCTGATTGCCATGCACCCAAACCCAGACGATGTTGTCGCTGAGGACGGCTACTGGGTGGATGCCATCAATCGTGGAGGCCATCGCCATCGTTAAAGTTCTGCTCAACGCTTGATTCCATGATCACTGTTGCCCTAGCCAAGGGAGCACTTCTGAAAGATTCAGTGGCCCGCTTTGCGGCGGCCGGGCTCGACTTTTCTGCAGTTCTCGACCCCGATAACAGGCAACTGATGGTTCCATCTGCATGTGGTCGAGCCAGAGCTTTGCTTGTGAGGAACGGAGATGTTCCTGTCTACGTGGCCTATGGGCAAGCTCAACTTGGAGTGGTTGGGTACGACGTTTTGCGGGAGCACCAGATGCCTGTCGCGCAATTGGTTGACCTGGGCTTTGGAGGGTGCCGTATGGCAGTGGCTGTGAAGTCCAGCAGTGGATATCAGCGGGCGACGGATCTTCCTCCCCATTGCCGAGTGGCAAGCAAATTCACCCGCTGTGCACGCGACTACTTCGATGCCATCGATTTGCCTGTGGAACTTGTCCACCTCACGGGTTCGGTGGAGCTAGGTCCGATTACCGGGATCGCTGAAGCGATTGTTGATTTGGTGGCTACGGGCAGGACGCTCCGCGATAACGGGTTAGTTGCAATCGAAGATCTTTTCCTTACGACGGCTCGTTTGGTGGGCCACCCCCTGTCATTGCGCCTTGATCAAGGCGATCTGCGCCAGATCGTTGAGGCGATGCGATCCACAACACCAGTGTCCAAGGTGACCAGCTGATGGCTGGTTCCGATTTTCAGCGGGTAAAGCGGCTTGGTCGTTACTTAGGTCGAGATCGACGACGACTCACGCTCACGTTGGTGCTGCTCATTCCAGTGGCTGTTGCCGGCGCGATTCAGCCGCTGTTGGTTGGGCAGGCGATTGCCGTTTTGCGCCGTGTTGGAGGGGCCGCCAACGAGTCGGTGATTCCTCTTTTTCAGGGTCTTGACAGCACGGTTGCGATCCGACTGATCATCCTGATGTTGTTGGGATCGGTTCTGGTTCGCTTGGCTCTTCAGGGAGTTCAGTCGTTCAATATTCAAGCCGTCGGCCAGCGGCTCACCGCTCGCATCCGCAAGGATTTGTTTGCCCATGCGATGAGTTTGTCTCTGCGGTTTCATGACCGCATGCCCGTGGGCAAGCTGCTGACTCGCCTCACCAGCGATGTGGATGCATTAGCCGAGGTGTTTGGAAGCGGTGCCGTTGGTGTGCTCGGAGATCTCGTCAGTTTGCTGGTGATTGCGGTTTCGATGCTGCTTATCGAGTGGCGTTTGGGTTTGTTGTTGCTCGTGACCCAACTGCCTGTCACCTTCGTGATTGTTTGGCTTCAGAGGCGCTATCGAAAGGCCAACTATCGAGTGAGAGAGGAGCTTTCTCAACTCAACGCTGATTTTCAGGAGAACCTCCAAGGTCTTGAGGTTGTGCAGATGTTTCGCCGTGAAGCCGTCAACGGAGATCGGTTTCAGAGAACCGGTTTGGCGTATCGAAGTGCAGTGAATGGCACGATTTTTTTTGACAGCAGCATCTCTGCCTTTTTGGAGTGGGTGTCGTTAGGTGCCGTTGCCCTCGTTCTTGCGCTTGGCGGATGGATGGTCACATCAGGAGCGATGGGCCTTGGCACGCTCACAACCTTCATCCTCTACTCACAGCGCCTGTTTGACCCCCTTCGCCAAATGGCTGAGCGGTTTACCCAGATCCAAGGAGGACTCACTGCTGTGGAACGGATTGGCGAGCTCCTGGAGGAGCCTCTCGAGATTGTTGACCATGGTGCTGCCAGCGGTTCAACCTTTGATTCGAGAGGTGGATCCACGGTTGATCCCACGCTCCTCCAGAACGCTTCATCTTCACAAGCTCGTGGTGAAGTGATTTTTGAAGACGTGGACTTTGCTTACCGAAAAGATGAGCCGATCCTGCGCGATCTCAGTTTCCGAATTGCACCTGGTGAGCATGTTGCTCTTGTTGGACCCACCGGATCTGGCAAGACCACGGTGATTCGGCTCCTCTGCCGGTTGTATGAGCCCCAGCGTGGACGAATCCTTCTTGATGGCCAGGACATCCGCAGCTTGCCTTTGCAAGAGCTGCGTCGTCAGCTGGGTGTGGTGCTTCAAGACACTTTTCTCTTTAGTGGAACGGTGGCCGACAATTTGCGGTTGGATCGCCCCCTCGATGACCAGAAACTGCAGGAGGTTTGCCGTGATCTCGGACTTGATCCCCTGCTCGGTCGATTGCCTGAAGGCTTGGATACCGCATTGAGAGAGCGGGGAGGGAATCTCAGCTCTGGGGAAAGACAGCTGCTAGCCGTGGCCAGGGTCGCGATTCGCAACCCAACGGTTCTGGTGATGGATGAAGCGACTGCGTTTATGGACCCTTCTACGGAAGCCACCCTGCAGCGGGACCTAGATCGTCTCCTCAACCGGCGCACGGCAGTGGTGATTGCCCACCGGCTTGCCACCGTTGAGGCGGCTGACAGGATCTTGGTGCTTCGTCGAGGGAGCCTGATCGAGCAGGGTACCCATCTTCAGTTGCGTGCCAGTGGTGGTTTGTACGCCGAACTTGCCGATCTTCAGGAGCGAGGACTCGCCAGGCTTTGATCGATGAGCCAGTGATGGATCGTTTGAGCCAGTAGGTCGGGATGGCTCTGCATGGCCAGATGTCCGCACTGTTTGAGTTCTTTTAGGCAGTGCTTGTCGCTGTATTCGGCAAGATGTTGCACATAGCCGGGTTCCATCACGCGGTCCTGCTCACCGCTAATCCACAGGTTCTTAGCCTCCAAATCTGCAACCAGGTTTGGAATCTGTTTGACAGCTCCTCGTGTGGTGCTGTTCACCAGCAGACCCAGTGCCGCGCGTTGCTCCGCTTGAAATGGCCCCAACTGGCCGATGGGCCCTGGAAGTGAGGTGGGACGGAGTTTCAGAATCAATTGCCCTCCAAACCTGAGGCGTCGAAACGGTCTGGGTTGGTAGATCCCACCTCCGGCCGCCAACATCACAAGACCCGAGAGAGGCTGATCCCACTGTCGACGTAGATAGGTTTCTGCATGCAGGGCAATGCTTCCTCCCAGTGAGTGACCCATCAACACCACGTGGTGGCCCTTGGCTTGAGCTCGAATCTGCTCCGCAAGCCATTGGCCGTAGGACGCCAAGGTTGGTCGAAGCTGAGGAGGGCGAGACTCCAGTCCAAATCCTGGTAAATCAGGACACCACAAAGGGATAGAGGTGCCTAAGCGTGTCCAGCTTTCTTCAAACGGTGCCCAGACCTTGCGGCTGAGCATCCAACCGTGTACGGCGATCAGCAGCAGATCAGAGGTCATCGGTGCGTCAGGATTAAGGCATCGTCGCAGGACAGGGTGACTAGTACTCCCTCTCTCACCCAAGAGATTTTGGTGCATTCCTACGGGAAAGAGGCTCGGATCTGTGAAACGGCCAATACCAAGCTAAGCCTGGTATTCAGCCAGACTCGTCCAATGGATTTAGTTGAGCTGGAACAGCTCTTAGAGGCGGTGGGGTGGAGTCGCAGGCCAGTTCGGCGCGTTCGCAAGGCCCTCGATAACAGCTTGCTCAGGGTGGGGTTATGGCGCCATGACCCACGCATTCCACGCCTTGTGGGTTTCGCACGCTGCACTGGAGATGGTGTTCTTGAAGCCACGGTTTGGGATGTGGCCGTTCACCCCTTGTATCAAGGTGCTGGGCTTGGTCGTCAGTTGATGGATTACATCCTCGATGCACTAACAGAGATGGGAACGGAGCGCGCCACGCTGTTCGCCGATCCAGGGGTGCTGCCCTTTTATGACCGTCTTGGTTGGGACCTAGAGCCCAATGGTCACCGTTGTGGTTTTTGGTATTCCAATTGAATTGTTGAAAAGGGCTTTCCGTAGTACTCAGCTGCCAAGCGTGCTGGAGATTCCCCACGTCGCCAGCGATGCCGCAACCAGGCATTTTCAAGGCTGCGGCGCAGCACGCCTCCCCGCTGCCAGCGACGGCCATCGGTGGTGATCGCCAGGCCAAGGGGACGTAATCGTGTGAGTTGGCTAAGTCGCTGTACGAACTCAAGATCCTCCATTAACGGCAAGGCTGCGTATCCACCACTGCGCTCATAAAGAGACCTATGGAGCAGGAGGCCCTGATCTCCGTAGGGTTGTTGGCACCAGCGACTACGAAGAGCGATCACCCCTTCCAGTAGGCGTCGGGCTGGAGTGCTGGGGTGAATGTGTAAGTCAAAAAACCATGCGAATCGTTGTGCATCGGGATGCTGAATCCGACGCAGCACGCTGCTGCCCCAGTGTCTTGGCAGACGGCTATCGGCATGGAGAAAAAGGAGCCATTTGCCTTGGTTTTGCTGGATGGAGTGCTGGGCACCTGCAGCCAGTTGCTTGCCTCGCCCAGGTGGATGCTCTGTGATGAAGCGTCCACCAGCGAGAGCGCTGATGCGATGGCTGTGATCGTTGCTGCCACCATCCACCACCGTGATCTCGATCGGGAGAGGCCAGCGCTGCAGGTCAGCGAGGAGAAGTGGAAGACGCTCCGCCTCATTAAGGCAGGGAATCACCACGCTGAGCATGAGCGGGTCAGCGCTCATCGCTGCCATGAATGGAGATCAGCAAGACAATCAATGTCGTTTTTCATGCTGAGTAGATGGGGTGTGAGACCCAGCCCCCGAGCGCGAGCGCGAGTGATGTCCAACACCTTGTTGCTTCCCCATGGCACGTCCGCAAAGAGTGCATCGAGCTGTTGCTGCGTTAATGCAGCGCCCAGCCCCAGCAACCAATACCCACCGTCTGCGGAGGGGCCCAGCACCAAGGGTTGGTTTTGGAGCTTTTGGATCGCATGGCGCAGATCGTTTTGGCAAAGATCTGCAAGATCGGTTCCGATCACGATCACAGGCTTGTTCTCCTGCCTGAAGCGCGCGCGATGAATCTGACGGAGCATGCGAGCCCCAAGCGATCCCCGTCCCTGATCCACGAGGGTGCAGGGCGGTAAGGAGGGCAGACAGCGTTGGGCTGATCGCAGACTCACGCCGCTCATTGCCACCTGCACATCCACGTCACCCTGCTCGTTGAGTGCTTCAGAAACAGCGAAGGTATGGGCGGTGAGGCGTTGCTGAATGATGGCCGCCTGCTCGCTTCCGATGTCGACGGCCAGGCGACGCTTGCAGCGACCGCTAGCTGGCCAGCGAGCCATCACAACGAGTGTTGGGATGGGTGATTGAATCATCTTTGGCGTGGTAGTTCCTCAGGTGTGACATCCAGGGTTTGCTGTTCCCCAGCTCGTTCCACAATCAGCGGCATGACCCGACCCACCTGTCCTCGGTCAACGGCCAGCTGCACTTCAGAGGGGTCGTTGACGGCGGAGCCATTCACGTTGCGGATTAAATCACAAGGCTCAATACCAGCCTTGGCTGCGGGGCTGCCCTCCACCACTTCAATCACGAGCACGCCGTTGAGCTCGGGCACGGTGCAAAGGTTGCTCGTGGCGTTGATTTCTTTGGCCAATTGGGGGGTCAGGCTCTGCAGTCGTACACCGATATAGGGGTGGGAGGCCTGACCAGTGCTGATGATTTGTTGGGCAATGCGCTTGGCCAAGTTGATCGGGATGGCAAAACTCAGTCCTGCGCCAGGTGCTTGGCGAATCGCTGTGTTGATGCCGATCACTTGCCCAGCGGCGTTAATGAGGGGACCACCGCTGTTGCCTGGGTTTACTGCAGCGTCGGTTTGGATGTAGGGGACACGCTGGCCTTCTCCTACGGCATTGGTCCGATCCACAGCACTGATGATGCCCGCTGTGACCGTGTTGTTGAGCCCAAGCGGATTGCCGATCGCGATGGCCCATTCACCGGGTTTTAGGTCGTTTGAGTTTCCAAGGGGTGCGACAGGTAGCTTTTCAGCTACGACTCTCACCACCGCCACATCCGTTAAGGGGTCGCCGCCAAGAACGCGTCCACTGAAGCTGCGACCGTCAGGCAAGGTGACGGCCACTTTGTCCGCGCCTTCCACCACGTGCGCATTCGTGAAAATCAGGCCGTCAGAGCGTGTGATGAATCCTGAACCTTGACCGGCTTGTTTTTGGGTGGTTGGCCCACCTCCAAACAGGTTGCCTAGTGGATTGGATACCCGTTTCACGGTGTCGATGCGTACGACCGACGGACCAACCCGTTCAACGGCTTGGACGATCACGTTGCGACCGGGTTGTAGAGGGGCCGAACGAGGCCCATCACTCACTTCGGGAAGGGTTGCGGGTGCCTTCGCTTCTGGCTCTAAGCCAAGCCGTTGACGCAAGGATGATCCACACCCTCCCATCGTCAAGCTGACGATTCCGATCCCGATCCAGGGCAGGGATCGTGCCAGGGCGCGGGAGGCGGCAGCTGCCATGAACAGAAACGTGTTGAAACTGGTTTCATTAAAGACGGGCCACTCGGCATAAGGCGCGTAGATTCGTCATTCGCAGAAGGTGGGATGTGGTGCTGACGGGCAGTGAGCTCTGGAACAAGGTGCAGCACGCTCTTCAGAGCAACCTCAGCAAGCCCACCTTTGAAACGTGGATTCGTCCTGCGCGCTGTAACTCCTTCCAAGATCGGAGGCTGACCCTGCAGGCTCCCAATCGTTTCGCTAGCAATTGGCTGCGTAAGAACTACGTCAGCACCATTGCTGAAGTGGCGCAGGAGATCACGGGTCATCCGATCGAGGTGATCGTGCTTGCTCAAGACGATGAAGATGGGGCGCCTGGGTCGACTCTCGAGGCTCGGGTGTCGCCTTCCAGCCAGCAGGCTTTGGCACCAACGACGGCTGGAGTCGCTGCCCCGCCGAGCACCGCTCCCCGTCGGCTCCCCGGCTTGAACATGCGCTATGTGTTCAATCGTTTTGTCGTTGGCCCCAACAGTCGGATGGCGCATGCGGCTGCTTTGGCAGTAGCCGAGGCCCCAGGTCGTGAATTCAATCCGCTGTTCATCTGTGGAGGTGTGGGCCTAGGCAAGACCCATCTAATGCAGGCGATTGGTCATTACCGCCTAGAGATTGATCCTGAAGCGCGCGTGTTTTATGTGTCGACGGAAACGTTTACGAATGATCTGATTACTGCGATTCGTAAGGACGGTATGCAGGCTTTCCGAGACCGTTATCGGGCCGCGGATCTCATCTTGGTTGATGACATTCAATTCATCGAAGGGAAGGAGTACACCCAAGAAGAGTTCTTCCATACGTTCAATGCTTTGCACGACGCAGGGCGACAGATTGTGATTGCGAGTGATCGGCCTCCTAGCCAAATTCCTCGGCTGCAGGAGCGATTAATTTCTCGCTTCTCGATGGGATTAATCGCGGATATCCAGGCCCCTGATCTGGAAACACGAATGGCGATTCTTCAGAAAAAAGCTGAGCAAGAACGCGTTGCTCTTCCTCGCGACTTAATTCAATACATCTCTGGCCGCTTTACCTCCAATATTCGTGAACTTGAGGGAGCGCTCACTCGGGCTGTTGCGTTTTCTTCGATCACAGGAATTCCGATGACCGTTGAATCGGTCGCGCCGATGCTTGATCCCAGTGGCCAAGGTGTTGATGTCACACCGCAGCAAGTGATTGAAAAGGTGTCTGAGGTGTTCGACGTCACGGCAGAAGATATGCGCAGCAGCAGCCGACGGCGAGCGGTGAGTCAGGCTCGTCAGGTGGGGATGTTCTTGATGCGGCAAGGCACAGATTTGAGCTTGCCGAGAATCGGCGACACCTTCGGAGGTAAGGATCACACCACCGTGATTTATGCCATTGAACAAGTGGAAAAGAAGCTGGCTACTGATCCGCACTTAGCGAGTCAGGTGCAAAGGGTGAAGGATCTTTTGCAAATCGACTCTCGCCGTCGTCGCTAGGAATCATCAGGCATCACTGCCTTTCCAACCTGCCAAGTGGGATGCCGCTGATGAGCGAGCGAGCCTGCGCGCTGCAGGTAGGGCTGGATCCAAATGTTTTGAGCTAAAGGGAGGCATGGGCCTCGTACGCAACCAGAGGCCCCAACGAAACTCGTGATAAGGAATCAAGGGCTGTGGCTTGATCACTCCCTCCTGCTTCAGTTTCCAAACAAGGCTGCGGTAAGGATCATCCTGAAGGCCAAGCAATGTGGCGGGCAGGTCTTTCGCTGGCCACGGGCCATTGCCTCTGCCGTCTTGAAGATAGAGCCAACCCTTGTTGTGTAGTGCCTGGAGAGCCTCCTCCCTGGTACTAGTGGTTAGGTCGTCGATCACGTAGCCGTAAGTCGTAATCGTTGGAACCATTTCGAGCAAGGCTCGGAGGCGGTGATGTCGATCCACCATCCAAAGGTGTCCAAGCTGATTGCGTACCAATGGCACTGGCTTGCGATTGAGATACCGGCGACGTTCTTCGGGACTTTCCTCACGGAAATCACGTTGCCGGTTCCATACCTCAGCCATCCCCACACACATCTGTGTGGGCTGAAGGTCAGCAACGGCCACTTCAAAAAGCTTGAGCCCTTTGTTGTGATCAGGTATTGGGGCGTAATCAGGAAGATGCAGAGGGCAGGCCTCAACGCTGCATCCATCCACTATGCCGAGGTTGAGTTGTCAATTGACTCGCTGATCACTCCTGAGCTGACTTGGCTCTGATTGTTGGTGTACTCGTGCATCGAAGGCAGCGGGCAAAATGTGAGAAAAGAGTGAACCCCATGGAACAAACCTTTGATCTTGTGGTTCTCGGTGCTGGGTCTGGAGGCTTAGCTGCTGCCAAACGTGCTGCCCGTTATGGAGCCAAAGTGGCGATTGTGGAGGGAGATCGCGTTGGCGGTACCTGTGTCATTCGTGGTTGCGTGCCGAAAAAGCTGCTGGTGTACGGCTCTCTTCTCTCCGAACAACTCGAGGGTGCGTCGAGTTATGGCGTGAGTGTTGCGGGGGCAACATTTGATACGTCTGTGCTTTTGCGCAATGTGCGTCACGAGGTGGATCGCCTCAATGCACTTCATATCGATTTTTTGGCCAAAGCTGGAGTGGAGTTGATCACAGGTTGGGGCCGTTTTCTTGACCCGCATCGCATTGGTGTGTCTAAGGCGCGCGAGGGTGAGATCGATCAGGTGCTGCAGGCCAAGCGGGTGATGATTGCAGTGGGTGGGCGACCTTTTCGGCCGAACATTCCAGGGGCTGAGCTTGCTTGGATCAGCGATGACATGTTTTTGCAGCAGCGTTTCCCAGACCGGGTTGTAGTGGTGGGAGCTGGGTTCATTGCTTGTGAATTTGCTGGCATCCTGCGAGGCCTTGGTGTTGCGGTGACCCAATTGGTGCGTGGCGAACAGCTTTTGCGAGGGTTTGACAGCGAACTGTCAGGAGTTGTGCAGGAGGGTATGCAGTCCAAGGGCATCGACCTGCGCTTTGGACAAGGCCTTGCTGCGATTGAGGGTCAATCAAATGATTTGACTGTCGTGACCAAGAGCGGTGATCGTCTGTCGTGTGGTGGGGTCCTGTTGGCGACGGGGCGTCAACCATTCCTTTCAGGCCTGGGTCTCGATGCCGCTGGCGTGGTGGTCGAGGGGCATCGAATCCCAGTTGATGCCGATCAAGTCACCAACCTTCCCCATGTTTTTGCGGTTGGAGATGTGACGGATCGCATTTGCTTGACCCCTGTCGCGGTGGATGAGGGGCGTGCTTTTGCAGACAGTGTGTTTGGAAGCACTCCTCGGCAGGTCAATCACAACTTGGTTGCAAGTGCTGTGTTCAGTCAGCCGGAGCTAGCCACAGTGGGCTTATCAGAGGAGGCAGCGATTGCCCAGCTCGGTGCGGATCAGGTTGTGGTTCATCGCGCGCGTTTTCGCTCCATGGCTCAGGCGTTGCCTCAACACGGTCCCCGTTGCTTGTTGAAGTTGGTCTTGGAAGTGAGCAGCGGGAAGGTGCTCGGATGTCACATGGTTGGTGAGCATGCGGCAGAAATTATCCAGATGGCTGCTATCGCCGTGGGAATGGGGGCGACCAAGGCCGATTTCGATCGCACGATGGCCTTGCACCCGACGGTTTCAGAGGAGTTTGTGACGATGGCTTGATCCGTTCAGCCTTTTGTTGGGTCAGGTCATGCGCTGGCTGAGAGTGTCAGCTAATCGCAGGGCTAAGGCGATGGTGGTCAGACCCGGCCCCACGCTGGGACAGCTAGGAAACACACTTGAGTCGGCGATATAAAGATTGTCGAGTTCATGGCACTTCCCTGATGGGTCGACCACAGAGGCCGCTGGATCGGTGCCCATGCAACAGGTGCCGCATGCATAGCCCACAACGCTTAAGGGTGCTTCGCCCCTTGGGTGGGTCGGTGCGGTACTCACCACCCGAGTGAGTGGGTCGGCTTCGATCGCTTTGAGGGTGTCAATCCAGCGATAGACCAGTCGATCATGAGCTTCGCGATTGTTATGGATGTAGTTGATGCGGAGCTGATCGTTGTTTAGCCACACCTTGTTGTGGGTGTCGGGCAAGACTTCAGACATGGCCCACCAAGCCACCGATCGGGACGCCAGTCGCTCCAGTCCAAAATCAGGAATCATTTTGGTAACAAGGGACAGCACTGGCGGTGACTCTGCGAATAGGGCGTCCTGCAAGACACCTCCTGCGGCTTGAATGTGGCCCAGCGGGAACGAGACGTTTTTGTCTCCCCAGTAATAGTCATTGATTCCAAGCGATCGGGCATAGCGTCCGTCGTTGCGTTCGGTTGCGAGCTGCAGGATGGAGGTGAGTTGCAGATTCATCAGGTTGCGACCGACCTGGTCGGACCCATTACTGAGGCCTCGGGGGTGATGGCTGGAATGCGATCGCAGCAGGATGGCCGGAGAGTTGATGGCTCCTGCGGCCAGCACGATGAGATCCGCCTTGAACAGCCAGGCTTCACCGGCTACGTCAACTTCCACCCCCTTTACGCAGCTGCCGAGAGGATTTAAGTGCAAACGCTTCACTGCGGCTTGCGTTCGGATTTCCAGTTTGGAAGGATCGGCATTGTCGATGCCATACAGCTGAGAATCTCCACTTGGATCTTCCTGGCTGTTGGACCAGCTCAGCGGAAGGTCATAGGGCTGACATCCCTGGCGTTTGAGCGCTTCTCGTAGGGGCTCAAGAAAAGGAACCAGTGGTTTTGGCTCATGCTCAAAAGGGGAAGAGCGGGTTGGTTCAGTGGGGTCGATTCCTGAGCGACCATGCACTCGGTACAACTTTTCAGCTGCTGAGTAATAAGGAGAGAGCTGGTTGTAGTTGATGGGCCAGGACGGTGAAACCCCTTCTTGCAGCGGGACTTCATCAAAATCCTGTTCGCGCATGCGTTCCAGCACTGCACCCCAGATTTTTGTGTTGCCGCCGAGGGAGTAGGTGGTTTGTGGTGCGAATGGATCACCGTCAGGCCCAAACCAGCGCTCATTTTTTGGGTGATAACGATCTTTCCGGAATAGATCCACATCGGCCACATTTTGATCTTCGAGAGCCATGGCCTCTCCTCGCTCAAGCATCAGCACCGAGTGACCCTTTCGGCTCAGGGCACCGGCAAGGGTTCCACCACCGGCACCACTGCCGATGATGATCACGTCGTAATGGCTGTCGTCGATGATCATGATGGAAAGATTGAGGGCAGATCAGATCTGAAAACTCGGATGGATCAGGTCGTGCGTTGCCAGACGTAAATTAAAAGGTAAAGAATGATCCAAATAACATCAACAAAATGCCAGAAAAGACTTACTGATGTGACGCCCATATCCCCCTTCTCATAATTATTTGGCCTGAAAGATCGAATCAGCATCAATCCCATTAACAGAATGCCTGTGATGACATGCAGGCCGTGAAATCCTGTTAAAAGAAAAAATGTACCACCAAAGACTCCACTGCTAAGGCCGAATTGAAGTTCGGACCATTCCACATATTGTCCATAAACAAAGTATGCTCCCATGGCCATCGTGAGGAGCCATAAAGCTCGAAAGCCCCAAAGGTTTTTCCGATGCAAATAGCGCTCTGCAAAATAGGCTACAAAGCTTGAACTGACCAGCACGATTGTGTTGATCAAAGGCATGCGTGTTTCTAGCCCCTCAACACCTTCTGGAAGCCACTCTGGAGCGGTGGTTTTTAAAAGCGCAAAGCCAATAAAAAAGGCTAGAAAAATAATACTTTCTGAACACAGGAAAATGATAAAACCTGTGAGGTTGTGCCCATCGTGCTTGATGTGACCGGGTTGGTGATTGAGCGGTAAGTCGGGATTGGTTGTGGTCATTGCTTCAGGCCTCCATGGAGCGATGGACGTAGAAGTCTTGGTCTTCGACTAAGGGTTTGCCCAAGCCATAGCCGTAGGGCTCGCTGATAACGGTTGGGACATCGTCTTCGAAGTTTTCGGCTGGAGGCGGGGAAGGTAACAACCACTCCAAGCCAATAGCATTCCAGGGATTGGCAGGTGCTTTCGGCCCTCTGGCCCAGGAGCTCACAATGTTGAGAATGAAGGGAATGGAGGCCACGCCCAGCATGAATGCCCCAATGCTTGCAATCACGTTCCAGATGGCAAATTCCGGGTCATAGGAAGCCACTCGTCTTGGCATGCCCAGTAATCCTGCCCAATGCAAAGGCAACCAATTCAGTGTGGCGCCAATAAATGTCAATACAAAGTGAACTTTGCCCAGTCCTTCGTAATACATGCGTCCCGTAAATTTAGGAAACCAGTGGTAAATTCCTGCGAAAATACCAAAGCCAATGGTATTGAAAATGATGTAGTGGAAATGAGCGACAACGAAATAAGTATTACCTACGTGGATATCAATGGGTGCGGTGCCAAGCATGACCCCAGTAATCCCTCCAAAGATGAAATTTATAAGTCCGCCAAGCACAAATAGCATGGGTGTACTGAGCCGTATTTTTCCTCCCCATAGAGTTCCCAACCAGGCAAAGACTTTAACCCCAGTGGGAACAGCAATCAACATGGTGGTCACCATGAAAAGGTTTCGCATCCACTGTGGTGTTCCGGAATAGAACATATGGTGAACCCAAACAATGAGCCCCAAGAAAGTGATGATAAATGAAGCAAGGGCAACAAATTTGTAGCCGAAGAGGGGTTTGCGCGAATAAACCGTAATCACTTCCGAAAAAATACCGAAAACGGGAAGCACCATCACATAAACTGCTGGATGGGAATAGAACCAGAAAAAGTGTTGATAGAGAACGGGATCACCGCCTCCTTCTGGACGGAAGAAGCTCGTTCCAAAGCTGAGATCAAATAGAAGCATGATGGCTCCACCTGTTAATGCGGGGAGTCCAATCAGTTGCAGCGTTTGAGCAGCCCATGCAGTCCAGATGAAAACGGGCATCCGGAAATAGCCCATCCCAGGAGCTCGCATGCGAATGATTGTGGTAACGAAATTAATCGCTCCCATGATCGATGAAACACCGGATAAAGCGACGGCGAGGATCCATAGAAATTGACCGTTAATGAAATTGCCTAAGGGATTCTGGATGCTCACAGGCGGATAGGACCACCATCCTGAGGACGCAGGGCCACCGGGTACAAAAAAGCTGGCCAAAAGAACGATGGCAAACACTGGCACCAACCAAAATGCTGCTGCATTTAGTTTTGGGAAGGCCATGTCGGGTGCGCCGATCATGGTTGGAATCAACAAATTGTTGAATCCATTCAGGACGGGAAACAGAAAGAGAAACAGCATGATTGTTCCATGCATGGTGTAGAGCCCGTTGTAAACAGAGGGGTCCACTAAATCGGCGGGAGGTGTAATCAATTCTCCGCGCATCACCATGGCTAATAATCCACCGATGAGAAGGAAGATCAGAGCTAGGCACATGTACTGGATGCCGATCACTTTGGCATCGGTGTTGAATGTGAAAAATCTCTTCCAGTTGTCCGGCGCTCCTGGAACCGGATGTTGTGTTTTAAGGATGCGTGGATCGTATTTTGTACTAGTCATTAGTGTCAGGCTTCGTGGGGATCGTCAGGGTTGCCGGGATCGTTGACCATCGGAGGTGGTGCAGGTGGAACTGTTGCCCAACCTTTGTTTCCTTTGGAGAGCCTTTTTTGGTATTGAACTGTTCCCGGACTCAATCCAGGAACCAGTGGCTTCTCATTTGTGGATTGAAGCCAATTTGAGTAATCGTCTTTGGATTGGACGATGACATGGGTTTGATTGTCAGAGAAGTAAGCACCGCTGAAGTGGGCATCACGAAGGCGATAGCGGCCTTCTCTCGTTGGGGTGATGCTGTAAGAAATGACGCTTCCCGGAATGATGTCTTGCTTGAGCCGGAATGCTGGGATGTAGAAACTGTGGATTACATCTTTTGATGTGAGTAAGAAATTTGCGCGTTGATTAATTGGTAAATGCAATTCCGAACTTCGTACACCATTTGGATAGACGAATTCCCAATTCCATTGCCTTGAAATTACTTCGATCGGACCTACCTCGCTCAGTCCATCGAGACTGGCAACCGTTTTTGCTGACTGATTGACAGCCATGTCGTATTTATTCTTAGGCCCCAGTGTGTCGAGTTTTCCATTCACATCAATGGAGTAGATGGCTAGAGCCATCACGATGATGAATGGAATGACAGTCCAGATAATTTCGAGCTTGGTGTTTCCTTCGATAGGAAGTCCATCGCTCTCATCATATTTCTCCGCACGATTCGCAATGACCGACCACAAGATGAAGCCGACGCAACCGTTGAATAGAAACGCACCCATCCCTACTTCTAGGGAGAAGAGCCCATCAACATAGGGAGCTGCCGTAGAGGCAGCCACAGGTAGCCACGAAAATGACCATTGTGCAATTTGAAGACTGACAAGCAGATTCAGTCCCACAAGACTGAGCAAGATAAGTATCAACCTGAGCGATAGACCTTTCTTGGGTTTAGGGGTTGTGGATGTCATGGCAATACTTGTCTTAGGTCCGTCCCTGAAGCAAGCAGCTGATCGGCTGTGATGTGAACACCAAATTCACTCGCAAGCCAGGCGCCAAGGCTTCCGTGCACGCCCATGGCCAGGAGCACTACGGCTCCGCATCCCAGATAGAGCCAGCTCACCTGGCGACCGTAATCTTTACGCCATAAAAATCTCTGAAATCCCCGCCAGATGGTCATCACCACAATGATGAGCAGCAGTGCGACCCCTCCGATCGCGTGCCACAACATGGTGTCGATTGCATTTTGGCCGATGATGCTGCGAATTCCTGGCAGTGGAACGGCCAAGAGCATTTCGTAAAAGCCAGCTGCAACAGTGAAAAAGGTGATCACGCTGCAAGCGAGAACGTTGTACCAGCCAACATCGTGAAAACCGCTTCGTGTTGCGGGTAGTGCCAGGAAACGAAAAACTCGTTTCTCTAGGGGGTAAAAGGCCCCGGCAAAATCAAAGGCAATCCCGATGGCAAACAGGCCAATGGTGAAGTGCACCAAATTGGGATGGATCGGGATTGAGTAAGGGAGATTATTCGCCCCAAGTTGGTCGGCAATTTCATTTACCGGCGAGAGAATCGTGCTGATTACATTCATGACAGTGCTCCACTACGGACTGCTTCCACCACCGGGACCGTATGGAGGCCGTACACCCAAACGAGTTTGTCGCCTAGGTAAACCTGGCAGAACACCAACACTGCAAGAACGGCGTCAATAATCAGAAATCCTCGCGGCAGCACGGTGGGGTCTTTTTGTCTTGCGACGTATCGCCACCCCGTCAGGAGGCTGAGAATCGCGGCGAGCGACCAGCCAAGCGTGCTGTGGTAGTTCAAAATGTCTCTTGAAGCTCCATAAGGAGTGGCTAAGCCCGCTTCAATCTGCCCAAAGATGATGGCCACAAAGATGGCCACGGTCGCCACCAACAAGTTCCAGAAGCTCACCTCAAACAGGTTGCGCCGCCGTGTGAGCACTCCAATCAGGTCAAAGACCACCGTGATCAGCGCCATGGCAATCACGAAATGAACCACGATTGGATGGATGACATCCAGCCAGGGGAGATTCTTGTCGTTGAGCGGGGGGAGCAGCAGCCCAATCATCGGCATGCCGATCGTGCTCTTTAAGCATGGATAGCTTTTGCTCCGCAGTCATCCCTCCATAACGGAAGAGAAGCAGAAGCCCTTGTTGAACGTTATGCGCCCTTTCGTTTGAGCTGTCTCCAATAGCGAGCTGCCTGCACCGTGATGAGCACGACAACAGCAGGCAGTACAACGCAAAGCATGATGAGGCGAAATTCATCTGACCATGACGACAGCCCTGTGCGGGGAAGAACGTTGTCAGTGATGTACAGGACGTAAAGGCCAACCAGTAAGCCCCCTTCAAGTCTGCTGATTCGTCCTTTGGTCCAGAAGATTGGTAGGCAAGCCAGGCTTGTCAGAATCATCACTGGCATGTCGTCATGAATTAAATCCTGGCTCACACTTAAGCCGTCTGATCCAGCAGCCAATGCTCCTCCAGCAAGGACAAGAAGAAGATTGAGAAGACAGCTGCCAACAACGTTTCCGATCGCGAGATCCGTTCTTCCTTTCAATGCTGCGACCACTGAAGTGATCAGTTCAGGCATGGAAGTGCCTGCAGAAACAATGGTGAGACCGATGATGGGTTGAGGAACCTTGAGGATCTCGGCAACTCCACTGGCTCCATTCACAAGCAGATTGGCGCCAAATCCGAGAACAACAATGCCAACGACAAGGCGCACCATGGCCTTGATCCAACCCTCTTTAGCTGTCTCTAGGTCAATCTCTGGTTCGGCAGGCTCCATCTCCTCTGGTTCTTCCCGTGCGGTTCGGATCTCCCAGACGGTGTTAATGACAAGGGCCAGCAACAGAGCAACGCCTGATTGCCAGGTCACACGTCCTGCAGATGCCATCCCCCAAGCAGCAGCCGACACGGCGAGCAGAAGGGGGACATCCCTTCTCACTAAGCGGCTTTCGACTCTCAGAGGAAGAACTAGGGCGCTGCAGCCGAGCACGACCAACACATTGAAAATGTTGCTTCCCACCACGTTGCTGACGGCGAGCGCATCAGCCCCTTGCATCACTGAACTGATACTGACGAAAAATTCTGGCGCGCTCGTTCCAAGCGAAACCACTGTCAGGCCAATGACCAGCTGAGGGACGCCGAGGATGACGGCAAGAATCACCGCACCTTGTACGAATAATTCTCCCCCTCCGAAGAGCAGTCCGATTCCCACCAAGAGCTCGAGGGTAGAGATCAGAAAGTCAGGCATCGACTCCTTGCTTTATCAGCAACTATCTTCCCTGCTGGCCTCGACGGCTGCAAAGGGGAAGAGACTTAGCATTATCCAACTTCTAAGGAGAGACCCTGGTGCTCCTGAATTACATCAGCACCCGCAACCTCCGAGGTGATGCCTTTGGTGGGCTGACGGCAGCTGTGGTTGCCCTTCCGATGGCATTGGCTTTTGGAGTTGCTTCTGGTGCTGGTGCGGCTGCAGGCCTTTGGGGTGCCGTGATTATTGGCCTGGTGGCGGCACTGTTTGGCGGGACATCCACGCTGATCTCTGAGCCCACTGGTCCGATGACGGTGGTGTTCACTGCGGTGATTCTCAATTTCACCAGCCAAATCCCAGACCGAGCCACAGCATTAGCTCTGGCTTTCATGGTGGTGATGCTCGCAGGCCTTTTCCAAATCCTCTTTGGGTTGTGTCGATTAGGCAGATACATCACGATGATGCCTTACACCGTGATTTCAGGCTTTATGTCTGGCATTGGTGTGATTCTGGTCATTCTTCAGTTGGCCCCATTTTTAGGTCAGAGCAGTCCAACCGGTGGTGTGATTGGGACGCTAACCAGCCTGCCTCAATTGATTTCTGGTGCACAACCACTTGAGTTTTTATTAGCGCTGATTACCCTGCTAATTCTTTGGTTTACCCCTGAAAATTGGAAGCGTTTTTGTCCTCCCCAGCTTCTCGCTCTTGTTGTTGGAACAATTCTTTCACTTACAGTATTTGCGAATGTGGGTTTAAGTCGAATCCCTGAGTTTTCAGCTGATTTTCCTAGTTTTCAGCCTCCTGCTTTTTCGGCAATTACTCCAGATTTGCTTCGATTAATGGTGGTGAATGGAGCTGTATTGGGAATGCTCGGTTGCATAGATGCTCTGCTTACTTCTGTTGTGGCAGATAGTCTGACTAGGACAGAACATGATTCCAATAAAGAATTAATTGGTCAGGGTTTGGGGAATTTGGTGTCTGGTCTTTTTGGTGGCTTGCCAGGCGCTGGCGCCACGATGGGAACGGTTGTCAATATTCAGGCAGGCGGCCGTTCTGCTCTTTCGGGAATTGTGAGAGCCATCATTTTGATGCTTGTTATTTTGGTAGCAGCACCCTTGGCTTCGCGCATTCCCCTGGCGGTGCTTGCAGGTATTGCCCTGAAGGTTGGTTTTGACATTATCGATTGGAGCTTTTTGAGGCGAGCGCACCATTTGTCGATGAAGGCCGCTTGTATTACTTACGGAGTGATTGGACTCACGGTACTTGTTGATCTGATATGGGCAGTTTTTATTGGTGTGTTTGTTGCCAATGTTCTAACGATTGAGCGGATGACTGCTCTTCAGTCCAAGGGCGTTAAGACGATTAGCACCACTGATGATGATGTGATTCTTCCACCTGATGAGCAGGAACTTCTTGATCGGGCTTCCGGTCGATTACTGCTCTTCCAGCTCACCGGTCCAATGATTTTTGGTGTTGCTAAAACGATCAATCGAGAGCACAACGCGATTGAAGAATGTGAGGCTGTGTTATTTGATTTGAGTGAAGTTTCTCACCTGGGTGTCACAGCATCACTAGCACTTGAAAATGCAATCAAAGAAGCCATTGAAGTGGGCCGTTTGGTGTATGTGGTTGTACTCCCTGGGGCGACGCGCAAGCGCTTAGAAAAACTCAAGCTTCTGGATCTCCTCCCAGAACACCATGTCAGCGCAAATCGCTATGAGGTGTTGTTGCATGCCGTCAATCAATTGCCTCAGTTACAGGAGCTCTCCTCTTAGATGACCTCAGATCGTCTGGTCATGCGTCGTCCGGATGACTGGCATGTCCATCTCCGAGATGGGCCCATGTTGGAAGCGGTGCTGTTTGCAACGGCCAGGGTCTTTGGAAGGGCGGTGGTGATGCCGAACTTGCGACCACCCATCACAACTGTGGAAGCTGCGCGTGGCTACCGCCAGAGGATTGTGGATGCGCTGAACCACGGCGTGATGTTTACGCCATTGATGACTGCGTACCTAACGGATGATCTTGACCCCAACGAGTTGGAGCGAGGTTTTGTTGAGGGGGTGTTTGCAGCAGCGAAGCTTTACCCAGCCAATGCCACGACCAATTCAGCAGCTGGGGTAAGCGATCTGGTGTTGATTGCGCCTTTGCTGGAAAGGATGGAGGCGATCGATATGCCCTTGCTCATTCATGGAGAGGTCACCGATCCAGATGTGGATGTGTTTGATCGGGAGGCAGTTTTTATCGAGCGGCATCTCATCCCTTTGCGTGAGCGTCACCCTGGATTGCGGATTGTTTTAGAGCACATCACCACACAGCAAGCCGTGGATTACGTCGCCAATGGAGACCAGCGTTTGGCAGCCACAATCACGCCTCATCACCTCCATCTCAATCGCAATGCGATGTTTGTGGGTGGCTTGAAAAGTGATTTTTATTGTCTTCCCGTAGTCAAGAGAGAATGTCATCGTCGCGCCCTGGTAAGGGCGGCGACGAGCGGCCTTCCTTGCTTTTTTCTAGGGACGGATTCAGCCCCCCATCCCCGATCGGGTAAAGAGTCAGCCTGCGGCTGTGCCGGGATTTTCAACGCTATGCATGCCATGGAGAGCTATGCCGCTCTATTTGAACAGGAGGGTGCACTGGATCGTTTAGAGGCTTTTGCGAGTGAATTCGGTCCGCGCTTTTACGGCTTGCCCTTAAACACCGACACCATTGCATTGGTGCGTCAGCCGCAGATTGTGCCCCAGCAGCTCACTCTTCCTCAAGGTGGTTTCGAAGCATTCGACTCTGAAGAGGCGCCTGTCTTCTTTCATGCCGGTGAGTCTCTGGCTTGGTCTGTTGACTTGACGGGTCGGGCTTAAGGGATCTGCAACACGTTCGACGCTTTGACGGAATGGGTCCAGAGGGGTTCTCTCTGTCTTCTGCTCTTAAAACTAGATGTGTGATCTGTTACGACCATGTCTTGACTGATGGGGGCGGGGGGACTTGAACCCCCACAGACATTTCTGCCCAAACGATTTTAAGTCGCGTGCGTCTACCGATTCCGCCACGCCCCCGCGTGCCATGCAGGCTCGCTCCGACATCTTAGATTCACCCCAATCAGGTCGTCTTCTGTGTCCATCGATAATCTCCTGTCTTCGGTCTCGTCAGACACGCTGCTTGTGATCGGTGGCTATGCGGCTTTGGGTGGCCTCTACCTAGTCGTGATGCCACTTGCACTCTTCTTTTGGATGAATCGGCGCTGGCATGTCATGGGGAAGATTGAGCGCTTCTCTGTGTATGGGCTGGTGTTTTTCTTCTTTCCAGGAATGATTGTGTTTGCACCATTCCTCAATCTCCGCCTCAGCGGTCAAGGGGAGGTTTAAGTCTTTGACGCGTGCCGGTGTTCTCAAGCTTGGTTTAGGTCTCTTACTCGCTGGGGGTGTTGGATTTTGGCTATTTAAGGCCGCAGGGTTTGAGGGGTTTTCAGCAGGAATCGCTGCTGAGGCCGTGTTGGTGGTGATTGTCGTGGTCTGGACAGGCTCTTACCTCTTCAGGGTGGTGACGGGGCAGATGACGTACATGCAACAGCGTCGCCGCTATCGAAAGGAGTACGACCAACTCACAACCGATCAGCTTCAGGCTCGTTTTGATGCCTTGAGTCCGGATGAGCAGCAAGCCCTGCTCGCATCTCTCAATTTGGATGAGTCTGAATCGGAACAGACCACAGAACCGTAGGCTCCGTTAATCAGACCCTCTGCTCTCTGTGACGGAACAACTTTCCAGGATTGAAGCGGTTTTCTCCCGAACGGCTCAGGAACAACGCATGGCATTGATGCCATTTCTGATGGCAGGGGATCCAGATTTGAGCGCGACGGCTGAAGTGCTCCTGAGCCTTCAAGCCAATGGCGCTGACATTGTGGAGCTTGGCATCCCCTATACGGATCCATTAGCGGATGGGCCTGTGATTCAGGCTGCTGCCTTTCGGGCCTTAGCGCAAAAGACCACGCCAGCGAAAGTGATCGAGATGTTGGCTGGCTTGAAAGATCAGCTCACCATGCCCGTGATTCTGTTCACTTACACGAACCCTCTTCTCAATCGTGGACCGGAGCGCTTCTTTGCGGAAGCTGCTGCTGCTGGTGCGGCAGGCTTAGTGGTGCCTGATCTTCCTTTAGAGGAAGCAGAGAGATTGTCTCCCTTAGCTGCATCGTTTGGATTGGATTTGGTCTTACTTGTTGCACCAACAACACCGCAAAATCGGATGCAGAGGATTGCTGAATCCAGTCGTGGTTTCACTTATTTGGTGAGTGTGACCGGTGTGACCGGCGAGCGCGTCAAGCTCCAGGATCGCGTAGCGACGTTGGTTAGCGATTTGAAGGCGTGTAACAGCCGTCCGGTGGCTGTTGGGTTTGGGATTTCTGGGCCTGACCAAGTTTTGCAAGTGAAACAGTGGGGGGCTGATGGTGCAATTGTTGGTAGTGCTTTGGTTAAACGAATTGCCGCTGCTTCGCCCGGGAACGCTGCCCTAGAGGCTGGAGAGTTTTGTCGGCAACTGAGGAGTGCTGCTGGATGATCTGGCTTGCTAATAAAGCTGTTGATTCAATGCATATCAGTCGTTTGTGCGGCTAAATGACGCCACCCTATTGTCAATAAAATCCTTTAAAGGAGATTTCGAATGGCACGCTTTGTTCTTTGGGGAACATATTGCGATGGCGCACTTCAAAAGCGTGAGCCTTTTCGAGATGAGCATCTTGCTGGACTGCGTGCGCTCAAAGAACAGGGAACATTAATCACGCTGGGCCCTACAGAAGGCAGTACGCACGTGTTTGCGATTTTTGAATCAGACAGCAAAGCAAGCGTTTGTGCCCTACTTGAGCAAGACGTGTACTGGCGTAAAGGGATCTGGACACAGCTTGATGTTTATCCCTGGGTCCAGGCCTTTTGAGCTTGTTGCCAAACCCATTCACCCACAATCACATCACCACCCTCACCGAGGGTTTTGGCGTAACCACTCATTTGTCCGATTCCTGCTCGGGCGACTTGCGCAATGGCCTCACTGCTATCGAGTCCACGCTTTGTTAGCGCTTTGATCTTGAGAGTGCGTCCTCGACGAATAATGTTTTCGCCATTGGGGTGGCAACTCGCGCAATTGTTTTGAAACAACGAGGCTCCAGACTCCACGGCAAGTGCAGTTGAAGGCCACAAGAGCATTACGGCAAGCAGGATTGATGAGAGGAGTCGAATCATGCTCACAGAGGGTGGTAGAGCAATAGTTTGCTTCCTTGTTCGGCGTCGTGCTGATGCTTGTCTCGATTGTTGGCAGGATTAGAGAATTGATGGACATTCCCCTTGGCCGAAAAGGATCTTCAGCGATTCCTGCAAAAGGTGAATCATCTGAATGGCTTGGTTCAGTCTCTTCACGAGCATCCTGAGCGACGTGAGCAGCTCGCCGCTTGTGACGATCACAACTCAGTTGTGCAACTTGCCCGTTCCTGGGGGTTTGAGATCGCTAGACGATGGGGTGATGGAGAGGGGGAAACGATTGATAGGCCGATTAACAACCTGTTTCATGGTCAGGATTTAGATGATGGCGAGGAGCACGAGCGGATGCTTTGCCAAGGTCCTGATTGGCGCTTGATGCGGATCGAGTCATGCGCGGCTTCCAGCCCTGAAGGGTTCTGGTACGACCAGGCTGAAAACGAGTGGCTGACCCTGATGCGTGGCAGTGCCAGATTGCAATTCAAGGATCCCGAGGAATGTTTCGATCTCAGTGTGGGTGATCAGCTCTTGATTCCAGCCCATCGTCGCCACCGTCTCGTGAGGACAGATCCGCACCCTGGAACGTTATGGCTTGCTCTGTATTGGCCTGTGAACTCCAGTCCTCCTGTCTTGTCGCTGAATCAAGAGGGGTTGAGCGTTTGACGAGCCAGTAGGAGCCGGCAAGGGCAATGGAAGCGACACCAAGCCCAATGAGCAGTTGTGGTTTGTTCTCAGACCCTGAAGGTAAAACAATCACTTTTCGGGCAACAGCCGTTAAAGCTGTGACCAGAACGAGTTCAATCTGGATGACATGTTTCCTGAGGTAGCTGGTGACGTTCTGAAGAACTTCAAGGGCAATCAGGACAGTTAGGAGATCTCCAAGAATTTTGATTAGTCCATCGCCGAGCCAATAGGAATTGCGATCGGTGTAAATCAGCGCAAGGCTGACGCGAATGGTGAGTTGGATCAGGGCCGCCACAATCACCACAGCTGTGATGACTGTGAGCAGCTTGGCGACTTGTTGCTCTGCGGAGTCAACGAGCAGCAGGAAGGATCGACGCTTGCGACGGGCCTGAGGCACGGCTGATCAGTTGGTGAATGGGTTGTAGTAAGGCTTGGCAGGGGTTGTACCTGCTGGGTTTTCGATCTTGGTATTACAGGTGATCGAACCGTCGTCTCCCGTTACGCAATCTGTTGGCACCACAGTGCTGCCTGGCCCTGAACGGCTGTTGGGACCAAGCAGCCATGTTTCTGTTTGAGCCTGCGCGATCTGAGGCGCAACAACACAGAGAGCAGCACCAGCCATGAGTCCGACGCTGAAGACGAGGGAAGCGGATAAACGCAAGGCAGGAAAGCATCTAAAACCACTTTGCCTGTGATTGCCCTCAGTTGCCGCGATCGTCGCGGATTTCGCGCAGAAGGAGATCGAGTTGGCCAAATGGATCGGTGTCTGTTGTTAAGTCTCCTGCGGAGGCGTTGGCATGCGCTGGAGCGTTATTGATCCAATCGGCTTCGATGCTGCAGAGCTTCGCAGCGAGACGGGGTAGCCCTCCGAGCCGATGCTCTCTTTCAAGCACTTCCATCAGAGCGGGCATGCGAGTTGAGGTTGCTCGAAGGCTACGGCGAAGATCGGCTTGGGTTCGACCCTGCTGTTTCAGCCAATCCTTCAGTACGAGAGCCAGCTCTTCCTCAACGTCTGGAGACCAGGGATTCATGAGCGTCCGAGGGGGAACCATCGATCCAGTCTGCGTTGTGCCCGTAGACGGATGTCTGGTGTGATGTGTTTGCTGCATAAACCGATCACAGCTGTCAACGCAACAAGGTCATCGCTGAACCCCGCGACAGGAAGAAAGTCGGGAATGAGATCGGTCGGTATGAGCAGGTAGGTGAGCGCTGCCAGCATGGTGAGTCTGGCTTGAGGAGGAGTGGCCTGATCCATCACCATCTCAAGGGCTTCAAGGGCTGGAGCCGCAATCGTTCTTCCAGCACGCCTGAGTAACCGCTGAAAGACTCCTTCATCAATGACGGAGCTGTCGATCACATCAGCTTCAAAAACGGAATCGGTGCAAGAAGAGGCATCAGTCATGAACGATGCAGCGTTGAGCAGTCAAGGTGCCTCCACTATCACTTAAATCGCTTGATTTTTAGTAGGCGGGTTCCACCAAGCCCTGTTGGATGCTGGTTTTACGCAGTTTGCGTAATGCTCTTTGAACCACCTGGCGGCAATATTCTCTGCTGCAATTCATTTGTCGGGCAACTTCGGCAAGGGTGCGCCACTCGTGGCTTCCATCAAGGCCAAACCGCAGCATGACGATGGTTCTCTCCTTTGGGGTCAGGTTCGAATTGTCGAGCAGTTTCCAGGCGGAGTCTGTGCGCTCAGCGATTTCAGCCCGCTCCATCGGTGGGATTTCATCGCTTGGCAGCACATCCACCAATTCGGATGGATCGGATTTCGACTTCACAACACCCTGAAGGCTCACCGTGACACTGCGGAGTTCACAGCCCAACAAGTCCTCAACCTCGCTGATCGGCAACTTCATGCTTTCGGCCAATTGCTCCGCGGATGGGGCAAGCCCATTGCTTTGCATGAGACGCGCTTTTGCAGCACGTAATTTCGTCAGTTTTTCATTGACATTGACAGGGATGCGAATCGTTCTACTTTGCGTAGAGAGGGCGCGATTCAAGCCTTGGCGAATCCACCAATAGGCATAGGTAGAAAAACGATGGCCTCGGGTGGGATCGTATTTTTCAACAGCTCTGGTCAGTCCGAGCGTGCCCTCTTGGATGAGGTCAAGAAGATCAAGTCCCTTGCCTTGGTAGCGCTTCGCAAGATTGACAACCAACCTTAAATTGGCCGTAATCATTTGATTTTTTGCCTTTTCTCCGCGTTTGATTGTGCGCTTCTCTTCGTCGTTGTAAACGCACGCATCTCCTTCGCCACCTGCGATCGTGCAGCGCTCAGTCAGAGCTGCCATAGCCTGCACCTTGCGGCCCAGGGTTAATTCCTGTTCAGGCGTCAGCAGTTGATGCCGACCGATTTCGCCGAGAAAAGCACTCAGAGAACTCACCATCTGTGACTCCTGGTTTTCTTGAACTTAGGGCGAAAGTCTTTCTATCCAGATTGCGTAATAAAGACTGCGGAATTTATATTTATACCTTAATTCATGTTTTTATCGTTATTCATTATTGCTCCATGATTTCTTTTTGTTGCGCGTTAGCCAGAGGCCTGCAGGTGGTCTTTACACCAGCGCGCTGGCAAGCCAGCAGCTACGGTCAGCCCCACTGAATCATTTGTTATGCCGCTGGCCACTTTGCTGACTCCAGAAATCGCCAAAAGCGCTGGTGTGGCCTATGTGCACTATTTAAGTTTCATGCTTTGTTTTGCCGCTCTCGTGGTGGAGCGTCGCTTATTGCGTCCAGATCCCGATCGACGGGCAGCTACGGCCATGGTGATCACTGACATCATTTACGGGATCGCCGCTTTGGCCCTGCTGGTGAGTGGCATTTTTCGTGTCTTGTATTTCGGGCAAGGCAGCGAGTTTTACACGACGAATCCCTTGTTCTGGTGGAAGGTGGGTCTGTACCTATCCGTAGGTGCCTTGTCGTTGTACCCAACAGTGACCTACATCCTCTGGGCCATTCCTTTGCGTAAGGGAGAACTCCCAAAGGTGTCTGAAGCGCTCGCTACTCGCCTGGGCTGGATTGTCAACATTGAGTTGGTGGGTTTTGCCCTTGTGCCCTTGTTGGCAACACTGATGGCGCGTGGTGTCGGACTACCGGCATCGTGATTTGAAGCATGCAAGTTGACCCCTGTCCCCCAGTCCAGGCTCAGCAGATCAAGACCGACTCGTTGCGAGCTAGTGATCTGACCAATGCGCCAGGGTATGGCTCCAGATTGGCGATCAGCTCATCTGGATTTCCCGTGCTGCCGCGCTGGTGCGTCTGGGTTCAGCCAGCTGAAAGCGCTGAGCCCAATCGCTGGGAAAGACGATGGTTCGGCGCTGTAGATGGTGCTCTCGATGAGTGGTCTGCTGTTTTGCCGATCATCCGGGTTGACGACCCTGAGCGGGCTCATGTCCGAGTGGAACGTCGCAGGCCGCCCCGGCGACGTTTGGCAGATGGATGGCGAGCAAGCAATGGCAGAAGCGTCCTTCAGGTGTTGGAGGTGCAACGGCAGGGGGTATGGCGTCTTGAGCCCCAAGTCACCGTGATGGTGTCACCTGAGTTGAGATCGGAATCTCAACAGGCCACAGCGCTTCATGAACTAGGACATGCTTTCGGATTGTGGGCCCATAGCTTGGTGCCTAATGATGCGATGGCACCTGTCCAAGGAGCGTCCCCGGTGTTGAAGCTGTCGCCCCGTGATCAGCTCACTCTTGAGTGGATGCGACGGCAGCCCACTCGATTTGGACTGCCTTTGCCTGCGCCTGTAAGGCCTTAGGAACGCCTGGGCGCTCCACGGCGACTGGCGAGAACAGCTTGGACGTCTCGCCAGCTGACGTTGTGATGGGCTAGAGCCACTTGGAGGTGAAAAATTAAATCAGCAGCTTCACCTGCGATTTCGTTGGCGTTGTTGTCTTTGCATGCCATTACGAATTCTGCGCTTTCTTCACCGATTTTTTTGAGAATTCGATTGTCACCCCCTTCAAGCAATCGGTTGGTGTAACTCCCTTCGTCTGGGCAGTTGCGGCGATCTTCAATCACGCGCATCAATTCGGTGCAAGCATCGGCTGGTGGGGGTAATGCCTCGTGTCCTCCTTGGCTAGGAACTGGACCATCGTCATAGAAACAGCTGCGTGCTCCTGTGTGGCACGCCACATCGCCGGTTTGTTCGATCGTGAGAAGCAATACATCAGCGTCGCAGTCGTAGCGAAAGCCCTTGAGACGTTGAATATGACCGCTGGTTGCTCCCTTATGCCACATCTCTTGTCGAGACCGACTCCAGTAGTGCACTTCACCGGTGCTCAGTGTGAGTTCTAGTGCTGCACGATTCATCCAGGCCTGCATGAGGATGGCACCATCAAGCCAGTCTTGAGCGATCGCAGGGATGAGCCCCTTCTCATTGAAGCGGAGTTCGTCAATGAAGGCGATATCAGCGGCTGGCATCGGGCCTCGGTGCATTTAGATGTAGACAAGGTCAATTCTCCCGCAGTGTGCTCCCTCTTTTGAGCTGATGTTTCTGCCTCCCGCCGGCTTCACCTGCAGCAAGCATTTCGAGGGGTATCCCTGCTGTCATAGGCAGTGGCAACACGAAGGACATTGTCATTTCGTCCATGGCTACAGCCGAAGCTTCACCTTTTGGTTTGCCGCTAAGGAGCTTGATGCATGTGGCTTTGTGGTGGATTTCTCAAGTTTGCGTCCCTTAGAGAAACAGTTGAGAGATCAGTTTGATCACACTTTTTTGGTCAATGATGATGATCCCTTGCTTGAACAGTGGCGTTCTCTGCATGAGCAGGGAGCCATCGATCTTCGCGTGATGAAAAATGTAGGAATGGAAAATACGGCACAATTATTGTGGAACTGGGCCAATGAACTCCTGAATGAACGTGATCTTGGCCGAACCTGTTGTTGGAAAGTAGAAGCGAGAGAAAATATTAGTAATGAAGCAACGTATTATTCAGTTCCACACTGGTTTGAGTCTAATACTTCGGAGAAGTAACCTTCTGCATCGAGCTATTGCTTTTTACAGCTTGCATCGTATTGATCGTGCTGTGAGCAGTAGATCCTGCTCGAAGTGGATGATTTGATGATTGCTTTATTTTGATGCGCACGGGGAAACGTTGTGGCACTTTCACCCAATTACCAGTGGCATTTTGAGGTGGGAGAAGGGAGTAATAGGCTCCACTGCCTGAGCTAATATTAATAACAGTTCCTTCAAATTTCTTGCCTGGATACATGTCAAGTTTGATCGATGCTTTCATGCCAGGACGAATTCGATGGATTTGTGATTCTTTGTAGTTCGCATCAACCCACCATTGACTGTTGTCGACTATTTGGAAGAGAGCTTGTCCAGGTTTTACATACTGCCCTGTCCTGATCGTAAATTTGTTGCTGATGAATCCATCAAAAGGTGCATGATATTTTGCGTAATTGAAGTTAATCTTTGCCGTTCCTAGTTCGCTTGCATTTGCATCAATTAGTGATTCCTGCTCGAGAAGCTTTTGCGAAATTCTTCGTATCTCTGCTGTGGCTCGATTGACATCTGCATCTGCTTCAATGGTGGAAGCCTGGAGCTCTTGTTCTTTTTCTAGAGAAACGACATCTTTCTCCAAAAGGAAGGCATAGCGTTTTTGGTTTAAATCAACTAGCCAACGAGATGCCTTTTTACTTTTGAGATCGTCTTTTGCTTTTTGAAGCTCTTGATGCATGCTTTTTAAGTTTTTCTTACTGGCTTCAAGTTTGCTTGTTTTTTGATCAATAATTACCTGAAAAGAATCAGGAACGATCTCATATATGAGCTCTCCTTTTTTGACAAATTGATTAGGTTGAATATGGATATTTTTTATATAACCAGCGACATAGGGTGCGACTGTGACGGTATATGCATGAACATATGCGTCTGGAGTGTTTGGATAGTAATGCCCATAGACAAAAAAGGCTGAGATTCCCAGCGCTAATGTCCCACTTGAGCATGATGCAATAAGAATAGTTCTTTTTTTCTTGTTATTGTTTTGGCTGAATTCTTCTGGGGATTTGATCATCGCAAGATTTTGCAGAATAAGTTTTTGTTGGTTGTTTTATAATACATCTAACTCTGGTTTTTTGCACTGGCTTCTTTGTGCAGGAAGGGAAGGAGGCTGAGAGGAATTAAGATCAATCCAGCAGTAGTCGATAAATTGATAATGCTTATGACGTCCACCTGCTTGCTTATTGCCTCATTGATGACCTCAAGAGATGCTTGTGACCATGTGTCTGTGGTTATCCCACTATTTATATTCAGAAATGGTGCTTGGAAGATTTCAAGAGCAGTATTTGATTCAAAAATTTGAGAGCGGAATCGATCCCAACTGCCTTGGCTTGATGTTGTGATTAATGCTTGGCTGATTCCCCCTGAAATTGCTTTGGTTATATTTGTGCAGAAAAAGGAAACGGCGCTTGCTCCAGTCATTAGTTCTGCAGGCATTGTTTTAAAGCAAAGCTGTAACTCCATAATAATGAAACCCAGACCAAATCCAAGCATAAAGAGTTGCTTTGTGAGGGTCTGATTGTCTTGGAGCGAATTGGTTCCACTGATCCAAAGTGCAGCAGTTGCAAAGATAAGGATGCCAAGGCTAGAGATTATTTTCTTTTGCAATAAGGTTCTACCTATGTAAAAAGGATTTATGATTGGAGTGGTAAGGTAAACTCCAGTAACGGTTCCTAATGAGAAAAAAGCAAATGGGATTGAATAACTTCCAATCGTATTTCCCATCACCTGCATCATGAAACCTGGGACGGTGCCAAAAATCATGAAAACAAAAAATAAGATCACTGAAAGGTTGATTAAGCTGACGCAGTAATTGATATCATTGAATATTTTTGGGTTGATCAAAGGTGGACCTTTGCTTAGTCTCCAGAAAAAGAATCCTATTAACAGAACTGAGGTCCATACTGCGATAATATATGTAGAGCTTTGAAACCATTCTTTTTGATTGCCATACACTAGGGACATGCTGAAAAGACCAAATCCTCCGGCTAGCAAGCTATACGTAAGCCAATCAATTTTAATTTTCGTATCACCAGGCGTTCTCGGCATGAGTTTGATGATGATGCCTAAAAAAGTTAATATTAAAAGACCGAATAATCCATAAATACATCTCCATCCAATATTCCAAGTGATGAATGCTGAGATGGCGATCCCACCTGTAGCCCCAATGGCAAAGAAAAAGACGAGAAGCGATTTTCCGAGGGGGATGTAGGCCTTCCCGATGCGTCCACCCATGTGGCCGCCAGCAATGGGTAGCGAGACACCTCCTCCAAGGCCCTGCAAGATCCTGAAAATATTAAAGACGTGTTGTTCTGTCGATAAGGATGCGGCGATGAGACTGATCCCAAACAATCCAAAGCCAAGAATTGTGATGGCTTTGGGACCAACTTTTTGCTGTAAGTTCCCAACGAGCGGCATGATTAAAGCCGCAGGAATTAAGAAAAGTGCATCCGACCAAATGCTCTCGTATGGAGTACCTCCCAGGTAGCCTCTTGAATAAAGATGGTCAGGGACTCCAATGGTGTCTGTTAAGAGAAAGATTGTTGTGGAAAGAAGAATAGCCATGGTGAGAACTGCCCGATTGGTTCTCCAGAAACCACTGAAATCCCCGCGTCCTGTTGACGCAATTTCACCATTGACCTCTGAATCCATCCTTTCAACCTTCTTTGCCACCATTTAAGCGAACTTTAAGCTGGTTGTGAATGCACTCGCACAGGCAGTGAGTCGAGTAAAGGTTCAGTTAATGCTGAGTTGTTCTTCTTCAACGTCTACCTGGGCTGTGCTGCCTTCTTCGTAGCGACCTGAGAGAATCGCTTTCGCAATGGGTGTTTCCAGTTCCCGCTGAATCGCTCGTTTGAGGGGCCTCGCTCCATAAACGGGGTCATAGCCGGCATTGGCTAGCCAGTCGGTGGCTTCTTCACTGATGTTGAGATCGAGCTTTCTCTCGCTCAGGCGTTGTCTTAAGCGTTCTACTTGAAGGCCAATGATTTGGCGCAATTCATCGCGACGAAGACTATGAAAAATGATGGTGTCGTCGATTCGGTTTAGGAACTCTGGACGGAAATGGCTGCGTAGAGCTTCATTGACCCGACTCTCCATCTCTTGATGTTGGTTGTCATCACCTCCTAACTCGAGGATGGATTGACTGCCGATGTTGCTCGTAAGAATTAGTACTGCATTGGTGAAATCAACAGTGCGGCCTTGGCCGTCGGTGACGCGACCATCATCGAGGATTTGGAGCATCACATTGAAAACGTCCGGATGAGCTTTCTCTACTTCATCGAACAAGATCACTGCGTATGGTCTTCTCCGCACAGCTTCTGTGAGCTGTCCTCCAGCTTCATATCCCACATATCCGGGAGGTGCTCCGATCAAGCGACTCACCGTGTGTTTCTCCATGTACTCCGACATATCGATGCGAACTAAGGCGTCTTCGCTGTCAAACAGTTGGGCCGCCAAGGCTTTCGAAAGCTCTGTTTTTCCCACTCCAGTTGGGCCTAAAAATAAAAAACTGGCGATGGGTTGATTTGGATCACTTAGTCCAGCTCTCGATCGCTGGATGGCGTCGGCTACTGCCGTCACTGCTTGGTGTTGTCCGACGACGCGTTCATGGAGCTGGTCTTCGAGTTTGAGTAGTTTCTCCATCTCGGATTGAACAAGCCTTGCCACAGGAATTCCTGTCCACTTTGCAATCACCTCAGCGATGTCGTCTTCGCTGACCTCCTCTCTTAGCAGTGATTTTTCGCCAGTGTCATCGGTTTCTGCCAAGGCATGTTCCTGGGCTTGCAGTTGCTTTTGGAGTCCAGCGAGCGTTCCGTATTCCAACTCTGCAGCCTTGTTGAGGTCATAACTCCGCTTGGCTTGTTCCACCTGTAGTTGCACGCGTTCGATCTCTTCCTTCAGAGCAGAGAGTTCATCAATGGCACCTTTTTCTTGCTGCCATTGAGCATTGAGGGTGCTTTGTTGTTCGGATAATTCCGCAAGTTCTCGTTCCAACCGCTGCAGTCGCTCTTGACTCGCCGGATCAGACTCGCGTCCTAACGAGAGCTTTTCCATCTCTAACTGAAGGATTTTGCGATCGATTTCGTCGATCTCCTCTGGTTTGGAGGTGATCTCCATCTTGAGCCTGGCGGCTGATTCATCCACAAGGTCGATCGCTTTGTCTGGAAGGAAGCGATCGGCGATGTATCGACTACTCAAAACAGCTGCTGCAACAAGCGCGCTGTCTGCAATGCGGACGCCGTGGTGTACTTCGTAGCGCTCTTTCAGTCCACGCAAAATTGAAATGGTGTCTTCAACGGTGGGTTGATCGACCAGCACTTGCTGAAAGCGACGCTCTAGGGCGGGGTCTTTCTCGATGTGTTGTCTGTGCTCGTCCAGGGTGGTGGCCCCGATGCAGCGCAGTTCGCCTCGCGCAAGCATGGGCTTCAACAGGTTGCTGGCGTCCATGGCGCCACCGGTGGCACCTGCACCGACCACGGTGTGGATTTCATCGATGAACAACACAATTTGTCCTTCGGAGTTGGTGACCTCCTTGAGCACGGCTTTAAGGCGTTCCTCGAATTCACCGCGATATTTGGCACCAGCGATCAGTGCTCCCATGTCGAGGGCGATCAACTGACGATTTTGTAGTGCCTGAGGCACATCGCCATTCACGATCCGTTGGGCCAGCCCTTCCACAATGGCTGTCTTGCCCACCCCTGGCTCACCAATCAGCACAGGATTGTTTTTGGTGCGGCGGCTGAGAATTTGAATGGTTCGTCTGATTTCTTCATCGCGACCGATCACCGGGTCGAGCTTGCCGTCACGGGCAGCGCTGGTGAGATCGCGACCATATTTTTCGAGAGATTCGTAGGTCCCCTCAGGGTTCTGGTCGGTCACTTTCTGACTGCCACGCACGGCATTAATAGCGGTTTTTAAACGTGAGGTATCGGTGCCAGCCTGGCCTAGAAGCTGGCGGCCACAGCGGCCATCGTCGGCGAGGGCCAGTAGTAGATGCTCAATCGAAATAAAGCTATCGCCATAACTTTGCTTCAGCGATTCAGCTTGATCCAGCAAGGCATTGAGGCCTTTGCCTAGAAACACCGAGTCTGGGGCGTTGGATAGTGAGGGTTGCTGACTGAGATAGCTGTCCACCGCAGTTTGGAGCGCTGGTGGTGAAACCCCTGCCTTATCCAGGATTCGAGCCGCCAAGCCTTCTTGGTCCAACAAAGCTCTCAACAGGTGCTCACTTTCAAGCTGTTGATGCCGCCGGCTCTGGGCTAGCTGCTGGGCTGACATGATCGCGGTCCAGGCTTTTTCGGTGAATTGTTCGGCTGTGGGTTGCATGACTTTTTCTACGTTTTATTGATTGGAACCGTATGTGGATCTTTTGACTTTGTAGAGCGGTTCACCGATCCAGATCTGTCGGGCTTTCCGTCAGCCTGCGGCTTACCGACCTGCACTTGTAGGGTCAGCCGACCTTAATCAATCAATGGCACATAAGGATGGCAACTGATCCCGCTTTGGTGACAGCTCTCGTGGAGCGTGTCCATGCCGTGTACGGAGCCCAACTCAGTGATGTGGAGCGCAAGTGCTGGACAGTGGTGCACGAACATCACCATGGCGCCATGCCTACGGAATACGACATCCGGGAGATCGACGAGGATCTATATCTTGCGGTGCTGGAGGCAGTTCGAAGTTGATTTGAAGGCCCCTCAGGAACTCAGGGGAGTTGTCCTAATGAATGATGCGTTATCAATATCCGGCAGTAACTCTATTGTCCATAATCGAGAGTTTATGGAATGTCGCATTATATTGTGTGTATTAAAATCTAGAAGCGTGTCTCGTTATTTACCTCGTAAAGGATCAATATATTGTAGGGAGCGTAGAGTTATTGATGGCTCTTTTGACGGAATGGACTAGTTGCTTAGATGGCTCTCTTGGTGTCAACGAAGAGTGATGATTCGCTTCTGCGAAGATTTTTAAAGCTGAAAAGTGCTGATCTATACATCTACGTTAGATAGAATTTATGTTTTCATATACTCATGTGATTGATTTTGGATGTCCAGATGGATAGCCATTCAAAGCATTTGCTCGTTTGTCGCTTTCGAAAAATTCGTGCCATCGGCTAAGTGCCTCTTGGCGTTGACCAATTGGACGGGTTGCCATGATCAGTCCTGCCTCGACAAGGGCTCCAGAGCCGGCCTCAGGCATTTCTAAGCGCACTTGCTGTAGGGCTTCGTCATGCTCTGTTCTCCAGGTCTCTCCATTGTTTTGATATTCCTCCCAGGCTTGGGCATAGGTCATTTCGCTGGGGCTTGGTAGGTTGTTGATGTCAGTCATTTCTTTGTTTCTAGTTCTGCGAACCTAACTTTAGTCATTCATTGCTTGGCAAGAGCTTTTATTGTTTAGTATTTATTCTTGAATGTATCTAGTGTTTTGCTTTTGTGCGGATCATTTGTTGGTTGAGGCCTTGCATTCTGATATCAAGCCTTCGCGCTTGACATTTCTGGTCGTAGTGCTGTCATCATCAATACATTTTCATGTAAAAGCGGTTTTGTTAGGTCTTTGAGGAATGGGGAGCGCGAATTCTAGTCATCTTTTGTTGTGATCTCTGTTGTGCTTTTTGGCAGTTGCTCGCGTAGTTCTACCGCCTTTCCCCAGGAACTCTGAAAATAATCCCCCCCTCTTTTTCTGTTTGTGCTCAACTCTTTTACGGTCCATATCCGTGGCATGGTCTGGGATGTTGGTTGCTAACTAAAGTTGGAGATTCCTAAAGAGGTGATTTGCGTTCTACGCCCATCGATTGGGTGATCAATCCTTGAATGTGGACTTTAGGCATCCTGTCAAGGCGACTCTTTCTGCCTACCAATCTTCTCCTCAGATTATTGAAGTTCTTAGGCTTTAGGTGACTCCAGCTTAGATTTAATGCCGGATCAGTAGTGTTGAGCCTGCTTTCACAGCTCCTTGCATTCTCAAGCATGTAATGCTGGTAATAGATGATGCTGCAACTTGGAATGCTTGTTTGTAGGAGCTTGTTTGCCTCGGTTCTGGGAGTCCTCTCCCCAATGC